>ENA-OUPO01000002-OUPO01000002.1-human-gut-metagenome-genome-assembly--contig:-NODE-2-length-443429-cov-12.2348_pt1 | contig 443429 bp, 326 predicted proteins | sample MGYA00237940_ERZ548809 | MGnify/ENA primary metagenome ERZ548809 (study PRJEB26490, sample SAMN05194695) | human gut metagenome | biome: terrestrial biome; feature: human-associated habitat; material...
GCTGCTTTGCTCGGGTTTTATTAAAAATGAATTTAGTCGGCAAAGAGTCACCTCGCTGCCTCACCCTCTCCGCTGATCGAGCTAGAGGTTTCCGACCAAGCAAGCAGCTGAGCCCATGGGGTACTTAAATTACTCTGAGTCCGCATTCTTAATTCGTAATAGGTTGTCCGAAGGAGCGAAGCGCATGAGCTTGTCTCGAAGAGCAAGCGAACAGCGAAAGCGGGTAATTACAAGTGCCCCTTGGGCGTGCTGCTTGCGTGAGATAGAAGGACGCTCTATCGATCGATAACGGAGGGGAAGGCTATGAGGAACACGGCACCACCTTCGGGATCGTTGAACGCGGTGATGTTGCCATCGTTGCCTTCGACGATGGCTTGCACGATCGAAAGACCGAGGCCTGATCCGCCCTTCACACGCGAGCGCGAGAAGTCGGTGCGGTAGAAGCGCTTGAATAGAAGCGATGGGTTGATGTCGCCGAAGCCCACGCCGTTATCCTTCACGGCGATGATGGATTTATCATCGACGCCGGAAAGCATGATCTTCACGCTGCCTCCTTCGGGCACGTGCTTGCAGGCGTTATCGGTGAGGTTGATGATCGCCTGCTTCAGGCGCGCAGGGTCGATGAGGATATCGGGCGCTTCGCCATCGATGGAGAATTCGATATCTTTCTTTTGGAAGTTCGCGCTCAAGATCTCGCCAACTTCTTCAGCGATCTGGCGGATGTTCACACGCTCTATAGTGGTGGGGGAGTCTTCTTGGATATGGCGCAGCGAGATGAGATCGTTCACGAGGTTGTTCAAGCGTTCCGCCTCAGAAAGCGTGATCTGCAAGAAGTGCTGGCGCATGGAGAGCGGCATGTCGGGATCCATCATAAGCTCAGCATTACCGCTGATCGCCGTTAGGGGTGTGCGGAATTCATGAGCCACGTCCGAGATGAATTCACCTTCACGGTGACGCAATATCGCGATCTCGTCCTTGTGGGATTCCGCGGTGTCGATCAGATCCTCGATATCATGCGAGAGCTCTTCGCTCTCATAGATACCATGGTTGATCTTGAACGAGATATTGTAATCGCCTTTATGGTAGCGCTTGAGGCTCTGGGCAAGTTCGCGGAAGGGCTTGCTCGTGAAATGGGCGATAGCAAGACTCAAGAAGAAGGCGATACAGCTGACGGGGATGATAAGGAGCAAGATCCACTCTGAGGCATGGAAGAAGTGAATGCCGCAGATGCAGATGATCGAGCAGCTTAGGGCAGAAAGAAGAGTCGTCGTGAATGCGACGTGCGTTGCGAGCCTCATCGAAGCTTCGCCAGGCTATTTTTTGAAGCGATAACCGTAACCACGTACGGTTTCGACGACTTGCGGATTGTAGCCAGCAGCTTCGATCTTGTCGCGAAGACGCTTGATGTGCGTATCGACCGTCTTCGTTTCCGTGATGAACTCCCAGCCCCAGGCTTCGCGCAGCAGGTCTTCACGGGAGACGACCTTGCCGGCGTTATGCATGAGACAGCTCATGAGCTCGAACTCGCGCGGCGTAAGATCGATCGGGCCATGTTCGCCTGTGGCGGTGTGTGCGTCGTCGTCAAGCGCGATGCCGCTTGCGCTGACCTCAGCGCTGGTGGAATTGGTAGCCTGCGAACGACGGAGCAGCGCACGTGTGCGTGCGATAAGCTCGCGGATGCCGAAAGGTTTAGCCAGATAGTCGTCTGCGCCCAGCTCAAGGCCGATGATCTTGTTCACTTCGCCATCGCGCGCGCTCAAGAACAGGATAGGCGTGTCATAAGAGGCGCGAATACGACGGCAGAGTTCATAGCCATCGATGCCCGGAAGCATGATGTCGAGAATATAGAGATCGTAGGGTTTTTGCTCGATGAGCGTGAGTGCTTGTTCACCGTCGCCAGCAGTATCGACCGTGTAGTTTTCCTTCTGCAGAGCATAGCTAACGAATTCGGTGATAGATGGTTCGTCGTCAACGACAAGAATGCGCGCAGGAGTATGATCCATAGCTAATCCCTCTCAATATCTGTTAAAACTTTTATCAAGCGCGTGCTGATAAAGTGATTTCCCCTTATGCAATATGGTAGCATTCGTTTTACGATTTACTGTACATAATCGCCGAGCGTTTTTAAAAAATAGTAGGCCTGGGAAGGTACTTCGCGATGCTTTTAGTGGTTGATATCGGCAATACCCATACCGTTTTGGGAATCTATGATCAAGATCGTTTGATCCATATGTGGCGCCTTGCCACTAACGTTGAATACACGAGCGATGAACTGCGCATCAAGCTTCGTGCGCTGCTCAGTGCCGAAGAGATCGATGCTGGCGTGATCAAGGGCGCCATCCTCTGTTCGGTGGTGCCAGCGCTCACGCACAATTGGGAAAAGGCGTGCGAACGCTCCTTCGGGGTTGCACCTCAGGTGGTTTCGGCACGCAGTTGCGCTCACTTGCTGAACATCGACAAGACTTCGTTTATCGAACTTGGCGCCGATCGCGTGGCTGATGCGGTCGCAGCGAAGGCCATCTTCGGCGCACCGGTCGTGGTCGTTGATTTCGGCACCGCAACGAACATGGAGGTCATCGACAAGGATGGCGTGTTCGTAGGCGGCGTTATCGCTCCCGGCGTGGAATCTTCGATGCGCTCGCTCATGTCGCGCGCGGCGCTTTTGCGTGCGGTCGAATTGGAGGACCCGGGCGTGGCGATCGGCCGCGATTCATCCGAGGCCATCCAGATCGGCGTGGTGAGCGGCGAAGCGGCTCGTGTCGATGGGCTGGTCGAGCGCATTCAAGCAGAACTCGGCTATAAGACCAAAGTGGTGGCAACGGGCGGTCTCGCGCACCGTATCGCACCGCTTTCGCATACGATCACCGAAGTGGATGTGGAGCTAACCTTACAGGGGCTTCGCCTGATCTATAACGAGTTGAAAAAGTGCGATAATCAGCGCTAGAGCCTAAAGAGAAAGAGGGGACCCGACGTGCTAACCGATATTGAAATCGCCCAGGCGGCTCAGCCGCTCGACATTTCCGCTGTTGCAGAGAAAGCGGGTGTGGCGAGCGAATACCTCGAGTGCTATGGACGCACGAAGGCGAAGGTCGACTACAATCTCCTTCGCGATAAGGACTACCAGCCGGGCAAGCTCATTCTGGTCACGGCGATCAATCCCACGCCAGCTGGCGAAGGTAAGACCACCACAACGGTAGGTCTTGCCGATGCACTTTCCAAGATGGGCAAGAATACCGTGGTCGCGCTGCGCGAGCCCTCGCTCGGACCGGTCTTTGGCGTGAAGGGTGGCGCTGCGGGTGGCGGATATGCCCAGGTCATTCCCATGGAAGACATCAACTTGCACTTCACGGGCGATTTTCATGCTATCGGCGCTGCGAACAACCTGCTCGCAGCTATGCTCGATAACCATATTCAGCAAGGCAACGAACTCGGCATCGACGTGCGCCGCATCACGTGGAAGCGCGTGGTGGACATGAACGATCGCCAGCTGCGCAACATCGTGTGCGGTCTTGGCGGCCCGAAGGCAGGCATGCCGCGTGAAGACGGCTTCGATATCACGGTCGCATCCGAGGTCATGGCTATTTTCTGCCTTGCAACTTCCATCACCGATCTGAAGGAACGTTTGGGCAAGATCGTGGTGGCCTACACCTACGATGATGAGCCGGTCACGGCGCACGATCTCGGCGCAGAAGGCGCTATGGCGGCGCTGCTGAAAGATGCGCTCAAGCCCAATCTCGTACAAACTCTCGAAGGCACGCCTGCCTTCGTGCATGGCGGTCCCTTCGCGAACATCGCGCATGGCTGCAATTCCATCATGGCAACGCGCATGGCGCTCGCCCTCGGCGATTATTGCGTGACCGAAGCGGGCTTCGGTGCCGATCTCGGTGCAGAGAAGTTCCTCGACATCAAGTGCCGTTTAGCTGGCATCGAGCCTGATGCGGTGGTCGTGGTAGCAACGGTGCGCGCGCTCAAGAATCATGGAGGCGTGGCCAAGGCGGATCTGAACGAAGAGAATCTCGAGGCCTTGAAGGCTGGTTTGCCGAACTTACTGCAGCATGTGGACAACATCCGCAACGTCTATAACCTCCCGTGTGTGGTAGCGATCAACGAATTCCCGACCGACACGCAAGCCGAGATCGATCTCGTGCGTTCAAGCTGCGAGGAGCTTGGCGTGAACGTGGCGCTTTCTCAGGTGTGGGCGAAAGGCGGCGAAGGCGGTCTTGAGCTCGCCGAAGAGGTCGTGCGCCTGTGCGATGAAACGAGCAAACTCACCTTTGCTTATGACGATGGCCTGGGTCTGGCTGAAAAGATCGAAGCGATCGCAAAACGCGTCTATCATGCCGACGGCGTGGACTTCACGCCTGCAGCTGCGCAGGAGATCGCTAAACTTGAAAGTCTCGGTTTCGGCGAGTATCCGGTCTGCATGGCGAAGACCCAGTACAGCTTTTCCGATGATCCAGCCAAGCTCGGAGCGCCGAAGGATTTCCGCATCATGGTGCGCCAGGTGAAGGTTTCTGCTGGTGCAGGCTTCGTGGTCGCTCTTACGGGTGATGTGCTCACGATGCCGGGCTTGCCGAAAGAGCCTGCGGCACTGCGTATCGATGTGGACGAGACCGGCAAGATCAGCGGCCTGTTCTAAGCCGGCTTCTATGATCGACCGTACTTTTATCGACGAACTGGCGAGCAAAGCTCCCACGCCAGGCGGCGGGGGAGCGAGCGCCTATTGCGGTGCGCTTGCAGCAGCACTCTCTTCTATGGTGTGCAACCTTACGCTAGGCAAGGCTGCCTACAGCGCTGTTCAGGACGAAGTTCAAGACTGTTGCGACCAGCTGAGCGCGCTTATCGACCATCTGATCGAGCTTGTTGAAGAAGATGCGAATGCCTTCGCTCCGCTTGCAGCGGCGTATGGCATGCCGCGTGAAACGCCTGAAGAACAGCAGGCAAAAGAAGAGGCATTGCAAACGGCGCTCATCGCTGCGTGTGATGTGCCACTTTCCATCATGCAAACCTGCACGCACGTGATCGAGCTTGCAGAAGTGCTCGTGGAAAAAGGCTCGCGCATGGCGCTTTCCGATACCGGTGCCAGCCTACTCTTCGCTAAGGCGGCATTGCAGGGAGCATCGCTCAATGTGGTGATCAACTGCGCTTCTATGACCGATCGTGATCGCGCGAGCATGTATCAAGAAGAGATGCGCAACCTGCTCAACGCATACACTATGCGTGCCGATCGCGCCTACGAAACCGTGGTAAAGGAGCTTGAACGATGATCCCTCATATTCTCGGTTCGAAACCCGTGGTTGAAGCCATGGAGGCTGATCTTAAGCCGCGCGTAGAACTGCTGCGCCAGCAAGGCATCGTTCCTAAGCTCGCGATCGTGCGCGTTGGCGCGAACCCTGACGATCTTAGCTACGAGCGCATGGCCATCAAGCGTGCCGAGTCGCTCGATATTGCAGTGCAGGGGTTCGACTACCCCGAAAATGTTGACCCTGAACTGGTAGCGGGGGATATCAGATACATCAACGAAGACGCAAGCATCCACGGCTGCCTGATGTTTCGTCCGCTTCCCGAATACATGGACGAGCAGGCGCTTTGCAACATGCTCGTTCCTCATAAGGATGTCGATGGCATCTCGGTCGCGGCGCTTGGCGGCATCTTCATCGACGACCCCGATGCCCTGCCGCCCGCAACGGCAGAGGCCTGCATCAAGGTGCTCGATCATTACGCTATTCCGCTTCAGGGCAAGCGCGTTGTGGTGGTGGGGCGTTCACTCGTGATCGGCAAGCCGGTTTCGATGATCCTTCTGCGTCATAATGCCAGCGTGACCATCTGCCATTCGAAAACGCTCGATCTAGCCGAAGTCACGCGTCAGGCGGATATCGTCATCTGCGCAACGGGGCGCGCTCGTGCGTTCGGTGCGGAATATTTCACGGAAGGCCAGATCGTGCTCGACGTCGGCATCAACTTCGATGCCGAAGGCCACATGTGCGGCGATGTCGATTTCGAGGCGGTCGAGCCGATCGTTGCAGCTATCACGCCAGTTCCTGGCGGAATCGGGTCGGTCACTACCTCTTGTACCATGGAGCATACGGTTCGTTCTGCTGAGCGCAGCGCGCGCTAAGGAGTGCGTGTGGAGTTGGCGGATCGCAAGATCACTTCCTTAAATGTTGAAGAGACGCAGCGAATAGCAGCTGCCCTTGCCAAGGTGGTTGTTCCCGGCACAGTGATCGCGCTCGAAGGCGATCTCGGCGCAGGGAAAACGCACTTCACCCAAGGGCTTGCGCGCGGACTTGGCGTTGGCGAAGCGGTCACGTCGCCCACGTTCAACGTGATGAGCGTCTATGATCAAGGCCGATTGCCGCTCTATCACTTCGATCTGTATCGCTTGGAAGACGCGCTCGAGCTTGAAGACATCGCATTCTATGATTATGTCGAAGCCGATGGGGTGAGCTGCATCGAATGGGCTGCGAAGTTCCCCGAGGAGATTCCTGCCCAAGCGCTGTGGATCTCGATCACCACGCGCGAGGACAACGTGCGTTCGATCGAAGTGCGCACGGCAAGCGGAGAGACGCAAGTGCTCATCGACGCTTGGTTCGCGCGCATTCAAGCAGCCAAGCACACAGAGTGAAGCGAGAAGGATACGCAGTGTCCCAAAAGAACTACATACTTGCCTTCGATACGGCCAACGAGATCATCGCTGTTGGCGTGGGGAAACTCGAGCGCGAAACCGCCACGATAAAGGTGCTCGCATCGTGCGAGACGCCTGCATTCCGCGCTTCGAACACGAAGCTCATCGCGAAGATCGATGCCGCGCTCGAAGACGCAGGGGTGGCCAAGAGCGAGCTTGCGTGTGTGGCTTGCGGCCGTGGCCCAGGCTCGTTCACGGGTGTGCGCATCTGCACGGCAACCGCCAAAGGGATCGCGCTCGGTTTGGACCTGCCGCTCTTCGGCGTCTCCACGCTCGATGCCCAAGCGTGGGATCAATGGGCGAAGGGCGCGCGTGGCGAGGTGGTCGTTCTTGGTGATGCGATGCGCAAAGAAGTCTATCCTGTGCGCTATGTGCTGAACGACGAAGGTCCCGTGCGTCAAAATGCCGATTTCGTCATCAAGGCCGAGGCGGCGAAGAAGTGGCTGGCAGCTTCTGCAGAACGTCAGACCATCACGGGCGATGCGCTCGGCAAGTTCGCTGAGCTGTTCGCGCCCTTCGGCGCGCTTGCGCCTGAGAGCGACTGGCATCCCACGGGCGCTGGTTTGCTGCGCTGTGTTGAGGCTGCTTGGCGCGATGGTGCCTTCGATCCCGATGATCAAGAGCTGGGCAACCCGCTCGCGCTGTTGCCTGTCTATACGCGCCTTTCCGATGCGGAAGAACACGAACGCGTCAAGCTGGCGAAGATGCCAGAAGGCACCGAGCGTGTGCAGGAGTTGCGCGTAGGGGTGGCAGACCCCAAAGAAGGGTGTTATGCGAGTAGCCCCGTAGAGCCAGGTCGTGAAGACGACAAAGGAAGCTCCGTGCTTCCCGCAGGCTTCGAAGTGCGCTTCATCCCGCTCGATGCTTCTTGGGCGGGTGAAGTCGAAGCGCTCGAGGCGCGCGTGATGGGAAGCGACGCGTGGAATGCAGCTCAGATTATCGACGATCTGCCACGCAGCGATCGCACCTGGTGGGCGGCGTTCCTTACGTCAGATGCCGCAAAACGAACCGTTGAACATGGAAGCGATACACTCATCGGCTATGCGGGTGGATGGATCATTGATGGCGGGGTGCAGATCCTGAAAGTCGCGACCGATCCGCGCTATAGGCGCTTGGGAATCGCCCGCTCGCTCATCGAGCAGATCGCACTCGATGCGCGCGATTTGGGTGCGCACGAGATGTCGCTTGAGGTGCGCATCACGAACACAGGAGCGCATCGTTTCTATGAAGAGCTGGGCTTGAAGAACATCGGTGTGCGTCCGCGCTATTATTCTGACCGCGAAGATGCCGTGATCTACGAAGGCCCGTTGCCATTACCGCATCACGATGTGGCAGGCATGGATCTCATGATCAACGACATCGCTCGTGCGCATGAGGGCGTGCCCTCTTCTGAAACGCTCATCTTCGCGATCGAGACCTCATGTGATGAAACAGCGGCAGCCATCATCAACGGCGAAGGCGAGATCATCGCCGATGTAGTGGCCTCCCAGATCGACTTCCATGCGCGTTTCGGCGGCGTGGTGCCCGAGATCGCAAGTCGTAAGCATATCGAGGCCATCGCCGGTGTGGCGCTCGAATGCCTGGAGCAAGCGCGCGAAACGCTTCAAGATCCTAACCTTACCTGGAAGGATCTTTCAGCGGTTGCGGCAACGTATGCTCCTGGCTTAGTAGGTGCGCTCGTGGTGGGCCTCGCGTTCGCTAAAGGGCTAGCCTGGAGTTGCGATCTGTCACTGGTGGGGGTCAACCACCTGGAAGGACACATCTACGCGAACAAACTTGCCTGTCCTGAGATCGAACCGCCCATGGTGGTGTCGCTCGTTTCGGGCGGTCATACGATGCTCGTGGAAGTGAAGGACTGGGGCGAATACGAAACGCTCGGTCAAACGCTTGACGATGCGGTAGGGGAGGCGTTCGACAAGGTGGCGAAGGCGCTTGGGCTTGGATACCCCGGCGGGCCACTCATCTCGAAGCTTGCGGAGAAGGGCGATCCACATGCGATCAAGTTCCCCCGTGCGATGCTCCATTCGGGCGATTACACTTTCTCGCTCTCTGGCCTCAAAACAGCGGTGCTCACCTATCTGCAAAAGGAGCAGCAAGCGGGCAGAGAGTGGAACATGCCCGATATCGCGGCAAGCTTCCAGCAGGCGGTCATCGACGTGCAGGTTGCCAAGGCACGCGCGGCGCTTGAGCAGACTGGTGCGCGCGAATTCTGCTTGGGTGGTGGGGTAGCTGCGAACCCGAAGTTGCGCGAAGCCTACGAGGCTCTCTGCGGTGAACTGGGCGTTCGCTTGACCATGCCTCCGCTCAAGGCATGCACCGACAATGCCTCGATGATCGCGCTCGTTGCACTCGAGCGCTACCAAGCGGATAAGTTCTTCGACTTCGATTGTGACGTGGCAGCGCACGTTTCGCTCGATGAGCCTTACTAGCCGTTTGCTTAAGAGCTATTCAGCCCGTAATCGCGCCGCTCCTAAAACCTTCGATTGCTTTCTTTGTGCGGATAGCTACGATAGATTGCACGCAAGAAAGCGGGCCGATCTTAGGCTCGAGAACATGAAGGGTGATTGAGGGCGCAGTGCAAATGGGTGCGGCAAAGCTCGAGACAAGCGGACATTCGATCGATACGGCAACGGGCCAGAATGCTCCTGCTGAACTTTCGTCTGATCGTGTGAAGAAGATCTTCACTGATATCGCGTGGGATTACGAGCGCTTCAACCGCCTTTCAAGCTTCGGCCAATACATCTCCTGGCTCGAAACGCTCATCGACAAATCGCCCATCACGCCCGAAACGCAGTTGCTCGATATTGCGGGCGGCACCGGTGATGTGAGCTTCATGGCATGCAATCGCAAGAAGCCAGCGAAGATCGTGCTTTCCGACTACACCCCTGCCATGCTCGATGTGGCAAAAGAGCGTCTTGAAGAAGGGGAGAACCGCGGCGTCCCGGTTGAGCTTGCGGTCGTGGACGGGCAAGACATCCCTTATGAAGACGAGAGCTTTGATATCATCACCATGTCCTACGGCATTCGTAATATGCCCAAGCGCGAACAAGCGCTCTCCGAGATGTATCGCGTGCTGAAGCCGGGCGGTGCGCTCTGCGTGCTCGAATTCTCCACCCCTCCCAATCCGCTCATGCGCCTTGGGTATCGGTTCTATTTGCGCTTCGGCATCCCGCTGTGGGGAAAGATCTGCACGGGCGATGCATCCGGGTTCATCTATCTTGCCAAATCCATCAAGGCTTTTCCGGATCAGGAAGGCTTTGCGCAGATGCTGCGTGATGCAGGCTTCACCGATATCGAATGGACGAACGTGACCTTCGGCGTCGCCGCTGTCCACATCGCCCACAAGAACTAATCCCTCACCAACCGACTGAGATTAGTCAAAATGCTTGTCCGATCAGCGGAGAGGGTGAGGCAACGAGGTGACTCTTTGCCGACTAAATTCATTTTTAATAAAACCCGAGCAAAGCAGCGACGCACGAAAGAACCTGCAGAATGCAGGTTCTTGAGCAGGGAAGCGGGGAACCTCGTGTCTCACCCTCTCCACTGGTCGAGTTGATGTCGAACGACCGGGTAGTTTGTCATCTTTTTCCGTCGAGCTTGCTAGTAATGCATATAGAGTGTGCATGGCAACGAATGCACCTGTTTACGTGATAAGATATCGCGTGAGCTAGTATCTCAGGAGGAAGCCATGCTGCTGTGTGCACAACATGTTTTACCCGTCTCGTCTGCGCCGATCGAAAACGGCGCTGTTCTGGTCAAAGACGGAAAGATCGCCGACATTGGCAAAGCAGACATGCTGCGCATTCGTTATGCGGAAGAAGAGGTGCGCGATTTCGGCACCGCCGCTATCTGCCCTGGCTTGATTAACCTTTACGCGCGTCTTGAAGATGCTATTTTTCGTGGTCTCATGAGCGACGTCCCCTACGCAGCCTGGATGAAGGAGATCTCCGATCTTCGCAGGCGCCTTTCGGCCGAAGAGTCGTATGAGTCCGCTTACCTTGGCGCGCTCGAGTCGCTTGCAAGCGGCATCACCACGGTGGGCGACATCTCCACAACGGGTGCTGCAGCGAAAGCGGCCGACAAAGTCGGTCTTCGCGCGGTGGTATACCGTGAGATCTCGGCGATCGATAAGAACCTCGTTAACTATTCGCTCAAGAAAGGTGTGAGCGATCTGGAAAAATGGTCATCGAAGCTCGAGTCCGATCGCGTTTCGTTCGGCCTGGCTCCAGCCCCGGTGTTCCAGTGCCATCCACTCATCTATAAGATGGTTTCGCAGTACGCACTCGAGCACAACCTTCCTGTTGCCATGCGCTTGGCTGGCAGCCGCGAAGAGTATCGCTTCGTCAAGAATGGTCGCGCGATCGAGAGCGACATACGCTTCGAGCTCTCAGGCTTCATGGAGCTTCCGCCCTGGTTGCCCACGGGCGTTACCCCGGTGAACTATGTGTTGAACTGGGATGGCTTCGAGGCGGAAAACGTCATGGTCATCTATGGCGTATGCGTTACCCCAGAAGACATCAGCAAGCTGAAAGAATACGACGTTGCCATCGCTGCAACACCGAGCTTGAATGCTCAGCTTGGCATGGGCGTTGCGCCGGTCGATGAATACTTGCGTGCGGGCTTGCGCGTTGGGCTCGCCACTGGTGCTCCTGGCTCGCTCGACTTCCTCGACCTGTTCACGGAAATGCGCGTCGAGCTGCTCATCCAGCGCGCGCTGAACAACCGCGATTTCATCAGCGCTCAAACGCTGCTTGAGATGGGAACGCTCTCGGCAGCGAAAGTGCTCGGTATTGAAGACAAGGTGGGCTCGCTCGAGGTGGGCAAACAGGCAGACATCATCGCGATCGACTTCGCCGGTGCGCATCAAACTTCAGCGAACGACCCGATCTTCACGCTGTTAAGCTCGGCTTCTAACAGCGATATCATGATGACCATGGTCGACGGCGACGTTCTCTTCGAGCGTGGTCAATGGCATGTCGACAGCACCGATGTCGCACGCAATATCGGACGTGTCTTGAGCATCCGCAACGCGCTCAGACCCGACCAGGATTAACCCTCGCGCACTAAAGTGACCAATCCCATCCTCTTCGCTGTGATTGGCTACATCACACCGAATCGAGCCTACGCGCAGCCACGCGGTAGGGTAAAGTGAGCGTGATCGTAGGAAAGTGATGTATCGAAATGGCTGGAAAAAAGCAGAAGATAAGCGCTAAACAGGCTGAAGAGCGTCGTCAGGCCGCACTTGAACGTGCACGTCGTCAAAAAGAAGCGCAGGCACGCAAAGAGTTTTTGAAGCGTGTCGGCATCATCATCGTATGCGTCATCTTGGTTCTCGCTCTTTCGATCCCAACGGTTGGATTAATGTTCCTCGGCGGCAACTCGTAAGAGCGCCGGCGGTTTTGGTAAAAGATAAGAGGCCTCGTCTTGTTTGGTATCGGTGGATTTGAGTTTTTCCTCATACTCCTCTTTGGCTTTCTGATCTTCGGCCCCGATAAGCTGCCGGAGATCGCCAAGACTATCGGTATGGCCGTCAATAAATTCAAAAAAGCAAAAGATGAGATGGATGACGTTATCCGCGAAGAGGTGTTCGACCCCAATGCGGAAGAGCCCTTCAAGAATCCGGCACGTGCTATCGACCGTGCGCACGGCAAGGTGAAAGAAAAGGTCGCACGTAGCGAACATGAAGAGACGTTCGCCGAACGTAAAGCGCGCTACGACCGTGAACGCGCAGAGATGAAGAAGCGCGCTGAAGTCGATGCGAAAAAGCAGGCAGACATCGATGCGAACCGTCAGAAGATGAAAGCTGAAGCCGCTAAGAAGGCAGAAGAGCAAGCGAAGAAGCCTTCGGCCGATGAACTCTACGGCAATGTGCCGCTGAACAAAGAATTCGTGCGCGAGCAGAAGCCTGCTCCCGCCTCAATCAAGGCGGCGCAGCCCAAACCAACCCAATCTCAAGCAGCCCAGCCTCAAGCAACCCAGCCTGAACAAGAGGCCGGCTCCGCCCCTTCCTCTTCTGCGGGAGGTGAAGCTTAGCATGCCTATCGGACCAGCGCGTATGTCGCTCATGGAGCATCTTGGCGAACTGCGTATGCGTCTCGTGCGCATCGTGGTGGTGCTGCTCGTTTCGTGCCTCATCTTCTATCTAGCAACGCCGACCATCGCGCAGTTCATGCTCATGCCGGTTGCACAGTATCTTCCAGCTAACGAAGACGGACAGGTGCTTTTGAATGTGTTCGGTGCGTTCGACGCATTTGGCTTGCGTTTCCAGATCGCATTTTGGGCTTCGCTCGTGGCTACGGCTCCCTTCATCCTCTGGCAGATCTTGGCATTCTTCCTGCCTGCGCTCAAACCGAAAGAGCGCAAATGGTTCGTGCCAACCTTCATTGCGGGTGTGGGACTGTTCATCCTCGGCACGATCTTCTGCTACCTCATCATCTTGCCACCGGCGTTCGAATGGCTCACCGATCAGGCATCAGGGTTCGCGACCATCATGCCCGAGGCAAGCAGGTGGGTCGATATCATCATCAAGTTCGAGATCGGCTTCGGCTTCGGCTTCGAGCTGCCCCTGATCGTGTTCTATTTGGTCATGTTCAATATCATCTCCTACGATAAGCTGCGCAAGAGCTGGCGATACGTTTATATCAGCCTGCTCATATTCGCAGCCATGGTCACGCCGGATGCTTCGCCGGTAACGATGGGCCTCATGTTCGCCGCGCTCGTTTTGCTCTATGAAGCAAGTCTGCTCGTGGCTCGCATTGCGTTGCGTAAGCGCGCAAAGACCAAAGCGGAACGTGCCGAGATCGAGGCAAAAGAAGCAGAAGAAGCGCGTGAGGAATTGCGTCAGCTTAAGCGAGATTTCGACGAGCATCTTTGGGGAAGCGAAGATGAGCTTGCCCCCGCAAAGAAACCCGCGAAAGCAACGGCTGAGGCAGCCAGCCCTGCGTCGAGCCAGCCTGTCAGCGCATCAGATAAGTCGAGCAAAGGCGAATAATGCACGAACTGGGCATTATGACAGGAGTTATGGAGTCGGTCGAGAGCGTTGCGCGCGAGGCAGGAGCCGAACGCGTGCTCAAGGTCTCGCTTCAGGTGGGTGTCATGACCGAAGCTATCGAAGACGCGCTCCAGTTCGCATTCGAGGCTTTGGCAGAGAATAACGATTATTTCGAAGGTGCCACGCTTGAGGTGGAGATGATCCAACCGAAGAGTATCTGTACGCAGTGCGGTCACGAATTCACGCACGATCGCTTTCACATGCTCTGCCCAGAATGCGGCAGTCCCTTCTTGCAGTTGCTCGAAGGCAAGGAGCTGCAGATTTCTTCCATCGAAGTTGACTTACCCGATGAAGAAGACGATACTACCAACCCTGCTCAGGAAAATGAGAGCAGCGAAGTCGACCAAGCGGTCGATTCAGAACACGAAAAGGAGTAACGCTATGCAGATCGATCTCCATAAACCGATTCTTGATAAGAACGACCGTCTTGCGGATGAAAACCGCGAGTTATTCCGCGAGAAGAAGGTATTCGTGCTGGATCTGCTTGCTTCTCCCGGTTCAGGCAAGACCTCTACGATCTTGGCCACCATCGAAGCGCTGCGCGATGAATTCAACATCGCGGTCATCGAAGGCGACATCGCTTCTTCAGTCGATTCCGAGAAGATCAAGAGTCAAGGAATCGCTGCGGTGCAGATCAATACCGGTGGCGCATGCCATTTGGAAAGTGCGATGATCCGTCGCGCGGTGGATGTGCTCGATCTGGATAACCTCGATCTCATCATCATCGAGAACGTGGGCAACTTGGTCTGCCCGACCGATTTCGACCTGGGCGAGAGCATGAAGGCCATGATCCTTTCAGTCCCAGAAGGCGACGATAAACCGCTCAAGTACCCAGGTGTGTTCCAGGCAGCATCCGCTATCGTGCTCAACAAGATCGATACGGCTCCAGTCTTCAATTTCGACGAAGAGCTCTTTTACGAACACATTAAAAATCTGAATCCTACTGCGCCCATCTTCCCGATGTCTGCTACAAATGGTAAAGGCGTTGATGCGTGGGCGGAGTGGCTTGCCGATCAGATCCGCTCACTCTAAAACGCACGGGAGCTCAGCTTGAGCACGCTCGGATACGGAAGCTCTTGAAGGCACGCTGCTTGTGAGAGTGCGAACCGAGCGGCATCTAAACGAGCGTTCTTGAATACCGATCGAGGGAAGAGGCCATCATGGATCTGGAGCAGAAGTACATCTTAAGCGTGCAGGCGCTGAAAGATTATGCGCAGCAGGCGGGATTCAACGAGGTAGTGCTTGGCCTTTCCGGCGGCATCGATTCGGCGCTCGTGGCGGTCATGTGCGTCGATGCGTTTGGTGCTGACCGCGTTCATGCCTATATGTTGCCCGGTCCTTATTCGACTGATCATTCGCTCACCGATGCTGAAGAGCTCGGCGCGAATCTTGGTATCAAGACCGAAGTTATCTCGATCGTCGGCCCCTACGAAGCATTCGTAGCGGCACTTGAACCGGCAGCAGGCGGTAAGCTTTCTGGCCTTGCTTCTGAGAACACGCAGGCACGTTGTCGTATGGTGTGCTTGATGGCGCTTTCCAACACCTACGGCTGGATGATGGTGAATACGGGCAACAAGAGCGAAGCAGCCATGGGCTTCTCGACGCTCTACGGCGATACATCAGGTGCGTTCGCTCCCATCGGGGGCCTGTACAAGACCGATGTGTTTGCGCTTTCTCGCTGGGTGAACGAGCGTGCGGCTGCAGAAAGCAAGGTCCCGCCCATTCCTGAGCACATCATCACGAAGCCGCCCAGCGCAGAGCTTTCACCAGACGCTGAAGACGAGAAGGCGCTCGGCATCGATTACGCCACGCTCGACCAGATCCTGATCGCTCACTTCGAGCAGGGCAAGCCTGCCGAAGAGATCGTTGCAGCAGGCTTCGATCCTGAAGAAGTGGCCTACGCGATCCGTCGCACGAACTCCTACGCGTTCAAGCGCGCCGTCGAACCCCCTTTCCCAGAGGCAAAGTTCTACGATTAGCATTAAGACTTATGCATAAGTTGTGCGTAGAATGACGGTTTTGTGAATCTGAGTCACTGTTACGTATATTTTCTCAATGCTTTCTTGAAATCACGATAAAAGTTGTTAGTATAGTCTGTGTTAGCACTCTTCAAGTGAGAGTGCTAATTCGTATCTGGCGCTGTTTACGCTTATGCGAAGCGAACTAACTCGGGCAGTCAGCCAGCAAACGAGGGTAACAAGGCATTCAAAGGCGAATGCGTTAAAGGAAAGGAAGTACGTATATGAATTTGAAGCCGCTTGGTGATCGCATCATCGTTAAGCAGGACGAAGCTCAGGAAACCACGGCAGGTGGCCTCTACATCGCTCCTGATTCTAAGGAGAAGCCGCAGACCGGTGTCGTTCTCGCTGTTGGCGAAGGCCGCATCAACAACAAGGGCCAGCACCTTCCTATGCCCGTGAAAGAGGGCGATCGCGTTCTCTATGGCAAGTATGGCGGAACCGAAGTAGATGTTGATGGTGAAGCAGTGCTCATCCTTCGCGCCGATGATATCTACGCGGTCTACACCGATTAAGCACCTCATTCATAAACGTTTTGTGACTTAGATTCACGTATCAATTCGAAAGGAATTCAACTAATGGCAAAAGAGATTTTGTTCGATGCAGATGCCCGCAGCGGTATGGCTGCTGGCGTTAAGAAGCTTTCCGATGCAGTCAAGGTGACGCTTGGTCCTAAGGGCCGTTATGTTGCGCTCGAGCGCTCTTTCGGCGCTCCGCTCGTCACCAACGACGGCGTTACGGTAGCGCGCGAGATCGACCTTGAGGATCCCGTGGAGAACATGGGCGCTCAGCTCGTTCGTGAAGCAGCCGTGAAGACCAACGATGTTGCAGGCGATGGCACCACCACCGCAACCCTGCTTGCCGATGTGATCGTGGCAGAGGGTCTGCGTAATGTGACCGCTGGAGCTGATGCGCTTGGCCTTCGTCGTGGTATCGAAATGGCAACCGAGGCAGTGGTCGATGCGATCAAGGCTTCAGCGCAGGAAGTTACCACCGAAGATCAGGTGGCGAACGTTGGTACCATTTCCGCAGGTGACGAGGTTATCGGCAAGAAGATCGCAGAGGCTATGGAAGCCGTTGGCAAAGATGGCGCGATCTCCGTTGAAGAGTCCCAGACCTTTGGCATCGACATCGATATCGTGCAAGGTATGCAGTATGATCGCGGTTACATTTCACCTTACATGGCAACCGATACCGAGCGCATGGAAGCAGTGCTCGCAGATCCCTTCATCCTGCTCACCGATCTTAAGGTTTCCTCTATCCAGGATCTTATCCCGCTGCTCGAGCAGGTTATGAAATCGGGCCGTCCGCTCCTCATCGTTGCTGAAGATGTTGAGGGCGAAGCGCTTGGTACGCTGCTTTTGAACAAGCTGCGTGGCACCTTGAACGTGGTTGCGATCAAGGCTCCGGGCTTTGGTGATCGTCGTTCGCGCATCCTCGAGGACATTGCAGTCGTCACGGGTGGCAAAGTTGTTTCCAAGGACTTCGGCATGACGCTTGCTGATGTGAAGCTCGAGGACCTGGGCACTGCGAAAACCGTCAAGGTCACCAAGGACACCACGGTCATCATCGACGGCGCGGGCGATAAGGCTGCAGTCGATGCTCGTATCGCTTCGATGCGCGCTGAACTTGAGCGCCTTGAGTCTGAGTTCGATCGCGAAAAGCTCCAGGAGCGCCTGGCTAAGCTCTCCGGCGGCGTTGCAGTGCTGAAGGTTGGCGCTGCTACCGAATCTGAGCTCAAGGAGAAGAAGAGCCGCATCGAGGACGCGCTGCAGGCAACCCGTGCAGCCGTTGAAGAGGGCATTGTTGCTGGTGGCGGCGTTGCGCTCGTGAATGCGATCCCCGCACTCGACAAGCTTTCCGTCTCCGATAACGACGAGAAGGTTGGCGTTGATATCATCCGCAAAGCGCTCGAAGCTCCGATGCGCGCGATCGCATCCAACGCAGGCTACGAAGGCTCTGTGGTGGTCGAGAAGGTGAAGGGCCTGCCGGCAGGCGAAGGCGTGAACTTCGCGAACGGCGAAACAGGCAACATGATCGCCATGGGCGTGAACGATCCCGTGAAGGTCACCCGTACGGCGCTTCAGTCTGCAGCATCTGTGGCGGCGCTCATCCTCATCACTGAGGCAACCGTCAATGAGATTCCTGCTGAAGGTCCCGACCTGTCCGCACTGGCCGGTGCCGGCATGGGCGGCGGAATGGGCATGATGTAATCCCTCCTTCGGATAATCCGCGCTTTTGAGAAGCTCTCCTTCGGGAGGGCTTTTCTTGTTTATCAAGTTGCATTGGCGCTGAACGAGCGCACACAAAAGCGTTTCTTGTGCGCAAGGCTGTTTCGGCGGTTAGTCATGTTCGCACATTTGAGCAACAATTCATTATGAATGAGAAATGAATGCAAAAAGCATGCTATACTTGGGGCGAAAAAAGAGGGTGATGAAGATGCCAGCGTTACAGATCAAAGACTGTCCAACAGAAGTGTATGAAGAGCTTCGTCGTTGCGCTTCTCGTGAGAACAGGAGCATCTCTCAGCAGGCGCTCACGATTCTTGAGGATTACTTGGGGTTCAGGGATTTCGCTCCGCACGATCGATCAAGATCTCGAAACAGGTGTAGCGAAAAACCGAACTATATCGAGAAGCGCCAGCGCCTTTTCGAACGGATGAAGAAGCGTCGTGCCATTCCGGTTTCAGAGGAAGCACCTTCCTCTGCAGACCTTCTAGCTGAGATTCGTGAGGAGGAGGCACGATGATAGTTCTTGATTCAAGTGCTGCATGCGATATAGCGCGACAGACAGAAGAAGGCTTAGCATTTTGTTCTCTAATGCTTGCAGACGAGCAAGTGATCAGCTGTGATCTGCTTCGCGCTGAGGCTGTAAGTGTGTTTCGTAAACTCTGCAGAAGAGGGGTTATGAATCGAGAAGAAGCGCAGGGGTGTTTTGTTGATTCTGTTGCTTATGTAGATAAATACTATTCAATCCAGGAGCTTCAAGATGAAGTGCTTTCTGAGAGCATTCGATTGGATCATTCCTCCTACGATATGTTCTATTTTGTGCTGGCACGCCGTTTCGGTGCAACGCTGTTCACGCTCGATCGCAAACTCATTCGGCTCTGCGAAGAACAGGGTGTTCAATGCGTTGCCATTTTAGAGAATGGTGAATTTTAATGATGGTTAAGGCAGAAGCGTAGCAATGATCATTCATGTTGAAACCTTAGAAGATAAGCGGCTTGAGACCTATGTGGGTCTTACTGAAATTCAGCTGCGCAATCGGCTGGAGCCAGAAAAAGGCATCTTCATCGCCGAATCCGAGAAGGTCATAGCCCGCGCGCTCGATGCGGGCTATGAGCCGCTCTCGCTTCTGATTCCTGAACATCGCTTGCAGCGCAGTGCGCGCTTGATCGACCGTATCGAAACGCAGTATGCCTTGGAAGAGAAGGCAGGTGCGGGTGGTAGCACGAATGACGAGAGTATTCCTATCTTCGTTGCGCCCTCAAATGAGATAGAGAAGCTCACGGGTTTCGAGCTTACGCGCGGGGTGCTCTGTGCCATGAAGCGCAAACCCCTGCCAAGTCTTGCTGATCTGTTGGCAGATGCCCATCGTGTTGCCGTGCTCGAAGACATCACGAACCATACGAATGTGGGTGCGGTCTTCCGTAATGCGGCTGCGCTTGGCTTCGATGCGCTCATCGTCTCGCCGGGCTGTTGCGACCCGCTCTATCGCCGCGCGATCCGCGTTTCTATGGGAACAGTCTTTCAAGTTCCGTGGACACGCTTTCCCGGCACGGTGGAAGGCTGGCGCGAATCGGGTGTAGCGGCGCTGAAACACGAAGGCTTCACCACTGTGGCGCTTGCGTTACATGATGAATCGGTCTTTTTGGATGATGCGCGTTTGCAGTGTCCTGAAAAACTTGCGGTGTTGCTTGGAACCGAAGGCGAAGGATTGCAGCAGCGTACGATCGAGATGGCAGATCTTGTAGCGAAGATCCCGATGCGGGAAGGTGTCGACTCGCTCAATGTCGCGGCTGCATCGGCCGTAGCATTCTGGGAGCTGCGCATGCGCTAAGGCGCTCGATCGAGGTTCGAGCATCTTCGTCAGCATCTGAGCAGCTAGCGAGGAGTATACGTAAAACCCCGTGCCATTAGGAGCGTTCAAGCATCGAAACGAGTGCTTTTGCGGTATCCTGATTATCCGTATGAAAGATGAGACTACACACGAAGATAACGAAAGAGGATCGATGATTTCAGCAGAAGAACAGTTCCGTGTGATCGCTTCTGGCGCAGCTCAGATTATTCCTGAAAAAGCCCTGATGGAAAAGCTTGAGCGCAATAAGCCGCTCAATATCAAGTTGGGCGTCGACCCAACAGCTCCCGATCTGCATCTTGGTCATGCTGTTCCGCTACGCAAGCTGCGCGCATTCCAGGATCTGGGCCATCAGGTCACGCTTATCATCGGTGATGGCACGGCGCTCATTGGCGATCCTTCAGGTCGCAATGTTACGCGTCCGCCGCTCACGCGCGAGCAGGTTGAGCAGAACGCAAAGACCTATATCGAGCAGGCGTACAAGATTCTCGATCCTGAAAAAACCACATTGCGTTTCAATTCTGAATGGCTGCTTGCACTCGATCTTGAGGGCCTGTTGAAGATCACGTCCAATTTCACGGTCGCACGCATCCTTGAGCGTGACGATTTCACGAAGCGCTACAACAACAATCAGCCGATCAGCTTGCACGAGTTTCTCTATCCCACTATGCAGGCCTACGATTCGGTCTGCATCGATGCCGATGTTGAACTGGGCGGCACCGACCAGCTGTTCAACCTGCTTGCTGGTCGTGAGCTCATGGAGAAGATGGACAAGGAACCACAAGTTTGCCTCACCTTGCCGCTGCTCGAAGGCACCGATGGCGTTCAGAAGATGTCGAAGAGCTACGGTAATTACATTGGTCTTACCGATGAACCGAACGATATGTTCGGCAAGGTCATGTCCATTCCTGATGAATTGATGGTGAAATACTATCGTCTCGCTTCCACGAAATCGGTCGACGAGATCGATGCGATCGAAGCAGGCCTTGCGGATGGTTCGCTCCATCCGAACAAGGTGAAGCGCGAGCTCGCGCAGAATATTGTGGCAGCCTATTACGATGAAGCAGCAGCTAAGGAAGCGGAGGCTGCGTTCGATCGCGTGTTCAAACAGCACGATGTGCCCGAAGATATTCCTGAGTTTGCTGCTGACCTTACGCCAAACGATGAAGGGCTTGTGTACGTTGCGAAGCTTATCAGCGATGCTGGTATGGCGAACTCGGTAGGCGAAGCACGCCGCTTGATCGATGGTGGTGGCGTGAAGGTGAATGGTGAAGCACTGGCACCAAAAGCGTACAACGTTGAGCCGAGCATGCTCAAGGGTGCGGTCATCCAAGTAGGAAAGCGCAAGTTCGTTCGCCTTGTCTAACAGGCTGGTTCGTGCATTTTAGGTTTGCGCGATGGAGAGTTAAAAAGCGCAAGCGTGGAACTTCAGCGATTCAATACGTTCTTTTTGCTGGGCTTTCAGGTGCGCGTGATTGAGTATGATAAGGTTAGCGCGAAGGAATCGCATCGCTGCATTCAGCTACATGATTGCATGCGAAAAGGGGAGGGGTAAACCATGAAATACCGTGCAACTATCGTTTCTCCCCAAGGCGCTGCGCCTGCTTCAAGCTCGATCGAGTTTGAGAGCGAGTATCGCGCTGGCTCCAAGCAGAATATCCAAGACGCACGCTACAAGATGCTCGAACTGCATGGTTCTGAGGCAGTCAGCTGGACGGTAAAAGACATCGAGCGCGTTCCGGAAGCTGAGCAAGGCGCGATCCAAGAGCAACTCATGCTCGATTTTCGTGAACCGACTGAAGAGCCTAAGCGCAAGCGTCGTAGTGTGAAGCGCGGTATCGCGTAGCTCGTTCGAAGCTTGTGCGTGATTCAACACATGGAACAAAAGAAAGCAAACGCCAGATCAAAGGGCAGATCGAAAAACAATGTAGCTGATCGATCTACGCGTAAGAAAAGATCTGCTTCTGTGAGAAAACCTGATTCGAAATCAAATATCGCGAAACGCGATAAAGCGCTGAAAGCTGGGCAGTTTTGCCCTGTTGATGAGCGGTGTGGTGCCTGCCAGCTGCTGGCAATCCCTTATGCCGGTCAACTTACTTCGAAGCAAGCTGAGATCGAGGAGCTCTTTGCGGACGCGCTTGCAGAAGATGGCGCAACCATTCAGTCGATCCTTGGTATGGATGAACCGCTCCACTATCGTAACAAGGTTATTTCGCCTTATGCACCAGGGAAACGTACGGTTTCAAAAGCGCATGCTAAAGATACGAAGCATTCGCAGGAACAAAGAGCGGGCAAGCGAAATGTCAAGAACCGAAGCGAGCAACGTGAGATCCTCTGTGGCATGTATGCAAAGGGTACGCATCGTATCATCCCCACCGATGAATGCTTGATCGAAAACCAGGTGGCTAAGAAGATCATTCAAGCGATTCGCCTGGTGATGATGCGCTATGGGATCGAGCCCTACAACGAAGACACGGGCAAAGGTTTCTTGCGTCACGCGATCGTGCGAGTGGGGCATCGATCGAATGAGGTGCTCGTAACGCTCGTAACCAATGCCGAAGATTTTCCAGGCGCGAAGAATTTTGCGCGTGAGCTCGTAAAACGCTGTCCTGAAATAACCACGATCGTTCAGAATGTGAATACGCGCGCAACGAACGTTATCTTGGGAGAAGGAAAGGAACGCACGCTCTATGGACCGGGCTTCATTCTTGATCGCCTGTGTGGATTGAGCTTTCGTATTTCATCTCATTCGTTCTACCAGGTGAACGCGGTACAAACAGAAGTGCTCTACGAGGCAGCGATTGAATTGGCGCACCTACAAGGCACAGAGCGTATTCTCGATGCCTATTGCGGTACGGGCACGATCGGGCTGGTGGCTGCGCGAGCGCTTCAGGAGAAGTCTCCTGCAGCGGCGAAGGACGGTGCCTTGGTTGTTGGCGTAGACAAGGTGGAGTCTGCGATCGTGGATGCACGTAACAACGCGAAGCATAATGGCATAGAGAATGCATCGTTCATAGCTGAGGATGCGGGAGTATTCATGAATGAGATGGCAGGAAGAGATGAAGCGCTCGACGTGCTCTTCATGGATCCGCCGCGATCAGGCGCCAGCCTCGAATTCCTGCAAGCAACTGCCCACTTGCATCCGCGCCGCATCGTCTACATTTCCTGTAATCCGAAAACGCAGGCGCGCGATGTTGCCTACTTGCGTGAGCGGGGTTATCGGCTCGAAGCCATCCAGCCCGTCGACATGTTCCCCCACACTACCCACATCGAAAACATCTGCGCTTTAGTTGCAGCAGATTAACGAAGTTCGTCTGCCGATTAGCGCCGAGCGAGCGATGCTTATCTGCACCAGTGGAGAGGGTAAGACACGAGGTTCCCTGCTTCCCTGTTCGCGAATCAGCTCATGCTGATTCGCTCATGCGTCGCTGCTTCGCTCGGGTTTTATTAAAACGAATTTAGTCGGCGAAGAGTCACCTCGTTGCCTTGCCCTCTCCGCTGATGCAGATAAGAGGCCAGTCTTTCGGGGCTGGTCCTGCCCTAAGGGGTGCAGCCTGCGAGGTGTTTGGCGATTCTGAGTCCGCATACTTGATTAGTATGAGGCTGTCCGAAGGAGCGAAGCGCATGAGCTTGCCGGTTTACACGGCAAGCGAACAGCGAAAGCGGATCGGCCCAAACGCCTCACAGGCGAGAGCCCCTTAGGGTAGCAATGAGTGGAGTGAGGAGTCTTGTGGCTTACGCTCGGCGTTGATCGAGACGTGCTAATTGATAGGCGTGCAGACAACGAGGGTGCGTTCATTGCTGAATTCGTGGTACGAGCAAGTGCAGAAGGTGACAGCGAACGGAGGGTCGGTGCTGTCGTCGAGTACGACGCAGGCTTTTGAGCGCTCATCTTCGTACCAGGCACGAAAGGCCTCTTCATCAGTGAAGCGCGTATGCTTTTCGACCTCATCCCCATTGATGATACGCACGTAGACAACCTTCAACCGCTGCTTCCCGGCGGGTGTTTGCAGACAGACGATAGCATGTTCGCGCGCGAAAGCTTCATCGGAGTATTTTGCGAAATCGCTGAACATCGAGCCGTTGTCCATGTGATGACCATAGATGATCGCATTCAAAACAGAGCCAGAGCCATTATCGCTCGTGTCCAAATAGGGCACGCCAAACACGCTGTAATTCCGATAGATATCATGGTGGAGGTAGAAGGAAGGATCGTCCTTCATTCCGCGCAAGATAGGATAGTTGATCGTTGTTCCAGGAACATTCACCCATGCGATAAGGTCAGGATTGATAGCGCGCCAGTGCTGCCAATCAATCTCAACGAAGTCATCATAGGTATCTCCCGTATCGTCAAGAGCATCGTGTTCGAATGAGATGCCATTCGGATTGGGAGAGATGTTCGCGTTCGCTTGCATGAAGAACAAGCTGCTGAGCAAGCCAAGGGCAACGAGTACGAGCGCGATGCCTGCTGCCATCAGTTTGTTGGATCGTCGTTGCAGTCTCATGAGTCGATGAAGGAACGAAAGATGCGACGGCGTTGTTCGCGGGCGCGCTTGCGTTTGTGCGCACCGATGATGAGTATTGCATTGCCGCCGACAAGGAGCACGAATGCTACGCACATGACGTCGAGCGTGGCAGCGCCGGTCTTGGCGAATGAGGCCTTTGGTGTGGACGGACCATCGTTGCTCGTAGCGCCTGTTTGCTGAGGAGATTCAGCCCTATGTTCGCGAGTTTCACCCTGTTGCTCTGCATCAATCGCATCGTTTTGTTCTGGCTCGGGTTGAGGCTCGGTAGGTACCAAGGCATCGCTGGCATCTCCGCTTGTGTCAGTATCATCGGGCGGTTCTGCTTCAGTGGGAGGCTGATTCCCTTCCGGGGTGGTATTTGCTGGTGGATCTTGCCTATTTTCGTTCGATTCGTCTTGCGGTGGCGTTCCGGGGTCATCGGGCTCTTCTGGCTCGTCTGGCTCGTCTGGTTCTTCTGGCTCATCATCTTTCCATTGAGCGTAAAGAACGACCGTGCTGTTGTCTTCCGTGCGGAGGTTTTTCACCAGCTGTTCGTCTTCATAACTGATTCCTGTTCCATCGGGCGCAGTATTCCATGAAATCCAGTGCGCGCCTTCCTTTTCGAACGTGTTGGGATGAAGCGTTTCGGCGATGTTGTAAGCGAGCGATTGCGCCTCCATGGTTCCTGTGCCACCATTTTCTTCGAACACAACGAGACACCGATTTGCTATCCAAGTGGCATAGAGCGTAACAATTTCATTTGCCCGATCAGCTAGATTCAGTACGAATTCTTCATTGTCATACCAGATGTCGGGGACGAAAGGGCTGTTATTCCACTTGAACCAGTGAAATCCTTCGCGACTGAACTGATTGGGGTCGAGCGAGGCGAGTTGGTCGAAGGTGAGTTCCTGGTTGGTCATTGCGCCATTTCCGCCCATAGCTTCAAAGACGATAAAATATGTGATTGGCTCCCATTGCGCATAAAGACGGATCACACTCCCTTCGACAGTAGCAAGATTTTCGACTATCTGTTCGTTGGTGAAAGTGGTGCCATTGCCCTGTGGGGCGCTATTCCATCCGGCAAAAAGGTAGCCACTTCTCTCATATCGGTTGAAGCAAAGGGGCGTAGCAGTACCGTATAAAAGCTGCTGATCGGGCATCTCTCCACTTCCTCCCTGGCTTTGGAAGGAAATGCGATACGAATTTGGCTGCCATAAAGACTTGACCGTTATATCTGAATACACTGCAGAAAAGCTTTGATCCCAATCGACGAAAGTATAACCAGTCCGAAGTGGTGTGTAGGGAGCGATGGCTTTAGAGCCAAAGCTGATCTTTTGAGACGAAAGAGCTTCGCCTTCCGCGCCAATGAATGTTACGGTGGGATTTTTAGCCCATACTGCAAAGACAGTGCTTGCAGTCGAAGGCATTGTCATCTTAGTAATCAGGCTCGATCTAGCAGCGTTGAAAGTGTTTTGATTGGTAATAACGGCAAGTTTCGTCTTAGACCACCCGAGAAAGGTATAACCTTCACGGATGGGTCTAATGGTGGTGAGATCGAACGTGCTTCCTTCGGCGTGGTAGCCTGCATAGTTATTTGCTTTTGGGTCGGAGTAGATTTCAGAAGAGGTGCCGCCGGTGAGGTCATAGGTGAGTCCGTAGGAGCGGGTGAAGGTGATGTCATCAACAAGATTGCCTGCATTAGGCCCCGCTGAGCTTATTGCTTTGAAGGTGAATCGGGTCGTTGTTTGTCCGCCTGGAATGACGTAGGTTCCTGTGTAGGTTTCCCAATCTACGTTGTGCAATCGTTCATTATCGTAGTTTGATGAAGACGGCGTTGCAATGATCGTGCCCACACTGCCCGTTTTGTTTCCTAGTCCATTGGTAGTAGTGCGTGTAGCATTTTGGGCGGCTTGAGACGAAGGTGACCCGATCATGACCGACATAGAATCGAGATGAGTTTTCGATCTTGAGCAATGCTTGAGCGACCATTTGTATATGGCTCCCGGCTCGGATGAAATATCTTGGTAGATGTACGTGCCAGTTTGTCCAGCTGTGAGTTCTGCATAATAATTGCCATTAAGTTCTCGTTGGATTTCCACACAATTAGCAACTTGAGCTTCGACACCGTTTTCCCATGTATTGGAAGGGTCGTATGTCTGATTCGAGTTCCATCCAAACTGTGTTTTATCGAAATGAGAAGGGAGCGCTGCCCAAACATACTTATGAGGGTGTTTGTTGCAATCGTTTCCGTTAGCTATTTTGAGCCTGTTCAGATCGAGATAGATCCACGATTCAGAACAGTCATAAATTTCTTTCATGGCATAGCTGAAAGTGCCATTGACGATCTTGGCTGTTGCTGCCTCCGCGCTCTTCGTTGGAATGGACAGAGCAACAAGGGCAAGAACGGCACTGATGAAAACGAGGAGGACTGATGTTCGCTGTTGAGTGCAAAGAAGGCGATGCTTCATTGAGAAATCCTCTCCGATGAACCGAGCATATTGGCCGCAATGGCAGCGGTGATCGATTGGGCTTTCTTGCGATGGAGACATGAGATTCTGATGAAGCTGATTCCGATAAGCACGATAACTCCTGCGGCAATAAGGAGCGGTAGTAGTGCGCTCCCCGTCTTGGCAAAGGTGCCCTTTTGCTCGGGGGTAGGGGCTTCGGAAGCAGGAACAGGCTCATCGGGGCTCGATGCTGCAGGAGGCTCTTCGGGGGCAACGATGCGCACGGTCTGATTCTCGTCTTCGGGATCTTCATGCGTGGCGATCTCGGATTCATCGCACAGGAGCTTCTCATAGACGACCAGTTCCGTTCCTGGTTCAAGTGCGCTTGCATTGAAGTTGAAAGAGACCTCGATCGAGCCGTGCTCTGCTTGCGGGGAGAAGGTGGTTTCACTCGAGATAACAGCACCTGCATCGTCGGTTAGTGGGATGGCCTGGACCTCGCCTTGTTCGTTAACTTCATTCTTCATGAGCGTTCCTACAACGCGGTACGGTTTGTCCGGGCTGAGGTTCTCGAACGCTACGGTGTCTATCACGTGCACTTCGGCATCGTTCAATATCTCGTGATCGCCATCGCTCTCGTCGAGCGCGGTCGTTGCGATGCGCGGTCTTGCGGTCGACACGGTTTGTTCGCTGTTATCTCTTTCGTGATGCTCGAGGATGACCTCATCGTCTTTCAGGAGCGTCTCGTATACGACAACATCTTGAGGTGCTTCTGCAAGACCATCGAGAGGGATCTTCACCTCGGTCGTGCCGCTCGCTACGCTCGGGGTGAACGTTGTTTCGCCTGCAGCACCTTCAAGCTGGCTTCCTGTTTCAGGATCCACGAGCGTTGCGCGCAAGGTGTATGCGCTGTTGGTCTCGAGATTTCCATAGCGCACGTGGTCGTTGATCACTCCTTCTTGCGTGATGCTCACGAACTTGTCGCGGTCATTCGCGTCGGAAGCGGTGGTAACGATCCAAGGCTCGGCGGGATCGTGATTTTCAATCACGCCGAAATCGAGGCGCTGCTTTTCGCGATAGATCGAAAATGTGGTTGTTACGAGTTCAAGCCCTTCGTTAGCAGCGCAGGGAAGCTCTTCGAGCGTGTAGGTGTCGTAGGGGAGAGCACCTAGGTCGTCACGCGCTTCAGTGGTGAAGGTATCGCTCGCTTTGCCGAACCATACGCCACGGCCAGCTTTGCGCTCTTCCTCTTCGTCGTTCGCGTTGGTCTCGTGCGTATGCTTTACGAAGGCAGAAGAAGTGTCGATCTCGCCATTGGCATCGGTGACGACCACGTGTGCTTCACCGGTGGTTTGCGACGTTATCCTGAATGGCACGCCAACCAGGCGCTCATTGTTCACCTCGCGAACTTTGATGAAATTGAGATCGCCGCGTTTCACGAAATTCTTGAATGCCGGTTCATGCGCGCCTTCGACACTGTCGGAAAAGCGAACGATCTGTCCGTCGGCAGTTATGCTGAACGGCCGCGGGTTGCCATCCGAAAGGTTGTACCCATCGCCTGCGCTTACTTCGGTGAGCGTGTATTCACCGTAGGGCAGGGTAGTAGGCGCGAGTGCTGCTTTACCTTCCTTTGCAACGAGCGTGGCGCATACTTCTCCTGGCTGATAGAAGATGCCATCGACCTTGACCTCGTGGCTGTTGCTATTGGTGATGGTGAAGGTGGTGTTGTCTAGCGTGCCTGATCCGAGAGCGCTTTGCAGCCTCGATTCTGCATCACGCTTTTCAAGCTCAAGACCGCCGCGCATGATGCTATCAGCAATGATCGGCGTATTGTAGCTCGAGACTGCTTCCACGCTGTTCGCGCATCCCGTGACCGTCCGTACGACGGCCGACTCATTGATCTTGTAGCCGGTGGGCGCTTTTGTCTCACGGATCTCATACGTGCCTATCGGCAGCGTGATCGTGCCCGTGGTGTCGTGGAAGAAACCATCGCCGCTTACTTTGCAACTATCCCCCTTGCGTAGATCGACGATGCCGCGCTCATCGGTTCTTACGACCCAGGTGCGCAGCGGTTCGACCTTGCCATAATCACTCTCGAGCGTGGGGAAGAAGCGAATCGTGAATTCTGCGCCTGCGAACGAGCTCGCGCCTCCTTGAATGTTGTTGTAGCTGTCATTGTAGACGTAGTCGGAGTCGTGCTTGGCAAGCAGGATGGGGGTTGGATCGTTTTGAGGCACTTCGTTAAGTGTTACCTCATTCGTTTTACCAGCTGAAACGGTTGCCTCATGAACGCTAGAATCGAGTGCAAAACCCTCCGGAGTTGAAAGCTCCTTTACATAATAGGTGCCGACGGGGAGCGCTTTCGATCGTACGCATCCTTGTGCATCGGTAGTGAGCATTTGTTCAAGATCGGTACAAGCTTCGTCTGCGTAGATGCCGTACTTTGCTCCTGCAAGCGAGTAGCAAGGATTGTTGTTCGAAATATCAGGCAGTATGCTCTGTTTGTTCAATTTGAGATATCCAACAAGATCTTCGTGAACTTGAAAGGTGCCCACGATGTTCTGCATGTTGTGCCCATCGATATCGGAGCAAACGTCTAGGAAGAATCGATAGCTCACTGTTTGAGTGGCATAATCGACCGCAGTTACTTCGACCCAGCCGCTCTGTACTTTCGGTTCTCCGGCACCGTTGTTGTCGACGTTTCCACCGCAATCGCCCCAGGCGAAATGCATACCTTTTACATAGCTGTAGTCGTAGGAGCCTCCACCAGGGGTATGAACGGTACCACCCGGGGCAACATGGTTTTGATCAGCATTAACGACCTCGGGATTGATGCAATGGTTGAAGTGCACCGCAAAGCCATAGGTGCCGCTCTTCTCAGGCCATCCCATTACTGCTGCCATATTGCCGCCTGATTCACACGTGCGGATGAGCGCAGAATCGGCATCGAGAGAAAAGCGCTCGCCAACTACAGGATTTGCGGCGCTGAAAAGGCTGAATAGGGGAGGTTCTGTATTGAAAGCACTTTCCTGGTCTTCGCTTTGTGTCTGTGTTTCGCTCCCATCGTCCAGCACTATTTCTATTGTTCCTCCGAGCGGCGAAGTGCTTATGCATATCGAGCCGTTTTGATAGATATATTGCGAAAGTTCACTGCCTCCTTGCATAACGCGAATGGTCTCGACATGCGAGGCCTTCTCTTCGTCATCGAAGAGCTTGAGGTTGATCGTGGGAGCATCAGCGCTGAAAACCTGCTCAAGGGCCTTCTCGGAAGCAACGCCATCGATCGATTTTGCGATCTTCACGTTTACGGGAAGCTCGGTGTGCTTTTGGTCGATCGGCACATACCACGCAACAGTGAGATCGTCCTCAGCATAGTGAGCGGGAAGCTCTATGATGCCCTCTTCGGCGTTATAGGTTGCTTCGGCGGTGATATCCTGCGTGCCTTTCCCCATTTCGCTCGTGCTCGCATAGTCTTTGAGCACACGAAAGCACCCTTCATCGCTTGAGGTGGCAAGAAGCGCGGGGTGGCAGTTCGCGCAGACATAGGTATGTTCGCTGTCGCTCCACCTTTCGCCTGAGTTAACAGAGGTGAAATCGATGGTTCGATCGGTGAAGGGCACGTTCGGCCCTATCTGATCGGGTTCGGCGAAATGATAGAGTATGCGAGCCGCAGAAGGGTGCACTTCATCAGCTTTCGCAGGCGAAGCGATTCCCGGAAAGGCCAGACAGGCAAGGCATGCTCCTAGGCAGAGCGCCATGAAAAGGCGCACGAAGCGTTTTGTTCGCCAGGGGTGTTCTTCGCGTTCAGCGTGCGGATGGCAGCAGCGAGAAGCAATCTGCGTTTGCGCAGATGATCGTAAGAGGGCGTAGAACTGGAGTGGCGAACCAAAATGAGGCATAAGAACTTCCTTCACTCAGGGCGGAATGCTTGTTTACGCTTTAGTGTGAAAGTCGAACCTCAATAAAACTTGAAAAATATCTGATGTAATATGAAGAGCTAACTTACAAAAATTTGAACTTTTTCTGAATTGCGTAAGGGGAAACCATGACGGAAGCTGAAAAGAATCGCTCATCGCTCATCGCATATTTCGAATCAGGATCGAAGGATAACGATCAAAAACTTGGCGTCGAGGTCGAGCATTTCATCATTGTGAGCAGCGACGGGACCCCTTTCACCTATGCTGCGCAAGGCTCTATTCCTGGGGTGCATGAGGTGCTCGAACATCTGCTTTCCACCTATCCGATCATCTATCAGAATTCAGAAGGCGAACTGATCGGTTGTGCCAATGAAGAGGCATCGATCACCCTCGAACCCTCTTCTCAAATAGAGATATCGATCGCGCCGTTTTCCGAAGTGGCGCGGATCGAAGCTGCCTACGAGCACTTTCGCGCTGCGATCGATCCGTTCCTTTGCGCGCATGGGGCAAAACTGGTGAATGCGGGGTATCACCCTACGCGTAAGGCAGAAGAGCTTACTCTCATTCCTAAAGAACGATATCGCCTGATGGACAAGCATTTTGCAGATTTGGGTACACTCGGTTTGCGCATGATGCGCGCCTCGGCTTCCACGCAAGTCTCGATTGATTACACCAGCGAAGCAGATGCCGTGCGTAAGATGCGCATCGCAAGTGCGCTCGCTCCGATCCTTGGCGCGATAGCGGATAACGTGGCGGTCTATGAGCGCGAGGTCGGTGCCTATCCGCTCGTTCGCCTAGCGGTATGGCGCAACGTTGATGACGACCGTTGTGGTGTGGTGCCCGGCGTTTTCAAGCCAGGGTTCGGGTTCGGAGCGTATGCCGATTGGTTGCTTTCGACCTCGCCCATTTTCATCAATGCGAAACAGCCGGATGGAACCATCGTAGAACAGGCGGAGTCTACGCGCAGCGCGGCTGAGATCTACAAGAATACCGCCATGACGAAGGCTGATATCGAGCATCTTATTTCCATGTTCTGGCCCGATGTGCGCTTGAAGCGTTTTGTTGAGATCCGTCCAGCGGATTCATTGCCGCAGGAGTATCTTACGGGCTATGCCGCGCTCATAAAGGGACTCTTTTATAGTGAGGAGAGTATGCGCGCGCTCGAGCAGGAGTTTGGTGTTCGAAAAGATATTCAAGGCGAAGATATCTGGCCGCTTGATGAGCGAGCAGTGGAAGATGCGATCGATGCGATTCGTTCGCGCGGGTATGAAGCGCGTTTCTATGGCGAGAAGGCAAAGAGCTTGCGCGACTGGATCGAACTCCTCTTCAATCTTGCACGAACGGCGTTGTCTGAAAACGAGCGATCCTATCTCAAAGGCATTGAAGCATTTGCTCTGAGCAAAGCATGGAAGCTTAATGGGTAGCTGTCTGTACAGGAATAGATAATTTCGATCAGGGAGAGCTGCATTCTTGAGCATTCAGAAGCATGAATACTCAAAGAGTTGCTACAATTACAGGCATATAAAAAACGACGAGAGGAGTAGCCATGGAGAAAACTTCGTGGTCATGGGCACAAAAGGGCATCATCGCGCTCTTTGCTGCAATGGTTGCTTGCTGTTGTGTGTTCCTTGCAGGGTGCGCTGAAAACAGCGAAGAGGCTGTTCGAAATGTTGTTACGACCGAACTTGATGCGGTCAAGAATTCCGACACTGAAACGATCGAAGCGATCGCGGGTGATTCAAGTGAGTTCCAAGCGTTAAGCACGTATGGCATTTCTGCAACTGATGCGTATGAAGCAGTGTTCAATGGTTTTGATTACAAGATCGAAAGCGTTAAGGTTGACGGCGACAAGGCAGTTGTTGGCGTGAAGCTTACTGCGAAAGACTTGACGAAGTTCCAGAGCGCATTGGTTGAGGCAGCTCAGAATCTTGCGAAAGATAGCTCTTTTACCAGCATGACCACTCAGGAAATGAATCAGGCGATCGGTAAGCTGGTTCTCGATACGATCAAGGACCTTCCGACTACCGAGACCGATACGGTTGAGCTTGATGTGGTAAAGAAGGATGGCAAGTGGCAGCTTTCAAACAGCGCAGGTGTAGCGCTGCAGGAAGCGCTGTTCCCTTCGAGCGTCATGAATTCCATGGGCAACTAAGGGTAGCATCTACCTTCCAAGAGACGAAGAAGCCCGGGCGATACGCTCGGGCTTCTTTTTGTTTTTGGGAAAGTGGTGTATAGCAATAGGGCAAAGTGGCAAGTCTTAGAAGTCGATCTCATCTGCATCCCAGAAGCGCCCCGTAGGGTTCTCCTGCGCGGAAATGACCGCCATTTCTTCAAGCGTGAGTTCGAAGTCGAAGACTTCGAGGTTCTGTTTCATGCGCTCGATGTTGCCCGACTTCGGAAGGGGAAGCATGCCGAGCTGGATGAGCCACCGCAAGCACACCTGCGCGTTCGATTTTCCATAACGCGCGCCGATCTCTGCGATCGCTTCGTTTGTAAGGGTCTTGCCGCGTCCAAGCGGGCTCCACGCTTCAACTACCAGGTCGCGCTCAAGGCAGTACTCGAGCGTTTCTGTTTGAATGCGCCCAGGATAGAACTCGATCTGATCGACCATCGGTTCGATCTCGGCATGCTTCAAGAGAGCTTCGATGTGATGCGGTTTGAAGTTCGAAAGCCCGATCGCGCGCACAGCGCCGTTCTTGTAGAGATCCTCGAGAGCGCGCCAGGTATCTGCATTGATCGCTTCGGCCTCAGCGCCGAACTGCTTTTCGTTCGCAGGCCAGTGGATGAGGAAAAGGTCGAGATAGTCCACGCCCAAGCGTTCACACGACGCATTGAACGATTCCATGGTCTTGGCATAGCCACGATGCGTGTTCCAAACTTTCGACGTGATGAAGAGCTCTTCGCGCGGCACGTCACACGTTGCAAGCGCACGCCCGATACCGGCTTCGTTCTCGTAAATTGCGGCGGTATCGATCAGGCGATAGCCAACCTCAACAGCATCGCATACCACGCGGCATGCTTCGTCGTCCGAGGTGTTGTAGGTGCCAAACCCAATGCGCGGCATGGTCACACCGTTCTTCAACGTAAAAACATCTTGCATGTTTGAACTCCTTCAGTAGCTTGCCTTAACTATACCTAAAGATGACAAACTACCCGGTAATTTATCATCTTTTTAGCGCACAATAAAAGAAGCGGGACAGCTTCGTACTGCACCCGCTTCTGTGGCTATTGATAGGTTGCGCTTTGGGTTACGAGCGGGAAAGGCCGTCCACGGAAAGCACGTCGCCAGAAATGTAGCTTGCCTCGTCGGATGCAAGGAAGGCAAATGCGTTCGCGATGTCTTCAGGTTCACCCATGCGTCCGAGTGGGATGGTCTTGATGAGCGGCTCGATGACCTCGCGAGGCAGCGCATCGACCATATCGGTATGCGTAACGCCAGGTGCAACTGCATTCACACGAATCTTATGCGGCGCGAGTTCGCGCGCGAGCGACTTGGTGAGGCCATTCACTGCGAACTTCGAGGTGGGATAAGCGCATCCAGCAGGCTGGCCGTAGATGCTCACCATCGAAGAGGTGTTGATGATCGCACCACCCGTTCCTTGTTCGATCATGATGCGAGCAGCAGCCTGCGAACACACGAAGGTTGCTTCAACGTTGAGGCGTATGACCTTCTGGAACTCTTCGAGCGTGTAGTCCACCAGCTTGGTGCGTGAATCGGTGCCAGCATTGTTCGCCAGGATGTCGAGTGAACCGAACGTATCGACCACGCTCTTGAAGGCAGCTGCGATCTCGTCAGGATCGGTAAGGGCAGGATGAAGGCCCATGACCGGAGCCTCAGGATCGTTCTGCTTGATCTTTTCGAGCGCTGCATCAACGGTTTCTTGGCGTGATCCGAACAGGGCGACCTTCGCGCCTTCAGCAAGGAATTTCTCCACAATGCCGAATCCGATGCCACGCGTGCCGCCGGTTACAATAGCGACTTTCCCTTCGAGCTTTCCCATAGTAGACCTCTTTCGATCAGATATTTTTTGCAAGTGGCATAACGTTAGCATTGAAAACGAGGAAACGCGCAAATTGTAAAATGGCTGAAACAAAGAGCCCGACATGCAAGGCACATCGGGCTTGGTGAAGCGGAGTTATGAGCGCGAACTAGGGGCGCAGACCCATGCCACCTTCCAACGTGATGGTCTCGCCGGACATGAACTTGAAGTCAGGCGATGCGAGTTGAACGCAGGGGCGACCGATCTCGGTCTCGACGTTACCATAGTGGCCCATCGGAGGCATGTGGACGTTCGCTTCGAACGCATCGGGGTAAGCCTCAGCAAAGTTTTCGAGCTGTGCAGTCCAAGCGAGCGGGCAGATAACATTCACATTGATGTCATCTGCGCCCCATTCATTGGCTGCGACGCGCGTGAGGCCACGAATGCCTTCTTTTGCAGCAGCGTAGGAACACTGTCCAACATTGCCGAAGAGTCCTGCTCCAGAGGCGAAGTTGATAACGGTACCCTTGGTCTCTTTCAGGTGCGGATAGCATGCCTGCATGTAGTAGAACGCAGCATAGAGGCCAGAATAGATTGCCAGGTCGAACTGGTCGGTCGTATGTTCAGCAAGGGAAACGCCCGAAGCAGAAGCCTGTGCGTTGTTGATGAGCACATCGATGCGGCCGAATTCTTCAATGGTCTTATCGATGACGTTCTGTACGGTTGCGGCGTTGTCGTTGCCAGCGCTCACGTCTGCTTGGATCGGAAGTACCTTGATGCCGTAGAGACGCTCGAGCTCCTCTTTCGCATCTTCGAGCTTCTGGACGTTACGCCCAGTGATGACCAGGTTTGCGCCTTCTTTTGCGTATGCGGTAGCGATGCCATAGCCGATCGATCCGCATGAGCCGTCCTTCAAGACAGCGCGGCCGCCGCCGGTAATGATAGCGGTCTTACCTTCGAGAAATCCCATGGACCTTCTCCTATCCCAGAAAGATGAATAACGAGCTGAGGTTCAAAAATCTCAACTAGGTCGAGTCTATTAAAACTCGATCGCGTGCGAACTTCGAAGCAGGCAGTTAAGCGTCAGAAGGGCACTTTATTCCGCTAAAGGGTCGCATGTTCGGAGGCGGTAAAATTACACACCGGTTACGGTTTACTCATTTCTGGCAAAGCCTGAAGCGCGGGACTGAAAAGCAGCTACACTAATATGCGCAGGGAATGCAAGTGATCACAGGAAAAGAAGGGTGGTGCCTCTCATGGCAGATATTCGTGATGGGTTCAAAGATATTTTTCTCGCGGGTGTGGGTGCACTGGCCTATGGTGGCGAGCGCGCCAATGAGCTCGTGAACAATCTTATCGAAAAAGGGGAGCTTACGGTCGAGCAGGGCAAAGAGCTCAATACCGAGCTCAAGCATAAGGCGAATGACGCCTTTGGTCAGATGCGTGATGAAGCACTAGCTGCGCAGCTTCAGGCTATGACCCCTGAACAGCGTGCAGACTTTGTTGCAAAGGTGAACGAACTTGCGAACAAGGTCACCGATGATGCTGCTGCAGCAGCAGTTAAGGACGCCGCCGAATAGCACGCTATCGAGTGTTCGCGTATCTGTGGGGGCAGGTGCGCGAAGGGCATTCGGAAGTGCTGCTCATGCTAAAACCAGCACGTGAGGCGCGGGGGCGCCAGTGAAGCGTGCAGGAGAAAAGCGTATGGATCGAACGGTTCATACGCTTTTCATTTTGGGCCGATCACAAGCTCGTGCCCTGCTTGCTTACGAGTTTGCAATCTAAAAGCGCACGTGTTTCATTCGCGCTACAATAACAGCAGGAAGAAGAAGGGGGATCGTGGTGACAGAGAACACGTTTCTGCGGCATTTTCTTACGGCACGAGCTGATGTTGATCCCGAAGACCAGTTTGGCCTCAGTCGCAGTGTGCGCGTGAAACGCGTCCACGAGATCGTTCATATTCTGCGCAAGCATAATTTCTTACAAGGGTTTACCCCCGAAGAATTGCGTGCGCTCTTCGAAGATCTTGGTCCGAGCTTCATCAAAGTTGGGCAAACCCTCTCGACGCGTTCCGAGATCTTGCCTCATGCCTATTGCAAGGCGCTCTCTCAGCTTCAACAGGAATGCGAACCCATGCCGTTCGAGACGGTGCTCATTGCGCTCGATGCGATCTATGGGATCGACCGGGAGAAGATATTCGCCTCGATCGATCCGCATCCGCTCGGCAGCGCATCGCTGGCGCAAGTTCATCGTGCAACGCTCACTACGGGCGAAGAGGTTGCCATTAAGGTGCAGCGTCCTGGCGTGCGCGCTACCATGGCGCAGGATATCGATGTGATGCGCAGCCTTGCCCGTCGCCTTTCGCATTATATGAAGGATGCCCAGATGGTTGATCTGCGCGATGTGGTCGAGGAGCTGTGGGTCACCTTCCTCGAAGAGACCGACTTTTTGAATGAAGCGCGCAACCTCGATGAATTCAATCGGCTCAATGCCGATATCGTCTATGTGCGTGCACCGAAGCCCTACATGCAATACTGTCGCGAAGAGGTGCTCGTCATGGAGTATGTTGACGGCATCTCCATCCGCAATACGAATAAGCTTCTTGAACAAGGCTACGATCTTGATGAGATCGGCGACAAGATGCTCGAGAATTATGCTAAGCAGATATTGCAAGACGGCTTCTTCCATGCCGATCCGCATCCAGGCAATATCGTTATCTATGGCGGACAGATCGTGTATCTTGACCTAGGGTTGATGGGGCGTTTGAGCACGCGTGATCGTTTGGGCTTCGAAAAGGCCGTCGAAGCGGTGGGCTTGCGTAGCGCAAGCGCTCTCATGGATGCGCTCATGTCGTTTTCGATCGCGCGTGATCTTGCTGCGATAGATCAGCCACATCTGCTTGCGGAGCTCGATGTCATCTTGGATCGGTATGGCACCGCCGAAGTTGAGAGCATCGATATCGGTCAGTTCTTGGGCGATATCTTGAATGTAACGCGTCAAACGAAGGTAACGTTGCCTTCGTCGGTGACCATGGTTTCGCGCGGTCTGGTGACCATGGAGGGAACGCTGCTCGAATATGTGGGTTCGTTCAACATGGTCGACATCATCAACAAGCACATCAAGCGCACAAAAGAAACGTCCGACGACTTCAAGGACACCGTTAAAGAATTGCTCGTTGCGGTGAATGGTGCGAGTCGCGGAGCGCTGCGCGCTGCAGAATACGCAGGCGATACCATGCAGCTGCTCTCGCGTGGTCAACTGAAGGTGAACATGGAGATGCTCGGTTCGGCTGAGCCCATGATGAAGATATCACGCATCTTGAATCGCTTGACCATCGGCTTGATCATTGCTGGTCTTTTGATCAGTGCGGCATTGCTCACGTTCGCGATCGACGAATCCCATATCTTTGGCATGCCCATCCTTGCGTTCATCGAATTCGTTATCGCGATCATCCTTTCGCTCTGGATCGCCATCGACATTTACCGCAGAAACCGCAACCGCTAAGATGACGAACGACCGGGTAGTTTGTCATCTTAAGCAAGAAGGCCGACTGCAAATGCAGCCGGCCTTCGTTCGTATCTAAGCAGATTGATGCTTATTTGTGTTCGAGCTCGAACTCCTTCATGAAGGCAACGAGGGCTTCAACACCTGCTTTCGGCATGGCGTTGTAGATGCTCGCACGCATGCCGCCTACCGTGCGGTGGCCCTTGATGCTCTCGATGCCGTGCTTCTTCGCTTCAGCGACGAAGAGCTCATCGAGCTTCGGATCGCCTGTAATGAACGGAACGTTCATGATGGAGCGATCTTCGCGGCGCGCGGTTCCCATGAACAGATCGGACTGATCGAGGAAATCGTAGAGGATCTGCGCTTTTTCACGATTGCGCTCACCCATTACCTCAAGGCCACCCATCTTCTTGATCCACTTGAACACTTTGCCGCAGATATAGATGCCATAAGCGGGTGGGGTATTGTAGAGCGAATCGTTATCGTATTGGGTCTTCCACTTCAGCATGGTGGGCGTGTTCGGAAGCGTTTCTTCCTTGATCAGGTCTTTGCGGATGATATCGATTGCAACACCAGCTGGGCCGATGTTCTTCTGTACGCCGCCATACATCACGCCGTATTTGGTGATATCAGCAGGTTCAGAAAGGAAGCAGGAAGAAACATCGGCAACGAGCACTTTGCCCTTCGTGTTAGGCAGTTCATGGTATTTCGTGCCGTAGATGGTTTCGTTCTCGCAGATGTAAACGTAGTCGGCGTCTTCTCGAATGGGAAGATCGGAGCAATCGGGAATGTAGGAGAAGTTGCCGTCTTCACTCGACGCGATGCACTGTGCGTCGCCGAAGAGCTGAGCCTCCTTGAATGCTTTCTTCGACCAAGAGCCAGAAACGATGTAGTCTGCCTTGCCATCGAGCATCATGTTCATGGGGATAGCTGCGAACTGCTGAGAAGCACCGCCCTGTAAGAAGAGCACGGCGTATTCATCAGGGATGCTTAAGAGATCGCGCAGATCGCTCTCGGCATCCTCGATGATCTGGGCGAACGTCTTCGAACGATGACTCATCTCCATGACTGACATGCCGCATCCGCGGTAATCGAGCATTTCATCGGCGGCTTCCTGAAGCACTTCTTCGGGCAGCACTGCCGGGCCAGCAGAGAAGTTGTAAACGCGTGACATAGTTACTCCCTTTTCATATACCGAATAAACAAAGGCGAGCAGGATGCCCGCCTGGTTTTCGTGATTAGAGCATGATACGTCAAACCGCGCCACTTTGCTTAGATAAAGCGCTAAGTTTCGTTAGGCGGGTGCCATATCCCTGACCTCGGTGATATTTTTCCAAAATCGCTTGGGCATGAACTGCCGACGAAGCTCGGGATGGTAGCGAGCTTCGATGTTGAGCGTGTGGTAGAAGCGCTTCCAGGCTTCCTGCATCTTGAGCTCGTTTGCGGTTGGTGCGGGTGGCGTGAACGAATCGGTCTTGATAAGGTGCCAATCGCTTCCTTCGTACACGCCCGCGATGTGATGGTTCTCATCGTAGATGATGAAAGGTTGCGTATTGAAGCGATCCGCGAACCAGTCCATGATGAGCGGTACGACCGAGGCTTTTGGGTTGCAGCGCGCACACCAAAGGCCCCCTTCAAGCTCTTCGAACCTCAAGAACTCAAGGATATGATGGCGCTCATTCTGCACGAAGCGCTCAAGCTTCAAAACCGGCTCGACCACGGGATCGAGAACAGCAGGCACTGCTGAGCCTTTCAACAAAGCAGGTCCGCATCCAGCACCCGTGAATCTCTGTTGAACACTGCGCTCTCCTTTTTTGTTCTGTTGGAAGAAATGAGCGTTTTGCGGATCCATGCAGTAACGGATGAAGCGATAGATCGAGATTCCAGTGTGGGGATCATCGGCAAGAGCAGCAGTTTTGATGATGTTCGCAACGCTATACCCCGCGCGCTTGCTCACACCCTTCTGAACGCGAAGGGCAAGTGAGAAATCGGTCTCGATCTGGCGTGTGGTTTGCCCGATGCGCGGTTGATAGTGTTCGCTAGGGCAGATATCGAGCGGGTGCTCCTTGTTCGCATACGTTAAGAACACGGCAGTGAAGAGGCCCTCGACACTACCATCGTAGAGGTATGCGATGTTGTCGGGTGCGGGATCCATGGTACGGCCTTTCGCTACGAGGCAGCATCGAGCGCGCGCCAGCCAAGATCGTGCCCAGGGGAATGAGACTGATCTGTTGTACGAAGTGCTTTCTGACCGCTAACCAGCGCGTTTTGCTCGCATGATGTTGGGTGTCCTGCAAGTTTTTGGGTGGGTGCCATATCGAAGAGGCTCATCTGCCCAGTGGCAACTTTTGCAGCACGTCTTCCATGGCGTCCGCCGTCGATCGGTGCGGCAAGTTGAGTGCGCAACGATTGCCGCTCGAACGGAATGGTGCCGCCCTGGTACTTCCCCTGGCACGTGATGAAGAAACGAGCGCGCTTGAAGGCGATGCCGAGCTTGCGCAATTCGTCTTCGCGCAGCACATGGGTCTTGCGCGCATTCATGATGAGTTTCGCCCCTCGAACACCGATGCCGGGGATGCGCAAAAGGCTTGCGTAGGGTGCCTTGTTCACCTCAACGGGAAAGAAATCGAGATGGTTGAGTGCCCAATTCGTTTTGGGGTCGACCTCTAGGTCGAGGAAGGGTGCTTCTTCATTGATGATCTCGTTCACATCGAAACGATAGAACCGCATGAGCCAATCGGCTTGATACAGACGGTGTTCGCGATTGAGCGCAACGCCATCTCCTGCGGGAAGGCGTTTGTCGTTGTTCACAGGCAGGTACGCGCTGAAGAATACGCGCTTGAGCGAGAACTTCTGATAGAGCGCTGAAGAGAGATTGAGGATCTGGTAATCGCTTTCGGGGGTGGCGCCGATGATCATTTGCGTTGATTGACCAGCGGGAACGAAACTCCGCTCCTTATCGACGGGTCGTGCGATCGATCGATCGCGTTTGCTCAAATAGACCGTATTCTTTTCGGCAAGAGCGCGGACGTCGCGGGCTTTTTCGATGCCGTTCTTGATGAAGCGCATGGGATGGAGGATATCGTGCTTGCTCTTATCTGGTGCGAGCAACTGCAGGCTTTTCTGCGAAGGAAGCTCAAGATTGACGCTCATGCGGTCGGCAAGCCTTCCGAGTCGATCGAGCAATTCAGGCGAAGTGCCGGGAATGGCCTTCGCATGGATGTAGCCGCGGAAGCCGTATTCTTCGCGCAAGATGCTCAGTGCTTCGATCATGAGTTCGGTAGTGAAATCAGGGCTTCGGACAACGCCTGAACTTAAGAACAACCCTTCGATGTAGTTACGACGATAGAAGCTGATGGTAAGGTCCGCTAATTCGCGCGGTTTGAACGTGGTGCGCGTGCCTTCGTTGCTGATGCGATTGACGCAGTAGGCGCAGTTATAGATGCACGCATTGCTGAGCAGGACCTTCAGCAGCGTGATGCAGCGGCCATCGGCCGTGAAGCTGTGGCAGATCCCGGCAGCAGACGTGTTGCCGAGCTTCCCCTTTTGTCCAACGCGACCTACACCCGATGAGGTGCAGGCAACATCGTATTTTGCAGCATCTGCAAGAAGCTCGAGTTTATCCGTGATATCCATCGTACACCTGTTCGATTCGCTTTGTTCCATCCTATACGAACAAATGTTTGTAGTCAAGGCAAGTGAACAGGCATTAAGCGATTTGGTAACAAAACCACGAGGGAAGATGCCTGCCTGAAAAGCCTGGTTTGACCTGTGGTAGAGTTGAGGAGCTGATCATGCATGAGAATGAGGAGGTGGTCTTGATGCGCTTCAAAGATATATGGGGGAAGATCGAGATTCCTACCAACCAAGACGATTTTCCTCATCAAGGGTTTTCGCCCAAGGTCATCAAGGCATTCGGCGTAATGAGCATCATCTGCGCGACAGCCTCGCTGTGTTTGATCGGCGTATTCGCAGCTCATGCAGTGGGCGATATCAACCACCATGAAAGACCCGAGAGCATGCTCCTGGCGATCGGCATCGTCCTGCTCGCCATCACCGCTATCGTTCTCTTCGTTGCCATGGGCGTGCGATTCACCAAGAACAACACGCTCAATGGGGAACGCTTCGCTATCACCACCATTGCGCTCATCTTAGGCGCGTTCCTTGCGATGATGATGCTCTACGGCTTGAGCCTGTTCCATATTGTTTACGTGGTCGAACTGGTCTTCCTGGCGGTCGTTACGGTGTATATGGATCCCGAACTGGCCGAAGAGCGCTATCTCTCAAAAGAAGCGCGCACGATGGATCCGCAAAAGCGTGCTCAGTTTGAGAAGAAGGTCGATAGCCGAAAGCCTTTGAAGGGCTATATCACGCTGAATTTCTTCAACTTGTTCTGGATATTCGTGGTGTGCAGCATCCTGGGGCTAGCGATCGAAACCGTGTTTCATCTTGCCATTTATCATGCCTACCAAGATCGCGCAGGACTGCTTTACGGACCATTCTCGCCGATCTACGGCTTCGGTGGTTTGTTCATGACCGTTGCGCTTAACCGGTTCCACGATAAGCCGATCCCGGTGATCTTTTTGATCTCAGCGCTGATCGGTGGTGCGTTCGAGTTCACGGTCAGCTGGATCATGCAAAGTGCATTCGGAATTGTGGCCTGGGATTATTCGGGAACGTTCCTTTCTATCGATGGCCGCACGAACTTCATGTTCATGTGCTTCTGGGGCATACTCGGTGTGATGTGGGTGAAGTTCTTGTTGCCGATCTTGCTTTGGATGATCAACAAGATTCCGTGGAAGCTGCGCTATGCGCTTACCGTTGTGTGCTTCGTATTCATGGTGGTGGATGTGGTGCTCACCGTGCAGACGATCGATTGCTGGTACTTGCGCGAAGCGGGGCACGCGCCGAACACCCCGCTCGAAGAGTTCTTCAACAAGCACTACGACAACGCCTACATGGAGCATCGCTTCCAAACCATGTCGATGGATCCTTCGCAATCCAGCCGCGTCTAAAGAGATGACGAACGACCGGATAGTTTGCCATCTAAGCTTACAGCGTGGGAAGCGTTTCCTTGAGATCGCGCACGCGGGTGAGCGCATCGTTCATGATCGCATCGACATCTTGTCCGATCACATCGAGCAATTCGGCGGAGATGAAGTGCGTCTCAGGGATGCCGAACATGTGCGCGATGCCCTGAAGGTATTCGAACCCGTAGTTCGCGAACGAGCAAGGACCGCCTGACGTGGTGATATACACAAGGCGCTTCGCTTTGCAGAGTCCTTCGGGTCTTCCTTCTTCGGTGTAGTGGAACACGATGCCATTGACGGTCACGTGTTCGATATAGACCTTCAGGACAGCGGGAAACGAAAGGTCCCAATAAGGCGCACCGATAACGATCTCGTCTGCGGCAGCGAACTGTTTCGCGAGATCGAACATAGAATCGCCCCAGTCGGCTTTCTCTATGAGCGCCACTCGTTCCTCAACCATCTTCCAATCGAAGGGCACAAGGTTGCGCTCGAAGAGGCGCACCTCTTCAACGGCGGGATTGCCTTCAAGATAGGCGTGGCAAAGAGAGAGCGTGCGCGATTCTTCACGCGCGCAGGCATTGACGAAAAGGGTGGTCATAAGGGGGTTCCTTTCTTGCTGAGTTCCTTGAACTAGAGATATTCAACAGGCACCATTTTAGGGCAAGCTGCAAACGATCATGAATGAGACGCTGCATCGTTAGGCGGTTTGCTGGTGGGATCGCTCGCTTGCGCGTTGCTTTGCGCTTCTTTGCGTGCGGCCTGCTCTTTTTCGGTAGCGAACTCGTTCGCCTGTTCCTCTAGCTTCGCCAGAGCTGAATCGACATCAGACGCGTTTTCGATGAACTGCTTCGCAAGACGCTGTCTGCGGCGTGCACTGTGGAGGTTGAGCCTGATACCCTTGCCGTAGTAGCCGGAATCGTGGCTTGCTCCGTAGGCGAAGATGAGACTCACCGCTAAGAACGGAATGATCTCAACGCCGAACACCTCAAAGCCAAGGAAGAAGGCAGCGATAGGGCAACGCGTCATGCCGGCGAAGAACGTCATGACCCCGATAGCGGTCGCGAATGCGGGATCGACATTGATGAGCTGCCCGAGCGAGCACCCGAGCAAACCGCCGATAACGAGGGTAGGCATGATCTCGCCGCCCTTGAAGCCCGAGCCGAGCGCAAGGAATACAAGCCCCGCTTTGATGGCGAAATCCCACGTACCGATCGATCCCGATGCAGCTTGTTTCAGGAGATTCATGCCGCCGCCTTCGAAGCTCTGCAGGCCAAAAGCCACGACCAGGATCGTGATGCCGATGCCGACAACGAATACCGAAAGGTAAGGGTGGTTCAAACGTTTGCGTTCCCATGCGCGCACCGCTGCAAGACTTGCGCCGAAGAAGCGTCCCAAGATGCCACCGAGCGTGCCGATGAGCACGACCTGCAGCATAAGATCGGGGGTAACGCCTGGGACGGCAACGCGGGGAATGATGTCGCCGATGCCGAACGGATAGGCGATCGAAGCGGCGATGAACGCCGAAACGAGCAGCGCGATGAAGCGCGCAGGGCTGAAGGTCTTGAAATGCGTGAGCTCGAAAACGAGGAACACCGCACCAAGCGGCGCGAAGAACAGCGCACTGAAGGTGGCCGACATACCCATGAGCGCAGCATAGCCGTAGACGTTGCGGTCCTGCTTGTCCTTGAAGACGTTCTTGAGCCTGAAGGCGCGACTTAGCGTCTCGCCGATCGAGGCGCCCATCTGAAACGCGCTCGATTCCTTGCCGACAGCACCACCGCCGAGGGTCGAAAGACAGGTGCCCACGAGAATAGCAGGCGCAAGCGTGGGGGAAACGGGTTTGTTCTCGCGCATCTCCATGACCATATCGTCGGTCGAGTAGAAGTACGAGAGCTTCATCGCTTTATAGAAAGCAAGGGTCACGATGCCGAGCACGGGGAGCAAGAACACGAGCCACGAGTACTCTTGGTTCAGGCGATAGGACGTATTGACGCAGATGCACAGCACGATCGAGGTGAAGGCCGAAACCACGCCTACCAGGCAGATGAAGAACACATGGAGCGCTAGTTGCTTCTTATCTATGTTGGAAAGCCATGACATGTGAAGACCTCGTTGAAGGCAGACTGAACGAGCATGATTCAATCGTGACAGTTCTTCTGCATCGCGTAAACCATGACAACCTCACAACTCGGCATCAATTGCGTTACGGATGATTCTTCACGCCAGCTCGAACCGACATTCCTGACGCGCTCGATTACAATGGAATTTCACGAGGGAAGGACGAAGATGGAAACCGAGCTCATATCGCTTGCTGTCATCGCGCTCCTTGCCTGCATCACGCCACTGCTGGCGCGGGCGATCCCGCACAAGCTTATTCCTGAAACGGTGTTCTTGCTGTTCGCCGGTGTTATCTGCGGTCCGCATCTGCTCGGATGGATACAGGTGGGCGATGCGATCTCGCTCCTTTCCGATCTAGGGCTCGGGTTTCTGTTCTTGCTTGCCGGCTACGAGATCGATCCGAAGAATCTTTCCAATTATCAGGGAAAACGGGGATTTGTTACCTGGATCTTCACGTTCGCGATAGCGGTCTTGGCAGTGTGGGCATGGCCCGAGTTCTCGCTTGATGGTATCGATGGGCTTGCAGTGGTCATCGCGCTCACCACCACCGCGCTCGGCACGTTGCTTCCCATCCTGAAAGAGCGCAATCTCATGGACACCCCCATAGGGAACGCAGTGCTCTCGTATGGCACTTGGGGCGAATTGTGCCCGGTCATTGCCATGGCACTGCTTCTTTCAACGCGCACCACCATTCAGAGCATGATCATTCTGGTGATGTTCGCGCTCATCGCGGTGGCGGTCGCGCTCCTCTCTTCGCGCCTGAAGAATTGGGATCGCATTTCAACGGCAGTTCAGGAAGGGGCAGAGACCACGCAGCAAACCGTGGTGCGTGCGACCGTGCTGCTCATGGTCACGCTCACCGCGCTCTCGGCGGTGTTCAATCTCGATATCGTGCTCGGCGCGTTCGCGGCAGGCTTCATCTTGCGCTACATCATTCCGCAGGGAAGCAAGAGTCTCGAGACTAAGCTCGATGGGCTTGCGTTCGGCTTCTTCATCCCGCTCTTCTTCATCGTTTCGGGGAGCAATATCGACATCCATGCGGTGGGCGACAGGCCGCTTCTGCTCGTGTTCTTCATCGTGCTGCTCCTGCTCATTCGCGCGCTTCCCGTTTTCATTGCGCTTTCTACAGGCAAGCACAAGCACGATCTGAGCCGCAGCGCACGCATCACGGTAGCGCTCTATTGCACCACGGCACTGCCGATCATCGTGGCGGTCACGATGGTGGCGCAGCAATCGGGCGCGATGAGCAACGAGATCGCTTCGGTGCTCGTGTGCGCGGGCGCGGTGACGGTATTCCTCATGCCGGCGCTCGCGTCGATCACCATCCGTATCTCTGACACGCATCTGGTCGATTTGGCTCATGAGGTTTCGAGCAAGCCGGCCGATCTCTCTACGATCATCAAAAGCCGCGCTGAACTGGTGCGTTTGCTGGCGAAGGCGCGTGTTCTCATCGACAAGAACGATCCTGATCTTGCGGCGCGCATCGAGCCGTTAGTCGCGAAGCTCGCACACAACGACGAAGACAGTGACGACCGCGATGTGCGCTATTTCATCCAGGAAGTGCGTGATCGCTATCGAGAGACGAAGAGCCTGAGCAAAGAGCAGCTCAAGAAGATCGTTTCTGAAGCGGAGCAAGCAGAACAGGAGATGGGTACGAACGAACCCGCTGCTCCCTATGACGAAGAAGGATACCTCGAGGTCATTGCGAAAGGCGAAGATGCCTCGACGAAGAAGGGTAAGGAAGAGGGGAATAATGGAACCGGAAGTAACTAAACCAGCAGATGGCATGACCGATTACGGCCTGATCGAGCTTTCGGGCAGCGAGAACACCCGCGATCAGGGCGGCATGGAAACGGTTACGGGTCAGCGCGTGCGCGCCAAGAAGCTCATTCGCTCCGACAAGCTTGAGAAGCTCACCGATCATGATATCCATGTGCTCGTCGATGAATACGAGCTGCGCACGGTGATCGACTTGCGCACCGACAAGGAGCGTGAACTATCGCCCGATCCTACCTCGCGTATGCCCGAGGTGAAGTTCGTGAATCTTCCGGTGTTCACGGAAGGTGCGGTCGGCATCACGCACGAACACGACATTCGTTCGCTCATGAAAGAATTCAGTCAGATGAAGGAAGATCCCTATAAGATCGTGCGCAATATCTACCCTATGGCGCTCTTGGGAGATGAGGCAGTAAAAGCGTATAAGCAGTTCTTCGATATCTTACTTGACCAGGAAGAGGGCGCGATCCTGTGGCATTGCTCAGAAGGGAAGGACCGTACCGGTTTGGCAAGCCTGCTCATTTTGCATGCGCTTGACGTGCCGCCCGAAACGATCATGGAAGACTATCTGGCTACGAACATCTTCGCACGCAAGAAGCTTCGTCGCGTTGCGCATGATTTTGAGCATCTGCATCTGCTAAAGAAAGGCGATGAAGCGCTGCTTGCTTTCTTGACCGCTGAGCCTGGGTATCTCAACGCAGCCTGCGAAGCAGCCGAAGAGAAGTACGGCTCGCTCGATGCTTACCTCGAAGAAGGGCTCGGCATCACACCCGAGAAGCGCGCTCGCCTCGCCGATAAGTACCTCTTTTAAGATGTCGAACGACCGGGTAGTTTGTCATCTGCTGATCGAGCTAAGCCGTTTCTGGTCGAGCAAGCAGCTGAGCCCATGGGGTACTTAAATTACTCTGAGTCCGCTAACTTCAATATAAATAGGTTGTTCGAAGGAGCGAAGCGCATGAGCTTGCCTATAAAGGCAAGCGAACAGCGAAAGCGGGTAATTACAAGTGCCCCTTGGGCGTGCTGCTTGCGCGGGATAGATGGGAAAAGGTGTCGAACGACCGGGTAGTTTGTCACCAGGCAAAAAAGAGCCCTCGGGGGAGGGCTCTTGTTGGTACGTATGATGCGCAGCTACGCTTCAAGGATCTTGCATGCGGCGATGGCGAGCTCTTTCGAATCCATGCTGCCCGGATCCTTCTCGATGCCCTTATCCATCAGATGCGGAATGGTCGCGATCTTGCGGAATTCAGCCTCATGCTCAGGCAGGCAGGCAAGGATGACAGGATCGGGATTGTCGGGAAGCAAAGCATCCTGGACCACTTTGTTGATATAGCGGTAGAACTTCTCGGCCTCGATCTTGGACACTTCGTTGCGCGAGCGATAATCGTGATACGGGTTGAGGTGCTTCATGAGCATGTGGTGGTCGAGCGCGGGTGCATCGCTGAAATCGTGCATGAGTTCGCCGAACTGCTTCGCAACGCCCTCATCTTCAACATCGATGCGGTTAAGGCAGTTGCCAAGCCCCTTGATGAGCCCGAAGCGATCGGCAGAAACAGCCAAGATGTAGTACTTGGACTGCTGGAATTCATCGCCCTTGAGTGGGGAAAGCTCCCAGTTGTCGCCGACGAACACTTGCGGATCGACCTTGTGATAGAGGTTCGCGATATAGACATGATCCTTGTCGGCGAAGAGCGCAACGCTAGCCTCCGCGTTCAGCCAGATCTCTTCATCAGGAGCATTGATAACGTCTTCTAGATGAACGAGGATCTTGTTATTCGGCTGGATGGCGTAGTTCGCATCGATCTCGTGCTTGGCCTCTTTCATGAGGTCTTTCATCTCGATGCGCTCTTTATTGGTGCGCAAACGTTTGTATTCGGTGGGCAGGTAGAGTGAGACGACCGGGCCTTCAGCCGGCGTAGTGAGCTCAGAAATATCGTCCAAGATCATGACGGTATCTTTAGTGTGATGAATGGGGCGCATGATGAAGCCTCCTTGTTGCAGCGGATACGTTCGAACGCCAAGCCCACAGCATGAGCCGAATTGCTGTGTTTCGGCGTGTCTTTAACCTAACATGAGCGAATGCGCAGCTGGGAAGCGCGTGGGTTTTGACAGAAACCTGTTAAGTTCTAGTTTTCCGCCTGCAACTTGACCTTCGGCGTAGGTGCGTGCACGCTCGCTATAATGAGAGGAAGACCGAATGAAAGGCTCATCCGTGCAACCTGAAACGCCACAAGCGCAATATGATGAATTACCTGCTCGCTACGAGAAGCTCAAGACCCTGTGGGGTGAAGATGCGCTGCGCGCGATCGTGAATGCGCACGTGCTCGTGCTCGGTATCGGCGGAGTGGGATCGAATTGTACCGAGGCGCTTGCGCGCGGGGGCGTGGGTAAACTGACGATTCTCGATCGCGATGTGGTGGAGGAGAGCAACATCAACCGTCAGTCCATCGCGTTCTATTCCACGCTTGGCAAGCGCAAGGTGGATGTGATGGAAGCGATGATCAAGGATATCAACCCCGAAGCGCAGGTCAAGAAGGTGTTCGGCTTTTTGCGTCAGGAGGAGATGGAGAGCTTCCTTGATGAGTATGCGCGCGATGTGGATTATGTGGTCGATGCGATCGATACGATCTCGGCGAAGCTCAAATTGGCCGAGCTTGCGCCGAACTACTCGTTCAAGTTGATCAGCAGCATGGGCGGGGCGAACAAGATCCATCCCGAATGCTTCAAGATCGCCGATCTGTATGACACGGTGAACTGCCCGCTCTGTCGCATCATGCGCAAAGAAGGGCGCAAGCGTGGCATCAAGCAGCTGAAGGTCATCTACTCGTGCGAACAGCCGGTCGACACCAACATGGGCAGCGATTGGGAGCGCGCTGAGCGCAAGGACTTGGGCACGGCATCGTTCGTGCCACCGATCTTCGGCCAGATGATCGCCGGCGAAGTCCTTCGCGACCTTGCGGGTAGTTTGTCACCTTTTTTGCCGTCGTTGCCCTAAGGGGCGGAGCCTGTGGGGTGGTTGGACGACTCTGAGTCCGCACATGTAAATTGTAATAAGCTGTTCGAAGGAGCGAAGTGCACGAGATAGCCTGCAAATCTTGCAGGCTATCGAGCAACGAAAGCGGGTCGACCCAACCACCCCTCAGGCGTAAGCCTCTTGTGGCAACGAGCGGGGAACCTCGTGCTTGTTTTCTCCACTGGTGCAGATAGGTACAGCTGTTTGTTAGCGCAAAAAGGGAAGAGGAGAGACATGCCAGAGAGTAGAGAGTTTTTTGACGCACATGCGCATATGAGCTTCGCGCCCGATGTCGCCTCGTTCGCCTCATGGTTCACCGAGCGTTTCGCAGGCGCTTTCTCCACGACGGTGAGTCCTGCCGACTATCGTTTCGCACAGCAGACGCTCGCTTCGTTTCCGAAAATAAAAGTGGGCGTGGGCGCTCACCCTTGGTGGGTCGCGCAGGGCAAGATCTCCGATGAGGACAAGGCGCTCCTTCCTGGCCTCGTTGCCAACGCGCGTTACATCGGTGAGGTCGGGCTTGACTTCGGCAAGAATGGGCTTGCCAAGAGCGTTTTTGCGACTGACGAACAGACCAAGCAGGCGCAGATCGAAGTGCTGCGCACGATCTTTGCTGCCGCGAAGAAGAGCCCTGCGCCTTCAGTCGGCGAAGACATCGAAGGCGCCAAAGAAGCTGGCGAAGCCAAGGGCGGACGCGTCTTCTCGTTCCATGCCGTGCGAGGCGCCGATGTGATCATGGATATGCTCGAGAAATACGAGCTGCTGGAAGATAACACGATCATCTTCCATTGGTTTTCGGGCTCGAGCGCTCAGCTGAAACGAGCGCGTGATCTGGGTTGCTTCTTCTCGGTCAACGCGTTCATGCTCCAGACGAAGCGCGGCCGAGAATATGCGAAAGCCATTCCGCTAGATCGCTTGCTCATCGAGACCGATTTGCCCGAAGAGACCTCCATCGACGCATGCGCAGAGGGCTCGCAAACGTGCAAGCAGGCTACCGAAGCGGCTGAAGCGCACTATGCATCGATGCTCGAAGAAGCCTATCGGGAAATCGTCGCATTACGTGGAGAAGATGCGCTCGATGCTATCACGCGCAATGTGCGTAAGATCTTCTGCTAAGAAAGGGCTGCTCTGAGCTCGTCGATCGTTTCTGCAACGTTGTCGCAGGTCATGAGCGTGCTCATCAAGCATGCGCCGTCCGCACCAGCATCGCGCACTGAAGCGATATTGTGCGCATTAATGCCGCCGATCGCATAGACGGGAATGGCCGCGTTCGAAGTGATGCGCCTGAGGAAATCAAGCCCGCGCGGCTCTACACCAGGCTTGCATTGGGTGGTGAAGATGTGGCCAGCGATGCAGAAATCAGCTCCCTGCCGTTCGACGTGCTCGGCCTCATTGACCCCATGCACCGATACGCCCACCTCCTGAAACTCGCGCGCGAAATCGGGGTGGCGCTCGAATTCATCGTAGCTCATCTGGATCGAGGGAAAGCCCTTTGCTGCTGCGAGGTCGACGAAGGTATTCACCGTGATGCGACGGCGCTGATCGGGCATGAGTAGCGCTTCGATGCGATCGAGCAGTGCGCCGAACTCGCGTTCAGCAAGGTCCTTCTCACGCACGATCACGCGATCGACCCCCGCATCGCACAGGGCAGCGACCCTCACCTCAAGTGGCTGGGCGCAAAGTGCGCGGTTGGTTATAGCGACGATCTGAAATGACATGGTGTTCCTATACATAAATGTAATCGTTCATGACGGGCTGTAAACCGCGCGCAGTGAGCGCAGCAACGACCTCTTCCACGCTGCGACCATCGGCGATCTCGAATTGGTCGTCGCCCTGCTCTTCGCCTTCGTGTCCGCCGATACCCGTCGAGACTCCCGCCGATATCTTCGTCGCCGCGATGTCGACCACATTGTTGCGGAAGCGTTCGCATTCACGCGTCGAGATGGTCATGCCAGCGAACGGCATGAAGATGCGATAGGCGCACATGACCTGCAAAAGCTGGCGTTCATGCACATCGTGGGGGTTGATCTCGCTGTTGTTCGTGATGGGGCGCAAGCGCGGGCACGAGAAGGAGATCTCTGCATGCGGGTATTTCTTCTGCAGCAGATAAGCGTGCATGCCGGTGGCAAAGGCATCCTTACGGAAATCGGCCAGCCCGAGCAGCGCAGCGAACGCAACGCCGCGCATGCTACCCATGAGCGCACGCTCCTGCGCTTCCATGCGATAGGGGAACACGCGCTTGTGCCCAGCAAGGTGGAGCTCTTCGTAACGGTGTGCGTCATAGGTCTCTTGGAATACGGTCACGTAGTCGGCGCCGCATTCTTGCAGGTAGGCGTATTCATCGGAGTTCATAGGATAGACCTCAAGGCCCACATTCTTGAAATACCGCGAGGCGATCTTGCAGGCTTCACCGATGTATTCCACGGTGCTCTTGGTGCGGCTTTCGCCGGTGAGGATGAGCACTTCTTCAAGCCCTGTTTGGGCAATGGCTGCCATCTCTGCCTCGATCTGCTCGGTATCGAGTTGTGCGCGGCGGATCTTGTTGTGGCAGTTGAAACCGCAATAGATGCAGTAGTTCTCGCAGTAGTTCGCCAAATAGATGGGGGTGAACAGATAGACGTTATCGCCGAAGAAACGGCGTTTCTCGCTACGCGCTCGTTGTGCCATTTCCTCGAGGAACGGCTCGGCCGCAGGGGAGAGCAGCGCACCGAAGTCACGTGGCGTGAGCGTATCGACTTCCAGCGCGGCGCGCACATCGGCCTCGGTGAAGTTTGCGGGGTCGTATGCGGCGAACGCCCCTTCAACCTGAAGGCGAATGGAGGGGTCGATCTGCTCCATGTCGGGCAGATAGGTGAGGTGGTCGATCTTGTTCTCGACCTCGAACACCGTTATCCCTTCCATCGGCTGATGTTCTGCGATCTTCTTACTCATTCACAACCTCCAGTTGTTTCTTCTTTGCACATGCTGCTCGATCGGCGGAGAGGGTGAGGCAACGAGGTGACCCTTAACACACCTTAATACTAAAACCCGAGCGAAGCAGCGACGCATGAGCGAATCTGTTTACAAGATTCGCGAACAGGGAAGCGGGGAACCTCGTGGCTTGCCCTCTCCACTGATCGAGCGGCACGCGCAATCTTAGTCCGACAAGAAGCCGGTAAGGGGCGAGGATGCCACCGCACCTTTGTCGATCACACGCCCGAGTCCAGCAAGATACGCTTCACGACCAGCTTCGATGGCGAGCTTGAATGCGTGCGCCATAGAGGCTACATCGCCGGCGGTTGCGATCGCGGTATTCGCCATGACAGCAGCCGCCCCCATCTCCATGGCTTCCGCAGCCTGCGAAGGTCGCCCGATGCCCGCATCTACGATGATGGGTAGGTCGATCTCGTCGATCAGGATCTGGATGAAGTCCTTCGTGGCGAGTCCCTTATTCGATCCGATGGGCGCACCGAGCGGCATGACCGCTGCAGCACCGGCGCTGACCAGATCGCGCGCGACATTCAGATCGGGATACATGTAGGGAAGCACGACGAACCCTTCGTTCGCGAGCATTTCGGTGGCCTTGATGGTCTCGTAGTTGTCGGGCAGAAGATACTTCGAATCGCGCATGATCTCGATCTTCACGAAGTCGCCGCAGCCGAGTTCCCGCGCCAAGCGTGCTATGCGCACGGCCTCTTCTGCAGTGCGCGCGCCCGAAGTGTTCGGCAAGAGCGTAACTCCTTCAGGAATATATGCGAGGATGGAGTCGGTCTCCGAGTTGGCGCGGCGCAGCGCGAGCGTGATGATCTGCGCACCCGCATGTTCGACCGCCGCTTCCACCAGATCGAGCGAATACTTGCCCGAGCCCAAGATGAAGCGGGAATCGAAGGATTTCCCTCCGAGAACCAGGGGATCTTCAATGCTCATAATTTTCCTTTCGTATAAGCGCGAAAAAGCGCGGTTCGTTTATCGTTGAGGCGAATCGAACTTAAGGTTCGGTCTCGCCAAGTATCAGCCGCAGGACCATGTTCGCCTGATGGCCTGCGCAAACGCCAACGCGCGGACTCGCAAGGCTCCCTTCTGTTGCGACATCGGTGCAGCCATCGCCGCAAAGATAGAGACGCTCGAGTGCTTTGCGTGTGCGAATCGTGTTCGCAGACCCCATCCCAGCCATGCCTGAGCCGCTCACGATCGTAGTGTCGGGGCAGGTGGCAAGCAGGGTCTCGACGAGCAGGGCCTTTTGGTCGGGTTCGTCGAACGCTTCGCACACGATCGGGCAACCTGCGAAGAGTGTGGGTGCGTTTTTAGCGGTGACCTTCACGGAGTGCAGCTCTAGTTCAACGAAAGGGTTGATCGTACACAGCGTCTCTGCGAGCGCCTCGGTCTTCTTCATGCCCACCTGCGCGCAGGTGTATTTCTGGCGGTGCAGGTTCGATACATCCACCACGTCGAAGTCGACGAGCACGAGCTTACCCACGCCAAGACGCGCCAGATGGCACGCGGCAGCAGAGCCTAACCCACCAAGTCCGGCGATGCCTACTTGTGCGTGCGTGAGTTTCTGCTGGTTTTCGGTTCCGTGGCGTTTCGCAAGGGCGGCGAAGTAAGCCTCCCGTGAAAGAGCCGGCGAAGCGTGTGCGGCAGGCGCGCTCATTAGCCGCCTCCCACGAAGTGAACGATCTCGACCTTGTCGCCATCGTGAAGCAAGGTGTCATCGAAGGTGCCGCGCGAAACGATCTCGCCGTTCAATTCGACTGCGACGCGGCTGCGGTCCAAACCGCGCTCTTCGACGAGTTTCGCAACGCTCGAATCACTGTCTATCTCGAGCTTTTCGCCATTGACGATGATCATGCATGCCTCCTCTGCGTCCAATAAAAAAGCACCACGAAGAAACCCCACCGAAGGTGGTGAGCCCCTTCATGATGCTTGCGCGTCAATCTGGTTTCAACATACCATGATTTACCACCAAGAACAAGCACAGCAGGTCTATTGACGGTGGTTGTTCGTCATCTTTTGGACAGCCGAAGCACGTCTTTTATCTGCATCAGCGGAGAGGGCAAGGCAGCGAGGTGACTCTTCGCCGACTAAATTCGTTAGTAATAAAACCCGAGCGAAGCAGCGACGCATGAGCGCGTCTGCGAAGCAGATGCGCGAACAGGGAAGCGGGGAACCTCGTGGCTTACCCTCTCCGCTGATCGATTCATAAAAAGGTGTCGAACGACCGGGTAGTTTGTCATCTTTGGGCGGGGTATAATCGGATGCCTGATGACGAACGAACGAGGCATACCTGAAGTGCGCGCGCACAACGCGATGCGCTTGATCGAAAAGCTCGAGGCAGAGCAAGCGCTCCAGCGCGAAGAATGGGTCGCGCTCTTCGCCGCGCAACACGATCCAGCCCTCCGGGCGCATCTGTTCGAGCGCGCACGTGCGGTGCGCGATATGCATTATGGTCGCCAGGTATTCCTGCGTGGCCTCATCGAATACTCTAACTATTGCAAGAACGATTGTTACTACTGTGGGATCCGAGCGTCCAATGCAGATCTGCGTCGCTACCGCCTCGACCCTAAAGAGATCCTTACCTGTTGCGAACAGGGCTACAACCTGGGCTACCGCACCTTCGTCTTGCAGGGCGGGGAAGACCCGAAGGTCCCGCTCGTAGATATCGTCGGTGCACTGCGCACGCGCTTTCCTGATTGCGCGATCACGGTCTCGGCGGGCGAACTGCCGCGCGAGACCTACCAGCAGCTCTTTGATGCCGGGGCGGACCGGTATCTCTTGCGCCACGAAACAGCCGACCCCCACCACTATGGCAAGCTTCATCCCGCATCCATGAGCCTCGAGGAGCGCAAGGCCTGCCTGTTCACCCTGCGCGACATCGGCTTTCAGGTGGGGAGCGGATTTCTAGTAGGCGCACCAGGGCAAACGAGCGAAACGATGGCGGCGAATTTCGCGTTCTTACACGAGCTCGATCCGCACATGATCGGCATCGGTCCCTTCATTCCGCATAGCAGCACGCCGCTCGCCAGCAAACCGGCAGGCACGATGGGGGAGACCCTCTTCTTGCTCGCGTGCTTGCGGCTGGCTCATCCGCGCGCGCTTCTTCCGGCAACGACTGCGCTCGCCACGATCGATCCGCAGGGGCGCATGGCTGGCCTTGAAGCAGGGGCGAACGTGATCATGCCGAATCTTACGCCCGCGTCCTATCGCGGCGATTACGCGCTCTACAACAACAAGCTTGCCACCGGGCTAGAAGCAGCCGAACAGCACGGCAAGCTCGAAGCTGCTCTTGTCGCGCAAGGGTATGCGGTCGCGTCATCGCGCGGCGATTCGCTCGTCGTTTGATCGCTGTTAGATCGCAGCACAATCGTCGTTCAATGCGCCAAGACCAACCATTCAGACCGCTTTTCCTCGTCTCGAACAGACTCGAACAAACGCGCGCTCAAAAAACACGTTAAACTTTATGCACTTATGCATGAGAGGGGCCGCACCAAATTGCGGCGTTACCGATAAGGCTCAAGTCACGAGTTCGAGGAGGCTTAATGGCTCGACTTATCATCGAAGAAGCATCCGCTGCCGAAGCGGGCTTCAAGCAACTATCGCAGGAGGCAGCGCGGCGCATCGTTGCGATGCCAGCGGACCAATGTCCGGTCGAATTCACGCAATCGCTCACCCGCCTGTTCCTTTCGGAATCGTGCGGCAAATGCACGCCGTGTCGCATCGGCCTTGCGCAGCTGGTCCAACTTCAGCAAGAGGTGCTCGATGGCGTGGGCACCACCGAAACGGTCGAGCTCATCGCCACCACGGCGCAGGGAATCCTGGACAGCGCCGATTGCGCGATCGGCCACGAAGCAGCTCGTATGGTGCTCAAAAGCCTGCGTTCCTTTGAAGAGGATTATCGCTCGCATGCCGAGCGCGACCTCTGCTCCGCCGAACGTAACGCCTACGTTCCCTGCCAGGGCACGTGCCCTGCGCATATCGACATTCCGGGTTACATCGCGCTGGTGAACGCGGGCCAGTACGAAGATGCCCTGCGCGTGATCCGCAACGATAATCCGCTGCCCACGGTCTGCGGGTATGTGTGCGAACACCCCTGCGAATTCACCTGCCGCCGGAGCCTCGTGGACGATGCGGTGAACATCTGCGGCATCAAACGCTACGCGGCCGACCACGCAAGTCCCTACGCCCCACAGCAAAACCTCGCACCCACGGGCAAGAAGATCGCCGTGATCGGCGGCGGCCCGGCGGGTCTTTCGGCAGCGTATTACCTGCGGCTGATGGGCCATGACGTTTCCGTCTACGATCAGCGCTCGAAGCTTGGCGGCATGGTGCGCTACGGCATTCCCGATTATCGCCTGCCGCAGGAAAAGCTCGATCAAGACATCGATTTCATCCTTTCAACAGGCGTGAAGGCATTCACCAATACCACGATCGGCACCGACCTCACGTATGAGGATCTCGCGAACGATTTCGACGCGATCTATCTTTCGGTGGGTGCGCACGACGAGAACAAGCTCGGCTGCCCGGGCGAGGACGCCGAAAACGTGCTCTCGGCGGTACGGTTCTTGCGTGCTGCTGGCGATGGCCTCGCCCCCGATCTTACGGGCAAGCGCGTGGTCGTCGTTGGTGGCGGCAACGTTGCGATGGACTGCACGCGTACGGCGCGTCGTTTGGGCGCGGCAAGCGTTGAATGCGTCTATCGCCGTCGCATCGCGGACATGACCGCGCTTCCTGAAGAGATCGAAGAAGCGATGGCTGAAGGTTGCCAGATCTCCGAGCTCATGGCGCCGATCCGCATCGAAGCGGATGCGGCTGGTGCGGTGCGCGCGCTCGTGGTGCAACCGCAATACATCGGCGCAGTGGGGGCAGATGGGCGTCCGAAGCCTCAGGCAGCGAACGTTCCCGAAGTGGAGATTCCCTGCGATGTGGTCATCGTGGCCATCGGCCAGAAGATCAACACCGATGCGTTCGCGCATGTGATCGCCACGGAACGTGGACGCATTCTGGCGAACGATCAGGGCGCCCTTGCCGATCACAACGGCCTGTTCGCAGGTGGCGACGCGGTCACGGGTCCGGCAACGGTCATTCGTGCGATCGCAGCAGGCAAGGTGGCTGCTGCCAACATCGATGAAGCGCTCGGCTTTCACCATAACGTGCACGACGAAGTCACGATTCCCGCCCCGCTCACCACGCGGCCGGCAACTGGGCGCGTCGAACAGACGAACCGCCGGTTCGCCGAGGCGATTAAAGACTTCGACATCGCGAAGAACGGCATGACGCAAGATGAGGTCGAGCAGGAAACGAGCCGTTGCCTGCGTTGCGACCATCACGGCTTTGGCAAAGTTTGCGGAAAGGAAGCACTGGTATGGTAACGCTCACGATAGACGACACTTCCGTAACCGTTGAAGACGGTGCCACCATCCTCGATGCTGCCAAGGCGGCGAACATCAGCATTCCAACGCTGTGCTATTTCAAGGGGCTGTGTGATATCGGTGCCTGCCGCGTGTGCTGCGTGGAGGTCGAAGGCGATGAACGCCTGAGCGCCGCGTGTAACACGCCAGCTACTGAAGGCATGGTGGTTCGTACGCGCTCCGACCGCGCGGAAGCAGCGCGCAAGACGAATCTCGAGCTCGTTCGCTCGCGTCACGATCTTGATTGTCGCAATTGCGTGCGTTATGGCACGTGCCGTTTGCAGTATCTGCTCAAATCCTATGGTCTGGCTGGCCCTGATGCCGCGCCTGCCATCTATCCTCAAGAACTTCCGCGCGGCAAGCGTGCCGAGTGGGATCCGCACGCGATCATCCAGCGCAACGCGAGCCGCTGCATCCAATGTGGCCGCTGTGTGGCTGCCTGCAAGAAGCTGCAGGGCATCGGCGTGTGGGAATTCATCGGCACGGGCTCGCGCTCGAGCATCGGGGTGGCCGATAACCGCACGATGCGCGAAGCTGGCTGTGTGGCGTGCGGCCAATGCATCACCCACTGCCCGGTCGGCGCACTTTCCGAGCGCGACGATATCGCCCGCCTGCGTGCGGCGATCGCCGACCCCGAGGTAACCACGGTGGTGCAGATCGCGCCCGCAACGCGCACGGCATGGGCGTCCTCGTTCGGCAAGCAAGACGGTGAACTGGGCGTGGAGCGCATGTGCGCTGCGCTCAAGGAAATGGGCGTGGACTACGTCTTCGACACGGTGTTCGCCGCCGACCTCACCATCATGGAAGAGGGCACCGAGCTCTTGAATATCGTGAAAGCGGGCGAGACCGATCGCTTGCCGCTGTTCACCTCATGCTGCCCTGGCTGGGTGAATTTCGCGCGCACGCGCTATCCCGAATCCATCGCCCAGCATCTTTCGTCGGCGAAGAGCCCGATGCAGATGTTCGGCGCCGTGGTGAAGACCTGGTTCGCGGAGAAGAACGGCCTTGCACCAGAGAAGATCTTCTCGGTCGCGCTCATGCCGTGCACCGCGAAGAAGGTCGAGGTCGCACTGCCAGGCATGTCCTCGAACCCTGGCGTGCCCGATATGGATGCCTCGCTCACTACCCGCGAATTCGCACGCATGATCGCCCAGAGCGAGATCGACGTTGAAGCGCTCGAAGACGTGCCGCTCGATGATCCGCTCGATAAGGGCACGGGTGCAGGCGTGATCTTCGGCACGACCGGCGGCGTGATGACCGCAGCGCTTCGTACCGCGGCCGCGATCATGACCGGCTCGAACCCCGAACCCACTGGCTTCGAGTTCGCTCCTGCCGCCGAAGGCCCCTGGAAGGAAGCGGTGTTCGACTTGGCGGGGACGCCGATCCGCTGCGCGGTCGTGCATGGGCTGGCGAATACCGACCAGCTTATCGCGGCGCTCGATGCGGGCACGGTGGACTACGACTTCATCGAAGTGATGGCGTGTCCTTCGGGATGCGCTGGCGGTGGTGGTCAGCCGATCGATGGCAGCGACCGCGAACTGGGCTTTGCGCGCGGTGCGGTGCTGCATACGCTCGATACCGATGCGCCTGTGCGCTTCTCGCACGAGAATCCCGTCATCGAGACGATCTATGCGGAATACTTCGGCGAACCGGGCTCTGAGCGCGCCGAAGAGCTCTTGCATGTGCACGCGCACTAGAACCGCAGGTCGCGCTTACCTTCTTTGATGGCCGCAAGATTCTTCTCGAGCACGGCATAGACCGGCGCGCGCTTGAAGTCTTCGTTTGCCATCTCGGCATCGATGAGTGCTTCGCCAAGCGCCCGAGCTTCAGGTGAGGCGTAGTCGAGCAGGTATTCTTCGAGCGTCATAAGGGCATTCGGGTGACAGAAACCTGCGATCTGTTCGTTCTTGCAGAGCTCCATGAAGCGATCGCCCTGGCGCCCTGCGCGATAGCACGCCGTGCAGAAGCTGGGAATGTAGCCGAGCTCCATGAGCCAGCTGACCACTTCGTCCAAGCTGCGGTTGTCGTAGACGCTGAACTGCGCGGTGCTCTCGTCTTCGTCCTCTTCGCTCACATACCCACCCACGCTCGTGCGCGATCCGCCGGAGATCTGCGATACGCCCAGCTCAAGAAGCTGTTCGCGCATGGCTTGTGGTTCGCGTGTCGAGATGATGAGACCGGTGTAGGGAACGGCGATGCGGATGCACGCGACGATCTTTGCGAACATATCGTCGGGCACGCCGTTGTCGAAGGTATCGGGGTCGATATCGTCTGCCGGGCGCACGCGCGGCACGCTGATCGTGTGCGGACCTACGCCGAACACCGCTTCGAGATGTTCGGCATGCATGAGCAGCCCAGCGAATTCATAGGCATAGCCCTCCAGGCCGAAGAGGACGCCTAAGCCCACATCATCGATGCCCGCTTCCATCGCGCGGTCGTGCGCTTCAGTGTGGTAGGCGTAGTTGCTCTTCGGGCCCGTGGGGTGGAGCTCCTCGTAGCGCTCTTTGTGGTAGGTCTCCTGGAACAGGATGTAGGTGCCGATCTCGGCTTCCTTGAGCTTGCGGTAGTTCTCGACCGTGGTAGCTGCGATGTTCACGTTCGCGCGACGGATCGCGCCGTTCTTGTGCTTGATCGAATAGATGGTCTGAAGGCTCTCGAGCACGTACTCGATCGGATTGTTGATCGGGTCTTCGCCCAGCTCGATCGCAAGGCGTTTGTGGCCCTGGTCCTGTAGCGCGATCACTTCGGCGGCGATCTCTTCTTGGGTGAGCTTTTTGCGCGGGATCGTCTTGTTCTGCAGATGGTACGGGCAATACACGCAGCCGTTCATGCAGTAATTCGACAGATAGAGCGGTGCGAAGAGCACGATGCGATTGCCATAATGGTCATCTTTGATCGCACGGGCCAGCGCGAAGATGCGCTCGATGCGCGCTTTGTCTTCGCAGGCCAGAAGCACGCTCGCTTCGCGGTGGGTGAGCCCGTTCCCTTCGGCAGCTTTTTCGAGGATGCGATCGACGAGCGCAAGGTCGGTGGCATCGGCGCGGGCAGCTTCGAGGGTCGCGAGGATCTCTTTGTGATTGATGAATTCCTCCGCGTGAGGGGAGGCGGGATTGTAGGACGGGGTAGCAGTGGTCATGGCTCTTTCGTTCCGATCGTGCGTAACAGGTTTTTCATAATCGAGGAATATAATACGAATGCGTAAAGGATACCAGCAAACACGCATGCCGTATGGTGTTTCTGCGAACTCTAAGGAAAGAATCCATGGTCCCTGAACACAACGTTTCGACCCCTTCGCTCGATCTTGACCAGCGCGACGCGCTTTCGGCCACGCCGAAGGGGATGCGCATCACGATCGGGCTGTTCGGCAGGCGCAATGCGGGCAAGAGCAGTGTGGTGAATGCGCTCGCGCGCCAGCCCGTGAGCATCGTGAGCGAAGTGCCCGGCACCACGACCGATCCGGTCGAGCGAGCGATGGAGCTTCTGCCGCTTGGTCCTGTGCTCTTCGTCGACACGGCGGGGATCGATGACGATGCCGAAGTGGTGGGGCAGTTGCGTGCTGAGACCACGCGCAAGGCGATGAAGGGCTGCGACCTGGCGCTGCTTGTGTATGAGCAGGGTACGTGGGGAGAGGTGGAGCGCGATCTGCTGGCAGATCTTGAGCGTGAAGCGATCCCTGCGGTGGTCGTGGCGAACAAGATCGACCTTGCGAGCGAGGGGGCTGCGAACGAAGGGGCTGCAAACGATGGGAGTGCGAGCGACTTCGATCAAGCGGTGCGCGTTTCGGCAACTGAGCGCACGGGCATGAACGAACTGCTCCAAGCGATCATCGATACTGCCCCTGAAAGTTTGCTTGAGGATCCGCCGCTTGCGCGCGACCTGGTGAATCCAGGAGATACGGTCGTGCTCGTCGTTCCGATCGACAAGGAAGCGCCCAAGGGCAGGCTTATCTTGCCGCAGGTGCAAACAGCCCGCGATCTGCTCGATGGGGGAGCGTTGCCTTATTTGGTGCGCGATACCGAGCTGGCTGCCGCGCTCGCTTCGCTCAAAGAACCGCCCGCGCTGGTCATCACCGATTCGCAGGTGTTCCATCAGGTGGCCGAGATCGTTCCCGATGATGTTCCGCTCACGGGTTTTTCCGTGATCATGGCGCGCGCAAAGGGAGACATCCATGTGCAAGCCGCGGCGCTTCAGGCGCTTGCGCAGTTGGGTGAAGACGCGCGCATTCTTATCGCTGAAGCGTGTACGCACCATCCGATCTCGGAGGATATCGGCACGGTAAAGATCCCGCGCTTGTTGCGCAAGAACCTGGGCGAAGGCATCACGATCGACCATGTTCAGGGCAAGGACTTTCCGAACGATCTTTCAAGTTACGATCTGGTGATCCATTGCGGAGCATGCATGTTCAGCAGACGCGCGATGCTCTCGCGCATCCAAGCGTGCGAACGTGCAGGCGTGCCCATCGCGAACTACGGCATGGTGTTGGCGCACTTCGCTGGCATCGCCCAGCGCGCCCTCGCCCCCTTCGCCTTCTGATGACCGGGTGGTTTATCATCTGTCAGCTCTCTGCATCAGCGGAGAGGGCAAGGCAGCGAGGTGACTCTTCGCCGACTAAATTCATTAGTAATAAAACCCGAGAAAAGCAGCGACGCATGAGCGAATCAGCATAAGCTGATTCGCGAACAGGGAAGCGGGAAACCTCGTGTCTTACCCTCTCCACTGGTGCAGAGAGACGGGTAATTACAAGTGCCCCATGGCGGGCTGCTTGCGCTATGCCTGTGCTTTATAATTGAACGAAGAAATGAGTCCACACCTGCGCAGTACGAAGGATGGAAGATGGATCTTACTCCTGGAGCGAAAGCCTACGGCTTTACGGTTGAAACACACGAAAATCTGCCCGAGATCGACGGCACCGCAACCCTCATGCGCCACGAAAGCGGCGCGCGCCTGCTCTATCTGGCAAACGACGACAACGACAAGGCCTTCTCCATTGGCTTCAAGACCCCACCGGTGAACGACACGGGCGTCTTCCACATCTTGGAGCATTCGGTGTTGTGCGGTTCGGACAAGTTCCCAGTGAAGGAACCGTTCGTGAATCTGCTCAAGAGCTCGATGCAAACATTCTTGAACGCCATGACCTTCGCAGACAAGACGGTCTATCCCGTTTCGAGCACGAACGAGAAAGACCTGATGAACCTTATGGATGTCTATCTCGATGCGGTGCTGCATCCTGCCATCTACAAGCGCAAAGAGATCTTCGAACAGGAGGGTTGGCATTACGAGCTTGAGAACACAGACATGCCGCTCACGTATAACGGCGTGGTGTTCAACGAGATGAAAGGCGTCATGTCCGACCCCGACAACGTGCTCTTCGATGCGCTCCAAGCGGCGCTCTTTCCCGATACCGCCTATCGTTTCGAGTCGGGCGGCCTGCCGAGCGCGATCCCGAACCTCACCTACGAGGATTTCCTCGACAATCACGCGCGCCACTATCAGCTGAACAACAGCTACATCACGCTCTATGGAAACCTCGACATCGACAAGATGCTCGGCTTCTTGGACGCGAACTACCTCTCTGCGAACAAAGCGCCACAACCTGCAGGCGCACCGAACCCGCTTGTGATCCAAGACCCTGTTGAAGCGCTCGATGTGGTGGTCGAGATGAACACTTCGCCCGAAAACGCATGCGCGGCTCTCGGCTATGTGGTCGGTACGGCGGCAGACAACGAGCGCATCATCGCTGTCGACATCCTCATGGATGCCCTCATGGGCTCGAACGAAGCACCGCTGAAGAAGGCGCTGCTCGAGGCAGGGTTCGCGGGTGATGTGTTCGACTACATGAACAAATCGATCCTGCAGCCCTTCGTTTTGATCGAAGCGAAAGGCATTGAGGCTCAAAAAGCGCACGTATTCAAGGAATGCCTCGAGCGCGAAGTGCGCAAGCTCGTGAAGCGTGGCATCGACAAGCAGCTGATCGAAGGGGCAATCGCGCATGCGGAATTCGTGATGCGCGAAGGCGATTTCGGCACATCAACGGGCGTGATCCTGGCGGTGAATGCGCTTTCTGCCTGGCTCTACGATGATGCGCAGGCCATAGATCCGCTGCGCTACGAAACCACGTTCGCCATGCTGCGCGAGAAGCTCGAGACCGATTACTTCGAGAAGCTACTCTCAGAAGTGCTGCTCGAGAACGACCATCGTGCCTTCGTTGAAGTGGTGCCCACTGCCAAGGAGTCGAGCGAGGAGGCAGAGCGCCTTGCCGCCATCAAGCAGACGTTCGACACTGCACAGCTCGAAGCTATCATGGCCGAGGCCGAAGAACTGCACCGCATCCAGATGGAGCCCGACAGCCCCGAAGCGCTCGCCACGCTTCCGTTGCTCGAACTCTCCGACATCGCGCAAACGCCTGCGGAGCCAGATTGGCATTTCGAGGCAGCCACGCCGCTGCCCAGCATCATCCATGAAGTGCCCACGCATGGCATCGACTATCTGTCCTACTATTTCTCGCTCGATCACGTGACGTACGATGAACTGCCCTACGTCACGCTGCTCGCGAACTTGCTCGGCAAGCTCGATACCGGACACTACACCGCCTCCGAGATCGATACGCTTTCGCAGCTCTACTTGGGGCGCTTGCGTTTTTTCGCCACCACCTACGAGAACGAGACGCTCGCTCAAGGCATCACGCCGAAATTCATCGTTTCCGCAAGCGTGCTGTCGAAGAATCTCGACCATGCCATCATGTTGCCGAAAGAGATCTGGGCGCACACGCGCTTCAATGATCCTGAGCGCATCAAGACCATCTTGTTGCAGCAGCGCATCTCTATGGAGCAGAATTTCCAGGCCATGGGTCACACGAGCGCGCTGGCGCGTGTTGCCGCCGGTCTCACGCCCGCAGGCAAGCTGCTCGATCAGCTCGCTGGCATCGATTTCTATCAGTTCCTGTGCGATCTGCTCGCGCACTTCGACGAACGTGCGGAGGGCCTCATCGAGAAGCTCGAAGCGGTGGCGAAGCGCGTGTTCACCGACGATGTGGTCCTGAGCTTCACCGGTACGCAAGAAGACCTGGTGCGCGTGTGGGAAGCGGGCGGGACCTTCGATCTTGAAGAGGGATTTGCTGGCTGCGAACGGACGCTCGTTGTCCCTGAGCCAGTGCCGCAAAACGAAGCCTTCATCGTGCCGAGCGACGTTTGCTATGTGGGCGCAGGCACGAATCGCACGGCGATCGAGGCGGTTCCCTTCGATGGAACGACCAATATCGTCACGCGCGTGCTTTCGTACGACTACCTCTGGAATGAGGTGCGCGTGAAGGGCGGTGCGTATGGCGCAGGCTTCAAGGCAACGCGTACGGGCACGGCCATGTTCTATTCGTTCCGTGATCCGAATCTCGATCATACGGTGGAGGTCTATAACGGCTCTGGTGCATGGCTTGCCGATTTCGATCCCAGCGAAGCGGAACTGCGCGGTTATATCATCAGTGCGGTTGCAGGCTACGATGCTCCGCTCAAGCCGCGTGCTCTCGCGCAGCGCCAGGATAACCACTATTTCGCCAGCTTACCAGCGGATTATCGTGCGCGCTTGCGTGCCGAGATGCTCTCGACCACCATCGAAGATCTTCGTGCGCGCGGCACGGCGCTCGAAGGTTTGAAGGAGCATGAGGTCGTTTGCATCTTCGGTGGCAAGGAACAGATCGAGGCATCTGATCTTGATTTGAAGATCACAACGCTATACTAGAGAAACCTCTTCACAGCCGCGCGCTATCGAGCGCAGCTCGTTCGGGAAAGAGCGGTGGCGTTCTCGCGATGCCGGGTGAAGAAACAGCTTGTTGACGAAAGCCTGTAAGCCGCATTTCTGCTATAAGCTTGTGGGCAGATGATAAGGAGATTGAAATGAACACTCTTGCGCAAAATCAAAAGGTCGTCAAAGGCCTGAGCATTGCCGCGATCGTGATTTCGGCGCTGGCGATCGTTTTTAGCCTAGTGATGGTCTTCACGGCTTCGGCCACGCTCGCTTATGTGAGCGAGACTATTGAAGAGTACTCGAGCTTGAGTAGCTATTATTCTAGTTACTACTATGGCTATGTTGATCCCGACGAACTTGCTGCGATGTCGTTTGCTGCGACCGCCATGGTCGCGCTCGCGGTCTTCGCGGTCATTTCTGGTGGCTTCCAGCTCTTCGTGTCGATCTTTATCTTCCTGAAGCATAAGGACACGACGAAGCTCAAGACGCTCTTCGTGCTTGCGATCATCGCAGCTGTTGCAAGCTTGGTTGTGGGCGGCATCGTGAATATCGTGCTCTTCGTGCTCATGGCGGTGTTCATCTATAAGATGCGCAAGGCCATCGCGCCTGCTCCTGCGGCGATGAACGTAGCTGCTGCGCCTGCTCAAACTCCAGTGGCAGCGGCGGCTCCTGCAGCTTCAGCAGCCGCGCCAGTAGCGGCGACCCCTGCACCCGCAGCTCCCGTGCCGGCTCCAGCACCAGCTCCTACGCCAGTAGCGGCGACCCCTGCTCCTGCAACCGCTACGCCCATTCCGCCAGCACCTCCCGCTCCTGGTGCAGCACCCACTCCTGCTCCTGCACCTGCACCCGCCGAAGCGGTTGCGCCGAGTGTTCCTGTTGAAACGATGCAGGCGGTCGAGGCAGAGCTCGACGCTGAGCTGACCGAAGCTATCGCTGAAGAGACCGCTGAGGTTGCAGCTGCTGAAGTACTGGGTAGTGCAGCAGCGGATCGCGCTGTCGATCAAGCAGTCAACGGCGCAAAAGCAGGCGAAGTTGACGTGGTTGAAGAGGTTGTCGCCACCGAAGCGATCAACGAGGTCACCAACGACAAGAAGAGCGAATAGCTCTATAAGCTACAGAAGCTTGCAAGGCCAGCGGAATCCCGCTGGCCTTTTTTGATGACAAACTACCCGGTCGTTCGACATCTTTTTGGCAACGAGCGATCAGGGGATGACAAACGGGACTGCGGACTGTGCTAGGGGTCGGGTAGCTTTGTCATCTGCGCAGGCCTTCTTGGCAAAGTTCGCATCGGACACGCTCGATCAGCGGAGAGGGTGAGGCAACGAGGTGACTCTTTGCCGACTAAATTCATTTTTAATAAAACCCGAGCAAAGCAGCGACGCATGAGCGAATCAGCATAAGCTGATTCGCGAACAGGGAAGCGGGGAACCTCGTGTCTCGCCCTCTCCACTGATCGAGTTAATGACGAACGAAAAAGGTGTCGAACGACCGGGTAGTTTGTCACCGTTTTCCGTTTACAAAGCGAAAGAATCGATCGTAGGTAAAACGCTCTATACTAGTAGCGACAAAAACCGCAAGAGGGAAGGCGAACATGATGAAAACGCGCATCGGCATTCTGGGATACGGAAACTTGGGCAAAGGTGTTGAGCTGGCTGCTCGTCAAAATGACGACATCGAGCTGGTCGCCATCTTCTCGCGTCGCGACCCAAGCACCATCACTCCGCTCACTGCTGGTGTACCGGTCTTCTCGGTTGACGATATCGAAGCCCATACGAACGATATCGACGTGCTCGTGCTGGGTGGTGGTTCTGCAACTGATCTGCCCGAACAGACGCCGAAATACGCCAAGCTCTTCAACGTGGTCGATTCGTTCGACACGCACGCGAACATCCCGCAGCACTTCGCAGCAGTTGATGCGGCTGCGAAGGAGGCGGGTAAGATCGGTATCATCTCGGTAGGCTGGGACCCAGGCATGTTCTCGGTCGCACGCCTCTATGCGAATTGCATTCTGCCCGAAGGCGCGGATTACACGTTCTGGGGTCGTGGCGTTTCCCAGGGTCATTCGGATGCGATCCGTCGCGTGCCGGGTGTGCTCGATGCGCGCCAGTATACGGTCCCGGTCCAAAGCGCACTCGACGCGGTGCGCAGCGGTGCGAACCCTGAGCTCACCACGCGCGAAAAGCACACGCGCGAATGCTTCGTAGTTGCTGAAGAAGGCGCCGACCTGGCTGCTATTGAAAAGGCCATCGTTGAGATGCCGAACTACTTCGCCGATTACGACACCACGGTTACCTTCATCACGCAAGAAGAGCTCGATCGCGATCATAAGGGCATTCCGCATGGCGGCTCGGTCATCCGTACGGGCGCAACGGGTGCGAACAAAGAGAACAAGCACGTGATCGAATTCTCCCTCACGCTCGATTCCAACCCTGAATTCACGGGTAGCGTGCTCGTGGCCTGCGCACGCGCAGCGCATCGTATGAGCGAAGAGGGCATGACCGGCTGCAAGACCATCTTCGACATCCCGCCAGCATATCTGAGTGCTCGCTCAGGTGAAGAGCTGCGCGCACACATGCTCTAGTCTTTCCCAAAAGCAGCCAGGGCGCACTCGATGCGCCTGCTGAGGGCAGCTAAGGTTCACCGATGATCTTTCTCGAAAAGGTAAAGCTCTACATTCCCGGCATTCTCGTTTGCGCCGCTATCGCGCTTGGCTGCACCTTCCTCGGTCAGGCGTTTCCGCTGATCGGCGGCCCGGTCTTCGGCATCTTGGCAGGCATGGCTATCGCGCTCGTGTGGAAGCGTCGCGATCGCACGAGCCAAGGCATCACGTTCACCTCGAAGAAGATCCTGCAGTATGCGGTCATCCTGCTGGGGTTCGGCTTGAACTTGGCAGAAGTGGTGCGCGTGGGCGCGCAATCGCTGCCGGTGATCGTCTCCACCATCGCCACAGCGCTCATCGTGGCATTCGTGCTCTGCAAAGCGCTCCACATTCCTGAACGCATCGCAACGCTGGTGGGCGTAGGCTCTTCCATCTGCGGCGGCTCGGCCATTGCGGCAACGGCGCCGGTCATCAAGGCGCGCGATGAAGAGGTCGCGCAGGCCATCTCGGTCATCTTCCTGTTCAACGTGATCGCTGCGCTCGTGTTCCCCACGCTCGGCAGCGTGCTGGGGCTCTCCAACGAAGGCTTCGCGCTCTTCGCGGGCACCGCAGTGAACGACACCTCTTCGGTCACCGCTGCGGCGGCGGCTTGGGATGGCATGCATCCGGGCGCGAACACGCTCGACCAGGCAACCATCGTGAAGCTCACACGAACGCTCGCCATCATTCCGATCACCTTCGTGCTCGCGTTGTGGGGTGCGCACAAGGTGAAGAAGGCGCACAAGCAAAAGCGCGCCGAGCTGGCAGCTGCTCATGAGGATCGCGCCGCCGAGCTGGAAGGCGAAGTGCATGAGCTCCATAATGAAGGCTTCAGCCTGAAACGCTCGTTTCCGCTGTTCATCCTCTACTTCTTGCTCGCTTCGCTCATCACCACCATCGCGCTTGGTTGCGGCGTATCGACAGAAGTATTCGCGCCCATAAAGACGCTCTCGAAATTCTTCATCACCATGGCCATGGTCGCGATTGGCCTCAACACCGATCTGGTGAAGCTGGTGAAATCAGGCGGCAAGCCCATCTTCCTTGGTTTCTGCTGCTGCCTTGCTATTGCGGGCGTGAGCCTGGGGATGCAGTACCTGTTGGGCCTCTGGTAGTTGCGCCGCTGGCCTTTGGCGTGCAAGCCTGCGTGCAAACCCGCGAACACCCTGCGAAGAAGACGTGCTGAGCAAGGCGCCTGAACTCCTTTCATAGCCTCGGGCATATCGGTCGCGTCTTGACTGATATGTTTTACTGTCTTGTCAGCTGTCTTCACATCTGCCATACTTGCTCAAAAGATTGAAGGGGATGGCTACCTTGCCAACTGATACAGAACTTGTCGCGCGCATCGAAGAGCTGAAAGCCGAGCGCGACGCGGTCATTCTGGCACATTTCTACGTTGAAGATGCAGTCCAGGATGTTGCCGATCACACCGGGGATTCCTACAACTTGAGCAAACTCGCTGCCGATCTCGATTGCGCAACCATCGTGTTCGCAGGCGTGCAGTTCATGGGCGAGAGCGCGAAGCTCTTAAGCCCGAACAAGACCGTTATCTTGCCGAATCCGCAGGCAGATTGCCCGATGGCCCATATGGTCACGAAGGAGACGGTGGATGCGGCGCGCGCTGAATACGACGATCTTGCCGTGGTTTGCTACGTGAACTCCACCGCAGAGATCAAATCGTGGTCGGATGTGTGCGTTACCTCATCGAATGCGCTCAAGATCTGTCAGAATCTACCGCAGCACAATATCCTGTTCATTCCCGACCAGAATCTTGGTCGCTATATCGCTTCGCTCGTGCCCGAGAAGAATTTCATCTTCAATGATGGCTACTGCCCGATTCATCAGGACATCTCGCCTGATGAGGTGCGTGCGCTCAAGGAAGCGCACCCAAACGCGCTCGTACTCGCGCATCCCGAATGCAACGCGCAAGTCTGCGAGTTGGCCGACTATCTTGGTTCGACCGCAGGCATCATCGACCGCGTGGTGACCGGCGAAGAGACCGACTACATCATCTGCACCGTGGTGGGTGTTGCGCATGAGATCGCCAAGCGCCTGGGAAGCGACGCGGCCAGCAAGCAGCTTCATTTCCCCGCAACCACGCCGCGCTGCGAGGATATGTCTTCGATCACGCTCGAGCAGATCGCCGAAGCGCTCGAGAACACCACCGAAGAAGTCGAGGTCGAAGCCGAATTCGTGCCTGCGGCCAAAGAAACGCTCACGCGCATGCTCGAGCTTTCATCGTGATGCAGCTGATTGGCGGCTACGGGCGCATGCTCGGCCAGCCGCACGAATGGCAAAGATAGAACCGCGCGAGCTCACCTAAAACCGCTCGCGTTTTCACTATAAGAGGAACGGACAATGACAAACGACGAAACATATGATGTGGTCATAGCTGGCTGCGGAGCCGGCGGCCTCTACACGGCGCTCAATCTGCCGAGCGATCTGAGCATCCTGATGATCGCGAAGACCGAAGTGGACGAATGCGATTCGATGCTCGCGCAGGGCGGCATTTGCGTGCTGCACGATGAAGATGACTATCAGGCCTTCTTCGACGATACGCTGCGCGCTGGTCACGGGGAGAACAGGCACGAGAGCGTGGACATCATGATCCGTTCGTCCCGTGCGGTGATCAACGACCTGATCGATTACGGCGTCGATTTTGCGCGCACCGAAACGGGCGAACTTGCCTACACGCGCGAAGCGGCCCATTCGCGTCCGCGCATTTGCTTCCACGAAGACACCACCGGAAAAGAGATCACCACCCGGCTACTGGCGGCAGTGCGCCAAAAGAGCAACGTCGAGATTCGCGCGTACACGACTATGGTCGACATCATCGAGCAGAACGACGTGTGTTGCGGCATTATCGCAGAAGACGCGCAAGGCGATGCGCATCGCATTCGCGCGCGCTTCACAGTCATGGCGACCGGCGGCATCGGCGGCCTCTACGAGCACTCGACGAACTTCCCGAGCCTCACCGGCGATGCGTGTCGCATCGCGCGCGAGCATGGCGTTGAGCTAGAGAACATGGATTACGTGCAGATCCATCCGACCAGCCTCTACACGGGGCGTCCGGGGCGCGCGTTTCTGATCTCGGAATCGTGTCGCGGTGAAGGCGCGATCCTGCTCGATGCGCAAGGCAAGCGCTTCACCGACGAGCTGCAGCCACGCGATGTGGTCTCAGCTGCTATTCATGCGCAGATGGAGGCTGAAGGCAGCAAGCACGTGTGGCTTTCGTTCGAGAATATCGAGCCCGAGATGATCCATCATCATTTTCCGAGCATCTATCAGAAGTGCCTTGAAGAAGGCTACGACATAACCAAGGAACCGATCCCGGTAGTACCTGCTCAGCATTACTTCATGGGCGGCGTTCACGTGGACAGCGATTCGCAGACCACCATGCAGCATCTCTTCGCCGTGGGCGAGACCAGCTGCAACGGCGTGCATGGGGCCAACCGTTTGGCGAGCAACAGCCTGCTTGAGAGCCTCGTGTTCGCGAAAAGGGCAGCGCAGAAGATCGTGGCGGACCGGAGCGCTAATGTCACGCCGTTCAAGCAGGAGATCCCAGTGTATCGTGAAGCGCAGATACTCGTTGAGCCGCACCTGCAGCGCGAAGCAGAAAGCGTGCGCGATCGCGTGTTCGCCCGCCGTCGTTAGTCTGTTCGAACGAGAAGGAACCCTATGGATCTGGCAGCACTCAATCTTATCGCTGAAAAGCATATCCGTACCGCCCTTGAAGAGGACCTCAATCATGGCGATGTGTCAGCCGCGGCGGTAGTGCCAGCTGGCGCGCAAGCAACGGTCGAGCTTATCGCAAAGCAAGAAGGTGTGATCGCAGGACTCGACGTGTTCGAGCGCACGTTCCACCTGCTCGATCCTGCGGTATGCGTGGAGCGGTTCGTGGCTGATGGCTCTCGTGTCGAGGTCGGTCAGCTGCTCGCACGCATTTCGGGTGATGCGTTCGTCCTGCTCGCCGCTGAACGAACCGCGCTCAACTACTTGCAGCGCATGAGCGGCATTGCAACGTACACGCGCCAGATTGCTGATCTGCTCGAGGGCAGCAAGACTACGCTCGTGGACACGCGCAAGACCACGCCAGGCATGCGCATCTTCGAGAAGGATGCCGTTCGCTTGGGTGGCGGCGTGAACCATCGCTACAACCTTTCCGAGAGCGTGATGCTCAAGGACAACCATATTGCGGCAGCAGGTGGTATCAAAGCAGCCGTCGAAGCAGCGCGCAAGACGGCATCGTTCACGAGCATGATCGAGGTCGAGACCGAAGATCTTGACATGGTGGCAGAGGCGCTCGAGGCGGGTGCCGACATCATCATGCTTGACAACATGGACCACGACACCATGGCGCGCGCGATCGAGCTTATTGGCGATCGTGCGCTTACGGAATGCTCGGGCAACATCACGCGTGACAACGTGCAGACCTACATCGATCTGGGTGTTGATTTCATCTCGAGCGGCGCGCTGACCCATTCGGCGGGCATCCTCGATCTGAGCATGAAGAACTTGCGGATCGAAGCATAACGAAGCTTGTTGAGAATCAAGAGCGCAGTTCAGAGGGATAGATGGAAGCTACGACTACAAAAGGAGGCGCGTTGACCGGCCAAGAGCGAAGAGCAGAGATCATGAACATCCTGCGCCAGAGCACGATGCCACTTTCAGGTGCGGCGTTGGGCAAGCAGCTTGGTGTTTCGCGCCAGGTGGTGGTCCAAGATATCGCGCTCTTGCGTCAATCGGGCGAAGAGATCTATGCGACGAACCGTGGCTACGTGACGGGAGTGGCGAACGCCCGCCCAAAGCGTCTGTTCAAAGTGCATCATACGATCGAGCAAACCGGCGATGAGCTCAATCTGATGGTCGATCATGGGGTCGTGGTGGAGAACGTTATCGTGAACCACCGAACCTATGGCAGGCTCTCAGCTAACCTGGGTTTTCGCAATCGCCGTGACGTGGCGCGCTTCCTCAACGAACTTGCCACAGGAGCTTCCACGCCACTGATGAACATCACCTCGGGCTATCATTTCCACGAGGTGAGCGCCGATTCCGAAGAGGTGCTCGATGAGCTTGAAACCGCGCTAGGCGAAGCGGGCTTCCTTGCCGAACTGACCGAGTTCGAACAGCAGCATTTCTAATTCGTGATCTTCGGCTGGCGATCGATGAAGGAAACTTGCGGCCAGACGAAGCCCGTGTGAATGCGGTCGATCGCGATGTTCGCGCGCTTCTCCTTCTTGTGCTGCGATTCCTCCTGACAAGCATCCACGAAGCGTTCGAAGAGCAGATTCATGGAATTGCGCGTGCCTAAGAATTCGGGGTGCCACTGCACGCCGATCGTGAAGGGCTTGTCGGGGTGTTCGATGGCTTCGATCAGCCCCTGATCGTCATACGCTGCTGCACGCAGTTCGGGTGCGAGCTCGAATATCCCCTGATGATGCATGGAATTCACCTGGGTCGAATGCGTCTGCAGGATGCGCGCCAAGCTTCCGCGCGGCTCGAGCGTTACATGGTGCGAAGGCTCGGAGAAGGGAAGCGTCTGGAAGTGGTTCGCGAAATGCGTTTGCTGCTTCGTTTGCGTGGCAAGATCGAGATGTAAGCTGCCGCCATAGAAGACGTTCAGCATCTGCATGCCGCGGCAGATACCCATGATGGGCACATCGAATTCATCGCTATAACAAAGGATCAGATGCTCGAGCTCTTCGCGGCCAGGCAGATGATCGGTCACGCTCGGATCGTCTTCGGTGTCCCCATAACGCACAGGATCGATATCCTTCCCGCCGGTCAGCAGGAAGCCATCCATGTGCGGGAAGATGGTCTCGTAGGCACCAACGTCGTCCGTGACGGGAAGCAAGTAGGGTTTCGCGCCAGCAGAGCGCACCGCGAGCGCATAATGATTGATGCCGTCGTCGTACGGCTCGGGCAATTTGGTGGGAACGATCCCCACTACGGGCTTATGATGCGCGTGCGATTCGGACATGCACTACCTCCTTGCATTCGCTATCTTACTAGCAATTGCCGCAGGTGACAAAATCCAAATAGCTGCGCGCCTCATTCGCGAACGAATAGATGGTCTCAACAGGCGTTGGTTCGGCGTTGAGCATCTTGTAGCAGGGGAAGAACCGCGTGATATGCAGCGGAATGCCGCGGTCGAGCCCCGCGAGCCAGCGCGCCGCCTCCACGAGCTGTTCACGTGAATCGTTCAACCCGGGAACGATGAGCATGGTCACTTCAAGGTGCGCGGTGGCACAACCTGCGAAGGCTTCGATCGTATGCATGGTGGTAGCAAGACTGCCGCCCAGTTCGCGATAGACTTCCGCGGTGAAGCCCTTCAGATCGATGTTCGCGGCATCGATGAGCGGGAGCAGCTCGGAAAGCGGAGCATCGTTCACCTGGCCGTTCGAGACGAGCACGTTTACCTGCCCTCGCGCATGAACAGCCTGCGAACAATCGCGCACGAACTCATAGCCGACCAGCGGCTCGTTATACGTGTAGGCAACCCCAACGTTGCCTTGGGAAGCGAAAGCCGCTGCGGTATCGGCGATGGTCTCGGGCTCCATGAACCTCCAGGGCACCTCGGTGCTGCAGGCTTGCGCGATGGAGGCGTTCTGGCAGAACGCGCAGCGCATGTTGCAGCCGTACGAGCCGATCGAAAGGATGCTCGATCCCGGCATGAAACGCGCGAGCGGTTTCTTCTCGATTGGATCGAGCGCGAGCGAGGTGATACGCCCGTAGTTCTCGTCGATCACTACGCCATCGTGTGCCACGCGCGCACGACAGATGCCGCGCTGCCCTTCAGCAAGCGAACAAGCATGCGGACAGACGGGACACGTGATGCGCTCACTGCTAGCAGACACGTGCCTCACCGCCAGTAGTATGGCGAACCACGCGGAATCGTTCCAGTTCAACGCCCGTTTCGTCCGGTGCTATCCCTGCCTTCTGCCGGGCGATAGCAACTTGCTCTTCCACGGTGTTCACGCCTTCGAGGTTCGGCAGCAGCAGTCCGCGGCGATGTCCCTTGCTCACGATCACGCCGAATTCTTGCGGGTCAAGCTCAGCAGGCGAGCTGATGGGCTCGGGCGGGAACAGCACATCGACCGAATACGAAAGATAGTCGAGCTCGTTCTTCTGCACGGGGTAGAAGCGCGGATCGCCGCTGCAGGCTGAGATGGCGTTCGCGATGATCTCTTGCGCGATCGAATCACGCGTGGGAGCAATGGTACCGATGCAGCCGCGCAGATCGCCGTGCTCATGGAGCGAAACGAACACGCCGGCACGCGCATCGACAAGCTCGGGCGGTAAGCCCTCGGGCATGAGCAGCGGCCGTTCGGTGGTGACGAAATACTCCACGCTCGCGCGAGCAAGCGCCACGAACGGGTCCACGCCGCTGCCGCCGGTATCGGGCGAAGCATCGGGTTGCGGAACGGGCGAAGAGGGGTCCTCGTCCACAAGATCGGCTTCTACCTCGCCCTCCACGAGCGCGCCTTCATGCGCAGCCTGTGCCTCGGTTGCCTCTTCGATAGCAGCCTCTTCTTCAGCGGCTGCTTCTTCGCTCCCTTCCACCTCGAAGCACGCGATCGCATAGCCAACGCCGAAGGGACCTTCGTAGCTCAAGAGCTCGCTCGAGTAGACGGTATCGGCCAGCGCGCCTGCCATCATCTGGAACGAGCGCAGCCCGCATTCGGCAGCCTCTTCGCAGAAGAGCTCATCGAAGGCGAACAGATCATCGAGCTCTCCCGAACGGAAGATGCTCGTGATGTTCTGGTCGAATTGCGGACCTGCCTCATTGAAGCCGTAGGGACCATCGTGCGTGAGCTTGTGCGACAGATCCCCGCTCGCGACTAAGACAACGCGACGACCCAGGATGTTCGCGGCCAGCTCGAAACAGCGCCCCATCATCCGATGCTCGCGCGGCGAAAGCCCCGAAAGCCCTACGCGCACCACGGTGGTGCGGGGGAGGAAATCGCGCAAGAAATAGAGCGGCACGTAGGTAGCATGATCGATCGGGCCATCGTATTGGTCGCCCATCCCAATAGGGATGTTCGCCTGGTTAGCGAGGCTCGCGATGAGCTCGGCCAGCTCAGGATCGCCCTTGGCGGTGATCGTGCTCTCTTCCGCGGGCACGCCGAACATCTCCATGGTGCCCGAGATGTTCTCCGCATCCGAGATGAAGAAGCCATCGGAAAACGCCGGCGCATGCGGGGAAGTGACGATGATGGTATCGGGGCGGTGTGCAGCAATGCGTCGCGCAACTTCTTCGTAGCCATCGATGGTGGCTTGGATGGCGGCCTCTTGGCCTTTGCCAACCGCGGGAACGATGAGCGGCGGATGGGGAACAGCGTAGGCGGCGACGATAGACATGAGAGACCTCTTTTCGCTCGTAGGAGGACTGAAGCAAGAGCCGAGTGCTGCGGCGCAGAAGAGGTGCGAATGAGCGGCGTTGTGAATGCGCGAAAGAGACGTGCTCTGCTTGTGTTCGTACTGTTTATTGTAGCGCCGCGTACGCCCGCGCGGGTCGTGATAGCTTGACGGTTAGGCAACAGCTTATGCGCTTGCTATAATGTCACGGACAGTTCGAAACCCTCCTGTCGTTAAACAAAACTAGGAGCAACTATGTATGGTTTAAAAACCGAAAGCAGCTTCGATGCTGCTCATTTTCTTACGGATTACCACGGCAAATGCGAGAACCTGCACGGTCATCGCTGGCGCGTGGTGGCCTATCTTGAGCAAGAGGATCTCCAGAGCGAAGGCACCATGAAGGATATGGTGCTCGATTTCGGCGAGTTCAAGCAGGCGGTGCGCGCCATGACCGAAGCGCTCGATCACACCTTCATCGTGGAGGAAGGTTCGCTCTCGCCGCAGACTATCGCGTGCTTGGAGGACGAAGGCTTCACGCTCTCCGTCATGCCGTTTCGCACCACCGCCGAGAATCTTGCGCGCTACTTCTTCGATCACCTGCGCGAACAGGGCTTGCCCATCGCACAGATCGACGTGTACGAGACCCCGAACAACTGCGCGATCTACCGCGGCTAGCAGGCAAAGAAAGCGCAGATAGATATGACATTCGGTTCTTTTCCTATAGCCGAGCGCTTCGTGAGCATCAATGGCGAAGGCGCGCACGCGGGCAAGCTCGCGGCGTTCATTCGTTTTCCGGGCTGTAACTTGGATTGTTCCTATTGCGACACGCAGTGGGCGCGTGACCCGGAGCTCACCGTTGAATTCGTGAGTGTCGAAGAGCTCTGCGACTGGGTGGAGCGCGAAGGGGTAACGTGCGTGACCATCACGGGCGGCGAGCCCACGCTCCAATCGGATCTCTACCGCCTGCTGCATGCGCTTGCTCGTTTGGAAACGGTCGAGGTGGTCGAGATCGAGACCAATGGCTCGACCGACCTTGCCAAGATTATCGCGCACGATTCCAAGCGGGAGGAGGAGCGTCCGATCGCGCTTGCGGAGTTTCCCGCTCCGCGCCCAGAAAAGCTTTGTATCACGATGGACTACAAGCTGCCTTCTTCAGGCATGGAAGACAAGATGTTTTGCGAGAATTTCGAGTTGCTCGACGAACGCGACGTGGTGAAGTTCGTGGTCGGTTCGCACGAGGATCTTGAGCGCATGGCTGCAGTGGTGCGCGAACATGAGCTTGCCACGCGCTGCCAAGTGTATATCAGCCCCGTGTTCGGTGCGATAGAGCCAGCTGCTATCGTCGATTTCATGCGTGAGCGCTCCCTCACGCACGCAAGGCTGCAGCTCCAGCTTCACAAGTTCATCTGGCCAAACCAGGAAAGGGGAGTGTAGCGATGGGTTCGACGGACGGTGCCAAGAAGAAGGCGCTCGTGCTCTGCAGCGGTGGGGTGGATTCGACCACCTTGCTGGCGCTCGCGGTCGAGCGTTATGGCGCAGAGAACGTCTATGCGCTTTCGATCTTCTATGGTCAAAAACATGATCGTGAGCTAGAAGCCGCGAAACAGGTAGCGCGCTACTATGGGGTTGAACAGCGTTTTTTGGACCTAGCACCCATCTTTGCGGAAAGCGATTGCTCGCTGCTAGCAGCATCTTCTGCCCAGATCCCGCATGAGACCTACGCTGCGCAGCTGGCTAACGAAAGCGACGCGCCAGTGAGTACCTATGTGCCCTTCCGCAACGGGCTCTTCCTCTCCAGTGCAGCCTCCATCGCCCTTTCGCTCGATTGCTCGGTCGTGTGCTACGGCGCCCATGCCGACGATTGGGCGGGTTGCGCCTACCCCGATTGCTCGCAGGAGTTCGTCGATGCGATGGCTTCGGCTATCGAGCAGGGAACAGGCGGTCAGCTTCGACTGGTGGCTCCCTTCGTGCAGTGGCCGAAGGCGCGCATCGTTGAAGAAGGCTTGAAGCGTGCGGTCCCTTACGAACTTACGTGGTCGTGCTATGAAGGTGGGGAAGAGCCGTGCGGAACGTGTGGCACCTGCCTCGATCGCAAGCGAGCGTTCGAGCTGAACGGAGTCATCGACCCGCTTCTGAAGAAATGATTTAACGCTGCTGCAATGCGAATTCATACCGCGTTGCAAAACCTACGTCGCGCTGCGCAACCCATGCCGTGCCGCAGGCGCTTTTAGAAAGGAAGACCATGACGCAAACCCGCGAAGATGAAGGCCTGGAACTGCTGGGAAACCAGCAGGTGAGCTATCCTACCGATTACGCACCCGAGATGCTCGAGACCTTCCAGAACAAGCACCCCGAAAATGATTACTGGGTGAAGTTCAACTGTCCTGAGTTCACGAGCCTCTGCCCGATCACGGGTCAGCCCGATTTCGCCACGATCTACATCAACTACGTGCCTGATGAGCGCATGGTGGAGAGCAAGAGCCTGAAACTCTATTTGTTCTCATTCCGCAATCACGGCGATTTCCACGAGGATTGCGTGAACATCATCATGAAGGACCTCATCGAGCTCATGGATCCGAAGTATATCGAGGTCTGGGGCGAATTCACGCCTCGCGGCGGCATTTCCATCCATCCCTACGCCAACTACGGCCGCCCGAATACGCGCTGGGAAGAGGTTGCCTGGACCCGCCTCTCCACGCACGAATAAAGGTGTCGAACGACCGGGTAGTTTGTCATCCGTATGAACTTGAAAAGCGATTCATAACGACCATGCTCTGGCAAGCTGCTTTATTCCTTTCGGTATCTCTTCTTCAGTTATTTTAGAAAACCCTATCAAGATTGAACTTTTCATAGGATGCGTGTCGGTAGTCCAATACTGATCCGTCGGATAAACGCGAACGCTCTTTTGACGCGCAAGCTCTATGAGCTCTTCTTGAGTGCGCTCATATTTATCTACAACGAGCAGGTGCAGACCTGCACCCTCATCCAAAACATCAACCAAGTCCCCCATCTCGCTTTTCAATGATCTCGCCAATATATCGTGTCTTTTTCTGTAAGTATTAACGGTGGAACGCTCGTATCTATCCCAAGTATTCGATTCTAAGAAGAGTCGAAGCATCTCTTGTTCAAGCCAGGGCACAGCACAGAGGTCAGAAGGAAATCTCTTATTCCATCTTTCGAGAAGAGCAGCAGGTAATATGATGTATGAGATGCGAATAGCAGGAGTCAGTATTTTCGACATCGTTCCAAGATATATCGTATTGTCTTTATCGATCGCACGCAACGCTGGCGATGGGCTTGATTCATATCTGAATTCACAACAGTAATCATCTTCGATTATGTATGCGTCTTTTTTCCGAGCCCAGTCGATCAGTTTCAACCTCATTGAAAGGGACATGACGAAGCCTAAGGGGAATTGGTTTGAAGGAGTGGCAACAACCAACTTCGCATCGCTGTTTTGCAATCTTTCGATCACATTTACCTCATCCATATGCACAGGAAGCGGTTCGATCTTGTATCCCTCTTCAATAAACGCATCCCTTGCGATGTTATAACCTGGATCCTCTACCGCCACACACGCATCTCTTTCATTGAACAGCGAAGCCAGCTTTCGAAGTGCTGCTTGGGTTCCAGATTGAACGACCACCTGCTCAGGGACACATTTGATATCCCTTTTCTTGTAAACGTATTTTGCAATCTCTTTACGCAATCCATAAAGTCCAAAGGGATCCATATAGAGAGAAGCGGATTCAAAATTATTTGCTCGAAACGCCTTGTCGGCCATTGCTCTCATGATATCTATTGGCAATGCGCCTAAATCTTTGTTCCCATAGGCGAAGTCGTATTTACACCCTAGATCGCTCCCGAGAGGAAAGATGTTACGAACATTTTCACTCGCCTCTATCAGCGCTGAATCACTTCGTCCTGACGCGTTCCCATCGAAGACAGAAAGATCGAGGTCTTCCACAACATAGCCAATTCCACGATGCCCCTTTGCATATCCTTCTAACGCAAGCTGTTTGTACGCTGCCTCAACCGTGTTACGCGCAATGCCTAGATTTGAAGCTAGTTCTCGTATCTTTGGAAGCTTTTCCCCTGATAGAATCTTCCCCTTCTCTATGTATTCGCTGATCTGAAAATAGAGCTGTCGGTAAGCTGGTGTCTTTAGCGATCGATCTATTGTGAAGTTATGCATCGCACCCATACCTGTGTCAGTCGTTTAATTCTTCAATCCCTATTATTTTCAAAAGAATTGAATATTTCAATGGGTAATCCCCATTGACGAAATTCAGAACAATTTAGATGATTTTCTATGATTTCTATTTGATTTGAAGTTAAACGAAGAGCAAATGAACGAGAGAAGGGGTTGTGAATGAATCCACAAGTCGAAATCGTTCCTTCTGATGCAGCTACCGAACAGACATCGCTAGAACAGCATGGCTTCACAAGGAGGCAATTCATTGCAGGATCAGCAGCAACACTAGCCATTGCAGCGGCAGGCGGAGTGAGTGCGCTGGAATTTCCAGCGAATGCAGAAGCGCTCACTGAAGCCGAGCCACTCGGCGGCGAATGGATTCGTACCACCTGCTCACCGAACTGCACGGGCGCCTGCGGAATCAACGCATGGGTCCAAGATGGTCAGGTGCGCTTGTTGAAGCAGGCGGCCGATTACCCTTATGAGCATTACAATCCGCGTGGATGCCTTAAAGGTCTTTCTATCAATACGATCCTTCATGGTCCCGATCGCCTTACGAAACCGCTCATGAAGAACGAAGATGGCGAACAGATCGAGACCGATTGGGATACCGCGCTCGATACAGCAGCGGACAAGCTGCGCGAGATCGCAGAGAAATACGGCCCCGACTCTATCGGTGTCATCTACCAGGTGCAGGGCACCGGTCACATCCAGAAAGGCGCGCTCGTGCGTATCGCCAACACGTTCGGCTGGTCGATCATCGGCGGCTACGAACTCAATGGCGACCTGCCCATGTTCTGGCCTGAAACCTTTGGCTGCCAGAGCGAAGAGCTGGAATCGTACTGCTGGGAAGATTCGAAGCTCACGCTCGTATTCGGCTCGAACGTTATGGTCACACGTATGCCCGACGCTCACTTCCTTACCTACTCGCAGGAAAACGGCGGCAAGGTGATCTACTTCGACCCGAACTATTCGGCATCGGCTGAAAAGGCGAATGAATGGGTGCGCATCGCTCCCGACTCAGATGGTGCGTTCGCGCTGGCTATGGCCAAGACCATCATTGATGAAGACCTCTACGACAAGCATTTCATGCAAACGTATACGGACTCACCGCTCCTCATCAATCTCGAAACGGGCAAGAAGATCCTTGCAGAAGAAGTGCAGGGTCTTTCTCCTACGCCGGGCCTGCCCGATTTCCGTAAGAGCTATGTGGCAGTTGATCAAACGAGTGGCGCGCTTCAGGCAACGAACCCCCTCAAGCTTGACGACAACAACTATGCACTCACGGGAAGCTACGACGTGCCGTTGAAAGATGGCACGACCGCTAAAGCGAAAACGGGCTTTCAGTTGCTCACCGAACAGCTGGAGAACTATACGCCTGAAGCGGCTGCCGATATCTGCAAGATCGATGCGGACACCATCACGCGCATTGCACGCGAAGCAGCCACGGTCAAACCGATGCACATCATCTTCGGCGGTGGAACGCAGCAGTGGTACCACGGCGATCTGAAAGGTCGCGCATGCGCGCTCGTGGCATGCCTCACCGGAAACGTAGGGCAGCTCGGTGGCGGTATCTCAACCTACGTTGGCCAGTATAAGACGCGCTTCAACACGGCAAGCTGGATGGTGCCAGAAGGCGCGGTCAAGAATTCGTGTCCGTTCCATTATTGGGTGAATGGCCCCACGCCGCAGATGACGGCAAAATATCCCAAGCACGGGTTCAAAGCGCTCGTGGTTGGCTGGGGCAATCCACTCGAGCAGCATAACGTAGCGAACTGGCTTCGCCATGCGTTCGAGAGCGGTGAGCTTGAGTACCTCGTGTGCATGGAATTCCAAGACACGCTCACGGCATCTCGTGCGGACGTTACGTTCCCCTGCGCGAGCTGGTACGAAAAGACCGAGCTCACCACCACGCCGCTTCACCCATATGTCCAGCTTCAGCAGCGCATCGTTGAGCCGCCAGGAGAGGCGCGCGAAGAGATCTGGGTCTTGACCGAGCTTGCGAACCGTATCGATCCTTCGAAGGGATCGCTCTGGCCGCGCTTCGCTCCAGAAGATTCCGAAAAGCGCTCCGATGAGGTGCTTGCGCTCTTGCTCGAAAAGGGCGGCCCCACCATCGAACACCTCACACCCGAGGAACTGCGCAAAGGCCCCGGCAAGCTTGCGCACACGAATCCTGGCGAAAAGAAGATCCCATTCTGGGAGCAGGTGCACGATCGTACCCCGTTCCCTACAGTCTCGCGTCCGAATCCTATCGATGCCACGGCGAAGTTCGTGAAATCGGGCCGCATCGAGTTTTATCGCGACGAAGACATCTTCCTTGAGTTGAATGAGCAGCTTCCTTGCTATAAACCGCCTTTCGAGGACACTGAATACAAGGACAATCCTGAGGCGCGCGAGCTCTATCCGCTCGGATACACCACGCGCAACAGCGCTTTCCGCGTGCACGCAACATACGTGAACAACCCCTTCATGCTCGAGATCCAGGACAACACTCCCAAGGTGTGGCTCAATCCTGAAACGGCAGCTGAGCGCGGCCTGAAAACGGGTGATTGGGTCGAGGTCTACAACAGCCGCGGAACGGTGGAAGGCCAGCTCATCGAGGACCCGGGCGTGTATCCAACGCAGTGCATCTTCGACCAGGGTTGGTGGTCGGCTTACGACAATAAGACGAGCTACAACTCGCTCATCTGGCCGTGGATCAATCCTACGAATGAGGTGTATTACATGGTCAGTGTTTGGTCGCCCAATATGGCTTGGAATGAAACGGTCTGCAATGTGCGCCTGTCCAATGGTGGCGCGCCCGAGATCGTGAAGAACACAGGCAAGAGCACGCTTGATGGCAACGTGAAGGATGGCTCGGGCATCGAATACGGAAAGGGGGCGTAAACGATGAGATACGCAATGGCTATCGATTTGAGTCGCTGCATCGGCTGTCGCACGTGCGCGGTCGTATGCAAGAATTACAACTCGCAACCCCAAGGCATCTGGTGGAATCGCGTATTCACCAGCGGTACGCCTGAATACGATGTGGCAGTCGAAGTGAATGATCAACTGAGAATGGAATTCGTTCCGATCAGCTGTCAACATTGTACCGATGCACCGTGTGAAACCGTTTGCCCTACAGGTGCAACTTATATCGACCCCGATACGGGCACGGTGCTGGTGGATTACGACCGTTGCATCGGCTGCCGCACGTGCGCAAGCGCCTGCCCCTATGGGGTGCGTCAGTTCAACTGGGGAAAGCCGGCAGAAATGGTCGGGTTGGATAACACCACGTACGACTACGGCTATCCAAAGGATTACTACGATGGCGACCATTTGGTATACACCCCGCACCGCCCCGAAGGCGTGATGGAAAAGTGCACGTTCTGCGCGCAGAACGTTTCGCAAGGGATCCCACCTGCCTGCTGTAGCGCTTGTCCTGGCAATGCGCGTATCTTCGGCGATATGGATGATCCGAACTCCGAGATCAGGAAATATCTTGAAGGCAAGGAGACCATCACTCTGGGCGATCGGTATAAGACGCATCCTAACGTCTACTATGTGGTTTCGCATGAGGTCACACAGGTCGACCCCATCTCTCAAGAACAGCGTAAGGAGGGCTGATCATGGAAAGATCAACACGTAAGATTGCCCTTGTCGGAATAATCCTTCTGGTGGTGGGTCTCATTGCCTGGATCATGCAATTGACCGGCGGCTTGCTAGCTGGATCGAACATGACCAACGTATTCCTTTGGGGCCTTATGATCGCCGTTTTTGCCTTTTTGGTAGGCTTCGGCGCAGGTTCGCAGTTCGTTGCGAGCGCGACCATCCTTTCGGGGAAAGAGGAGCTTAAGCCATTGGCACGTATCGCGGGCGCATGCGGGCTTGCTTGTGTATGCGCTGCTGGCGTGGCGATCCTGGCCGATCTGGGTGCGATTCGCAATGCGCTTGCCATGATCGTTGGTATGAACCCGCGTTCTCCGCTGGCTTGGGACATGATTGCCATGTGTACGTTCATCGTGCTCTCGATCGTGCAGCTGGTCATGATCGCGCGCGATGCGCGTTCCGTGAAGGTGTGGGCAGTGCTTGCTGGCCTTGCGGCACTTGCGCTTCAGATCGTCGAAGGGCTGCTTTTCTCCACGCAAACCGCGCATGGTTGGTGGGCAACGCCGATCATGCCCGTTGATTTCTTGGCGGTCGCGTTCGTGAGCGGTTTCGCGCTCATTCTGCTGATAGCTTGCGTGAAGGGTGCTTCGTCGAAGGCGCTCGCTTGGCTTGGGCGCATTTGCGCTAGTGCGATTGCGGTTCACCTGGTGCTTGCGCTTATCGATCTGTGTCTGATGTTCTTTGAAGGCACTCCAGAATCTGCTGGTATCCTGGCAGCAGTTGGTTCGAACATCCTGTTGTATCTGGTAGAACTTATCCTGCCATTCATTGCGATGATCATGCTCTTCTTGCCGAAGAACCGTGGACAGAAGAAGCCTGCGCTCGTCGCATCGATCCTGGTTATCGTAGGCATCTTCGCGCACCGTTTGATGCTGCTCTTCCCGGCTTACAATGCGCCTTCGCTCTACTTGCAGCTTTCGGGAACCGATTTCACCACGGGGCCGTATCCGATCTCAACAGGACGCTATCTTGATTGGGACCTAACGTTCGCGAACACCACGCCGTATTTCCCAGCAGGGCCGGAATGGCTGGCTATGCTCTTCCCGATCGGGCTTGCGCTTGTTGCAGCAGTGGTGATTCTCTTCATCATGAAGAAGCTTCAGAAGGATAAGAGCTAGCACGAGGGACGCATTCGATAAAAGCAGCGGCGAAAAAGATGACGAACGAGTCATCTTATAAATGCCTCTTGGGCGTTCATCGGGTAAACTTTGAACGTCCACGTTTGATTGGCAGTTTGCATGACCGCACCCGAAATCGCTCATACTGAACCAAGTGTTTCCGCCGCCCCGAACGCGCCGAAGCAGCCGCTCAAGCAGCGTGTCTACGTAGCGCTCGAAGACCCCGCGAAGGCCTCGCCGCTCGGTAAATTCCTTGGCATCGGACTCATCGTCTTGATTGTGCTGAATGCTCTTTTGGTTGGCGTGCCGGACAACGATGTAGCGCTCGATTTCAACACGCTCATCTTAGGGTTCAGCGTGCTTTCAGTGATCGCTTTCGCCGCTGAATATGCCTGCCGCATTTGGATCGCCGATCTTGTCTATCCTGCCCTTGCGCCAACGCGCGCACGTGTGCGTTATATCTTCTCGCTCATGGGCATCATCGATTTCCTTGCATGGTTCCCTGCGCTCTTCGTCTTCTTCCTGCCTGCCTCGAACGCGCTCAACGATGCGATTCGCATCATCCGTCTGGTGCGTCTGATCAAGATCTCGCGCTACATGCGCGGCCTGCAGACCATCAGCCGCGTGTTCGTGAAGCGCCGTCGCGAGATCGTGGCGGCTTTCATGGTGCTCACGCTTTTGGCGGTGGCCTCGAGCGTGCTCATGTATGAAGCCGAACATACCGCGCAACCCGAAGTGTTCGACAGTGTGTGGACGGGCCTGTACTGGGCCATCACCACCATGACCACGACCGGCTACGGTGACATCGTTCCCATTACGGCGTTCGGGCGCATCATCGGCTTCGTGGTGATGGTCATCTCGATCGGCGTGGTGGCCATTCCAGCAGGTATCTTCTCCGCAGGTTTCATCGAAGAATTCCGTGCTGCGGACAAGGCCGAAGAAGAAGCGGACCGCGATGAGGACGCACGATGAGCGAAACCCCTAACCGCACGCGTCCGGTGCTCAATCGCGTTATCTTCGCCCTACTCACCCTGGTGCTGGGCGGTCTGGCGGGTGCATTCGTGTGGGCGTTCTTCTTCTTGCTCAATCACGGCATCAACCTCTTTTGGCACGTGCTTCCCGAGAACATTGGTGCTTGGTGGTGGCCGCTTGCCGTGTGCTTGGTAGGTGGCGTGGCGATCGGCCTTTTCGAACGTCGTTTCGGTGCGTACCCCGAAGACCTGAACAAGGTGATGGCGCAGGTGAAGGAGACGGGCCGCTACGAATACAAGCACATCGGCGCCTCTGCGGGCGGCGCGCTCTTGCCGTTGCTCTTCGGTGGCAGCGTCGGTCCGGAAGCGGGATTGACGGGCGTGATCGCGGGGCTTTGCACGTGGGTGGGCGACCGCCTGAAGTTCCTCGGCAAGGAATTTCGCGAACTTTCCCAGGCGGGCACCGCGGCGGTGCTCTCTGCTGTGTTCAATGCGCCTTTGTTCGGTTTGGCAGCGCCGCTTCTTGGCAGCTGCGACGAGGTGAAAGCAGGCACCAAGATCGAGGTTCCGAAAGCCACGAAGATCATCGTCTACACGTTCGCAGTGGCTGGCGCGTTCGGCGTGATGATCCTGCTCGGAAGCGTGTTCGGCGGTGGGGAAGGCCTGCCGCATTTCTCCGAGGTCTCCATCGATTGGTTTGAACGCGCGCTCATCATTCCGCTGGCGCTAGCGGGCGGTGTGGTGGGCTTGCTCTACCATGCGTTCGACAAGTGCGCAGACATGCTTGCGAGTAAGATCGGCGACCATCCTGTGGCAAAGGCGGTCTTGGTCGGGCTTATCCTGGGTTCGCTCGGAATCGTATTTCCCTTCGTGATGTTCGCAGGTGAAACGCAAACCGAAACGCTCATGAGCACCTACACGATGCTCGGCGCGGGCTATCTCATTCTTACGGGCGTGCTGAAGGTCTTCACCACGCCGCTCTGTTTGCGCCTCGGGTGGCGCGGCGGCCATTTCTTCCCGACCATCTTCGCGGGCATCTGCTTGGGCTATGGGTTTGCGCTGCTCACGGGTGCCGATCCAGTGTGCTGCCTGTGCATCTGCAGCGCGGCGCTCATGGGCGCCATCATGCGTCAGCCCGTCATGACGGTGTTGTTGCTGTTCCTGCTGTTCCCGGTACGCGCGTTCGTGGTGATGCTTGTCGCTGCGTGCATTGGCGCAGCGCTCACTTCGCTGGCGCTTTCGCTCGTGAAGCTCGTGAGGAAGGGTTAGCTATGAATCGTGATACTGTGCGAGCCCTTTGCCAGCTCAACACCGAATTCTATGAACGTAATGCTGCTTCCTTTTCGCAAACGCGCACGGCCCCCTGGGAGGGGTGGCGCAGGTGTATGACGGCGTGCGGGTTTGATGGACTCGATGAAGCGCTCGGTCAACCGATGGATGCCCAGATCGCTGATTCAGTCCTTGATATCGCGTGCGGCAACCTGCGCTTCGAGGCGTTCCTTGCGAACACCTATCCACACGTCGACTGGTCGTTCTTCGCGGTGGATAATTGCGAACCGCTTGTTGCGAGCGGTCAAGAAGATATTGCCAAAAAAGTGCATTTTACCTGCGAAGATATTGTGAGCAACCTACTCGATGGTCTGCCCGCTGCCGAACCTGCGAACACTCCTGCGTTTGCAGCTGCAACCCCCTTCGATCTGGTGGTCTCGTTCGGTTTCTTGCATCATATCCCTAGCTTCGATTTACGCCGGCAGTTCTTGCTCGAAGCGCTCAGTCAGGTGAAGCCTGGCGGCTACCTGGTAGTTTCCTTCTGGCAGTTCCTGAACGACCCCGCGAAGAGAGCGAAGATCGAACAGACGCATGCCGAAGCGCTTGCGTTCTTCGCAGGTTCCCTCGAACCTAACGACTACTTCCTCGGTTGGAAGAACGAACCCGGCAACTATCGCTACTGCCATCATTTCCCAAACGAAGAGATCGACCGGATCATTGCCGCTCTCGCGCCGCATGCCACGGTGGTCGAATCCTTCTCTGCCGACGGCAAGCCTGGCAACCTCAACCGCTACGTTGTTTTCAGGAGAGAAGAGCTACCGATAGACTCCATCCCTGCAACGAACGCTCTGTCGTCGATGACCGATGAAGAGATCAGGCAGCTCAAGGTCAAGACGCTGACTTTGTCCTGATATGCGACCCCTAGCACACTCCCAAAAGACAGAGCAGCTTTGTCATCCGAGCAAAAAAGATGTCGAACGACCGGGTAGTTTGTCGCCTTGCACAGGAAGAAGCGCACTTCCGGGGGAATCCAGAAGTGCGCTCGATCAGGAAGGGGGCTCATGCTGAATGGGGGGGGGAAGCCAGCAAGGTCTCTGCATCATCGTTGTGTATTCCAAACAAGAGAGGTCAGCCTTTGAATCTTGCCGTATGCTTGCTCAGGGCATCAGATCGTAAGCTGTGAACCAGGCATCCCAAGCAAGAACGCAACCGACTCGATATGAAGATCGGGTGTCCCGTCTGCGATGCTGAGCGTTTGGGCGTCGCGAAGATAGCGCGAGATCCCTGTTTCCTCGACGATTCCTAAGCCACCATGCAGCCATACGCACTGCTTCGCAACATCTATCGCCATTTCGCAGGTGGTGTACTTTGAGGTGCTGATGAGCATCTTGGTTTCAGCTGCCAGCGAAGTATCGCCAGTTGCAATCAGCCTATCCGCCATGCCGAGCGATTCGTAGATCAGCGCGCGCGATTGCTCGATCTGCCCCCACATGCGCGCAATTCGATGGGCAACCACTTGCTTTGCTCCGATCGGCTGGCCCTTGTGGCTACGATGCTGGACGAAGTCCATGGTTTTCGCCAGCGCACCTTCGGCGCATCCGAGCGCAACCGCTGCACAAAGCGCGTTTCCAGGACCGAAACCATCAAGCGGGTTCTTCGGGAAGCTATGGTCATCTGCAACGCGAACGTCGGTCAAGAAGTAAGAACCGGAACAATTGCCACAAAGTCCAAGCTTTTCTTCGACGTAATTGTCATCCACACCAGGGCCTGAGGTTTCGACGATGAAGCAGCGCATCTCGCGATCCTCGGTAAGGCCGATAAAGGCAACGAGGTCGGCCTTTCCGCAGTTCGTGACATAGAGCTTGCTGCCGTTCAGGATCCAGTCATCTCCATCGCGCTTCGCTAGAATAGGCCACTCGGGGATGTTGGTCGATCCTTCAGGGTGCGTGATGCCAGCCGCCATGATGGTCCAGCCGCTCATAAGTCCAGGAAGGTACTTCTTCAGGAGCGCTTCGCGGTTGGGCGATTCCATCAGATAGCTCACCATGCAACTATCGACGTAGTAGCTGATCGCGAATGCCGGCGAGACCTTCGCGATCTCTTCGGTCACCACGCCTACCGCAGTAAGCCCGAGCCCCATGCCGCCGATCTGTTCGGGCACGATCAGGCTCAAAAAGCCCAGCTCGCCGGCCTTCAGATAGAGATCGCGGGGGAATTCGTTGGTTTCTTCCATCTCTGCCACGCAGGGCGCGACATATTTTTCGGTGAACTCCTGAGCGCTTTGCTTGAGCAGTTCGAGATCGTCGTTGAGAAAGAATGACATGACCATCACCTTCTAGTTCATCGTAAGGCGATCGACGTTGTCGCCGCCGCCCGTAATACCTTGTGCAGCCAGTTTTTCGGCATAGAACGCGAAATCCACGACCGCCTGATCGCAGGGCTGACCGTTGTTGTTGATCGCTTCAGCTTCGAGCGTAACCACGCGTTCGGTCAGATCCGCGTGAGGTAGCAGATAGAAGCACCCTTCATCGATCTGATCGAGGATGATCTGCGCGGTCTCTTCTGCGGTGAGCATCCCCAGACGATCGCCCGATTCGGTGTGGGCGACGGAAAGGGGCATCTCCTGCCCGTTGCCGTTGATGTTGTTGTACTCTTCGTTGCGATGCAGTGTGCTATTGGCGATCTCCGATTCGAAGACCCCCGGTAGCGAGACGTTGTATTTCACCTTGTCAAGCTCGAATTTGATCGCTTCTGCCTGATAATTCTCAACAAGGCGGACGAGCGCGGTCTTGGTCACCGAATAGGGTGCCCAGCCAGAGAACGCTGAAACGCCGGCGGTGGAAGCAGTGGTCACGATCCTGCCGCCTTCGGGCTGCGTGAACATCAAGCCGCTGAAAACGCGTAGGCCATAGAGCGATCCCCAGAAATTGGTGTCCATGATCCATTTCCAATCGCTCACGCTTGTCTTCATGAGCGCATTCGGTTGCAGCATGACGCCTGCGTTGTTGAAGAGGTAATCGACCCCGCCGAACTCCGATTTCACGGTGAAGGCAAGATTGTTCCAGTCGCTTTCGCTGCTGACATCTTGGCGAAGATAGCGTGCGGTCACACCTTCTGCTTGGAGCTTCTCAATGGCTTCTGCGCCTTTTTCCTCGCGACGACCCGTGATGACGATCGAAGCCCCGCGCCCTCCTAGGATCTTCGCGAGGGCAAAACCGAGACCCGATGTCCCTCCGGTGATGACGGCGGTCTTTCCCGCGTAGTCTTCCATAATTTCCTCCTTTTTCCTTGATCCGTAGATCCCCTTTGTGATCAGCATATTCTGCACCGCGTGAGATTCCCATGATCAATGCAGAGGGCCTTGTCGAACTCTTGAACGCGTGAGCGCGGATTGTCGAACAACTGCCATTTCGGGTGGGGGTGTTCAAGAATTTGACAACAGGGCCTCGATTGTTCAATGCGCCAGAGGATGCCCGCAAGAGAAGGAAGGGGCGATGCGTTAGAATCAGGAAGAAGACCGATTCTCATGCTTGAACGGGGGGAATCGTGATCCATCGGATAGGATGCATCCATGAAGCGCGATGATCTGGTAAAACGAGAACTATCTCGCACGCTGAAAGAGCTCGTGCGAGAAAAGCCCCTTATGAGCATCACGGTGTCTGAGTTGGCCCAGGTTGCTGGAATAAGCAGGGGAACATTCTACAATCACTTCTTCGACATCTACGACTTGATCAATTGGACGTTTGAGATCGATGTGATCCAGCCGCTCCAGAATTACATCAGGCATCATACGCATGCCTGGTCGGGCATCACGGAGCAATGCCTCAAGAAGATGTACGAGGAATCGGAGTTCTATTGTCAGGCCGTCCAATATCGTGGGCAGAATTCCTTGCGAGATTACATGCGCCAGCGAAACCTCGATAGTTGGAAATTGCTGATAGATGGCTATATGGGTGAGGATAAAACCTTCGATGCGGAGGCGCTCGACTTCTTCGAACGCTTCACGGCGCAGGCCATTGCGAACATGGTGATCGAATGGGCCGAGAGTGGGATGAAGATCCCGCCCGAGAAGATGGCCTTGATGGATTGTGTCGCGACACGCGGCATCTATGGAATGATCGATGCCGCGAACTGAGGTGACAAACTATCTGGTTGTTCGCCACCATTTGTTTTCAAGCAAATTGTGTAGTCAGTATCTGGATATCTTTGTAGTGAAACCCTGGATAATCTTGCAGTCAACATCTGGATAATCTTGTAGTCAGGTGCTTTGAGCGGGGGAAAATGCCCGTCTCATCAAAAGAAATGACGAGACACTAGGTATCTCGTCATAAAGAAAGGCTGCTCGGGCAACCAGATATCATGCGTGAAGATCGGTAAGGATCGACTTCCAGAAGGCTGAGAGAATTACGCTTCTAGCGCGCCTTTGATCGCTGCCAGCAGATCGTCGAACTCCTCGAACGCCTGCAGGTCCGGGTTCTCGGCGATGATCGCGTCGGTGCTGCGGAACAAGAAGCCATCCTTGCTCGCGCGGATCATGCCCAGGTCGTTATGGCTATCACCCACAGCGATGGTGCCGAAACCGCAGCTCTGCAGCGCTTTCACGGTGGTGAGCTTCGACTGATCGCAGCGCATCTTGAACCCGGTGATCTCTCCATCGGGCGCAACCACGAGCTCGTTGCAGAACAGCGTGGGCATGCCGAGCTTCTCCATGAGCGGCTTGGCGAATTGCGTGAAGGTGTCGGAGATCACGATGACCTGACCATAGTCGCGCAGCTCGTCCAAGAATTCCTTTGCGCCCGGCAGTGGATCGATAGTGGCGATGGTCTCCTGGATCTCCTTGAGGCCGAGGTCGTGCTCTCGCAGAATGCCCAAGCGCCAGTTCATGAGCTTGTCGTAATCAGGTTCGTCGCGCGTTGTGCGCTTGAGCTCGGGGATGCCGCTCGCCTCTGCGAACGCGATCCAAATTTCGGGAACCAATACGCCTTCCATATCGAGGCAGGTCACGTACATGAGAAAGGTCCTTTCATCGTGCGAGCTTGGCGCGTCGAAATGCGCGCGATTCACTGTTCCTTATGAAACCACAAAACGCCCGCGCAACCCGCAACACTTAGGCTAAAGGAAAAGTGTTGCTCGAATCATGCCTGTTAGCTTATAGTGCCCGACCTCCGGCGAAGGCATGGCCCTACAGCTGCTCGCTTACTGTTAACGTCGCAGATACCAACCGCGGCTGCGCAAGCGGTCCATACCTTCCCCTCCGGCCAGACCCTATAAGCTAACAGGTCAAGGTTCGATCAGCGGAGAGGGTGAGGCAACGAGGTGACTCTTTGCCGACTAAATTCGTTTTAATAAAACCCGAGCGAAGCAGCGACGCATGAGCGAATCAGCATGCGCTGATTCGCGAACAGGGAAGCGGGGAACCTCGTGTCTCGCGCTCGGCGCTGATCGAGCTGCGTTGCTTCTTGTACGAATAACGTGGGTTCTCGTGCGCAAGGTCTCTGTTAGGCCTTATCATAGAAGCAGCGCGTAACAAGCGCTTTCACGATGAACTCCAAGAAAGTAGGAGCCCATGGTTTCACGTATCTATGTTGAAAAGAAGCCCGGATTCGATGTCGAAGCGCAGCAGCTGCTGCACGAATTGCGCACGATCCTCGGCATCGAGCGATTGGAGAACTTGCGCTTGCTCAATCGCTACGATGTGGAAGGCATCACCGAAGAGCTCTTCGCGACCTGCACCCCCACGGTGTTCAGCGAGCCGCAGTCCGACACCATCTACGCCGAGCTCCCCGAAGACGCGAACGCCACGGTCTTCGGCGTCGAATTCCTTCCCGGCCAGTTCGACCAGCGCGCCGATTCGGCAAGCGAGTGCATACAGCTCATCAGCCAGAGCGAGCGCCCCGAAGTGCGCAGCGCGAAGATCTATTTCCTCGAGGGCGATCTCACCAGCGAAGATGTGGACGCCATCAAGCACTACGTCATCAACCCAGTGGAAGCGCGCGAAGCAACGCTCGAGCCGCACGCAACGCTGAAGATGGAATTCCCCACGCCCGATCCTGTCGAGGTGGTCGAAGGCTTTATCGACCTCGATGCGGCCGGCCTCGAAGCGTTCATCGCCGAGCGCGGCCTGGCCATGGATCTGGCCGACATCCAATTCTGCCAGCAGTACTTCGCGAGCGAGAAGCGCAACCCCACCATCACCGAGATCAAGATGATCGACACCTACTGGTCCGATCACTGCCGCCACACCACGTTCGAGACCGAGCTCGAGAACATGCAGATCGACGACGAAAAGGTGCGCGCGGCGTTCGACCAATATATGCGCATGCGCACCGATCTCGACCGCGATGCGAAGCCGGTTTCGCTCATGGACATGGGCACGATCGGCGCGAAATGGCTCAAGAGCAAGGGCATCCTCACGAACCTCGACGAATCCGAGGAGATCAACGCCTGTACCGTGAAGGTGAAGGTGGATGTGGACGGTGAAGAGCAGGATTGGCTCTACCTCTTCAAGAACGAAACGCACAATCACCCCACGGAGATCGAGCCCTTCGGCGGCGCGGCAACCTGCGTAGGTGGCGCGATCCGCGACCCGCTTTCGGGTCGCAGCTACGTTTACCAGTCGATGCGCGTAACGGGTGCGGCAGATCCGCTGGTCCCCGTGGTCGAAACGCTTCCCGGCAAGCTGCCGCAGCGCAAGCTCGTCACCACGGCAGCAGCAGGCTTTTCTTCCTACGGCAACCAGATCGGTCTGGCAACGGGCCAGGTGAACGAGCTTTACCATCCCGGCTATGCCGCGAAACGCATGGAGATCGGTGCGGTTGTGGGCGCAACGCCCGCGGCTGATGTTCGCCGTGAAACCCCTGCTCCAGAAGACGTGGTCGTCTTGCTCGGCGGACGCACCGGCCGCGACGGCATCGGCGGCGCAACGGGCTCTTCCAAAGCGCACAACCTCGAGTCCATCGAAACGTGCGGCGCGGAAGTGCAGAAGGGCAACGCCCCGGTCGAGCGCAAGATCCAGCGCTTGTTCCGCAACTCTGAGGCCAGCCGCATGATCAAGCGCTGCAACGATTTCGGCGCAGGTGGCGTTTCGGTCGCCATCGGCGAGCTGGCCGACAGCCTCGAGATCGACCTCGATCGCGTACCCAAGAAATACGAAGGCCTCGACGGCACCGAGCTCGCCATCTCCGAAAGTCAGGAGCGCATGGCGGTCGCGCTCGCGCCTGAAGACGTGGATCGCTTCATCGAGCTTGCACATGCAGAAAACCTCGAAGCCACGCCGGTCGCAGTTGTCACCGACAGCGGTCGCGTGCGCATGACCTGGCGCGGCGATACCATTGTGGACGTATCCCGCGAATTCCTCGCGAGCAACGGCGCGCCCAAGCACATGAACGTGCACGTCGAAGAGGGCGGCAGCTACATTCCCGATTGGCCGGGCAACACGCTCGCCGAGCGCCTGAACGCAGTGGTCACCGACCTTAACGTGGCCTCCAACAAGGGCCTGGTCGAACGCTTCGACTCCACCATCGGCGCGGCCACGGTGCTCATGCCCTTTGGCGGAAAACACCAGCTCACGCCTTCCATGGCCATGGCGGCGAAGTTCCCGGTCGACGGCGAGACCACCACATGCTCGGGCATGGCCTGGGGCTTCAACCCGTATCTTTCCGAGGCGAACCAGTTCGATGGCGCCTACCTTGCGGTTATCGAATCGCTCGCGAAGCTCGTAGCTGCGGGCTTCCAGCGTAAGAACGCCTACTATTCGTTCCAGGAATACTTCGAACGCCTGCGCGAAGAACCCACGCGTTGGGGCAAGCCGGTCGCCTCTGTGCTCGGCGCGCTCATGGCGCAGATTGATACCGAAGTGGGCTCGATCGGCGGCAAAGACTCCATGTCGGGCTCCTTCGAACAGCTCGACGTGCCGCCTACGCTCGTCTCGTTCGCTACGGCATGTGGTCCGGTGGATCGCGTGACCTCTCCCGAATTCAAGGGCGCGGGCAACCGCGTGCTCTTCATCTCGCCGGCCTACCAAGAAGACGGTCTCCTGCCCGATGCGGAAGGCTTCCGCGAAGCATGCGACCTGGTCGAGCGCCTGATCGGCAGCGGCGCGGCGCTTGCGGTCTCCACGCCGGGCTATGGCAGCTACGCCGAAGCGCTCTTCAAGATGGCGCTGGGCAACCGCATCGGCGTTCAGATCGATAGCAGCATAAGCCCCTCGGCGCTCTTCGAGCCGGCGTATGGCAGCTTCATCGTGGAGCTTGCCACCGATGCTGATGTCCCCGATTCCGCCGAGAATCTCGAGGTCATCGAAGCGGGCATCACCACCGCCGAATATGAATTCGCGCTCGGTGATGAATCGGTCGCGCTGGCAGATCTGCAGGAAGCGTGGGAGCAGAAGCTCGAGTCCGTCTTCCCGTATCGCACGTTCGAAGACGAGGAAGACACCGCGCAAGACCAGGCGGCGGGCATCGACCCAACCGAGCAGGAACACGCAGCCGTTGAAACGATCAGCTTCGAAGGCGCAGCCCCGCTCGTCTACTGCGGCTCGGTCGCGAAGCCGCGCGTGGTCATCCCAGTCTTCCCGGGCAACAACTGCGAATATGACACCGCCCGTGCCTTCGAACGCGCTGGTGCCGCGCCCACCACGCTCATCGTGAACAACCTCACGCCGCAGGCGGTCATCGAGAGCACGAAAGCCCTGGCCAGCGCCATCCGTGAAAGCCAGATCGTCATGATCCCCGGCGGCTTCTCCGGTGGCGACGAGCCCGATGGCTCCGCGAAGTTCATCACCTCGTTCTTCCGCGCGCCCGAGGTCACCGAAGCCGTGCGCGATCTGCTCCAGAATCGCGATGGACTCATGCTCGGCATCTGCAACGGGTTCCAAGCGCTGGTGAAGCTCGGCCTCGTGCCCTACGGCGACATCCGCGAGATGGATAGCACGTGCCCCACGCTCACGTTCAACTCGATCGGCCGCCACCAGAGCATGCTGGTCGATACGCGCGTGGCCTCCACGCTTTCCCCGTGGCTGAGCCACTGCCAGGTGGGCGACATCCACACGGTTGCGATAAGTCATGGCGAAGGCCGCTTCGTCGCCACGCCTGAAATGCTCGAGCAGCTGAAAGCGAACGGCCAGATCGCGACCCAATACGTGGATGCGGCCGGCCAGCCCTCCATGGATCTTGCGTTCAACCCCAACGGTTCGGCATGGGCGATCGAGGGCATCACCAGCCCCGATGGACGCGTGTTCGGCAAGATGGGTCACAGCGAACGCAGCGGCGCTGGCCTCTACAAGAACGTGCCGGGTAACCTCTATCAGCCCATCTTCGAAGGTGGCGTGGATTACTTCAGCTAGGCGGAATTAGTCAGCAAAGCGCCAGCTCAGGCGGGATAGCAAGAACAGCGGCGGTCGAACAACGGGAAAGGCTTATGCGAAAACCTGGTGTTCGGCCGCTTGGTTTGATTGCTGCTCGATAGGCGGCAGAGCAGTTCAGGAAGCGAACGGTCCGGATCTTTTGGAAAGCATCATTTCAGAAATACTCGATCGATTGCGTGCAGGCGAAGAGCTCGACGCGAAGGCTCTGCTGCGTATCTTGAACGATCACAACAAGCGCTTGGATGCGAACGCGCCGCACTATTCCAAGAAGAAGCTGCTGCCGTTCTACTTGCGCACGAAAGAGCGCGACCCGCAGCGTTGGCAGTCGTGGAATATAACGCCTGAGCTGGAACAACAGCTGGTACATCTGTTGCAGGTGAAGCCGCGTCGCAGTGCTTCGGGCGTGGCCACCATCACAGTTATCACCAAACCGTGGAAGTGCGGCGGTGCGTGCATCTACTGTCCGAACGACCTGCGCATGCCCAAGAGCTATCTCTCCGATGAGCCTGCCTGCCAGCGCGCCGAGCGCAACTACTTCGATCCGTATTTGCAGGTGACCTCGCGCCTGCGTGCGCTCAATCAGATGGGGCACGTGACCGATAAGATTGAGCTCATCGTGCTCGGCGGCACCTGGAGCGATTACCCGCGCGCCTACCAGATCTGGTTCATCACCGAGCTCTTCCGCGCTCTCAACGACGCAGACGACAAACCACCCGAAGGTGACAAACTACCCGGTCGTTCGACATCTTTTGAGGCGGCGAACGCCCGTGAACGCCGCCAGTTCTATCGCGATTGCGGGCTGAGCTATGAAAGGGATGACCTTGTTGCCTTCACGCAGGCGCAGCAGTGCCTGGTCAACGAAGGAGAGCTCACCTACAACGAAGCCATGGTGAACCTCTACGAAACAGGCGAACCGTGGAAGGCGATCGCGAAGCACCAGCATGCCACGCTCGATGAGCTTGAACGCGAACACGTGCGCAACGAGCAAGCAGCGCACCGCGTGGTGGGCCTGGTGGTCGAAACGCGCCCGAGCCTGATCACGCCTGAGAATCTCACCTTCCTGCGCACACTTGGTGCAACGAAGGTGCAGATGGGAATTCAAAGCCTTGACCAGCGCATTCACGACATCAACCAGCGCCCCGTGAGCATCGCGCAGATGGATCGCGCGCTCGACCTCACGCGCCTGTTCGGCTTCAAGACGCACACGCATTTCATGGTGAACTTGCTCGGCCAAACGCCCGAATCCGACAAACAAGATTTCCGCCGTTTCGTAACCGAGACGCCCTACCAGCCCGACGAGATCAAGCTCTACCCCTGTGCGCTCGTGCGCGGTACCGAACTTTGCGAGCGCTACGAAAGAGGGGAGTGGCAGCCCTACGATGAAGAAACGCTGGTGGACGTGCTCGTTGCCGACGTACTCGCAACGCCGCCTTTCACGCGTATTTCACGCATGATCCGCGATTTCTCCGCGCACGACATCGAGGCAGGCAACAAGAAGGTGAACCTGCGCCAACTGGTCGAAGCCTGCGCAAAAGGTGACAAACTACCCGGTCGTTCGTCATCTTTGCCAGCTATCCAAGAGATTCGCTACCGTGAGATCTCGACGCAAGATGTCGAACTGGGCGAATTGACGCTCGAAGTGGTTCCCTACGAAACAACCTCAACGCACGAACGGTTCCTGCAGTGGGTCACGCCTGAGAACAAGATCGCGGGATTTTTGCGCCTTTCGCTTCCGAAACCTGAAGCCTTTGAAGCTTACCCGGACGTGCTTCCCGTGTCTCCTGGCGAAGCGATGATCCGCGAAGTGCACGTGTATGGCCGCGCTTCAGGCTTACACACGAGCGGAACGAGCGCCCAGCACCGCGGACTTGGCAAGAAGCTCATTGAGCGTGCGAGCGAGCTGGCGCGCGAAGCGGGCTACACCAAACTCAACGTGATCAGCGCCATCGGCACCCGCCCGTATTACCGCAACCTCGGCTTCGTCGACAACGGCCTCTACCAGCAAAAACCCCTCTAGATGACAAACTACCCGGTCGTTCGACATCTTATGCTTTCTTGATGGCTTTGCGCAGTTCAGCATCGACGATCAAGTCCACGATACCGTTCGCAGCAATGATAAGACCCAGGATGAACACGAACAGCGACGTGGTTTCGAACGGGTTCGCGATAATAACGAGGCCGCCGATGATGATGAGCACGCTCAACCCCATGGAAAACCCCCACGAGCGTTCCCCGTATTTCTTGAGCTCGCCCGATCGCACCGCGTTCACCGCGCCGCAGATTACGAGGATGATCCCTAGCACCACCGAAAAGAACCCAGCGATCACCTGCGGAAACAGGAACACGATAAGCGCAACGAGACAGAAGAACACGCCAGTTGCCACCACGCCTACCTGGCGTTCGGCCTCCGGCGTCCTAAAGTAACTCACCAGTGAAGAGATGCCCATCACGGCGAACACGACGCCTACCAAATAGAGCACGGTCACGATCGTGATGCCTGGCCAGAACATGAGCAGCAAACCAACAACGATCGAAATGATCGCTTGCGCAACGATATTCGACTTAACGACATTCAAGAACGATTGCATGATTCCCTCCTCATTTCGCTACTCCGCACGCCATCGCAGCAGGATTCCCAAAAATCTCGCACAACGCAGGCGCGCCAAGAATGCGACAAATCAGCCCATTCGACTAGTCCGAGGATACGTGTTCACCCCTGAATTCGCAGCAAGATAGCGGGTTTGCAACATAGCCGTTACAAATACCTTATTGAGTCGTTTCTTTAGAGCTCGCAAGGTAGGGTAGAGGTTGTAAGCGATCGGTCGTGGAAGCTGTGGGCATGCAGCTCACAGCTTAGCGATCGTGCAAATAGAGAAAGTGAGTGAGAACAATGTTCTACATCGGCTGTCACCTATCGAAGAAAAAGGGCATGCTCATCATGGCTGAAGCGGCAGCTTCGATCGGAGCGAAAGCGATCCAGTTCTTCACGCGCAATCCGCGCGGCGGGCACGAGAAGGCCATAGATCCACGCGATCTGCAACGATTCAACGTATTCACGAAGGAGCATGGCATCAAGTACCTCCTCGCCTACGCGCCCTACACGCTCGAGCCAGCGAGCGCCGACACGAAACAGCACGATTTCGCGGCGATGGTCATGGCCGAAGACCTCGCACAGCTTGAGGCTATCCCTGGCCAGGGCTATCTTCTGCGTCCAGGCAGCGCGCTCGATATAGCCGCCGAAGAGGCCATGAAGAATCTTGCTGTCACGCTCAATGAAACGATCACACCCACGCAATCGACCACCGTGCTGCTCTACACCATGCCCGGTTCAGGCACACAGATCTGCTCGCAGTTCGAAGAGCTTGCGCAGGTGATCGAACAGGTGAACCTGAAGGATAAGGTGGGCGTTTGTCTGGATGCGAGCGCGGTATGGGCAGCTGGCTACGACATCGTGAACGATCTTGATGGAGTGCTCGCCCAGTTCGACAAGGCGATCGGCCTCGACAAGCTTTTGGCCGTGCACCTGAACGATTGCAAAGAAGCGTGCGGTGCTCATGCAGATCGCCACGCGCGCATCGGCGAAGGGGCGATTGGATTCGAGGCGCTCAGCGCGCTCACCAACCATCCAGCCCTCAAGGAAAAGCCATTCTACCTGGAAGAACCGCTCGACACACTGTCGGTCTACAGCGAAGACATCCTTCGCTTCACGGAGGCGCATCAAGGGTAGTTCGTCACCTTTCTGCATCAGCGGAGAGGGTGAGGCAACAAGGTGACTCTTTGCCGACTAAATTCATTTTTAATAAAACCCGAGCAAAGCAGCGACGCACGAAAGAACCTGCAGAATGCAGGTTCTTGAGCAGGGAAGCGGGGAACCTCGTGTCTCACCCTCTCCACTGGTGCAGATAAGCGTGTAATTACAGGTGCCCCTGAGGCATTGCTGCTTGCTTTCATAGTGCAGGGCGTATTCTGTAGCTTTCCGAACACCGCATCGAAGACGAGCCAGAGCGGGTATAATCTCATACGATTAGCTTTCGGAAAGGAATCCCATGGCAGAATTCGTCTACCAAATGTATCAGGCGCGCAAGGCGCACGGCGACAAGGTCATCCTCGATGACGTGACGCTTTCGTTCTATCCCGGCGCGAAGATCGGCGTGGTAGGGCCGAATGGCATGGGCAAGTCTACGTTGCTCAAGATCATGGCAGGTCTCGAGGATGTTTCCAACGGCGAAGCGCGCCTCACGCCTGGCTATACCGTGGGCATCCTGCAGCAGGAGCCGCCGCTCGACGAAGACAAGACGGTGCTCGAGAACATTCAGATGGCCTTCGGCGATGTGCTCGCCAAGATCGATCGTTTCAACGAGATCGGTGCCGAAATGGCCGATCCCGATGCAGATTTCGACGCGCTCATGGCTGAGATGGGCGATCTGCAAACGGCCATCGACGCCGCTAATGGTTGGGATCTTGATAGCCAGCTTTCCCAAGCGATGGACGCGCTGCAATGCCCCGACCCCGAAATGCCCGTCTCGGTGCTCTCCGGCGGCGAACGCAGACGCGTGGCACTCTGCAAGCTCCTGCTCGAAGCGCCTGACCTGCTTCTTCTCGACGAACCAACGAACCACCTCGATGCGGAATCGGTGCTCTGGCTCGAGCAGTTCCTCTCGCGCTACCCCGGCGCGGTGCTCGCGGTCACGCACGATCGCTACTTCTTGGACAACGTAGCCGAATGGATCTGCGAGGTCGACCGCGGCTCGCTCTTCCCGTACAAGGGCAACTATTCCACGTATCTCGAAACCAAGGCGAAGCGCCTCGAAGCGCAAGGTCAGCAGCAGGCCAAGCTCGCCAAGCGCATGGAGCGCGAGCTCGAATGGGTGCGTTCATCGCCCAAGGCACGCCAGGCGAAGAACAAGGCGCGCCTCGAGCGCTATGAACAGATGGAGGCCGAAGCGCGCCAGGCGAAGAAGCTCGACTTCACCGAGATCCAGATTCCGGTGGGTCCGCGTCTGGGCTCCAAGGTGCTGAAGGCCGAGCACCTGCACAAGGAGTTCGACGGCCGCGTGCTCATCGACGATCTCTCCTTCGAGCTGCCGCGCAACGGCATCGTAGGCGTCATCGGACCGAACGGCGTGGGCAAGACCACGCTCTTCAAGACCATCGTGGGGCTCGAGGATCTTACGAGCGGCAACCTGGAGATCGGCGAGACCGTGAAGATCTCGTATGTCGATCAGAACCGCGAAGGTATCGATCCCAACAAGAAGCTGTGGGAAGTGGTATCGGGCGGCACCGACTACATGATGGTGGGCGAGACCGAGATTCCGAGCCGCGCGTATGTGGCAAGCTTCGGCTTCAAAGGATCTGACCAGCAGAAACCCGCTGGCGTGCTCTCCGGCGGCGAACGCAACCGCCTGAATTTGGCACTCACGCTCAAGCAGGGCGGCAACCTGCTGCTCCTCGACGAGCCTACAAACGACCTCGACGTTGAAACGCTCTCAAGCCTAGAAGAGGCGCTTTTGAACTTCCCGGGTTGTTCGGTGGTGGTGAGCCACGACCGCTGGTTCCTTGATCGCATCGCTACGCACATCCTGGCATGGGAAGGCACCGACGAAAACCCCGGGAACTGGCACTTCTTCGAAGGCAACTTCGAGGCCTATCAGGCAGATCGTGAGGCGCGCCTGGGACCGGAGGCATCGAAACCCCATCGCATCCATCGCAAGCTCACGCGCGACTAGTCCAATTTCGTTCGCTGCTGCATGCTCAAGCATTCGCGACATAACAGCCAAGACAGTCGTTATTCGTCTGCGCGCCATGGGTTTGAAGCGGGCGACCAGATGCCCAGCTCCACCCACGCGCATGGCGAAGCGCCCCTGCGTACGCGCGGCAAAGGGTTCGCGCACGCGATCGAGAACGTCACGCGCACCAACTCGTTTGCGCTGGTCGTGTTCATTATTCTCGTTGTTGGCCTGGTGGGCGTGGGCATTCATGCGGCGCTCTTTCCCAAGGAAGCGGGCGACAAGGCGGGCAATTCTTCAACCTACAACTGGGACTATCTCAAGAAGGATAACGGCCGCTTCTACTACTCGATCGAGGGCAAGGCTGAATCGCGCACCGGCGTGGACGTTTCCGAACACCAGGGCTACATCAACTGGGACGCGGTTGCCAAAGACGGCATCTCCTTCGCGTTCGTGCGCGTGGGGAATCGCGGGTTGACCACAGGAAAGCTTTCGCAAGACGAGTATTTCGAGTACAACGCGAAGGCCGCTGACCAGGCAGGCTTGAAGGTGGGCGCCTACTTCTTCTCGCAGGCAACCACCGAAGAAGAAGCGCGCGAAGAGGCTGATTTCGTGATCGAACGCCTTAAGGGGCGCAACATCACCTACCCAGTGGCTTACGATCACGAACGCCTGGCGGATACCCCTGGCCGCGCAGATGATCTTTCACCCGAGCAGATGACGAAGAATGCCGCGGCCTTCTGTGCGCGCATCCAAGAAGCGGGCTACACGCCCATGATCTATGGCAGCATGAAGGACCTGCTTCGCTATAACCTTCCTGACCTGGCACATTACAACATCTGGCTCGCGCAATACAACGTGAATGCGCCCACGTTCAACCAGTACTTCAGCATCTGGCAGTACTCCAACACCGGCTCGGTCTCTGGCATCGACGGCAACGTTGACATGAACATCCAATTCCTCGCCGAAGAAAAGTGACAAACTAGCCGGTCGTTCGACACCTCTAAAGATATTTCGTGGGCATGGCCTTGTTCTTGTACTGCGGGTGGCGCTTCACGAAGCGCCAGCGACAGATGCGCGTGATACCAAGCGCTACGAGCGAAACGACCAAGAACGTGCCGGTGATCTCGAGCACTTTCACATTGTGCTCGAAGAATGCGTAGAGTGAGGCCAAGCCAAAAGCGACCGAAAGCACGATCGTGATAACGGTGAACAGTTTGATGAGAATCTCTTTCGCACGCAGCGGCGATTTCACCCATGCGACGAACACGTAGACCACGATCGCGAGCACCACGAGCGCGATAACGAGCGGCACCGATTGCAATAAACGCGCGACAAGCGCCATGATCTCTCTCCCTTAACAGCGGAACTTCGTGCACCTTAAGCGCTCGAACGTTTCATCTTTGTAATATCGTCCTATTATACCCATGTTACCGCTGCACAATCAGCGAACGAAGGGTTAGAATAGAAACGCAAAATCGGGTTTGTTCGTAAACCTTCTGGAGAAACGCTCGTCGCGACAGCAATTGGGGGACGCTATGACGAACACTTCACCTACTTTAAACTCAGCTGCTCTGGCCGAAAAGCTTGCGGGCTACGGCATCGATATCGCCGACGCTATGGAGCGCATGCTCGATAATGCAGAACTCTACAAAAAGCTCGCGATGCACTACTTCGACGACACGAACTACGAAGCGCTCGTTGCCGACATGAAGGTGGGTGACTACGAAACAGCCTACACGCACGCTCATACGCTGAAGGGCGCTTCAGGCAATCTCTCATTCAAAGAGCTTCATGAACTTGCCACGCAAATCTGCGACGCGCTCTCTTCGAGCGACGCAGAAACCGCCCATGAGCTGATGGACCCGCTCGGCAAGGCTCATCTGCAGGTCTGCAAGGGCCTCATGTTCTGGCAGAATACCGCCGACTAGCTGGGAGCTCTTGTGCAGGTCACCATCGGTCTCGCTCAAACCAAGCATCCTGAAGACGGAGACGTTATCGCTCTCGTGGAGCGTTTTGCCGCTGAAGCGCACTCGCGCGGAGTGGATATGCTCGTGTTCCCCGAATCGCTCATGAGCCGTTATGAAAAGGAAGCCGAAGCGTTCGTTCGCGAAGCGGAGCCAGTCGATGGCGCATTCGCAACGGCGCTCGATAAGGTCGCGGCACGCTACGGGCTGTGGATGGTCTACACCTTGAACGAACGCAACCCTAAAGGCAATCCGTTCAACACCGCCATCATCGTGGACAGCACGGGAACCAAACGCGGGATCTACCGCAAGATTCACCTGTTCGATACCGATTTCACCCACGAATCCGATCGTATGTCAGCGGGTAGTGCGCTCTTCGAGCCGATCGATACGCCGTTCGGCAAGATCGGCCTCGCGATCTGCTACGATCTGCGTTTCCCCGAGCAAGCCCGTGCGGCAGCGCTCGCGGGGTGCGACATCCTCATCTATCCAGCCGCTTGGGTCTCGGGCAATACCAAGGCCGAGCAATGGCATACGCTGCTCGCGGCGCGCGCGATCGAGAATGAGATGTTCGTGGTAGGCGTGAGCCGCGTCGACGAAGGCTATATCGGTCAGAGCGCCATAGCAAACCCATATGGCATCCTGGTCGCACAAGGTGGCACTGGCGAAGAGCTCGTTACCGCCACGATCGACACCTCGCTGCGCGAGGAAGCGCTCTCGCGCATGCCCGTCTTCTTCCACCGCCGCACCGACATCTACTAAAGGCGACAAGCTACCCGGGTGGAGTCACCTTTTGGTTGACGCTGCCCCCAGGGGCGCAGTCTGTGAGGTGTTTGGCGATTCTGAGTCCGCACTTACTTCGCAGCCGAAAGCTTCTTCAACTTCCCGTTCGCGAACACCTGCTTGTTCAGGCAATCATGCGGCTCGCGCCCCAGCACCACATCGATCGCGTTCTGTGTCATGCGCGTGCGCAGCTCAAGCCCAGCTTCCTCCGACCAATACGCCGCATGTGGCGTGAGCAGGGCATGCGGTGCTTTCACAAGCGAATCGTCCGCAGGCAACGGCTCTTCTTCAAACACATCGATTCCCGCACCCCAAAGCGCGCCCGCTTCGAGCGCAGCCGCCACAGCCGCGGTATCCACCACTGCGCCGCGCGAGGTATTGATTACGATGCACCCTGGCTTCAAAAGCTCGATGTTCGTCGCATTTAACAGATGATGCGTTGCAGGCACGAGCGCAGTATGAAAGCTCACCACATCGGCTCGTTTCAGTAGCTCATCGTACGAAACGACTTCGAACCCTTCAGGGGTTCGTCGTCCCGGAACCAGCGAATGCGACCAGCAGATGACCTCGAACCCCAGGCCCCGCGCCTTCCGTGCCACCGCCCGTCCGATGTCGCCCATACCCACCACGCCGAACGTGCGCCCGTACACCTGGCCCATTGGGCGATGCCCTGTTGGGTCCCAGATGCCGTGGTGTACATCCGCGTTCAGCTCGGGCAGCCGCCGCAGCAGCGCAAGCGTCATCGCGATGGCATGATCGGATACCACTTCGGTCGCGTAACCGGGCACATTGCATACCGCCACGCCAAATTCGCTTGCTGCTGCAAGATCGACCGTATCGTAGCCAACGCCCGATCGCGAAACCACCTCAAGCTTCGGCAACGCCGCAAACACCTCGCGCGGAAACTCGCCATAAGCCGTGATGATCCCTTCAGCATCAGCGCAATTCTTGACGATGCCCGCAGCGCTCTTGTCTTGGAAGCGTGCAAATTCAATGCCCGCATCCTCGATCATCTTCTGCTCGATATCAGATACCACGAAATCACTGTCCGCGATCACGATCTTTGCCATGATGCCCTCCTTGCGCCCAACATTACTGCTTGTTTTCAGTTTGACTGCTTCATGCTCCTATCGTAGTCTGCGTGCTAGGATTGGCACGCACAAGCGCGAAGTCGTATCGAATCTGTAATAGGGCAGTGTCGTGTACCACCGAATGCTGTGTCCTCTCGTTTGCAAGCGCTCGCACTGCATTTCCAGGAAGAAGGCATCATGGAAAACACCAACCAAATCACTAAGAAGTTCAATCCGGCTCACGCACAGGCGATCATGGAGCTCCTGGCCAAGAGCCCTTTCTATGACTTGATCGACATGGATATGGTTGCAATCGAGCCAGGGTATGCGCGCGTCGATCTTGAGGTTACGAAGCGCCATCATAACCCGTTCGGGCAGATTCACGGTGGCGTGTTCGCCTCGCTCTTCGACGTGACCACCTACTGGGCCCAGTATGCCGATGCACCGCTCGATGAAGGTTATGTCACGCTCGACCTGCTGGTGAACGACCTGCACACCACGCATCTGGGCAAGGTCATCTGCGAAGCGCACGCGGTCAATGAAAGCCATCACGTCTTCCTGAGCGAGGGAACCATCAAGACCGAAGACGGCACGCTCTTGGCGACCGGCATCTCGAAGCTCTACTGCTCAGCAGGAATCTCGCCCGTCGAAGATGCCCTTAAGAAACTCGATCCCGCCATCGTCCTCCCACCGAAATACCTCGAAGCTTAGAGCCTATTTCTGCTCTCGACAAGAAAGCTCTTTCTGGATTGTTTTTGCTATAGGGGAGGCGGAGGCTGGCATTAGCTGGTAGCTAATGTTTTTCGTACGCTAAACAGATAACCTTGTTCCCATGGCATTTACCAGGGATTATGCGGCATGTTTCATACCGTGCAGCGCGTCCCGATGAAAGCGATGAGAAAGAGGTTCATATGTCAAATACCCCTGCAAATCCCAATCAGGCTCCAGCTCCAGCAGCTTCAGCAACGAAAGCTCCGAAATCTATAGCTGCTATCGTGGGGCTCATTCTAGGCATCATTGCGCTCGTGCTTTCAGCGATGCCCATCATCAACAACTTCGCTTTCATCTTGGGTGTCGTTGGACTCATTTTCGGCATTGTGGGCGTCGTGGGCACACGCGACAAGAAGAAATCGGGCAAGGGCATGGCTGTTGCTTCGGTCATCATAGCTGCTCTGGCTTGTGTTATTGTCCTTGCATCTCAAGCGGTCTATTCGGCCGCACTCGATGAAGCAGGCGCCCAGCTCGACAAGGCCACTGGCGATGCTACCGAAGAGATCCTCGGCAGCGAAGTCGACGTAACGCTCGGCGACCTGACCATGAAGAAGGGTAGTTACGGCATGGTCGAAAGCTCTATGCCCATCACCGTGAAGAACCTGACCGACGAATCGCATTCCTACCAGATCCAAGTCGAAGCGGTCAACGCTTCGGGCGACCGCATCACGCAAGACTACGCTTACATGAATGACCTAGCCGCAGGTCAAAGCCAGACCGTCAAGGCGTTCACCTATGTCTCCTCTGATGAATACGACGCTATGAAGAAAGCAACGGTCAAACTCGTGAGCGTTTCGCAGTACTAGTCGTCTTGGCAAACCCACTCGCCTATAATCGAAGGGTGGCTTGAGCCAATGAGCCAAAGGTGCCGTTGTTCGTTCAGCCGCCCTTTCTTTTGAGACAGCGTTCTCGTGCTTATCGTGAAAGCGCGAGAGTGCTCATCGTAAAGGAAGATCATGAAAGAGATTCTCACTGAAGACCTGCTTGCCGAGCTGCTGCTTTCGCGCGATCCGCAGGAATTCATCGAAAAATACGACATCACTTCGCACAGTCTTTCCGAATACCTTCAGGCGCTTCTTGAAGAGAAAGGCCTGCGTCGCATCGATGTCATTCGCAGTGCCGACCTCAACGAGACCTTCGGCTACCAAATCTTCATGGGCCAGCGAAAGCCCTCGCGCAACAAGATCCTTCAGATCGCCTTTGCCATGGGTTGTACGCTGAAGGAAACGAATCGTCTGCTCCAGATAGGGGAGGCGAACGCGCTCTACTGCAAGGATCGCCGCGATGCCATCATCGTATTCTGCGTTGAAAAGCACTATCCGCTCCAGAAAGTGAACGAAGAGCTCTATCGTTTTGGAGAAGACACTATCTGCTAATATGCTCTTCATGGAAACTGATGAGCTGCAAGAATACCTTAATGCGTTAGGTCGAAGCGATAATTACCGCGTCGATGCAGTGTTGAGCGACGCACCCCACGAACGCACCGAGCGCGTATTCTATGTGGGCAATAATGGTTCTGAACTCGGACCGTTCATCCGCAAGACCATCGCGACCGATTCTGGCCAAGGACGCACCTACGAAAAGATATTCCGTGCGCAGCACGAAGGTAAACGCTTTGTCCATATGCCGCGCATTTTCGAATGCTACGTGGCTGATTCGTCGCTTGTTGTGTTGCTCGAATACGTCGAAGGCGAGACGCTGCAAGACTATGTGGGGGAGCGCGGTGCGTCTTATGAACTGGCGCTGCGCATCTTTCCGCCTATTTGCGACGCGGCCAGCGAACTGCACAAGGCCTTCGATCCGCCGCTCATCCATCGCGATCTCACCCCGGCGAACATCGTTGTTTCGCCTGGTGGCATCACGATCATCGACCTTTCTATCGCACGCACATTCCAACCCGATGCTACGAAGGACACGACCTATTTCGGTACGCGCGCCTATGCGCCACCCGAGCAGTTCGGCTTCGGCCAGACCGATGTGCGTAGCGATGTCTACACGCTCGGCAAAGTGCTGGCGTTTTGCGCGGGAGCGAGCAGTGATGAGGAAGGATCCGTGTCCGACCCGTGCATTGCGCGTGTAGTACGAAAAGCCACGGAGCTCGACCCCGAGAAACGATTCCAAAGCGTCGAAGCGCTCAAAGCCGCTTTTCTGGGTGCGCTTGCTTCTGCGCGACCAGCCGAACAGCCACCGAGCATCGCGCCAAAGCCAGTTGCTCAAAGAAAGCCGACCAAGCCGAAGGGGTTTTTCAGCCGTATCCCGCTGGGAGTGGGAGTTGCATGGGATGTGATCTTACTTCTTGTATGGCTACTTTTCTTTGCTGCTTCAAACGCGGTGATCGTAAGCCCAACCGGCGAAGTAGCGCAGCATCCTCTGTGGTTCCTCATCGTTGAATACTATGGCGTCATCGTTTTACCCATTACGGTACTTGTGTACTATCTGCTCGATTTGCGCCCTTTGCGGAAGCTCTTCCCAAAAGCGAAATTCCTTCCGCGTCGCAAAACATGGCCTTTTGCGATCCTTATCGTCTTTGTGCTCATTGTTGCAACGATCGCTATTGGAACCTTGTCAGGCGTTGTTGCCTCTCCTTCTTGATCTTTGCGGATGATAAATTGCCCACTGCTTCCCTCTCTTTTATCAATCCCTAAAGATGGGCAACGAAAGTTGAATCATCTATACTGTAAGTTGCATCTAGCAAGGGGAAAAGAAAGTTCGATTGATGTTGCAGCTGAACGACATAGCCGAAGTCACGAAGTCGATCGCTTCCGATTTTGATATAGAACGTATCTATCTATTTGGTTCGTACGCGCGCAATGAGGCAACCGAAGCAAGCGATATCGATTTATGTCTTGAAACAGGCAGCACATTTTCACTTTTTAACGCTGGAGCTTTCGTATCAGCCCTTGAAGATAGTCTGAACATTCCGATCGATATGGTCTCGCAAGATGGGTTGTACGAATTTGCCTACAAGGGATACCTGAGAGACAGGGTGTTGCTCTATGAACGAGGCAGATAAGCTGATAATCAAGCAGCTGTTCGATTATTGCCATGCGGTTGAGTAGCGCATTGCAGATTATGGTATAGATGAAAACAAGCTCATTAATGATTCTGCCCTGTTCGACATGCTTTTAATGCCGGTTTTTCAAATTGGCGAACTTTCTGGGGCGTTGAGCGCGGAGTACACCGAATCCCATCGAGATATTCCCTGGCCTGCGATTAGAGGATTTCGCAATATCATCGCGCATGATTATGGTGTTGTAGATCCGCTTTGGGCTTGGAATACCATTCAGTTCGACATTCCTAAATTACAGGAGTTCCTTGAAAAAGAGCTCTCCGCTTAATCTGATGTCATCTTTTGGCCAGCAAAGAAAGTCTCCTTCGTGTCTTATCCTCCCTGCTTGATCGAGCCAAGACGCTCCTGGTCGAGCAAGCAGCTGAGCAGCGCGACTTAGCGTGTTCGTGGGCAAGATGCTATAGTTTTCACGAACAACGAAAGGGAAGCGATGTCACTTACTTCAGAACAAAAGGCGCTCCTCAAAGAGCTCGGCCTGCCCACGAACTTCAAGAACCTCTCGACCGACGATCGCCTCGCGATCGATGATGCCATCGGCGAAGAGCTCATCGAAAACGGCATCGACGAAGCTACCGATACGCCGAACGCGCGCGGTCGTCTGTGTGAATCCATCCTCGAAGCGCTCGAAGACTAGGTGGCTCACCATGGTGAAGACCCAAGATTCCGCCACCATCAAGCGCACGCTCTACTTTTTCTGGCAGATCACGAAGAAGCGCCCGTGGCCCTTCGCACTCGGAGTCATTGCCACCATCGGCTTCATCGGCATGCTCACCTACGCGAACACTTACGTCATGTCGCTCATTGTCGATCGCATCCAGCTCGGTCCGGTCGGCCCCGACCAGGTCTGGGAAGTCTTCGGCCCCTACATCATCGCGCTCATCCTGGTGAACGTGGTCGGCCAAGTCTGCTCGAAGCTCCAGGACTACGCCATCTTCAAGACCGAGATCAACGGCAACTACAACCTCGCGCGCCTCTGCTTCGACACGCTCTCCAACCAGTCCATGACCTTCCACACCAACCGCTTCGGCGGCTCGCTCGTCAGTCAAACCACGAAGTTCATGACCTCCTACTCGCTGCTTGTGGAAACCACGCTGCTCTCGCTGCTGCCCACCGTTATCGCCATTGTTTGCACCATCGGCATCCTCGCGCCCATTGTGCCCTCATACGTGGCGGTCCTCACGGTCATGCTCGTGATCTATATCGCTGTGGCCTATATCATGTTTCGCAAGATCACCCCGCTCTCCGCTGCGGCCGCCGCTGCGCAAAACCGCTTGTCAGGCGTACTTTCCGACTCTGTTACGAACATCCTCGCCGTGAAAACCTACGGCCGCGAAGACTACGAGCGCTCCCTCTTCACCGATGCCTCCCTCGAAGCCATGCGCGCCGATTCCCGCAGCATGCGCGCTACCATCAAGCGCGGCATCATGACCTCGTCGCTCATCGTGGTCATCATGTCCATCGTCTCGATCTTCACCGCGGGCGGCAACGCGTGGTTCGGCATCAGCGCCGGCACGCTCGTGATGATGTTCACTTACACCTACAACCTCACCATGCGCTTCAACATGATCAATTCCATGCTCGCGCGCCTGAACAAGGTCTTCGGCGACGCCTCCGAAATGACCCGCATCCTCGACGAACCGCGTCTCGTCTCCGACGTGCCGAACGCACCTGCGCTCCAGGTCGAAGCCGGCAACATCGACTTCGAGCACATCGGTTTCACCTACGAAGATTCCGCGAACGCCACGCCTGTGTTCACCGATTTGAACCTCCACATTCCTGGCGGCCAGCGCGTTGGCCTGGTGGGCCAATCGGGCTCGGGCAAGACCACGCTCACGAAGCTCCTGCTGCGCCTTTCCGATGTTCAGCAAGGCGAAGTGCTTGTGGATGGCCAGGATATCTCGAAGTGTTCGCAGCAAAGCCTGCGCCGTCAGATCGCTTACGTGCCGCAGGAGGCGCTGCTCTTTCACCGCAGCATTCTCGAGAACATCTCCTACGGCAAACCCGATGCAACCCGCGAAGAGATCGTTGCTGCTGCGGAAAAGGCGAACGCGCTCGAATTCATCGAGCAGCTGCCCAACGGCTTCGACACGATGGTGGGGGAACGTGGCATCAAGCTCTCCGGTGGCCAGCGCCAACGCATCGCGATCGCGCGCGCTATTCTGGCCGATGCGCCCATCCTCGTGCTGGACGAGGCTACCAGCGCGCTCGACTCCGAAAGCGAGGCGCTCGTGCAGGATGCGCTGGCGAACCTCATGCAAGGGCGCACGTCCATTGTGGTGGCACACCGTCTTTCCACCGTGGCCTCGCTCGATCGCATCGTGGTGCTGGACAACGGCAAGATCGTCGAGGACGGCACGCACGCAAGCCTGATCGATGCCAGCGGCGAATACGCGCATCTCTGGGATCGTCAGACCGGTGCCTTCCTCGGATGACAAACTGCCCGTTCGTTCGTGTTAGGGGTCGTGTAATTCGACACATTTTAAATGTGTCGAATTACACGACCCCTAACATATAGTTTGTCGCCCGAGGCGCTATAATAAGGCTACCAAAATCAAAGAGAAAGGTGCCATCATGGCTGATGATTGCCTGTTTTGCAAGATCGTAGCGGGCGAGATCCCGTCGAAGAAGGTCTACGAGGACGAAGTCTGCTACGCCTTCGACGATATCGAGCCCGAAGCTCCAGTTCACACGCTTGTCGTGCCCAAAAAGCACTACGAAAATCTCAACGACAACCCTGACCCCGAGTTGCTCGGTCATCTGCTTTCCGTGGTGCCCGAGATCGCAAAGATCAAAGGCGTGTATGATTCCGGCTACCGCGTAAACATCAACACAGGTGAAGATTCCGCTTCCACCGTTCCGCACCTGCACCTGCACATCATGGGCGGCATCAAGATGGGCCGCGCAACCTTCGAAGAATCCTTCCGTCTCGAAGAGAACGCCGAATAATAGGTACCTGGTAGTTTGCTATCTTTAGCGAAAGGGGACACTATGACCGTTGTCGGAAAATGCGTCCATCGCTGTACGCATGTGCTCGATCTGGAAAAGACACTTGCATTCTACGAGAAAGCGCTCGGTATAACTGAAACGCGCAGAAAAGAGCCTGAAGATGGTTCATGGATCATCGTTTTTGCGTCTAACGAGAAAAGCCCGTTTGAGTTGGAGTTTACTTGGAACAAAGGCGTAACCGAACCCTACAACAATGGCGGCAAGGACACCCACATTGCCTTCCGCGTGCCCGACATGGAAGAAGCTCGCAAGCTCCACGACGAAATGGGGTGCGTGGTGCACGATAACCCCGCCATGGGCCTCTACTTCATCGAGGATCCTGACGGCTGCTGGATTGAGATTCTGCCAGAGAAAGAGTCGTAAGCGTTTTGGCTGCGATTCTTACAGCACATAGCGAATTGGTAGAACTGCCGCTCGGAATGGGGCGGCAGTTTTGATTTGTGTGCATCTCGTTACAGAACGGTAAACAGAAAGCCGCGAAAAACAAACAGTCACTTCGTCCCACGCATGTGCAACACAGGCGAGCGTAGTATCGACCTCAGACTACACACACTTCCAGCAATAATGCTGCCAAACGCTTAAGTGCGCACAACGTGAAAGAAAGTGATACTCATGGCTGCCCAAATAGTGGACGCACAATTCGTTAGATCACATATTGGAAAACTGCCCATCATCGATGTTCGGTCCGCAGAACTCTACGATGAAGGCCACATCCCCACGACTATAAACGTATGCGTCGCGGATTTCGATCGTTACGGTGCCGAAGAGGCCGACGAATTCTCAAAGGAATGTCGTCGCCACGCCTTCACCGAAGAATGTCCCATCATCGTGTATTGTCAGGTCGGCCGCCATGCCAAACAGGCGTGCGACCTGCTCGAAGCCGAAGGTTACCAGCATCTCTACCTTTATTTGGGCAGCTTCGACGATTGGGCGAGCGATCCAGAAAACCCCATCGAGAAATAGGTTGCCTCTATATTTCTGTTTCACCTGCGAGAGGGGAGTGCTTTCGCTACAATAGATGAAACGGAAAGGACTGAAACGGTGAGCACAGCGCAACCGCCACATCATGAAGAAGACTCTCTTCAAGCGCCTCATGCCGATAGTCAGCAAGCTGACTTGATCAGGTCGCGCGATCGGGTGTCGGGCGAAAAGAAAGCTTGGGCTAAAAAGGCGCGCCGCCGTCATTCTGTTACTACTGCAAAATTCACAAGCCACGATACGGGCAAAGCGGATACAACTAGCGTTACTCAAACGCTTGAAGTTGAAACGCATGATGTTCAGTTAGACCTTCTTGCCGATAAGCAGACAGAAGAGGTACTCGATGCACTAACGAGCGAAGAGGCTGCAGCTGACAATACCACACCTGAAGAAGAGATCGTTGAAGAGCTTGAGGTTGCTGAAGAACAACCAGAAGAGGATTCCAATGAAGAGGCCGATCAAGAGTTGGTCGACAGGGGAGAGGAGCCTGAAAGCGATACCGCTGAAGAGGACGTTGAAGATCTTGGCGAGTATGTTGATGAACTCTCGCAAGAACTCGATGCTATCGAAGGATCCGAGGTTGTTGAAGAAGAGCCTGAAAACGAGCCTCCTGCTGAGCCTCTGCTTGTAGACGATTCTCCCGAAAATGAACAGGCAGGAGAGATTGTCGAAGAGCTCGAGATCAAGCGCGAACGCATCTCGCATAGACAAGCCGATTTGCAAGCGCGATCATGGGATGCGCCTTTCAAGCACGAAGCGCCTACGCGTCAAAAACCGACGAAGCGCGTGAAGCCCACACCAGTTTCCGCGCCAGCCCCTGCACCCGAGCCTGTCGAGCGCCCAAGGCCGACTAAGCGCGAAAAACCCAAGCCCGCGCTTGAACCCAAGCCCGCGCCCACTTCTGCGCCTGCAGCTGCCGCGCGTCCGAAACCAACGAAGCGTAAGAAACCCGCGCCTCGCTATCGCTACATCAAGAGCCTGTCGCTCGAGCAGGCTTTCCGTAACTTGCTGCGTCTTGATGCTGGTGAGGCCTGGCGTGCAACGCGCATCCCGCTCGTGGCATTCTTCTTGTGCTTTGCGCTGCTCGCGCTTGCCGTCGTCGATCAGGCGCCGGCAATCGATTCGTTCAACGCCACGATCAACGCGCTCGTCCAAGGCGCACGTGGTGCACTCGATAGCTTCTTCGTTACTATCACCATGTTGGGCGATCTGCTGCCTATGACGGCGCTTTGTCTGGTCGTATGCGCCATACTCGCCATCGCGCGAAAGTGGGACAGCCTTGCCTTTTTCGCCACGAATGTCCTCCTGGCTGTAGTGTGCGTGCAAGCGCTGAAGTTTATCTTCGCCGTTCCGCGTCCTGGTGCCGAAACGCTCGTGCCTATCCCTGGGTCGTTCTCGTTCCCTTCGGCGCACAGCTTTTGTTCGCTCATCGTGTTTGGCATGATTGGCCTGCTCATCTTCCGCGCGCTTAACCGCAAGGGGGTTCCCTACAACGTGGCCATCGTGCCCGGCATCATCCTCGTTATTTTCGCGATACTCATTGGCCTTTCGCGCATCTACGTGGGCGTTCATTGGCCCAGCGACGTTCTTGGCGGCTGGCTCCTTGCAGGCATGTGGCTGCCTTTCGCAAGCGCGCTTTATACGGTTGGCGCGCGCAAAGTGGTGTTATCAAAAGCGGCCGAAGAGCAGCCCGAACAATAACAAGCGAAGTTGTCTCTCCGGAATATATCAGCGGGGTTTCACGACAGAAACAAAATAGATGCCTCTGCACGCGCTGCGAACGTCCTTGCTATGCTCGAAGGGTGAATTGAACAAACGGATGAAAAAGGCGCAAATTCCCTGCGTCAAAACGAACGAGCAAGGGTGGGGATCATGAAGTTCATCAGTGAATTCAAAGAGTTCATCAGCCGCGGAAGCGTGATGGACATGGCGGTCGGCATCATCATCGGCGCAGCATTTACGGCTATCGTCACGTCGTTCGTCAGTGACATTGTCCAGCCCTTCATCGTGCTCATTACGGGTGGCGGCACGGGCGTATCTGGCTTGGTCATCCCAGTGGCGGGCACGCCAAATGGCATCGACTTCGGCGCTTTCATCAGTGCGATCATCAACTTCCTTATCATCGCTCTGGTGGTGTTCCTGCTCATCAAAGGCATCAACAAGCTACATAATGCAGGCGGTGCCATCGCGAAGAAGGTCAACAAGCGCGGCGAAGAGGTCATCACCAAAGAGCCTATGTGTCCCTTCTGCCTCGAAGAGGTGAACGAGGGCGCAACGCGTTGTCCCCATTGCGCAGCGGAATTGCCCGAACCCGCAAAGGTCACCGAAGAAGTTGTAGGGTAGCGAAGCGGGTCACCCTCGTGCCTTGCCCTTTCTACTGGTGCAGATAAGCGAACAGCGAGAGCGGGTAATAACAAGTGCCCCATAGGCGTGCTGCTTGCCCGGCAAGACCCTCGAAAATGCTGCTCGATCAAATGTGGTGGTCGTGTGAGCGCGCCCCCGTTCACAGGGCAAAACCAACCGTTCCATTTCATCGTGCATGCTTGTGCGTTCACCTCGCACGCCCCACAACATCTTGCGCTTTCTGGGCAATACGGGCGCGAATGCGATCGAGTTGTGGAGTTCCTGCAAAGATAGCGTGAAGATTGCGCGTAATTCGCGCGCACAAAACGTGAAGAAAAAACGCCTTTTCTTGCGCCATCAACGCAAGACTCGTAGGCTTTACTACGCGGGCGTCGCCCTGATAGCAAATCGAATAGTTTAGCAGCTACGCGATGGTAGAGATACCATCGCGTTTTGATGTAATCATCCTGTTACGAAACACACCACACAACCGAACCATTTCGTAGCGAGTTGCTTAAGCTCTCTCTTTTTGCGTGTATCGTCCGAGCGGTCTTCTTGGACGCAGCGCCTGTACCTGTGGAGGTGGCCTCCGGTGCGAAGTGCACGAGCAAATGCGCAGCGCGCCAGCACCATCGCAGCCAACTGAATCGTTCGCAAGACCCGCTTGCCGCGAACCCGTTAAAAGGATGTTATTTGCTAGTACAAAAGTTGCGCGCAACCGCACTGCCGACCCTGCTCGGTCTTGCAGTCGCCCTGTTGATCATGATGCCTTCTGTCGCTTTCGCAGACAACGAAGCATCAACCATTGAATCAAGCACGGAAGTTTCTGAATTCCACGCAGCAGTTCAGCCGGAAATCTCCAACGCGATCCTCGATGCGAGCTCATCGCTCGTTCAGCAAGCGAAGGTTTCCAATCTTCTTGACACGGCACTTTCGCTCGAAGGGAGCCCCTATTCCTACGGCGGCACCACTCCTCGCGGATTCGACTGCTCTGGATTCACCCGCTACTGCTTCGATAAGGCGCTCGGAATGGAACTCCCGCGCACCGCTGCCGGCCAAGCAGCTCTTGGTGAATCGGTTTCGATGGATGAATTGCAGCCCGGCGACTTGCTCTTTTGGGGTTCCGGATCGGGTGTGTATCACGTAGGTATCTATGTTGAAGATGGCACCTATATTCATGCAGCCGGAAGCGGCAAGGGTGTGCGTGTCCAGTCGATGGAATATTTCCATCCCTCGTTCGCAAAGCGCGTTTGCTAAGTAATCGCACAGCGACCGATCAATACAAAGAAAGACCCTGGTAATGGATGTATTCCAAACCAGGGTCTTTCTTTATTTGCATGTCTTGAGCTGAATTGTCTAGTAGTTCGTGGCGCGGATCTCGAAGTGGCTCTGCGGATGTGCACACACCGGGCATTTCTCGGGCGCTTCCTTGCCAATATGCAAGTGCCCGCAAACGGTGCAATACCAAACCTGCGCCTCTTCACGACGGAACACTTCGTCGTTCTTGATGCGCTCAGTCAGCACGTTGTAGCGCTCTTCGTGCGTTGCTTCGATGGCCGCTAAGTTGTCGAAGAATTCGCCTAGCTCGTCGAAGCCTTCTTCGCGTGCCACTTTCGCGAACGCGGGATACTGATCGTCGGCTTCGAAATGCTCGGAGCCAGCCGCGGCCTTCAGTCCGTCGAGCACGTGCGGTATCTCGCCATCATGCAAGCGCTTGAACAGCAGCTTCGCATGAGCCAGTTCATTGCCAGCAGTCTCGTTGAAGATATCGGAGATCTGCACATAACCATCTTTGCGCGCCTGCTGCCCAAAGAAGGTGTACGTTACATAAGCTAACGCCTCGGCGTTCAGCGCGGTTTCCATATTCTTCCAGGATTGTGAATCTTTGAGTTCCATCAAAACCCCTCCCTCATCAAGGTGGCGAACGACCGAGTAGTTTGTCACCTTTTCTTAGCGTGTTCCACTCATTATAGGAAGGGGGCAGCCCCGAACCTCAGCACTCGAGGGCTCTGTCAACAATCTGTTGAAGCGCGGTTGCGAGGATGACACAGCTTTCTCAAGCCGATAAGCAGCTGCGCCCAACGAGGATAGTCTTGTGCGTTATCTGCATCAGCGGAGAGGGTGAGGCAGCGAGGTGACTCTTCGCCGACTAAATTCGATTTAATAAAACCCGAGCGAAGCAGCGACGCATGAGCGAAGCAGCATATGCTGGTTCGCGAACAGGGAAGCGGGGAATCTCGTGCCTCGCCCTCTCCGCTGATGCAAGTAACCCAGCTGGTTCACCGGCTATTTCAACTGCTGATGCAGCGTCGTGAGCAAAACAGTGAAATCGAGCGGCTTGGCGAAGTGCCCGTTCATGCCCGCTTCTTTGGTCTTGCGCACGTCGTCCACGAACGCATTAGCGGTCATGGCAAAGATCGGCAGTGCATCATAGTCCGTGTCCTCACGCGGCAGATCGCGAATCGCGCGCGTGGCATCGAGTCCGTTCATCACGGGCATTTGCATGTCCATGAACACACAATCGTAATAGCCCGGCTCGTGATCGCGCACCATTTCAAAGGCTTCCTGGCCATTCAGCGCGCGTTCAAGTTCAAAACCAGCTGCTTCCAAGAAAGCGGCTGCCACCTCAGCATTCAGATCGTTGTCCTCTGCCAGCAACCCGCGCTTGCCGCTAAGATCGACCTCACTCACATCGAGTTTTTCCTCAATATCTTTCTGTGCCGGCTCGGCCCCCAACAGCTCAACGAACAGCTGCTTCAAGCGCGACTTGAACAGCGGTTTGCTCACGAAGAAGCTCGCGCCTGCCTGGCGCGCTTCCTTCTCGATCTCGGTCCAATCGTAAGCCGAGATCACGATGATCGGCACGTCCCCGTTCGTTCTCTTGCGAATCTCGCGGATCGTTTGTACGCCATCCATGCCCGGCATGATCCAGTCGATGATCACGGCGAAGAACTGCTCGCCCGCAGCCTCGGCATCCACGAGCCTGTCTACCGCTTCGCGCCCAGACAGCACATATTCCGGCTTCATGCCCAAATCCCTGAGCATGATATGCGTCGATTCGCATACTACTTCGTCGTCATCTACGATGAGCACGGGCAAGTCGATGAACTCCTCGTACACGCTCTCGTCCAGCTCGGCGATCTTCAGGAACACTGTGGCGGTGAACGTGGAGCCTTTGCCCAGCTCACTCTCCACCTCGATATCGCCATTCATCATGCGTGCCGCCGAAAGCGCGATCGGCATGCCAATCCCCGTGCCCTGCTGCTCCACGACCTCCTTACGCTCAGCGCGCGAGAATGCGTCGAACACATGTGGCAGGTACTCTTTGCTCATGCCGATGCCGTTGTCCTTCACGGTGAAGTCGTACTGCGCGATTTTCGCACTGCCAGCGTTCTTCTCTTCCAGTGTGATATCGATCGTGCCACCTTCAGGCGTGTATTTGATCGCGTTGCTCACCAGGTTGGTGTAGATTTGCTGCAGGCGCACATGGTCGCCGATCACTTCTTCGTGAACGATATCCTTCACGCGAATGATCACCTTTTGCCGCTTCGCGTCGGCTTGCGGCCGGTTGATGTCAACCAGATCCTTCAGCATCACGGAAAGATCGAACGGTTCCTCGGAAAGCTCAATGCGCCCCGATTCGATCTTCGACACATCCAAGATCTCGTTGATCAGGGACAACAGGTGCTTGCCCGAAGAGGCGATCTTTGAAAGGCAATCCTTCACACGGTTCGTGTCGTCGATGTTGGCACCCGCGATAGCGGTCATGCCGATGATTGCATTGAGTGGCGTGCGAATGTCATGGCTCATGTTCGAAAGGAAGCTCGTCTTGGCGGCGCTCGCGTTGTCGGCCGCATCAAGCGCGGTCTGGAGCGCCTCTCGAGCAGCGGCCTGGTGCTTGTTGAAGAGGTTCACCTGCCTGCGATAACGCAGGAACACGATCACGATCGCGGCAATGATAACCAGGCCGATCACCAAAAGCGGCAGCGCGTAATGCCTGATCACTTCGACCAGCGAAAAAGGTGCACGCGCCTCGGAGTAGCGGATCATCGCGTTCGTGATCAGTGTGTCGTCGATCTGCTGCGTGGCCTCTTGCATGATCACCGCAAGGGTAGGATCGTCGCGGCTCACGGCGAACGAAAAACCTTCGCTGGCCTCAAGATATGCAGTGTTGAACGAATCGTATTCGGGGTGCTCGGCAATGAAGAGCTGCATGATGCTCGCGTTGCCGATAACGCTGTCAACCTCTCCGCGCGACATGGCCCTGAATGCCTCATCGCGCGAAGGGTAGTTCACCAGCTCCGCACTCGGGTCGTATTGCTCCAAGAACTCCTGCTGTCCAATGGCCGCTTCGGTAGAAGCCACGCGCTTGAGCACGTCATCGTCGTAGTCGCCGGTGTAAGCGACCATGATGCGGTCCTCAACGAGCGGCGTGGTCTGGTAGAGGTCTTCTTTCTCGCGCGACCACGCATCGTCATACACGGGGAAGATTACGTCGACCTCGTTGTTCTTGATGGCCTCGCGCATCGCATAGCGGCTATCGAACGCCTTCGTTTTGATGGGAATGCCCAGATACTCCTCCATGATGGGAAGCGCCGAACCCAGCACGCCGGTCGGTTTCCCCTGGTCATCGTGGCCAGAGATGGGCAGGTTGCCGGAGAGATAGCCGAGCGTGATTGACCCCTTCTCCTCGAGCCAGGCGTGTTCTTCCTTGGTAAGAGCGGTGGTCATGCCGCTGTTGGCATAGTATTTCTTCCGGTTATCCGCCAAGAAGTTCGGATCGTTCGTCAGCAGATCCTCCTGCGCCTGATCGAGCTCGGCCAGCAGATCACCGCGGTTCTTGTTCACCGCGAAGTAGAGCGGATTGCCATCGAGTCCCATATCCGCAGATGAAAAGAGGAATTCCTTTTCGAGCTGGGGCGTTTTATTGATGCCGGCAACAATGTCCACTTCGCCGTTTCGCAGTGCTTCGATGGCTTCGCTGCGCGTGAGGTAGCGATAGGTGTAATCCCACCCGGCATAGGGCGCAAGGCGCTGATAGTATTCGTAGGCGTACCCCGATTTGCGCTCGTCGTCGCCAAAGCCGTCTTGGAAGGCCGTATCGCCGTAGTAATAGCCGATGCTCACCTCTTTGCTGTTGTCTTCTGAGGAAGATTGAGCAGGCTCGGCAAAAGCTTTTTCTGCGAAAACCTCGGAATTACCTGAAGCTGTCGAAGCTGCCGAAGCTTCTGAATCTCCTGAAGTCGACAAAGCCCCCGAAACTCCTGGTATCGCGCCAAGCAACGTCCCGCCGAATATAAGCGCGCAGATAACGAGCGCCGCGAACATCACACGACGAGCAGAGATGACGCGCGTAGCGTCACGTTTTTGGGCATCCGTTGAACGCACGAGGTAGACTCTTTCTTTTTTTGATTTCCCCTATAAGTAAGTCTAGCCTTACTGTCGCTAAAAAGTAAGCAAGATGAAAGATTTTTCGAAATTCGCCTACGGTATACTTACTAATGTAATAAGGAAGTTTCTTACTAATTAATAGGGCAGTTGAATTATTGCTAACAAGGCAGTTGAATCATTGCCAATGGTATTGCCAACCGCGCGGTGAACAGGCGCGCGTTGTCCCTCCGATGAACAGGAGAAATATGAACGCACAGAACAAGCAGCAGCTCCAAACCCTCCATGCGCTCTATCCCACGCGTGAAGAGGCAGCCGCCGAAGTAGCGCGCCTTTCCGCGGCCGCGCATCTTCCCAAAGAAACGGAATTCTTCGTCTCTGATATTCATGGCGAATTCGCCGCGTTTTCGCACATCTTGCGCAACGCTTCCGGCGGCATTCGCGAGCTCATCGATTTTGTGTTCGAGGACGGTCTTTCTGAAGACAAGAAGCGCACGCTCGCTTCGCTCGTCTATTATCCCGAAGAGCGCGTGGCCATTGATGCCGAAGCCGCGATCGACGAATCAGCCTATTATTTCGGTGCCATCGTTGAATTGGTCGCGCTCACGCACCCGCTCGTGCTGCGTCATACGGCCGAGCGCGTGAACGATCTGCTCCCGCAGGAATACGCTGCGCTCATCCGCGCGTTGCTCGCGCATTGCCATTACGCGCACAAGCCCGAAGGCACGCCCGAGATCGCAAAGTCCTACGAGCCCGATCTCTACGCGAATTCCCTGATTAACAGTGCTATTGAGACCGGCATCGCACCCGACATCATCGTGGCATTGGCAGAGCTCATTCAGCACCTGGCGGTTGACCACCTGCACATGGTGGGCGATGTCTATGACCGCGGCCCGTACCCCGATCTCATCATGGAAGAGCTCATGCGCTTTCCGTCCATCGATATTCAGTGGGGCAACCACGATGCGGTGTGGATGGGCGCGGCGCTGGGCCAGTGGGGCTGCATCGCACACGTGGTGCGCAACTGCGCGCGCTATGGCAACCTCTCCATTCTGGAAGATTCCTACGGCATCAACCTGCGTCCGCTCGCAACTTTCGCGCAAACTGCCTACGCCGAAGACCCCTGCGTGGGTTACGCCCTGAAGGGCGATCCGGACCTTACGCCTGAAGAGCATCGCCTGAACGTGCAGATTCAGAAGGCCATGGCCATTTTGCAGTTCAAGGTGGAAGCCCAGCTCATCGATGAGTATCCTTCGTTCGACCTCGAGGATCGTAAGCAGCTTCACACCATCAAGTTCAGCTCCGAAACCGATTCGTTCGGCAATCCCACTGGAGGCACCGTCGAAGTGAGCGGCGTTGAATATGAGATCACCGACCCCGTGTTCCCTACGGTGGATTGGTCCGACCCCTACAAGCTTACATCCGAAGAAGAGGCGGTCATGACCTCGCTTGCGCAAGCCTTTATTGGTTGCGAGAAGCTCCAGCGCCACATGCAGTTCATGCTTGATGTGGGCAGCCTTTACACTATTTACAATGGCAACTTGCTCTTCCATGCCTGTGTGCCGCTGAACCCAGATGGTTCGCTCAAAGAGGTAGACGTGTTCGGCACTATCTACAAGGGTCGCGCGCTTTTCGACATATTCGACCAGTACGTGCGCGATGCGTTCTACAGCCCCGACCCTGAACTGCGCAAACGCGGCAAAGATCTTATCTGGTACATGTGGCTCGGCGCAGGTTCGCCGCTCTTCGCAAAGAGCAAGATGGCCACGTTCGAGATCTATCTGGTTGCCGATAAAGCTGCGCGCAAAGAGGTGAAGAACCCCTTCTATACGCTTTTTGACGAAGAGGCAGTCTTCGATGGCATCTTCGAAGACTTCGGGCTCGATCCAAAAACGGCGCACATTGTATGCGGTCACGTGCCCGTGAAGGTGAAGGATGGGGAAGACCCCGTGAAGTGTAACGGCAAGGTGTTTACGATTGACGGTGGCTTTTCAAGCGCCTATCAGGGAACAACGGGTATTGCGGGCTTCACACTTATTTATAGCTCGCAGGGGTATTTCCTCGATGCGCATAAGCCTCTGCCTTCCACGCAGGAAGCGATCGATGAGCGCCTTGATATCTTCTCGGAGCGTCGCGATGTCCAGCTTGCGTCTGAGCCCATCTTGGTCGTGCAAACCGATCTGGGATCTGCCATCGAAGAGGAGATCGATGCCCTCACCATGCTTCTTTAGACACTAGGATATGTTGGGGGTCGGGTAATTCGGCACATCGCAGATGTGTCGAATTACCCGACCCCTATCACCTCTATCACGGCAATGACCCCCTAGCATACAACCCCTAGCGCTCTTGAAAACGCACGCCTGACGTGCGTTTTCTTATGTCAAGGCTTCAATTATCCAGCTTTATAATTTTGTTGCTGATTAGAGCGCAACTACTTGCGGCATAGCGGTGGTGTCAAAGGTTTTGAGCTGGTAGGTTGTCTCCAAATTAAGGCAAAACAGAATTCAACCCCTTTTGCTCCTTGATCAGTCCATTTAAAGCATAAGCGTCACTGCAATACCATCGAACGAATAGTAACTCAATCACTAAAGTGCGGCGAGCGCTTCGAACAACAAGCTACCTGGCAATCTATTAGCTATCTTGATCTTCGTTTGCGCTATCTCTTTCGAGCAACATATAAGGATCTATTGGCGGAATAGTCTGCTTTCCTACAAGGCTTTCGGCAGTAATGCTCTCGATAATGCTTCTGATCTTGCCATATGCTATCGAAATCCCGTTGGCTCGGGCATACTCTAGGCATCTTGCCTCAGAAAGATCACCGATCGCCTCGAGCGGAATTGCAATAGTAACCCCAACCTTGGCCGATGCAACAAAATGAATTGGTACATTACTTTTTTTACGAACACGATCTAGAGCAGCTTCAAGAATAACCTCGCAACGTAAGCACTCATTCTCGATGAAAGATCTACCGCGACCATATTTTGTTGCAAGAAGGTCTTCTGGCCCGCTTTTTTCAGTTTCTTCATTGATGGTTTTGAATTCAACCCCTAGTACTTTTGAATCCAGAATCTTAACGGGGGACAGTACGTTATTCCTGCTCATGCCGCTAACACCTTTCGCGTTGTTTGTTCCTGAACACGCTTACGCTCCTTATTGGGCGGGACTGCGCATACTTCTATCTGCTGTTTTGCTTCTTCCGAAAGATCGATGAACGCATATTCTACTGATCCTGTTTCATCAGTTAGGTCCTCAGTGCTGGGAATGTCGGATATATAGAATATTGTGCCAAGATCTTCATCGATCATTAAGCCATAAGGGTCATCTTCTGTAATGAGTGTGGTGAGCAGCTCAAGATTGGAAATGGGAACATAGGCAGTATCGGAAACTCCATGCATACGAAGATCATCAAATTCGCATCCAAGTGCAACAGCAACTTTTGCCATTGTTCGGAGCGAAATATTTCCGGTAGGTGAGAGCATCTTTGAAACAGCTGCTGGTGAGACATTGAGTAGCTCAGCCAGATCTTTCTGTTTTAGGCCGAGTTCTTCAAGGCGAACAAAGACTGCGATGCTGAAATCCAGCATGAGCTTGAATTGAACTGTATCGATATTTGGTGGAAGCGGTTCATCGAGCCCAAGAATCTCTTCCGCGGTAGGACATTTTTCCATTATTCATTCACTCTTTCTAAGAATGTCTTTTACTATTTTTGCTTTTGGTTTTACGCGTTGTGTAGCCTTTAACGTGCTTGTATGCTTATGCGATTCGAAAGCGTCTAGCATTACAAGTTTCTTCTGTGCTTTAGCGTTGTACGTCAAAACACGCCAAGTGCTGCGTATCTTTCTAATTTCTATCAGATCCTTGATTGGGCCCTTGATCGTATCAAATATTGATACTGAGAATGCGTACTTAACACCCTGCTCATAACCAAGGCTGCCAATTCCATCAATAAGAAACAGAAGCTTTTTTAAAGCATCTGGATCTTTCTTAAAACGTTTTTCAAGGATGTTCTTCCCTGATGTGTCGGTTGCGTTAACGAGAAGAAAGAAGAAATGCGCGATCTTCTCAATATCCCATTTTTGATTCAATCCACTCACTCCTTCAAGACCTTCTAGTAATTAACATATAGGTTAATTACTAGAAAATCAACTTATAAGTTAACTTCTTGGACAAAGTCAAAATTTTTTTCGATTTCGATCTCAGCTAGATTTCTACGCTTTGGTCAAAACTTCTCTTTTTCTTAAATAATCGGAAATAATTTATGTAAACAATCAAAAAATTATAATTAAACGGTTGCAAAATAAAAAATTTCTCTATAATAAAAAAAGTTCAGAAATAAAGCTTGTATAATTTCTGAATATGCTATAATAACGGAAGAGAAAACAGCGGTTAGTGCATGAACAAAGATTCGCAACATAAATCGACTGAGGCTCAGCAGTGGCCACCGATTTCTTTCGAGAAACACGTGTGGCAGCAAGACGGCAACCAAGATGCGACCGAGCGTATCGAGGAAGACGTTGTGAAGGGTGAGAGCAAAGGCCCCTTCGCTAAGGCTGTTGAAGGTTCTGGAGATAGTGGATCAAGTTCACTCGGCTTGAATCGCAGCACTGAAATGGAATACCAGGCTGCACTTCCGCTGTTGATCGCCGAGCGAAGCGTGGCGGTTCCGGACGATCTGTCAGCTCGCATCAGCGCACTGCTCGTAGAGATGGCGCGCTTCGATGTGGAGTTGGGGCAGCGTGCGGATAACGTACCGACCATGCTCTTGCGGAGTGAAAGCTCAGCAAGCTCTCAGATCGATCGACTCACTTCGACCGCTCAGAGCGTTGCGCTTGCAGAGCTTTATCCCAAGGCATCCAGCGATGCGCGCCTGGTTGTGGCAAACATGATCGCTACTCAAAGAGCGCTCGAATTGCCAGCCGGGTTATCGCTCGAGGGAATCGTGGAAATCCACGATCTGCTGCTCGACAACTCGCATCTTGAAAACCAAACCAATTCGGCATTTGAAAAGCTACGCCAGAAACCGGTCTGGCTGGGGGGCACTTCATTCACTCCTCATACCGCACTATTTGTGCCCCCTGCTTTTCAACATGTACCTGAATACATGGCGGATCTGATCGAATTCGGCACTCGATCTGATCTGAACCCAGTAGTGAAGGCAGCCATTCTTTACGCACAGTTTCAAACCGTGCATCCGTTCCTCACCACGAATGGCCAAACCGGCAGAGCTCTGATTCATCACGTCTTCAGAGCAGAAGGAGTTCTTTCTTCAACTCTGATTCCAGTCTCTGTCGGTTTCCTTCACAACATCGATTCACTTATCAATGCGTTGCAGTCTTATCGCGAAGGCGATCCGCTCGTCATTATCGAAGAGCTCGTCTCGGCACTCGAGCTTGCATTGTTCGTAAGCCGCGTTACTGAGACTTCGATCGAATCGCTTTTGGAAGATTGGGATAGCCTTGTTGGCCATCGCAAGGGATCGAAGATTCGACAGCTTCCCAAAACGTTGGTGAAACAGCCAGTGGTGAATTCCGCCTATCTTGCAGACAGTTTGGGAGTAACCCAGCGCACAGCAACCACGCTCATCCTTCGCGCTTGTGAATACGGAATGCTCCGACATATGGGTAAGCGCCAACGCGGCGACTTTTATCAGTCGGACGCCATCATCAACGTTCTCGACGAGATCAACGAAGCCAGCACATTCCGTAACATCCGAATCGCATAGGTTTCAACCTACGAAGGTTTTTCCCTGAGTTACTAGTCATAAAAAATTTTTGCGGGCCTTAGAACGGCTCTCAGAGCCTCGTTTTTTGAGGCGATTTTCAAAAATTGATTGATTTGCTGCCAGGGGAGTCTGAAGTCAGATGGTTAGACGAATCTCGAAGATTCCGAAGGTGATGAACTGCCCGTTCGTTCGTCGCTGTAGAGAGACGAAATAAGAGGCGCAAACAAAGTCCCTTTGATTTTCAAAGTTCGGCTGCTTTGTCTACAGAGAGCATCTGAGCGTTTGAGCTGAGTTTGTTTTTTGCTTCAGGTTGATTTGAGGTTTCAAGATCAGAGTCCATTTGGAGCTCACTGAACTTATTGCAAAGCTTCATTTTTGCGGGTTTGTGCACAGAGGCTCGCATCAGAAGCCACCAGATGCTTTCTAAGACAAGCCGCGAATTCTAATCAAAAAAATGGCAAAAAATGGGGTTTTCCACACAAAAAACGCCTGATAGCATGCTGTATATCATCTGTATAGCTATCTGCTAGAAAACTGCTAGAAATGGGCTTGAAAGTCAGTTAAAAACGGGGAAGTCTGCTCAAATTCAGCAATAGAATTACGTCCAGTTGAAATATGAAAAATAGCACATGCAAGACGATAAAAATGCTGCAAAAATGAGAGCGAATCGTGTGCGCACTGAATCGTATAGCTGAATGTATATCTCAAAAGGTTTGGTAAAAAAGGTTTTCCACAAAGAAAATTCCTTCTTCGTGCGTTTAATCCGCATTCACATTTCGTTCACTTTTCAGATCGGGCCCAAACTCGGGTAAAAATCGAGAAAACGTGACCTGGGAAAACGTATGTGGAAAACATTCCCCTAATTAGCACTGAGCGCAGCGTTGAAAAGGCCGCAGGTTAGACTAAAACCCCAGTAAAACTACAGATTACAAATCAGAATCAATCATGTGGAAAACACGGCAGAATCACAAGGAGCTTAACTGTCGTGAAAAACGCCCAAAATCCAGCCAGAAATGGACTGTGATGGCTCTCAAATTGTGTAGGAAATGTGAAGATTTGCTTGACAGAAATGTGTCAAAACAGCCTAAAAATCACGTTTCGATGTCATTTTGGCAACGTGGCAGGTAGCAGTCTGTTTTTCATGGGCATCTTACAAACGCTATACGGTTTGACCAGATATTTTTATCGCGTAAAAATCGAAACGCGATCCAGAATCTAGCCGAGTGCTATCGGCGTTCTCCACTTCACTAAAGCGCCAGTTCAGACGCATTTTTGAAATCCCTATACACGTGCGCGACCGCGGCCAGGGTGCTAAAATCGGCGATGCCGGTTAGTGATGAGGAACGAAATTTAAATGCAACAACTACGCCAACACACGTTTGGTTGTGGCCACTGCGCACTCTGCGTAGCGGCTAAATCTGTTTTTGCCCTTTTTGCAGGTTTCCTCACCCTGGCGCTCACATTTGCTTCAACTTTGATCCTCTCTTCAGTCCTATTCACTTCAACCGCGTTTGCCCAGGTAAACGCAGAAAATTCAGGAAGCGCGGCATCCGCTCAAACAGCCGCAACTACTCAAAATGCTTCAAATAAAACCGCAGGTCAAAGCGATTCAGCTGCAACGGCAAATGCTGGAAATACTTCCGAAAAGGCAAATGCCGCGCTTGCTACGAATTCTGCTTCTACCTCGAAAAATGCGGGAAGCGCGGCAGCTTCTGGCGCATCGAGCACGGCGCAAAATGCGGCAAACAATGGTGCGGCAAACGCTGGCCAGGAAGCGGCAAATAACAGCAATTCACAAGCAAATCCAAAGACCTTTTCTATTACGTATATAGTTGATGGCAAATCAGCTACTACTGATGGCGTTGCTGGAACCATTAAGCTCGCAACGCTTGAATCTAAGACAGTTAATGGTGTTTCCTACACCTTCTTGGGTTGGAAACTTGAAGATGGCACTTTGCTCAAGGGCGGTACCGATTTTGAAATGACGAAAGACGTAACGCTCACGGCTGAATGGAAGGTTGAGTCTGCAAATGGCTCCACCTCGATCGATACAATAACCGATCAAGATTCTTCCAATAGTGCAATAAATGGTGAAAATCCTGGTCAGGGAGATCTTCCTGAAACGGACAATGGCAACAAGGGCCCCGATGCTCCTGATTATGTTGTCTTGCCGAATGAAGGAGAATCGAACAGCCAGGTCAACGATGGCAATTCTTCCTCGAATAGCCAGGTCACCAATACGACTCCACCCCAAAATCAGGGTGGAACTGCCACTTCACCTGGTAATTCAGGGACAACTCTGCCCAATTCCTCGGGTAGCAGTGTGTCTTCTTCCAATAATTCGAATTCTTCAAGCGCTAAAGATCTGACTGCAAGCCCCAACGCTCCTCCAGTCAACGCCCCAAAGAATTCCTCAATCTCCGCTGCCTCGGAGTCAAACAAGGCAAACCTTGCCGCTCAGGCAACTCCAACGGAGAATCCCTTCTCTGCGACCCTGAAAAATGTCTTTTGGTCATGGGATCCCGTCTCAGGTACCTTAACCATCGGTAATATAGGTACGAACACCGCCACAATTAATATTGGCGCATTCACCGCATCAACGCTGCCCTGGCTTACCGCCGCAGATGGCGCAGCACCCCAGGCCATCAAGCATATTGTTACGAAACAGAACGCTTATGGCGGCGGAATCACCTGCGATTCCTTCGAAAGCTGGTTCGAAAATTACACCGCGCTCGTCTCTTTTAATGGTATGGGTCTCGTGGTTACGAACTCCACCTCCTTCGCACGTATGTTCAAAGGCTGCGTAAGCCTTACTTCTATTACGGGAATCAGCGGTTGGCATGCTGAACAAGCTACTGACTATTCAGAAATGTTCGCTGGCTGCTCTTCTCTCGAGTCGATTGACCTGTCGGTCTTCGTTACCGCTGACAAGCCTGCTTCAGGCTCAGGCACGGTAACCCGTAATCGCACTAACATGCTCGCCGGAATGACCTCTCTGAAGCAGATCCGTTTGGGCACCATGACCTCTCTGGTCGACACCGGATTGGATGCTATCAGCAGCCGTACCGACAAGCTTGGTGTTTGGGATGCAGAAGACAAAGTGGCTGATGAGGACGCTAGATGGTCGGGTACTAGCAGTCAGCTTATCGCGCGCTATCCTGTCACGGGTGGCGTCTCGATCAACAACGCGCTCATCACCGACATCATCGATTACATCTTCCATCCCAAGGGAACCTTCGACAGCAACAACAAAGTCAATTGGGACTTCAACACCACCACTTCTACGCTGACCATCTTCGCCAGCGACAGCGCGCTTCCTAACGAAACGCTCGTCACTGAAGCGGTCATGCCATGGCTCGATGCCATCGACAAGAACTCCGTCAAATATGTGAGCTTCCTGACGCAGAACACGGGCGGTCAGAATCTGAGCAAGGTGCTCTTCTCGACGCTCGCGGGCGTATTCGAAGGCTATGTGAACCTGATCACGTTCGATGGTTCTGGTCTGAACACCACACGCGTCAACGATTTCTCGAATCTCTTCAAGGGAGACACCGCTCTTACCACCATCAGCCTGAGTGGCTGGTCAATGCGCGATCAGCGTGATGCTGGCAATCTGCAGATCAGTGGCATGTTCGAAGGCTGCAACGCTCTGAGCACGCTTACCCTTGGAAAAGATGTCGTTCTCTTTGTGAGCGCCACCAACCATGCAGGCGTCGATGGTCTCTATGGCCGTGGCGACAACGATGGCGTGTGGGAGCGCACCGACTCGAAAACGAACGACCCATGGTTCGGCACCTCTGCCAACCTTGAGAAGCGCTACAGCTCCGGTACACCCTACGTTGATCGCGGCGATGCGGTCTACACCTTCACCACTGCTTATCGTGGTGGTCGCTTCGAAAACGATAACACCTGGTGGAAGTACACCGTGGGCGCTAACCAGAAGACGCTCACCATCGGTGCTGACCTCCTCGAGCCCGGTGAAACGGGCGACTATCGCATCGCACGCATCGAGCGCGCCGACCTGCCCTGGCTCAAGCTGGTGAACGGTCAGCCGATCGTCGATGTTACTCAGATCACTTATATCACCACGGTTGGTTCTACGGTTGGCAACATGGTCGGCCAGGCAGCGCCTGAATTCATGGCACACTGGTTCGAAGGTTTCACGTCGCTGATCAACTTCAACGGCTCGAATCTCAACACCCAGTACTGCACCGATTTCACCGACCTGTTCAAGGGCGACACGAAGCTCATCTCCATCAACCTTGCTGGTTGGGACACGAGCGCAAGCTCGATCGCTACCCGCGCTGGAATGTTCGATGGCTGCGATGCGCTGCTCACGCTCACGGTTGGCCCGAAGGTCGAACTCACGGGTACGGGTCTTGAAGCGCTCGCCAACCACACCACCGACGATGGTACTTGGGTCCGCCAGGACAGCACCACCGACTCCTGGATGGGTTCGAGCGAAAACCTCGTGAATCGTTACAACGGCCCCACCTCTGAAGGTGCCGGTCTTCCCGATGAACCTGCCATCTACTACTTCGACGACAGCATTCTGCGTAACGTCTTCCAGAGCAACGCCAACGTATGGTGGCAGTTCGATAAGGACGAGAAGACGCTCACCATTGGTGTCAACATGACAGGCGGCAACATCGCCGTCGACGAAACGTACGACCTCGTGCCTTGGCTCGCGGTTCTGGGTAAAGGCACGGCCGACCCCGCCGCAACCGCACGTGCGATGATCGAGCACATCGACTTCAAGCAGCTCGTTCAGGTTCTGAATCCTGCGATGTGGTTCAAGGATTATGTCAACCTCGCAGACGCATATGTTGCGAACCTGGGCATCTCGCAGGCAACCTCCATTGCCTCGATCTTCCAAGGCTGCGGCAAGCTCAAGATCCTGAACGGTCTCGGTAGCTGGGATCCCAGCAACGTGACCAACATGTCGCACGCGTTCGACGGTGCGAACTTCACCGATCCGGGCGCGCTCGAAAACTGGAACAATAAGGTTGGCAAAGTTACCGACCTCTCCTATATCTTCGCGAACAATGGCAACGTCACCACGCTCGAGTGCATCAAAGACTGGATCCTCTCGAGCGCTACGAACTTTGCCTATGCATTTGCGAACTGCTCTCGCCTGGTTTCGCTCGACATTTCGGGCTGGGACATGGGCAAAGCAACCACTGCGGCAAGCCGCGAGAACATGCTCTATGGTCTCGACCGCTTGAACACGCTGGTTCTCTCTAACACCTCGAATCTCAACAACACAGGCCTCGGCCTTACCGATAGCACCGTAACACGCGGTGATACGAACGGCACTTGGGAAGCTAACCGCGTTACCAACACGTTGGTCGGCACCGCAGAGAACGCATGGTTCGGCACCTCCGAAGACCTCATGCGTCGCTACGATCCCACCCGTTATCCCATGGGCTTCAACCTGGGCGACGACATCACCTACACCTGGAAGCCAGGTGTCTACGGCGGTCGCATGCCGGATGCAGAGCCGGGCAACCCCTATGAGGATCTCTGGTGGAAGTTCGTCAAGGGCACCGACGATGCAACGGGCCGCAACACGGGTACGCTCACCATCGGCACCGATGCTGCAGGTGGCACGAACCTCACCCTTACGCCCGATACCGCTCCGTGGGTCGATCTGATCTGGAAGATCTTCGGCGATGCGGACGCGAAAGCAGGCCTTTCGCATGTAACACACTTTGTAGCACAGGCAGGCAAAGCCCTTACAGCTAACCTGCTCCTCTCCGCAGATAGCCTCGCGGGTCTTTTCGCAGCGAACCTGGGTTACACCGGACTCACTCGCTTCACGGGTACGGGCTTCGATGTTTCTAACGTCACCAGCCTTGCGCATCTCTTCGATGGCACCTCGACTCTCGTCCAGGTGCTCGGCATCGATGGCTGGAAGACGGGCAACGTCACCGACCTGTCCTACATGTTCGCGGGCAACAGCAAGCTCACCACCATCACCTCCCTTGCTCCCGATGGCACCAAGGGAACGTGGGATGTGCACAACGTGCGTAACTTCAGCCACATGTTCGAAGGCTGCTCTGCTCTCACCGAGCTCACCGCATTCAATAACTGGGCGGTAAGCGCAGGCAGCAACTTCGCCTACATGTTCAGTGGCTGCACCAACCTCACTACGCTCGACATCTGGGCGTGGGATATGTCGAACGCAACCTCGCTCGACCACATGCTGGCCGACCTTGAGTCCATCACCACCCTGGGCGTTGGCTCCAAGACCGCGCTCACAGGCGCAGCTTTCGAAGACATCGCTACTCGTCAGAAGAAGAATGGCTCGTGGGATCGTCAGGGCAGCACCTGGTTTGGCAACACGCAGAACATCGTTCTGCTCTACCCGGCCAACGTTTCTGGTCTGGGCAACGCGCTCGGCGACAAGATCTACTACACTTGGGCCGAAGGCATCCTGCGCGGCCGCTTCGAATCTAACGACAATGCTTACTGGTCGGTTACCTGGAACGGCACCCCTTGGACCGCAACGGGCATCCTGACCATCGGCATCGACAACCCAGCTGGCAACCGTGTGGTTACCGAAACCTGGGAACAGACTCCTTGGACTGAAGCGCTCTCCACTGAAGGCACACGCGATGGCAACAACCTGATCACCTTCATCACCATGGAGCGCGGTATCACGCCGACCAACTTCGCGTTCTGGTTCGCTAACTACGCGAACCTCACCGACTTCAATGGTCGCGCCGACAACGACGAACTCGGCCTCGACGTCTCGCAAACCACGAGCCTCGAAGGTCTCTTCCAGAACGATCGCAAGCTCTCCATCGTGGGTAACATCTACGACTGGGATGTCGATCAGGTCACGAACTTCGACTCGCTGTTCGAGAACTGCTCATCCCTCTACACGATCGATATCCATAAGTGGATCATGGGCCCCAACGCAACCACGTCTCACGTGAATATGCTCAAGGGTCTCACCTCGCTGCGCACGCTCATTCTGAATGGCAACATCTCCTTGAAGGACAGCGGCTTGGACGACGCAACGAGCGATCCGACCCACGCAGAAACTCAGGGCAGCTGGCTGCGTATCAAAGACGGCACGGCTTCCCCCTATAACACCGACCCCTGGTTCGGTTCTTCCGCAAGCCTGATCGGTCGTTACTACGAGAATACCAATATCCATGGCAGCGGCGACGGCGAAGGTGCCATCTACACCTGGACCGATCAGCTCCGTGGTCGTTTCGATGACAATGACAACACCTGGTGGTCATGGGATGCTAACCGCAAGATCCTCACCATGGGTGTCGATGCAGCAGAACTCAACGAAACCATCGACCCCGCTACGGGCTATCGTGTGACCGCAACTGCGGGCGCACTGCCATGGGAGCGCGCGATCCCCACCATCAAGAAGGCGGCGCTCGAGATCTATGCAGTCCTGAATGGCACGCTCAAGATCTGCCCCACCAGCATGGAAGGCTGGTTCCAGGGCTACACGGCACTCACGTCATTCGATGGTACTAACTTCGATACGTCGCTGCTCACCAGCAACACCGCTTCGCTCGACAACCTCTTCAACGGTTGCACGGCGCTGCGCACCCTGAACCTGACCAACTGGAACTGGCAGGCAACGGGCGTGAGCCACGTCGACATGTTCAAGGATCTGAACTCCATCACCAAGATCACCCTCGAAACGGGCGCTGCGCTTGATGGCACCGGTTTCGATACCATTAGCACACGTCAGAACACGCAAGGCCGCTGGGTCATGGAGACCGAGCTCACGGGCGCGGGTGCCGCAGACATTCCGTGGTTCGATTCTTCCCAGAAGCTCGTCTATCGTTATCCGGGCTACTCGGCCGGTGCAGTCGTCGCCAAAGTGAACGGCGTCTGGACCGTGCTCAACCTGCTCGCTGGCACGCACACCTACACCTGGAACACCCCGATTCTGGGCGGTCGTTTCGAAGACAATCCGAACGCCTGGTGGATGTTCTACAAGGAAACCGTGAACGATATCGTTGCGGGCACGCTGGTCATCGGTACCGACGATAAAGACCCCAACAGCACCTACGGCATCGAAGTGTCGGTTCGTGGCACCGCTACGGGCAATGTTTACGATTCTTCGAACATGCCGTGGTACAGCGCACTGGGTGGCAATGCTGCTGGCCTCAACCGTGTTCTCTATGTGCTCACCAAGCAGGAGAACACCATCCGTCCTAACAGCATGCTCGGCTGGTTCGCCGGTATGGGCGAGCTGCTCACCTTCGATGGTCGCGGCATCGATATGTCGCGCATCGAGAACGCCGACGACGTGTTCCAGGGCATCTTCGCTGAAGACCGCAAGCTTCACACGGTTGACATCCGTAACTGGGATATGGGCTCACACGCTCATACCACTAACGCAGTGGCCAACATGTTCCTGAACAACGCGGCGCTGAAGTACCTGATCGTCAATAAGGCTGCGGTCCTCTACGGATCGGGCATCAACTCCAACATGCTCAACCACACCCAGAAGCTCGGCTCTTGGATCCATGAATCATGGTTCGGTTCAGGCGACGAATTCGCAGGCCTCTTCCTGCCGGGTACCCCGGGTGGCGCAACCGCTGAGGGTCTCAAGGAATTCCCGACCGGTGTTGACTACATCACCTTCATTTGGGACGAAGGCAACCTCTGCGGTCGTTTCGAATCCAACAACAACGTCTGGTGGCGCTACACCGGTGTTGCTCAAGCAGGCGATCCGTATCTGCACGTTGGCCTGTTGCGCATCGGTTCCGACTCCGACGACATCGCGCAATCTATCGTCACCGAATTCGGCGACGATCTGCCGTGGCGCAAGCTGCTCGACAGCATTAAGGTCATCACTGAGGTCATCACGGGCGCAGACTACAGCGGCAAGGTTGCCGTAACGTCGCTCGAAGGCTGGTTCGGTCGCAACACGCTCGATGCCGATGCTGGCACCTTTGAATACCACACGGGCCTCACCACCTTCGATGGTTCGGGCCTCGTACTCTATGACGATGCGCTCACCCCGCTGGGCATGAACTGCCAGTCGGTGAAGGGTCTCTTCGAGAACGCTACGGCGCTTCGCTCGCTGAAGGGTGTCAATGCTTGGGATACGCGCGGTGTCCAAGACTTCTCCTATGCGTTCTACAACACCCCGCGTCTGGTGAATCTCGACATCCGTAGCTGGATGATGCATCACGTCGCCGACAGCTCCAAGTTCGAGAATATGTTCAAGGGCATGGGCACCTCGGGCATGCAGTCCATCACGCTTGGCCCCTACGCGGTCCTCGAGAATACAGGCTTCGGCTTCCGTGATACCGATACCGAACAGAACGTCCCCTTCCTGCCAGAGACCGATGGTCGCTGGGTTATGGGCGATCCGCTGAACCTCGATCCTACCGTCGCTAACACCGACGTTGCTTGGTTCGACAACACCGACGGCCTCGTCGAGCGCTACCGCGTTGGCGAAGGCTCTCGTCAGCAGGACAAGACGCAGCTGCGCTACATCCACACCTACACGTGGGACATGGCTAATCGCGGCGGTCACTTCGATTCCAACCGTAATGTTTGGTGGCTCTTGAACAAGGATTCCAAGGTACTCACCATCGGCGTGTTCGACAAGAACGCAACGGTTGAATACATGGACAACTGGACCACAGAAGTCTATCGCAAGGACGTTACTGGCTGGGCACATCGTGTTACTGAAAAGAACGAATTCGTACCGTGGCACCAGCTCGACCTTTCCTTCACGGCGTTCCGCACCGATGGCACGCAGGGCAAGGTCGCACCGGAATCCTTGGAAGGCTGGTTCCTCGCGCCTACAACGGTCGAGCTTCTCACCTTCGAAGGTGGCAACATCGATACTACGCATGTCACCAGCATGAAGAATCTCTTCAAGGGTGAGAACAAGCTCACCAACGTTTCGGGCATCAACTCCTGGATCACCACGAACGTTACCGATATGTCGCACGCATTCGAGAACTGCTCGGCTCTTACCACGCTCACTTCGCTCTCCAACTGGAACGTGGAAAAGGTCGTCGACTTCTCCTACATGTTCTACAACGTGCGCGGCCTCGACATGACCAACGGTCTCGCTTGGAAGATCTCCAGTGCAGAGAACCTTTCCTACATGTTCGCAGGCTGCACGCGCATCGTGAATACTAACTACCTGGCACGCTGGGATGTGGCTAAGGTCACCAACTTCTCCTACATGTTCTACAACTGCACCGGTCTTACCACGGCTGATGCACTGGGACTCTGGATGGTGGCACAGAACGCTACGCCCGATGACAAGGTCGATCTTACGGGCATGTTCCGCAATGCAACGCGCTTGAACTTCGTCGACTTTACCAATTGGAAGATGTACGATCGTGCAAGCGGCGAGGTCTACGTCATCACCACCAACATGCTCGCAAACGATGGCGCACTCAACCAGATCGTCATGGGCTTGCACGGCTTGCTCGAAGGCACGGCGCTCGGCTACACCGAAGTAGGCGGCACCGCACTTCCTTCCCTGCGCGCGATCAACGGTGGTTGGACCCGTCATGGCAGCAACGTTGCTTGGTTCGGTCCTACCGACTCGCTCGTTTCGGTCTACACCCCCGGTTCGGTCTTCGAAGCGCCGGAGAACCTGATCTTCACCTATGTCTGGCGCGTTGAGCAGACCGGTGGTCATATCTTCCCGTCCAATCGTTTCGCATGGTGGAAGTTCATGACCGACTCGGGCACGCTCATCATCGGCCTGAACGACAACACCAATAACGACCCCGACTACAAGACGTGGGTCACCGAGAAATGGTACGAACTGCCGTGGCTCGTTAACATCACGGGCGACAACGAGGCAACCTACACCCGCGATCAGATCAAGTACATCGAATTCGTGGGCGATCTCTACATCGTGAACCCTGAATACTGGTTCGCTGGTCTCGAGAACTTGATCAGCGCTGATCTTACTCACATGAAGATCGAACTGGCAGGAAGCCTCGAAGGTCTCTTCGGCACGCTGCCTACCGAATTGCCTGATGGCGCTACCGAGTGGCCGGGCATCTTCGGCAAGAACGATGCCGACAAGGGCAAGGCTTGCACGAGCCTGAACTTCGTTACGGGTCTGCAGGCATGGAACAGCTCCTTCAACGTGGGCGCTAACGCAGGTACGCTCGTCTACGATCTGCCTATGGTCAACACCACCTCGCTGAAGGGTATGTTCCAGGGCGCTTCGAGCCTGAAGGATCTGGAGTACGTGGTCGGTTGGGACCTCTCCACCATCCTCGATCTCTCCTTCATGTTCGACGGCTGCTCCACGCTGAACGACGTTTCGCAGCTGGCAGGTTGGGATACCTCCGCTGTCAAGACCATGGAGGCCATGTTCCGCAACGTCTCCAGCTTGAAGCGCGTTGACGGCGTTATGACCTGGGATACCCAGCAGTGCATCAACTTCCGCGATATGTTCAACGGCTGCACCAGCGTGCTCGACCTCGACTTCTCGAGCGACAACTGGCGCCTCGACGCCGCGCTGAATGCACCGGGTGGGGTCGATAACCTTACCAACATGCTCGCGAACCTCGATTCGCTGCGCACCATCTCGCTCAAGCAGCACTTCGTGCTCGAAGGCACGGGCCTCGACAACTGCAAGACCCACAAGAGCACCGACGGCACCTGGGAGCAGGAAGCCTTCAAGAATAACTATGTGGCATGGTGGGGCAACGCTGGTCAGCTCTGCAGCCGCTACCCGAATGGCAACAAGCCATGGCTCTGGCCGGCATACCAGAATGTATGGGATGTGGCAGAGGTTCTTACCTATACCTGGAAGACCCACTACCTGGGCGGCCGTTTCGAATCGAACGAATTCGCTTGGTGGAAGTACGACAAGAATGGCAACTTGGTCATCAGCGTCGATACCGACATCACCAATGGCGTAACGAATAATACTGAAACGCGTGTCTGGGAAGACACGAAGGCAGACGACGATGCACTTGGCTACATCGATTGGCGCGAAGTCGTGCTCGGCAACGCTCCTGTTCCCACGGGCATCTACAATGCTCCCGATATTCCCTGGCTGAAGGTCATCAATGCTTCGGTCATCAAGAAGGTCTTCCTGCAGAACAACATCGCGCTCGTTAACCCCGCTGGTTGGTTCGCAACCGTTAGCGGCCAGAACTACGGCAACCTGGTCGAGTTCGACGGTGCTCGTGCTGATATGCAGTACGCAGTCTCCTTCGATTCTATGTTCGAGAATTCCGCGAAGCTCACCCGTGTTTCTTCAGGTGTGAACGGCTGGAACAACATGGCCGCCTGCACCAGCATGAAGAAGATGTTCAAGGGCTGCCTCGCTCTGAACGAGATCCTGGGCATCGACAAGTGGGATGTGACTCACGTCAAGGACTTCACCGAGATGTTCTGCATGACCACCGCCAATGGTGCAGCAGGCGTGCTCGGCGATAGCGTTCTTGCCCAGATCGGCAAGTGGACGCTCGGCACCAACCTCAATGCGGGTGAATTCATCACCATGCAGGATATGTTCAAGGACTGCCGTGGTATCACGTCGCTCAATGGTCTGGCCAACTGGGATACCAGCCGCGTTTCCAACTTCTCCGGCATGTTCTCCAGTACCCAGAACGACAAGGGCGTTACCTTCGAATACAAAGATGGCAAGCTCGTGAAGACCGCCGGTACGCTCGGCATGCTCCTCACGGACGCTACCGCAGTGAACAACTGGAACATCTCCGCTGCCACCACCATGGCACGCATGTTCGCTAACGCTATCCGCCTCGAGCGCATCAACATCTCCAGCTGGAACATGCGCGACCTCGACATCGCCAATATGTTCCTGAACAACGCAAGCATGCAAGAGATCACGCTCGGTCGTCTCTCGGTGCTCGAGAACACGGGCTTTGGCAACAACATGTACTTCTACGAGACGCATCCCACCAACGCAATGGGCTCTGCTTCGCAGCGCAACGAAGTGTTCTGGCGCGATCGTCTGCACAACAATAATCAGTCGGTCAGCTTCGGTGGCAACACGTGGCAGTTCGGCTACTGGGGTGGCGCATGGGTCGCTGAAGATGCGAACCGCCCAACCACCAACGATTACGAAGGCTTGAACCTCTGGTCGGGCACTTCCACCAATCTTGCCGATCTCTATCGCAACTCGAAGCACTATGCACCAGCAGCCATCACCACCTATCGTTGGGGCGATAGCTTCTATGGCGGTGTCTTCGACAGCTCCATCGTCTATGACAATGTGAACGACATCTACCATTACTATTCTTGGTGGCGCTACTACACTTCAGGCGATCTGAATCGTACGCTCATCATGGGCACCATCGCAGGCGCAGGCAACGATACCACCACCGGTGTGGTCACTGAGGCGAACACCTCGCACCGCACGGGCGGCGTGAACGATCTGCCATGGGCGAACTACGAAGGCGCCAACATCGTAAGCAACGTGCAGCACATCAAGACGGGTGCGGTCATCCATCAAGATGGCTCCATCACCTACGATAGCCTGATGGGCAAGATCACCCCCACCAAGCCAGAAGGCTGGTTCCATAACCACTCAAGCCTGATCTCCTTCGACGGTCGTGGTCTGAACACCACGCTGGCTACTTCGCTTGCCTACTTCCTGTCCTCTAACACGCGCCTCACCACCATCAGTGGCATGGGCGATTGGGACGTCGATCAGGTGACCGACTTCTCCTATATGTTCAATGGCGACAGCGCGCTCAAGGATATCTCCACGCTGCGCACCTGGGTGCTGGGCAACACGAACAGCATCAACATGGAATACATGTTCGCAGGTACGGGCGTAACCGATCTGCTCTCGATCGCCTACGATAAGACCAATAACTACTGGAACACCAGCCACGTTTCCAACATGGAAGGTATGTTCCAGGCAAGCAAGCTCGTTAACCAAGAGGGCATCAAGGATTGGGACGTTTCACGTGTTGAGAACATGCGTTACATGTTCCGCAATGCTGTAGCGCTCACCACGGTGAACCTCTCTCGTTGGGCGATGCGCACCATCGGTTCGTTCGTCCACCATACTGCCAACATCAATGTCGATGACATGTTCTTGGGCTGCAAAGCACTCGGTCAGATGACCTTGGGCGAAGCATCCATCCTGCAAGGCACGGCATTCAATAACAGCTTGGCCAATCATGGCCCAACAGACAACGACACCGGTGGTATGTGGGAACTCGTGCAGATCTACAATCCTGCAACGGATAGCAACGACAATCTGCCGCGTACGTCTCACGGTACCGCTCAGTGGTTCGGCTCAACGGGTAGCCTGGCTGAGCGCTATAAGAGCACCGGTCCCGCTTATGCTGCAGCGCTCGTCTACGTATGGCGCAGCGACATGATCGGCGAACGCTTCGAATCCAACCCGTTTGCTTGGTGGACCTACGACAAGAACGGCAACCTGGTTCTTGGCGTGGACAAGGGCGCAGAGGCGAGCATCTATGCTCCTAAGCCTGGCGACACGAAGACCGCAGCACAGTATGCCGATACGGTCACTGAAACACAGCGTGTTACCACCACCACGAAGAACGCCGACGGCACGATCTCGATCGATACTCCTTCCGCTGATGATCTGCCGTGGCTCTACAGCCATTTCAACGAATCCAACAGCGTCAAAGAAGCATGGGGCACGTACAACCCCACCACGCGCGATTCTATTCTCACCGTTACCACCAAGGGCGGCATCCTCCTGCGCTTCCCGCAGAACTGGTTCATGAACTACCTGAACCTCACCACTTTCGATGGTTCCGGCATGGACGTTCCGCAAGCAACTACGTTGCAGAACTTCTTCCGCAACGATGCGAAGCTGACCACGTTCACCACGTCAGCAAATCGTTGGAACACTTCTAACATCACCAATATCTCTTACTTCATGTATGGCACGGGCATCGTGAGCCTGGATGGTCTGCAGACCGCAGGCGCAAACGGCTGGGATGTCTCCCACGTGACTGATATGTCGTTCGCGTTCGCCAACATGACCAAGCTCACCGATATCTCGGGTCTGGCAAACTGGAAGACCACTTCTTCTGCAGCAAGCCCGCTCAACATGACCGACATGATGTCAGGCTGCACCGCACTGGTCGACGCAAGTCCGTTGAAGGACTGGAACGTGACCGGCGCGAACCTCACCAACCTCTTCTATAACAATACCGCCCTCACCACGGTTGACATTCATCTGTGGGACATGCGTGATGCAACGGTCACCAACATGTTCTACAACAACCGCAAGCTGGGCGATAAGGCCACCAATGGCTATATCCGCTTGGGCGCGAAGAACAAGCTCACCGATACGGCCATCAACTCCATCGCCACCCGCACCGCGAAGCTCGGTAGCTGGGTGCGTACGCTCGATATTCCGGTGGCATGGTTCGGCACGGGCAATTCGCTCATCCGCCTCTACAAGGATGGCATTACCGGCTTGGCGAACACCTACCTCACGCCTAACTACATCGACTACTTCTGGGATTCGACCTTCATCTCGGGTCGTTTCGAGTCCAACGAGAACGCATGGTGGATCTACTTCCTGGTCGACACCAACTATAAGGGTGAAGAGATGAAGGCAGGCACGCTGCTTCTGGGTGCCGATGAAACGGCTGCGAATCGCGTTGTGACCGAAGAAGCAGATGAGCTGCCTTGGCTCGACGATCCTTCCACCACCGCAAAGGACGAGCTGGTTGGCAAGACGCAGATCAAGTATGTGAAGACCAAGTTCGACATCACGCCTACCACCCCGAAGGAATGGTTCAACGATTACACGAGCATCATCACCTTCGACGGCTCGGGCATGAAGATTACCAACAGCGTTACTTCGTTCGAGAACTTCCTCGGCCGCAGCGACGATAACACCACCGTTTCCCAGCTCACCACTGTTTCGGGTGTTGATAAGTGGGATGTAACAGGCGTTACCTCCCTCAAGGGCATGTTCCGCAATGCTAACGCCCTCACCAAGCTGGAAGGCTTTGCTGCTTGGGCGAACAAGCTCACCTCCCTCACGGATATGTCCTACCTGTTCTACAAGAACACATCGCTCACCAACAGCAGCCTCGCAGAGCTGGCTACTTGGAACGTGGGTAACGTTCGCGACATGAGCTATCTCTTCGCCGGCTCAACCGCTATGGAATCGCTCGACAATCTCGCAGCATGGCGCCCCGCTAAGCTGCAGACCCTCGCCTATGCGTTCCAGGGTATGACCAAGCTCGCCAACATCGAAGGTCTGCGCAACTGGAACCCTGGTAGCGACGCTTCGGTCACTGCCGTTTCTATGGAAGGCGCCTTCAGCGATTGTGTCGCACTCACGAGCATCGAGCCTATCACGGGCTCCAGCACGAACACGAGTGCAGCTCACTGGGATGTGCGCAAGGTGAACAACTTCTCGAAGATGTTCTACAACTTGGGTACAGGCAATACCTTGAAGATCACCACTATCGATCTGTCGCAGTGGAACATGCGTGCACACAGCACCATTACGCTCAACGATATGCTGGCCATTTCCAAGGGCGGCACGGGCAAGACCAATTTCGTTTCCTATATCTTTGGCCCCAACAACCGCCTGTGGATCTCCGATACCAACAATGCGGGCATCAACAATGCAACGCTCATGAGCGCATCCGATGGCGTGTGGATCAAGAACACCGACACCGTGGGTCTCTCAACCACCATCGGTAACTCCATCGATCTCATGAAGCGCTATGCCACCACGTCACCTTCGCTCGTTACCACCTACACCTGGGATCCGACCCACCGTGGTGGCACGTTCGAGGATAACCCGAACATCTGGTGGACTTACGCGAAGGAAGATACCACCTCGGTGGCCGATCCTAACCTCGCAGAGAAGACGGGCATGATCCGTGTTGGTCTGGTGAGCAATGCAGCATCGCACACCACCAACGTTACGGCGAACGTGCCGTGGAAGGTCGAGCCGAACAACATCTGGAGCTCGGCTAAGTTCTTCGAGGCCGATGCTACCAACGGTACGGTTGCTCCGAACACCATGGCGCAGTGGTTCCAGAGCCCATCCAAGAACTTCGTGAGCTTCGACGGCACCAACTTGAACACGAGCAACGTGGCAAGCTTCTACCGTACGTTCTACAATGCAACGGGCCTCAAAGAAGTGAAGGGCGTTGCGAACTGGGATGTTACGCACGTGACCACGTTCCAGTCCATGTTCGAAGGCTGCTCTGTTCTTGAAGAGCTCGACCTTACCGCTTGGAACATGCGCGCGGGTAACCCCACGCTCACCGGCATGTTCGCTGGCTGCCTGAGCCTGATGACGCTCACCTTGAACCCCAACGTGGTTCTGGAGGGCACGGGCCTTACCGAGGTTACCACCCTGAATGGCGAGAAGATCGGCTTCTGGTATATCGATGAATACAAGCGCCAGAACCGCTACGGCACCACGCAAACCTTCGCGAATACTCATTTTGGCAAGAACACGCACGACGCTACGGGCGTTCATACCTACTACTGGTACTACGGTGCTGAATTCGAGAACCCGAACGCTTGGTGGAAGTACGATCGTAACAACCACACGCTGTCCATGGGTCTCTACGATTACTCCGCCTCGGCAGACCATCTGGTTACCGAATACGGCGCGAAGCTGCCCTGGTTCACAGCAACCGGCGCACTTTCGGTACCTATCATCGAGGTACAGCATATCGAGACCAACTTCGGCAAGGCTGGCGAAGATGGTGGCGTATGCGACGGCACTAATGGCATTCAGGTACGCGACTTCAGCAACTGGTTCGCTGGCTTCACCGGCCTGCTCGACTTCGATGGCCGTGGCTTGGATGTGTCGAACACCTACTTCTTCAATGAAGCTTTCAAGGGCGATTCGCGCCTCCAGAAGATCAATATCTCCACCTGGAATATGGTCTACAACGCTCGCTTCAACCAGAAGGACAGCAGCGGATACCGCAGCACCTGGCCGGTGGTTACCAGCATGCTGGAAGGCTGCTCAGCGCTCTCGCACATCATTGCGGGCAATCAGATCTATCTGGTTGGCTCGGGTCTGGTGCGTGATGGCGGCATGTGGGCTGCGGGCGAATTCACGCACGATAACGAATACACCGATGTCGATACGCTCTGGTTCGATACTACTGACCACCTGTTCACTTCTTCCGGTGGCCGCTACATGGCAAACGTGGGCGTCACTCAAGCAACGGGCCGTGCACTGGGCGAAATCGAGTACATCTTCGTACCGAGCGCTCACTGCGGCGTATTCCCGAGCAATGCGGAAGCAACCTGGATCATCATCGACAAGGATTTCAAACTCACCGATACCACCACGTTACAGGCAAGCACGCTCTATATCGGTTGCCGTCCTTCTGCAGCGAACAAGAGCGTGAGCAGCTTCAACAGTTCGAATATCGTTCCGTGGCTCGATCTTTCCTTCAAGCACGTGCGCACCTTCGGTGGCATGAAGCCCAGCGAAATTGCTGCATGGTTCGCCAAGGGCGATGGGGAGATTCTTACCTATTGGAATAAGGACTTTACGCATTGGCAGAAGAGCTATGGTGACAGCAGCTCCTATACGGGAAGTTCTTATATCAGCTTGATCGGCGGTAGAGTCTGGCATAATGGCTACACCGATTCATATGGCAACTATCATCAGGGTTACTACAGCTATCCGAACTCCTATGTTTCTTCGGCACCGTTCGTTCTGCGGGCAGGCTATTACTACACGTTCACCATCACGTATCGTTCAGGCGATACCTATCTTGACTCCTATCGTTACTTCGGAATCGGATCCTCTCGTATCACTACGAGCATAAATATTGCTTCGCTCACCCTCTACCACAAGAACACAAACTGGACTACCGAGACAATCACCTTCCGCTGCGATAGCACGGGAAGCTATTACCTCAACGCGTATGAAACGAATTATCAGCACCGCTCGCTTTGGTACTTCAGCAATATCTCCATTCGTGAACTCGGTGCTGGCAATATCGAAACTTTCGATGGCACGGGCTGGGATGTGAGCAGCACGAGCAACTATAGGCATGCCTTCCGCAAAGCCAACAAGCTTAAGGCGGTCGATATCCATAATTGGACCATGAGCACTAATGGAAGCTACTACGAGAACATGTTCGATGGCACCACTTCGCTCACGCGTCTCGATCTTGGTCCGAAGACCTACCTTCCAGGTGGCACGAGCTCTTCTTCTTGGTACATCACGTCCGATAACTGGGATTATTACAACAACGGTAATCAATATGGCTTGTATACCTCTGGCACGGTTCAGTCTTGGACCATTCGTCGCACGGGCACCAACCCAATTGAGGTTTTCTTCAGCTATGATTCAGGAATCGATAGCCGTGATTATCGCTATCACTATGGATCCTATATTCGTATTCGCTATGGCAAGGATCCAGACCACTGTGATCGCGATCCGCTCATTCTCGAATGGCGCGATATGGCGGGCAAGTACTACTACTTTGACACGCCGTTCATCATCATCGAATTCTATGCACGTGATGGATCGGGCGCCGAGAGTTTGGCAGGCTACAGTGGATCTTACCGTGGTTTCAACGCTCGCATCAGCTATGGCGATCTCTGGTCGGCTTCAGGCACGCGTGCAATCGAAAATGTGAAATACAACTACAACCCCTATACGGTGGGTTGGATCGGTCCAGTCGATAACAACGCCATTTGGGGATGCGGCACCTGGGTCGAGCATAATCGCGATGGTGCTTATGATGAGCTCACGCGCAAAGAAGCACCCTGGTTCGGTACCTCGCCGAATTTGGTAGCACATCATGCCGCTGCAGCTAATAAGGGCAAATATACCTACATCTGGATGCCGGACTGGTGCGGCGACCGCATCAATGGTGACGATCATCTGTGGTGGTACTACCGTCCCGATGGTCACACCCGCGAAGACGGCTATGAGGTTCGCGATAACTCGCTCGTTATCGGTGCGGATCCAGGCTATGCCGGCAAGAGCATCAATATCGATCGCGATACGCGTGTTACCCCGTGGGAAATGGCTGTTTCCGCGGGCAAGATCCACCATGTGGCCACCATCGGTCGCTGGAAAGCATCTACGCTGCGTCATTGGTTTAGCTCTGGTTGCTTCAGCAATCTTGAATCCTTCGACGGCTCAGGTATCGATGTTTCATCTACTTCCACCATCTATGAGATCTTCACGAATCGCACGAAGCTCAAGGAACTGAACCTGCGCGGTTGGTCCATCAAGCCTAGTGTCGATGTTACCAACGCGTTCAGCTCGCTCTATGCGCTCGAGCGCCTGATCATGGACAACCACACTTCGCTCACGACCAATCCGACCCTCATCGGCCAGATTCCCGGTCATGTTAACGGCGTGTGGGTTGCCACGAACGTTACCGAAGACGATGCGAACCCCAAGCTCGACTCGGGCGCGAACTACGTTTACGAAGGCCTCTATGCACGTAACACATCGCCTTCTACCTCCACCGATCGTAGTCTCGAAGTGCTCTATGGTTACACCAACGCAGGTAACGACCACGGCATCGTCACATGGGATTGGCGCTTCGGCACCATCGTGAACTTCCGCCCGAACCATTCTTCAGCTACGGGCAACATCCCCGATATCTTCCTGAATGGCGGCGAGACCATCAACTTCTACAAGGGCAGCGATGGCAAGTACTACGTCGAATTCCCGAATGGCACTATCTATGAGGCGTATGTCCGCGATGGTTACATTCTCGATATGTGGAACACTGAACAGAATCTGCGCACCGATAAGCACGGCAAGCCTGTTGGTGGCACCCAGATCTATTGGGGCGGCAGCTATACAGCACCGAACACGGGTGACTCCAGTGCTGTTTCGGTCACCTTCTGGGCACAGTGGATCAAGGATGCAAACATCACCATCAAGTTCGTGGTCGATACCACGGGCTCCACTTCGGCAAGCACCTCCGAAAGCACGATCGGTTCCGACCGCGCTCAGGGCTACCTCGAGATCACGGGCCTGAAGGTGGGCGACACCATTCAGCTCTTCAATGGTACGCAAGCAGGTCTTTCGATCTACGATGCGCTCACCAATGCGATCCTGGATATGACCAGCTTCGTCGAGTTCTCGCGTCCTGGCTACGATCTGATCGGTTGGACCTACTACATGCGCCACATCTCTTCGGGTGGCGATACGGTCACGCGTGCTTACCAGATTTACTTCAACCGCGAGAACAACGAGATTCGTCTCTTCTGGCCGCCGAATGCAACGGAAGCCGATACGGTTGCTATCGATACCTTCTACGCCCTTTGGGCTCCGAAGACCGGCTACACCATCGAATACATGGCTCCTGAGTCTGCCTACAAGCCCAATAACCGCACTGGTCTCTCTTACGTAGAGATCAACCTCCTGCCCTCCGATGCAGGCAAGGTGAAGCGTCCTGGTTACAAGCTGGCAGGTTGGTATGTGCTCGATGCGGACGGCAACCGCATGACGCTCCCTGATGGCTCGACCCTCATCACGAGCAAGAACCAGGCTGCCATCCGCTTCCGCGATATCGCCCTTTCTGCAGACGTGGCAGACATCCTTTATCTCTATGCTGAATGGGAAGAGGACAACATTCCGCTCACGTTCCAGTCCAACACCAAGGAAAACATCGTTAACCCGACCTCACAGGCACCGCTGCTTTCCAATGGCAACGGCGTGCGTAACGTTGGCGTGATCGTGGCAAAGGGCTACCACTTCGTCAGCTGGACGAACAACCGCACGGGCGATGTGTTCACCAACGCGGTGCTCACGGCAGACCAGATCCGCTCCGTTGCCTTCATCAATGGCAACTGGAATCCGACGGTCTTCACGGCGAACTTCGCACCGAACGAATACACCATCGTCTTCAAGCCAGGCACCGCAGCTGGTCCTACGGGTACCCCCGATAAGGTGGCTAACGGTGCAGGCAACATCGCCGACATGGAAGCAACCTATGGCATTGCCTTCCGTGCTCCGGCTGCAGGCGACACCTCCACCTTCTGGCTGGATGGCTATGTCTTCGACGGTTGGATGACCGACGAGCCTTATAACGAATCGAATCCTTCCACGCCGCGCAAGATCTACGCAGGCCAGACGGTCTACGATCTGCTCGCAGCGCATGGTGGCACCATCACCTTCACGGCAACGTGGCGTCCGCAGACCATCAAGGTTACTTGGATCGCAGGCACGGGCGGCAAGGTATGCGTCAATGGTGATGAAGCACATCAGACCACTACGCTCACTAAGAGCTACACCACCATTTCACCTTCTATTGACATCGTGCGCCCTGTGGCAGACGAAGGCTATCGTTTTGTGGAATGGCGCATTACCGACACGGGCGAGACGCTCACCACCGAAGCACTGCTGAAGTTGGTCAAGGATGGCGAATTCTGGCCGTTGTCTCAGTCCTTCACGGCCATCTTCAGGCCTATCACCTATACCATCGCCTTCGACTATGCTCGTGGCGACGATCACACGCAGCTTGCAACCGGTACGCTGCCTGGTCCGATCTCCAAGACCTTCGGCGTCGAAGTTCGTCTGCCGAACATCCTCGACATGGATGGCGAGATCATGCTCAAGCGTGATGGCTATGTCTTCGCGGGTTGGAACACCAAGGCCGACGGCACAGGCAAGCGCTACAGCATCAACCAGCTGCTCAACGAAGACTTCACCTTCACCGAGGGTGACACCATCTATCTCTACGATATGTGGACGCCTTCCAAGTACACCGTTGAATTCTTCCACGGCGCAACGGGCGTTACCGGCAAGATGGACAAGCAGACGCTCACCTACGATGTCACGTCGTTCCTGAACGCCAATGAATTCATCCGCAACGGTTATCGCTTCATCGGTTGGTCCACGTCCTACTTCGATCCTCCCATCTACACCGATGGCCAGGCTGTGAAGAACCTGGGCAAAGATGGCGACAACATCATGCTCTTCGCTCATTGGGAAGCGATCGGCGAATACAACGTGTTCTTCGAGATGGATAAGGGTTCCACCGATAAGGCAACCATGCACCTGCCAGCATCCTACGATCCGTACAAGGGCGTTCAGGTCAAGCAGGGTGGCTTCGTTGCGGTCGATCAGGCACCAACCTTCAGCCAGAACGACATTCAGCAGGCAGCAGGTTACTTCCTGTCCTACTGGTCATACATCATCGAGCACGAAGATGGCAGCACCGAAACGGGCGTTACCACCGACGTGAAGAAGATCGCCATCACCGGCAAGACCACCTTCTCGGCTCACTTCGCACCTGATCATGTCTTCGTGGTCATCTACGAACCGGGCACGCATGGCACGTTCCCTTCCACGCAGGATAAGACCTTCTTCGTGAACCTCGATCCTAACTCCACCCGTCCGACCTTCGGTGGTCAGGCAGCGGGCACGCAGCTCGATCCCGATTACTTCGATACGGCAACGTCCAACCCGAAGAACATCGATAACCCCAAGGGCATCCCAGGTTATGAATTCATCGGTTGGCACTGGACCACTACCGACGAGAACAACGTTGTTACGCACCACTTCTCCTTCAACACGGAGTACGAAGGTGTAACCTACACCGCAGAAGCACTGCCCAGCGAAGTTGATCGCAACTATGTCTTCGAGGCATGGTGGCAGCCTTCCGAGGTTACCGTTTACCTGAGCCCCAACGGCGGCGAATGGATCCTCGATTCCAATGGCCAGCTGGTGAACCCCGATGCTGCGGGTGATTTCGTGCTCGAACGCGGTCAGTCTTTCGCAATGCTCACGCAGTACTGCGGCCAGATCGTTGAATTGCCTTCTGCCGACAAGATCCTGCAGCGTGTTGGCTGGCGCTTTGTCGGTTGGACCGACAGCGCTTGGGAAGCGGTGAAATGGCAGCCTGGGGAAACGCTGCTGGCCTACTATGGTCTGCGCATCTATGCAGTATGGCAGCGCCTTACCTACAATGTTTCCTTCAACTCCAATGGCGGCACGCCTGTTTCCGACAAGAAGGGCATCGGCTGGTCCGATCGTAACGTGCTCGCAGGTGTTGATACGCCTACCAAGGTCGGTTATGAATTCGACGGTTGGTATATCGTGAACCCCTACAGCGATCGCTTCGACGACAGCATCGATAAGGTTTCCAACAACACCACCTACGCCGACCTGGCACGCTACAACGGTCTCACCGACGAAACCGCACTCGCTAACGGCATCATCCTTTATGCGAAGTGGCTCGAGAAGCAGGCAGAGATCTACTATCGTCCGGTCGTCATGGACGCACAGGGTAGGTTCGTGAAGACCACGGGTGGTTCGCTCACGGTAACCTCTGAAACCATCTACGCTATCTCCACGCTCACAGCACCGCGCGGTTCCCAGGCATCGAGCAACACCGGTTATCACTTCCTCGGTTGGTACGATGCTCAGGGCAACCTGCTCTCTCGTAGCGAGAAGTACATTCCTACCAAGAGCGAATACAACCTCACCGGCCAGTACTGGGGCGACGCGAACCACAGCGTATACTATGCGCTCTTCGAGCCGAACTCCTACACCATCGAGTTCATCAACAACGGCGGCATCGGTCGTATCGAGGCTATTACGGTCAAGTACGACGAATACCGCAATCTCCCCGTGAACGATGGCCAGATGGCACGTGTGGGTTATGGCTTCGCTGGCTGGTCGACCGTAGCCGATGGCTCGGGTATGCACTATGGCGATGGCGCTCAGGTTCATAACCTCTCCAGCATCAATGGTGCGGTCATTTCGCTCTATGCGGTATGGCAAGGCAATGTCTTCACCCTTACGCTCGATCCGAACGGTGGTAGCCCGAACTCATGGGATAACGTGGCTAAGCCGCCCGTGACCTACAGCGGTTCGCAGGTTATCTATCACATGGTGGCAGGCTCTTCGATTCATCTGCCCGACACCTTCACCTTCGTACGCACTGGCTACACCATGGATGGTTGGGTGGATAAGCCCAATGGCGATAAGGTCATTGCTCCGGGCTCTCGTTACTGGATGCCCGGCGGTTCTGTGGTCCTGTATGCTCACTGGGTACCCAACAGCTACATCATCCGCTTCCAGCCAGGTGCAGTTGATGTTCTGGGCTACGAAGACATGGTCGACGTTCGCATCAACTACGATACCCACGCATACCTGCCTTCTAACACCATGACGCGCGAAGGCTATCGCTTCGTGGGTTGGACTTCGGACTACGGTTCGTTCTCCAACTGCGCTGAAGTCTACAACCTCACCACGGTGAACGATAAAGTCATCACGCTCACGGCAGTATGGCAGGCGCTCCCGCACACCGTTACGTTCAACGGTGGGGAAGGCGGCACCCTTTCAGGTGTTGCGAACCCGCAGACGGTCAACCATGGCGGCCATGCCACTACGCCAAACGCATATCGCCAAGGCTACGTGTTGATCGGCTGGAGCTACTCCATGGAGATCAACGGCGGCCAGACCCTCACCGGCATGACTGATGATCCCAGCTCTATCGAGATCTTGGGCGATACCACCTTCACCGCATATTGGGGCGGTCCGAGCGCGGTCGTTTACCTGCCGGGCAACCACGGCTCCTTCGCTTCCCACAGCAAGGATCCGGGCTCCCAGACGCTCTACACCGATCTTCCGTTCGGCGCCATGGGCGATCAGTACGCTTACCGTGGTCCTACGGGCACCACGGGCCTGCCGCTGGGCCAGGAAGGCTGGACCTTCACTGGTTGGGTGCGCACCGCCTACGATAACGATGGTCACAAGATCGGCGAGAGCTACTTCATCTCTGCTGAGACCTGGGTGCGCGACAAGACGGGCAGCCTCGGTTTCATCGATGAAGGCGAATACACCATCTACTTCACCGCTCAGTGGTATAAGCCCTTCAAGCTCACCTACGATCTGAATGGTGGCGGCGAATGGGTCAAGGATTACGACTTCGGTTACACCACTGATGGTGTGAGCGACCCTGTTTCCATGATGGTCGGCGCTGGCGAGACCGTGCACATTCCTACCAAGGATGCGCTTATTCGTCCGGGCTACATCTTCAATGGCTGGGCAACCTCGGAATACAACGCAGCTCACGGTTGGGTTACCTATCCGACCTACGATGAAGACGGCAATGTGGTGAACCTCTACACCATGCCTGAACACGACGTGACCTTCTATGCCGTATGGACCATCCGTACCTATAACGTTCACTATGCAACCGGCACGGGCACCTACATCGGCGTTCAGAAGTTCACCTACAACGACACCGGCCTCCTGCCGAGCCCGAACCCGGTATGGCCTGGTTATACCTTCAACAACTGGTACACCGAAGACAACTCCAACCAGTCTTACGGCGACGTGCCTCATGGTGATCGTGTCTACAACTCCACGCATCTCTATGAGATCCTGCCGAACGAAGAGGTTACCGATATCATCATCTATGCTTGGTTCGTTCCGGGTTATGCGAACATCTACTACTTCGTCGATCAGCAGTTCCAGGGCGGCACGCTCACCAACATGCGCGACTCTGGCATCTCCGCATTCGACGGTGTACCTACCGGATCCACGGCAGTGCCCGATGCAGGCTATGAATTCATCGGTTGGTACGATGCGAAGGGTCGCCTGGTAGGCACCGAAGCGAAGTTCGTTCCCACCAAGAGCCCTGACACCGCATGGCTCGATGGTACGGTCTACTATGCACGCTTCCAGTACAAGCAGTACTCCATCATCTTCAACAACAACAACGGCCAAGGCAGCTTGCCCACCCAGCGCGTTGCCTACGATGAATACGTCACGCTCACCCCGAACGCCAACCGCATTACGCGTCCTGGCTTCGAGTTCCTGGGTTGGGCTACCGGCCAGATCGATCCGCTCATGAATCGCGAAGATCTGCAGCAAGCGCTTGCCGACCGCGGTCTTTCCTTCTTGGCAGACCAGGCACGTGTGGTGAACCTCGCTGGCCAAGACAGCAGCCAGGTTACGCTCTGGGCTGTCTGGCTGAATGTTGGTTGGAAGGTCCACTACGATCTGGATGGCCAGAACGACTACTACTGGAACACCAACAAGGATGGCCGCTTCCTGGGCTGGATCGCTCCTGAAGACAACGATCGCATCCACCAGGTGGGCGTTAAGGTGAATGCACTCACCTACGAAGACACTCATGGCGCACACCGCAATGGCTATAAGTTCATCGGTTGGCAGTACCTCACCGAGGCAGGCACCTGGCAAACAGTCAACTTCGGCGCAGAATTCACCATGCCGAACCACGACGTTACCTTCAAGCCGATCTGGGAGGCCATCAAGTACACGGTCATCTTCGATCCGGGTCTGTCGGAAGGCTACGACATCTCGGGTGCGTATGCGTCTGACTCGAACCTCAACTTCACTAACGATGGCAAGCCATACTTCCAGCTCGAGGTCTCCTTCGACGAGCTCTTTGATGCAGGCGAGCGCTACTATCGCAGTGGCTTCGACTTCCTGAAGTGGATCGTTACGGGCTCCAGCAGCTGGGGAACGTCCTTCTCCGTGCTCGATGGCGAATATGACGCTGGTTGGTACAAGAACTTCTGCAACGTTGAAGGCGGCATCGTCACCTTCACGGCGAAGTGGTCGGGCAAGAAGGTCACTGCGATCTTCGAATCCTCCGATCCTACGCAGGGCACTGTTACGGGCGATATCCGTCAGCAGCTCTACGCAGGCGATAACGTTCGTACGGGCACGGTCTACACCACGCCGGGCTACAAGAAGGCACTGTCCTACTGGAAAGCGCGTGTTACGCTGTTCCACGAAGACGGTACGTCCTACTACGAGTATCACGACATCAAGCCTTCTGACCTGAAGGACTATGTCCTGCAGGGCGACACCACCTTCACTGCTTACTGGACCGATGCGTTCGACGTGTGGTTCTTCGAAGGTGAATACGGCGACTTCTACAGCAACGGCGGCCACGATGCAGGTCATACTGGTGGCGAGGAAGGCAAGACGCGCTTCACTCATGCGGTTGGCACCGAGGGCATCCCCACCTACGCAGGTATGTGGAACGGTCTGCCGCGCTCGACCACCTATATCGACGCGAACCGTCGCATCACCTATGCATTCAAGGGCTGGGCACTTGCAGCGATCGGTCCCGATGGCCTGCCGCTCATGGAGGATGGCCATGCGGTCTATCGCACCATGGAAGATGGCAAGACACCAATGTATCTCTATGGCCCCGATGGCCTGCCGGTCACCGCTGCTGATCTTTCGAGCCTTATCCTCATCGACAAGCTCAAGGAGCTCGGTCTTGAGGGCACCGGCAACCTCTACCTGGTCGCAACCTGGGAAGAGGCAGACTACACCATCTACTTCGAATCGCAGTTCCCGCCGCAACCGAGCCTGCCTTCTGGCTTCGGTAACATCGACCTGAATTCAGGCACGATGCCCATCCAGCAGATGGCCTACGAGACTGAGGTCGCTCTGGCACCGAACCAGTATGCAGCGGTCGGCTATGAATTCATCGGTTGGTCCACCAAGGCGCTTTCCGAGATATACGACGGGAAGACGTACTTCGACTATAACGTGACCCTTGACATGATCAAGGAGCAGATCAACTCTGCTAATGCTCGTTTCTATGCGAACATGGCACTCTTTGGTCCGAAGACCGCTGCCGACTTCGAGGTCGAACCTGGCAGCATCACCCTCTACGCAATCTGGCGTATCCAGCGCTACGAGGTAACCTTCCTTACCTCCGGCGACAACGTTGGCGGCATCATCCTCGACAATGATGGCAATGTGCTGCAGGACGGCCACGAGAAGCTCACCCAGTGGGTCGTCTACAATACTCATCCGCGCTCCGAGAAGATTCCTCATCCGAGCCAACCTGGTCAAACCTACGACCTCATCCTTCACGAAAACCCCGGTTATGCCTTCGCTGGTTGGGACTACGAAGTAACCCTGCCGAACGGTCAGAAGTTCACTGGCTTCTTCGAGAGCTCCGACGGCATTCCTGGCATCACCGTTTATGGCCGCACCATCGTTCGTGCGGTATGGGAGAAGCTCCACACCATCACTTATAACCCTGGCGATCACGGCGCTTGGGCAGAGAACACCATCGTTTCTGGTGGTCTGCGCGCCGATAAGGATTACCTGATCGACTACGTCACCCTGGGTGGCAAGACCGATCCTAACTTCACCACGCCGCTCGACTACGGCGATGGCAAGGGCGCGCTCGTCCGCACCATGCCGGTATCCAACAGCGATGAGTGGATGTTCGACGGTTGGGTATCCAACGACGGTCGCTTCTTCCAGACGGTCGAAGACGTGCTCAAGGCACTCATGGGCCGCGAAGACATCGTCCTCACCGCAAACTGGCTCCGTAAGCCGGTCACGGTTCACTTCGACCCGAATGGCGGCACTCCGGTTGCTGGCTCCACTGCACTGAACGATCGTACCGACCTCATCCCTTACCAGCAGATCGTTCTTCCGTTCGTGGGCACCGTTACCAAGGCAGGCTACGAACTCTATGGCTGGTCTTACGATGGCAAGATCTATCGCACCTACGAGGAAAGCTCCGATGTGTTCATCGTTCCACGCTTCGGCGCAACGCTTACGGCGGTATGGCAAGAGATCACGGTGTTCATCACCTTCAAGTCCGAAGGCACCAACACTACCGGCGCTGGCTACATCGTGTCCGATCAGGGCACCCCGATGTGCACCTACAACCGTTGGGGTCAGATCACGGGTTATTACTACGGCATCAATGGCGTGCCGGTCGTGAAGCGCGAAGGCGCGCACACCGGTTATGTCTACAACCCGGCAGTTAACGGCGGCGCGGCTATGTATCCGCAAACGTTCGACACGCTGCGTATGCGCCTTTCCTCCATCACGGGCGAGACGCGCGGTTATCTCTACGACTATCGCTACAACACCTATTTCGATACCCCGATCTCCATCACGGCTATCGCTCGTCAGGGTTATCACTTCCTGCACTGGGTCGATTCGCACGGCGTTATCGTCTGCGAAGACGCTACCTTCGTAGCACCTGCTGGTTCTTCTGGTGTGTGGGCAGAGACCACCTACTACGCCATCTTCACCGAAGACCAAGACGTTATGATCAAGTATCAGGTCTCCGATCCTGATCATGCATGGCTCTCACGCGACAAGGAATCGGTCGCACCTTCCACGGGTCGCGCACTGGGCACCGAAGTGCATCTGCTTCCGGGCTACCGTGTTGTCGGTTGGGCGGTCGACTGGGATGGTGGCGATCTGCCTTCCATCGACGAGCTCATCGAGCTGGGCAAGATCATCTTCAACCCGCCGCGTTATGGCGAAGGCCTTGCAGGTGCTCAGATCTTCTACGATCCGGCAGATCCACTGAAGGGTGGCCACACCTACACCGCCATCATCGAGCCGGCTGAGGATGTTGAGTTCACCGTGAACCATCACTTCCAGTCCAGCAACGGTGTGACCTTCGAACTGAAGAAGACCGACGAATACAAGGGTCCGCAGGATGCACGCGTCGACGTTCGCTATGAAGATGTTATGCAGCCCGATGGCTCCACGCTGCGCAAGTATCACCTCTACCTCATCGACGATAATGGCACGGCAACGGGCATTCTCATCGACGAGATCCTCCTCGGCCCCGATTACACGAGTGCAAATGGCCTCACGTGGCTCTATGCTCCCGATATCTCGGCGCAGACCGCTCATGGCACCATCAGCCTGGGCCGCAAGCTGGTTTTGGATCTCTACTACCTCATCGATCCGCGCAACGTGGCAACCATCGGCTATCAGGTGATCAACCTTCCGAGTGGCACCAATAACCAATACGGCAATGGCGACTACGGCGCTACCGAGCCTACCTTCGAACTGATCGCAGGCGGCACGCACAACGTCCCGAATGGCTCTACAGCACAAACGCCTCCGGGCTATGTGTTCCTGGGTTGGTATGCACACCTCTCCGACATCGCCGGTGGGGTAGCGCCGCTCTCGACCGACCTCACCTTCATCCCGCCAGTGCCTGCAGCTGGCTGGGTGGTTGGCGACACCTACACCTACTATGCGATCTTCCGCGAACTCGAAGACATCGAGATCTCCTACGACTTCACGCCTTCCAACGGCGGTAGCGTTTCGATCGATCACGATTCCTTCGCTCCGGTCACGGGCAAGCCGAAGGCAGTTTACACCACGCCGAACCCCGGCTTCCGCTTCTCGCACTGGACCAACAAAGATGGCCTCTGGATCGCTGCAGACGGCACTCCGATCGAAGGTTCCGACACTTGGACCGAGGTTCCTCAGGGCGTATCGCTCATGGGCTCCACCTTCTTCCCTCAGCATGTGAATGGCAGCTACCTCATCTACAACGGCCAGACCTTCACGGCTCACTTCACCACCGACATGGTGTCCTTCACGGTCGAGCGTTATAAGGTCATCAACGGCCGCGTGGTCTACATCAACTCCGATGGCACGCTGAATTTCTCTTCGAAGGCACCGGTCGAGAAGCTTACCTTCATGGCAATGCCCGATTCGCATGTGGCAGTGCTCTACGATGCCGATAACGATCGCTACTATGTAGCGGGCGTTGATGCAACGGGTCAGAAGCTCGCCGATGCGCTCGAATACTTCTTCACCGAGTGGGCAGGCTACACCTATCTGCCGGGTTATGAGCTGGCTATCGAATCTGGTGTGGTCAACGCCGATGGTACGCTTGTGTTACGCATGTACTACGCAGCTGACCCGAACACGCTCGTTACGGTCGAACGCTGGACGGTTACCATCCCGAATGCCAACGAGCCTAACAACAAGGTCACCGACCTCTACGACACCACGTACTACGGTGGCAATTACAACAACAACGGTTTCTTCACCGATACCTGGCTTACGCTTCAAGTTATGGCAAACGCAGGCCAGACTATTCCTGAAGGGTATCTGGGCGTGCTCGCACCACTGGGCTATCACTACATCGATCACCCGAACGAGATCCTCTCCGGCATCGTTCTGGGCGATGGTTCGCTGCTGCTGCGCATCTACTTCGAGGCAACCGAAGGTGCTACGTCCTACACCGTCGAACACTACATCATCGACGGCAAGAAGAACGTCACCCTCCTGAACTCCGAAGTGATCGACGGTGTAACCGCGGGCCAGGTCGTTATGACTGATCCTTCGCTCTTCGATCCAGCGGCATACGGTCATCCAGGTTACTCCTTCGTAGAGAGTGCTGAAGGCCTTGTTGGTGGCGTTCTCATGACGCTCTACTCCAAGACCACCGAACTCTACGTGGCAGGCGATGGTACCACTAAGCTCATCGTCTACTATCTGGCAGACACCCGTTACCTCCAGTTCGATCTGGGCGTTGAGGGCAAGTGGGCTGAAGACTTCCGCGATGAAAAGGTTCGTCCGATGCAGGCTGGCAACGAGACCATCCTGCCGGGTGCCGATTGCGCAGTCCGTGAAGGCTACGAGTTGGTCGGCTGGTACATCACCGACCGTGGCACCAATACGCGTGGCACCAATTCTGTTCAGGTAGCAAACGATATCCTGGCGAATGCTAAGACTGGCCTCTATGCTCTGGGTGGTCTGTTCGTGATGCCAGAGCTCGCTAACGATTCTGAACTCCTCACGCAGATCGGCGACAACTACTTCTACACGCTGCATGCGATCTGGCGCGCAACGGATGCAACCTACTCCGTTGAGGTGTGGGTCCAGAACGCTGATGGTACGCTGCAGCGCGTCGAAGTGAAGCTGCCGGGCGCAGATGCTAATGGCGTTCTGAAGTCCACCTTCGGCGACACCATCGACTTCAACGATCCTACTGATCCGTATCGCATCTGGGGCGCTAACCCTGAAGATCGCGCTTCTCTGGGCGAGGGCTTCGGCATCACCGATCCGGCAGGCTATACCTTCGTGGCTAACTTCAGCTGCGATCCTTCAACGCCGATCAGCCCGAACAGCTTCGACAAGACGCTCAACGTGTTCAACTCTGTGAACTCCATCGTGCTCGATGCGAACGGCAAGACCATCTACCTGTTCTACCGCTACATCGAGAACGGCGTGCACTTCACGGTCAACCGCTACATGGTTCTCTCCGATAACACGCGCGTTGAAGTGGACAAGAACGGCAACCGCCTCCATCGCAATGCTAAGGGCCAGATCCTCGACGCTTCCGGCAATGTTGTGGCAGAAGAGAATTACGGCGACTACCTCATCTATGTGGAAGCATCGGCAGGTCAGCTGGCACACGCTGTGCTCCAGCAGTTCCTCATCGACAACGGCATCACTTACCTGCCAGATGCTAACCACGTAGTGAACCCCGCCGATCTGGTGAACTACTACATCATCATGAATAACATCCCGGGCTTCAGCTATTCCCAGCTGCTCTCCGAGCTCACCTGCAAGGCATACGTTGCAGGCGATAACTCCACGGTGCTCGAGCTCTTCTTCGCAGCCGATCCGCAAGCGATCGACTACCAGCTGGGTGCAGGCCAGTGGGCAATGGCTAACCTCAACCGCGACGACGGCCTGTTCGGCGGCACGCTCACGCACGTTTATCCTTACGACACCATCACGCTTCCGGTGGCTTCCAATGTGGAGCGCAACGGCTACGATCTCGTCGGCTGGGCAACCTCCGAAGACATCGCGAAGGCCATGACCGATGCGATCCTGGCCGACCCGAGCATCGACCTTAACACGCTCTTCGGTGACACCTTCTTCGCTGCAGGCGCACGTTGGGAAGTTCCGGGCTCCACGCTCATCATCGACGGTTACGGCGTTACTCGCCTCTATGCGGTCTACAGGGCAGCGAACGTTAACTACAACGTGTATGTCTACCGCGTCGAAGCGGGCCAGATCATCCGTGATAAGGCCTTCGAGCGCTCCGAGTACACCTGGACAGCTAAGGACAGCAACGGTAACGACGTTACCTATAAGAAGTACGCCTATGTCGACTTCGACGGCAATTCGCTGCTCACCGCTCCTACCGACAGCATGGTAGGCTTCGTTGATGACGACGTTTTAAGCGGCTTCTTCATGAAGATCCCGTATCGTGCAGGCTATCGCCTCATCACCGACCCGAACTACACCACAGCATTCGGTCAGATGAAGCTCACCGGCACGGTTACCGCAGACGGTCGCCTCACCCTCATCCTCTACTACGAGGCTATCCCGAACGGTTCTGAATATCAGGTTGAATACTGGTACTGGGATCCTGCCACCAACAAGCCCGTCAAGTTCGACGAGCGTGTTCCGGGCACTACGCCTACTGGTCCTACCGCATCTACGGTCACCATTAAGGGCACCGCAGGCTACACCGCTAACGTGAACACCGCAGGCGCAACCAACGCACCGGGCATCTTCGACACCAAGTTCGATGCCGTTACCAACGACACCAACTTCACCTCGCTTGGTTGGCTGTGGAAGGATATCGAAGGCTTCGTTGCTGCACCGTCCGGTTCCTGGACCTGCGTGACCAACGGCACCATCACCTACATCTATGGCTACAAGACCGACGCAGATGGCACCTATGTGCTCGACGCAGATGGCAACCCCATCCCGCTGTATCGTACGCTCACGCTCCAGCAGGGCATGCTGTTCTCCTCATCCTATTCCGGCACTATCGTAGGAGATCCGAACAACATGCTCGTGCTCAGGTTGTTCTACACTCCTGCTCCGCGTAACGTTACCTTCGTTCCGGAGCAGGGCGTGTGGGTCAGCGGCACCGATACGTTCAGCTCGTCTTCGTCGAACACCTACACCACGGGTCAGACCATCAACGTCCCGCAGAACACGCACCTCACGCGTCCGGGCTATGAACTGATCGGTTGGACCACCAACCACGATCTGGTCGACACCACCATCACCGATGCGTGGATCAACGACCCGAACCGTTCGCTCGAAACCCTGAAGACGCTCCTGGGCGATTCGTTCGCAAGTGTGTTCTTCGATCTGAACTACACGGTCACCGCAGATTCCGACCAGTTCCTCTATGCGATGTGGGCACCGGCTGAGACCACCTTCCTGGTCGAGCACTATCGTGTGGTTGCAGAGGTCGATCAAGACGGCAACATCGTGAAGATCCACAAGATCGAGGATGCACCGGCGGTCACCACCACGCAGCAGGGCAAGTCGGAAAGCGCCATCACGGCCGATATGATCAACAAGATCACGGCAGCGCTCTACAACCTCTACCCGAACATGAAGGGCTATTCGTACTACGAAGGCTTCAGCCAGCTGTGGAACGGTGTCCAGTACGACGAGATCTCCTCCATTGCTTCGCTGGCTCCGAATGGCACCACGCTCTTCAAGCTGTATTACGTTTCTGAATACGTTCCTTACACCGTTGAATTCTGGAAGGTTTCCGGTGAAGGTGTGGCATCGCGTGTTACCGATACGAACGGCAATGCTGTGAGCATCCAGCACGAAGGTCTTGCTGGCGCCTACGCCAAGGCCGACGCCGAGAAGGAAGCCGATGGCATCACTTGGAAGGGTTACACCTTCGTCGATGCCGATGGCAACACCATCATCCCGGCCTTCCTCACCGACGATGTTTACACGAGCCTTCTCATCCCGAATGGCTATGTCTACACGCCGGGCACGTTCACCATCAACGACTTCTCTTACACGTCCGACCCGTACAAGCTCATCAATGGAGATGGCTCCACCATCATCCGTCTGTACTTCGCGCCCGACACGCACAAGCTCTCGCTCATCCTGAACGGCACCGCAACGGATGCTTCCTGGGTGAAGAGCTACGCTGGTGCGGGCAATGCGTTCGTCCAGACCGGATCGATCAACGTGGTCACGGGCAGTGTGGTCTACCTGCCAGGCGCTGCTGCGGCAACGCGTCCGGGCTATCAGCTGGTGGGCTGGTACGAGACCAATGACTATATCGACTATGTGGGCAACGACTCCATCACGCTCTACAACAACGTGCTCAAGACCGATCCGAAGTTCCACGCAGTTGGCTCGCTCTTCACGGTTCCGGCTCCGACCGACCCGAACAACCCTGAAACGTTCCTCTACGCCGTTTGGGTGGCTCAGGAGTCCAACTTCCAGATCGAGTACTACAAGGTAGTGGGCGGCCGTCAGACGCTGGCATACACCAGCCGCCTGAACAGCCTGCGCTATGCAACGGGCGACACCGTCGACCTGCGTACGGCCGATAAGTCCGACCTGCAGGCCATCTACAAGCTCATCACCAACAGCACCTTCAGCGATGGCGGCCGTGAATACGACTTCCGTGGCTATCACTTCAGCATGGATTCGGCTCTGGGCTACGATCAGTTCCTGCGTCTCGTTATCAAGGGCGATCCTACCGATCCGACCATCTTCAAGGTCTACTATGTGGCAGACCTCACCACTGAATACAAGGTGCATCACTGGTTCGTCGATGGCGACGGCAACGCTTACGAAGCGCTCGTCGAAGTTCGCCAGGGCGAGACCGACACCGAGATCCAGCCTTCCGACATCGGTCTGAAGTATCAGAACAACCCCGATGTGGCTATCCGCGGCATGGTGAAGAATGGTGAGATCTACTGGCTCTACGATGGCCAGCCCGAGAATCTGCACTACAGCTTCAACGGCTTCATCTTCTTCCCGAACTCCGACGGTACGGTTCCGGGCACGAGCTACCAGACCTCGCTCGCACAGCACATCAAGGGTGCACCGCTGGGCGCTGGCGGCACGGAATTCTTCCTCTACTATCTGGCAGACGAGCTGCCGCTGAAGTTCCTGCTGGGCGTTGAAGGCACGAGCGACTACGACAAGCGTGCGTGGACCTCCGGCGCAGCAGACATCTCGGGCAACTATCGCGTTGGCAAGACCATCCGTACCCCGAACTCCTCCTCGGCTATCCGCCCGGGTTATGAGCTGATGGGTTGGTACTCTGGTCCTAACGACACCGTCTTCACCAACATGGTGGGCTACAACTCCCACACGTGGGCACAGTGGCTCGCTGCTAACGGCACCACGGCCGATGGCTCTGGTCTCTACATCCCGGCTGGCGCAAGCTTCAAGATGCCTCAGCGCGGCATGACCTTCTACGCGATCTGGCGTGCGAAGGACGTTGTCTTCACCGTCGATCGTTGGCAGATCGAAGGCGGCACCACCGCAACCAAGTACGACACCATCCGTCTGCACGGCTATGCGGGCGACACGGTCTCCTTCGTCGATCCTACCAACCCCACGGCCACCACGCCGATCTACGTGATCCAAGGCGATGGCACGCTGGCGATCGACCACAACGAGACCCGCGCTATGAACACTTGGTCCATCCCGGGCATCACGGGCTACCATCTCTTCGGCTCTGAAGTAGATGATGATCCGGCAGATGCTACGGTGGGTGGTGTGAACTACGCAGACCTCGTGGTCACCGAGGGCGTGGTCGCAGAGATCACCGGCCAGGCAACGGGCGAACCCAAGATCGTCCTGGTCTATGTGCCTAACAAGAATACGGAATACAAGGTCTATCACCACCTGGTGAAGGGCGATGGCGCAACCATCTCCGACGTGGTGGACGAGAACGGCAACCCCTATGTGGTCACCTACACCGGCAAGACCGGCGCCTTCGTCGATGAAGCCACCGGCCGCAGCTATGCGCTCGTCTACGACCCGAACAACCCGGTTGCTCCTGGTCTCTACATCAAGGGCTACGTCTTCGGCAGCCACACGGGCGAGAAGCTCTCCGGTACCATCTTGGCCGATGGCACCATGCGCCTGGATCTCTACTACCTGGCAGAGCGTCAGCAGCTCAACTTCGAGCTGGGCACCAAGGCCAACGATGGCACCTACAACAATGGTGCTTGGTGGCGTGGCGCTAACCCCTCGACCAACATCTACAAGACTGGCGAGCTCGTTACCCTGCCGAACGCTATGACCGGCATTCGCCCGGGTTACACTCTGTATGGTTGGTATGTCGTTCCGGCTGACAAAGTGGCTACCAGTGGTCTTGCGACCGCTATTGCCGATGCGCTCTACAATGGTTGCGACCTGAGCGGTAATGCAGCAAGCCAGTGGATCGCTGCTAACGCAGCTCGCATCTTCCTGGCAGGCTCGAACAACTTCGAGATGCCCAACGAAGAGACCACGCTCTACGCTATCTGGATGCCGGCTCAGTCCGAATACAAGGTCGTCGTCAACGTGCTCCAGGGCAACGGCGTTACCGAGAAGCTGGCGGAATACACCCGCACGGGCACCACGGGCAACTACCTGAACTACGTGAACCCGCTCGCTCCTTACGAGGCTAACCCCGATAACCACGCATCCATCGTTCAGTGGCTGCAGGCTATCGCAATCGCAGCTGGCTACGAGATCGACCTCAACCCGGCTAGCCCGCTCGGCCCGGCTGATGGCATCCTGAACGCCTTCGGTCCCGACGCAACGGCAGCAGGCATCGATCAGACTATTCTCTACATCTACCTGAAGGCGATCCCGAATGGCACCACCTTCTACGTAGAGCGCTACACCGTCGATGTGAACAACGCAGGCCTCTATCAGCAGCCTAAGCTCTATGACACGCATGAGTACACCGGTACCGCTGGTTCGTATGTCCGTGTCGATGCAGCGCTCGATACCAACGGTGTCGATATCCTGAACGCTGTGCTCGATGCGTATAACAACTGGATCGCAACTGCAGCAGCAGGCGCAGAAGAAGGCTGGCAGTACCTCCACGCTAACGGCAGCATCTTCGGCTTCAGCTACGATGCGAACTTCTCCAAATACCTCGCAGAGGGCGACCCGGCAGCGCTGCTCTACGCAACGCTTTCCAACGGCCGCATCGTGGGACACTTCGGCGACAGCACCTCGCATCCCGATGCACTGGTCCTGAAGCTCTTCTACGTGGTCGATCAGTACACCATCACCTATAAGAGCCTGGGTGGCCAGATCACCGATGGCGCCACCACGGCAGAGAACGTTGATCGCACGGCGTATTACAACCACACCTTCACGCCGCTGCCGGCAAGCCAGGTTACCAAGACCGGCTACGAGCTGGTTGGCTGGCTCAACACCACAACGGGCGACACCTACAACATCAAGGCAGATGGCACGTTCGACGCTATCACCTATACCTGGAACCAGAACATCACGCTTGAGGCGATCTGGAAGGCACTGCCTGCTAAGGTAACCGTGGTTCATGTGAAGCTCGACCACGAAGGCAACTACGTGGACAAGAAGGAAGACACCTTCATGAAGGACTCCGGCCTTACCTTCACCGTGGCAGAGCGCGATAACACCACCGCACACGACGCTGAGACCTACGTAGACCGCTATGGCCGTCTGAACCCCAACCTGAACGCAGATCCGCTCTTCTGGCGCGGCTACACGCATCTGAAGACCGGTCCGTTCCTCATGAATCGTGTGCTGCCGGGTGGCCTTACGGTCAACAGCTCCATCGACGCAACGGGCTATGAGCGCGCTGTGGTTCTGGCCGATGGCTCTACCGTCATCTACGTGTTCTACTATGCAGGCTTCGTTCCCGAGGATCCGACCGATCCGAACAAGCCCGATCCGACCGATCCGCATGATCCTTACGATCCGAACAAGCCCGATCCCGATCCGTTCGATCCAGACGATCCTAATCCGGTGAACCCGCCGAAGCCCGGCCCGGTCGATCCTGACGACCCGGATACCCCGACGCCTACTCCGGACCCGGATGAGCCCGATCCTAACGATCCGTACTATCCGGATCCGAACCCCACTCCGAACCCGGATCCTACCGAGCCCGAGATCGATTACTCGGTCAAGGTCAACTATGTGGTCAACCGTTATGTGGTTACCGGCGACGGCAAGCGCGTGCTCGTAAGCTCTCACTACTACAAGAGCTATGTGGGCAACACCATCTACGCAGACGCGCTCTATTCTGGTCAGACCCCGGGCACCACCGGCACCACCGAATGGCATGCATTCGACAAGGCCATCGTGGGCTACACCTACCGCGATAGCCTGCTGGGTCCGGCAGCTTACTGGGCAACGGCTCACCCCGACTGGGTAACCAACGATTCTGGCGTTATCGCAAGTGTGGCAGGCAACGGTTATGGCCTGGTGCTGAACCTCTACTACGAGGCGAACACCTACCGCCTGACCCTGAACCTCGATCCTGATACTGCTAAGGGCAGCTTCACGGTTCCTGCTGGCTGGACCCTCTCGGCAGACGGTCGCAGCATCTATCGCGATTACCTCACCGGCCAGACGGTCGATCCGCTGCCTTCCGACCTCATGGGCACCAACAACCAGCACAATAACACCGCGGCGAACCCCTATCGCCAGGGTTACGAGCTGGTCGGCTGGTCCACCCAGAACACCGGCGCTCTCTACGGCGCAGGCCATGTGGGACAGCAGGCACACGAAATCGCTCAGAAGTACTTCGACGATGCAGCGCTCGCTACCCCAGCATGGCTGGTGGCTAACGGCACGGCAGGCTACGATGTGCTCACCGCGGCACTCGCAGCAGACGGCATCTACTCCACCATCCTCTGGAGCGCTGACGGTGCAACGTTCATCATGCCGGGCACCAACCTGCAGCTGTGGGCCATCTGGAACCCCGACAACAACACTGAATACACCGTGAACCGCTACAAGATCGATGGTCAGGGCAACAAGGTGCTCGTTTCCACGCAGAAGTTCACGGGCTACACCGATCAGCTCATCACGGCCGACCGCAACTACTATGAGAAGCGCTTGGGCAACACCGTCGATGACACCGATGCATCGCACACCTATCGTTACCACGATACGGCGATGAATGGTTACACATACGAGCGCATGATCACGCAGACCATCACGGTCACGCTCGCCGATGGCTCCACCCGCACCTTCACGGTTCCAGGTATCCCGGCTGCTGGCCTGGCTTCCATCTACGAACTGCGCCTGGCATCCGATGGCTCCACCGTGTTCGATCTGTACTACGCACCGTATATGCTGGATGAGCATGGCAACCCTGTTCTGAACAAGCTCACCTACGCCACCGAGCTTCCGGCAGGCACCACGCCTACCACGGGCTACGGCGCTTGGACGGGTAGCCCCAATGCGGGCACCTACACCAACCGCGTGGAATACTTCTTCACCGAGCAGAACACCGGCAAGCTCTTCGACGATATCGCTCGTGCGGGCTACGACTTCCTCGGTTGGTCCACCGACGACGATGCAGCTTTCTCGAAGGGCTCCTACAACCGCCACACGGCAACCCTCATTGCTGCGCTGAACGGCTGGGGCACTACTGAAGATGCGTATGTGAACGCATGGCTCGCTGGCACCGACCTCACTAACGCTAAGGCACGTCTGTTCACCAAGATCGATGCGAACGGCTATGGCTTCATCATGCCGGGCACTGACGTGGTCATCTACGCGGTCTGGTTCGCACGCGACGATACCGAATACACCGTGAACCACTACCGTGTGGATGGTAATGGCAACGTGAAGGACGTTATCACCGAGACCATCAAGGGCATCACCGATGAGCCGGTAACCGCGATCGATCGCATTGGCGACCAGGACATCAAGGATGCTTACGATGCAGCATCCAAGGCATATAACTGGGATGATGAATTCAAGGGCTACGAGATCGTACTCGATGGCACCACCATCACCTTCAAGGATGCAACGGGCGCTACGGTAACCAAGATGAACATCCGCACTGGCAGCATCTTCGGTGATGGTAGCCTCGTGCTCGAGCTGTACTACAAGGCACTGCCGTTCACGCTCACCTTCGACGGTGGCAAGGATAAGGGCGCTTGGAACGTTATCGATTCCTCCATCGATCCGAACGATCACTCCAAGAAGTACGTGACCCCGGTCTATGCAGAGCAGTCCTTCGACATTGGCGCGAACTACTCTGGTGCGCACATCACGCGCCCGGGCTACACGCTCATCGGTTGGACCACGAAGAAGGAATGGACGCTCACGGCTGCCGATGGCTCTACGCGCACCCTTGAAGTGGCAACCGCTATGGGTCTCGATTCCCGCGCGATCATGCAGGCGATCATGCTGGCTAACGCAGGCTATGCTCCTAACGATCCGAACCGCATCTTCTACCAGGTGGGCGACACCTTCGTTATGGGCAACGGCGACACCACGCTCTATGCAGTCTGGTCGGCACGTACCTACGACCTCTATCTGAATCCTGGTACCACCACCAGCATCGATAACAACGTATGGCAGAATCACGTTTCGCTGGTTACCGACGAAGAGTACAAGCTCCCTGGCTCGAGCGTTCTGAAGCGCGATGGCTACGAGCTGGTCGGTTGGTACTACAAGCAGAGCGTTACCGTTTCTGGTCAGGCTAACCCCGTCTACGTAGGCACTTCCGAAGGCCGCCTGTCTCAGCTGGCTGCAGCAGTGGCACAGCTCGACACCGGCTGGAGCTACACGGAAGGCGCTCACTTCACCCTGAACGACCCGAACACGATGTATTCCATGCCTGCTCCTGAGCCCATGGGCTTCCTGTGGCTCTACGCAGTGTGGCGCGCATCTTCAGATACCGAATTCACGCTGCACTATTACAAGGTCGACGGCAACGGTAACCTGCAGATCTGGCAGGAGCTGAAGGGCAAGGGCATCGCAGGCGAATCCTATAAGATCGCTAACCCCTACGATGCTACCGAGGTGGCAAACGCTCAGTACTACAAGATGGATGGCTCTGCATTCAGCTTCTCCAGCGTTGATTGGCGCGGTTATAAGTACATGGGCTTGGCAGATGGTTTCACGCTCTTCAATGGCAACCAGAACGGCTACAATTCCGATAGCACCCTTACCTGGAACGGCATCACTACCTTCTCCATCTACGGTCTTCAGGCAATGGCAAACTGGACCGCAGGCGTTAAGGGCAACATCATCGCTACGGTTGCAGGCGATGGCTCCACGGTAATCTCCGTGGTCATGGACACGCTGCCGCTGAACCTCATCCTCGATCCGGGTATCTACGGCGAGTGGCAGCCTAATGGCACCATCCCCAGCCCGTACGATAGCTATGCAGACGCAGCGAACGGCAACGGCGTACGTGCCGATCAGAACCTGCCGCTGCCGGATGGCACCGAGGTCAAGCGCCCTGGTTACACCCTGGTGGGCTGGTACTACTACGACACCGCCGTTAACCTGAAGGGTAACGCCTCTATCGCGGCTGCTAATGCTGCTGAAGCCGATGGCAGCAAGGTGGACGGCCTCTGGGTCTTCACCGCCGTGGGCGACCTGTTCACCATGCCAAACCACGATGTAACGCTCTATGCAGTGTGGCGTGCAAACGAAGATACCGAATACGAAGTTATCATCTACAAGATCGATGGCGATGGTAACCGTGTGGTACACAACACCATCACGCATAAGGGTGTTACCGACGAAGAGGCATGGGCAGATTCTACGGATACCCCGAAGGTAAGCTATCGTAACGACGATCGTCCGCACCAGCACCCGATCGATAAGCGTCGCCCCTACATTCTGGGTTATGAATACGTTGAGCCGGGCACCACGGTCTCCTATACTGATGGTTCTGGCAATATCGTGAACGTAACCACCAAGGCGCGCGATTACATCATGGGCCACCTCGATGATGGCACGCACCTGGTCCTGGAGCTCTACTTCAGCGCAGAGGAGTGGGATCTTACCATCGACCTGGGCGATCCTAACGAAACCGGCGCTGGCCACTGGACCAACGATGCAGTTGAGACGCGCCCCGATGCGTTCCCAGCAGCTCCTGGTCAGCACAGCCACACCCACAAATATAAGACCGATCAGACCATCATCCTTCCGATCGACGTACGCTATGGCGGCGTGGTTACCGCAGGTCCCGATGCACAGGGTCGTCCGTACTCGCTCATTGGCTATGCGTTCGACGACGGTGGCACGGTTAACGTTCTGCTGCCGGGTGACACCACCCCCACCACCATGAACACGATCGACGCCATCATGATGGCTCGCAGCCTGAATGGCCTTCTGAACTTCGCGTATCGCGATGCGCTCATGGCTTCTATCAATCCAGCTACGGGTCAGGGCATCTTCATCAAGGCAGACGATACCGGATCGCTCTGGAAGATGGGCTACGAGAACATGACGCTCTATGCGATCTGGGGTCTTTCGGTACAATCGCTTACGTTCGATCCGAACGGCTATGCCGATGTGAACGATCCTACGGTTACCGACTCGAAGCACCATGTGCACGTGAAGCCCGATGGCACGATCGATGACACCACCACCACCGCAACCCCAGGTGGTAAGTGGAATCCTGGTCCGAACCCGCCGGCCGGCTTCGAAGATGGCACCATGCACAACATCTCTGAGGTAGTGCCGCTGCCCGACTTCGACTCCGTGAAGCGCCCTGGTTATACCTTCTTGGGTTGGTCGACCACGCTGGGCGCTACGGCACCCGATGCAGACCTTACCTACGTTGATGTTGATGGCGATGGTATCCCCGATGCTCCTACCAACTGGGTTATGCCGGCAGACCCCACCATCCTCTATGCAGTATGGCAGGCAAACGATATCGAGTTGGTATACGATGCGAACTATCCAGGCATCACGCCTCCTGACCCAACACTGGGCAAGATCGGCTGCATCGTGAACGTGACTCTTACTGAGCCCAAGCGTGATGGTTATCGCCTGAAGGGCTGGGCAGTTAAGGCAAATGCGACTGAGATCGATTACAAGCCAGGCGACGAATACGAGATGCTCGACCTGATCATCGACCCGATCACCGGCGACATCATCAACCCGAACGTTCTCTATGCGGTTTGGGAGCTTGCGGGCGTTGAACTCCAGTACTGGGGCAATACCGCCGATCATCCTGATCCAGGTGATGAACAGCTACTGAAGACGGTATACGTCCAGCTTGGCGATGATTTTGACTGGACATACGACCCGAATAAGGATACCGATCCATCGAACGACTATATTTCGCACAAGACTATTGGTTGGTGGGACGAATGGGGTTTTGAGCTCTTCAACCAGGATTGGGTCGATATGATGGGCGGCATACAGCCGACCATTCAATACATTGCTGATCTTGTTGGGTGGGACGGCATAAGCCCTATTAAGGTATACTCTGCAATCGAGCTACGTACTATCGAAGTTATTTATGAATCAACAGAATATGCTCAAGAACATGCTTTTAATGATACTCGTTATGTTTCGTGGGATGCTTCTCCTTTCTATCCAGGTCTTGTGTGGCCTGGCTATACACTTGACGCGCAAACTGACGACTGGGGAGATTTGCTGGATGACACGATGACTTGTGGCGAGATTCTAATGGATCTTCTTGGCGATCCTCTAGCAGAAACGATGTATATTTATATAACTTGGAACAAGATGAATTATGTTACGCATGTTATTTTCCCGAATGGTTATATGCAAAATGTTGACCAAGGTTTCTCTGAGCCGATTAGTCTTCTTTCTGGTGGACAAGGTTTCAACTACCCCGGATTTGACTTTGTAGGATTCTTTACGGAGCCTGATGGTCAGGGTGTTCAAGTGACAGATTCAATCCGTTTTGCCGACCTTGTTGCAGATGACACTGTTACCTCAATTGATTTGTACGCGTATTTTGTACCGAGTGGTACGGCGACAACAGGAGAAAGCGCTCAGAACAATCCAGTAGAAACGGCGCATGAAGCAGCTCAAGCAGTTACTTCTGTTCTGGCTGCAGCAATTGAATCTGACACCACCATGAAGCCTGCAAAGGCTGCTCAGGCAAGCACATCGGTTGCTCCTGCAGCAAAGACTGCTTCCGTTACAACCGCAGATCAGAGCATGGGCGTTGCTTCTTCTGCGGACGCTGCACCGTTCTTCACGGCAACTGCCAACACGGACATTCCTTCTGTTGAAGCTGCTGAATATGCCTACACCGTGAATTACTACAAGAACGCAGTGGACGCAGCGAACCTGCTCGGCGAAGCAGTGCTGGGTAAAGCGCTGTTGGGTACCGAGATTCCCTATGAATTGGGCAAGTTCCTGCCAGTTGGCTACACCGTAGAGGATGCGCTTATCGAAGGAGCGTTGACGGTGGGGGAGAACGAAGAAGAGAATGTACTCAACGTTGTCTATGCGCCTGAGCTCTTCTCTTTCTTCGTGAACTTCTATAAAGACTGTGTTGAAAAAGGCAATCTGGTCACTTCGATCGAATACGAAGAGCAACCCTTTGGCAGCGTGGTAGACCTGCTGGCAGAGGATATGAACAAGTACTGCCCCGAAGGCTATACAGCGCTTACCGAAGACACTTCGTTCACGGTGGGGGCAACTCCAGCGGGGAATGTGCTTAATCTGGTGTTCAAGCCGCTTTCAAGCGTGCTGCCAAGCGATCCTACAGAGCCAGTAACGCCTGTAGAGCCGAACACTCCTGTTCAGCCGAGTACCCCTTCAGCTTCTGTTCAGAAGCCTACTCAGCCAAGCTCTCCTGCTTCGAATGCCGCAGTGAAGACCGCTCCTGCTACACCGCGTGCGTGGGTGAATCCTGTTATTGCGGTACCAGAGCCCTCTTATAGCGCGGAACCTGAGCAGGCTGTAAGCAGCGAAATCATCCCCGAAGACTCTCGCCCGCTCGCGGCTAATCCGTTCGTTAAGCGCTCCCAAGGCTCTTCTACGGGGGCAATAGGAGGCCTCTTCCTGCTTCTGGCTGCAGCAGCCACGGCAGCAACGCTGGCGCTCATGCGCATGCGCAAGCAGAGCATTCAGGTGGCACAAGGCCTCAAAGGCTCCGCTTTAACGCTTGAACAAGCGCGAACACAGCGTCTCACGCGCTATGCGATCCTTGCGGCAGCTCCTGCACTCGTCTTCTACGCACTTTGGGTTATCTTCCTCATCTAACCCCTCAAATCAAAAATTTTGGGCCCTTTTCTCAAAAACGGCTTGCTGTAATCCTGTCTCTCGTTCGATATTGATTGTGCATGAGCAAATACTCGTTCTAACACCAACCATGGCCTTAAAATCGCTCTCAACGCTTTAAATCGCAAAAAGGCATCATTATTTATCTTTTTGTCACAGATGTCGCACTAAATGAGCTCTTCTTCGCCTTAATGTGTTTATGTTCATTAAGGCGAAGAAGTACAACCGCAATGAACTGAGTAATCAGGTCGCTATAGCCTACAGCCGCAGATAAAGATCAGCAGAGAGGGTTGGGCATCATAAGCTAATAAAGTGCGCTAGAGCAAGCAGCTGAGCCCATGGAGTACTTAAATTACTCTGAGTCCGCAAACTTAATTAGTATTAGGCTGTTCGAAGGAGCGAAGCGCATGAGCTTGCCGGTTTACACGGCAAGCGAACAGCGAGAGCGTGTAATTACAAGTGCCCCTTGGGCGTGCTGCTTGCGTGTAGTGGCGGGGGAGCTTCGTGTCGCGCGCTCGGCGCTGATCTGCACGGCATCAAAAGCACTTTATAAGGACAATAAAATAATTTTAAACTCATTTCTTGCGCTCCACCACGTATTATGTTAGTAACACGCTTGAACTAATCGGCCCAAAACCCCAAAGACCGATCCGCAAGGGTAGGAGAGTGTCAACAATATAGCAGTGAAATATACAGCTAGCAGCTGCTATAACCCCAGGTCAGCAGAAATCGAATAACCCCGATTTTGCTCTTATTTCGGGCCGGATTTGAGGGGCAAAAAGGGCCCAAAACACCCCTCAAACCCATGGGCTAGAGTCCTCAAAATACCCGTGGTTTGGTGTCATCAACCCGTAATATATGCCGCCAAAACGGTGCTTAATTGTGGAGGAATTGTGAAGAAATGGGGTATTTTGCCCTTATTTCCGACATTACTTCGTCACTTTTCCGTCCTGGATCGACCCAGGAGCGATCTCCTGGAGGCAGGGAAGCCGATACAGGATGCGAGCGCTCAAGATGCCGCGCCACTATTCCTCCTGTTCGGTATAGGAAATCGAAGGAATGTATCCAAAACGGGCCCAAAAAGCCGCGCTGCAAAAAAGCGAGGTCGCAGAGTACCGCGCTTGTGGCGCGGAAAAGCGCGGCTTTTGGGCAAATCGTCAAAATCGAGAAATTGCGACCTGGGGAAATGCAACGAAAAATCGTCCGAAAAATGCCGCGTTTATTCACGCCGAACTGGACAAGCGCGGCATTTCGGCATAGACTGTCAAGCACTTCGCTTAAGGGGTGGGCTGTCTACGCCCTAAGCGAAAGTCCATAAGGGCGCCTCAAGTTCGAGGGAAGGATCTCGAACCGGGGCCACGTGTTAGAAACAGGAAGACGATGCAAGACTGCATGAACAGAGAACAGATGGAGCTGGCTAGCGCTAGCACATCTGCTGCTGTGCCCGCAGCTACGCGGCGTGGTCCTGTTGCAGCTCTTATAGCCGCTGTTATCGTAGCGGCAGCGTTATTGTTCGCAATGCCTTCTCTTGCGTACGCTTCGAATGAAGCTTCAGGTGGCTCGCAAGGCACCGAATCGCAAGAAATCCTGCTATCAAGGTCTGATAGCAGCACGTCGGTGAACAAAACGCCGGACGAACCCAAAGCGCCTCCGGCGTATACAGCACAAGATGCGTATAAATCGACCCCGCAGTCTACAGGCTCCGGGGTCGACGTCGTTAATGGGGCGGGTGATAGCAGCGATAAAAGCTATACACCGGGTGACGATAAGTCCTCTATAAACGATAAAGACAGCGATTCCGACTCCGATAGTGCTAGCAACTCTGGTACGAACGGAACTGAAGATACGGATGATAGCACCTCGAACGAGGAGCAAGACCCATCCGACCCTAAAGACAATGATGATAGCACCGATAAGAACAACGGTGCTATTTCTGATTCCACCGACGAGATAGCTACTGATAAAAATCAGAGTGCCCATCCAACTGGTGATGATAGCAAGGCTGACGACGTGATTGCTACCCCTGGTGATAAGGGGAGTGCAGATCTGACTGCTGGCGCCACCTCGGTAAAGACCGAGGAGGTGAAGCAGCAGACAAATGTATCTACTCAGTCGAATATTACAACGCAAGCATCTGCGAATATCGTTTTTGATTTTGCGCATGGTTGGACACCAGAAGTTTCTGACACAATGACTAAGACTACTCAAGCAACAGATATTTGGTCGAATTGGGCGGGCAAAAAGACATGGGGCTGTCCTACTGACCCTGTGTTTACGTCCACTGGAAAGCGTTTAAGCTATACGTTGGCTGATACACCCTCACTCAGTTTAGCTGATGCTACTGCCTTGGGTTTGAATGAAGTTGTGAATATATTTGGCAACACAAAAAAGAACTGGCTTTTTGTTATCCATCAAGACAATGGATCTAAAGCAGTGTGGAAGAGAGTCGTTGGTACACTTGCAACAATTAATGACCGTAGTTTTCAGCAGGGTTGGTATACAAGCATTACTGCTTATCCGATCATGACCCCATCTGAAGTAACCGTCAGTATGTTCCAAAATAAGGTAGAAACTAAGAACCAGACGACGTATATGGCTGATGTAGTTGTTCCACCTAGCCCAAGTGATTCATCTAAAAAGTATGTTTGGTATGTAAATGTGAATTCTGGCGTAACTGCCGACATGATTGCAAAAAAACAGTATTTTAAGGCAAGTGAATTTGCCGCAGATACAAGTGGCACTGGAGTGACGATTAGCGATTTGTTGAATAAGCTTTGGAACTTCCGCTCAGGAACTGGCGATGCGTCTGCTTATTCACATATCTACCCCGTGGTTGAGGGCTTTTACATTATCGAAGTAGAGGAAGCTGACGAAAACGCAATCACGGTTATCTATAATGGCAACAAGCCTGCTGCTGCAACTGGAACGGTTTCTGGCGTGCCGGCAAATGGTAGCGGCTCCAAGGATGGCAACACTCCTTTCACGGTTAGCTCCGACATCCCCACTTTGGCGGGTTATAAATTCAATGGTTGGAACACTCAAGCTAATGGTGGTGGCACCGCGTACGCTGCAGGAGCAACGATCCCTGGTTCCTTGATCAAGGGTGATATCACCTTATATGCGCAATGGATCCAACAACTTTCAATTACGTTTAATGCAAACGGCACGGGTGTTACTGGGTTGCCTTCAACTATTACAGTTGATTACAACGCGGCAACAGCTATTCCTTCTTCTGCTCCTACCAGAACTAACTTCACCTTTAAGGGATGGAATACCGCAGCCAATGGCTCGGGTACTTCCTACACTGCTGGTCAGAGCATTGCTCACTTAACAACGAATTTGCCTCTCTACGCTCAGTGGGAGGCTTATCCGGTGGTCACCTATAACGCAAACAGCGGTACGGGTGCACCTTCAGCCGATACGGTTGCGCCGGGTGTTTACAACATCAAGACGGGTACTCCAACGCGCACGGGTTATGTGTTTGGCGGTTGGACCCCCACCCAGAACAGCACCGCAAACGGCCTTTACTCTTACAATGCAACCATTTCAGGATCGCAGCGCAGCATGAACGTAACCTCCAATGTTACGCTCTGGGCTCTGTGGAATCCTGTTGTTACCTATTCTGCTGGCACTGCTCCAGCTGGTGCGAAGGACACCATTACCAATATGCCTTCCACCACCACCTACACGGTTGATTACAACGGTACTCACACCGTCCTTACAACACCGATTCCTACCGTTACGGGTTACATCTTCGGTGGCTGGGCGAAGAGCACTGCAGCTACTACTAAGGTTACTTCGCTTACCAATGTGACGGCACCGGTTACGCTCATTCCGATCTGGACGGAGAAGAGCGGGTATACCGTTCAGTTCTTCGATCAGGCAACGGCTACGACCGATGGCGCCGCTTACAATACGCAGAACAACCTCAAGTGGACGGGCGCAGTCACTGTTCCGACAGCCCCCACCAAGGTTGGTTATACTTTCGGCGGTTGGTATCTGCAGAAGGATAACCAGGGCAGCGGAACCGGTACGGTCTTCGCCAGTGCTGCGGGTGTCATTGCAACAGGCATGGGCACCTTCAACGGCATTTGGGCTGCTGAAGCTGCTGGAAACCGCGCAGACACCTTGAAGATCTACGCTAAGTGGACCGAAAAGACCAAGGTCTCTGTTACTTTGAACCCGAACGGTGGTTCCTATGGTACCGCTGGCACGGGCGTTACCACGATCGGGAACATTCTGAATGGTGCAACCTACACCATTCCTACTAATGTTGATAATCCAACCCGCCCGGGTTATAACTTCAAAGAGTGGAACACCAATTCTTCCGGTACGGGCACTGCATACCATGCAGGCAATACCACTCCTGCTCTTACTTCGAACTTAGTACTCTACGCCATTTGGACGGGCGCACCGGTTACCTTCACGTTCGAGCCGGGTGCAACCACGGGCATTACCTACAAGAAGGGCAGTGCTTCTAATCCTTATACGGCAACTGCCAACTATGGCGCAAAGCTCACCGCCGATGCAGGCGATACGGTTTACACGCGCACCGGTTACACCTTCAAGAACTGGTCTTACACCAATGCAACGGGTGGAACGGGCACGGTTTCTACCGCTACCGCTTCGGCCCAGGTTAATGTATCTGACTTCACCATCTCTTGGTCGGGCAATTCGTTCGACGGAACCCTGAAGGGCACCGCAACTCTCACGGCAATGTGGGATCCCTTCACCTTCAAGATTCAGTGGAATGCCGATGGCGGTACGCCTACTACCACCACTTCTGGTCATAAGTCTACCGATCAGGTAAGCATTCCTACGGCAACCTCTGCCATCCCCACGCGTCCGGGTTACACCTTCCAGGGCTGGAGGACCGGTCAGAATGGTGCTGGTGTAGAGGTCAACAACTCCAAGACCATCGAGAACACTTGGACCCTTGCTGGTCTTGCCAATAATGCAACGCTTACCGCATATGCTCAGTGGAAAGAGAACATCGTTGAGCTGACCTTTGTTGGTCACAAAGATAAGAACAACGCCATTACGGCGAATGTGGCATATAACGACAACAATGGTGCCGTTCCTACTACCATCTATGTGGGTGCAGCAACGGGCGCCATTTATTCCAGCAGCACGGCAACCACTCCTACGGCATTCAACATTTCCCGTAAGGTTAAGCCGAGCATTGTTAACACGAACTTCGATTTCTTGAAGTGGCAGAAGAACGGCACCGATCTTGCTGCTGCGAACTATACCTCTGCAGGCGTTCTTACCGTTCCTACCAATGCACAGGGCCTCTATGAAACGGCAACCTACAACCTGATCATGGGTCCGAAGCAGTATGGTTACACGGTTGAGTACTACCTGCAGGATGTAACCGGTTCTGGTTACACCAAGGATGCAACCCTTACGGTTACCAGCGGTACGGCTCCGTTCGGTTACCGCGTTGAATCGGGTACCTCTGCCAGCGTGAACGATACTTCTTCGCTGGTTACCTTCGTGCGCAAGACCCTAACGGGTTTCACGTACAATGCAGGCGTAACGGGCACCAATGGCTTCATCGTAAGCATTGGTTCCAATCCGAGCGCAAATCTTATTAAGTTGTATTATTCGCGTAATTCTGCAAACCTGAACATCTCGTATGCAGGTGCGGTTCCTCCAGGAGTAACCTACACGCCTGCAACGCAGAGCGTTCGTTACGACACGCAAGTTACGCTTACTACCCCCACTGCACCTACTGGTTATAAGTTCACCGGTTGGACCGTTACTTCGGGTTCGCTGCAGTCGGGCGAGAACCTGAACATCCCCACGGGCGGCAACGCATCGTTCCATATGCCGGATAATGCGCTTACCATTCGTGGCAATTGGGAAAAAGAACGCTACACCGCCGTGTTCAAGCTCTCCAATGCTGCAGATGGCAGTGTGGTGGGCAACATGTCGGGCACCAGCACCTTTACGGTAAGCTATGGCGATACCATCGCCACGGCTCCTACCGCAGCTCCTAACGATTCGAAGAAGTATTACTTCATCGGTTGGAACGTGTACACGGGCTGCACGGGCAGCAACGAGAATACGGGTACGCTGGTTGGCACGAAGCAGAATTCTGAGATCAACGGCACCTTCCCGATCAACTCCAACACGGTATTCGTGGGTCGCTTCGGCGAACTGATCGCTGTTTCCTACCTGCCAGGCGCTAATGGTGCCTTCACCGAGGTCAATGGCAACATGGCGGGCGGCACCGTTACCAACGCAGGTACCGTGTATGAAAACCTGCAGCAGACTTGGAACTTGCCAGGCTTTGCTCATGGTAATGGTTACACCAATACCTCTTCGTTCGAGAATCCCAACACGGGACGCAACACGGGCAACCCTGCTGCGAATCCTGGTTGGAAGTTCGTCGGCTGGAGCTGGGTCGATGGTGCTGGCGTTGCGCGCCAGAACACCGGCCACTATGTGAATTATGTATTCGTAAAGGATTCCGGCAACGATATGCCGACCCTCTGCGACACCTCGTATAAGTTCACCGCACTGTGGGAGAAGACTTGGCAACAGGTTCACTTCAGCGATCAGTGCGCCAACATCGCGGGCGTAACGGGCACTGGTGCGACCGATCTGAAGCAGCAGATTGGCGATCGTGTGACCCTGCCGATGACCTACCACGATGTCGACAACAAGGGTGCCTATACCTTCTTGGGTTGGACCACGGTTGCCACGGGGTATGTTTCTGGCACGAGCCCGCTCTACACCAATGCAGCAGGCCGTGCGTTCACCATGACGGCAGGCACGCAAAATGATGCGATCTACAAAGACTTTGCCGAGGTTATTGCTGATGGCCACTATGGCGTAACGCTCTACCCGGTCTTCCAAGAGAACAAGGCAACCATCAATTACACCTTCGCCACGGGCTGCGGCTCCATGGGCACGGTTACCCCGGGCTCCGAGAGCATTAACATGGCATCGGGCACCGCAGCAGGTGCAACGGCAACGGCAGCAACTGGCCATGTGTTCCGTGGTTGGTTCAAGGACGCCGCTGGTACTCAGGCTGTTGATTCTTCGTGGCTTTCGGGCGCCAACAGCAATGTGATCAAGCCGCTCAAGGTCAATGGCGTCTATGCTGCTGGTCCTGTTACCTACTACGCACTCTTCGAGGTTGAGGAGTACACGGTTCAGTTCAACATCGGCGACACCACCATGGGTGGTTGGGCTGATGGTTCCTCGAACGTGACCAAGCAGACCGCGAACCCGATTCCTTACAACACCGCACTTGGCGCTGCCAATGTTCCGGCTGTTAAGGGCAAGACGGGCTATGGCTTCGTTGCTTGGAACACCAAGGCCGATGGCACGGGTACTTCTTACACCGATCTTTCTACCTATAAGGTTATGGGTCCCGATGTGATCTTCTATGCACAGTGGGAGCCGCGCGATGGTTACACCATCCACTACAACCCCAATGGCGGCAACCTTACCACGGTCACCCAGACCACGGTTTCTGGCGGCGCAAAGCTGAAGTGGACCGACGTGGTTAACAACGTCATGCTCTCCGATGCGAAGAACATGAAGAAGCTGGGTTACACCTTTGCTGGTTGGTTCACCGCAGCAGACTTCTCGGGTACGCGCATCGATGTGGCTGGTTCCACCACCACCTTCGGTCAGGCCGTTATGGCTCAGCAGCCCGGCATCACCGAAGACGATGTCCCGACGCTCGAGCTCTATGCGAAATGGGTCGAAAAAGACTACACCGTTACTTACAACGCACAGCTTCCTACGGGCAGCATCACCATTGGCAACAAGACCCCGGTTCACTGGGATTCCACGAACCTGCGTCCTGCTGGCAACGAAACGCTCAGCGCCGACGGTTATGACTTCCTCGGTTGGAACACCAAGGCAAATGGTTCTGGCATGACCATTACCGATGCCACGGTATTCAGTGCTGCATATCAGAATGTGAACGGCACCACGGCCGACACGGTTACAACGCTCACGCTCTATGGCATTTGGAAAGAGAAGACCTTCACCGTGGTCTTCCGCGATGGTGCCAACGAGCTCTCTAAGCGCGAGAATCTGAAATGGGCAGATACCATTGCTTACTATAATCCGGTAACCCCGAATGGTCCGAAGCGCCTGGTTGGCTGGGATTACACCCCGCAGGGCGGCACCAAGACCACCTGGACGGGTGCTCCGAATCCGATCGCTCTGGCAACCATCGCTGGCAATGCAACGGTGGCAGCAGGCTCTACCTTCTACCTGGATGCAGTGTATGAGGACAATGCGACCTGGACCATCAATTACAACAAAGTGAATGTTGATGCTGCTGGTAACCCGATCTCCACTTCCGTGACCAAGGTTGGCACCGAAGATGGTTACATCGAGCCGGGCAATGCCATCGACATCCATAGCTTCAATGGCAAGAACTACATCAAGACCTTCAATGACGCGAACGCAGCAACCACTCTGAAGGGTTATGCGCTCGGCGATGAGTCTGTGCTCGATGCGAAGTTCACCGCAACGGTTGTTGAGGTTGCTTCGGGTGCGAACATCGTATTCAACGTCTACTGGGTCGAGAAGATCTTCAACTTCGAATATGATCTGGGCGTTGATGGCCAGGGCAACCCTGCTCCGAGCAGCCTTACCCCGCCGGCTCCTCGCCAGGCAGGCTGGACCAATGCGGTTCCGCAGCCGACTTGGCCGGGCGAGATCCCAACCTGGGATGGTCACAAGAATCCGAAGTGGCAGTACAAGAACGGTTCTAGCTGGGTCGATGTTCCTGCTGGCGCAACGGTTTCCTCCATCGCAGCAACTGATGACAACACGAACCCCATCGTTCTGCGCCTCTTGTGGGCAACTGATACGGCACGCATCACCTATGCTGCTCAGGAAGGTGGTTCTGCAGCGGGCGGTGCTCTGACCGTTCCTGCGAAGGGCTCTGCCTCTGAAGACATCAATGCAGTTTCGGGTACCCCGACTGCCATGACCGCAACTGCAGCTTCTGGCTACAAGTTCGACGGTTGGTACAACGGCGGTACGCTCATTACTAATAATGCAACCCTCACGGTTACCAAGAACCCGACCAGTGGTCTGTTCGAGACGGCAACCTACACTGCTCACTTCTCGAAGTTGGGCGACATCGCCTATACCATCGAGCATTACTTCGAGCAGGCTGATGGCTCCTATGTCATCAACAATGGTCTGACCGGTTCTGGCTCTGGTCAGGAAGGTTCACGTGTCGACAAGACCTCCGCAATGGAGCAGGACGTGAAGGGTTATTCCTACAAGGCAGGCATCACGGGCGAGAAGCTGTTCATCGCTTCGCTCCAGCCCGGTAGTGCTGATAACGTACTCCGCCTCTACTACACGCTCAACGAGAATGCTGTTGACGTTGCAGGTACGGCACCAGGTGCAGACGCTCCGGCTACTGTTCCGGTTCCCACCTATCCTTCAACGGGCATCACGGGCGCACACACGAATCATAAGTACGGCACCACGCTGGTTCTTCCCGATATGCCGAATGTAAGCGGTTGGGACTTCAGCTGGACCATTACCTCTACTGATCCTGATTTCGTCACCCGTACGGGTGTTGCAAATGGCGCAACCTTCACCATGCCTGATGGTGCTGTGAGCATCACCGGCGTATGGAAGCGCGCACTGCACGAAGTTCAGTTCGTGGCTGGTGCCGATCCGCACGGTACGGTTTCTGTCAAGGCTCCTGCAACGCTTCCGTTCTATGTTGAGCACGGCAAGAAGATGACCGAGCCGGGCAGCACGGGTCACTATGGCTTGATCGAATTCACCGAGGATACCGGTTGGGCACTCGCTGGCTGGCGTTACCTCGATCCGACCGATGGCCAGACCAAGGACACCACCGATCCTAACAGCGTTGTTATCAATGCGAACACCGTATTCACCGCGATCTGGGCTCAGACCTTCTATGTGGCCTACGATCCGGGTTCGGGTCCGAATAACCATGGCGGCACCGGCTTCACCACGCTTCAGCGCGGTGGCACCGACATCGGCCTGGGCGTTAACGTGAAGACGCTTCCGCTGATCATTGGCGGCGCTGATCGCACGAAGGACGCACCTGCTGCCGATGGCTACAAGTTCATTGGTTGGACCTGGAAGAATGGTGGCGATTTCTACTGGATCACTGATGCCGCAACGGCAGCTGGTTATGACACCACGGGTCTGGGCACTGCAGCTCAGATGGACTTCACGGTGGAGCGCAACATCACCTTCACCGCCATCTGGGAGGCTATTGAGCAGACCCTTACCTACAAGATCGACGGCGACAATTCGCCTGCATCCAACTGGACCAACATGGGCAAACCGGGTCAAGCTGGTCTGACCACCGAAGATTATGTGGTTAACCCCAAGCCGCGCACCGACGAGGTTGTGACCTTGCTCACCGGTGGCGATGTCGAGCGCACGGGTTACACGCTGGCTGGTTGGAAGTACACCGATAAGGATGGCATCACGCACACTATTAATGGTTCGTTCACGATGCCGGCTTATGCGGTTACCCTCACTCCGGTTTGGGATTTCGCAGGCCTCAAGATCTACTTCGATTATGCAAATGGTTGCGATAACACCTACGGCGGCTTGGATAAGTTCTCCGTGAACATCGATGCAGGCAATGCATCTGCAATGCACATCGATGGCGCTACCGCATCCGCCTATACTGGTTATAAGTTCATGGGTTGGTATGAAGATGCCGACCATACGATCAAGGTTGATGGTTATGCAGTGGATGGCAATCACTTCATCGGTGATGGCACCAACGGCTGGACTCCTAAGACCTACTACGCATGGTTCGATGTATCCGAGACCACCTATGTGATCGAGTTCAACCTGCAGACCACGACCGGCTTCAACACCTTTGAGCGCACCTTCACGGGTGTGACCACGGGCAGCACCGTCGATGTTGAGGCTGCGGGCAACAAGGCTTATGCCGATCGCCTCTCTGTCGAAGCGGAAAGCGCGTTCGCAAGCTATGTATTCGATCCGACGCACGCGAATTCGGAACTGGTCAAGGTCGTTATGGCTGATGGCACCACGAAGCTTATCCTCTTCTACAATATGCTTCCGTTCGACATCACCTACGACAAGGATCTTCCGGATGCAGCGTACACCTGGGATTGGGTGAGCGAGGCTGGTCCTAATAAGGGCACTGCTGAGAAGACCATCACCATCCCGAGCGCAAAGCGCGACGGTTATCAGTTCGCTGGTTGGACCATCACTTACGTTGATCCTGTTTCGGGTGAGACGGTGACCACCGACCTGGCTGGCAATACCTTCATCATGCCGATGGCTCCTGTTCTGGTTACGGCCAAGTGGGCACAGTACATGGATGTGGTGATCGAATACTTCAAGCGCGGCGACGTTGACCCGCTGGGCACCGAGACTGATCGCGCTATCGAGGGCACCACCTACACCGTGTCGCTCGACCAGATCGCAGCCTTCAAGGCAGCTCATATGAGCGAGCTGAATGGTTATCGTTACATCGATGATGGCAAGCGCGGTGTCGTGATCACCTCTGATCCGCGCCACAACGTGATCCAGATCTTCTTCGACTTGATCAACGACTTCGGTGTTCAGTTCGATAAGAACTACGGCGACAACCGCATCATCGGCAAGGTCGAGGGCATGAGCCTGGCTGACATGCCGTATGGTTCTCGCCCGGCAGACCCGAAGCGCGCTGGTTGGGTGCTCGATGCCGATAAGACTTGGAACACCAAGGCTGATGGCACGGGTCTTCAGCTGAAGATCACTACCACGCTCGACGAGCTGTTGAAGGCAGTCTATGGCGATGATTACAACGCAGATGATTTCCTGAAAGCGGGCGGCATCCTTACGCTCTACGCGATCTGGAACCAGAACGATCAGTTCGAGGTCATCTACGACATGAACAATATGAAAGAGAAGAATCCGAACATCCTGAACGACATGCCTGAATGGCGTGAGGATATGGCGGCCGAAGACAAGAAGGGTGCTCTGTGGGATCAGGCAGGCTTCAACTTCAAGCCGATCGATAAGGAACTCTCTGCACCTCATGGTTATGAGTTCGTGGGTTGGAACACCAAGGCCGATGGCACTGGTCACACCATCACCGATGCGACCAAGTACTTTGAGATGTCCAACTGGATCAATCCTGACGTTGAGCAGATGAGCATCACGCTCTATGCGATGTGGAAAGAGATCGAGCTCGATATCGAATACCTCGCCACCGTTGGTGGTACGGTTGACCGCGTGCTCGACCGCATCAGCGCAGTAACTGGTCAGCATGTCCAGACTGGTTCTTCGCCGATCAACCCGACCGAGCGTTTGCATTCCGTTGCAACCGCAGAAGCTGGTTACCACTTCGTACGTTGGGAACTCTACGATGAGAACAAGCACGCGGGTCTCCTCCGTGCGATGGCCGATGGCGACAGCATGACCAACATCCTGCGCTTCCTGCGCAACGATGATGAAGAGATCGTTGTCGATCCGAACGAAGGCCGTTACTACGGTGCACGTTACATCGCGATCTTCGAGAAGAACGCAGATGCGACCCTCGTTTACGACATCAACGGCGGCACGCTGGGCGAGATCGACTCTGTTACCATCTCGCACGGCCTGACCACCAAGCTCCACAACGGTGTGTATGTGGCAAGCACTGGTAAGGGTTACAAGCGCCCCTACTACACGCTGGTTGGTTGGAGCACTAAGCCTGGCGAGGACAACCAAGTCGAGTACAGGCTCGGTCAAGACTACGTAATGCCTGAAGGCGGCCTCACGCTCTACGCAGTGTGGCAGATCAACTCCTTCCCGGTTGACGTTGATCATCGTGATGACGATCTGGGCAAGGTAGACGGCGGTCATGCTGATGTGGTTTACGGCGAGAAGCTGAGCCCTGAGTTCATCCAGAGCATCTCTCAGCAGCCGAAGAACAACAGCACCTTCAAGGGTTGGCATGTAACCATGACCGACTCCGAGACGGGCGAGATCGTCTTCGACGAGTGGGTCACCGATCTGAACACTTTGCCCGACCTGCTTGGTCCGGTTGTTGGTCCAGTCTCCATCACGGCTGACTACGAGGCTGCACCAGAAGATCTGGTTACGGAAGGCACCACGCTTCCTAAGACGGGCGACGATGGCGTACTCGGCTGGATCATCGCTCTGGTTGCTGGTTTCGCTCTGGCACTGATCGTGCTCTTCGCACGCCGCCGCCAGGATGACGACGACGATGACGACGAGTTGCGTGCACGCCGCGCTTCTGCTCCGGCTTATGCAGAGACCATCGCTTGCGCTGCAGCTGCTCTTCGTGAGAACCCGGCTCGCATCGTGCGCGATGCACAGAGCGCAGCCCCAACAATGTTTACTCTTCGTAAGAGGAACGGTCGTACCCGCAATACCACCCATGCCGACGGTATTGCGGGTACCGCAATTTCTCCTGCGACTTCTTTCGCGGATTCCTCTTTGGATTCCCGCAATTCTTCCTTTTACTGTGTTTATTCGGACACGGCACTGGCAGATGTGCGCCCCGTTGCCTTCGTGCGCGGGGCGGCACTGTCCCTCCTGGCGGTAGTGCTGGGATGCGTAGTAGTGTTTGCTCCGGGTTTAGCGCTTGCCACAACAGGGGATCCTGGAACAGGATCCACCTCAACCGCAAGCTCCCATATCCAAACGAACCACTCAAACACAGACCCCGCCACATCACAGACGGGGTCTTTTCAATCGAAGAGCGTTAAAGCCGCTTCTGCGAGCGCTTCGAGCGCAAAATCGAGCACGAACTCGGCTTCCGCGCCGTCTTCCAGCGCGAGCGCGGGATGCCGCGCTTCCAAAAACACAAGCGCGGCCCCCTCAAAAGCGGCTGTTTCGGGCTCTGGCAGCACGCTAGCAGCCTCCAGCGCGTCTTCTGCGGGCGGATCGAGCGCCACGGTGGCCTCGAATGGAGCAGCTTCCGAGAGCTACTCTACGCGCATCGCGACCTCCGATAACATCAAGCGCCTGGCGTATCTTAATGCGCTCGCCAACAGGACGAGCACCTACCGCGCGAGCGCGACCACCGCAACTGCTTCAAGCGCGAGCGCCAGCACGGGCGCTGTTACGCGTACCGTAGGTGTTTCAGGCGCTACCTACCCTTCAGCGACCGGCTCAGCTGCTGCAGCGAGCGTCGAAAGTGCTGGTATTGAGGGCGCTGGCGCATCTAGTGCGGTTCCTGGCGGCCTTCCTGCGGCTTCAGACGATACTCTTGCCGCTCTGGGCAGCGTGCTGTCCTTGAAATCCTCTTCTGACGACTCTTTCGCACATACTGCTGCGATGTTTGCACTCCGTTCGACCGATCAAGCGCAAAACGATCCGAATCCAAATGACGGTTCAGGTTCAGGTGCGGCAATGGGGGATGTCTTTGACGTTCCGCGTTCTCGTGCTTCGGCCACCGATTCGGATGATGCCGTGATCAACGACCCGGGAGAACCCCCAGGTAAAACGGATGATAGCACCATAATCTATCCCGATGATCCCGATCCACAGCCGGGAGATGAGCCTGGAGGCAGTTCCGCCGATCCAGGTACAGATCCTGTTGTGCCCGATGAGGGGGATGGAGTCGTGGACGATCCTACGGATGATCCCGCAGGTGAGAGGCCAGATGACCCCTCCGATGCGAACGATCCGGCCGATGAACCTGCAGATGATCCTACGGACAACCCTGCGGATGATGCCACAGATGCGCCAGTGAAGATCGTTTATAAGGCAGGCGAGGGCGGCACGGTCTCCTATTCTTCCGATAAGATCTGCTCCTCAACTGGCACGAAGCTTGATGAGAACGGCAAACCTACCGATAAAGAGCTCGTAGGCCCTGTGGCTGCTCCTAAAGTGGGTTACCACTTCGTTGGCTGGGCGATCGACGATCCAAACGTCGATTCTGTCGATGATCTGGTCATGGTCACGAGCGATGCAGCGCTTGATGCAAAGACGGTGAAAGGTTGCGCGTTCTCCGACAAGGCGAACTGTTATAAGGCAGCCAGCTTCATCGCGCTCTTCAAGTGCAACGATTACGTGTTCAACTACGATGCGAATGGCGGTCAGCTGAACACCGCTGGTGTGCAGATCGAGCCCACGCAGGCCACGTTCGGCTCCAATGCGCTGTTCTCAACGGCTGCTTCGCCTGCGCGCGATGGATACAAGTTCCTTTGCTGGAATACCGCTGCGTCTGGTTTGGGTGCCGCCATTAGAGAGGGCGATGCGCTCAGCGCAGAGAAGATGCGCGGTATGGTGATCGAAGCTCCCGTTGAGGATGAGAACGGGGCAGCCATCCAGCTCTATGCGCAGTGGACCCCTATTCCAGCTGATCCGACTCCTATCGATCCAAGTGAACTTGAGCGGCCAACGCAACCAGTAAAGCCCGTAGTGCCCACAACACCGGTTTCACCAGGCACCAACAGCAATACGAGCGCTGGTTCGAATGCGGATACTAATGCGAATGCAGGTGTGAGTGCTGGCGTGACCCAGCCAAACCGCCTGGTAAATACTGCAACGGCAGACGAGAACGCTTCCGAAGAGACTCTTACTGAAGCGCCTCTGCTGATGGAAGACGATGCGCTCGCAGCGCTCTTCGCGGGCATCGGGGCAATAGGCGATGCGGTGGTCGTGCCACCAGTGCTCGAGGTATTGCCCGCTGCCACAGAAGAGTTCGTTACGAGAAGCGCTGAGGCCATCTCAGGCGTGCCTGGGACCGGTAATGAACAAGATGCCTCAGTGGGTGCTGTGCAGGCGGTAGGAGTCGCCACAGCGGCTGCTGGCGCGATTGCGATCGTGCTGGGTGTGGCGAGTGCAGTGTCTTCAACGGTTGCGCGTCGTCGTGTGGTGCGCGCGTTGGGCGCTGATGCTGCTGGTGGGTCGGGCGTTGAACCGAGCGAACCTGCAGGAAAAGCCGATTAACGAGACCCTGTGATCGCATCGTCCGTAGCGACGGCGCGCTCACAGGGTCGTTGTGATTATAGGGCCTCATGGTCAGTTACGTGCTCTTCACGCTCTATGAGGGTGATCGCATGAATGGAACACGTTTGTAATACGTCTGTTCGCTGCACTCTGGTAGAGAGGTAGGCAAACGGATGGATAGCGATAGGCAAAGGTAGGATGGGGCTGCAAACTCCGCAACATACGCATGCGCAGACGTTCTTGCAAGGTCTGCTGAAAGGACGAAAGTATCACGCCGCGCGCTTGGTGCTTTTCGTGCTGGCATGCCTGCTCATCTCTGTTGCCATCTTCATGCTCTCATTCTCGAATCCCCAGGCCAGCCGCACGCAACAGCTTGCAGCAAACATGATTCAGACAGAAGCGCGCGCAGAAGTGCTGTTGATCGCCTCCTACGACGATGCCGATAGTGCCACACAGATGCAACGCGATGCGCTGATCGATTTGCTCAATCGCAGTTCGGTAGGGGTCGATGTTGAATATCTCGATGTGAATGCTGGTTCTACCAGCAGAAATGTAAGCGATGCCTCTACCTATGGCGCTTCGCTGGCAACCAGTAGTTGGGGGCAGGCTCTTGCCAAGAAGATGCAAGATCACGGTCGTTATTCTGCGGTTGTCTGCATCGATGATGAAGCTCTCTACTATGTTGAGGCTGTTCACGAGCTACTTTTCGCCCAGACGCCCGTTGTGTTCGTTGGAGTGAGCGATGCGTCGCATGCGCAGCGTGCGTTCGAGCTGGGCTATGCCACCGGGGTGATGGAAGCTTGCGATGCGGCGGGGGTGGTTCAGGCTGCCAAGCAGATGCAACCCGATGCAAAGCATCTTGTCGTGCTCACCGACAACACAGTCACAGGCCTGGGCGATCGCACGCAGTTCGAAAAGGCAGCGAGCACTTCTGGCACCGATTCTTCCAATAACAAGACGGTGTCCATCTCGACATCAGATGGTAGTGGCACTGCGCTCTCGTTCGGTAATTTGACCGTTGATTATCTGAATGCCTCCACCATGACACGAGCCGAACTAGGGAAACAGCTCTCATCTGCCAGCAGCGAGGACATCATCATCTATTTAGATGCAAACACTGATGCTGCAGGCAATGCCTATAATGCCAGCCAAACGGCCTATTTCGTATCTGCGGCTGCTACTCAGCCAGTATATGCGGTCGGCTTCGGTGGAGTGGGTGAGGGCTTCATCGCGTCTACGGTTGTTGATTATGAGAAGGCTGGCGAGCGGGCTGGCGAAATCGTTGTCATGATCTTGAATGGCACACGCCCTGCCGATATCCCTGTCGAGACTTTCACGAGTGAAGGCATGGTCTTCGATGAGCAAGCGCTTTCGAATGCGGGTATTTCGCCCTCTGTCCTTCCCTCAGGCGCTACGCTCATCAATCAGGCAGGTCAAGCGAGCACCAACAAGATGAGCGTGCTTGATTCTCTGCGCTCGATATTCCTGCCCATTTCACTGCTCGTTTTGGGCATTGCGTGCATCGCAGCTTTCGTTTTCTTAGGATATCGACGAACTGCCAATGAAGTGGCAGAAGTTGTTGCACAGCGTAACACGCTCGAGAGACGATTCTACACCGATAGTCTTACCGATATGCCGAACATGCAGTGGCTCACTGCCTATGCTGCAAGCGATGCCTCTAAGCGTGTGCGTTCGGTCCTTGAGGTGGCGCTGCTCGATCTGGACGATCTCGATAAGCTGCATGGTGTTGATACTGCCGATGTGGTCGTGAAGACCCTGGCCAAGCGCCTCAATGGCATCGATAGCATTTTCCTGGTGCGCCCGAACCGGAGCGATTTCTTGCTTGGGTTCGATGTCGATCTGCAACGCGGCTCTGCGCCACTTGATGAAGTGGAACGCGTGCTGCGTGCGCCTGTTAAGGTAGGGGAGAGTGCGATTGCGGTGAGCCCTTGTATCGGTGTGCTTAATCGTGAACGTGGTATGTCTATCGAGGAGATGGTGGCTGGTGTCGATCTGGCGATCCGCCAGGCTGAGCCCACCGGCGCGGGTGGTGAAGTGGTCTTCTATGAAAATGACATGCGCGTAGCTGAGGAGCACAAGTACGATATTTCCTCGCTGCTGAAAAAAGCGATTGCAAACGACGATCTGAGTGTGCTCTATCAGCCGCAGATCGAGCTTGCTACCAATGAAGTAGTGGGTTACGAGGCGCTGGTGCGTTTGCGCGGCGACAAATATCCGCCTGAGCAGTTCATTCCCATTGCAGAGGCGAACGGCCAGATCGTTGAGCTCGATCGTATGGTCGCACGCAAAGTGGTGCAACAGCTTGCAACTTGGAAGAAGCGCAAGCAGCGTATTCGCCCGGTTTCGATCAACTTCTCCTATGGGCAGCTATGCGATGAAGACTTTGTGTCTTACCTCACAACGCTGCTTGAGGAATATGGTGTAGCACGCAAGTTGCTCCGCGTTGATATAAAGGAAAGTCTTTTCGTGAACGATATGGCAAAAGCCAGGAGTTTCGTTGATGAGCTCTATAAGGCGGGCTTTGGCATTGCGATCGATGGGTTCGGCGCAGGCTACACGTCAGTTCCCCGGGTGATGCATATTCCGGTGGATGCCGTAAAGCTCGATCGTTCGCTTACTGAAGGGCTGTTAGCGCACGCATCTGATGACGCTGCCACGCCAGCTAGTGCTGAATCAGCAGCCGATGCGGCCGCTGTAGCTTCCTCGGATTCTTCTGCAAGCGATGCCGCTTCAGCCTCCAATACTGACTCTGCGGCGGCTGCTAACGCTGCAGACGAGGCGATCACCAGTCTGATCGATCTGGTGCACGAGGCTGGCAAGATCGTAGTGGTCGAAGGCGTCGAAACACTGCAGCAGCTGGAGGTATGTCGCAACAAGGGCTGCGATGTGGTACAAGGCTTCTTCTTCTCCGAGCCGCTCTTACCCGAGAGCGTGCTACGGTATAAACCGCAAAAGATTTCACTCTAGCTGGTATTTCTTCTCCCTGCGTTTCTTGCGAGGGCAAGAAGAGATTTTATATAATCAGAGGGTTCGAAGTAGCTCGAAAATAACCCGCAAGTATTGGGATACGAAGGAGCGGAACGATGCAAGCTCAGATCCAACAAGGTAACAAGATTCCATCCACAAGAAGCACCTCGATTGGTAAGCGAGTCGCCAGCGCATTCTTTGCGGTGCTGTTGGCGTTCTTCCTCGTTCCGACACCCGCGTTCCAGATTGCTCCAGCCTATGCCGATGAATTAGGCGAAGCGGTGAGTGCTGGACTCATGGAAAGCGCGCAACCTGCTGATAGTCCAGCAACTTCGAAAGCGGACACGTCAACTGAGACTGTCACACAAGATAAGGCGGATCCCGCTCCCGATACGAAGGATACCGACAAGGGCGATGCCCTCATGGGCCTCGATCCGCAAACTCCAGCAGTTCCAGCAGCTCCCGAAGCGAGCACTTCCGATAAGGCATCCGAAGTGGCTCCTGAAACCGATGCTGCAAGTACTCCTGATGTGGATGCCAGCGTTCAGGATGATGCTGCCGACGTGGCCACTGAAGACGAGACCGAAACTCCTGCAGATACTGAAATTAGCGCTCAAGACGACGTAGGCGTGGGAATCAACGTTCAAGGAACCATCAGGTTCTTTGGTACGACAGGTCCGGACCCCAATGATCCTAGCTATAACAAATATGATAATACGTTCGATTGTCGTAGCACGAACAAGGTGTGCATCGATCGCAGTGCGTTCAACGGTTATTCGTATGCTTCTTTGCAGGTTGAGCCGAGGTGGGGTGCAGGCCAGGAAGCCGCGCGCGAGGCTTGGGAGAAGATTCCCGCGAGTGAAAAGTACACGCCTGAGCATCTGCACATCGGTTTCGAGGGCGAAAATAGCATTGTAAGAGTTGTAAACGGGAGCTTCACCTACGAGGATGATCTAGCTAACCCATACGCTAATCGCGTGAACCTGGTGTTTGATGCTACGAATGGCGTAGGCCAAGGTGTAGCTACCATGTATGTGGATTATCATTTCACGGATGAGGCAACGTCGGCAACCTATGAGGCTCACATGAGCATGCCGGTGTATATACAAGACTCGCCGAACACGGTGACGGGGATCACAGTGCCTTCGAGTAAGGTTACTACCTGGATCGATGATACGTTTTCCAGCGAAACGGAAAAATATGGCTACTATTATCAATACGACGGCGGCAATTCCTCTCATAAGAGCCAAGAGTTCACGGTAAGCGTTATAACCGATAACGGCAATCCTGCTGGATATTGTTTCAGTGATCTGTTCGACATTTCCATTGAAGATGAAAGTGTCATAACAATGGTGTCCGACACGATGTGGGACGATCAAGACCAGGGTTATACGAATGGCCCCGATGCGCTTACCTACGGCTTGCAATTCCGTGCAGCTAAGGCGGGCACGACCAATGTCACGATTAAAGCTAGAACAGCAGACCCCGTGGTAAGTACCACGTTCGCGGTAGAGGTGCGCACCGATCATCCTGAAGCGAATGTGCCCGCATCTTTCGACATGACCATGGATGAGCCGCAGCGAATCTATGTGGAGGATGAGGCCTCGAGTAGCGATGCTTCACCTATCACGGTGCCCGTGCGCGGCGAAGAGCTCGGCTGGCATTATTCCTCCGCCAAGCCTTTCATAACCAGCATCACTTCTTCGGATGAAAACGTGCTCTCGGTTCAGCGCATCACAAGCCCTTCCTATTGGGTTTCGTTTGCCCCATTCGAGCTTGTTCCCGTTTCGGTAGGAACGACAACGCTCACGGTCGCGGATTGCTACGGCAAGACCTACACCTCAACGGTCACCGTGAATCCCAGCAGCAGTGTAGACCCTGGGGTAACGGTGAACTCGGTCGGGCTCGTACGTTATGAGGATTGGGAAAGCGTGTCTAAGGGCACGGTCACGATGAACATCGGCGACCCGGATGGCGTGAAGCTCGCAGCTGATATCGACGCGAATGGTGCTGTGAATACCAACTGGACTTCCTCGAACCCCGAGATCGCCGAAGTAGTTGTCACGCAAGATGCGAATGGCGATGAGATCTGCCAGGTGAAGCCTGTACGCGCTTCCTATGACGAGCAAAACAAGACCACCGCCGACTGCCGTATTACCGTTACCGTGAATGGCTCGGTATCGGATTACTGCAATATCAAGGTCGAGCCCGTTGAGGACTTGTGTGGTGCAGACCCGTCTTCACCGCTTGGTGCAGCTACGGTCTCTGTCTCGAAGGCGATGCCTGCCAATGTGCTACAAGAGCTGCAAAGTGTGTCACTGGCAATCTCATCTATTCCAACGGGCAACCAGCCAGGGGTCGATAGCGCCACCTCTGCGTTTGAGAAGGACGGTGCGAAACTCGCTGGTGTCTTCGATATCCATTTCATAAACAAGACTGATGGCACTGAACATGCCTGGAATCAGCCGTCGTATCCCATTACGGTGAAGGTTCCCATGACCGACAGCATGAAAGAGCTGCACAAGTTCGGTACGCTTTCGTTCTATCACGTTGATCCGGTAACGGGCGATCGCACGAAGATGCCCACGTGGGTCGATGCCAACGAAGAGTTCGTTTGTTTCGAGACCACGCACTTCAGCTCGTTCATACTGGTTGCCGAGCCTGCGGCGCAAGACGATGATCCAACGACGACTCCGGACCCCGACGATCCTAATGACAATAACGGCGGCAGCACCAATCCTGGCGATGAGACCGGTAAGGGCGACTCTGGTAATACCGATAAGGACAATTCAGACAAGACTGATTTCGATAAGGCCGATAACACCGATAAGCCGAGCGATAAGGGCTCAAAGGATGAAAAGACCACAAGCGATGAAGATGGTTCTGGCACCACGCTTCCTAAGACAGGCGATGAAGACAACGCGCTGCTCGTTATAGCGCTCGTGGCTGCAGCTGCTTCTCTGGTGTTCTTTGTTCTCTCTCGTCCTCGCAAGGCTTATTGCGATGCTGAGCTTGAGCAAGATGGTGCCTTCGCTCGTCCGCAGCAAGGCTTTTTGCCTTGCCAGGAGCAGCGCACCTCTCGTACGCGTGCATCAAAACCTCCCTTACGGGAGTTTTCATCCACGCGCTTAGAGGCTCTCAGAGGCTCAAGCAGAGGTAATCAACTAGGTTGTTGATGTACTAAAGGTTTTCGGCGTGCTGAGAGGCTCTCAGAGGCTTCGAAAACAATAGGGATGTGGTTACACTCGCTGCCGCAAGGCTCACTTCACTGTTTGAAGTGAGCCTTGCTGTATCGAGCGATGACCCATCCTGCCTTTCTTGGTTTACTCGGCATCCATGAGTGTTGCTCTTTCTTTCTGGGCGGAGAATGAATCGATCATGCAGCGCCAAAAACGAGGGCGAATAAGGGGGGTGCTAGCATCTTGAAACAGAGGTGCTAGCATCTTTTTCCACAAGATCCGCGAGGGACTCTCTTCGTCTGAATACACGATCGCCGCAAAGCATAGTTTTCCACATTTTTGAGAGGCAAAAGATCGCGAAGGATCGTCTTGGATGCGCGCCTGTTTCCAATCTGGGGCAGAGGAGTCCATGATCGCGCATTTGCTGAGAAAATAATTGCCGTTCCAGCGAATGTGGAAAACCTAAATTCTTTATCGCAGGCAAGCCTTTCTGAAGCGTTTCATTTGTCGCCAAAAAAACCTTCAAAATGTCCCGAGATGTAGGAGGATTCGTACGCTCCGCTCCGACTCTTTATGCGCAGCTGTTTCGCTGGCTTGCTGGGGTCTCATTCTTTACGGTATCTATGCTCGTTTTGGACAAGAAAAGAGCCGGTCGTGCAGCCCTGAAAAGTTTGTGCAGATGTCTGCGATATTAATCTCGTTTTTCGTGTCTCAACTCCCACAATGCGATTTCATCTTCATAACGCTATGACATCGCTATGGGCAAATCGCGAAAAAGATGGTAGAATAAGGCGCTTGCATTTTGCGCGCGCTCAAACGCTTTTGTACAAAAGAGGCGGCAAGGCGTAAAAAGTGCAGTTGATAATGGTAATTTTCGTGTGAAGAAAGGAGAGAGCCATGAAAAAAATTAGCAAGGCGAAAAACAGCTTCGTCGCCCGTGCAATTGTTGTGGCTGTTTCTTTATTCTTAGTTGCCTTCTCGCTCAGCGCTCCAGGCGTTGCGTTCGCAGAAGATGTCGAGGTTCAATCGAACGAGCCTACGCAAACCGTTATCGACCAACCCGCTGTGGTGGCAGAAGCTACCCCTGCGGTTGAAGCTGTTTCTGTTCCGAGCGATCCCGCTCAAGTCTCGGGTGTTGAAGCTGTCCCCGGAAATTCTAGTACTCAAAAATCTGAAGGCGCATCTTCCGCGCTCGATACTAATAAAAATACGAATGTGGAAAACTCTGCCAGCAATCCTGCGGCATCGAGCGATTCTAACGCAACCGAGTTTTCCACAACGCAGGTAGAAGAGAAAGCTACGATCAAGCCCGCGGCCGATTCTCCCCATCGCGTTAATCTTTCTTTCAAGATTCTCTATCAAGGATCAGAATTCACCGATGGATATGAGATCGGTCATAGCGACTCTGTGTCCTTCGTTTGCACCATGGGCGATTCGCATGCTAGCACTGCTGCTAGCCATATGATCAGCATGGGCGATGTTCTGATTGAGCGAGATGCTTTGGCGAAGTTCCTGGGAAATGGCTACGAGATTCGCGGCTGGACCAAGAGCCTGCTTGCTGGTGCGGAGGTATATGGCTTCGACCGTGATGGTATAGAGTGCATGGATGGCGAAACCATCTATATCGTGGCAACGTATGGCAGGGCGGCAAACCAATTCACCGTTAATTTCGATGCAATGGGCGGTTCGAACGCACCTGAGTCCCTCACCGAGGTCAGCACGGAAAACGAATATGCGTTTACCATCTCTGATGCGGTGCCTACGCGTGAGGGTTATAACTTTGTAGGCTGGAGCACGAATTCAAGCCTGTTGCCTCCTTATCTCAAGGCAGGCGATACGGTCACCGTCTCTGAAAGCGATTCCTATGCGATCACGCTCTACGCAGTTTGGGAGATCGCAAATAAAGTTGAGCTCGTTTACGCGGTCGACTACGTTCAGTTCGGCGATGCTGAAACCTACGCACAAGGATCCAGTGCAGTCGTGAAAGGCTGCGATTACATCAAGGAAGGCTACAAATTCATCGGGTGGAGCCTCGACCCTATGAGCGATCATGCTTCTTATAAAGAGGGCGACTCCATCATCATGGACAGCAATAGTGGCAGCATATGGCTTTACGCGGTTTGGGTAAGAACCTACACGGTCACCTATACCGATGGTCAGGGCGGCACGGTCTTTGAAAACCAGGTCATCTCTGGCGTGGAAAGTGGCACGAGTACGCCGACGTTCCCTGTTTCAAGGCCCTCCAGCATCGTGATCAATGGTGATAAGTATGTCTTCAGCGGTTGGGATAACAACGCCGAGGTCGTGCTCGGGGATATGATCATCAACGCCATTTGGAAGTTGGATTCGAACGGCAATGGCGTAGCCGACGAAGATGAAGCCAAATTCAGCGTTACCTATACCGATGGTGTTGGTGGCACGGCGTTCGGCGATTATGTCATCTCGAACCTTCTCGTAAACACCGCCACGCCGCTCTATAGAGCACCAGAGCGCGCGGGCTATATCTTCCAAGGCTGGTCTCCTGCGGTAGCCGATATTATCACCGGCAACGCGATCTACACCGCAATCTGGGCTGAGGACAAGAACAATAACAACATTCCCGATAGTGAAGAAGAAACCTACACCATCATCTTTATTAATGATGTAACAGGTGCAACGCTTCAAACCACTCCAGGTGTTCTGGGTGGGCTTAATACGCCTCAGTTCGCAGGTCCCGCTCCGACCATGACGGGTTATGTTTTTGTTGGTTGGTCGCCAGCGCTTGCGCAGACGGTCGACCCGGCTGCTGCAGATGAGTTCGGTAACATCTACTACATAGCTCGTTGGGAAGTCGAGGCGAACAACAATGGCATCGCGGATGTCGATGAGGCTCGATACTCTGTTATCTATTCCGATGGAGCGAATGGTTCGGTCTTTGCTGACCAGATTACTACGGGGCTGCTGAGTGGCCTTGCTACGCCGCAGTTCACGGGCGAAACACCAGTTCGTTCAGGTTATATTTTCGCAGGTTGGTCATCCAGCCCTGCTGGAACGGTCGATCCAACTGCTGCCGATAGTCTCGGACGCATCATCTACACCGCGCTTTGGGCGGCAGATGTGAACGACAATGGCGTTGCCGATAGCGAAGAGCCAACCTACACCATCACCTATACCGATGGTGCGAATGGCGCAGCTTTTGCCGATCAAGTTACCTCGGGCTTGCTGGGTGGTGTTGCTACACCGCAGTTCTCAGGCACGCCTACTCGTACCGGCTATAAGTTCGTTGGTTGGTCCACCGAGCCCGCTTCTACGGTTTCGGGCGATGTTGTTTACACAGCGCTGTGGGAAGCAGTAGAGCCCGACCCAACGCCGGGCACCGATGACCCAACGCCGACCCCTGGTCCCGACGATCCCGCTCCGACTCCGGGCGACGACGATGACAACACGGGTGGCAATGGTTCAGCCACCACGCCAGGCACTAACGAGCCCGGCAACATTACGCCTAACCCTGGTCCCGCAAACGGCACTACCACTCCTGGTGAAACCACCATTGCCGATGATGAGACTCCTCTCGCAGGCGGCGCAGGTGAGACTGAAGATGACCCCGCAGAGGGCGATGTGGCAGACGATGCAGCGGTAGCTGATGAAGCCGCTGGTGCGATCGACGAAGCTGCAGGCACCGAGATTCTCGATGATGAGAACCCGCTGGCAGCAGCTGATCATTCCAGCTCTTGGCTCAGCTGGCTGCTCACCATTGGCCTGCTGCTCGTGGTTTGCTTCGGAATCTTCTTCCTCATTCGTCGCAGGAAGAATACGCGTGAGCAAAATCAATAATCGCTCATAGAGCGCACGAGCGCTAAATCGCATACGAACAAGATAAAGGGCACCACGTGGTGCCCTTTCTCATACCCCCTTCATTCGTGATGATAGTTTGGAGGTTTTACGTTGCGGCTCACGTGTTTGCTGTGCACCTGATAGGCTTGCCCTATGACTAAAACGCAAAACTCACTCTTAAACACACCACTGCGTTTGCCGGTCACCTTCCTCGGGGCACCTAGAAACCCAGTACCCGAGCAGGAGATCCCGCCTCTGCCGACGCCACGCGTTCCCCTGGGGTCTCAGCGCCTTGGGATGAAAACGACCCCTCTCGGGCGTTCTCCGCTGCTTGCGCTGCCAGCGCAGCCGTGCGAGAAACAACCGCTCCAACGCGTAGATCTGCAAAAGCAATCGGTTGGTTTGCAAACGCTTTCTCTAGCCCCGATGGAGCTTTCTGCCACACCCATGCCTACGCAGAAATTGAAGCCCATGAAGCTTTCTTCACCTCGTGTTTCGCGTGAAACAACAGCTAAATCGAAGCAAAGCATCAACGACTGTACGCAAGCACCGGCTGCTCAAGGGATGTCTGTTGCATATCTGGAATATCATTCTCGGACAATAGGCAAAACACAGTCGCAGTCAGTTGTTCAGGATGCACCTATTGCACATCTGCAGCCTTCAGGTTCTTCTATGCCGCTCGTTTCCGAGCGTCGCCTTCCGCTTTTGGGACAACGCGTCGAACTTTATCCGATCGCGGCTGTGCAGCATCCTGTTGCGCGCCGCAAATCGCGTCTGAAGCGCAAATAGACCACCTATACAGGACCGCCGCCAATACAGGCGGCGGAACTGATAGGCAACCGCATCCAAAATAAATGCGGCGTTAGCTAGGTGGCACCCTAGCTTGAAACCTCAAGACGCATCCTACCTCCATTTTAGATAGAAGTCAAAACAAAGAGATGCCACTTATATCGCTCTAAATTTAGTGCTCATCTGCATATTTCAAATTTCTGTAAGCTCACGTACGAAATAACGCGAGCTCTTCTTCAACTTTTCATAAAGTCTTTCTGAAATCATCGACTCAAAGATGTTTTAGAAGGAGCGATTATATGTGCGCAATGCCTTTGTTGACGCGTGAATCTACCCATGAGATAATCGCACTACATCGTAGTGCGATTGAAAACTCGAATGAGGTGGGCATCATGGCTATGGTTTCAACAGCGATCCGTTTTTCCCCCGAAGAACGCGATTGGATACAGGCGTATGCCGACTTTATGGGGAAGAGCTTTTCGGAGGTTGTACGCGAGGCAGCTTTAGAGTACGTCGAGGATGCTGCAGATCTGCTTGCGTTTCAAGAGGCTATAGCAGAAGACGACGGCACATGGTACACAACAGAAGAGGTCAAGCGTATGGCCATGATGGCTGAATGAGCTGGCGTGTACGTTGGACCAAGCCAGCTCAAAAGGGTCTGCGCAATATTCCGCAGAAACAGCGTGCAATGCTCTTGTCTTGGGTGGAGAAGAACCTGGATGATTGCATCGATCCTCGCGCAATACAAGGAGGAAAGCCGATTCAAGGATCGGATAACGGATGGCGTTGGCGAGTTGGCTCGTATAGAATCCTTGGACAGATTCTTGATGACGAAATCGTGATCAATATCGTACGAGTTGGCCATCGGCAAGGGGCATATGGCAACCTACCCAAATTATAAGCATGTGATCTTGCAAAACTAAAGCCACGGCGCTGATCCTTCAGTACCGTGGCTTTCAAATATGTGCACCATTGTATTGCTCGAACTATGCGGTTGCCTGCATCAGGGCAACAAAACGCAGGGGAGCATTGCCTTCGTTCGCGATCCCGTGAGTCTCCCCATCGTTGCAAAACAGGACATCACCTGCTTGAACAGGATAAGTTTCATCGCCATCGGTGTAGGTGCCGGTGCCTTCGTAGATATAGTACATTTCATTGTCGCCTGAGTGCGTGTGCACGCCGATCGAGCAGCCTGGTTCAAGCGTGATGCTCGATACATAGGTAAGTTCGCCGTGGATCTGCTCTTCAGTCAAGAGCAGATCGCGATACATGTGACCTTTGCCGTTTTGCACGTGTTCTGCGCGTGCTACATCTCGATTCCTTGATAGCGACATAGTGATCCCCTTCCGCATATGGTGACGAACGACTGGGTAGTTTGTCACCTTTTTTCTTGTGTTCTTTAGTGTACGCGTCTTGTTCATATATCTGCTCGAGAACTTGGCTCCGTGTTGGGTGTTCTTTGCTTCTCCACAACGACCTGTGCATTTCAGAAAAACGTGAGGTTGTGCGCCTGAAAACATCAAATAAAGTTCAATTTTTCTTAAGATTCGTTTGTCATCCTGAAACAAAAGCTTTGAAATGGGCCTAATGAAAACTCTTAATAATTGTTAAGAAATATCTTTACTAAACCCTTAATAGTTATTAAGATTAACGAAAGGAACAAGGATGACAAAGCGCAGAGTTCTTGTAAAACAGCTTCTTGCTGCTGGTTTCGTTTATGAAAAGGGAAGCAATCACGACAAGTATGTCAAAGGGAGTGTGACCGTCACGGTTGGGCGTCATCGCGAAATCTCTGATGAGATGGCCAAGGTGATTCTTCGTCAAGCAGGTTTGCGTTGACGGATGCACACGAGGAAAGGTTGTTGCTATGTTGGTAGTAAGAGAATTTGAATTTTTTGAAAGTGAAAATTGCATCGTTGTTTTTCCTTGCGAAGGCTTAGGTGCTACTCAGGGTGAAGACTTACAGGATGCGATCGAATTTGCAGCTGATTGGCTTTATTGGACGGTCATCTATGACATGATTAACGAAAAGCCGATCGAGAAGTTCGAGCTGGGACATGAGCCACAGCATGGAGGCATCGTTATTCCGGTCGCCGTTGATTGCAGTCTTGCGCGCGTTGAAGCATTCACCGCTGCAGAAACAGCTCGTATTTTGGGTGTGAGTCCCGCTCGGGTAACACAAATGTGCGAATCGGGGCAGCTTACTTCTTGGAAAGAAGGATCACGCCGCATGGTTTTGAAAGAATCGGTAGACAATCGTTTGATAGAGCAGCCTGGTCCTGGCAGACCTAAGTACGATGAGGACGAAGTGATCGATATGTCGCCCGCTGAGTACACGAAGTTCGTTCAGGATTTCTATGATGCCCGTATGCGCGAGCTTGCAGCCGAAGAAGACATTTCCGTGGTGAAGAAGAGCAAGACGCCTCGCAAAAAGAATCAATCCTTCAGGCAGGCTCCCGTCGATGCGGTCAAACAGGAGTTGGAATCCCCGCAAGTCTCGCTTGCTTAGCAAATCATGTGTCAGGGGTCGTGTAATTCGGCACGCCTCCTAACGCATTTGCTTCTTCGCAACGAACTGCGCATTTCAGAAAAACGTGAGTTCGCGCGCCAGAAAACTTCAAATAAAGTTCAACTTTCTGTGAGCTTTCCTGTGGACAATGGTTCTATGGGATGCATCACACACAAATCGAGGGTGGAATGAGCTTGAAAGGTGCTCTCGTCGCACGAGAGCACCCTGTGCTCGATAGGTTAGCTTCGGGACTGAATGTTGCCAAAGAAGGCGTAGAAGAGCTTCTCTGGCCTACACGGTGCGTACTTTGCGATGTTCCTGGCACGCTTCTGTGCGAAGACTGCCGTCTCGAGATCCCCTATATCGATGCGCTCCATGCTTGTCCGTATTGCGGTCAGGCCTACGGGAAGCTTGCCTGTGTCGATTGCAATTCCTTCATGGTTGCACATCGCCAGCTTACGCCTGATCAGCGCTCACGCACGTACGGTGATCAGGGATTACCGCGCGAAGGAGGCGTTTCGCCACGGGGTAGTGAATATGCTACCGAAGCTCAGGGAGCGTGTATGACAGATGGGCCACAGCGGGCTCTCGACAAGGTTGTTTCGGTGTTCTCCTTCGTCGATCCGTGCCGCAAGCTCATCACGGTCTACAAGGACAAAAAGGAGCTGCGGCTAGCAGAGGTGCTCGCAGAGATGCTTGCGAACTATATCGATCCTTCGTGGGTCGTGCCTGGAGAAACCGCACTTGTGGCAATCCCTGCGCGCAAGCAGGCTCTTCGCGAACGTGGGTTTGACCATATGAAAGAAGTGAGTGTGCGCCTGTCGAAACGCTGTGGCTTGCCATTTCTTGATGTGCTGCATACGGTCGATCGCAGCGATCAGCGTGGGCTCTCTGCCTCGAGCCGCCAGCAGAACATGAAGGGTTCGTTCGCGTTCAATCCGCAGGGCTTGCTGTGCACAGCGGGAGTGATACCCGAGCGGGTAATCATCGTAGATGATGTGCTCACTACGGGTGCAACGCTCATGGCAGCTGCACGCGTGCTCAAAGAGGCAGGTATCGAGCAGGTATTCGGCCTTACCGTGGCACGGTTGCCTTGAGGCAGGGCGAGCGCGAAGGCAGTCTGGATCCTGACAGAAAGCGAAGAAGCCAGCTTTCAAGCTGGCTTCGATCAAGTCTAGGGGTTGTGCAGGGGCGAGAGCCCGTGCGCGCCTAGATGCGCTCCGCGTTATCGCGTGCTTTGTTGAACTCTTCCACGTCCACCGAAATGCTGTGCTGGATGGGCTTCCATGCCGCTTTCTTGAACAGTGCCACCAGCGCGATGGGGATGTAGGTGAGCATGAAGAACGGGAACGTGAAGAGGTATTTGATCTTCTTTGCTGTGGTGGAACGGATGTTGTCCCACTCGGTGAAGGTGGTCAGCGCGCCGAACATGAACATGAACAGCGTGTAGTTGAACAAGCAGAAGAAGATCGAGGAGAGCGACGAGGTTAACATGACGCCCGTGGACATGAGTCCTGCGCTGCCCAGGATGAGGATGATCGTGTTGAAGATGATGGTGATCACGGAAAGCAACATGCCGGGAGCGATGGTCATGAGCATGTCGTAACAGGCGAAGCGATGCCCCTTGGGGTTGGTGAACACGCCTTTCACCAGGCTGAGCCCGTACTTGCCGAACACTTGGTAGAAGCCCTTTGCCCAGCGGAAACGCTGGTTCCACGAATCGCGGAACGTGATGGGCTGTTCGTCGTAGAGCATGGCGGTGGGGCAGTAAGCGATGCGCTCACCATGCAAGATGCTGTAGGTGGAGAACTCGATGTCTTCGGTGAGCAGGTGGAACTTCCAGCCGCCCATCTTCTCGATGATCTTGGCGCTCACGAAAAAGCCCGTGCCCGAAACCGCGCAGCTGGTGTTCAGCGTAAGGCGCGCTTGGCTCAGGTACTTCGCTTCACGCAAGAACCACACGCCATAGCCAGCCGAGATCCAGTTCGAACCGAAATTCTTCGAGTTGCGGTAGCTCGTGGAAGCAATGGCACCACCATCGAAGACCTTGTTCATCTCGCGGAAGTAGTTCACGTCGAGCACGTTGTCGGCATCGAAGACGAAGTAAGCCTCGTATTCGTTTTCAGAATAGTGCTCGCGGATGCAGGTCACGCCATAGTCGAGTGCGTAGCCCTTGCCGATCTGCTCGGTGTTGAAGCGGGGGAATACGATCGCGCCAGCTTCTTGTGCGATGGCGGCGGTGTTGTCGGTGCAGTTGTCTGCGATTACGAAGATGTCGATAAGTTCTTGCGGGTAATTCTGCACGCGGATGCTGTGGATAAGGTCGCCGATAACAGCGTTTTCGTTACGAGCTGCGATGAGCACCGCATAGCGGTGGTTTTTCTTCGCGGTTTGCTTCGGTGCTTTGCGCGTGAGTACGACAAGAACGTAAAAGAGCTGATAGGCATAGCAAAACGTGAAGGTGATGAAAACACAGATATTGAATATATCCACGAACGAGAGCGTGGATAGTATATCGTCGAACAACCTGGCTCCTTACCCCGGCAAATACGTAGCTCGCGCGGTGGTGCAAATTGAAAAGGAAGATTTGCGTTCTACATGCGTGAGCAGGGGTGCTGCATTGAAAGTTTTGCGTGCTATATGCGAGAGATATGTGAACAGCACCGTGGTTGAACTAATTATAGGCTTTTGCAACCCCTTGTGCCGATCCTTACGCTTTCGTCATATAAATTTAAGGTGAGGGGTGCATTACTGATATACTAAGGGGGTTTCTTTTAGGTCTGTAGTTGCGGACATGCAGCGCTTTCGAGTGCAGCATTCCAAGTCCATGGCAGATGCGGTCGAAAGGATCCACGTAAGTTCAGTGATCGCTCGCGTGTTATTCCTGCTAGCCTTGCGCTTTTGCAGGTTTGGCGAAGAGCTCATCATTGAATGAGCACGGCGCATTCTAGGTGTAAGTCGTACCGTCGGTGAAGCGGCATAGGGCTGCTCTGGCGAGCGGATGGCGTCGCTGCAATACTCGTGCGCGCACGGTCTACAGCGGCTAAGTCCCCGTATGCAGGTGTGGGGTCGAAAACTAGGTCAGCTAAAAGAACCCTGAGAGCGTTTGTGCAAGGAAAAGCACCCTTTTTCAGGGGAACAGAGGCTTTTGCTCGTTTGTGTTACACGGTGAACACAAACGAGCATTCAAAGCAGATCTTGAACAAGACCAAGAGGTTAACAAGAGAGGCTATACATGAAGAAAGCATCAAACGTAAAAACCATCGTAGAGAGTCAAGCTGCAAGTGCGTCTGCTGCAGCATCTTCCCCGATGAGCAAGTCTTCTGCGATTCGCGCATTGGCTGCGGCATTGGCCGCGCTTGTCTTAGCGTTGTGCGTAGGATTTATGAGTGGGTGTTCAAGCAATTCTTACACGCCTGAGCCTTCTGAGCAGAAGATCGACAACTCGTTGTTGCATACGCCGGGCACGCTGCGTGTTGGTGTGGATGCTTCGAATGCGCCTTATGCAGCACAATCGCAAGGATCTATTGTGGGTATCGATGTCGATACAGCAGCAGCGCTTGCTGATGAACTGGGTTTGAAGCTTGAGCTCGTTGATGTGGGAACGAATGCTGAAGGCGCTTTCACCTCCGATAATGTTGATATTGTTATGGGTGTTGGCTCCGATGCGAAGAACTGTTGGGTCTCCGAGCCCTATCTCTCTTCTTCGGTCGTTTTGTTCGCCGCTGAAGAAGGCACGCGTGTTCCGTTGCCCACTGATGTGTTCGTGGTTGCTGCGCAGGCTTCTTCTATGAGTGCGGTCGAGGTTACGAATCGCCTCGGCCAGGATCACCTCGATGCCACTTCCGATATTCAAACGGCTTTCGACAAGCTCAAAAGCGGTTCGGCGAAGTATGTGGCCACCGATAGCACCATTGGTTCCTATGTAGCACACTCAAACAACCAGGCTATCTATCCTATTGCACTGCTTGCTGAAGAAACGAAGTACTGCATTGGCGCACCTATCACTGCTTCCGGTCTTCAAGATGCGGTGAGTGAAGCTTTGAAAAAGCTCTCTGATGGTGGAGTGTTGAAACTCATCGATCAGAAGTGGTTGGGAGAGCAGATGAATCTTTCAAGCCTTACCGTCATCGAGCCCATTCCTGAGCCCGAGCCCGAACCTGCCGAAGGCGAAGATACTGCTACAACAAACGAAGACTCTAACGACTAAGTTTTCTTTCTATGTGCCTGACATAGCCATGCCTACTGAACAGGGAGCCATCACGCTCCCTGTTTTTGCGTGTGCGTATTGGTGCAGTTTAGAAAAGTTGTGAATTTGTTTGCTCGACATAGGCATTCCATATTCCTCTAGTAACGTTTGCAAAGTAACTATTCCCGAGATAAAAAAGGGGGTTTCTGCAGACTATGTCAGACACACCTCAACCATCCCAATCTCAACCTCAGCCGCCGCAAGGCGCTCCGGTCAATGCCGCTCCCGCGCCGGCACCTGCTCCTGCGCAGCCTGCAGCCCCAAAGCCTAAGAAGAATCGCAAAGGTGTGAAAACGTTCTTCATCGCATTCGCTGGTGCAGCTGTTGCTTGCGTGCTTGCCTTGGGTATTTTCGTTGCAGTCAATCCTTCGAATAGTGGCTATACCATCAAAGAGACCAACTCTGGCATCACGATAGATGTTGATACCGACGATATGTCGCTTGCTGAAGCGGTAGCAGCTAAAACGCTGCCTTCTGTGGTGAACATCAATGTGTATGCCAATACAAGTCAGCAAAGCATGTCGCCGTTCGGTATGCTGGGCAGCCAGTCTGCTACGCAAGAGCTACAGCAGACTTCGCTCGGTTCAGGTGTCGTGCTCACAGCAGATGGCTACATCCTTACGAATAACCACGTGGTCGATGGCGCCGATGCGCTCGAGGTCGTCGCTGAAGGCGAAACCTACAAGGCTAAGCTGGTCGGCACCGATCCTTCGAGCGACCTAGCTGTTATCAAGGTGGATGGCGCAACCTTGAAGCCTATCGAGATCGGTAACTCTTCTGATCTTAAGGTGGGCGAGTGGGTCATGGCTGCTGGCAGCCCGTTCGGCATGGAACAGTCTGTGTCTACGGGTATCGTTTCCGCGGTGAACCGTTCTTATGCTGATTCTGAGTCTGGCGCAATCTATACCAACATGATCCAGACCGATGCAGCCATCAATTCGGGCAATTCCGGTGGTGCGCTTGTGGATGCTGAAGGCAAGCTCATCGGTATCAACACCCTCATCATGTCCACCAGTGGCACGAGCTCTGGTGTGGGTTTTGCGATCCCAGTCGATTATGCGTTCGGCATCGCTGAGCAGCTCATTCAGGGCAAAACACCCTCTCACGCGCAGTTGGGTGTTTCATTGATCACCGTGAACAACGAGCTTGCACAGCGCTTTGGCATTCAAGCTACCGAAGGTGCTTACATTAACTCGCTTACTGCCGGGGGCGCCGCCGCCAAAGCGGGCCTGCAGGAAGGCGATGTGATTCTGAAGGTGGATGGCGAATCGATCACAAGCTCTTCCGATCTGGTGCTTGCGATTCGCTCACATAGCCCTAACGATGAGGTGGATGTAACCTACTTGCGCGATGGCAAGGAAGAAACGACGAAAGTAAAACTTGGTGCCGATACGCAATAGTACTCGCGCTATCGTTATCGCTTGAGCAACGTGTGGCTCAAGCGCACCTGCTCATCAACCCACTTCGTGGTCATTCCCGTTTGTGAGGAACGGATGAGAAAGAAAGCGGTCTGCCTGGCAGGCCGCTTTCGCTTTGCTTGCGCCTTAGCTGAGTTTCGGTCAATGATCCATCTGCTTTACTGTTCGTGCTTTGGTAGGCCGCTTTCGTTTGTGGCTCTTTTCGCTCCACTTCGCGAAGCCCTTGCAAGAGCGTGCCTGCAAGGCCTAGCTGGTGCAGCCGATCCGTGTGCACCAAAGTTCAGAAGGGCATGAGTCGTGACTTTCGTGCGAATTGTGCGCATGCATCGATTTTTCCCTATGCGCTCCGTTGCGCCTGAGCTATGGGGTAATATGGATGAGATATATCCTTCAACGGGGTATTCCTTCACAAGAAAGGATCTTCATGAACTCGGATTACAAGTACAAACGCGTGCTCCTGAAGCTCTCGGGCGAGGCGCTCATGGGCGAAGAGGGCTACGGCATCGATCCGAAAGTGGTCGAAGAGCTGGCCGTTCAGATCAAAGAGATCGTGAACGACGGCGTGGAACTCGCAGTTACGGTGGGCGGCGGCAACATCTTCCGCGGCCTGGCTGGTTCGGCGCAGGGTATGGATCGTGCGCATGCAGACTACATCGGCATGCTTGCTACCTGCATGAATGCGCTTGCGCTTCAAGATGCTTTCGAGCGTCACGACATTCCCACGCGCGTTATGAGCGCGATCGAGATGCGCCAGGTTTCGGAGCCCTACATCCGCCGCCGCGCTACGCATCATCTGGAAAAGGGCTACGTGGTCATCTTCGCGGCAGGCACGGGCAATCCATATTTCACCACCGATACCACCGCGGCACTGCGCGCGCTCGAGATCAACGCTGAATGCCTCATGAAGGCAACGAAGGTCGACGGCATCTACGATGCCGATCCGGTCACGCACCCGGATGCGAAGCGCTTCGAGACCATCAGCTACATCGATGTGCTCGCGAAGGGCCTGCATGTCATGGACTCCACCGCCACTTCGCTGTGCATGGACAACGATATGCCCATTCTCGTGTTCGACCTCACGGTTCCGGGCAACATCTCGCGCATCCTGAAGGGTGAAGATATCGGCACCACGGTCACTGCGGAAGGCTAGAGCCTCCCGTTTTGTGCAAGTCACACGGAGCATACATAGAAGCTTTGCGTGTTCTGCAGTAGCGTGAACCGCACGCAACAGCCGGTGGATATGTATGCTTTGCTTAAGCGTCCGTTGTATCTGCCTCACGTGCGCTGCGCTAAAGCATGCATGCACTACGATAAAGGCATCGCGCGCGGGCATTTTCGCGCTACAATAACAGAGGTTTAAAATCATAGGGCACGGTCGCTTCACGCGGGCACCTGCCAGAAACGCGGCCTTGAGCCGTACACCAAGGGGAGGAAGCATGGTAAACGACATCAAAGAGACCGCAAAGAAACGCATGGACGGCGTTATCGATCAGTTGAACACCAACCTTTCGTCGGTGCGCACCGGTCGCGCTAACGCAATGATCCTCGATCGCGTGAAGGCTGAATACTACGGCACGCTCACGCCGGTCAATCAGATGGCGGCCATCAAGACCCCCGATGCTCACACGCTCGTTATCGAGCCGTGGGATAAGAGTTCGCTCGGCGCGATCGAAGCGGCTATCATGAATGCTAATTTGGGCGTGAACCCCAATAACGATGGTCAGGTTATTCGCCTGCCGTTCCCTTCACTTACTGAAGAGCGCCGCAAGGAACTGGCCAAGCAGTGCAAGACCTACGCCGAAGAAGCACGCATCGCTATCCGTAACGCGCGTCGTGATGCGAACACCGAAGTCGAGAAGAGCGTGAAGGAAGATAACCTTCCCGAAGACGAGAAGCGCCGCGCCGAAGAGGAGATCCAGAAGCTCACGGATTCCTATGTCGCTAAGATTGACGACATCCTGAAGAAAAAAGAAGACGAGGTCATGACCGTCTAGCCTTACGTAGGCAGAGTCGTTCGAGGCGAATTCGTCGTATGAGGCAACCGCTGGATTACATCTTCCCCGATCCCCCTGCGGGGCTCGATCCTGCTAAGCTCGACCAGAGCCGCATTCCGCGCCATGTTGCCGTTATCATGGACGGGAACGGGCGCTGGGCCAAACAGCGCGCTATGAACCGTCTGAACGGCCACAAAGCGGGCATCAATGCGGTGCGCGAGACTATCCGCTGCGCGAACGATGTGGGCGTGGATTACCTCACCATCTATTCTTTCTCCACGGAAAACTGGAAGCGTCCGCAAGACGAAGTGAACGGGCTCATGAACCTCTTCGCTAAGACCATGCTCGCCGAGCTTGATGGGCTGCATGAAGAAGGCGTGCGCGTGGCCACCATCGGCGATACGAGTGCGCTTCCTGAAAAGACAGCCCGCGCGTTTTCGGATGCATGGGAGAAAACCAAGAACAACACGGGCATGACGCTCGTCATCGCCGTGAACTACGGCTCGCGCGCTGAGATCCTTGAAGCAGCGCAGCGCTCGATCGATGAGGCGCTTGCGGCGGTTGCGGAGGGCAAGCAGCCTGAACCGCTCACGGAAACCGCATTCGAAAGCCGCCTCTATACTGCCGATATTCCCGATCCCGACCTGCTCATTCGCACTTCGGGCGAGATGCGCATCTCGAACTTCTTGCTCTGGCAGATCGCTTATACGGAATTCTATTTCACCGACGTGCTCTGGCCAGATTTCGACCGCTATGAATTCTTGCGTGCGCTGCTGTATTACCAGCATCGCGATCGTCGTTTCGGGGCGGTGTAGCACATGCCCACCGAGCGTATCCGCCGTACCTTCACTCATGCCGACGAACAGGGCAACATCGTCGAATCGCGCGAAGAGATCATTATCAAGCGCGAAGAGCACGAAAAGTCCACTCGCGGAAGCCAGTTCAAGCAAAAGGCGCTCGATAAGACCCCCACGAAGCTGAAGAACCCTTCTAACCTGCAGGTTCGTGTTCGCACGGGCGCGGTCTACATCACGCTCACGGTGCTCTGCATCATCGCCTCTGATGCAACCACCGCCATCTATCTGGCAGCGCTTTCCGCAATCTGCGCAGGCGAGTTCTACTACATGCTCCGCTCCGATGCGAAGCTTCCCAACGAAGTGCTCGGCATCGTGGCATCTGCTTCGTTTCCGCTGGCCATGTGGCTGTTCGGCATCAATGGCGTGGTGGTCATGGTGTCTCTCTTTATCATCGTGCTACTTGTGTGGTACGTTTTCTGGCTCCATGCGCGCATCGTCGATGTTGCCGTGAGCCTGTTCGGTGCCTTCTATACGGGGCTGCTCATGTCAGCGGCCATGCTCATCCGCATGTCAGTGCCCGATTATTGGGGAGGCGTGCTCATCCTTGGTATTTTCGCGAGCGTGTGGGGCAACGATGCCTTCGCTTATCTTATCGGCTCGAAGTTCGGCAAGCACAAGATGACACCGCAGGTCTCGCCGAAGAAAACCTGGGAAGGCTTTTTTGCCGGTCTTATTTTCTCCATGGCGTTCTGGTGCCTGTTCCCGCTCATTCCTGGAGTCGAGATGAACATCGTCCAGTCGCTCGTGTTCGGCGCAATCTGTGGCGTGCTCGGCGTTATCGGCGATCTGGTCGAATCGCGCATCAAGCGCAATGCGGGATTCAAGGATTCGGGCACGATCATGCCTGGTCATGGTGGGTTGCTCGACCGCTGCGATTCGCAATTTCTCGTAACGCTCGGTGCTTCGATGCTGCTCATCTTCGGTAACTGCATCCCCTTCACGTTCATCAGCACAGGCGTGCTCTTCTAGGTTTTGCGCGCGCTTTTGCTCTTCATCTTCAATACGGTTCCTGTTTTTGGAGGTTCTCATGGCTGACAAGCAAGCAGATATTCCCGCATGCCCGAAGCGCGTTTGCGTGCTCGGTTCCACCGGTTCGATCGGCACGCAGACCCTCGATGTAGCACGCCGCCATCCTGAATTCGTGAAGATCGTGGCGCTCAGTGCGAATACGCAGGCAGAGCTTCTGCTCGAACAAGCACGGGAGTTTTCGGTCGAGCATGTGGTGCTTGCGAACGCTGAGATAGCTGAAGCTTGGCGCGCACGGTTCGTCGAGATCGGTGCCACGCTCCACGCAGGTCCTGAGGCTATCGTTGAGCTGTGCAACCTTCCCGAGGTCGATATGGTGGTGAATTCCCTGGTGGGAGCCGCTGGCATGCAGGCGAGCTACGCAACGCTCGTGGCTGGCAAGCAGCTTGCGCTGGCCAACAAGGAGTCGCTCGTGGTGGGTGGCGATGTGCTCATGCCTCTCTCCACGCACGAAACGCTCTTGCCCATCGATTCCGAACACGGTGCTATCTATCAGTGCTTGCTCGGCGAAGACCCCGCCGAGGTCACGCGCTTATGGGTCACCGCTTCGGGCGGCCCCTTTCGCGGGAAGAAGGCAGCCGACCTTCAAAATATCACGGTTGAACAGGCGCTTAGCCATCCTACGTGGAACATGGGTCGCAAGATTTCGATCGATTCTTCCACGCTCATGAATAAAGGCCTCGAAGTGATCGAGGCGCATCATCTCTTTGCCATGCCCTACGATAAGATCGCTGTTGTGGTACAACCGCAGAGCGCGATCCATTCCATGGTCGAATTCACCGATGGTTCTGTGAAGGCGCATCTTGGCACTACCGATATGCGCATCCCGATCCAGTTCGCGCTCAGCTACCCTGCGCGCTGGTCGGCGCCGGTCGAGCCGCTCGATTTCCGTACGCTCGGTTCGCTCGAGTTCGAGGCGCCTGATTTGGGAACATTCCGCTGCTTAGCGCTTGCGATCGAGGCAGGCACTACCGGTGGCACACTTCCAGCGGTCATGAATGCGGCGAACGAGGTGGCGGTCGCAGCGTTCCTTGCCGAGCAGATTCCCTATCTCGGTATCGCTGAGCTGGTCGAACGCGCCATGAACCATGCCGTGCGCGAGGGAAGTGTGCAGGCTGCTACGAGCATCGATCAATTGCTCGCCATCGATGCTGAAACTCGTGTTTATGCACGCGAACAGGTGCCCTTGCTTGGCGGACGCTAGCGAGCGTGCGATAGAGGGTAAGCCAAAGCGAATGTGAGTGATCCACTTTCGCAACAACGATTGCGGAAGTTAGCACGAACGAGCGACGCGTCGAAAGAGCGCACTCGATAGCGTCCGCCCAAAGAGTTCAGGGTTTCTTTACGAACGCCAGGTAGCGCCGCCTTCTGATGCAGTGTTCAGGTGCTTGTCGGATCCCAGGACCGTAAAAGCCCACCGCGTGAGCATATTGCGAAAATCTGCTTGCTTTGAAAGGGCGGCGCTCTTCACCCTTCTATAATAGAGACATGGACATTCTACTCACGATTCTCATAGCTACGCTTGTGCTCGGCTTTCTGGTGTTCATCCATGAAGGTGGGCACTTTCTTGCTGCGCGCGCGTTCGGGGTGCGCGTGAGCGAGTTCATGATCGGTCTTCCCGGCCCCAGCATCGGCGTTACCTGGAAGGGCACGCGTTTTGGCGTTACTGCTGTGCCATTGGGTGGGTATGCAGCGGTTTGTGGCATGGGAACGGGCACGCCCAGTCCGCACCTGAAAGCGGTGCTCGGCTACATGTATGAGCACGGCACGGCCGACATGGAAGATGTGGCCGATGCGCTCGGCATCACCGACGATGAGGCCTATCAGGCGCTCGAGGAGCTCACCGAATGGGGCAGTCTCAAGCGTCCCACGCGTAAGGATAAGCTCAACACCTATCGCACGCCCGCATGCCTCATCGATGGCGTGAAGCACGTCGAAGGAGCACCTCGCGAAGTGACGAATCTTGATGAATTTTTCGCTTCGGAGCAGAAGCAGCAATACTGCATGCTGCCGTTCTGGAAGCGCATTACCATCTTGTTGGCGGGGCCGTTCATGAACTTGCTCTACGCCATGATCGTGTTCGTTATCATCTATTCGATCATCGGAGTGGACGTGCAGATGCAAAGTGGCGAAGTGGTTCACTATGTGCTTGCGCCGTTCGATGCCATCGTGGCTGGGTTCAAGTACATCGGCATGGTGGCGGTAGCTATCTTGGGCCTGTTCAACCCCGCAACGGCGGCTGATACCGTTGCGAACTCCACGTCCATCGTGGGTATCGCGGTCCTTTCGAAAACGGCCTTCGAAGCGGGATTCATCAGCTTGCTCTCTTTTTCGGCAGTCATCTCGGTTTCGCTCGGGCTTGCGAACCTGCTGCCCATTCCGCCGCTCGACGGTGGGCGCTTCGTGATCGAGATCTACCAGAAGATCAGGCGCAAGAACATCTCCATCCGCGCGCTAAACTACCTGAGCATTGGTGGAATGTGCCTGTTCATGGCCTTCTTCGTGTTCATGCTCAACCAAGATGTGCAGCGCTTCATCTTCGGGAATTGGGGCTAGGAGTGTGCCGTGCTGCCTAACGAAGTAACGCATCAGGTTATGGTGGGCAACGTGCCTGTTGGCGGGGGAGCGCCCTGCGCCGTGCAATCCATGCTCAACCTCCCGCTTTCGGAAGTGGAAGAGAACCTCGCGCAGATCGAACGGGTGGCGCAGGCAGGCTGCGACATCATCCGTATTGCTATTCCGCATGCGACCGATCTCGACTATTTCGAGCAGATCTGTGCACGCTCCGTGCTTCCCGTGGTGGCGGATATCCATTTCAGCGCCGATCTTGCCATCGAGGCGGCACGTCGTGGGGCTGCGAAACTGCGCATCAACCCGGGTAACATCGGCGGCCTCGAGGCAACCATTCCGGTGCTCGAAGCGGCCAAAGAGGCAGGTATCCCCATTCGTATCGGCGTGAACGCCGGTTCGCTTGATGCGCACCTGCGCGACGATGCAGCGCTTTCGCTCCCGCAAAAGTTGGCGCGTTCGGCCCGTGAATACGTCGAATTTTGCGAGGCACAAGGCTTCACCGATCTGGTGGTCTCTGCCAAGGCACATGATGTTCCTACTACGGTCGAAACCTACCGCATTATCTCGCGCGAACTGCCGCATATCCCGCTCCACATCGGGGTCACTGAGGCGGGCACGCTCTTTCAAGGGCTCATAAAATCCGCTTCTGGTCTGGGCATACTGCTTGAACAGGGCATCGGTGATACCATGCGCATCTCCCTTACCGATGATCCGGTCGAAGAGGTGAAGGCTGCTTGGATGCTCCTCGGCGCGCTTGGACTGCGCTTCCGTTACCCGGAGTTGATCAGCTGTCCCACGTGCGGACGCGCTAAAGTAGATCTCATAGCACTTGCCAAGCAAGTTGAAGAGCGCCTTGCCAGCGTGCCGAAGCCGCTGCGCGTAGCCGTGATGGGCTGCGTGGTGAACGGACCTGGTGAAGCGAAGGATGCCGATATCGGTGTTGCGTGCGGCGATGGCCAGGGCGTCATTTTCGCAGGCGGAGAAGTGATCAAGAAAGTACCTGAAGCGCATATCGTCGATGCACTATTCGACGAGATCGCGAACTTGATAAACAATGCCTGAACAGGCTAAACGATAGGAGAGAAGGTTATGAGCGAAATCCTCTATATGAGCAATCTCTATGTTCCTACGCTTAAGGAAGATCCGGCCGATGCCGAGATCGCCTCGCACAAACTGCTCATGCGCGCGGGCATGATCCGCAAGGTGGCTTCGGGCATCTATGCATTCTTGCCGCTTGGCATGCGCGTGCTGCAGAAGGTAGAGAACATCGTGCGCGAAGAGATGAATGCCACGGGTGCTCAGGAGATCCTCATGCCAGCGCTCCAGCCTGCTGAACTCTGGCTCGAATCGGGCCGCTGGGACGATTATGGCCCCGAACTCATGCGCATGAACGACCGTCATGACCACGGCTTTTGCCTTGGACCCACGCACGAAGAGCTCATCACTGCGCTCGTGCGTAACGAACTGCGTTCCTATCGGCAGCTTCCTACCACGCTCTATCAGATCCAGACGAAATATCGCGACGAGATTCGTCCGCGCTTCGGGTTGTTGCGTAGCCGCGAGTTCATCATGAAGGATGCCTATAGCTTCCACTCAAGCGTTGAATCGCTCCAGGAAACGTATGACCAGATGAGCGAGGCGTATGGCACGATCTGCGAACGATGCGGGCTCGATTATCGCCCGGTCGAGGCCGATTCTGGCCAGATCGGCGGCAAGGTTACTACCGAGTTCATGGCGCTCGCCGATGCGGGCGAGGCAGAGCTCGTCTACTGTCCTAACTGCGATTATGCGGCGAACACCGAAGTGGCTGAGTGCATCACGCAGCCCCAGGAATATGAGGTTGCTGCCATGGAGAAGATCTCCACGCCTGGCGTTACCACCATTGCGGCGCTGGCTGAATTCCTTGGCATCGATGAGGCTGCAACCGTGAAAGCGCTCGTAGGCAAGGATGAAAAAGGCCAGGTTATTGCGGTATTCATCCCTGGCGACCATGAGCTCAACGAGATCAAGATAGATCGCGTTTTCGCTGGCTTCCAGCTGTTGGACGACGAAGAACTCGAGGCCACCGGCCTCCCCAAGGGCTCGATCGGCCCGGTTGGGGTGCCCGAGGGCATCATCGTTGCCGCTGATCAGAATCTCGAGAAGATTGCCCGCTGGGTGGTGGGTGCCAACGAAGATGGCTTCCACTATGTAGGCGCGGCACAAGGCGAAGACTTCAAGGTGGATGTCTGGGCCGATCTTTCCACGGCGAAAGCAGGCGATATCTGCCCCAACTGCGGCACGCCGCTCGAAGAAGCGCGTGGTATCGAGGTTTCGCAGGTCTTCCAGCTTGGCGATAAGTATTCCAAAGCGCTCGGCGCGGTCTATTCTGCAGAAGATGGTTCCGACCAGCCATTCATCATGGGCTGCTACGGCGTGGGTATCACCCGTACGCTCGCCGCGGTAGTCGAGCAGCATAACGATGAATACGGCATCAAGTGGCCGGCTTCTGTTGCGCCAGCTCATCTCTGTATTATTCCGCTTACTGTGGGCGATGATGAGGTCTATCCAGCTGCGCTTCGTCTGGCACAAACGCTGAAAGAGAGTTTCCCCAAGCTCGAGATCGTTATTGATGATCGTAAGGAGCGCCCGGGCGTGAAGTTCGCCGATGCAGATCTGATCGGCTGGCCCACCCAGGTCGTAGTAGGAAAGCGCGGTTTGGCAGAAGGAAAAGTCGAGGTCAAACGTCGTGCAACGGGCGAGAAGTTCGATGTGAGCTTCGATTCGCTTGCTGATAGCCTTTCGTTCTTGAATCGCTATAAGCAGACCTATATTGGTCGAGGTCCAATTGTCCAGTAATACCAAACAGGTAAGAAAGCCTGAGCTGCTGGCTCCAGCTGGTGGGTTCGAGCAGCTGCGCTATGCGCTCTATTTCGGCGCTGATGCGGTGTATCTTGCTTGCGATAAGTTCGGCTTGCGCCAACGTGCGCAGAATTTCTCGCTTGCCGATATGCCCCGTGCGGTCCAGATGGCACACGATGCCGGCGCGAAGGTGTATGTAACGCTCAATGCTTATTTGCACGATGAAGACTTGAGCGATCTTCCTGAGTATTTGGCAGCGTTAGCTGCTGCGGGGGTCGATGCGTTCATCGTGAGCGATCTGGGCGTGTTCGCCCTTGCGCGTGAGCATGCCCCTCAGGTTGACCTGCATATTTCCACCCAAGCATCCGTTTCGAACGTCGAGGCTGCGCGCATGTGGCATCGTCTTGGCGCGAAACGCATCGTTACCGCACGTGAGATGTCACTTGAAGAGATCGCTCAGCTCAAAGCAGAGTTGCCCGATGTCGAGGTGGAGGTGTTCGTGCAGGGCGCCATGTGCATGGCCATCTCAGGGCGTTGTCTTATCAGCGATTATCTTACGGGGCGCAGCGCGAACCAAGGAAACTGCGTGCAGCCCTGCCGTTGGAGCTACCACTTGGAAGAGCAGACTCGTCCAGGTGAGCTCTTTCCCATTGAAGAGGACGAACGCGGCACCTATATCATGAATTCCAAAGACTTGAATATGCTCGCTCACCTCGATGAGCTTATTGCAGCTGGGGTGGATTCCATCAAGATTGAAGGGCGTGTGAAGAAAGCGTTCTACGTGGCAACGGTGGTGAACGCTTACCGCCAAGTGCTCGACGGGGGAGATCCTGTGCAGTGGGGAAGTGAACTCGAGCGCATTTCGCACAGGCCTTATTCGACAGGCTTCTTCTACGGAGATGCCCAGCAGTCGTTCGAAGATGATATCTATGTGCAGCTCTACGATTGGGTGGCCGAAGTAGTCGAGTCGCGTCCGATCGAAGCGACCGCAACGGAAAACGATCTCGATTTTACCCAAGGCATGTGGCAGACCATCGTGTATTGCCGCAATCGCTTCTATGAGGGAGATACGCTCGAATTGCTCAGTCCCCATTGCGAAGTAACGCCAGTGTTAGTGGTTGGGCTTGAAGAGGTTTTCCCGGTAGTGGACGTCCGCGATGATGAAGGTCTCGATAACCCTGAATCAAAAGATGCTTCAGCTTCGAAGCAGAATGAGCGTTGCTTCGACTCGAGTGAGGGAGCGGTGGCTATTGCCAATACTACTCCGGTGGAGGTTGCCAACAAGGCGATGGGCGCTTATGCCTTCATCACTCCCATGCCGCTTCATCGTTATGATATCTTGCGCGCCAAGCGGCGCGACCCCTCCAAGAAGAACTAATCGTTCCAACGCTTTGTACGCGCGTTGCTTTTTGATCAACCGATCATTTCTTGCGAGCAAGTGCGCTTGGGTCCTTTGCGTCTCCTTAGGCAAGTGGGTCCACGGCGATGAAGCTTGCAAGCAAAGAGCGCTTGAGTCTTTCATTGCTCTGGCGATAACAGTGTGTCTTACGTTCGTGCTCTCATTTTATTCATTCTCCAATCCGCGTTACGAGCATCCTTTGCTCGGTCGCGCGATCTGATTCTGTTCAGGCATCAACATCTGGAATCAACGCTCCGAATTTCTTGAAAATAAGCAAAGTGTTCCGCATGTGCTCTTGTTCGAACAAGCGTGTATGCCAACTGTCCAACATGAAAGATCGCGCGAATTTTCAAGTCAATCGATCAAATGTTCGTTTTTTGCTCAGATTAACCCAAAATTTGTCAAAAAAAGTTTCATTCTCTTCTGGAGCTGGTCCATTTTGCCCCCATTTTAGGGTGCTAACACCCCCGAAAATTCCTCTCTTCTCACCGGTGATGCGAGGAGGAAGAGAGGGACTGCAACAGGGGTTCAGAATGTGGGTTTTCTTGGGCGATAAAACAGGTGAAAGCATAGGCATAGCATGAAATAACATGCCTGATAAAAGCAGGAAAAGACAAACCAATGAGCGCCCAAGTTCAAGCCTTGGAATCGATGGATTTCGAGCTTGTTTTAGCGCGTGATAGCACCGGCTTCCGCCAAGAGATCTGGATCAAAATGAGGTGCTATCATCACGCGATTTGCGGGTTCTAAAAATCGTCCGATCTGACCGAAAAATTATTTGCCAAGGGTAACTTTTGACAAAAAAATTACTTAGACTGTCAAAGTTTTCGCGATCGTCATCAAAAAATGTGAAGAAATGATATATTCGTAACAAATAAGTTAGCTTTATTGAACAAATTTTCGGATTTTTAATAAGAGACAAAAGTTTTCTTATTTTTTGAGGGTTTTGGCAAAAATGCCCAAAATCGCCCCTCCTGCGTATTTCGATGGTGAAAACAGGACAAAAAGAGGGCTGTTTTTACGATACGAGCAAGAGTAGATAAACAAATAGCCAGTTCAAACATGAAAACAGAAATAGAGAATTTCGAAAAAAAATTTCAAGAAGTAACTCGAAAACATGCCAAAAATGGTCATTCTGGTCACTTTTGGCGGCTGTAGAGCACGTTGGCTCCAGGGCGACCTTCGTAAACCCTTTTGAGCGCGTTTCTAACGCTGTTTTTGGATGGAATCTACCCCTTTTTGGGTGCCCTAATACCCCCGAATCGCAGTCAGGGTCTTAGACGGCTTCTCAGCGCTTCGGGCCTCTTTTTTGGGCAATCCAGACCAATAAGGAGAGTCGGAAGGGGAGGCAGAGCAAGATGCAATGTCCCTTGATCGCTGAATAAAGCATCCAATGCCTTGATGCAGTCTCTTCTTCTGTCTCTAAATGCACTGTGGGTTCTCTGACTTGGACGTGTTGCGGATCCGAAATGCATTTGGGTATCTATACTTCAAATCTACCAGGCGTTTCTCTGTTCGTGAAATTTTCGAATAAGCTTGCAGATACCGTGTAACACTGCTGTGTTCTTTGCTAAGATAGGCCCATAAGACCAGAAAGGGGATTTCATGGGAAGAAAAGCTGAAGAAGCGCTTGACCTGGCAAATGTCGATGATCTGATCGCATATCTGCGTGAGGCACACTCAGCTTATATGCAAACGGGCGCTGAAACGTATTACCTTACGAATGCAAACGACCTGTATTGGCGTGCGCAAGACACAAATCAACTCAACGAAAAGGATCACTTCATCGACTGCAGCGAGCTTGTTCCAACGCTCAATGAGTTCGTTGACCTGCCCTTTATCGAGGGTGAATCGATTCGTGACGTGTTCGATACGTCGTCTTTTTATGCCTCGATCAAAATTGAAGGTCAGGGCACTCCTGTTCCTGTGATATAATCAATCGCGCTTTAAGGGGCATTAGCTCAGCTGGGAGAGCGCATGGCTGGCAGCCATGAGGTCAGGGGTTCGATCCCCCTATGCTCCACCATCTAGATCACGACCATCCATTTGGGTGGTCGTTTTTTTGTTGGCTGACCTGCTTTTACGCGCTTAGATATCACAAGCGCGGTAGGGGATGTTAACCGCCCAGATCTCGCATGAGGGGCATTAGTCATTATGAAGCTTGCTGCTTATCTTGAACAAGCATTGGACCAGCTTTGCATACAGGCTTTCCGACATTCGATCGGCACGTAAAATCGGACTTTTGAAGTCAATTACCGCGCATGCCTTTTACCAGGTGTTTTATAAAGCGCGGTACAGGAAGCGCGGCGTGTTCCTGAGGTGTTCATCGGTGGGGTATTTTCATAAACAAAAATGAAAGAAAATGTCGTAAAAAGCTAGCAGAATCTGTTGCCTTCTTGTTGCCAAGTCGTTAGAATATAAGGTTGGAATGGGGGACTAGTCCAAAAAACGGGTTTTTAGTAGCAAAACACACCCTGAGCACTGTGTTCCGCATATATGATTTTTGAAAAGATAGCTTAAGCCATAATCTGGCATTTCTGCTTTGTTACCTCGGACTATTCTGAGTTTCTTTAATAATCTTGAACTGTGTTCTCTTTCTCATGGTTTCAAGGCCGCATGTTTTATAGACGGTCTTTTAGATATAGAAGGTATTGAGAGTCGATGGATTTTTAATACGCATTCTTCACAATTCCCGAAGGGAAGATCCACGTGAACACGCGCGTATACACTCCACGACAACGGATCATCGAAAGAGGGATTACGATGAGACGCGTCAGAGAAAGATTGAGCGATCTTTCGAAACTGTGCCTTTGCATCTTGCTGGCATACATGATCGCTCTGCCCGGAATGGGTACGAACACACTCGTGAACACAGCCATAGCGGACACGCTTGGCAACACGACTGGACTCGATCTTGATCTTGCTGCGTTCTCTGCAGATCGTACGGCTTCTCCTCAATCCCTCGCTGAAGCCAAAGCTGCTCTCGATGCCGCCAACCAGGTCAAGGCAGATGCCGCTGCAAAGCAGAACGAAGCCAAGAAGGCTTACGACTCGGCAACTGCTGAATATAATTCTGCCGCATCGGAACACACGAAAGCACAGCAGAGCACCGATGCCGCAAAGAACAACGCTGCACAAGAATTTGAAGCAGCGAAGGCTAAGGCTGCGCAAAATGTTGCAGACGCAAAGACGGATCTTGCGAAAAAGCAACAAACGAAATCCTCAACTGAGCGTACGCTGGAAAGTGCAAACGCTGCAGTAGCCGCTGCCCAGAAAGCCTATGACGAGGCTTTGGGCTCTGGCCAAGGCGCTGCGGCGCTCAAGAAAGCCGCAGAGGATCTCCAAGCAGCAAAAGATAAACTTGCAGCTGTTGATGCCGATCTTGCTGAAGCTAAAGCAAGTCTTGGCTCTACGCGAGACAAGTTGAAGGACGCGAACGCGCAGCATGTTGCAGCGAAGAGCATTTACGAGAATGCTGCAGCAGCCCTTAAGACTGCCAATTCCACACTTGCTGACGCAAAAGCAGCGCACACTGCAGCACAAGAAGCGCTTGCTGCCGCTGAAGGCGGCGATACTGCAAAACTGCAGGCTGCAGTCGATAAAGCACAGGCTGCTGTGACTGCAGCGCAGGCCAAGGTAGATGAAGCGAACACTCGTCTTGCTAAGGCACAAGATGAATTGAAGCCGCTGAAACAGGCTCAGGAAGCCGCTCAGAAGGCTTATGACGAAGCCAAGGGTCAGTATGACGATCTTGGTGGTGGCGAACTTACGGCCCAATTAGAGGCCGCACAGGCAGCCTACGACAAAGCTAAGGCAGCGGCAGCTGCCAACAATACTGCGGCGGGCGACGCCAAGAATAAACTCGATGATGCGGTTGCTGCAAAAACTAATGCACAGACCGAAAAAAATAATGCTGACAAAGCAGTAAAGGATGCTCAGAACGCTCTCGATAAAGCGATTCAAGACTACAAAGACCTCACGGGCAATGAGCCTGCAGACAATGGCAACATGCCGCAAACCTCTGAAGGTGATAGCAACTTAAATGACCAGGAAAACACAATAATCGATAGTTCTGGAACCGACCCCGGCGGGGATAATGCTAGCACGATTGATAGCAGTTCAGGAGGTGCTAGCAATGAAGTCGGGGCGGCCAATACCGAAGAGCAGAGCGACACTCCTCAATCCCCTACTAGTGAGGAGGTCGCGGCAGCCCAACAGAGGGTGGATGAAGCCAGGTTCGCTCTGGATAGGGCGAAGTCTGCCCAACTTCAGGCTGCTCTGTATCTTTCGGCCGCCGATGACGCTGCTTCTACTGAAAGCCCAAGCCTTCAGGAGCTCGAAGAAGCATTGAAGAATGCAACGGCTGCAGCAGATACTAAAGAGCGTGAAGTGAAGGGCATCGAAGCGGAGATTGCGGCTTATGCAGCAGAGCTTGAAACCGCAACTCAGCAATTAAAAGATGCAGAAGCACGCCTCGCAAATGCTCCAAAACTGCTCCAAGAGGCAGCCGATGCTAAGGCTGCTTTTGAAGCAGCGGAGCAAAGCCAGAAAGCTGCATCCGACAAGAGTGAAGCGACTTTCAAAGCGATGAAGGACGCTGAAGGTGTTTGTGGCACTCTTGAGGATCAGGAAGATGAGCAGCTTGCGGCTATTGGCAAGCTTAACGAAGAGAAGACCAAAATCAACGATGATGAGGTTACGCCAGCCGACACTGCTTATCGAACAATATTGAGCACTCTCGATCCAAGCGAGTACGATACTGATCGAATCGCTGCAATCAATAAGGCTGAAGAAGCCCTCAACGATGCAAAGACGGCATACAACAATGCAAATACGCGCGATATCGAAGCGCTCGCAGAAGTTGACTTGGCGAAGGACAAGCAAAAGAGCGCTGAGCAAGCTCAGGGTCGTGTCAATACGCTTACCTATAATACGGATCCTGCAAACCTGATCACCGAACCAGGTTATGAGTATCTGAACGATCGTATCGATGCGATTCGCGCAACCGAGGCTTCGCTTGCTGAAAAAGCTCAGCTGAAAGCTGATGCCGAGAAGAAGCTGAACAGCCAGAAGCTTGCATATGATGCCGCGACTAACGAGCTGAATCGTGCTACTGCTGCTGCAGCAGCTGCTCAGGCAGAATACGATCGTCTTTCTGGTAAGACTCCTTCCACCGATCCTAACAACCCTGGTGGTAATGGTGGTTCTTCTGGTAAGCCCGGCAACCTTAACCCAGGCGGCAGCACCAACCACAACAATTCCAGCAACACCGCGCCTAAGAACAATGCCAAGAACCTTGGTAATAAGGGTGGGAACAACAATGGTTCTTACGCTGCAGGCAGCAAAGACAACACTACTGCTCAAGCTGATGAATCTACGGTAGTTCAGGCAAAAGCAGATACTGCTAAAGCACCTGTGAAGAAGACTGCTTCGAACAACGGTATCGATCCGCTTATCTTTATTGTTGTCGGGGCAATCGTTGTTGCTGCCGCTGCCGCAATCGCAGCTGCTGTTGTTCGCTCTCGTCGAGCGAACGCTCAGCTAGCTGATGAAGAGGCTTAATCAGCCCATAAACACTTTTATACAAAGGCGAACCTCATCGGGAGTTCGCCTTTTTTGTCGAGGCTTCCTGTAAAGATGCCTGATTTAACAAGACCACAAGAACAATCAGTTCAATAAGAGAGACTTGCTAAGAGGGATCACGATGAAACGCGCACATGAGAAATTCAGCAGTATTTCAAAATTAGGTTTTAGTGTCTTGGTAGCATGTCTCATTGCGGTGCCAGCACTCATGGGTACTGTTTTTGTTAATGCATTCAATGGTAATCTCGTAGCTTTCGCTGCTGATCTTGAAGCATCGCCCCAGTCTCTTTCGGAGGCAAAAGCAGCTCTTGATGCAGCAAAGCAGAATCAAGAAGCCGCTTCCGCTCAACATGATGAGGCGAAGAATGCCTACGATTCGTCGACTGCTGACTACAATGCAGCCGTTTCGGAGCACGCTGTCGCACAAAAGGCATCGGATGAAGCAAAGGCAAAAGGCAAGAGCGAATTCAATGCAGCTAAGGCGAATGCTGCCGCGAAGGTTGATGCCGCGCAAAAGAAGCTCGATCAAGCGAATACGGAAAAGCAAGATCTCCTTAACGAGCTAAAAGCCCAGGAGCAAGTAGTTGCAGCTGCACAGGCGGCCTATGATGCAGCCGCAGCAAACGCACCAGGAGTCGAGGAAGCATCTGCCAACTTGAAGCGAGGTCAAGAAGACAAGGCAGCATCCGAAGCGGAGCTTGCCAAAGCACAGAAAGCTGCTGATGATGCGGAAGCCGTATTGATGGCCGCTAAGGAAGATGAAAAAGAAGCAGCAAAGCGTTTCAATGAAGCTGTCAATGCCCATAACGAGTCTGTGAGGGTTCATAACCAGGCTGCGCGTGCTTATGATAAAGCTTGGGAAGCGCTCCATAATGCTGAAGGGGATCCGACGGGAGAGTTACAGGCAGCTCTTAATGATGCTTGGAATAAGTACCAACAAGCTAAGCAAGCTATGGACAAGAAAAAAGAAGAGGAAGATGCTGCAGAAATAGCTTATGGCAATGCTCAGACCAATAGCTATAACAAGTGGAGAGTGTATTCGGACTTGCTTGATCAGGCTCTAGCGTTAGGCAAGACCGATTATGATGATGAGCTTTTGGGTAATGAAGGGTACTACGAGCTTACGCTTGCGCAATCAGAAAGCCAGAACGTCAAGGATGAGCTTGACAGATTGAACACACTAAAAGAAGAGTTGAAAACAGCCCGAGAGACGAAAGAAGCAAAGCAAGAAGCATATGATACTGCTGTTCGCAACGTAGAGACTGCTCAAACAGAATTGGATGCAGCAAAGGAAGCGTTAAAGGCTATTTCAGAGGTTTATGATTCTTCTGACATTCTTACAAGAGCCCAGAACCAGCTCACTGCTGCGCAGACTGCCTATGATGATGCTAATAAAGCGCAGGAAACCGCGCTGACGCAGCTCAACACTGCTCAATCCAACTACACTAGAAAATTAGGTGAGGAGGAAGCTGCAGAAAGGGCCCTCAATGAAGCAGTAAGTAATTGCGCGTTTTATACAGAAAACTCGATAAGATTTTTGGGAGAAGGCTATAGTTCTCTGACAGAAAAGCTGAATCAAGTATTCGGTCCTCTTGGCGAGCAGAGGACCTATAATGCCGATCTTTCTAATGAAATGGGCAAGATCAAACAGGCTCATGCCGATATAGAAGCTACCTACACGAGCGAAGAGAACCAAAACGCTCGCGCAGCTATAGCGGGTGCCCAAGCTAAATTAAACAATAAAGACATCTTAGCCCAGCGACGGGATGACCTCAAAGCAGCTTCACTAACTGCTCAATCGGCATCCGAGCAAGCTTCGAACAAAAAAGCAACAGCATCAACGAACAAAGATCAAGCTACTCAAGCTGTTGCTGAGAAGCAAAGCTCTTTTGACCAGTTGAGTGCAAAGGCATTGCAGGCTCAGTCCGATTTGAATGCAGCAGAAAGCGCTTTAGTAAGCCTTCAGGAAGCGTATGATCGTGCGCTTTCGCTTCAGGGTAGCTCGACAAACGAGATGAGCGATGCCAGAAATGCGCTCGATGCTGCAAAAGCAAAGCAGGAATCTCTCAATGCGCGCTTTAATGGTCTGCTGGCAACCATTTCCAATGCCGAAAGCGAGCTCAAACAAGCGAAAGAGGAATCCAATGGTGTTCAGGCACTTTCGTGGGAGTCTGCATTGCGCTCCCCCGTTCTTATGCCTGCCTATGCATATCTGAATAGCTTCGTTGACGCATATCGTGCCTTGCAGAACCCCTTGAGGGCAGCGGAGGATCGTATGAACGCAGCTTATGAAACCATGAATAGCAATAAGCACATTTTCGATACCGCTGTTGGCAATCTGAGCGATGCAAATGAAGCTGTTAAAACGGCGCAAGCAAATTACGATCAAGCTTTGGTCAGCGCCAGCAGCCAGGCTCCCGTTAAAAAGAGCACTTCAAGTGCCAATACGGATCCGCTTCCTTTGATTGTTGGCGGAGTAGTTGTTGCTCTAGCCGTTGCTGCTTTAGCGGCTTTAGCTCTTCATCGTCGTCGTGTTGGGGTTAAGAAGTAAGAACGTTAGAATCTGATCGCATTTTAATGGCCGTCCTTCAGGGCGGTCATTTTTTTGCGAGCATTCTGCTAACCGTCCTACTTCAAGGTCTCGTTTGAAATAAACGTTCATTCATTTAGTATGATTACTGAAAGGGGGCAATCCATGAAGACAAGAGCTGAAGAACGCTGGGAGCAAATGCAGCAACTCCTTGCGCGTGAAGCATCAGGCTACGATGGTCCGGTGAAGATCTCTTCGCAGCGTACGCTTTTTGGTATCAAAAGTCATGTCGAAGAAGTAATCGAAAAGGCTGCGGCTGAAGACACTCAGAAATGCATGGATAAACTTTCAGATAAGAATGGCAGCTCCCCAGAAAAGCATCGTAAGAATTAGCCGAATCCCTCACTATATATTAGTAAGAAGAAAGGAAGCACAATGAGTGAAGTTCGCGACGAGATGATGAAACGTATTCTTTCTGGCAAGATCGTTCAGGCTCCGACTGCTTGCTATAAAGCAGAGCTTGATGGCACCGTGAGTGATGAACTCATCGAGTTCTATACTCCTCGCGCTGAGAACCCGGTGCTCGATATGATCATTGTCGAGCATAGTTTTGTTGCACCGCGCGGACAGGCATCGCCACGCCAAATCTCATTGGCAACTTCCGACGTAGTCGAGGGGCTTTCTCGCCTTGCAAGCCTTATCAAGGACAACGGCAAAGTCGCGTTCATTCAGCTCGCTCATGCGGGCGGTACGGCGTATCGCAAGGTTACCCGCTTGGTTCCATGGGCGCCGAGCAGCATGATCATCGGCGAAGCTGCGACTGGTTTGGGCGACCCTATTCCTTGTGCAGAGATGACCAAGGCCGATATTGAACTTACGATCCAGCAGTTCGCAGATGCAGCAGTGCGTGCAGTGCAAGCAGGCTTCGATGGTGTAGAGATCCATGCTGCGCATGCCTATCTCTTGAATGAATTCTTCAGTCCGCTCACCAACCATCGTACCGACGAATATGGTGGTTCGATCGATAATCGTGTGCGCATTCATTGTGAAGTTGCCAAAGCGGTGCGCGTAGCGGTTGGCCCTGATGTGCCGATCTCGATGCGTTTTGGTGGATGCGACTATAAAGAAGGCGGTAACACGATTGAAGATGCGGTCGAGGCTGCGAAGATCATCGCAGCGAATACCGACATCGATATCCTGAACGTTTCAGGTGGCATGTGCTATTACAAGCGCCCTGACCATAAAGAGCCAGGTTATTTTGCGGAGATGACCACCGCGGTCAAGCAGGCGGTTGACCTGCCGGTCATCGTTACGGGCGGCGTGCGTACGCTCGAAGATGTTGATGCGCTTCTTGCTGAAGGAGCAGGCGATCTTGTCGGTGTTTCGCGCGCCATCTTCAAGAATCCTGCCTGGCCCGCATCTGCCGAGTAGTTTGTCATCTTTTGTGGCTCTGTAACAATCTAGCAAGGGAATTCTGGCTTTTGCTCCACACACGCTACGATGGTAGAACATCATGGCGAATCAGGTTGAACATACTATTGAACAGAAGAATGCCAGCATCAAGGGTCTTACGTCTGAAGAGGTGCGTGCCGCTCAGGCTGCAGGCAAGGTGAATGCGGATGCTACCGTAAAAACGCGCTCGTACGGCAGTATCTTCCGTAGCAATATCTGCACGCTCTTCAACCTTATCAACCTGATCCTTGCGGTGTTCGTTTTCCTGACGGGCTCGTACAAGAACATGCTTTTTATGCTCGTGATCGTTATCAACACCATCATTGGCATCGTGCAAGAGATTCGCTCGAAGATCACGACGGATCGGCTCTCGATCGTAGTTGCCGCCAATGTTGAGGTGATGCGCGATGGGAGGCTCCAGAAGATCCCTATCGATGAGCTTGTGCTTGGCGATGTGATGCGTCTGGGGCGCGGGAACCAAATTCCGACCGATTCGGTGGTGCTAGAAGGGGAGTGTAAGACCGACGAAAGCTTGCTCACGGGTGAAAGCAGGCTCATTCCCAAACATGCAGGCGACCAACTGTATAGCGGGTCGTTCATCAATGCGGGTACCGTATGGGCGCGCGTAGAGAAGGTGGGAGCTGATAACTATGCCGCGCAGATCACGAACGAGGCTAAGCAGAAAAAGGCGATCAATTCCGAGATCATGACCAGCCTTAATAAGATCATCAAGTACGTGAGCATCTTCATGTTCCCAGTGGGGCTGCTACTGTTCGCCAATGAGTATCTCTTGCATCATGTCGAGCTCGATCCTGCCATTCTCTCAACGGTTTCGGCTATGGTGGGCATGATTCCTGAAGGGCTTATCCTCCTTGCTTCAACGGTTATGGCGGTTGCGGTCGTGAGGCTTGCGCGCCATCAGGTGCTCGTGCAGCAACTTTACTGCATCGAAACGCTTGCACGCGTGGATGTGCTCTGTTTGGATAAGACCGGCACGATCACGACTGGTGGCATGGAGGTTTCTAATCTTGTGCCGCTCGATACTCCTGATTCAGAGGCGATAGGGCAAGAGCTGAACAAGGTAGTTGCCTCGCTTGTTGCAAGCGATGAGGATCCGAACGATACTGCACGTGCTATTCAGGAGTATTTCGGACTCGCTTCAGACGGGAAGCAGAAAACCGAACAGGGGATAACACCCACTGATCTGTTGAAGCCTACGCGCGTGATTCCCTTTTCTTCCGATACGAAGTGGTCGGGCGCTGCTTTTGCCAACGGCGAGGCTTACGTTATGGGCGCTGCCCAGTTCATTCTTGAGAAAGATGCAAATGCCTTGGCGCAGATCAAGGGCTCGCTCGACGCCTATACTGCTGATGCGCGCGTGTTACTCGTGGCGCGTGTGGAGGGTTTTGATGCCAATGGCGCGATTGAAGGCGATGTAATCCCCCTTGGCTTCGTATGCTTGCGCGATCAAATCCGCTCGACTGCTGCTCAGACGATCGCTTACTTCAAAGAACAAGGCGTAAAACTGAAGGTGATCTCAGGCGATGATCCTCATACCGTTTCTGGTATTGCGCAGAAAGTTGGTGTCGAAGGAGCTGATTGCTTCATTGATGCCACCACGCTCAAAACGGATCAGGATATTGCTTCTGCGATCAAGAGCTACAACGTGTTCGGACGCGTGCGTCCTGAACAGAAGAAAGCATTTGTGCTCGCGTTGCAGGCTGAAGGTCACACGGTCGCCATGACAGGAGACGGCGTGAATGATGTGCTTGCGCTGAAGGCAAGCGATTGCAGCGTTGCCATGGCGAGCGGTTCCGATGCTGCGCGCAATGTTGCCCAGCTCGTGCTCGTTGATAACGATTTTGCAAGCATGCCTGCGGTGGTGGCAGAAGGGCGTCGTTCGATCAACAACTTGCAGCGCTCGGCTTCGCTCTTCCTGGTCAAGACCCTGCTTTCGATAACAGCAGCGTTCTTGTTCATCTTTTTGCCGTGGCAATATCCCTTCGTGCCGATCCAACTTACGCTCATATCAGCCTTCACCATCGGCCTTCCTTCGTTCGTGCTTGCGCTTGAACCCAATAAAGATCTGGTGCGAGGACATTTCCTCCCGAATGCGGTGGTGCATTCCATTCCTGGGGCAGTCTGCGCAGTGGTGAGCATTGTGGTGCTAACGATAGTGGGCAATGAAGCGATCGGTCTTGATTATCGTCAAGTCTCAACGCTGTGCGTTATGGTGGTGGCCTTGCTCGGGATCATGTTGGTGATCAGGCTCTCGATTCCCTTCACGCCGTTACGTTGGGGACTGCTAGTGGTCGTGATCGGCGGCCTTTTGATCGGTGTAGTCGGCTTCGGGTGGCTCTTTGATATCGCACCCTTCACCCCAGAGATGTGGCAGAGCTTCGGCATTGCAGCGCTGGTGAATATCGTAGCGTTCAACTACCTCTACAACGTGCTCGATGCACGTCACCAGCGTCGCCTCGCCTCCCTCACCCACTAAGGTGTCGAACGACCGGGTAGTTATCTTCTAGGCAATAAAAAACGGGCGGGGATAATCCCTGCCCGTTTGCATTCAGCTACTCTGTCGCGCAAAAAGATGTTGAACGACCGAGTAGTTTGTCATCTTAAGTTTGTCATCTAAATGCCCATGTCTTCGCTGTCTTGTACGAGGAGCTCTTTGCCGTAACGCTCTTCGGTGATCTCGTCGAGCGAGCGACCTTGGGTCTTCGGACACCAGATTACGCCCACCACGAGCGACACGAGCAAGAAGCCGCACATGATCCAGCCTGCGGTTACGAAGCCCGCAGGCGTTTCAACGCCAAGGCCAGCAACGGCAACGAGCGACCAGATGCCGAGCACGCCACGCACGAGGAAGAACATGATGCCCTGCACGCCACCACGATAGACGGTAGGGAAGAGCTCTGTCGACCAGAGCGCGTAGAAGCACTGAGCCGAAAAGCCCGCTGAAACGCCCCAAAGCGCAACGAATACCCAGAGCAACCAGCCCCAGCTATCAGCCGTGCCCGCTTCGAGCTGCATGCCGAAGAACACCATGACCAGCCATGCCGCCAATGCCATGCCTGCGGTCAATGCGAACAGGATGCGGTGCGGCACCTTATCGCCGAGCGCCGAGAAGATGGCGAGCGAGCCGATAGCGGTGAGTACCCACATGACCGTTTGGAGCAGCGAGATGGTGGTGTCGTCCAGATTGCCTGCCGCTGCGTACATGTAGGGCATGAACTGACCCATCGTGCCTGCAACGATATTCCAGGTAAGGTAGACCGCAACGAGGAAGATGATCGTCTTGATGTTCACCGCATTGGTAAGCGCACGCTTCATCATAGAGACGAAGCTCTCTTTTGCCTTCAGCTCCTGCTTACTGGTCCAGTCGGTGGATTCCTGCAGCTTGCGCTGGAGATTCCACGCGATCATGGCCACCACGAACAGGATCGCGAACAGCAAACGCATGGCGAACAAGCCGTCAAAAGGACCATAGGTTCCTGCGGGGAGCAGCTCGCCACTCGCGGCGAAGGTGGGGAACACGAGCGAGAAGATGAGCGAAATGAGGAAGATAACAGCCGGACCGCATGACCAGGCGAACTGGCTGATGCCAATGTTCGACGCACGGCGGTTCGATCCCGACATCTCGGAAATGTAGCTCCACGATGCCGGCACGCCCGCACCTACCGAGAGGCCCGAGATCACGATGCCGATCACGAGCATGGGCAGATTCGCTGCGATCATCACGATGAACACGCCCGTGGCATACACGAGCATGTTGTAGGTGTAGATGAACTTTCGTCCCAGCTTGTCGGTGAGGAATCCGCCGATCAGCGCACCAACGGCGGCACCGAAAGCGTTCGCGCCGACCGCGCCCAAGATAGCGGTCCAGGTACTGCCGAAGTTGAATGCGACCGCCCACGCAGCAAGTGCCACGGACGAGGCAACGATGCACCCCGAATCGAGGAAATTCGTAAGGGAAACTGCGATCGTTCCCTTTCTTTCTTGTGAGAGAGCCATGGTAGTCCCCTTTCTAGTCAAGGCGGAACACGCATTCGAGCGGCGTGCTCACCGGTGAATTATCGGGATTGACCTCCATGACATCGGCCATGTAATCCCACCATCGTTTGCATATCTCAGTTTCGGCGCTCGTGTCGTAGTGCGCGGGATCTGCTACTTCAACAGAGGCGAAGAGCGTATCGGTCTCAGGATCGAGGAAGATCGAGTAGTTGCGTGCGCCGTAGTCGTGCAACATCGCGACCATCTCTGGCCACAGTTCATCGTGTCGGCGTTCGTATTCAGCGGCAAAACCGGGTAACAGCTTCATCTTGAAGCCCTGAATCGTATATCCATCTGCGGTCTTTCGCGTTGTCATAGCCTCATTCCTCCTCTTGCGCCGCGCGCTTACTGCACGTTTGCCGCGCGCTTACTGCACGTCGAGAAATTCCTTGTTGATCTCCACGTTGAACTCCACGCCGATCTGCGCAAGGCCTTCATCGGTGATGGTGTTCAAGAATTCGTTCGAGCCGCCATTCATCGTGCGAGCGCGGAAGTAGATGTCCGCTGCCTTTTCGATACAGTGCATGAGTCCGAAGGTCTCGTCGAAATCTGCGCCAGAAACGAACAGACCGTGCTGCGCCCAAATGACCGCAGGATAGCTCTTCATCTGCTCCGACGTGGCCTTCGCGATCTCGTTGCCGCCCGGTACCATCCAGGGCACCACGCCCACGCCTTCGGGGAACACGACCACGCATTCGGTCATGGCTTTCCAGAGCGCGCGCGAGAACGTGCGCGCATCGAGCGGTTCGACGAAGGTCATGGCGATGATATTGTTGGGGTGTGCGTGATAGATCACGCGGCAAGCCCCGTCCGTGGCCTTCATGCGGATAGCGTGGTTCATGATGTGCGTGGGGAGTTCAGAGGTGGGTTTGCGGTTCATCAGCCCCCAGACTACGCGATAGGCGCTGCCCGCTTCGTTCATCTCGACGATGCCGATGTTCTCGATCGGCGAAGCGGAGACATTATGCATATACGCACCAGACCCGGTTATGAGGAAGTAAGCGTTCGCCAGGGTCGGTTCGCTAAAGCCCAGATCGACCCATTCGCGCGGTTCGCTGTCGAATCCGCCGCGCACCTTCGCTACGTCTTCTTCGGTCATACGGTAGGTGAGGTTGCCACCGTTGCGCTCGTGCCAGCCTTGCAGCCAGCCGTCATCGCAGAGATGGATGAAAGCTTGGATGAAGGGCGCGCGCGTAACAAGCGCTTTGTTGGTCGCGCTGGCGGCGGCATCGAACCCTTTGCCGGCCGCATCCATCGCAGCATCGAAGCCTTTGCCTAGTCCTGCCTGGATATCGTCGAACACTCCCATTACGGTTCCTTTCTACTTGCGCTTTGAGGTGATCTGTTCTTCGTAACGTGCCACTTCAGGGTAGCACTCAAGATCGGTCGGCACCCCTTGGCGCGTGCAGTATTCATCCCATACGGTGCCGAAGGGCATCGACTTCGCAGCTTCGGCGAGCATCATCTTCTCCGTGAAGCGATATTCATCCTGCAGCTCCTTGAGCTGATCGTTTGGCTGTAGGAGTGCGTAGAGCAGGGATTTCTCCATAGCGCGACAGCCTGTCACCCATGCGCCGATGCGATTGATGGAGGCGTCGAAGAAATCGAGGCCCACGAGCACCTTTTCCCAAGCGCCAGGGCAACGTACGATCTCGGCGGCGATCTCTTTCGTAGGATCGTCGAAGAGGATCACGTGATCGGAGTCCCAGCGAACAGGGCGCGTAACGTGCATGGGGATCTTGTCGAAGAAGAGCAGCAGCGCGGAGAGCTTGTCGGCTACGTTTTCGGTGGGGTGGAAGTGGCCTGAGTCGATAAGGTTGTAAACGCCAGGATGGGTGGCGGCGTAGGCGAGATAGAACTCGTTCGAGCCAACGGTCATGGATTCGAGTCCGATGCCGAACACCTTCGATTCGCACGCATCGATCACTCGGTCGTATTTCTCTTCGAAGATCTGGTCGAGCGAATCTTTCAAGCGTGCGCGCAGCCCATAACGGTCGCCTGGTACATCCTTCAGGCCATCAGGGATCCAGATATTGCAGAGCACTTTATCATCGAGCGCTTCACCGATCTGCTGCGATATCTTACGGCACGCCTTCACGTGGTCGATCCAGAACTTGCGTGTTTCAGGATCGGGGGAAGAGAGCGAAAGCTCGTTGTTCATCTTGGGATGACCGAAGACGGTGGGGTTGAAATCGATGCCATATCCGTGCTCTTTGGCCCATTCGACCCAGGGTTCGAAGTTGGCGTACGTGATCTGGTCACGATCGACCCAGGGGTGTTCGTCGGTGAAGATGGCATACGAGGCGTGCAGTGCGATGCGCTTCGTGCCGGGCACCATGCTCATCGATTCTTCGAAGTCGGCTTTCAGCTCTTCGAAGTTGCGCGCACGGCCAGGGTAGTTGCCGGTGGTTTGGATGCCGCCCGAAAGGCCGCCTTCTTGGTCGAAGCCGAGCACATCATCGCCTTGCCAGCAGTGAACCGAGATGGCCTTTTGGGCCAGCTTGTCCATTGCAGCTTCAACGTCGATGCCGAGCTTGGCGTATTGCTCCTTTGCGCTTTCAAACATCGTGGTCATGATGGTGATCCTTTCTGGTGCTGATCGCTGGATATCGATCTTCCTTACCTATATATAAGAGAGGTGTTCGCTGGTTGCGCGTTGCCTTTGTTGGTTATGCAGCGTTCGCGCCGTTTGTCTTTCTCGTCTCACTCAAGTTGCTCTTCGTTCGCGTGGTATTCGACTACGTTGAACGATTCGGCGATGTTCGTGCGCAGGTCAGCTACGCTGTCGAAGAGGCCATCGGCGATCATCTGCACTGCCAGATTGCCGAGCGCGGTTCCTTCGGTGGGGCCGGCGTAGAGCGGGATACCGCATGCGCGTGTGGTGAGTTCGGAGAGATACCCATCTTGGCTGCCGCCGCCCACCACATTGAGCGAAGTGAACGTGCGACCGGTGAGCACCTCCAGATCCGCGATCGAATGCGCATAGCACTGGGCGAGCGAAAGATACACGCAGCGCATGAGCTCGCCGATAGTGCGCGGAACGTCTTGCCCGCTGCGCTCACATGCGCGGCAGACTTCGTCGATCATCGAATCGGGCGCGAGCAGGCGGTCGTCGTTCACGTTGATCGTGGTGGAGAACGGTTCGGCGGCGCGGGCAACTTCGATCAGGTCGGCAAAACCTACCTGGCCCTTTTCGAGCATGGGCTCGATCTCGAGTTCGTAGTGTTTGGTGGCGATATCGGTTGCGGGCGCGCTGGCACCTTGCATATGCGTTTCGTGCGGCTTCGTTTCGCTGCTGCTCTTGTCTTTGCCTTCAACGTAGGAAACGCCATTGAGCTCGCGGCGGATCGATTGGATCATCCAGAGCCCCATGATGTTCTTCAAGAAGCGGAACCGCCCCTGGTAGCCGCCTTCGTTCGTGAAGTTCTGGAGGCGAGAGGCGGCTGAAGTGATGGGTCCTTGGTTCTCGATGCCGAGCAAGCTCCAGGTGCCCGACGAGAGGAAGACCGCGTCGTCATCGCGCGCGGGCACGGCCAGATAAGCGCTGCCCGTATCGTGCGTTGCGGGCACGATCACGCGGGGCATATAGCCGATGGCGGCCGCGATCTCGGGCTTAACCATGCCGAGTTCGGTACCAGCCATGACCACGTCCTTGAAGATGTGCGTAGGGATGCCGAACGTTTCGAGGATCTTCTGGTCCCAGTCTTTCGCGCGTGCGTTCAAGAGTGAGGTGGTAGAAGCATTCGTGTATTCGTTGGCCATATTGCCAGTGAGCAAGAAGGCAAGATAGTCGGGGATCATGAGGAAATGCTCGGCCGCTTCGAGCTGTTCGGGGTTGTCGCGCTTCAAGGCGAGCAGTTGGTAGAGCGTGTTGAACGGTTGGCGCTGGATGCCCGTGCGCTGGTAGACCTCCGTGGGGTTCATGATGGCATCCGCCAGCGGGTAGATGCCCTGCGTGCGTTCGTCGCGGTACGCCACCGCGTTGCCGATGAGCTGCTCTTGCGCATCGAGCAGCACAAAATCCACGCCCCAGGTGTCGATGCCGAGCGTTTTCGGCTCGAAGCCTGCCTCGCGTGCGGCAGCAAGTCCTGCCACCACTTCGTCAAAGAGCATCTCGATGTCCCAGCAATCGTGACCGTCGATGCGTTTTTGGATGTTGTCGAAGCGGTGAACTTCAGCAAGTTGGATGTGGCCGGTTTCGTCGATCCAGCCGACAACCACGCGCCCCGAAGATGCTCCGATATCGATGGCGGCGTAACAGTTCGTGTTCAAGGGTGCTTCCATTAGCAGGTCACCCCGCTTTCCTGACAAGAGCTGGGCTCTTCGCTCGTATCGCAGTGCGCGCCAGCAGAGGGTGCTCCCTTCACCTGGACGACTTCGAGCACGTTGGTGGCGTGCACGATGCGCTGCGATGAACCAACGGCAAGGTTGCTCGCTTCAGGTGAGGTACGGCGGTCGCCCAGCGTGAAGACCGCGATATCGCCCGGGTTCATGAGGTACGCATCGAGTACGGCTTGTTGGCTCGAGGAGAGCACCTGCGCCGGGTCACCTTGATTTTTGCCGCAGATCGCGCGCACGCCCCAGCAGAGGCTGAGCTTGCGAGCTACTTCTTCGGTGGATGTGACTGCGAAGATGGGGACCTTCGGGCGGAAGGCTGATACGAGACGCGGCGTGCGGCCGGTGAGCGTAGGTGTGACGATGCCGCGCGCTTCAAGGCTCTCTGCAGTGGCAGCGGCGGCGTATGCGATCATGGGAGAGACTCGCGCGTGCTTTTCGGAGCGACTCGGAACAGGATGCTCCGCCAAGAGATAGGGCTCGCTCGCTTCGGCGATGCGCGCCATGGTTTGTACCGCGAGCTGCGGATACGTGCCGATGGCGGTTTCGCCGGAGAGCATGACCGCGTCGGCTCCGTCGTAGATGGCGTTCGCCACATCGGCCACCTCTGCGCGTGTGGGGTGGGGATGGTGGATCATCGAGTCGAGCATGTGGGTCGCGATGACCACGGGGCAGAATGCGCGGTTGCAGGCCTTCACGATCTTCTTTTGCAGGTGAGGCACCGATGCCGGATCGACCTCCACGCCCAGATCGCCACGAGCAACCATGATGGCATCCGAAGCTTCGATGATCTCGTCGATGTTCTCGACCGCCTGAGCGTTCTCGATCTTAGACATGATATCGATGTTCGTGCCGCCGTTTTCGTCGAGGAAGGTGCGGATCGCGCGCACGTCTTCCGCGCTGCGCACGAATGAGGCGGCGATGTAATCGACTCCCATTTCAATACCGAAGCGCAGGTCGCGCTTATCTTGTTCGGTGATGATCGGAAGCGGAATGGTGACGTCGGGGATGTTCAGCTGCTTGCGTTGCCCGAGCGTGCCAGGATTCTGCACGGTGCAGAGGATATCGGTGCCGTCAACTTTGTCGACGGCAAGTTCGATCAGGCCATCGTCAAGCAGGATGGTGGAGCCGGTCTGGACGTATTCGTGCAAACCAGGGAAGGTTTGGTGGATGCGCGCGGCAGTGCTAGGCACGTCTTCTTCGGTAAGGACGAGTTGCTTGCCGGCGTAGAGTTTCACGGGGCCTTCGTTTTGAAGAAGGCCGGTGCGGACGCAGGGGCCCTTCGTGTCGAGGATGATGCCGATGGGAAGGTCGAGCTCTTCGCGCACCTTCTTCAAGTTATCGATATGGGTGCGATGCTCTTCGTGCGTTCCGTGAGAGAAATTGAGGCGCGCAAGATCCATGCCTGCCACGATCATGGCGTGAATGGTGGTTTCCGATTCGGTGGCTGGGCCGAGCGTGCCAATGATCTTCGTACGCTTGTTCACAACGCCCCCTTTTCCCGCATTCGTGAATTACGTACCACCAGAGCATAAAACAGGCGCAGCCTTGCACACTAATAGAACATATATTTGTTAATTAAGCGTTGCCGCCTGCCGAGGATAGCGGCGGGCGAGCCACTGAATCAGGTAGGATAGGGGGTGTTACGAATTTAAGGAGAATAACATGCTCTCATTGAATTACTGGGAGAAGGCAGCAGCGTTTCACGGACATACATGCCCAGGGCTTGCGATCGGCTTCAAGGCAGTGGAGGGCGCGATCGCTGAATTGGGACTTGATGATACTCAGCTGCCAGCCATCGATGAGGAGCTGGTATGCGTGACCGAGAACGATGCCTGCTGTGTCGATGCCATCCAATGCTTGCTCGGCTGTACATATGGCAAGGCGAATCTCATTCCGCGTTTGCGCGGCAAGATGGCGTTCACCTTCTTCGTGCGTGATGAGAACAGCAGTGCAGCCAAAGCGGTTCGGCTCTTCTTGAAGCCTGAAGCGGGCGAGGAGATGAGCCGCGATGAGTATCAGAATTACCTGCTGAACACGCCCTATACCGAGTTGTTCGAGGTTCTAGAGCAACGTATCGCGCTACCTGAACCGGCGCGTCATTTCGCTTCAGAGCATTGCTCGGTGTGTGGCGAATATACCGCTGAATATGGCCTGCGCTTGCAAGATGGTAAGCCAGTCTGTTTCGATTGCTATAGCGCTTACGAGCGTGAAGGATTCTAAACACGTGAGCAAAGCTGCGAACAATCCTGAACTTCACGATCAGCAAACGCGCTCGATGCGGGCCTGCTCGACGCAGGCGCTTGCGGAAGCGCGCGATACTGCTGCGCACGCTATCACGCAAGAACGGAAGCGCATCGAACGGCGCAACGTAGTGGCGATCTTTGCCATGGTGGTGGTGCTCTTGGTGGTTGCTGCGATCGAGCTCGCTTGTGGCGCTTCGGCCATCGATATCCCCACCAGCATCGCAGCGCTGTTCGGTCAGGGGAGCGCAAGCGATATCGCGGCTGTGCAAGGCATCCGCCTGCCGCGCGTCGTGTGCGCCATCATCTCGGGCGCGGGGCTTGCTATTGCAGGCGCGGTGCTGCAGAGTGTGCTCGAAAACCCGCTCGCCTCAGCTTCCACGGTGGGCATCTCACAGGGCGCAGGCTTTGGCGCCACGTTCGCGATCCTTATGGTGGTCCCCGCTATCACCGGTTCGAGTGCCAGTGTGAACATGGGCATGACCGCTCTCTTCGCCTTCGCGGGTGCCATGATATCGAGCCTGGTCGTGCTCGCATTCTCTCGTTTGGGCCTGCTGCGCCCCGAAAGCATCATCTTGGTTGGCGTGGCGCTCTCTGCCCTTTTCGCGGGCGCTTCGACCATCATCCAATACTTCGCTGACGATGTTGAGCTCACAAAGGTCATGTTCTGGCAGTTCGGCGATCTTTCCCGTGCAACGTGGAGTCAGATGGGCTTCATGTTCGTGGTGGGGCTCGTGTGCACGGTCTACTTCATCTTCAATCGCTGGAATTATAACGCGCTGCAAAACGGCGGCCATGTGGCCGGAGGCTTGGGCGTGAGTGTGGACCGCGTGCGCGTCTTGGGTGTGCTGTTCGCTTCGATCATGGCGGCGGCCATGGTCTCCTTCGTGGGTTTGATCAACTTCATCGGCCTTATTGCGCCGCACATCGCACGCCGTTTCATCGGTAACGATTATCGCTACCTGCTGCCGGCATCGCTCGTGCTCGGTGCGATCATCATGCTTGCGAGCGATCTAGTGGCGCGCATGATCATCTCGCCTATCATCTTACCTATCGGAGCGATCACGTCGTTCTTGGGTGCGCCGCTCTTCCTCTACCTTCTCTATCGCGGATATCGGAGGCAGGCATGAGTGAAACGAACGAACAGAAACGCGTACAGCCGACAGATGTTGAACCTTGGGTTTTGACAACAGAGAGCGAAGCTTCGATGCCGGTAACGCATGCGCATGTGCATGAACATGCCGATGGCACGGTGCACAGCCACTACCACACGCATCCTGGAGGTGATGTGGCGCACGAGCATGCGGCAGCCAGCCACGATGAGATTGCGTTCGACCAGGGAAGCGAAGCGCATGCCCCCGGTGCGATCCCTGAGCATTCGCACGCTACCACCACTTCCATCAAGCCGCCGCTCGAGGCGTGCGATCTTGCTTACGCGTATCCGCGCCAGGAGCATTCGGTGTTCAGCGGGCTATCGTTCCATGTTCATCCGGCCTCGATGCTTGCGATCCTTGGCAACAACGGAGCAGGCAAGTCGACGTTGCTCGATCTGCTGGCGGGTATCACCAAGCCAACGGCGGGGCGTGTGCTCATCGATGGAGAGGATGCGAGTGTGCTCTCGCGCAAGGAGATGGCTCGACGTATCGCCTATGTTGCGCAGCAGCAAACTGTTCCGCATCTTTCGGTCTACGATGAGGTGCTGCTTGGGCGTAAGCCGCATATTTCGTGGGCCGTGCGACCGATCGATCGCGAGGTTGTTTCTCGGGCGCTCGTCGATCTTGAATTGGAGCAGTTCAGCGAACGTTTTTGCGACGAACTATCGGGTGGCGAACGCCAAAAGGTGTTCATCGCGCGTGCCTTGGCGCAGGAGCCGCACATCCTTATCCTGGATGAGCCTACCAGCGCGCTCGATCCGAAGAACCAGCTTGAGGTGCTCGAGGTGGTGCGGCGGGTGACGCATGAAGCTGGGCTCGCTTCGGTGCTCGTGCTTCACGATGTGAATCTCGCGCTGCGTTTCTGTGATCATTTCATGCTCGTGCGCGACGGCGAAGTGGTAGCAGCGGGGGACCGTTCGGTCGTTACGGGTGAGGCTCTCACGCAAACGTATGGTACGCCGTTCAAGATCGTCGAGGTCGATGGCGTTCCAGTGGCCGTGCCCGCGTAGGGACTAAACCCTGAACCCTAACATGGCGATCGTGGTCTCGATGCGTTCGTAGACTGTTCCTTCTTCGGCGATCTGCGCGAGATAGTCTTGAACGATCGCTTTCTGTTCTGGGGAAAGATCGGGCGCAACCAGGTGGTTCGCGTAGACTGTTTGAGCGTCTTCGAGCGTGCGTTGGTCAAGCCAAACATCATCGTAGTGCATGACGGTTGGGGTTTTCCCCAGCAGCCACGCATAGGCAAAACCATATAGGAAGTTGCGGTCGCGATCAGGGTCGCCGTGCTCCACACTTGCAAGACGGCGCGCCTCTTCGAGCACGAAATCTCGCCGGCGCGTAGGGCATGCCATGAAGCACCATGAGCGGGCGAGCGAAACCATCTTCTGGAATTCAGTGGCGCTATTGATGGCGGGCGTGAAATGCGCGAAGACCACGTCGAAGGGTTCATCGAAGGTGAGGTCGGCAAAGTTTCCGCAGATGAACTGAGTATTCGTGCAGCCTTCTGCGGTAGCGCGGTTGCGCGCCGCTTCGACCATCTTCTCCGAGAAATCGCAGCCGACCACTTCGGCAACGTGAGGAGCGAGCGCGATGCTGTAGAGCCCCGCACCGCAGCCGATATCGAGCACGCGCGCATCGGGCGTGAGCGCACCTTCCGCTTGCATCATGGCAAGAAAGGGGTCGTCTTCAAAGGTGGGCAAGGGCTTTTCGGCATATCCTGCCGCGGCTTCGTCCCATACTTCTACGTGGGAAAAACCGCCTGCAGATCCACTCCAGCGCTCCTGCAATTCTTCTAAGCTATCGAAAAAACTCATGTCAGTGCTTTCTTTTGATCGAGAGAATCCATGCCTATTCTACGACAGAGATGACAAACTACCCGGTCGTTCGACACCTTTTTCAGGGTTCAAGGAAGCTTAAAACTCTGCGATGTTGAGCTGCTCGAACTTGTAGCCTTCGGCGGCTAGATCGCTCGAGAGCTTTTCGCCAAGGAAGAACTCAGAGATCTCGTCGAGCTTATCGGTCGGGTTCACATCCGAGAAGCTGTCGGGGTAGACCATCGCGCCAACTTGGTAGCAATTCGCGAGCGCGAGCTCGACATTGGTCGAATAGAAGCGATAGGAGATGAGCGAATACGTATGGCCATCTTGCACCGCCTTCAGCGCCTGATAGTAAGCAGGGTTGGTGCTGTAGTTCTCCTTGATGAGAGGCAGGTTGCCGCATTCCATGAAGATGTAGTCAGGCTGAGCCGCTGAAACGGTTTCGAGGTCGATCGTGAAGGCGCCATCCGATCCGTGGCCATCGGCAACGTTGTCGATATTGCACGCCACGAAGGGCTGGAAGTTCGCTTCGGTGCCATCGAAGCCATGCCCGCCGCGGAAGCTGATGCCGGCTGCATAGGCAGTGTTGTTATCCGCGTTTTCCGAGGCAGCGCTGCGTTGTTCAAGATCGTTATCCACTTCTTTGATGTAGTTCACCACTTCGGCGGCGCGTTCTTCTTTGCCAAGCACTTTGCCGAGCAGCTCGAGGTTGTTGTAGTACTTGTCATCGAACACGGTTTCGGGTTGGTCGAGGCAGACGAAGGGAATGCCGGTCTTCTGTTGCAGGTTGTCGGCCTCATCGGCAGAAAGACTGTCGCAGATAACAAGCTGGGGGGCGGCCTCCATGAGCGCCTCTTCATTGATGGTCACGCCGCTTGAGCCGCCATCGCCGATAACGGGCAAGCTGGCGAACAGATCGTGATTCACGTGACGATACGCGCAGCTCACATTATCTTCTTGCTCGGACGCTTCGACGCCGACCACCATATCCTCAGCTTGCAAGTAGCACACGGGGCGCAGTGCGCAACCAACAGCAACGATGCGCTCGAGATCTGCGGGAATCTCCACGCTACGACCGCGCATGTCGGTGATGGTTTGAGCCTCAGCATTCGAACTCGAACTAGATTCGTTCGAGCTGCATCCGGTGAGCATGGCAGCTGCGAAGGTGAGTGCGATCGCGCAGATGCAGACGCTCAAGCGCAGCCAGAGCTTTGATATCATTTGGTCTTTCATCGAGGGCCTTTCGTCTGGTTCGTTAGCTGGGTTGTTACAATGAGAGAATTCGTAACATGTTACTGATGATAAATTAGTAACACCGAGCGCGCAAGTTCCGATTCGCAAGATCTTTGGTGAACGGCATGCGTGCTTTGCTTACAACAGTGCAACAGCCTGGGAAGATGCGCTCATTTTGCTTTATGATTCACGCATCGAATACTACGAGACCTCGCGATCGGTCTTGATCAAGTGAATCAGGAGAAACGCTATGGTTGCCCAGCACTCACGGAAAAAGAAGGTTGCGCTTGGTGTGATCATCACCTTGGTATGTGTAGTGGTGGCCGTCTTGATCGGTTTCAATCTCTATATCCGCATCGCGTACAGTTCTTTTTACAGTAAGGCGCAGGAAGAATTCACGATCCCTGGTGTGAACAACGGTTTTATCTGCCAAGATCTTGACTACTACGATGAGGGTGATTGTTGGCTCTTCAGCGGCTACAGTTCGAGCGAAGGTCCTTCGCCGCTGTATCGTTGCGATGCGAACGGCGAGACGGTGAAGTTCACCGCCGAACTTCCCGATGGAACGCCGTACGAGGGGCATGGTTCTGGTATCACCACGTCCGAGAACTTCGCTTTCCTTACGTGCGATGAAGGCTATCTTGTGTTCGATGTTGCTGCGTTGGCCAGGGTGGGAGAGGGCGAAAGCGTGCGCGCGATCGATAAGGTCGATCTTGAGATCACGCCGGCCTTCATCAACATCGAGAACGATGCGCTCTATACCGGAACGTTCCACCTCGAGCCGAACTATGATGCACCTGAAGAGCATCACCTGACCACGCCCGATGGGAGTGAAAACGCGGGCGTGCTCTTTGTCTATCCTGGTGACACGTCAGCGCGCTACGGCTACGCCCAGTCGCCTGCGTGTGTCTATTCGCTGCCTGATAAAGTGCAGGGCGTGTGCGAACTGCCCAATGGCGATATCGTGCTCTCGACCTCTTATGGTCTTGCGGGTTCTCATTTGCTCACCTATCGTCCGGTGAACCAAGCGGCTACGCCAGTGGCTGAACTACCTGACCAGCAAGGGGGAGGGAATGACGCTGTGGCTGCACAGCCCGTAGGCGATACGTTCGCCATGAACGGGAAGCAGGTGCCGCTCTACTACTTCGACTCGACCAACCTCGTAACGGATCTTTCGGCGCCGCCCATGAGCGAGGGTATCGAATATCACAATGGCCGTATTTACATCTCCGAAGAAGCGGCAAGCAACAAGTACATCTTCGGCAAGCTCTATGGGGCGGGTATCGTTTACTCGCTTCCCGAAAACGCCTTCATCATTCCCTAACTAGTCGTTATTCCAGGTGGGTTCGTAGTCGGGAAGGAAGGCATCGGCGTGCAGCGGATTAGGCTTCGGCATGGGGTAGTTGCCGTCGAAGCAGGCCGTGCAATACTGCGGATGTTCAGCGTAGATGCATGATTTCAACCCTTCCAGGGAAAGATAGGCGAGCGAATCGGCGCCAATGTAATCGCAGATCTCTTCGACCGATTGCGTTGCCGCGATCAGCTGACCTTGTGTGTCGGTATTGATGCCCAAGAAGCAGGGCCACACGATAGCAGGCGAGGTGATACGCAAGTGGACTTCGGCGGCTCCCGCATTGCGTAGCATCTGAACGAGTTGCTTGGACGTGCTGCCACGCACGATCGAATCGTCCACCACGATGATGCGGCGATTGCGTACAGCGTAATGAAGCGGATTCAGCTTGATACGAATGCCCTGTTCGCGCAATTCTTGGGTGGGTTCGATGAACGTGCGATCGACATAGCGATTCTTGATGAGCCCCTCTGAGTACACCACGCCGCTCTCTCGCGCGTAGCCGATGGCGGCGGGAATGCCGGAGTCAGGCACACCGATCACGATGTCCGCTTCAACCGGCGCTTCATGAAAAAGGCGGCGGCCCATGGCTTCGCGGGCTCGGTAGACGTTCGCGCTATCAATCACCGAATCGGGGCGCGCGAAATACACGTATTCGAAGAGGCACTGCGCTGGGCGTGCGCAGAGGTGCGGATGTTCGTTAGCGATCTTCTTGGAATGGATGCCAGCGCTATCGATGCGCACCAGTTCACCGGGAGCGATATCGCGCAAGTAGGTGGCGCCTACCAGGTCGAACGCGCAGGTTTCGCTCGCGATGGCAAAACCGCCTTTACCGGGAAGTTCGCCCAGGCAAAGAGGGCGGATGCCCGAGAAATCGCGCAGCGCATAGAGGGCATCGGGGGCAAGGACCACGATCGAGTACGCCCCTTGTGCGGTATGCATGAAGCGCTCGAGCGCACTCTCAAGGTGTTTGGTCTCGCGCGCGAAATGAGCAATGAAATCGGTTGCGATCTGGGTATCGCTTACGGCGGCGCTGGTGGCGCAAACTCCGCTCAGGCTGCTCGTCTCTTGACCACCACTCATCGCTTCAAGCAGGTCGGCCGTATTGGTGAGCGTGCCGTTGTGGGCGAGCGCGAATCCGCCTGTCTCATCGAGCGCAACGAGCGGCTGGGCCATCTGAAGGCTGATATCCGGATCCTTTCCACTGGTGGAGTAGCGCACGTGCCCGACCGCAGCTTGTCCTTGCAGTGCGGCGATGGTTGCATCGTCGAACACTTCACGCGCAAGCCCAAGCCCCTTTTCGCAGGTGAGAGCTACACCATCGCTCACTGCGATGCCAGCGGATTCTTGCCCGCGGTGCTGTAGCGCTTGAAGGCCGAAGAAGGTGAGGCGTGCAACATCCGCATCGGGCGCCCAGATGCCGAACACACCACAGGCTTCATGGAGTGCGTCGTCGGGGCTTTCTGGGCAGGGCGCGCAAGGGGTGTTGATCTCGGAAGCGGAGCAAAAAGACGGTTTCAGCTTAGGCATCATAGGTTCCTGTTTTCTTACGAGGGCTAGTTTGAAGAGGCAATCAGAATGGCGGCTTGCGCGGGCGAAGCATGTGTGTTGTTCGCGGGGCAAGCCACGCAGGTCGCAGGCATAAAGAAAGCCCGCACAAGCTGCACGGGCTTTTGGGATCTACACCAGTTGCTTGATGCGATCGACCGCTTCGAGCAGGCGATCGTCGGGCGTGGTGAGCGAGATGCGGATGTAGCCTTCGCCTTCGGGGCCGTAGCCGTTGCCGGGCGTGACCACCACATGCGCTTCTTCGAGCAGTTTCGTGGCGAAGGATTCGGACGTTTCGCCTTCGGGTACCTTCGCCCACACATAGATGGTTGCCTTCGGCGCTTCACACTCCACACCGATCGCGCGCAGCGCATCTACCACCAGGTCACGACGCTTCTGATAGAGTGCGCACATCTCTTCGACGCAGTCTTGTGGACCCGTGAGCGCCACGATAGCAGCATCTTGGATGGCGGTGAACTGTCCGGAATCGAGGTTGTTCTTCACGGTGCCCAGCGCCTCGATGGCCTCAGGGTTTCCGCATGCGAACCCGATGCGCCAGCCAGTCATGTTGTACGACTTGCTCAAACTGAAGAATTCGATGCAGCAGTCCATGGCATGCGGGCGCTGGAGGATAGAGGGGGCTTCGTAGCCGTCGTAGCAGATGTCGCAGTAGGCGTTGTCGTGCGCGAGCAGGATGTCATGTTCGCGGCAGAACGCGATAGCCTTGTCGAAGTATTCAGGCGTTGCACAGGCGCCCGTGGGATTGTTCGGGTAGCCCAGGAACATGATCTTCGCGCGCTCGAGCACCTCTTCTGGGATGTGGTCGAAGTCAGCCAGAAAGCCATTTTCCTTGTTCATGGGCATGAAATAGGTGTTAGCGCTCTGCAGCGTGGCCCCACCAGAATAGACGGGGTAGCCGATGGCGGGCGCGAGCACATAATCGCCGGGGTTCACGAAGGCGGTATGCAGGTGCGCGATGCCCTCCTTGCTTCCGATGAGCGCGAGCACCTCAGTTTTCGGATCGAGTGTCACGTCGAACTTGCGCTTCATGTAATCGGCGCAGGCTTGGCGATAAGCGAGCGAACCGGCGTAATCGGGATACTGGTGGTTCGCAGGATTGCGGATGGCCTCAGCCATAGCATCCACGATGTGGGTGGGCGTGGGCATATCGGGGTCGCCGATTCCGAGCGAAATCACATCGATACCCTGTTCGGTGAGGGCTGCTTTCTTGGCATCGATCTGGGCAAACAGGTAGGGGGCAAGGTGGTTCAGGCATTCGGCAGTTTGCATGGGGCTCCTTTTGTTGAGATGGGCTGGTGGCAGGTGCGCGCCTTATTGGGCGGGACGACGTTTATGGGTAACTTGCACGGGTTTGTGCTTTTGATCGTTGTTAACGCCCTTGCGTGCGTTCATCATGTTCACGGTGCCGCACTGACGTTCGAGCTTTTGAAGCTTTCTGCTGGTTACCATGCGATCAGCTCCTTGGGATCAACGGTGCCGCTGAAGCTCATTGCGGCAGGACCGGTCATGATCACGTGACCGCCTTCAAGGGCGATATGAAGCACGCCGCCAAGCAGATGCAGGTCGGCAGCTGGTTCTGTCATGCCTAAAAGGTGTGCGGCAACTTGGGTCGCGCAGGCACCCGTGCCGCAAGCGTGAGTCTCGCCGCAGCCACGTTCGAATACGCGCATCGAGATGTTGCGTGCATCTTCAACCACGGCGAATTCGACGTTGGTCTTCTCAGGGAAGAATTCATGCGCCTCGAAGAACGAACCCACGCGGGCTACATCGAGGGTCTTGAGCGAGCGCGGCGTGTCTGTGAAGCATTCATCAGGGAGTGCGGCGAACGCTTCTTTGTCGAGGAAGCACACAGCATGAGGATTTCCCATGCTCACGCAAGCGAAGGTGAAGGCTCCCCAGGGCGATTCGATCGTTTGAACCACGATGGCTTCAGCGTCGATCGCACAGGTTCCTTCGTGCGTGGTTGGTGAGATTGCAGCGTTCGGCGCGACGGGAATGAGCGTTGCTTCAAGAATCGGGGCATTCATATCGACCGTTGCGGTCGCAAGCTTGTTCTCGGCGTCGACCGTGAACGTGATAGGTTTCGGGCCAGCAAGCGTATCGGCTACGAACGAGCCGCTTTCCGCGTTCACGTAGCCGTGGTCGACAAGGAATTTCGCGAAGCAGCGCACGCCGTTGCCGCACATCTGTGCGAGCGAGCCATCTGCGTTGATGTAATGCATATAACCTGCGCATTCACTGCGCGGAGAAGGCTTCACTACGATCACGCCGTCGCCTCCGATGCCGGTATGACGATCGCAGAGTGCCGCAACCTCGGCGGTGGAAAGCTCGAGCTCTTCTTCCATAGCGTCAAAGAACACGAAGTCGTTGCCGAGGCCATGAAGTTTCCAGAACGGATAGGTTGCCATGCTCGCTCCCTCTCTCTCATGTATCGAAGCGCATGGGGCTTATCTATCCTTAGCCTACGCGCGGAATATTTCGAGAATGTTTAGAGAACGAAAAAATCTGCGAACGCATGGCTCGATCGATCGAGCCAGATGCATCCGGTTGAGCAAGCAGCTGAGCCCATGGGGTACTTGAATTACCCTGAGTCCGCTTGCTTCAATATAAATAGGCTGTTCGAGGGAGCGGAGCGCATGAGCTTGCCTATAAAGGCAAGCGAACAGCGAAAGCGGGTAATTACAAGTGCCCCATGGGCGTGCTGCTTGCCCTTACGTTGGCTTCATGTTTAGAGATCTTGCAGGGCGATCACGCCCACCGTGCCTTGGCGCGCCGCCTCCATGCCGGCGATCATCGCCTGCGCACCAGCAAGCGTGGTCGTATGGCAGATGCCGTGGCGCACGGCTGCGCTTCGAATCTCATAGCCATCAGAGCGTGTGGCGGTGCCGAAGGGCGTGTTGATGATGAGCGAGATCTTCCCATCGCGAATCAGGTCGAGTGCACTGGGGCGTTCACCTTCACCATCTGCCGCGTCGGCTTCGTGGATCTTGGACACTTCCAAACAATCGATACCTGAAGCGCGCAGCACTTTCGCCGTGCCTTGCGTGGCCACGATACCGAATCCCATGCGCTCAACATCGCGAATGAGCGAGACGATCGCGCGCTTATCGCCGTCGTTGACACTCACGAACGCAAGCCCGCCTTCGGGCATCGCGTAGTCGATCGCGAACTGGGTCTTCGCGTAAGCTGCCGGCACGGTGGGCGCAATGCCCATCACTTCGCCGGTCGACTTCATCTCGGGCCCTAAGATCACGCGCGCACCAGGGAAACGACCCCACGGCATCACGGCTTCCTTCACGCAATAATAGTCAGGGTCGGTTTTGTGCGCAGGAAGCCCCAGACGGGCAAGCTTTTCTCCTGCCATGATGCGCGCAGCAGCCTTCGCCAGTGGAACGCCGGTTGCCTTCGAGACGAACGGCACCGTGCGGCTTGCGCGCGGGTTCGCTTCGATCACGTAGACCACCTGGTCCTTGATCGCGAACTGGATGTTCAAGAGCCCCTTCACGCCCAAGCGCAGCGCGAGCTTCGAGGCAATATCTTGCAGCGTGTTCACGATACCTTCGGAAAGCGAGTAGGGCGGAATGACGCAGGCCGAATCGCCGGAGTGGATGCCAGCCATTTCGATGTGCTCCATTACGCCACCAATGTAGACGTCGGTCCCATCGCAGAGCGCATCGAGATCGACCTCGATCGCGCCTTCTAGGAATTTGTCGAGGTAGATCGGGTGATCGGGGGAGATCTGCGCAGCTTGGGTCATGTAGGTCTCAAGCTGGTTCGCATCGTAGACGATCGCCATGCCGCGTCCGCCCAGCACGTAGCTGGGACGCACGAGCAGCGGGAAGCCGATGTGTTCTGCCACGCGGCACGCCTGTTCATAGGTTGAGGCCATACCTGCGGCAGGGTAGGAGATTTCCAGCTCATCAAGGATGTTCGAGAACAGGTCGCGGTCTTCAGCCAGATCGATCGAGGCCGGCGTCGTGCCGATGATCGGAACGCCCGCTGCCTGAAGCGCACCAGCAAGCTTCAGCGGTGTTTGTCCGCCCAGCGTCAAGATCACGCCATCAGGGTCGACCGCCTCGACCACATCCATCACGTCTTCGAAGGTGAGCGGCTCGAAGAAGAGCATGTCGGAGGTATCGTAGTCGGTCGAAACGGTTTCGGGATTGCAGTTGATCATGATGGTCTCGTAGCCATCAGCCGCCAGCGCGTAGCTCGCCTGTACACAACAGTAATCGAACTCGATGCCCTGTCCGATGCGGTTGGGGCCTGCGCCCAAGATGATGATGCGCTTGCGCTCCTTCGGCGCGAGTTCGGTCTCGGCCGCATCGTAGGTCTTGTAGTGATATGAGGTGGTGCTCGCGAATTCGGCGGCACAGGTGTCCACCGTCTTGAATGCGGGCAGCACGCCTAAGATCTTGCGGCATGCGCGCACGGTCTCTTCCGTCGCGCCGGTCAGCTCGGCGATGAGCGCATCGCTCATGCCCTCTTGCTTGAGCAGGCGAAGGGCCTCGGCGTCCAGATCTTCCAGATTCAGATCACGCAGATTCTCCTGCATGCGCACCATGTCGGCGATGCACCCCAAGAAGAACGGATCGATGCCCGAAAGTTCATGAATATGCGCTGCATCAAGGCCGCGGCGAAAGCCCTCTGCCACGTGGAAGATGCGCTCGGCGCTCGGGCGTGCGATCTCGGCCTCAAGCTGTGCGCCGCTCATCTGGGCATACACAGTAGCTTCTTTGCGCGTGGGAGCCAGGCCGATATGACCATCTTCCAAGCTGCGCAACGCTTTGGCGAGCGCCTCCTCAAAGGTGCGCCCGATCGCCATCACTTCGCCCACTGCCTTCATGCGAGTGGTGAGCGTATCATCGGCGCCTTGGAACTTCTCGAACGCGAAGCGCGGTACCTTCACCACGCAGTAGTCGATGGAAGGCTCGAAGCATGCAGGCGTGACGCGCGTGATATCGTTCACGATCTCGTCGAGCGTGTAGCCTACAGCCAGTTTCGCAGCGGCTTTCGCGATGGGAAAGCCGGTCGCCTTCGAGGCGAGCGCTGAAGAACGCGATACGCGGGGGTTCATCTCGATCACGATCATGCGGCCATTTTCGGGGTTGATGGCGAACTGCACGTTCGAGCCGCCGGTCTCCACGCCGATCTTTTCGAGGATGGCCAGCGATGCCACGCGCATGCGCTGGTATTCAATATCGGAAAGCGTCTGAGCTGGGGCAACCGTGATCGAATCGCCGGTGTGCACACCCATGGGGTCGAGGTTCTCGATCGAGCAGACGATGATACCGTTGCCTGCACCATCGCGCATGACCTCCATCTCGTACTCTTTCCAGCCCATGATGCTCTCTTCAACGAGCACTTCGCCGATGGGGGAGAGCTCAAGCCCCTGTGAAACGATGCGCGCTAGCTCTTCGGGGTTTGATGCCGCGCCGCCGCCCGCGCCACCCAAGGTGAACGAGGGGCGCAAGATAACGGGGTAGCCGATCGAAGATGCGATCGCAAGCGCCTGATCGACCGAGTAGGCGTAATCGCCGCGTGCGGTCTCCACACCGATCTCGGCCATGGCTTCGTTGAAGAGCTTGCGGTTCTCGCCCTTCTGGATGGCGGCAAGATCGCAGCCGATCAGCTCTACGTTGTGCTTATCGAGTATGCCCGATTCGGCCAGTTCCACCGCAGCATTGAGCGCTGTCTGCCCACCAAGGGTCGCGAGCAGCGCATCGGGCTTTTCGCGCTCGATGATCTTCTCGATGAACTCGCAGGTGATGGGCTCGACATACGTGCGGTCGACCAGGTCGGGGTCGGTCATGATGGTGGCGGGGTTGCTGTTCACAAGCACCACGCGATAGCCCTCTTCTTTGAGCACCTTGCATGCCTGCGCGCCGGAATAGTCGAATTCGCAGGCTTGGCCGATGACGATCGGACCTGAGCCGATCACGAGGATGGTATTGATGTCGGTGCGTTTAGGCATTGTGTACCTCCTCAGCCGTGCGGCTTCCTGTGGGGGTCACCTCGGCATTCAGGACCTTCGACTGGTCGGATTCTTCATCGCTCGAACCAAAATTCCACCCAGCTAGACGATCCTGCGCAATATCGATGGCCAGGTAGTCATCCTGTGGCGCAGGTCCAGCATTCTTACCAGCGGTGCGCCACTCATCCATCAGGCGAGTGAAGGCGGTGAAGAGATATTGAGAGTCGGTCGAACCAGGCGCCGCTTCGGGGTGGTATTGCACGCTGAAGGCGGGAACATCCAGAAAGCGCATGCCTTCGATGGTGCCGTCGTTCAAATTCACATGGGTGAGCTCGATGCGGCCGAACCGTTCGTTTTGCGCAATGGGTGGCTTTGCAGCGTGCGTCCAAGGGCGCAGGTCTTCGCCCGAAGCGCTTGTCCCAGAAACGCGCGCTACCTCTTCGGCGGTTTTCGTGTCTCCTTCAAGGGAGCCGAGCGAAGAGAACACGAGGTTGAAGCCGTGATTTTGCACCGTTATCTCGACGCGCTTGGTGATAAGGTTCATGACCGGTTGATTGATGCCGCGATGCCCGTATTTGAGCTTCACCACTTCGGCGCCAGCAGCCTTGCCGAGCATCTGATGCCCGAGGCAGATGCCGAAGAGCGGCACTTTTCCGAGCAGCTGTTCTACCTGGGCGAACGTGCCTTCCACCTTGTCGGGGTCTCCCGGGCCATTGCTCAAGAACACGCCGTCTGGCTCGAGCGCGAGCACCTCTTCAGCAGGCGTATTCCATGGCACGACCGTAACGGCACAACCCGCTTCAACAAGCCCATCAAGGATCGAACTCTTCACGCCGCAATCGTAGGCGACCACGTTGTAGCGTGCTTCGACAGGGCCCGCCTTCGCGAAGGAATGAACATTAGTATAGGAATATGGCTCTACGGCATCCCGCGAAACCTCTTCGACGAAGTTTACCTCCGTGAGCGGGGTTGCAGTGCGTGCTTTGGCAACCAGGCTTACTTCGTTAAGGTCTTCCGTGGAAAGCACCGCCCGCATTGCACCTGCTTCGCGCAAATGACGCACGAGCGCGCGTGTATCGATCCCTTCGATGGCTACCACGCCGCGCTTGCGCAAGAACTCAGGCAACGATTCGGCGCTGCGCCAATTGGAAGGATGGGTGCACATATCGCGCACCACCAGCCCGCGCAGGGCGATCTCGCTCGCCTGCACATCATCTTCGTTCACGCCGTAGTTGCCGATCTGCGGATAGGTCATGGTCACGATCTGGCCGGCGTAAGAAGGATCGGTGATCACTTCCAAATAGCCCACCAGCCCCGTGTTGAAGCAGAGCTCGCCGCTCACTTCACCAGGAGCTCCACAGGAAAAACCTCGATAGCAACTGCCGTCTTCTAGCGCTAAAAGGGCTGGTTGGGCACTCGCTTTCGAGGTCTTGCTCAGGATATGTTCACTTGCTTTGCTCGGTACCTGCGTCGCGCCTGAGGGCGTTGCGACGGGTGCCGCACTTGGTTTGATCACAGAATCTCCCTTGGTATCGTGATTGTTGCTCTTGGGGTGTTCGTGGTGGCTCGCCTGCGCAGTGGTTTTTGCTGCAGCCAACCGAAATTCACCCTACACCCAAAAGGGTGGAAAGAGAAGGGAGGTCTGCTCTTCTCTTTCCGTTTCTTCGGGCAAGCGCGTTTGCTTGCCCCTATCGTAAAAGCCTAGACGTAGAACAACATGTTGTTGTAACTCGGCACTGGCCAATACGTGCGATCGGTGATGGTCTCGGTATAGTCGACCACGCTGCGCAGATCGTCCATGATCGGAATGAGGGTGTGGGCGTAGAAATCGGCGCGCTTTTGCAGGTTCTCGATCTCGAGCGCCTGCTTGCCGGCATCGTCGAGCGCACATACGAGCGTGTCGATCTGTCCGATCGAATCGAGCAGGTTCGCGAGCAGCTTCTCCTGCGTGCCCACCTTCGCACCAGGCGATACGGTCTTGTAGCGCTCGATGCTCGCGGCCACTTCCGAGGCGTAGCCATTGATGGCTGGCAGGAACGTGCGGCGGGTCATGCGACGCATCACGCGCGCTTCGATGTTGATCAGCTTGCAGTAACGCTCGAGCTTGCACTCGTAGCGGCTTTCGATCTCGCTTTCGGAAAGCACGCCCATTTCGCCGAAGAGCGCGACCGACTTATCGGCCACGTAGGCAGGCAGCGCTTCGGCGGTGTTGCGGTTGTTCGCAAGTCCGCGCTTTGCGGCCTCCACTTCCCATTCATCGGCATATCCGTTGCCGTTGAAGATGATGCGCTGGTGATCGGTGAGCGTCTGCTTGATGTATTCGGCAGCGGCAGTTTTCGGGTCGCTCGCTCCTTCAACGGCATCAGCGAAGTTCTTCAGACTCTTCGCCACTGCGGTGTTCAGGATCATGTTGCAATCTGCCAGGTTGTTGTGAGAACCGGGCATGCGGAACTCGAACTTGTTGCCCGTGAAGGCGAAGGGGCTCGTGCGGTTGCGGTCGGTGTTGTCCTTCGCGAAGAGCGGCAGCGATTGAACGCCCAGGTCGATCTTGGTCTCCCCGTGGCCGATGTATTCCTTGCCTTCGATGACGGCCTCAACGATCGCACCGAGCTCATCGCCCAAGAAGATCGAGATGATAGCGGGCGGCGCTTCGTTCGCGCCCAAGCGGTGGTCGTTGCCTGCGGTGGCTACCGACATGCGCAGCAGTTCCTGATATTCATCCACCGCTTCGATGATGGCGGTGAGGAACACGAGAAAGCGCAGGTTGTCTGAGGGCGTCTCGCCCGGGTCGAGCAGGTTCTTCTCGTCTGCCGAGATCGCCCAGTTGTTGTGCTTACCCGATCCATTCACGCCTTCGAAGGGCTTTTCGTGAAGCAGGCACACCAAACCGAAGCGGCTGGCGAGCATGGTCATCTCCTCCATGGTGAGGAGGTTCTGGTCGATGGCCTGGTTGGCGTTCGAGAAGATGGGTGCGATCTCGTGCTGTGCGGGCGCTACTTCGTTGTGCTTCGTGCGCACGGGGATGCCGAGTTCCCACAGCTTATCGTCGAGAGCCTTCAGGAAGTTGTTCACGGTCGGGCGGATGGAGCCGAAGTAGTGTTCTTCGAGCTCTTGGCCTTTGCAGGGAGAATGACCGAACAGCGTGCGCCCAGTAAGCACTAGGTCTTCGCGGCGCTCGTATTCTTCCTTCGGGATGAGGAAGAATTCCTGCTCGGCGCCGACCGTGGTGGTCACGCGGTGCGGGTGTTCGTCGAAGACGGCCAGCACGCGCTTGGCTTGCTCTTCGATCGCGCCCATGGAACGCAGCAGCGGCGTTTTCTTGTCGAGTGCTTCGCCGGTGTATGAGCAGAATGCGGTGGGGATGCAGAGCACTTCGTCCTTGATGAAGGCGTGGCTGGTGGGATCCCACGCGGTATAGCCGCGCGCTTCGAAGGTGGCGCGCAGGCCGCCGTTCGGGAAGCTTGAGGCATCGGGCTCGCCTTGGATGAGCTCCTTACCCGAGAAGGTCATGATCACGCTGCCGTCGGGCTGGGGGTTGATGAAGGAGTCGTGCTTTTCCGAGGTGACGCCCGAAAGCGGTTGGAACCAGTGCGTGAAGTGGGTCGCACCGTGTTCGATGGCCCATTCCTTCATGGCGTGCGCTACCACGTTGGCAACTTCTAAGTTGAGCGGTTCGCCATCGTTGATGGTGCGCATGAGCTCCTTATAGGTTGCTTTCGGCAGGCGCTCTTTCATCACGCGCTCGTCGAAGACCATGGTCCCGTAAATATCAGAGACATTGGCAGGGGAGTAGTCTTGTTCGCTGGTGGTGAAGGTTATGGTTTGGCTGTCCGATCCGGTTGACATGAGGTCTCCTTCTCTGCGATCCGCACGTAGGATCGCGTAAGACTTATTTCTCGACGCTACCTAGACTACGCAGCGAATGTTTCGAACATGCTTCATGGACGTTAATCTGTGTAACATTCGCGTTTCGAGATGACAAACTACCCGGTCGTTCGACACCTTTTTTGCTTCGATCAGTGGAGAGGGTAAGGCACGAGGTTCCCCGCTTCCCTGCTCAAGAACCTGCATCTTGCAGGTTCTTTTGTGCGTCGCTGCTTCGCTCGGATTTTATTAATATCCGAGAGTAGCGAATCGTGTGGTTCGCTCTCAACTCTCCCGCTATTTCAAAAGCACGGTTCGTGATGCTATCATATCGGTTGACTTAAGCAACCATTAGGAGGCACATGAGAACGAGGCGCGAGTCCATAGACCTGATACGAATGTTCAACCGCCGCTACGTGCCCGTCATGAGGCTGCTCGACCGCAGCTATCTGGGAACGGGCTCTTCGACGCTCGAAATCGCCGTCCTCATCGAGATCGGCGAGAGAGAGGCCGTGAGCGCACGAGACATATCCCGCTTGCTGAGCGTGGACAAGGGCTATCTCAGCCGAACCATCCGCCGTTTCGAGGAGCAGGGGCTCGTGGCCAGGACCGCCTCCGGGGTGGATGCTCGCGTGCAGCTCCTGTCGCTCACCGACTCCGGTAGAGATCGCGTCGCTGAGCTCTCCGATTCCGGCGCCGATGTCGTTGCCGAAGCCTTCAGGGATGCGGACGATGATGAGCTGGCGCGGGTGGCGGACGCCATGAATGTCATCTTGGGAATCCTCGAGGGAAAGGAACGGCCGCATGAAAATCGTTAAGTACACGCCTGAGCGAAGGCAGGATTTTGTCGATCTTAACGTATGGTGGATCGAGAAGTACTTCGGCGCCGTGGAGCAAGCTGACCGAGACGAGTTCGACCATGTTGAAGACGAAATCGCCAAGGGCGGCATGGTCTTCTTCGCGGTCGACGAAGCCGACGGCGCGGCCCTCGCCACCTGCATGGCCATCGATCGCGGCGAAGGTGAATGGGAGATAGCTAAGCTCGGATCCGCTCCCGACCGGCCGCACAAGGGCTACGGCAAGGCCGTCTTCGAGGCGTGCGTGGATTGGGCAGAGCAGCACGGTGCGAAGCGCATCTACATGCTCACGAACAGCTCGCTCTCTACAGCCATCCACATTTACGAGAGCCACGGATTCCAGCGTGTCTTCTTGGAGGACTACGGCGGATATGCCCGCGGCGACTATGCCCTGGAAAAGTACGTCTAGCGCCCGAAGTGAGATGAAGGAGAATGTCATTCGACACGAAGATCAAGGTCATCCTGCGCGAGGGATTGGCCCCCTGGCAAGAGCTCAACGTGTGCGCCTTCCTGATGAGCGGCATCGCGGGAACACAGGGTATCGTCGGGCTACCGTATGTCGACGGCAGCGGCGTGGAGTACCTGCCCATGTCGCAGCAGCCCATCCTCATCCACTCCGCCAATGCCGGGCAGCTTTCTGAGCTCGTGCGGAAGGCCAGCACTCGCGATGACATCGCATGCGCCATCTACACCGAGGAACTATTTGACACATACAACGACGAGGACAACCGCGCTGAGGTGGCAAAGCACGTCACCTCGGACCTGAACCTGGTCGGGGTCGCCCTGTGGGGAAAGAAGAACCCGGTTGATCGCCTGACCAAGGGCCTTCCGATGCACGAGTAGGCCCAGCGGTCGCCCAATCCTGCGTTTGGAGACGGGCATTCCCGATCGCGTGGCCGTCACCTGGGCGATGGGGATTCGCCATGGCCAACGCCTTCAAGAATGCCGTCGTAGTCATATGCGGCCACGGCAAGCCCTCCTCGAAGCGCATCAGGGACGCGCTGCTGACGCACATAGCGCCCGGCTCGCTCATCGACCACGACAAGGAGAAGGCCCACAAAAGCCTCGTGAAGGCCGCCAAGTGCACCGACGAGGCGTAAGGCGGATGCGAAGGATCCTGCGTACCTGGAGGCGATGGAGCTCGTGAACAACCTGTGCTCGTGGCTTAGGCGCTACCTCTTCCGCTTCCCCGGGATGAAGAAGGGCAACCTCCAGTCCTACCTGAACTAGCTCGTGTACCTGTTCCGCGTCCGCCGCGACGAGGAGAAATGGCCCAAAACGGCAAGGGTAATGCGCCATTTGTTCATGACCGATGCGCATTACCGCAGCTTAAGGTAGGTATAGGACCCGCACGATTCGCTACTCTCGGAATATTAATAATGAATTTAGTCGGCGAAGAGTCACCTCGCTGCTTCACCCTCTCCGCTGATCGAGCATGTCCGATGCAAGCTTTGCCGAGAAGGTCCGCACAGATGACAAAGCTATCTGGTCGTTTGTCACCTTGGTAGAGAACAAGGGGCGTGTGCTAGGGGTCGGGTAATTCGACACATTTTTGATGTGTCGAATTACCCGACCCCTAGCACACTCAAGGGATGCCGAAGAATTTGAGACAAGGTGACAAACGCCCGGGTAGTTTGTCATCGCGGTAGCAACACCCAAAAAGGTGTCGAACGACCGGGTAGTTTGTCATCTTTTTACGATCTCGCGGGTGCAGGCGAGTGCGTCGGCGATTGCGTTCACCACGAGCGTCGAACCAAGGCGTGCATCACCCGCAGCGAAGATGGCAGGCTTGTTGTTCGCTGGGTCGGCTTCGCGCAGGCAGTGTGCACCACTGCGCTCGGGCAGCGAAACATCGAAGGCTTCGAATACGGCAGGATTCGCGCCAGTGAAGCCCTTGGCGATCAGTACGAGCTGCGCAGGGATGGTAGCTTCCGTGCCTTCGACCAGATGGCGACCCCCATCGTAAGAAAGATCCTGCACATGCACGTGGGCAACCGAGCCCGCTTCAGCGCCTTCGCCACCACTGAAGGCGATCGTATCGGTCGAGAAGATGCGGGGGTCTTCGCCGAAGCGTTCGCTCGCTTCCCGCTGGCCGTAACCTTGCGAGAAGACTACGCGCTCAGCTGGCCATACCGCTTGAGCATCGCAGGTCTCTGGCGCGCGCTGAGCACGGATCACCTGGGTCACGCTCGCCGCTCCTTGGCGCAGCGCGCAGGCAACGCAGTCGTTTCCGGTATCGCCGCCGCCGATTACGACCACATCCTTGCCTTCAGCGCTGATGGTGTAGTCGCGTTCATCGAGATAGGCGCTCGCTACCTCTGAAAGATACTCGAGAGCGAAATGAATGCCAGAAAGTTCGCGCCCCGGCAGCGCAATATCGCGCGCAACGTTCGCACCCGTTGCGATCACCACTGCATCAGATTCAGCAGCGATCGCGTCCGCGCAGGCACACGCATCAACGCCACAGTTAAATTCGATGCCGCTCTCACGCATCAAGTTCACCCGACGCTCGATGATCCACTTCGGAAGCTTCATGTTGGGAATGCCATACATGAGCAGGCCACCAGGACGATCGGCCTGTTCGTAGATGCGCACGCGCCATCCGCGTCGCGCCATCTCCCAGGCGCATGCCAGACCCGCTGGCCCCGAGCCGATCACGCTTGCAAGCGGCGCATCGGCGGCAGGGGCGGGAAGCGGATCGATACCGTTTTCCCAGGCGATATCAGAAAGCGCGCGTTCGTTATCGTTGATCGTGACCGGCGCCTTATGCAGCCCTAAGTTGCAGGCCACTTCGCAAGGGGCCGGACACACGCGCCCGGTGAATTCGGGGAAGGGGTTCGTGAGCGCCACGCGTGCCACCGCGTCCTCGAAACGATGCTGGTAGAGCAGATCGTTCGTCTCAGGGATCAGGTTGTGCAGCGGACACCCCACTGCATGCAGTGAATCGCCTAACGCCACGCCGGTCTGACAGAACGCCACGCCGCAATTCATGCAGCGGCTCGCCTGTTCGCACTGTTCTTCAAGCGTGAGCGGAAGTGCGAACTCCTCGAAATCGTTCAGCGATTCGGAAGCAGGACGCAGGCCATGACCGACGCGTTCCGCATGTAAGAAAGCTCCAACTCGTCCCATGGCTATGCTCCCATCTTCGTGATCTCGAAGGCCAGCTCTTGCGCCTCTTCGTGCGTGTGACCTTGTGCTTCGTATTCGGTGATCAAATCGAGCATCTTGGCGTATTCGATCGGGATCACCTTGGTGAAGTGCGTTTTGATATCGTCGAATTGGTAGAGCATCATCACGCCCAGCGGGCTTGCCGTTGCTTCCACATGCGCTTCGAGCAACTCGCGAATGCGCGCGATATCGGCTTCATTTGGGCTTGCGAGCTCGACCAGTTCCAAGTTGCAGTGGCTCTTCAGCGTCTTCGTCTCGTCGTAGACATACGCGATGCCGCCCGACATGCCTGCGGCGAAGTTGAGCCCCACTTCGCCCAGCACCAGTACCTCGCCACCGGTCATGTATTCGCAGCCGTTTTCGCCTACGCCTTCCACTACCAGCTCGGCTCCTGAATTGCGCGCACCGAAGCGCTGGCCCGCAAGGCCGTTCACGAAGCCCTGGCCTGCAGTTGCGCCGTAGAAAGCAACGTTGCCCACCAGGATGTTCTCTTCGGGGCGATAGGTCGCGTTCGCCGGCGGGGTGAGCGCGAGCGTACCACCGGAAAGCCCCTTGCCGAAGTAGTCGTTGGTGTCTCCCGCTACCTTCAGCGTGATGCCTTGCGGCAGGAAGGCGCCGAAGCTCATGCCGCCCGAACCCGCGCAATCGATCTCGATCGAGCCTGCGGGCAGGCCTTCAGGATGGCGTGCGGTCACCTGCGAGCCGAGCATCGTGCCCACGCAGCGATTCACGTTCGAGATATCGGCGTGGAAGCGGATGGGCTCGAGGTGTTCGCGGGCGCTTTCGGTATAGGGGATGAACAGCGTCGCATCGAGTGTTTCGGGCAGCGTGTTGGGTGCCTGCGCTTCGGTGAGGAAGTGCGGGCAGTGCGCCATCGGGATCGCGCGGCCGAATTCGACCTCAGGCTTCACGAGCAGCGCCGAAAGATCGACCAAGTTGGCCTTCCAGCTGCGCGCATCGTGCGTCTGACGCAGGCATTCCACCTGGCCCACCATCTCGTCGATCGTGGCGAACCCAAGCTCGGCCATGATCTCGCGTGTTTGCTCGGCCACCATCATCATGTAGTTCACCACGTATTCCGGCTTGCCGCAGAAGCACGCCCGCAACTCGCGGTTTTGCGTGGCGATGCCCACTGGGCAGGTATCTTGCTGGCAATCGCGCTGCATCAAGCAGCCCATCGCGATGAGCGGCATGGTGGCGAACCCGAATTCTTCGGCGCCCAAGAGGCAGGCGATCGCCACATCGCGACCATCCATCAACTTGCCATCGGCTTCGAGCACGATGCGGCTGCGCAGACCGTTTTGCAGCAGGGTTTGTTGCGTTTCGGCCAGGCCCATCTCGAGCGGCAGGCCTGCATGATGGATCGAATCGCGCGGGGCTGCACCTGTGCCACCGTTCGAACCGGAGATGAGGATCTTGTTAGCACCGCCCTTGGCAACGCCGGTTGCGATCGTGCCCACGCCCGTTTCGGAAACGAGCTTGACCGATACGCGCGCTCTGGGGTTGGCGTTCTTCAGATCGAAGATGAGCTCGGCCAGGTCCTCGATCGAATAGATGTCGTGATGCGGCGGCGGCGAGATAAGGCCGATGCCCGGTGTGGAGCGACGGGTACGCGCGATCCACGGCCACACCTTACCGCTGGGCAGGTGACCGCCTTCGCCGGGCTTAGCACCTTGCGCGAGCTTGATCTGGAGCTCGTCGGCGCTCATGAGGTAGCGGCTCGTCACGCCGAAGCGCCCTGAAGCGATCTGCTTGATGGCGCTGCGCTTGGAATCTCCATTGGGAAGCGGGGTCTCGCGCGCGGGGTTCTCGCCGCCTTCGCCAGAATTCGAGCGGCCGCCGATGCGGTTCATGGCGATAGCCAAGCATTCGTGCGCTTCTTTCGAGATGGAGCCGTAGCTCATCGCGCCGGTGTTGAAGCGCTTGACGATCTCGCTTGCGGGCTCGACTTCCGAAAGCGGAATGGAGGGGCGGGTGGAGACGAACTCGAGCAAATCGCGCAGCACGATGGCGCGCCCCGGCTGGTGGACCGCTTCGCTGTAGGCAGCGAAGAGTTCGGGGTCGTTTGCGCGCACCGCACGTTGCAAGAGCGTGATGACCTGAGGTGTGATCAGGTGTTCTTCGCCGCGGGGACGCCAGGTGGTAATACCTGATGAAGGAAGCTGATCAGGCGCGGGAGACGTGCGTTGTTCGAGCGCCTGAGCGTAGTGCAGGTCGCATTCATGCTGCAGATCATCGATCGAAAGACCGCCAATGCGGCTGACCGTGCCGGTGAAGTGCGCATCGATGAGTTCGCTCGCAAGACCGACCGCTTCGAAGATCTGTGCGGCGTGGTAGCCCTGCATGGTCGAGATACCCATCTTCGACATGATCGAAACGATGCCAGAGAGGATGGCGGCATTGTAGTTCGCGATGCCTGTTTCGGCATCGAGCGCAAGCACGCTGCGCTCGGCCAGCGAAGCGATCGTATCGTGAGCAAGATAGGGATAGATGCCGGATGCGGAATAGCCCACCAGCGTGGCGAAATCGTGCGCGGTGATCGCGTCGCCGCATTCCACGATCAGGTCCGCCTGCGTGCGCAGGCCGCAACGCAGCAGGTGGTTGTGAACGCTCGAAACGGCTAGCAGCGAAGGCATCGGCACCTCGCCTTCGCCTACTCGATCAGAGATCGCAAGGATGCTCACGCCATCGCGCACCAGCTCTTCGGCCTGTTCGCACAGGCGATTCACGGCATCTGCCAGCGCGTGTTCGTTATCGGTCCGAGCTTCGTAGGACGCATAGATCTTCGCCCCCTTGAAGCCCTTCTCATCCATGGAGGCAAGCGCTTCGAAGGCATCGCGGGTAAGCAGCGGCGTATCGAGTCGCACCAGGCGGCAGTTCGTGCGAGCGTCTTCGAGCAGGTTGCCGTGGTTGCCGAGATAGAGCAGCGTGGAGGTGAGGTGCGATTCGCGCAGCGCGTCGATTGGGGGATTCGTGACCTGCGCGAAGAGTTGGTTGAAGTAATGGAAAAAGCGGCGCGGATGTTCCGATAAACATGCGAGAGGGGTATCCGCGCCCATCGACGCCAACGGCGCCTTTGCCTTTTCCGCCATAGGGATGATCGCTTCCTCGATATCGTCGAAGAAGTAACCATGTATAGCCTGTCGAGTGCTCAAGGCCATGCCTTCATCGAGGGTAGCCTCGAGCGGTTCTGCCGCTTTGGCGATGAGAGAGTCGAGCGTGTGGGTCTCGGCGTTGATCCAGTCGAGATAGGGTGCTTGGTTCGCCAGGTCATCCTTGATCTCGTCATCGAAGATCACGCGCCCTTCGCGCGGGTCGACGATAAGCATCTGACCGGGCCCTAAACTGCCTGCGATCAGGATCTTCGCTGGGTCGACATCAAGCGTACCGGCTTCACTGGAGAGAATGAGCCGATCGTCGGAGGTCACGTAATAGCGCGCGGGGCGCAAGCCATTGCGGTCGAGCACGGCGCCCATGATGATCCCATCGGTGAACGCGATAGCTGCGGGGCCTTCCCAGGCTTCCGTGAGCATGGATTGATATTCGCCCCAGGCGCTGCGCTTCTTTGAGAGCGTGGGGTTCTTGTCCCATGGCTCGGGCAGCAGCATCGAGATGGCACGCGGCAAGCTGCGGCCGTTCATGGTGATGAATTCGAGCATGTTATCGAGCATGGCCGAGTCGGAGCCTTCGCCGTTGAACACGGGCAGCACCTTCTCGAGCGAAGGGCCCATGACCGGCGAATAGAGGTGCGGCTCGCGGGCGAGCGTCCAGTTCACGTTGCAGCGCAGCGTGTTGATCTCGCCGTTGTGCACCATGTAACGATTGGGGTGCGCGCGCTCCCACGAAGGCGTGGTGTTGGTGGAGTAGCGCGAATGCACGAGCGCGATGGCAGTTTCGCAAGAGGCATCATCCAAGTCCTTGAAGAAACCGCGCATCTGCGTGGAGACGAGCATGCCCTTGTACACGATCGTGCGAGCGCTCATCGAGCAGACGTAGAAGGTCTTGTCGTCTAGGCTCTGCGTTTCCTTCGCGCGCTTTTCGATGGTGCGCCTACCTATATATAAGCGACGTTCGAAATCTTCATTCGTTTCGCAATCGGCAGGACGACCGAGGAATGCCTGCTTGATGGTGGGCATGCAATCGAGCGCGGCTTGGCCTAGGTCGTGGGGGTCGATTGGCACATCGCGCCAGAAGAGCAGCGGGATGCCCTCTTCGATGCAGCCATCTTCGAAGATGCGCATAGCTTCGGCTATGCCGTGTTCGTCGGTGGGGAGGAAGAGCATGGCCACGCCATAATCGCCTTCGTCAGGCAGCAGGCTGCCGCACTTTTGTGCTTCCTTACGGAAGAAACGGTGCGGGATCTGCAGCAGGATGCCGGCGCCATCTCCCGTGTTGCGCTCCAGGCCAACGCCGCCACGATGCTCCAAGTTTACGAGTACAGAAAGCGCATCGTCCACCATCTGATGGGAACGCACGCCTTTGATGTTGGCGAGCGCGCCAATGCCGCATGCATCGTGTTCGAACGAGCTGCGATACATGCTGGGCTGTGGCGTTGCTGCTTGAGACAAGTGCGTTTGAGCCTGTTGGGCGGATCGCTGCGCGCTTTGTTCTGCGCAGGTAGGTTCGCAAGGATGCGCGTGTGCGCATGTTGCTTCGCTTCTCATGTAGTACCCCTTTTCGCATGTTTTAAGGTGCTACTACCTTACGGAAGCTCTGTGTCGCCAATATTGCGCGATTGTTTCGCGTGCGTTAAATCGTTATCTTGCTCACTTTTGTGTTCAATCAGCGGAGAGGGCAAGGCAACGAGGTGACTCTTTGCCGACTAAATTCGTTAGTAATAAAACCCGAGCAAAGCAGCGACGCACGAAAGAACCTGCAAAAATGCAGGTTCTTGAGCAGGGAAGCGGGGAACCTCGTGTCTCGCGCTCGGCGCTGAGCGAACCAAAAAAAGATGACGAACGACTGGGCAGTTCGTCATCTTTAGAGACGGCGGATGAGGTTCCAGCCCCACATGGTGATGCAATTCGGCACGATCTTGCCGATGATGCGCAGACAAAATGAGGGAATGCTGCAGCAGGCAACGGCAGCATGCATGCGGTTCATGAACAGCGCCCGCGACACTACGGTCGAGGCGTTTTGGGCGAAGAGCAAGTGGTTCACGGCGTGCGCATCTTTACTCTTGCGTGCTTGCGCCTCGAAGCCGGTCTTCACCCAGCTGGGGCAGAGTGCCGTTACGGTGATGCCGCTGCCGTGCAGCTCCCAGCGTAGTGCGCGGGTGTAGCGCAACACGAATGCCTTCGATGCTGCATAGACATTCATATAAGGCAGCGGGTAGAATGCAGCAGCTGAGGCAACTTCGATGATGCGTGAGCCGCGCTCCATGTGTGGCAAGCAGGCGCGCGTGAGCGCCACCACCGCGCGGGCGTCAAGATTGATCATCGCGGTTGCATCGTCGTTGGCGATATCTTTCCACGATCCGAACCTGCCAAAGCCCGCACAATTTACCAGATAGGTAACCACGCCGTTCGCTTCACCCAGATCCGCTTCGATGCGATCGATGTCTTCCTGTTTCGAAAGGTCAGCTGAAACCGCGCGCGCAGGAGTGCGCAGATCAGCGGCAATCGCTTCGAGCTTCGCAGTATTGCGCGCCACCAGCCAGAATTCATCGATGTGATGCACGCCAACATCGGCGTGGGTCACGCTCGAGCGCACATCGAGCTGGCGCACGAATTCGAGCCCGAGTCCGCTCGAAGCGCCCGTAATGATCGCGATATGTTTCGGCGTTTCACTCATACTGTTCACGCTATGTTCCGTCTTCAAAGCGCCTGAACCCAAGGCCACTTTGGTTGTTTGCAAATCCATTGTAGGGCGCCCGACGAGCTGCCATCCCTCATCGCTCGAAGCTGTGGGTAGTTTGTCATCTTTTAAGTTGAAGGGTTCGTGAACTTTCTTGCATGCGGGCATGAAAGTGGAGTTGAAAGCGGTAGTTCAAAGCGGCTTAGTGTATAATTACGAGCATCTTCATACCTGCACCAAAGCAGTGCGGTTCAGGGGTGAAAAGTAACCGTTGAGCTGCATATATACCATATATTTTCATAAGATAGGGTTCCCATGGAAAGCACAAAACCAAAGAATAAGACGCGCAATCTTATCATCACCGTCTGTGCCGCTGTCGTGGTCGTGGTCGTTGCGCTCGTTGTTTTCATGAACGTGAACACTCAGCGCATCATCGACCAGAATACGCAGTACCTCGAAACCTCCACCAATCAAACGGTGCGTCGCGTGAACGACACGTTCTCCTCTTCACTGCAGAGCGTGCAGACGGCAGCGGTGGTGTATGGAGATGCGATCAGCGACGAGGGCTTCAATCCGCGTACTGCGGCAACCATCCTCGATAATGCCCAGTTCGACCATACTTTCTTCATCGATGCGCAGGGTACGGCATATAACAACGATGGCTCCACTGCCGATGCGACCGACCGTGAATACTATATCGAAGGTGTGCAGGGTAAGAGCGGTATGTGCTATGTCGATAGTACGATCTTCGATGGTCAAAACGCCGTCGTCTTCTATGCACCGGTTGTTTTGGATAATGAAGTGATCGGCATCATGGCTTCGGTGCTCCGCGAAGAATCGCTCACGGAGGTTATGACCACCGAGTTCTACGGACAGTCCACCCCTACCTATCTTTGCGAGCGCGATGGCACGATGGTAGCGATGGCGGGCTCGGTGAAGCCAGATGCGCGCGATATCGATGAGATATTCATCGCGCGCGGGCTTAACGAAGAACAGCTTGCAGTGCTCGATGTTGATATCGCAGAAGGCAACACGGTCAGCTTCACGTATGACACTTCCGAAGGCACGGGCAATACGTTCGTCACGAAACTTCCCGATTTCGATTGGATGCTCGTGCGTTCGTTCCCCGCAAGCATCACCAATGAAATGCTCCTTCGTGCAAACACGTCGGGCTTCATCCTAGTAGGAGGCGTGCTCCTTGCGGCGATCGTGGTGATCGTGGTGCTTACCATGCAAGCTCGTCGTGAGAACCAAGAGCTGCTGCTCGAGCGCCAGGAAGCTACGCGCATCATCGACGCCTCGACCAATCTGTTCGATAGCCTTTTCACGGTCGATCTTGAGAAACACACCTACGAATTCTTGAAGAACGATAGTCAGCAGAAGAGCATTCCGCCGCGGGGCAATGCGTCTGACCTGCGTCAGTTCTTCGACAAGATCATCGATAAGAATTCGCTCTCAACTGATGCTCACGAGAAATTCGACAAGGACAATATCGCCAGCATTCTCACTCCAGGTGTACGCTTCATCCAAGAGGAATGGCGTACGAACGATCGAGAGAATCCGTGCTGGTATCAGGCCTCGATCCTCTGTCTTGCACGCGATGCACAAGGCAAGCCGACCAGTGTGCTCGTAGCCATCCAAGACGTTACGGATGCGAAGGCGGAAGAACTGCGTGCGCATATCGCACTCGAAGATGCATTCAAAGCAGCTGAGCATGCTTCGCAGGCTAAGAGCGACTTCCTCAATTCAATGTCGCATGACATCCGTACCCCTATGAACTCCATCATGGGTCTTACCGCTATCGCAGGTATGCATGTCAATGATCCTGAGCGCGTGCGTGAATGCCTTACGAACATCACGTCGGCTTCGCGCCATCTGCTTGGCTTGATCAACGAAGTGCTCGATATGGCTAAGATCGAATCAGGCTCGATCGATCTGGCAGAAGAGCCCTTCGACCTCTCCGAGTCGATCGAGAACCTCATCACTATGATGAACCCCCAGATCGCAGCCAAGCACCAGGAGCTCAAAGTTGAGCTTGTCGATATCAAGCACGAGCATGTTCTGGGCGATCCCACCCGTTTGCAGCAGGTGTTCGTGAACATCATGGGCAACTCGGTCAAGTTCACGCCAGAAGGGGGCACCATCGGGCTGCGTATCACCGAGCTTCCGAGCTCGATCCAATCCAGTGCGTGCTACGAGTTCGAGTTCAGCGACACCGGATGCGGCATGAGCGAAGAATTCATGAAGCGCCTCTTCGAGCCTTTCTCTCGCGCGAACGATTCGCGTACCACGAAGGTCGAAGGTACGGGCCTTGGCATGGCTATCGTAAAGAGCGTGGTCAGCCTTATGAGCGGCACGATCGATGTCGAATCGAAAGAGGGCGAAGGCACCACCTTCACCGTTATGGTTCACATGAAATTGCGCGATGCCGAGCAGGAAGACCTGAGCGATCTTGAAGGAATCCCTGTCCTGGTCGTCGACGACGATGAAGTTGCCTGCGAAGGTGCCTGCATCCTGCTCGACGATATTGGCATGAAGTCTGAATTCCGCCTCTCGGGTCCGGCAGGCATCGAAGCGGTCAAGAGCAGGCTCGATAACGATCCGTATCGCGTGGTCATCCTTGATTGGCGCATGCCGGGCATGAGCGGTCTTGAAGCTGCCAAGCATATTCGCGAGGCAACGAATGAGGCAGTGCCGATCATCATCCTTTCCGCTTACGATTGGTCGATGATCGAACAAGAAGCACGCCAGGTAGGCGTTGATGCCTTCATCTCCAAGCCGCTGTTCCGTTCTCGTTTGGTGCAAGTGATGAAAGAGCTGCTCGTGGGCGAGATGAAGAGCGTGATCGATGAGAAGGCGATGCTCGAAGAGCTTGCGTTCCAAGGCAAGCGCGTTCTGCTCACCGAAGATAACCCCATGGCAGCCGAGATCGCCCGTGAGCTGGTCGAGATGACGGGCGCGGCCGTCGAGCATGCCGAGAACGGCAAGCTCGCGCTCGATATGTTGCTCGAGCATGAACCGGGCTATTACGACATCGTGCTCATGGATATCCAGATGCCGGTCATGAACGGCCATGAAGCAGCTTCGGCCATTCGCGCTCAAGCTGATAAGCGCCCCGATATGGGTCAGATCCCGATCGTTGCGCTTTCAGCCGATGCCTTCGCTGAAGATGTGCGTCATGCGCGCAGTGCTGGCATGAACGATCATATGTCGAAGCCGCTCGAGATCGAAACGCTCGTTCGTATGCTGAAGAAATGGGTTAGCTAGCCAACGAGCGAATTCTTCGGGCAGGTGAGCGCATTTTCGCGCACAATCGTACTGCGTAATCTTGCGCGTCGGTTTTTCGCGTCAAAGGATGTTCATGGCAATCAAAGAATCTCAAGGCACCGTTCCCTCAAGCGGCGGACGTGAGCACTTCGCTTCGCGTCTTGGCTTCATTCTCATCAGCGCAGGGTGTGCGATCGGGCTCGGCAACGTTTGGCGTTTTCCTTATATTGCTGGCGAATATGGTGGCGCAGCTTTTATCCTGCTCTATTTGATCTTCCTTGTGATCCTTGGCCTTCCTGTCATGATCATGGAATTCGCGATCGGCCGTGCGAGCCAGCGCAGTTGCGCGCGTGCCTTCGAACGCTTGCAGCCTTCAGGTAAATGGAACTGGTTCAGTTGGTGGGCGTATATCGGCTGCATGATCCTGATGATGTTCTACACCGTTGTGTGTGGCTGGATGCTCGCTTACATGGCGAAGATGGCCACCGGCGAGTTCGTCGGTCAAAGCGTCGAAGGGGTCGCAGGCGTGTTCTCTGCGATGCTCGGCAGCCCTACCGAAATGCTCGGTTGGATGCTCGCGGTCATCGTGATTGGCTTTCTCGTGTGCAGCCTCGGTCTGCAGAAGGGCGTCGAGCGCATCACGAAGATCATGATGATCTGCCTGTTGTTCGTGATGGTGGCGCTCGTGTTTCGCTCGGTTACGCTGCCAGGGGCAGGGGCAGGCCTCGAATTCTATCTCATTCCCGATTTCGAGAAGATGTTCGGTGGTGGCATCGGGCACTTCGGTGAAGTCGTGTATGCGGCTATGGGCCAGGCGTTCTTCACGCTCTCGCTCGGCATTGGCGCCATGGAAGTGTTCGGTTCGCGCATTGGCAACGATCGCGCGCTCACGGGCGAAGCGCTGCGCATCTGCGGTCTCGATACGTTCGTGGCGATCGTGGCGGGCCTCATCATCTTTCCTGCGTGCTTCGCGTTCGCTGTTGCTCCTGATCAGGGGCCAGCGCTCGTGTTCGTTACCTTGCCAAATGTATTCGAGCAGATGCCCTTCGGTCAGGTTTGGGGAACGCTGTTCTTCGTGTTCATGAGCTTCGCTGCGCTCTCGACCATCATTGCGGTGTTCGAGTGCCTCATCACGTTCACGATGGAGCGCTGGAACGTATCGCGCTCGCAAGCGATCGCCCGCACCGCCTTGCTTGTGACGGTTTTGAGCATTCCGTGTGCGCTTGGCTTCAATGTGTGGTCAGGTGTGGGGATCCCTGGCATCGGCGATATCCAGTCGATCGAAGATTTCATCGTATCCAACAACCTGTTGCCACTGGGTAGTTTGCTCTATGTGATCTTCTGCGTTACGCGCAGTGGATGGGGCTGGGATAATTTCCTCAAAGCTGCCGATGTCGGTGAAGGCATCAAATTCCCGCGCTGGTCTCGCTATTGGCTCACGTTCGGCGTGCCGATCCTGATCGGGATCATCTTCGTGATGGGCTATGCGCCGAAGTTCGCGCTGTGGTTCGGGCTCGGCTAAACGCAGCGCTTCGTCATATCTCGTGTGCTTCATCGTTTGTTGTAGGTGAACGCGCAATGCTTTTTTGGTTTTGTCTGCATCTTGCGTGCAAAACATGGAGAGATTGCGAGTTTTCTTACGGCACTTGTACTCTTTATGTCCGCTCTATAACATGTTCGCCACGTTTTGCGATTCATGCAACGAACGCAAAGCAAAGATAGTACTGTTTGTCACATCATTATTGGTGTGTAAGAGCTCCGAAAGGAGTATGAGATATGATTCGTAAAGCAATAGGAACCTATAAGCATTCGTTCATCGTCGCATCGCTTCTTGCGATCAGCGCCGTCGCTCTTTCGGTCTGCTTTGCTTTTTCAAGCCCGCTCTTGGCTTCGGCGGAAAATACCGAATCCGCGGAAACGCTCGAGGTGATCGAAGAAGTTGCTGCTCAGCGTGACCAAGCGATCGAAGAGGTCGAAGCGATCATCGAAGAGCGCGCTGCGAACGAGCAGCAAGGTGAACAAGACCTCACGGCTACGGGCAATTTGAGCGATGCCAACATTGCAACGCTCGAAAAGGAAAACGAGCAGAATGCACAGGATAACCCCGCAGCTACCACGCCCAGCGATGATTGCACGGTTACCATTCGTTATCTTGAATACATGAACTACGATGACGAGCCAGATGCGGTCATTGACGAAATGGGCCGCCGCGTGCTGGGAACGCGCGTCCTCACGGGCCTGAAAGAGGGCGAGGTGCTCAATGCCTGGAATTATGTTGTCGATATTCCCGGACATTTCTTCTTTGATGGTTGGCCGCTGAACCTTACGGTTACGACTGACCCGAACAAGAACACCTTCGATTTGATCTATATCAAGAAGTGGAACAGCGAATACACGGTCAACTACTATGTGATGACCGGCGCTGATCTTAGTGCTGATACGTGGTCGGAAGCATTGGCACCCGATGATGTTGAATTCATCAAGATGGGTTCAGAGACGTTCGATAATCAGCGTTTCGACAAGCTCGTTGAAGGCGATGCCTACGAATACAAGCTCGATGATATGTATGTGATCGATACCTATCCGGCTGAGATTCGCCTGGGCACTGATCCGGATAACAACGTGATCAACGTGCTCTATACCCCTACTTCATCAACGCTTCCTGACGATCTTGAGGTGCCTGACGATATCATCCCACCAGCAGATGAGGGCGACACAGGTAGCGGAGATACCGGCAGTGGAGATAACGGCACTGATTCAGGAGACAATGGCAGCGGCGATTCTGGCGCCGGCACGCCTGCACCCGATCTGCCTTCCGATGGCACCTTTGACAAGGATGACATCAGTTCCACCTTGCCCGATGGCGTGACCGACGACGATGAATCCAAGGATGATTTCTTGGGCAACGAGGTCGATCGCGGTGAGCTTGATGTTACCGACGAGATGCTTGCGAACCCCGTGAGCAAGGAGCAGGCTAACCAAGCGCTTGCAGACTATCGGGATAGCCTCTATGAGGCAGATAATCTCGCAGAGACAGGTGATGGTGTGCCGATCATCGCTTGGGTCTCAGGAGCTACCGCGCTTGTTGCACTGGTGCTGTTAGGCTTCTACCTCATGCGTTCGCGCAAGCACGATTGATGACAAACTACCGGGCAGTTTGTCGCCTTTAGCAAGATTCTTCGAGCTCCGCGAAATCGTGGGGCTCGTTTGCTTCTGCCATAACGTGTTCGATCAATTCTTCATACCCACGCAGGGCGGCAAAGGGTTTGAATTGACGCGCGCGATCGGGGTGGGGCTTGCCTAAGATGTAGCGTTCTGGATGGGCGCTGTTGCGCGCGCTATAGGGCAGTTCGTTAGGCATTATGTCCTCCTACGAGATGCGTGCGCTCAAGTCCGCGTGCTTTTTCCTTGTACGAAGTACCGCGCATGACCGCGCCCTTGCCGAATCTCTGCTTTATCGCAAGCAGCGCGTCCTGTTGTGCGCGTTCTTCTTCCTCGGCTTCGATGTTGCTGAAGAGCGTGTGCGTGGCGTATTCTTCGGGCTCGAGGTTTCCGCAGCTGATGTTGATGCGCCGAATGGGCAAATCGTGCCGCACGCGCTGGCAGTACAGCTCGTCGAATATGTGCAGGAGTTCTTTGAAGGAATTGGTCGAAAAGCCAAGCTTGTGGCTTACGCTCGTGTGCGATCCGCCACGTATGCCTTCGCTCGCCTCAGTGCGCTCTTTCGAAGTCAGACTGCTGCTTTCTTGGGAGCGCTTCTTTCCATCATCCTTCTTATAGCCAATATAGAGGTGCACGGAACTTGCGACCACCTGCTTGTCTACGAGCTCCAGTGCAGTTTCGTCGACCATCTCGCGCAGCACCATGCGTGCCTCATCGAAGGTGTAGTCGCACGGGAGCACCTGGCCATTGCCGAATGAGGTGCTCTCAGGTTCGTAGGCTTTGATCTCGGCGATCGTGCAGGGTTCAAGTCCCCAGGCGTGGTCGATCAAGTATTCGGCATTCACGCCGAACTCTCGGTAGAGCAGATCGATATCAGCGTGGGCCACCCCTTCAAGATCGCGAATGCCAAAGCGCGCGAGCCGCGTAGCGATACCGCGTCCGATCTGCCAGATATCGGTGATGGGACGGTGATGCCAGATGTGCTGCTTGAAGCTCTCTTCGTCCAGCACGCCGATGCCGTCTTTGCAGTGCTTCGCAGTAATATCGAGCGCCACTTTTGCCAAGAAGAGGTTCGGACCGATGCCGGCAGTGGCCGTGATGCCCGTTTCCTCATAGACCGCAGCGCGCATGCGATCAACGAGGGCTTTCGCGCTGGTCTTGTAGAGGGAAAGATAGGGTGTGAGGTCGATGAAGCATTCGTCGATCGAATAGACATGCAGATCAGCAGCGCTCACGAAGCGCAAGTAGATCGAAACGATCTTTGCCGAAACCTCCATGTAGAGGCGCATGCGCGGCTTCGCCATGAAGTACTCGATGCCTTCAGGGATCTCGAACACGCGACAACGCCCCGGTACTCCGAGCGCTTTCATGGCGGGGGAGACGGCCAGGCAGATGGTCTTTTCGGTGCGTTCAGGATCGGCGACCACGAGGTTTTTCTCGAACGGATCCCACTTGCGGTCAACGCATTCTACGCTGGCGTAGAAGCTCTTCAAATCGATGCAGCAGTATGTTCTTGGTGTTTCGTCCACGCGCCCAGTATAACACACAAACGAACATATGTTCTAGTTTCAAGTAGGCTCATGGGGGCGAGCACGATGGAGGAGCAGCTAGGCGAGCTCGGCTTCGATCACTTCAGCAAGGCGCTTGATGCCTGAGCGGATGGTCTCCTCGTCGGCGTTCGTGAAGTTCAAGCGCAGCGTGGAGCGCTTGCCGCCTTCCGCGTAGAACGGATCGCCAGGAACGAAGGCGACGTTTTGCTCGAGTGCTTTGTCGAACAGATCCATCGCGAAGATCCCTTCAGGAAGCGTTACCCAGAGGAACATGCCGCCTTCCGGGATGGTGAATTCGACCCCATAGGGGAAGAACTCCTTCATGGCATCGACCATGGCACGTGCCTGGCTACGATAGAGTTCGCGGATCTTGGTGAGGTGCTCGTCGAGCTCATTGTGTATGAGGTAGTCATGGATGACGTACTGCGCAAACACGTTGGTGTGCAGGTCAGCTGCCTCTTTTGCTGTTGAGATGTTGCGCAGGAGGTCGTGGTCTTTCGTGAGCAGATATCCCATGCGGAAACCGGGCGTAACGGTCTTGGAGAATGACCCCATGACCACGCCATGCGGGTGGTTCGTCGCACCGATATAAGGCAGAGATTCACCTTCGAAGCGCAATTCGCCATAAGGATCGTCTTCAACTACCACGATGTTGTGCTTCGAGAGGGCCTCGCGCACCTGCTCGCGGTTCTCGGCTGTATAGGTAAGGCCCGTAGGATTCTGGAAGTTCGGGATAAGGTAGATCATCTTCGCACCCGCATCGAGTGCTGCGTTCAGCTCGTCGATGTTGAGCCCTTCGCTCGTGAGCTCGACCCCGCGGAATACCGGTTGCTGAAGCGCGAAAGCCTGGATGGCAGCAAGGTAGGTGGGGTTCTCCACGATCACGCCATCGCCCTTGTCGAGCAGCACCTTGCCGAGCAGGTCAAGGATCTGCTGCGAGCCCGTGGTGATGAGCACGTCATCGAGCACGTAGTCGGTGCCGAAGCGCTTGTTGTAACGATCGGCGACCCATTGGCGGAGCTCATCGATGCCTGCGGTCGAGGAATACTGGAAGGCGTTCGGGCCTTGCTCAGCCACCACGCGCTCCATCGATTTCAAAAGTTCGTCTTCGGGAAACGAAATGGGATTGGGCAATCCACCTGCGAACGAGGTCACGTTCGGGTCGGATGCTGCTTTGAGGATGCTACGAACGAAGGAAGGAGGAGTCGATTTGATCCCGTCGGAAAGCAGTGCTTCGGTGTCGAAAAGGGATGCGGTGTCGTTCATTAGGTTCCTTCCTCGCGCTCTTATGCTCGTTTTATTATCGCGCGCACTTTTGACTTTAGCGCGATAGATGGGTGGAGGTTCTTATTCGGTATTTGAAAGGACGCACGGAGCTCGCGAGCGCTCTTTTCCTGCGAAGCAGGGGAGTGCCTCTATTCGTTCAGTTGTCCGACGAGATTGTCGGTCTCGCGTGCGATACGCACCTCTTCATCGGTGGTGACCACGCAGATCTTGATCGGGCTATCGTCGATCGAGATGATACGGTTCACGCCGATCTGACCAGTAACGTCGTTGCGTTCGTGGTCGAGGATCATGCCCATGTGAGCAAGGCCCGCGAAGATGCGTTCGCGCAGTTCAGCGGAGTTCTCGCCAATGCCTGCGGTCATGACCACCGCATCAGTGCGCGTCATGGCGGCGTAGTAGCCGCCGATGGCCTTCTGAATGCGGTAGACATACATATCGATCGCAAGATCGGCAAGCTCGTTGCCCGCTGCCGCAGCTGCAAGCACATCGCGCATGTCAGCCGATACGCCCGATACACCCAAGATGCCGCTCTCCTTGTTCAGGATCGCATCCATCTCGTCGAAGGATTTGTGCTCGCGGCGCATGAGGTACGTAACGATAGCCGGATCGATGGAACCTGAGCGCGTGCCCATCATCAATCCTTCGAGCGGGGTGAACCCCATGGAGGTGTCGATCGATTTGCCGTGGTTCACTGCTGTGATCGAGCCGCCGTTGCCCAGATGGCAAGTGATAAGGCCCAGGTCGCGCAGGGGTCGTCCAAGCAAGTTCGCGGCTTGCTGTGCGGCATAACGATGGCTCGTTCCGTGCGCGCCATAGCGGCGAATGCGGTACTTCTCGTAGTATTCACGCGGCAGGGGGTACATGTAGGCTTTCGCTGGCATGGTCGCATGGAAAGCGGTGTCGAAGACCGCGACCTGCGGGGTGTTGGGCATCGCTTCGCGCATGAGGTCGATGCAGGCATCGGCGGGAGGGTTGTGGAGCGGTGCGAGCTCTTCGCAGATGGCAAGCTTTTCGCGCACGGCCTCATCGATGATGACCGAACGTGTGAAGTATTCGCCACCGGCCACCACGCGGTTGCCGATCGCATCGATCTGCGAAAGGCTGCTGATGGGAGACTCGGGGTCGTCCACCAGGATATCGAGCAGCTTGGCAAGGCATTCTTGCACGGGCATATCAGCCACGTTATAGGTGGTCTTTTGGAAATCGGGGGCGAACGAAACGTTCATGAATGCGCCTGGCGTGCCAACCTTTTCAGCAAGGCATTTCATCAGCGTTACCTTGCCATCAGTTTCGATCAGTTGGCTTTTGAGCGAAGAGCTTCCTGCATTCACTACGAGCACGCGCATGGGCATCTCCTTTTTTAGGGTTGTGAACAAAATGTCCAAGAAAAGATTGGGGAACATTATAGCAAAGACCTGTCTTGAGCCTGCTTGGGGCCATGCGCGCCGCAGAGCATGCTCCTCTCTAAAATGCGCACTGCAAGCTGCTCCCCTTAAAGCTCCTCATACGAACAGGCAGCCCCTTGGACCGCCTGTTCAAATCATGCTGTATGAAGTTGTGTTTCTGTGCCTCGTCTGCGTCTGCGCAAGGATGCTACTTCTTCGCTTCGTTGATCTTGTCGACAACAGCATCCTTCGCTTCGCTAGCGCGATCTCCGACGGCCGTTGCCGCCTCTTTCGCCTTATCCGCAGTGGCCTGACCAGCCTCTTTGGCGCGATCAGCCGCAGCATGCGCGCCTTCGCCCACTTTATCCTTGAGGGTTTCCGCTGCGCCGCCGATCTTGTCGGCACCCTTCTCCAGACCTTCTTTTACGTCTTCAGCTGCTTCTTTGATCTTCTCTTTGAAATCCATGATGACCTCCTTACTCTAAAGTCCATCCGTTTCTTGCTCGCTTCTGCAAAGGTTGCTTCAGGAAAGGAGCCTTTGCAGATCGCGGGCTTACCGTGCACGCTGTTTCTGTCACCGTGATCGGTGAACACATCATAGAGGGCGCAGAGGGGGCGTGGGGCCATACAGCTCGATCCGATGCCAAGCGTTCGCTGTTCTGTAACGGAACCGACAGAAGGTTAGGAGCGATCAGGCGAAGAATCCTGCATGCGCTGCCAGAAGCGTCGTGCGATCGCTGCGCAGATGCAAGAGAGCACTCCTAATATGCCGCCAACAAGACCGACTTCCCCAAGTCCTGCGTGGGTCACGACAAGACCTCCCACGAGCGTGCCGAAGGCGATGCCGATGTTGAACGAGGTGGGCTCGATGGAGGCAGCAAGTACGAGCGCGCGTGGATGGCGCTTGCGTGCGACGCCCATGAACATCGTGATGCACGAGATCGAGAAGCTATACATGAGCAGCGCAATAAGGAAGATGGGCACGAGCGCAAGTGCGCTATTCGTCTTGCAGAGCCAGAGCGCAAAAAGGGCGAGCGCGAGTGCGAACAGCATCGCAGGAATGGGCTTCATGCCCGCGCGTACATCCACCACGCCCGAGATCAGATCGGACACGATGCAGATGATGCCGAAGACGAGCAGGATAAGGCCTGATTGCGCTGGCGGGAATCCGAGGTAGGTTTCGAGGTAGGGGGCTACGTAGCCATAGAAGGTGTAGACCGCTCCTACGCCGAAGGTGAAGAGGAGCACGCCGAAGATGATGGGCGGTTCCTTGAAGAGAATCACTTGTTCGCGCAAAGAGGCGAGAGCGGAGTGCTTTTGCGCGGAGCCTTCTTTGTGCGGAGATGCTTCGTGTGGCACGAAGATCGTGAGCAGCACGGCGGATACGAGCGCGAAGACGAAGGCGGCATCCATTGCCACCTGCCAGGTGAGGTATTCGACGATGAAGCGTCCCGCGCTCGTTGCGAGCACGAGCGCGATCGAAAAGGCTGCATAGATGATCGAGATGCCGATCGACGAACGATGTGCGCCCAGCAAGTCAGGCACGTAGGTGGTGGCAACGGCAAGCAGCGGACCAGAGACCGCGCCCATCACGATACGCGAGATGAGCAGTACTTCATAGGTGGGTGCGGTGGCGGAAACGAAGTTGCTCACCACGAAGATCGCAAGGTAGACAACCAGAATGGTCGAGCGCCGAAACGATCCAGTGAAGATCGAGAGCAGCGGGGTCGCGATAGCGTAAGCGAGCGCAAAGAGGCTGATCAGCTCCCCAATGCGCGCGATCGAGCAGCGGTAATTCTCGGCGAGCTCAGGTTCGATGCCGATGACCACGAACTCCGAACAACTGAGCGAAAACCCAAGAAGAACGAACAGTACGAAGCAGAGCATGCTCCTTTTCGTGGTCTTCTTCGCAAGCACTGCCGCTTCGGTGCTCCCTTGCGCTTGCATGATGTTCGCGTGGTGGTCTGTTCGAGTCGTTTTTTCCATGCTCGCTATACTAGCTTAATCAGTTTTGTGGGAACGACGAATCGGCGAAGCTTGCGCCTTGTGAAGCGAGAGGACGCTCCCTGTTCGCGTCTGTTAGCCGCGGTAGTAGAGCACCGCGATCTGCGTGCGGTTGGAAAGCGCCTTTTTGGAAAGGATCGAACTGATGTGATTGCGCACGGTCCCTTCGGAAAGAAAGAGCGTGCTTGCGATCTCGCGATTGTCCATCCCTTGCGCCACGAGGCGAACAACGCTGAGTTCGCGCTCAGTCAAGTCGGCGAAGCGTTCTGCCTCATGTGCGATCAGCCGCGCGGTCTCATTGTCCTCTTCGGTATTTTGCCCAGCAGCCTGCATGAGCGAAAGATAGCCTTCGCGCAGATCGTCATAAGCGAAACGGTATGCTTCGCGCTCGCTCGTCTCGCGCAAGTTGCGCACCGCAAGAACGACTGCGATCGCGCACAAGAGCACTTCGACGCCCACCACCACTTCAAAAGCGTCCGCTATCCCTGCCGCAGCAAGCCCTTCTGCAATAAGAGACCCCTGCACTTGCAGGCCGATGCCGTACGACCCCGTTACGCCAGAAGCATTCAAGGCCATCACGCCCACAAGCGGTGCGATCCAGATCAGGCGAACGAGCCACGAGCGTTCGTGCAGGGCAAGATAGACCACTGCGGGTAGGTAGAAGAAGATATCGCCGACCACGATAGCGCAGAGACAGAAAAGGATTTGAGCACTTATCCGCACGGGCTTGTTCGCGTAGGCACAGATGCAGATCAGTACCACGGCGGCGAGCAATCCCACGATGGCGATCTCGCTCTTGCTCGCAAGAAGCGAGAACAAACAACAGAGAAGAGCCAGCACTATTTCATCGACGAAATTTCTCATGCCCTTATTGTAGCGTTTGTGGCGTTCTTCTCAGTTTTGTAAAAAATGCCAGGTCATCTTTGGATTCTTCCTATGGATGACAAATGTCATATTCTCAAGGGCTGCGGCTTGAGAATATGATGAACGTGGCTTTTATACACAAGATGAGCATTCCTTCGCACGTCCCGCGCCCTCGCGCCTTATTCGCGTGAGGAAGGCGCTATCGTTTTTGTAGGAAGAAAGAGGAATCCCGTGGAACCGATCGTATCCGTCAAGGACCTTGTCAAACGTTACGGAAGCGCGGTGGCGCTCGATCACTTCACGCTCGAGATCGCACCGGGCGAGATCTTCGGCTTGCTCGGACCGAACGGCAGTGGAAAGACGACCGCGATCAATTGCATCTTGCAGTTGCTCACCTACGATCGCGGCGAGATCTGCCTGTTCGGCCAGCCTATGACGCAGACGCGCTACGACCTGAAACGGCGCATCGGCATCGTGCCGCAGAATATCGCGGTGTTCGAAGAGCTGAGCGTGCAGCAGAACATCGATTACTTCTGCAGCTTGTATGTTTCAGATGCGGCAGAGCGCAAGCAGTTGGTGAAGCGTGCCATCGAATTCGTCGGGCTTGAAGATTACACCCGCGCGCGTCCTAAGAAGCTTTCCGGGGGTCTTTTGCGGCGCCTCAATATAGCTTGCGGCATCGCGCATCGTCCTGAGCTCATCTTCCTCGATGAACCTACCGTGGCGGTCGATCCGCAGAGCCGCGCGTCGATTCTCGATGGCATCAAACAGATGAATGCCGAGGGGTCGACCATCGTCTACACCAGTCACTACATGGAAGAGGTCGAAGAGATCTGCACGCGCATCATGATCATGGACAAAGGGCACACGCTCGCGTGCGGCACGAACGAGGAGCTCAAAGCGCTCGTTGCAGCAGGCGAGAAGATCATCATCGAAGCAGACGTTTCCGAAGCGGCGCTCATCAAGCTGCGTTCACTTCCGCATGCGCTACGCGTGGAGTATGAAAGCGGCCGACTGGAAGTGGTGTGCGAGAACGCTGAGCACAATGTGGCCGATGTGCTCGATGCCCTTTCGGCAGCACGCATCAAGCCTGGGCGCATTTGGGCTGAACCGCCTACGCTCAACGATGTGTTCTTGGAGATCACCGGTCGCGAGCTACGTGATTGAGGGCGGTTATGTGGGCTAGTTTCAAATACTCATTGCTTCAGCTCGTACGGGTACCCGGCGTGCTCATCTGGACGCTCGTCTTTCCGATCGTGCTCGGTTCACTGTTCGTGATGATGCTCGGCGCACTCGATGAGCGTGCGGAAGCGGTTTCGGTGAATGTGGTCGTGGTCGATGAAGAGCAAGCGAAGGGCGAAGAGCGTAGCGCTCTCTCCTTCGAGAACATTGCGCGAGCAGCGCAAGCAGGCGCTCAGGTTGGAAGCGTCTTCGACGAAGAGGCGTTCGGCGAGCAGGCGTTCGCTACCTTCATGGAAGCGCTCGGCGAAGGCGACGATGCGCTCTTCAATATCACCTACGTGTCTTCGCCTGAAGAAGCCGCCGCGCTCGTGCGCGAGAGCTTGGGAGCCGACGATGAATACGCAGGCTATGTGCAGTATGCCGATGGCGAGGTGCAAACCGTGCTCGCAAAAGCCACCAGCGCTTCTGAAGCGTATGAGGTGGAGCCTTCCATCCTCATGATGATCATGGATCGCTATGTGGCCGAAGAGGCGCTGATCAAGGAGACCTTGCAGAAGAATCCAGCAGCGCTTGCCAACCCTGAGTTCATCGAGACGCTCATGGCCCCTGTTGAAGCCACTGTGCGTGCAAGCGTCACCGACAATGCTCCGCGTGAATCGCTGCGCTACTACTTCGCCCTCTTCGGCATGGCGGCGTTCTTCGGTGCCAGCATCGGGCTCATCGGGTTCCAACAGATCCGCGCGAATGCGTCTGCTCTTGCGGCACGTCGTTCGCTCGGTGCGCTTTCGCATGGCAAGACTGCTTTCGTTACGCTGCTTGCGAGCTGGTTGCTCTCGTTTGCGAGCCTGCTCGTGCTCTTCGCGTTCCTCGTGGTGATCGGTGGCGTTGACTTTGGGGATCGGGTGGGCATCTGCATCCTCATCTGCCTCGTTGCCTCGCTCTGCGCCACAGCGCTCGGATGCGCGCTCGCCGCTATTCCGAAAGTGCCCGATCAGGCGAAGGGCGGCATTGTGACCGGAATCGTGTGCGTGGCCTCTCTCTTTGCGGGGCTCTATGGCACCTTCGCGATGGACTTCGCCGATGCTGTGTCGCAAACTGCTCCTTGGCTGGATGTGATCAACCCGGTCGTGCAAGTATGTCAAGCCTTCTACGCGACCATGTATTACGACACCTATGCTCAAACGTTCGGGCATCTTGCGATCTTGCTCGTGATGGCGCTCATCTTCTTCGCGCTCTCCGCTCGTTCACTGAGGAGGAAACGCTATGCAAGTCTTTAAGTGCGCCCTGCGCATCATGCGCGCATCGTTCGTCTTTCCCCTTATCTACGTAGTGGGCTTGAGCTTCATGAGCGTCGTGTTGGCGTTTTCTGCCGTTCCGCTCGACGATAGGCAAAGCGACGATTTCGAGCGCGCTGAATATGTTTATTCGATCATCGACCGCGACAACAGCACCATTTCGCATTCGCTTGCCGAAGCGCTCGCAGAAGGTGGAGAGGCGATCGAGGTAACGGATGACCGCGTTGCTATTCAAGATGCGATCGCAAAGGGCCACGTGGATTACTTGCTCATCATCCCCGAAGGCTATGAAGAGCGTTTCCTCGCAGCAGAGAATGCCGAAGAGATCCCTGCAATGGAAGCGATAATCAGCTACTCTTCTCTTTCGGGAGCATACGTGGATGAGGTCGTGAACGAATACACTTCGCTGCTTCACACGCTGGCGCTTTCCGAAGGAACGGGGGATGTTGGTGCTCTCACGCAAGACGCGCTTACCTTCGCGTCAAAGCAAGCGCACGGCACCGTGCTTGAGGGCGAACAGTCCACTTCTCCTCTTGACCAGCTCATCTTCTACCTTACGTGGGGTATGTATCCGCTCTTCACTGGCATCACCGTATGCATTGGTGTGCTGCTCTACCGCATGGGCCGCAGCGATGTGCGCAAGCGTAACCTTGCTTCTCCGCTGCCGCTTCGATCGCTCAATGCGCAACTGGTGCTCAGTTGTCTTGCCATTGCGCTCGCTTCGGTTGCATGGGTGCTCGTGCTCGGCGCGCTCTTCTTCCCTGAAGGAGTCGCGCTGCTCGGGGTAGGCGGTATGGCAGCGATTGCGCTCGTGGTGCTTGTCTTTTCGCTCATTCCCGCATCCATCGGATTCATGCTCGGTATGCTCGGCGCCAATACAGCGGTAGCGAATTCGGTAGGGAATATCGTCGGTCTTGCGATATCGTTCTTCGGCGGTGCGTGGTTCTCGATCAGCCTCATGGAGCCGGTGGTGCGCGATATCGCCCATTGGCTACCAGGTCTTTGGTACACGCAGGCATGCCAGGCGGTTGCCGATCTTTGCACGGGTGCGGCAGGCGCACAGCCCAGTGTGCTCTTCATCGCGCTCGGCGTGATGGTGCTCTTCGCCCTTGCCTTCTTCTGCGTGGGACTCGTGGCTGCGAAGAAGCGCACGCAAACCGCTGAAGCAGGGGGTAACCGCGGCGCCGAAGCGGTGCTCTAGCTCGATGTCTTCAATATGATTCAATCAGGAACTTTCGTTCGTTCCTTCTTTGTTTGAATAGATCGACAAGCTCTCTGTGTTTCGAAGGAATTATACTCATTGCGAAGCTCAGGGTGATCTTGTGCGTATTTTTTACGTCTCAGTAAAGATATATTGAAGAATTTGAAAGAACACGCGATCGTATTTCACAAGCGGCTCAAGTAGTGAGATTATCTAAAAGATGACTATGAAGGACCGCCGAACGACAGACCATCCGCAACACGCCCCGCAACCACGCCTGCAAGAAGCTCCGCGACAGCGCAAGGAACCGCGCATGCATAAGCAGAATTTCATCGCGCGCTTGGTGAATCAGTGGTTCGATCGCGTGATGGGAGCGCTCTCCGAAGGCTCGCTTTCCGATCAGAAGGAAGAATACGCCGCGCATCGCACCACGCGAGACTTCATCTGGAACACGGTTGGCGTGGGCGCATGGGGCATGGTCTTCCCTATACTTACCATCATCGCCACGCAGTTGGTCGGTGCCGAACAAGCAGGCATGTTCTCGATGGCCTTCGTTACCGGCACGCTGCTCATGATCCTGGCGAATTTCGGTGTGCGCACCTATCAGGTCTCGGATGTGAACGAGAAGCATACGTTCATGGATTACCAGATCAACCGCTGGATCACCTGCGTGGTCATGGTGGCGGTCGGGGCGATCTATTGCCAGATCCGTGGCTACGATAGCACCATGTTCTATATCTCGATCGGCGTGTATCTCTACCGCATGGTCGACGGGCTAGCAGATGTGTATGAAGGCCGTCTCCAGCAGGTCGATAAGCTCTACTTGGCGGGTGTCTCGCAAGCTCTTCGTTCGGTGGCGGCACTTGTCGTGTTCTCGATACTGCTGCTCATCACGCGCAACATGATCGTCGCTTGTATCGGTATGGCTATCGCTGCGGCGGCAACCTTTGTGGTGGTCACCTTCCCGCTCACGCTCTTGGAGACGCCGAAGGAGCGCTCATGGAGTGCGGCCTCTATCGGGCAGCTCTTCAAGAATTGCGCACCGCTCTTCGTGGCGCTCTTCCTCTATGCGGTCATCGATAACATGCCGAAGTTCGTGATGGAAGGCACGCTCTCCTACGACAATCAGCTCTATTTCAATGCGCTCTATTTCCCTGCGCAGGGCATCCTGCTCACCGTGCAGCTGGTCTACAAGCCGCTTCTTGTGCGCATGGCGAACGTATGGAACGATCCTGCGAAACGCCGCCGCTTCGATCTGATCATCCTGGGCATCTTCGTGCTCATCATCGTGCTCACTGTGGTGAATGTGGGGATCATGGCCTGGATCGGCATCCCTATCATGAGCTTCCTCTATGGCATCGATTTCGAACAGTTCAGGGGGCTGAGCTACATCATGTTGGCAGCTGGTGGCGTAACCGCTGCGATCGATTTTCTCTACCAGACCATCACGATCATGCGTCGTCAGAAAGACGTGACGAAGCTCTACGTCATCACGCTCGGTTTCTCGCTGTTCGTGCCTACGCTGCTCGTCATCTTCACGGGGTTGCCAGGCGCGGTGATCGGGTACTTGATCGTGATGACACTGCTCTTCGTCCTGTTGGTTTGGGAGTACTTGCGCATTCGTTCAAGCTTGAACAGGCAAGATCGCGCTCCACGTCCACGCGATCGTGCATCCGAAGCGCAAGAAGCGCAAGAAGAGCCCTTGCGTGAAGACGCGCTGATGCAAACAGCGCGTGCTCCTAGGAGGGCTTCATAAGAGCGCGCAGTTTTTCGCTTGCGTGCTTGCCCGCTGCATCAACGATGGAAGAGCTTCTGCATCTCGGAGAAGAGCTGCTTGCGCGTGAGCACGAGCAGCAATACCAAGAGCAATCCCGAAACCACGCCACTCGCGATCGAGAGCGCCGGCTGGCTCACCAGTCCTGTTACGAGCAGAACGAGTGGCACCATGCCGAGCACGAAATTGAACAGCAGATACTTTGCGTAACCCTGCACGAATCCATTACGGAATACCGCCACGAGCACGCCGTTGAAGAAAAGCGCCACGAGCGTGAGCGCAGGAACGACATAGGTGGCAAGACGGCTATCGCCCGTTGCGAGTAACAACAAGAGCGCGAGCGCCATCACCACGAGGAAGTAGCGCTCGATGATACGGAGAAAGCTGGGGGAGTGCACGACCACGTTGCGGATGAAGATGTAGTTCACGATCACTGCAGCAAAGGAAGCGATCCCTGTTACGGCTGATGCATGCGTGCGCACGCAGAGAAACGCCACGAAGGCGAGTGCGGCGAACGTAAGTGTGGTCATGGAGCGCTTTGCAAGCTTCTTGGTGCGCGCGAACTCGTTTTCCGGGAATATCATGCCCTCAGGGGTGCCTTCGAGCTTGCTTCCGCACAGAGGACAACGATCGAGCACGCCCGTGAAATCGATATGGCAGGAGGGGCAGTATCTCATGGCCTTCTCCTTTTGTTTCTTGTGCGCGTGTTCTTCATCGTTTGCTCCCTTGTCTGCGTTCTTCAGCGATGCGGCGGGAAAGCTGTTCGAAGTGAGCTTGGGTGAGTTCGCTATCCACCTGACCAGAGGTCTTGTTCACGCTGATCACCCCTTCGATCCCTAAGTCGGTGAAAACGCGGCAGAAGTTGCGCATCACATCGTGGCGCACGTAGACGCTCGAGACCACGATGCTTAGCACATCCTTGAACGTGCAAAAAAGGAAGTTCATTCCGTGGGTCGAAGTTGAGACATTGATATCGGACACGTAAGGCTCGGTCGCAGGATCGAGCGTGATGCGTCCGATGCTCGATACTGTGGTGGTGACCTCTTGCGCTGCCATCCAGTTCGCGAACATGAGTGCACCGTCTTTCAAGAAGAGCGGAGCATGCGAGATGAAGGGGTTCTTCTCGATCTTGAGCATGCGGTTCATGCGGCGCTTCAGCACCTCTGGCTCGGTGCCGGTCTTGAGCTGCGTTTGCACGAGGTGCGCGATGTCTTCGAGCGGAGCATCCGAACTGCCGGGAGTGTAGCTGATGAACGCAAGCCCGAAGAAGTTGCGTAGCGTTTCCGACCCGAAGATCGCGCGCAGATCGACCGGGACATCCATGCGGATCGCACGATCGCGCTTTGCAGGAGGCATTGTGGCGCGGATAGCAACGATGACCGCTGCGATCACGAGCGATGTCACGCTCACGCCCATATTCTTCGCAGCGCTGTGAACCGCGCTTGCTGAAAGATGGTATTCCATGAACGTGGGTTCAGCGGTGTTCTTCCAACCGAACAAGTGATAGACCTTCTCCGATTCGGTCGCGCCTGCTTTCGAGCGCTCGTAGTTGGTTGTGTAGCTGTCTTCGTTGCGCCGCTCAGGCGTGGATGCTGGTTCACTTGGGAGGGCTGGTGTGGCATGGTAGCGCTCTACGACATAGGCATTGAGCAGCGTTTTGAAGAATTCGAGCGTGCCGCGCCCATCCGAGATCATGTGCGAGACTTCCAAGTTGATGCGGTGGCGGAAATAGGTCACGCGCATGAGCACGCTATTGAGATCGGCGTGGAGTCCAGCGCAGATCGGCAAGCGCTCGGGTTCTACCTGTGGGACTTCATCGGCTGGTTCGAGGTAATGCCAGAACAATCCACTGCGCAGTTTCACATTGAAACCAGGGAAGAGTGCGATGCTTCGGTCGAGGGCACGCTGGAGCGCTTCAGGGCTGATGGAGTCCACGAAGGTAGCCGCGAAACGAAAGACCGTCTGGCCTGCACGCCCTGCTTGGGAAGAATAGTATTTCCCCACGTTGTCTAGTCGGTACCAAGGAGTGCGAGCCATGTGGCATCATCTTCTTGCGGAAGGGGCTGGTGGTCGAGGAAGCTCTCGATGATCTTGTAGGTATCGCGCACGAAGCCGAACACGCTCGGATAGAGGAAGTAGCCGTGGATCGCATTGAGCATGCGTACGCATTCGACCTCGTTACCTTCAAGTTCAAGTCGGGCGGCGTAGGTCTCGCCTTCATCGCGCAGGGGGCAGTATTCGGCGGTTACCACGAGCGTGCGCGGTTGGTGGGAAAGATCCTCTTCTAATAGCGGAGCGAAATAGGGGTTGAAGAAATCTTCTGGCGAGCTCAGATAGAGATCGACATACCCATTGATGTCTTCACGCGTGAGGATGTAGTCTTCGCCGTTTTCGCGCACTGAATCGAACATGCTCGTGAGCGTGTGATCGTTATAGACGAGTGGATAGAGCAGGATCTGCGTTCGTGGGGTGAATTCTCCCAGCTCGCGCGCAAGTAGCGAGACGGAGGCAGCAAGATTGCCTCCAGCAGAATCGCCGAAGAGCACGATATGCTCTGGGTCGACATCATCCAGGAGCTCACGAGCGAAGAGCTGGCGCGCAACTTCATAGCAATCCACGAGTGCAGCAGGGAACTTGTACTCGGGTGAGCGGCGGTAATCGACCGACACCACGCGCCTATTGAGCTTGAGCGCCATCTTCATGCACGTATCGGTGTAGAAATCGATATCGCCATTGGCGAATCCTCCGCCATGGAAGAAGAGGATCGTGCCCTCGAAGTCTTCGTTCACATGCAGTCCGTTGCGCAGGGAAAAGTCGATATCGAGTGGCGTGAACACACGGATGGGGATCTCTGCGCCTTCGGAGGTTATAGCAACTTTATCGTCGATGCGGCAGCGCGGACTTGCGATAGTGAGTCGCGCACTCGCATCTTCAGCAGCACGCTGGCGCAAGTAGCCATCTTGGATGTTCGGTCGTAGTTTTGTGATAGCCTTTACGGCTGCTTGTGCAATAGGGTTCACTAAGAGATAACCTCGTGCAATTCTTGCATGATGCGTTTGGCCTGGCGCACATCAACCTGACCAGGAGCGGAAGCTGCTTTGAGTGCGCAGAAGGTGAGCGAAGAGCCATACATCTCGCCGGTCAAGCGCGAAAGGGAGCCGTCGCGACCCATGGCCATGGTAAGCAGCGGGCCATCATGATGGAGCTTCGACACTTCGTAGGTTGCCTGCAACAGGCGCAGGGTGTCTTCGGGGCAGAGCGCCATGGTGGCGATCTTGGGAATGTCTGCGCCGAGGTTATGCATGCGGCACATGAGGTCGACCATCCATTCGGCCGAAGGGGTGCCCCTGAAGTTATGGTAGGAGATAACAGTGGCTACCTGGTGTTCCTTTGCGAAGGCGACCAGTTCCATGGTGGATTCTTCGCCCAATTCGATATCGATGTCGACCATATCGATCGCACCAGCCTCAATGATCGCTTTGTTTAGCGCTACATATTCATCGACGGGAAGGGTAGCTTGTCCACCAGCTTCTATGGTGCGCATGGTGAAGAGCAGCGGATTGTTCGGCGTGGCAGCAGCGATCAGTTTGCTGTTTGCTGCCATCTGTGCGGGATCGTGCAGGTCGGCTGCGAAATCACCGCGCCATTCAAAGGCATCAACACCTACTTCGATGCCGGTCTTGATCGTCTCGATGGTCTCATCGACCGTGGGATCCATGAGCGAGATGATGGTCTTCGGGAGGCCTTCACCGATCTTCATACCTTTGATCTCGAGCGCTGTCATAATCGTCTCCTCACTACGTGATCCCTGATGCGAACTAGCTCGTACGGGCTGTCATTCGTTGTTCTCTTTCTTTATACCACGTTGTGAGATGACAAACTACCCGGTCGTCGTCATCTTGAGGTTGCTCCAAGCTAGCGGATCAATCGAGCAAGGTATCGAGTACGCCGAAGAGCTTGTCGACTTCGATCGGTTTGGGGAGATGTCCGTTCATGCCCGCTTCGAGCGCGCGTTGACGGTCTTCATCGAAGGCATCGGCGGTAACGGCAAGGATCGGCACTGAAGCAACTTCCTTGTTAGGGAGGGCGCGGATCGCGCGCGCAGCTTCATAGCCGTTCATGATGGGCATTTGGATATCCATGAGCACGAGATCGAAGGTTCCTGGTTCAGATGAAGCTACCTGTTCAAGGGCGTCCTTGCCATCGATCGCGGTCGTTATAGCGAAGCCTGTATTGCTGAGCAGCTCCACTGCGATCTCGCGATTAAGCATGTTGTCATCGACCAAGAGGATGTGATAATTCTGGGCGCGCTCAGCCTGGAAGAGCGCCGATCGCTCATCGCTCTCCGCTGCGGCAGCGTCGCGCGCAGAGACGAGCTTGAAGGTGAAGATGACCGTGAAGGTGGTGCCTACTCCCACTTCACTCTCGACCTGGATCGTGCCACCCATCATGTTGACGAGGTTCTTCACGATGGCCATGCCCAGTCCGCTTCCCTGGATGCCGCTGATCGTTTGCGTGCGTTCGCGCTCGAATGGGTCGTAGATCTGCTCGAGGAATTCGGGTGCCATGCCGATGCCCGTATCGGAGACGATCACGCGATAGCAGCCGCTTTCGATGTCGTTCGCGGGTAGCTCCGTGAGGCTCAGACGCACCATGCCGCCAGCAGGAGTGAACTTCACCGAATTGCTCAAAAGGTTCATGAGTATCTGGTTGAGCTTCACCTTGTCGCAGAGCACTTCACTGTGGGTGAGCTCTGTGCTGACATCGAACTCCAGCTGCTTCGATTCAACTTCAGGAGCAAGGATCTCTTCGAGTGCGGCAAAGACTTCATTCAGATCGCAAGGACCTTCGTCGAGCGAAAGCTTGCCTTGCTCGATACGGCCCATGTCAAGGACGTCGTTGATCAGGTTCAGCAGATGATTGCCCGATGTCTTGATCTTGGAAAGATATTCCTCTACGCGCTCGGGATCGCCAATGTGGCGTGTTGCTAGTTCGGTGAAGCCGACGATCGCATTCATAGGAGTGCGGATGTCGTGGCTCATGTTCGAGAGGAAGGTGCTCTTCGCTTCGTTGGCGCGGTTCGCGTATCCAAGCGCTTCTTCGAGGAGTGTTTTCTGCTCGAGCTCTTCGCGGATCTGCTGATCGATATTGCGTAGGCCCACTACGATGAAGTTCTCCTCGCCGGCGCGTACTCCCGTAACGCTGAGCTGGCGATACTGGACTGCATCATTCACATTAGCGCGATAGATACGATCGAAGCGGTTGTGCGAGGAAAGCTCGCGACGAATGTTCTCGGGGGTGAGCAAGGAGCGGACCATCTCTTGGTCTTCAGCATCAACGCGCTTGTCGATGTAGGCATTCATCGTTTGATCGAGGGCGATATCTCCTGCGAAGATGTCGCTCAGTGCTGCATCGAGGTCTTCCGACACCTGGAGCACCTCGCCCGTATCGGAATCGAGCTGGAATGAGCAGACAACCATGTAATCGCTGCTGAGCGCTTGGATCAAGCTATGGTGTACGAGCTCTTTCTGTGCCTCGAGGTTCTTCTGCTTGGTGATGTCGAGCAAGAAGCGCTGAATGTAGCGCTCGCCATCGTTTTCGATGAGCTTCATATCACCCATCACATGAATGAGCGAGCCATCGCTGTGACGCACGCGATATTGGGTCGAATTGCTGTCGCCCACATTGCGCAGCTGATGGATCTGGTCGATCATGCGGCCACGATCTTCTTCGATCACCGAACGAGCGATCGTGTCGAACCCATCGTCCATCATCTCTTGTTCGGTGGCATACCCTAAGATATCGAGTGCTTTTTGGTTCACACCCAAAATGCGCGTGCCATCGACGCTATGGGTGAGCACGCCGCAGTCGAGCGAACGGAAGATGGTCTCGAGCGCTTGGTTCTTATCGATGAGGCTTTGCTCGTAAGCGCGTTCTTGAGTGATATCGATGCCAACGCCCACCGTTCCCATGACCGTGCCGTCGATGTTGTAGAGCGGCGATTTGTAGGTGGTGAGCAAACGGTCGCCTTCAGAAGTCTGCACGGCTTCTTCAGAAACGCACGTCCTGCCTGATGCCATGACCTCGTTCTCCGATTCAATGCAGGCAGGATCATCGTGTTCCACGTCCCAAATGTAGGCATGACCTTGCCCTTGAACTTGCTCTTTGGTCTTGCGTACGGTGGCGCAGAAGCTGTCGTTGACCTTCTCGTGGATGCCATCGCGCGTTTTGTACCAGATGAGATTCGGGATCGAATCGATGGTGGTGTTGAGGAATTGGTCGGTTTGCCAGAGGTCGGCCTGGAGCTTTCGATCGGCTTGCCATTTCTTGAAATGGAAAGCGAGCAGCGCATCGTCAAGCGGCGCCTCCCAGAAATCAAAGAGGAGGCACGCTGCTTCGTCGAGCTCGGCGAACGTTTCAGCGGGAGCTACCAGGACGATATCGGCGCCGCTTTTACGTTGTGCCGCTATGCTGCTCACAAGCTGCGCCGCCTCAGGGCCGCTCGAACGAAGGAGGATGAGGTCGGCCTCGCTGATAGTGTTGGCATCGATGCTCTCGCTTGCATGAATGCTGTGTTGAAAGCTCGGAAGGGGTTCGATGTTCGAGATGAGCGCAACGCTGTTCTGCGAAAACCCTATGAGATAGATATGAAGCTTTGCAGTATACATACGCCCTCACCCCTTATGCAACTTGTATATTGTAGCGTTCACTTGCGCTGATAGGGAAACAAATCAGTATAAAAAATGAGCTTGAGGCACATTTTCCCTGCACTCCGAGAGGAATCGGACTATTATTTATGATAAAGCGAGACAGGCATCTCATCATATTGACGTATCAGCAGGACAGCGCATGAAAATCCACCGTTCGTACTACAAAGAGTATCTTTTCTTCTTCGGTACCGATGAACAGGCAACTGGAGAAGGAGCGCTCGGGCAGCAGGTCGACGATCTGCTTGCGGCCAATGTAGCGGTCGGTGCGATGTGCGGCTTCTTCGATGAGGCTTATACGCTTTACTTCGCCAGCGAATTCGCACTGAACAATCTCGACTATACGGTCGAAGAGTTCGTAGCGCTTTCTCAAGGCAGCTTCATGAACGTGGTCTTTCCAGAAGATCGCGATGTCGTTCAAAAGGCATTGGACGATAGCTCTTTCGAGCATTTTGAATTCCGCATGATCGCAAAGGACAACACACCCCGCTGGTTCACGGGCAAGTGCACGGTGAATGTGCTCGATGATGGTAGGCGCGTGTGGGTGGCAACCTTCCGCTCGATCCAGGAAGAGCATGCGTTCAAGAAAGAGATGCTCTCGAAGCTTTCGCACGACATGTTCACCCCGCTCAATACCATTCTTGGGACTGCGGATCTTATGGCATCGGGCTGCACCGATGAAAAGACCAAGAATAGCTGCTATCTCATCTACGATGCTGCCACGCGCCTCATGGACATGGTTGGGCGTGCGATGGAACTTCATGGCGATACTGCCGAAATGCTCCAGAACAACCAGCCCTTCAGTTTGCGCGAGCTCGTTTTGGTCACGCGCGATCAAACGGCACGCCGCCTCGACAAACGCCAGCAGAATGTGGAGGTCTCGATCGAGGTCGAGCATCCGAATGTGAAGTCGAATTTCAGCTATCTCAATCGCGCTCTGCGAGCGATCATCGAAAACGCTTCGACCTTTTCGCCCGAAGGAAGTACGATCGTGCTGCGTGCGCGTGAGCTCGATTCTTTCAACCAGGGCTTCGGGTTCTATGAGATCTCGGTGAGCGATAAGGGCATCGGCATAGAAGAGAACGATCTCGCTCGCATCTTCGAGCCGTTCGTGCGTGTGAAGGATACGCGTCTCGATGACGATATCCCGCATATGGGACTCGGTCTTTCCACGGCGAAGCAGCTCATCCAATCGCTCGGTGGGAACATCATCGTTACAAGCGAGCTTGGCGCAGGTTCCACGTTCTCGATCCGTGTTCAGCTCGAGATCGACGAAGGGGAGGGGGAGACATCGGTCACGGATGCGCTCAAGGGCAAGAACGTGCTCGTGGTCGAGGACAACCAGATCAATCGCGAGATACTGTGCGAATATCTCGAGATGGAAGGCGCGAACGTTGTTCCCGCGAAAGATGGTCAGGTTGCTTGTGATGAATTCCTCGAGCGCGCGTCAGGATTCTTCGACATCATCACGATGGATATCCACATGCCCAATATGGATGGCTATGAGGCAACGCGCTGCATTCGTTCCTGCAAGGAAAAAGGCGGCGATTCCGTTAAGATCATCGCGGTAACCTCCGATACGCACAGTGAAGATGTACGCCGTATCCTTTCAAGCGGTATGGATGCTCATGTTGCGAAGCCAGTGGACATCAAAGCGCTGAAGGCTGCGATCCATACGCTCAGCGCTTCCTAGCGGGTAAAAGAGCAGCACGCCGACCACCCGAAAAGACCGTGCACTCTTATGTTTCCTTGCTATTAAGCTTCGTTTGTTCTGGTTAAGCCCCCTGTGGGAGTGGTATTATTTCCACAGCAAAAACAGGGCGTGCGAGGATATCGCCCTCTGTTCTCGGGGGTAGGAAAAAGGAGGCCACATCGTGGCTTGGCATCATATTTTTGGTCGAGGCGAAGACAAGGTTTCGCAGGAAAAGGCAGATCCTGCAACGGATTCTCCGAGCAAGGTATCTTCATCGGGCGCATCGACCATAACCGACATAGAATCGCACTGGGGCTTTCTCGATCGTTTCCCGGGAGGGCTGTTCCGCTATCCTGCTCAAGGAGAAGACACGCTCGACCGCGTGAGCGGCGGACTCATTCGGATGTTTCGCTGCGAGAGCGAAGAGCAATTCCGCGAACTTACCGGCAATACCTTTTCTGGCATGATCTTCGAAGAGGATCGCGAAGAGGCTCTTGCAAGCATCGAGTCGCAGATCCTTTCGAGCAATGATGACCATCTGCGCTATCGCATTCGCTGTGCCGATGGGGAAGTTCGTTGGGTCGAAGATTGGGGCCAACTTGTTGAAGACTCGCAGGGCAAGTTATGGTTCTACGTCACGCTCATGGACATCTCTGGTCAGGTGCACGACGAAAACGAGCTGTACGAAGCGAATGAGAGCTTGCGCCTGGCGAACGAGCGCCTTGAGATCATCACGGCGCTTTCGAACGACGTGCTCTTCGATATTCAGTGCGGAACCGGGGAAGCGAACGTCTATGGCGATTTCGTAGGGCGTTTTGGGCGCGAACCGGTCCAGGAGGATTTCGTTGTCCGTCGCCGCTGCCATAATCCTTGTACCCTCAATATCACTTCGCATGACCTCTCGCCGCTCTTGAGCCAGATCGGCGAGAATTCACTGGTCGATTTTGAAACTTCGACCACCAATGAAGACGGGGAGACCATCTGGTATCGCTATCAGTCGGTGGTGCTCTACGATGAAGAGGGCAAGCCTGTGCGCCATGTAGGGCGTCTGCTCGACACGAATGAGGCAGCTCAGCGTGAAAGCCAATTCCGTCAGAAGGCGGAGCGCGACGCGCTCACGGGGCTCTATAATCGCTCGGCCGCGATCGATCGCATCGAAACCGCGCTGCGCACAGAAACGCGCCCGTGCACGCTCATCGCGGTCGATGTCGACGACTTCAAAGGTGTCAACGACACGTATGGGCATCTTGAGGGCGATGCGGTTTTGAAGGAACTTGCGCGCTTCATGAAGCAGGTCATGCGTAAGGAAGACATCGTTGCGCGTTTTGGCGGCGATGAATTCATCATCTTCGCCCCAGGTCTTGCGCCAGGACCAGCGACCGATCGTGTCCTGAGCCACCTTGCACGCGGCCCCTTCGCTGCTCAACGCTCGACCGATATTGCACCTGAATCGCCCGATGGGCATAAGTTTCGTGCTTCACCTACGCTCAGTATCGGCGCAGTATGCCTCGCTGCTCCTCCTATGCCGTTCGAAGATCTTTATGCCGTTGCTGACAGCACGCTCTATCAGGCGAAGGAAAAGGGCAAAGCGCAGTATTTCCTTACTACGATCGGCTAGTCTTCCAGCAAAAGCGCTTAGTGCAGGAAAGCATACGTTTTTGTAAGAATTCACCAAACCGCTTCACCTCTGCTTGCGACCTCCGTACAATGGTCCCTGACGATACTGGACGTGGATATGCGAGAATTCCATGGCTTATTTGAACAATGCTAACGATGCATCAGGTGCTTCGATCTTCATCGTAGAAGACGATGCCGTGTTGTGCGACGAACTGGCTAACCTGCTCGAGCTCAATGGCTATGAGGTGCATTGCTGCAAAGATTTCGCGCATGTAGCCCAGGAGGTGCTCGCGGGCGATTTCGATTGCGTGATACTCGACCTCACGCTTCCGGGCACCAATGGGCACGCGATCTGTCGCGCCATTCGCGCGAAGAGCGAAGTTCCCATCATCGTGCTCACCTCGGCAACTGATGAATTCCACGAGGTCATGTCGCTCAATCTAGGCGCGAACGATTTCGTGATGAAACCGTATCGTCCAGCTGCGCTGCTCGCGCGATTGGGCGTGCTCGTTGCCCGCGGGGAGCAGTCGCAACAAGCTACCATGCTCGAACACCGCGGTCTCACGCTCGATCTGAACACGTGTGCAGTTACCTATCAGGGCAAGGAAAGCCAGCTCACGCGTAACGAACAGCGCATCCTCACCTTGCTCATGCGAAGCGCCGGCACGATCGTCTCGCGCCAGGAGATCATGTGCGATCTGTGGGAATCCGATGCGTTCATCGACGATAACACGCTCACGGTCAACATCAATCGCTTGCGCAAGAAGCTCGCACAGCTCGATGTGCCCGAAGAGTTTCTTCAGACGCGCCGTTCGCTCGGGTATGTGATCGAGTGAACGAGTTTCGTCGTACGCGCTTTTCGCCGAGCGCCTTCATAAGGGGCAAGGCTCTCTTTCTTGCTGGATCGACACTGTTCATCGTGCTCCTTACGCTCGTTCTGATCGTTTTGGAGGCTTCGACGGGTGGGATCATCCTCATCGATCTGATCGCGGTCATGGGCGTTGCGGGGTATCTTATACTTCAGTACGTGCGCAGGGCATCGTTCTGGCATCAGGTCGAAGAAGCAACGACCAACCTTGAGCAGGGCGCGCACGTTGTCGATCTGGTCGATCCACCTTCCTTCCTTGAAGGGCGGCTTGCCTATGAGGCTATGCTTGCGATCGTGCAAGCCGATAATCAAGAGATCACCGAGCTGAGATCGAACGCACGCGAAAATGCTGAATATATCGAGCTATGGGTCCACGAGGTGAAAACGCCGCTCTCGGCTGCGAAGCTCATTACCAAACGCATGAGCGGCTCCGATGCGCTCGCCTTGAGGCGCGAGCTCGAGCGCATGGACGACCTGATCTCGCAATCGCTCTTCGCCGCACGCACTGAGTCGCTGGTGGCTGACTATCTTATCAGGGAAGTGAACCTCGCAGACATTGCAAAAGAGGTATGCAAATCGCACATGCACTACCTCACTTCGCTCGGGGTAGCGCTCGATTTTCAGATCGATCCCGATGCCACGGTGTTCGCAGACAAGATGTGGCTCGAATTCATCATCACGCAGATCGTGGTGAACGCTGCTAAATATGAGGCGCATGCTATTTCATTCGTTGCCTTCGAAGCGCAGCAGGAATCGTCGACCAGCTCGACCGTGCTCGAGATCAAAGATGATGGATGCGGCATTCCCGCCGAAGACGTTCCCCGTGTTTTCGACCGTGGATTCACTGGCACAGTAGGGCGCGCTCATGGCTCTGCTACGGGCATGGGTCTCTATCTGGTTGCGCGCATGTGCGCCCGTATGGGGCTCTCGATCATGCTCGCTTCTGAGGAAGGCGTGGGTACCCGTGTGCAGATAGCCTTTCCGCATGACCGTCGCCGCGCGCTCCTTGAAAAGAGCAACCTTACGAAGGCGTAAGGAGCATGTAAGGCAAATCGATGGCAGCGTTTCGCTTGCGCGTGCAAGATGAAAGTGCGGGATCTCTGGGAAGTATTTCCGAGACATTCGCGGAAGTCGACATTCGCGAAACACCTAACAGCCCCTTCTCGGGGATTCCGCGCAAGAATCTCACGATGAAAGGACGGAAGCAATGTCACCACTGAAGATACTCAAGGGCGTATGCACGGTCGTTGGTGCAGCAGCGCTCAGCGCGACGGTGCTCATGGTCGCGCTCCATACCTTCACCTCTCTTGAATTACCCCACGTAGAAAGGTAACTCCCATGGCAGAAACTATTGCAACCCCACCTGCGACCGTTGTGGGCGCTCACGCGGTATCATCGCTCCTTTCTGTTCAGCACGCCGAAAAGGTCTTTGGTGCTAAGGGGAATCTGACGCACGCGCTTGATGGGGTGAGTCTCAATATCTATCAGGGTGAATTCGTTGCGATCATGGGGCCTTCTGGCTCTGGTAAGACCACGCTGCTCAACTGCATCTCCACGATCGATCGCCTGACCAACGGGCGCATCCTGATCAAGGGGCGCGACATCACGAAGCTGAGCACGCGTGCGCTTGCGAAATTCCGCCGCGACGAACTGGGCTTCATCTTCCAGGATTCGAACCTGCTCGACACCCTTACCGCCTATGAGAACATCGCGCTTGCGCTCACGATCAAGGGCGTTCCGTCTTCGCAGATTCCGGCGCGCATCAACGATATTGCACGTAAACTCGGCGTTGATGCGCAGCTGAACAAGTACCCGAATCAGATGTCGGGTGGCCAGTGCCAGCGTGTTGCGGCTGCGCGCGCCATCGTGTGCGACCCGTCGCTCATCTTGGCGGACGAACCCACCGGTGCGCTCGATTCGCATAATGCTACGGTCATGCTCGAAACGCTCGAGGGTATGAACAAGAACTTCGGCGCTACCATCCTCATGGTTACGCATGATGCCTATGCAGCTTCCTTCACTTCGCGCGTGCTCTTCCTTTCCGATGGGCGCATCTTCAATGAAGTGCGTCGTGGCGATCTTTCGCGCGAGGACTACTTCGGACGCATCATGGAGGTCGTGACCTTCCTAGGAGGGGAGGCGCGCCATGTTGGGTAAAGTCGCTCTGCGTAATATTCGCCGTTCGGTGAAGGATTACGCGATCTATTTCGTAACGCTGCTCATGGCGGTAACGCTCTTCTATGCGTTCAACTCCATTTCTGAGCAGCAGGTCATGACCGAGATCAACGAGTCTTCTCACATGGATGTCTCGCAGTTCGTTGGCGAGATGGTCTCGCTCTTCTCCTATATCATCGCCTTCGTATTGGCGTTCTTGATCATCTATGCAAACTCGCTCTTGATCAGGCGTCGTAAGCGCGAATTCGGCATGTATTTCATGCTGGGTATGAGGCCGATACAGGTTTCGCGCATCATCATCTATGAGACGGTGCTGGTGGGCGTGATATCGCTCGCGCTTGGTTTAGGCTTGGGCGTTCTGGTCTCGCAGCTGCTCTCGTTCGCCACGGCGGCCATCTTTGGCATCGCGCTGCCCGATTACCAATTCAGCTTTTCGATGGACGCTTGCATCATGACGCTCGTTTGCTTCTGCGTGATCTTCTTCGTGGTAGCGGTGTTCAATGTGTTCTCGATCCGCCGCTGTAAGCTGATCGACCTGATGAACGCCGATTCGCAGAGTGAAAAGGTCGCAGTTCGCAATCCGTGGGTCTGCCTGGTGCTCTTCATCGTCTCGATCGGGCTGTTGGCGGCAGCCTATTGGCAGCTCAAGATCAACGGCATGACCATGCTGATGGACGATAATTTCAAAGCCGCTACGATCCTGATGCTCGTGGGCACGTTCTTGCTCTTCTTCTCGCTCGCTGGATTCATCATCGCGGTGGTCACGCGCGTACGCGGCTTCTATTTGAAGAAGCTGCGCCCGTTCACTACCCGACAGATCGCTTCCAAAGTGAACACCTCGTTCGTTTCGATGGGCATCGTTTCCGTGCTGCTCTTCCTTGCGATCACCACGTTCGCAACGGGCATGGGATTGGTCCAGATGTTTGTGGGCGATATCGAAGAAGCGAACCCCTATGATGCTTCCGTTGCGGTACGACCGGTTGAGAATAATCCGATGCTTTCGAAGGCTGAAGCTAAGGACATGGTGAACATTCCGATCGAGGATGTTGAGTCCTATCTGCAGAGCCATATTGATGGCTGGGACCAGTTGGTGAGCGAGTCAGGCACTATCATCATTTACGACCTTCCTTCGCTGACCTATAAGGATATCCTCGATTCAACAGGCGTTGAGATTCCGAGCGCTACTGCAGTGAACAGCAATGTGGATGTGATCGGCATCTCCGATTTCAATAGGATGCTCGAGCTTCAAGATAAACCAGGGGTCGATCTTGATGATGGCCATTATCTGGTGACTAACAACGTCGAAGCCACAGACGTGCTTGCCAAGGCAATGGTGGATCAGAGCTATTCGCTCGATACAGGCAGCGAAACTTTGATACCTAATTCAGAAGTGATCGATGTCCAGCCTAACGATATGTCCATGCTCTCGAATGCGGTCTTCCTTGTTGTCCCCGATAGGGTCGTGGATGCGCTCGATCCGAGCACCGGTATCTCAAGCTCATTCATCAATCTCAACTATCGAGAGGGGTCAAATGCTGAAGAAGTGCTTCCTCAGTTGATCGAAGATGCGAACGTTGCCCAGATCAATAGCACGTACACTCGCGCGGAGATGATCGGTCAGATGCAGGGTATGAAGCTCGCTATCACCTATCTGGCGCTCTATATCGGCTTGGTCATGCTCTTGGCTGTTGCAGCGATACTCGCGATCCAGTTGCTCTCGCTCACGATCGACTCGCTCAAGCGCTATCGCATGCTCTCGAAGATCGGTTGCGATACGCGAATGCTTTCACGCTCTCTCTTTGCGCAGATCACGATCTATTTCCTGTTGCCGTTGCTGGTAGGGGTATGTCATAGCGCATGGACGATCAGCATTCTTTCTGAAACGCTCTTCAAAGCATTCGGCGTGAATCTCTTGCCGACTATCCTGATGTCTGCGGGATTGGTCGTGGTCATCTATGGCGGCTACTTGCTCATTACCTATTTCGTTTCCCGTTCGATGGTGGTGCAAGGCGTTCGCGAACGAGCATAGCGCAAGCTGGGAGAGCTGGGTCGCTTGTGGGGGTTTCCCGCGACGAGCTCCCTTGCTCAAGAAAGCTTGGGCGCTCGAGATGCGATCGAAGGGTTTTCCTAGGCTAGCTAACGGCAAACGCCCGCGTCTTGATGGATGCGGGCGTTTCGTTTTGTCTTATCGTTCAGTTGCTTCTTTTGCAGACTATGCTGCACCTTGGCGCAGCGATAAGGTCAGGCGAGTTACTGTTGGCTGTCAGCTATTTTGGCAGCAAGGCTTCTTTGGTGTAGAGCGCTTCGTAGGAGGCGCCTTCGCTTGAGAGCGTGCTCTTGAAAAGGGTCACCCGCCAAGCTCGTGCGGGATCTGGGAACGAGAACGGAGGGAGCGCTCCTTTTGGCAGCTTGGCGCGTCGCGCTATCGTTGCGTGGGCACGGAAGGGCTTATGGTCGTAGACGATGCCGTAGTCATAGAGGCTTTCGCGGATGTGGGCAGCAAGCGCGCTGAGTTCGGGGTTCTCCGTAAATCCGAGCCAAAGCGTCGCGTCTTCGCTTCGCCCGAATTTGCCGAGCTGATCGGGCTTGAGCAAGATGCCATCAAGGTTTTTCGTAGCTTCATCGATAGCATCGATCGCGAGTGGAATGCTCATCTCGAGTGTTTCCCCAATGAACGCCAAGGTGATGTGGTAGTTCTCTGGAGGAATGAAACGCCCTTGAATACGCTCGCGCAGTTGCCTGGACATGATAGCCATGTCATCTCTTAGCACGGGAGGTATCTCAAGGGCGATGAAGAGTCTCATATAGATATTCTACTCCAACATTGGAAGCCTGAGCTGCGTTGTTATTCTCGCGAGAGAACTGCTCTAGCCAGTGGAGAGGCAAGAAAGACGCGCCCATAGCGTGCTAGAGCTAGCCAATGTTCGCATTGACGAATTTTTCGGCAGAGGCAGGCGAAGGATGGTTCAGCAGACCGCCGCGTTTCACGGTTGCGCCTGGACAGATCGCAGCCATGCGTGCAGGTGCTTCGTCGAGGCCGCTTCCACCTGAAGTTGCGAAGGGGATGATCGTCTTTCCTGAAAAGTCATAGGACTCGAGGAAGGTGTCGATGATGCGTGGCTCGACGTACCACCACACGGGAAACCCAACGAATACCGTTTCGTATTCTTCCATGTTGCTGACCGTTTGTGCGATAGCTGGGCGTGCAGCATCGTCGTTCATCTCGATCGACGATCGGCTTGAGCTGTTGTTCCAGTTCAGATCAGCGGCGGTGTAGAGTTCGGCGGCTTCGATCTCGAAGAGATCGGCGCCCGTTGCATCGGCGAGCGCCTTTGCTGCGCGCTCGGTCGTTCCTGTTGCAGAGAAGTAAGCTACTAGTGTTTTCATGGGGAATCCTTTCGTTTCGAGCGTGGGCGGTTCAGCGTTCGGTATGCCCGATGGCAGGCTGCCTACGCGCTTGATCGGCTGTGTTTTGCTTCGTCATGTTCTATTCTTGAACTGAAACCTAGGTTTAAGTCAATGACTGATTACTCCTGGTGCCAAGAAACGCGTATCATAAGGGAAGAAGAACCAGTGATTATGCTATGAACGCGAACGACAGTGCGGTAAGAGAATGACGGTGCTGAAACGAAGGCGCATGCGGCTAACACTATGACGAAGGAGGACCATGGCGAAGAAGGTGCTGAAGATCGTTGGGGGAGTGCTCGGCGCTCTCGTGCTGGTCGCTGTTATCTACGTTATCTACGTGATGACGAGCTACTATCGTCTGGACGATTCTCTTTCGCTTGAAACTGCTTCACCCGAAGAAGGCCAGGTCGAAAGCGCGATCGAGTTGGATACTGGCAGCCAAGGGCGAGCTCAAGAATTCACGATCGTGAGTGCGAACCTTGGGTTCGGCGCCTATGGTCCTGATTTCGATTTCTTCATGGATGGCGGCAGTGGTTCGGTGGCACCGAGTGCGCAATACGTGAGCGATAACGTCAATGGATCGGCTGATGCGATCGAAGGCCTCGATCCTGATATCGTGCTCTTCCAGGAAGTGGACATCGATGGCACGCGCAGCCATGGCGTGGATGAGTACGCGCTCTTGCGCAACGATTTCCCCACGCTGTGTTCGGTCTTCGCACAAAACTACGACTCGCCCTATCTTGCTTGGCCGCTCTATGCGCCGCACGGCAAGAACAAGGCAGGAATGGCCACCTTCTCGCGCTATCAGATCGAGAGCACGTTGCGCCGCAGTCTTCCTATTTCGGAGAGCTTCAGCAAGTTCCTCGATCTTGATCGTTGCTATACGATCTCGCGCATTGCAGTCTCAGATGGCAAGGAGCTGGTAGTCTTCAACGTTCACCTGTCTGCCTACGGTGCAGATGCGGAGGTGCTCGAAGGTCAGCGCGCAATGCTGTTCGCGGATATGCAGCGCGAATACGAGGCAGGAAATTACGTGATCGCAGGTGGCGATTTCAATCACGATATGATCGGTGTTTCGAATGAGGTCTATGGCAACGTGACCGATACAGAAGCCAGCTGGGCAAAACCGTTCGATTTCGCAAGCGTGCCTGAAGGGTTCGTGGTTGCAGCGAAGAGCGAGTTTGATGCAGGAACGTTCGATTCAGCAGCCACCTGCCGCGATGCAGGAAGGCCGTATGATGGTACGAACGATCGTTGGGTCATGGATGCGTTCATCTATTCCGACAATGTCACTTGCATCGAGCAGCGCACGCTCGATCTGGATTTCACATTTTCGGACCATAACCCGGTCTACCTGCGTTTTTCGCTCGAGTAAAGATGTTCGTTGCCTTGCAAATCTAATGCGCCCTCTGTTTGAGCGCTTAGTTATCTCGACGGGTGAGAGGCATCAGTCAAGAGAATCGAGCAAGCCTTCAATGACTGCATTCACTTCGGTGGGATTATCGCAGTTGGAATTATGTCCCGCGTTCTCGATCCAATGAACAGGCGTTCCTTCTTGTGCTTCCCATGCGCGGTTGTAGCGCTTGGCAGAACCTGCACGATCCTCTTCGCCGCAGATCAGCACATAGGGGCAATCGATCTGGTAGGGACGATCGGCTGACACCGCGTCTGCCAGCACGCGAAATCCATGAGCAGCCAACTCGCAGTACTCGCGTTTCTGATAGTCGAGCATCATCGCTTCCATGAGCTTGCTGCCATAGTGCGTTGTAGCATTGCCACTCGATCCTAAGCGAACGAGCGTCTTCCACGGGAACGAGAGATACATGAGCTTCGTGTGGCGTAGTGCAGCAAGCTCCCACCAGGTGTAATAGCGTCGTTGAAGTGAGCACGAATCGATGGAGACGAACCCGGCTGCTTCGCCTGGGAAGAGCTCCATGAAGACTTGCGCTGTGTAGCCACCCATCGATTGGCCGACTAGGATCGGATGTGCGATGCCTTCGGTGGCGAAGATCTCGTGCAGCCAGCGGGCAAGATCATCCATCGTCCACGTGAGCGCGAACGGGCGCGATTCCCCGTGCGAAGGTGGGTCCCAAACGAACAGGCGAGCCTTGCCGATGAAGTGCTCGACCTGCTTCTCGAAGAGGCGATGGTCGGCGGTAAGACCAGGCAGGAAGACGAGCCAAGGCTGGTTGGTCTGTGAAGTGTTGTGGGTAGGCGCGGCCCCGTTGGCGCAGGGATTTGCGGTGCCTCGCGAATCGTTATCGGCATGCGGGGTCACCCAATAGAAGATCGATCCTTCGGGTGTGGCGAATTCTTTATGCTTCAACTGGTCGAATATCATGAGTTCAGCCGATCCTGTCGATCCTATTTCTAGCAAAACGTATCCGTTTATCTTTCAAGATAGTGATTGCAATGCCATAGGTACAGTGTAGCTTTCAGAGCCTTGCTGTTAGTTCGCCTTTAACCCTTTTCGCGAAGATGCTACAATCGTCTCAATGTTCCGGCGGAGCCTTTGGCAAGCGACGCCCCGAGAAAGGCCAGGTGCATGAAGAACTAACGATGCCGCAAAGGCAACCCACTATTCCGTATTCATCCGGTCGCTCGGGTGCCGCATCGTTATGTGATCCTGCACGTTTTTGTTCTCGTTTCATCCTGTTTGCACAGGTCTCTTCTTCGCAGATTGATTTCCTCGATTCCATCCGCGTGACCTCCAAGTTTTGGAGGCTGCCATGCAATTGAATCTTTCAAATATCTCCTACACCTACGAAGGTGCTGCGTCGCCTGCGCTCGATCGCGTGAGCGTGACGTTTCCGCAGGGTTGGACGGGCATCATCGGCGACAACGGCTGTGGTAAGAGCACGCTCGCTCGCGTTGCAACCGGGCTGATCGTGCCCGATGAGGGGTCGGTCGCGCCGAAGCTGTTCGCTGCATATTGCCCACAAGACACTTCGATCGTACCTGCCGAGCTCAGCGATCTTGCAACCGATTGGGGAGGCGAAGCGTTGCAGATCCGCGATGCGCTCAGCATCGAAGATGCGTGGCTGTGGGACTATGAGCGCCTTTCGGGCGGCCAGAAGAAGCGTGTTCAGATTGCTTGCGCGCTCTGGCGGCGTCCCGATGTGCTCGTGCTCGATGAGCCGACGAACGACCTTGATGCGCAAACCCGCGAAAGCGTACAGCGAAGCCTGCAGGCGTTCAAGGGAATCGGCCTTCTGATCTCGCATGATCGTGCGCTGTTGGATGCGCTAGTCGATCAGTGCGCTGTGTTCGAGGAAACGCATGTGGTGATGCGACCAGGCGGCTATTCGAAGGTTGCTGAGCAGATGCGGGGAGAGCGAGCGACTCGCGTGCGGCAGCACGAGAACGCGCGCCGGGAAGAACGGCGGTTGAAAGCTGAGGCACAGCGGCGAAACGAAGAGGCTGCGCGTTCGAGCTCGCGACTGAGCGCCAAGCACTTGGACAAGCATGATAGCGACGGTCGCGAACGTCTAGGGCGGGCAAAAGTCTCGTCCAAGGATTCGATAGCGGGCAGAGCGGCGGGTGCGATGGCGAGTCGGTCTGAGCGCGCTTCACAGGCGGCCGCAGAGAGCCGGGTGGGCAAGCGCTATGATGCTTCGATCCAACTGCCGGGGCATGCCGTGCACTCGAAATTCGTGCTGCATGTGCCTGAGGGTGACTTGCGCACAGGCGATCTGATGCTTCATATGCCCGAGCTTTGGGTGGGGCCGAGCGACCATGTGGGCGTGTCGGGACAAAACGGCGTGGGGAAGACCACGCTCTTGCGCTATGCGCGGAAGCTTGTCCCTGAACAGGTGGAATGTGCATTCATCCCGCAAGAAGTTGATGAGCGTTCGCGGCAGGCTGCGCTGGAGCGCCTGCGCACGCTTGACGATGCAGATAAGGGGCGGGTGCTTTCCTTGGTCGCGGGACTGAATAGCGATCCTGATGCATTGCGAGAAGGATCGAATATCAGCCCAGGAGAGCTGAAGAAGCTGCTCATCGCCGAGCAGTTGTTGCAGGAGCCGAACTTGCTCATCCTCGATGAGCCGACGAACCATCTCGATGTGGGTTCGATCGAAGCGCTCGAGCGCGCGCTCGCAGCGTTTCCTGGCGCGATCATCCTCGTGACGCACGACGAGCAGCTCTTGCACGCCGTCTCAACCGTTCGCTGGCACATCGATCGAACCGGAAACGAATCCACCCTCCACGTGCGATAAGAGGCAATGCGCTTTCTTTCATTCATGTCCCATAAAATGGACAATTTATTTCGGAAAGCTTTGTACAATCAAAGCAGAAGTAAGCGAAAAAAAGAGGGCGTGAGGACTTCCTTGGCTGAATAGGAGGGATGATGATGGTTGAAGTGAATGCAAGCGAACGAGAACTGGTCATGCGAGAGTTCGAGCAGATCAAGTTCGATGTGCAAGATTGGGCGCACTTGGAGAAGTGCGCCCATTTCGAGCTCATCCAGGAAAAGGGCGATCGGATCAGCATCCATGTTTACAATGCTTCGCGGCATATCAACGTGGTAAAGACGCTCACGTCGCAACAATCTGCGTGCTTGCGTCAGTGCTTCCTTGCGGCCGAGACCGATTCTTGGACGGATCCATTCCTGCATGAGCATCTTCTGCTTGATAGGTATTCGTGGACGTTGGGCGTTTACGCAGGCGAACGCTACTATATGTGCTTCGGCTGCAACACCATGCCCTCATTGCTTAAGGATCTTCTGACCAAGATCGAAGAGTTCGGCCTGCCATCGTTGCTCGACGATGATGGATCTCCTTATTTCTGTCTAGATAAATGTGTCTGAGATTTTGCAAGGACAGTAATAAGGCAACCATGCAGCAAGACTCCCAATGGGTATCGAAGAGCGCTTATCAATACAATTATGGATATCATAACTAGTGCAGAGTCAAGCGAGAGACAATGCATACACTCAGCATTGAGACTTGACCTATTGCTGGCATGCTAAGGGAGTAAAGGATGTTCAAGAAGGACAACATTGATGTCTCGTTTGACTTTACGACAGACACACCAGAGTATTGGGATGGATTTTGGGATCGAAATAATGGCCTTGGTGCAGGCGGTAATGACCCCGATGCATCGAGCAAGACCTTGCAGAAGTACCACCAGGCGTTATGGAGTAAAGAGCTGCCTAACGGCGAAGTGATGGAGCTTGCTATTGGGAAGGGTTCAAGCTACCTCATCTGGAAAGATTTCAGATTCGGTAGTGATTCTATCACTGCAAGCTTCCGCTACAACAAATATAGAGACATGTTGCAACAGGTAGAACACACTTTACCCAACTACAAGAGTTTCATGGAAAGATTTGTAAGAGAAACTTACACCATTGGGGGCACAATAATTTTTCCAAAACGGATGGGTGGCATCAATCAAAGTAGAGGATGGAATCCTTATATAAAGGACAGATGGGATCTGACTTTGGAGTGCATTCGCAGATACTATTGTGGCCAGGAGAGCCCGTTGTCTGATGTGTTGCAGGATGATAAAAAATTCTTCGATCTATTTGTAGATTTCAAAGGATACGTGGACTTTTTCTATCTTCAAGATTGTGTTAGTTCGGATTATTGTGAGGTGAAGATGTGGTTGGATGAGGATTTTTCCTATCATCCTCTTCCAAAAACAGTAGATTCATATTTGGGCTGGATAAATAGCAATCTTGATTTTGTGAGAAACAGAAATGAGCGGATCCGTAAGGCCTGCCAAGGTCAAGGGTAGATGCATCGTATTGCTGTGCTGTTGATGATCATCTGATACAGATAATAATTCATATGATGAGCCATTTGATAAATTGAGCGAAAGCTGCTTTTAGCTGATGGTTCTTTGATCTGACAGAGTAGTTATGAGATCATACAAGCGTCTGTGAAATCACGAGCGCTAAAGGGAAACTAATGAAATCCCAGTATGATATTGAACGCATGAAATATAGCGATCTAGATGGCAAAGTAAAACTTCCTCCATACCAAAGAAGATTGGTTTGGAGTGACAAGCAGAAGAAAGATTTTATTGACAATATTAGTAGAGGATTTCCATTCGGCTCAATTCTTCTGTATCGTTATGAAGGCGAGAAAGAGCTGAGCCTGATAGATGGCTTGCAAAGGTTTAGCACGCTGAGAGGGTATAAAGAGAACCCAGAGCAATATTTTACTAACTATTCTGAACACGTGGATCACGTTATTGCCAATATTGAACAGGGACACAGTATTGAACTTGCAGAGGATTCAAAGCGTAAACTTAGGGAAGAAATAAGCGCATGTATACGCGCGGTGTTGAAAAACAGTGAGCGAAGCCCCCGTAGTCTTCGCGACATGATTCGTAACGATGTTTCGATTTATCCTTCTGAAGAAGAGTATGGTGATGATTTAATTGATCTTCAGGCGGATTTGATTAAGAAAGCAGAGCAGTTTCTTGATTTAGATGATCTCATGATCCCGTGCATTGTTTTTAATGGCCCAGAAGATCAACTTCCTGATGTTTTTGCGAATTTAAATCAGGGTGGGACAAAACTTTCAAAATATCAGGTTCTCGCGGCGCAATGGAGTCATCATTCGATTACATTACCAGATTCCGAAAATGGGAATAAACTGCTGGAAAAAGTTATAGATCGATATCAGAAGCTTATTGATGAAAGAGATCTTGAGATTGATGGCTTTGATGCTCAAGAAATGTACGAGAGCCATCAGATCAATCTTTCCGAATTTTGTTTTGCTATTGGAGAGCTGATTGTAGAAGCCTCGGAAGTCTTTTGGGGTGATCTTTTTACTCAGGATCTAAGCAAAAAGGAAGATACTATTAATGTTGTCGGATATGTGTCTACAGCAATTGCATTAGGTGTAGATAATCGATCGTTAGGAAAGCTTCCTGATAAACTGTCTTTGTTTCGAACGGAAGGCTTCATAGATTCATTAGTAAAAAATATGCTTGATGAATACAAAGTTATTCAAGCTACTTTTGAACAACGTCTTAAATTACCTGGGCAAGCGAGCAAACGTAAGTATGAAACTGCTTGTATTGCAGATATGCAAGCACTTTCGTTTTTTGCTGAATTATGGCATAAGCACTATGTTGTTAATGAGAAAGAGCAACAAATTGAAGTAATTGATAATTACAAGCAAAAAGGCTACGAGCAATCCCGTCAAAACCTTTTAGCGTATTGCGTTTCCGACGTTGTAAATCATCAGTGGCAAGGAGCAGGAGACTCAAGACTTGCAAGTTTTTATGTTCCTGAAAGCGCATCTCGAAATAGTTACTATGTCAAGCTTGAAAAAGGTCTTTTAAGCGAAAGGTTATTGAATTGGTATGACGAAGTCACATCAAAGGCTAGTGTAAATATTGACAAAATTTCACGTATGCTCCTCTGTATTTTTTCAAGTCAACATGCAAGTGAATATACGGGAGAGAAATACGATGTTGAACATATCATCGCCAAAGAAAAATTCAAAAACAATCCTCAGGGAATACCTGGTGGAGTATTAGGGAATCTGATGTATTTGATCCCGAAAACAAATCGTGGTAAGAAATCTCGGAATCTCTATTTTTTACTCGATCATGAAGGCGCTCAATACTCTAAAGAATACCTTGAAATGAATCGATATCCATCACGTTCTCAAATTGATTCCGCTGAAGAACGTCTTGCTCAAGGTCAAACCGACGAGGCTACTAGGTTAATCGTAGAACGAGGCAAAGAACTGCTTTCTGTAATAGCAAATGCTTTAGGTGTTTGATATTCTCTGTAAAATTGAAAGGACAATCGTCATATTAGCGACACAGTGCTTTTTTACATCGGTGGCAGAGATGGGGCAGGAGTATTAACGCTTAAACGAAATGTTTATGCCTGATACTGGTTTGTGTTGTTATTTTAATACTTTTGCGTTGACTAATTCGTCCAGCTCGTAATCATTGCGAAGCCGCAATATCTCTTCTTCAGTGAGATCAAGCCACTGTCCATATGCAATTACGTCCCCATACCATTTGTCTTGGTCGGGGACGTATGCTAAAGAGTATTCTTTCGTGCATCTGAGCACGCTGCCTTTGTTAGCATTCACGATTTCAAAGGACATCAGGATTGCGTCGTGTATTTCGCGATCCCCAATAAAGCCCCTTGAAAGATTGATACTATGGTTCATACTTTCGGTCCTTTCTGCACTGAAGCTGGGCTCAGGTTTTACATCTGGGTTTATTAGTTTGCGCTTGTGGATAAAAAGCTACATTTTTAGATCGTTGCTTAGCTTAAGAAAAGAGACGAGCATCGCATGTACTGTATTTGTCCCATCGCTAAATAGCACAGCTAGAGAAGAAGAGCGATACATATATTAGCAACAGAGTGTCTTTTATATTACAATGGATGCGATGAAGGTGCTGGTGTGGTCAGTGCTTGATCGGATGGTTCGTGTGAAATGCGCGAATCTCAAGCGTTCGAATCGTCTTAAGCGCATAAATGGACACGAGCTCTCATCAGCAGATTTTGCTATTCCGAGGAGACAGATATGCTCACGAATGATTTCTTAGGTGACAACATTGCGCGGTTGGGATTCGGGGCCATGCGCCTTCCTATCATAAACGGCGATGCTTCCAACGTCGATCAAGCAACGCTCGATACCATGGTCGATACAGCCATCAAGGCAGGCGTCAATTATTTCGATACAGCCTATCCCTATCATGGCGGCATGTCCGAGATCGCGCTTGGCCGTTCGCTTGCGCGTTATCCGCGCGATAGCTACTTCTTCGCCACCAAGTATCCGGGCCACCAGATCGCCGACACCTATGATCCCGCATCGATCTTCGAAGAGCAGCTGACCAAATGCGGTGCCGAATACTTCGATTTCTACCTGCTTCACAACATCTATGAGGCATCCATCGAAGTCTATCTGGACGAGCAGTGGGGCATCGCGGATTACTTCGTCGAACAGAAGAAGAATGGCCGTATTCGTCATTTGGGCTTTTCGTGTCATGGTCGCCCTGAAACACTCAAGCGTTTCCTTGACTACGGGGCGCGCAAGTATGCCGAGCTCGAGCAGCGCGATCCCGAAACTGCAGCCCTGTTCGCGGGCGCCAACATCATGGAGTTCTGCCAGATCCAGCTGAACTATCTCGACTGGACTCTGCAGGACGCAGCCGCGAAAACGGCGCTGCTTGAGAGCATGAACATCCCGATCGTGGTCATGGAACCGCTGCGCGGAGGCAAGCTTGCTCACCTGAACGATGCTCAAATGCAGCAGCTGAACGCGGGTGTGCTTGACGGCGCAAATTCTTCTGCTCGTTCGGCGGTAGAGTGGTCGTTCCGCTGGTTGCTCGGTATTCCGAGCGTGAAAACGATCCTGAGCGGCATGTCGGATCTTGCTCAGGTGGAGGAGAATTGCCGCATCTTCCAGGAGTCGGCTCCGCTTTCGGAAGCTGAAGAAGGCGTGCTGATGGATGTTGCTGAATCGCTCAAGGGCGGTGTTCCGTGCACCGCGTGCCGCTATTGCGTTGATTCCTGCCCGCAAGAGATTGACATTCCTCTGATGATGAACGCCTATAACGATCTCCAATTCGACACCAGCTTCACGGTATCGATGCAGATGGATGCTGTGCCTGAAGGTCAGCGTGCTCAAGACTGCATTCAGTGCGAATCGTGCGTTCAGATGTGTCCGCAGGGAATCGACATCCCAACAGTGCTCGAAGACCTGGCAGCTACGCTCGATAAGATGCCGAAGTGGGCCGATTTGTGCCGCGAGCGCGAAGAGGCGGCAGCGAAATTGGCTGCGCAATCACAAGAATAGTTTCTGTAGCTTACTACCAACGTAATCTCACCGTGTAAAACAGCGCCACGGTGGAGACACGCGCGTTGAGACTGCTACCTAGGGCTATGACTTAACTTGCAAAGCAGCTGATTACGCCAAAGAGCCACCAAAGAAACAACTTGTTTAAGGTTGATAGGCAAATGGGCGAGATAGGCCGGTCATGCGCTAGGGTAGTGCATTATGAGCGATTCTGCGACAACCCCTCATCTGCCAACTGGCTCAACTCGCACGATCATGATCGTGGTGTTACTCGTCTGCAATGTGCTCGCTTGCTTTCTTGAGATGCTTATGAACATCGCACTCGATCATATTGCGACGCAGTACGACATCCGTCTTTCGCTCGCGAACTGGGTGGTGCTTGGCTTTGCCATCGTGAACGCAACTGCCATTACCACAGCAGCTTCGCTTCTGCGTCGCTTCGGCATTCGTAAGATCATGCTAACAGGATGCCTGTTTGCGCTTGCAGGGTCGTTGTTGGGCTTCTTCGCAACTTCGTTCCCGCTGATCGTGGTAGCTCGTTTGATCCAGGCAGTAACCACGGGCCTTTTCTTCCCCGTGGTCAATGAAGCGCTCTTCACGCTTTCGCCAAAGGGCAAAGCGGGCATCCTGCTTTCTGCCAACTCTGCGGTTTGCGGTTTTGCGTTCGCGCTCACGCCGCCTGTTGCTGGCCTCGTGTTGACGTATGGAGGTTTGAAGGCGTTGTTCTTGGTGCCTGCTGCCTGTGCACTCGTTCTGGGCGTCGTCTGCTATTTCACCTTGCACAATATCTACGCGCGAGTGAAGCGGAAAATCGATATCCCGAGCCTTGTTCTCAGCTTTGTGGGGCTGGGAGCATTCATGTGCGGTCTGAATGAGGTAGCCCATGATCCGCTGCCTTCGATCGTGCTCATGCTCTTCGGCGCGGTAATGATCGCCGTGTTCGTAAGACGCCAGCTGCGTATCCCTACGCCCCTGCTCGATCTGAGGCCGTTCAAATATCAAGTTTTCTCGATCGGAGAAACTCTTATCATGATCGCCTATATGGGGTCGCTTTTCGTAAGCTTGGTGGTGCCGTTGTATCTAGAAGGCGTACAGGGCGAAACGCCTTTCATCGCTGGTTGTTTGCTCTCGATCCCGATCTGCACCTATGCGACGCTCTGCATCGTAAGCGGCAAAGTGCTCAGCAAGCGGGGCATTTGGCCTTTGGTTTCGTGCGGATTCGGTCTAGCGGTGCTCGGCTTCATCCTGGTGTATGGCGGTGTTTCCTTGGGGAACATAGTGCTCGTGCTGGTTTTCACTGCGCTGGCATATGGAGGGATCGGCTTGGCTTACCCTTCAGTCAAGAGCGTGGATTTCGAAGCGGTACCGCAAGCGCTGTCCTCGCATGCCTCCTCGATCCACTCAACGCTCGTTCAGATCGCAGGCTCGATCGGTACGGCGCTTTTCGTGGGAATCATGTCGGGGCAGATGGAGCATCTTACCGCCGCAGGAGCAACAAGGGCGGCCGCCTATGCATCTGGTTTCGAGATCACGCTTGGCGTCATCATCGGCATCATTGCGGTAGGGTTCGTGCTCTCTTTCTGGTATTCGCGCATCGTCAAGAAGAAGAAGCACTAGCGCATGTGCTATTCGGAAGAGCTCGTAATCCAGTCTATAGCTTACGGATCGGATGACGAATGACCGTCTTGAGGTTTTCGGGCTTGGTGCGACGGGGATCCGAAAGGTAGATCTCGTGATGATGCCGACCTTCGGGGGTGTTCGACATATCGAACGCATAGCCTTCGGCAGTAACGAAATCGTCGAGTAGCGCAATTGTGGCGGGTTCTTCGTCGTAACTTCCGAGGTGCATGATCTGCGCACAAAGCCCCTCATCTATGGTCATCAGTTCGGCGCTTGAGGTGTCGAGGCCTTTCTTGTGCGCAGCTTCACTTTGTGCCCAGGCGAATACTTCGGGAGTGACAAAATCCGGAAGGCGAATTGCTGATATCCATTCAAACGTATCCTTGTTCGAAAAATCAGCGCCATCAACGCCTTGCTGCCACCAAAAGCCCTCAAGGGGAGGGACGACGAAATCGAAATACCCTTCAATGCGAGTATCGCCCATCTTCGACATCTTGATGGTGTAGGCGATGGCATAAAGGATGCCGATCGCGTTCTTGTATGCGCCGTCCTCTTCATTCGGGTCGCCTTTGCCTCGAACGGCAACATAGTTCATAGGAGGAACTTCAATGATCTCGGGCTTGCGTTTGGGCAGGTAGAATTCCTTGTATTCCTTTTTGAAGTCGAATGCCATGGACCTTCCTTATCCGCGATCGAAGAAGGGGCTCTTCGAACTGATGCTCACGGGAACGGCAAGAACCTGCTGAACACCTTCACCAAGTAAGCCAAGGTGTGCAGCGGCAGTGCCAGCGGAGAACATGATGCGCGTATCGACCCCGTAGGCTTGCGCACGCGAGACGGCAGAGCCGAGCGCGATGCCCACATCGACCACATTGATCGCGCAAGGTGCTTCGGCGGGCTTTTCGCCGCAGGTCGGGAACCCGCAATAACCGCAGTTCAAAGATTGAACCTTAGGTCTGGTTCCAACGAGCACTACACATTGGCACGTGCGGACGCATCCTGCATCACGAAGGAAGAACGCATGCCCGCGCTCTTTGCCGATGGTTTCCATGGCGACCGCGAGAGCTTCCTTCTCATCGCCGTTCACAACAGCGCATTCGAGCACATCGATGCCCTTTCCTTTCGGAGCAGTGCGCGCTGCAACGAGCATCTTTTGGGCGATATCGAGTGCTTGGGCTTCGCGCAGATCACGTTCGTTGTATATCATGGGAACTCCTTGTTCGAGATGGGCAGGCTCTTGTGCGTCACTGTTCGCTGGTGACAGGATAGCATCAATGCGTATGCGCACCTATACGACTCTGATAGAGAAACATATTGTTGCTTTTAGGGCAGCATCAATGCGGGTGAGCCACATAGATGACCCAATAGCGCTCCCAGACACCTGCAAGGAGGCAGAGCACTCCAGCGGCAGCCGCACCGAGCGGCCCGAAGAAGCAGGCAGCGATGGCGCAGATGCCTGCGATGCCATAGACAACGATCGCATTGCCCGCGAGAACCGCCTTAGAGTACATCTTGGAGGCGCGTTCGTGGATATTCATCCACACCAGTGCGTAGGTGAAGCAGCGGAAAACGATCAGCGCGATGAACGGAATGATGAGCGCTTCTACGGCAGCGATCTGGCCGAAAACGAGCGAAAGTACGATCAAAAGCCCCATTCCCATCGTAAGAGCATCGCTCGCTACCCAACAGGTGAGCCAACGCGCTTTCTTGAGGCCGGGCTGCGATGTGCAGCTGAACACCACGCCTTTGTAGCAGATCACCACGCACGCTGCGATGAGCGCTAAGACCGCGAAGAGACGGAAGAGCACATCGAGCACCACAACAACTTCGGGAGGCAGCCCAATGGTTGCGAGCAATGCGACCGTAATCCAGTAGATCGCAAGCGCGATGAACAGCATGATCGAATAGAAGATCAGGCCTACCACGCCGACCGACAGGGGAGAGGTGGGATGCAGGACTCTCATAGCATGCAAGAATCGAACGTGATCGCCCAGGTCGGCAACGAGCAAGAGCAGATCGAAAAGGACGATGAAGAAGGCGAGCGTGAGCGCGATCGGCATGACAGGACCGAAGAGCGCTGGAGCGGTGAGCCACGTGATCATCGTCACGAACATGAAGCCCGCAGTGAGATTGTTGAAGAAAAGATCCCACACGATGATATTCTTCCAATCAGGAAAATGAACGGTATCGTGCTGTTGGTATGCAGAAGGTTGACCTTCAATCCATGTTTTATCCATGATCATCTTCCTTCCTACAGCAGACAAACAACGATCGTGATGGCTGCGATCGCGAGCATTCCTATAGCTTTGGCGTAATCGCCGATCATGAAGCTTACGGGCAATTTTGGTTGCGCTGGCAAGCCATAGACGGCTGGCTCATCCATCAACAGGTAGAACGAATTGAGCGGTTTGTAATCCTGAAAGGGATCAACGCCATACAGATTGGCTTTCTCGAAACCTTGTTCGTGAAGGACCGCCAATCGTGCCCGCGCACGTTCGACCATCTCTTCGCGCGGACCGAACTGGATCGCGCCGGTAGTGCACGCCGTAGCGCAGGCGGGCTCTAATCCGTCGCGCAAGCGGTCGTAGCATTCAGCGCACTTCATGGAATGGCCGGTCTCTTTGCTCACTTCAGGGACGCCGAAGGGACAGGCAGCCACACACATACGACAGCCCATGCAGATATCGGTCTGGTAATAGATGCCTCCGAATTCATTGCGAATGATGGCGCCGGTAGGGCAGGCTTCATGGCAGGGTGACTCCTGGCAATGCTTGCAGTGGTCGGCCATGAAGAGCCATTGCCCTTGCTTCGGCTCATGGAGCAACCCATCCATCGAGGTAGGGGCTGTTCGGTCCGTTTCGTTGACCTCCGAGAAGCGCTCGATGAACTTGACGTGCCGCCAGTTCTCTGAAGAAAGATCACAGGTGTTGTCGTAGCTGTTCCCTGACCATTGGATATCCGTGGTCTTGAGCATGTTCCATTGCTTGCAGGCGATCTCGCATGACTTGCATCCTGAGCAGATGGAGGTATCGGTGAAGAAGGCCATCTCCGTTTGCGCAGGAAGCGGATCACGGCGCTTGAACAAGGAGTAGACAACATCGAGTCTGCGATTCTTGCGCGGCTCTTTCGCGTCGTAGCGCTTATCGGAAAGCTTGAGTATGTTTCGCGGGTTCGGCTTCACGGCTAGTTCCTCCCTTCCGGTTGAGCCGGCCAGGGGGTATCAGGGATCGGCTCATCGAATAAGGGGTCGTATTCGAGCGGATATGGATCGAGCTTCTGCAGGTCGTTCGGGTCTGCCTTGGTGATCCGTACTGCAAATCCCTTAGATGCGGGAATCAGACCATCGGAAGCCATGATAGCGGGGCTGAGATCGTTGGTGATGTCGCTGACCATCAAGCCTTTATATCCCGATGCGACGAACGCGCCAACGACGGTCGCCTTTTGTCCGTAAACCTCGCCGATGCGCAAGCGGGGCGTTACGAGGGCGCGGATCTGCAGCTTAGCGCGTTCGCTTTCGACGGTGACATAATCCCCTGTTTCCACGCCGATACTTGCTGCTTGCTCGGGAGAGAGCTCCAAGAAGCGTTCTGGCTGCAATCCGACGAGCCACGGCATCGTGCGCGTTTGCGCACCGGAGAGCCAGTGCTCGGTCACATGGTAGGTGGTCATGATCGTGGGATAATCGTGCTCGCCCACGGGTGCGATGGGATTCTCAACATCGTCGACGATGACCAATCCAGGATCGCGCGTCTGTTCCCAAAGCTTGTTCTCATAGGGCGATTCGGTGGTTTCGTAGTAGACCGGCATGGGGCCCTCTTTGATGCTGTAGGGCACGAAGAGCCATGCCTTGCCGTCCGAATGAGCGCCGAAGGGGCAATCGCCCGCAAGCGCCGCATCGCCTGTTGCGCCTGGTTCTGGTTGGTAGGTTGGCGGCTTCTTCGCATTGCACTGCGGCTTGTCGTAACCTACCCATTGTTCGAGCTGCTCATCCCACCAGATGAGTTTCTTGCGCTCTGACCAAGGCTTGCCTTCTGGATCGGCGGAGCAGCGGTTGTAGAGGATGCGAGAGTTCTCGGGCCAGCTCACGCGATAGTCCGAGAAGATCGATCCGTTGTGGACATCTCCTGTCTCCGTGCGATTCATCAGGTTCTCGCCTTCGGGGCCGAGGATACCTGAGAGCAGGCGGCATCCGCATACCGTCGAGCCATCGTCTTTGAGCGTGCCAGACCCTTGGCAGACCGAGCCGTCATCGATGTTGAATCCGTTCATCTCTCTGACGACCTTCATCATATCCAAGTCGCCTTCGATAGGGGTGAGCTCGAATTCTCGCTCGCTTCTGGTAGGACCGTTCGCATCGTAATCCCAATAGAGCGCGCGCATGCCCGCATCGCGTTCATCGGTCGTTGCATTCGCTTTTGCCTGCAGTCTCTTGCCCAGTTGGTAGATATACCACGAATCCGCATGAGCTGCTCCGGGTGCTTCTTGGATGCGCTCGTGCCATTGCAGTACGCGTTCGGTGTTCGTGACCGAGCCCTCTTTTTCCAAGCAGGTGCATACCGGTAAGTAGAAGACCTCGGTTTGACATTCATCGGGCGAGGGCCCTTTGGGGTCGGCATACCAGACCGAAGCGCTCTCATTCTCGAAGAGATCCATCACCACGAGCCATTCGAGATTTCGCATCGCATCGCGGCTCCAGCCCGTGTTGGGGTTGGTCACGGCGATGTTCTGGCCGATCACCACCATGCCATCTATACCGCCACGAAGGGCTTTTTCCATGGAGACGGTGAGCGATTCGTTGTCACTGAGCTTCGGGAGCCATTGATAGCCATATTCGTTGTCTTTGGTGGCGTTCTCACCATAGTAAGCTTTGAGCAAGCTGACCATGTAATTCGGCAGTGATGCCCACGAACCACGTTCGGTCTCCAGCTTCCACATGCCATCGCTCGTCTTGTCGAGCGCGCCGCTGAAGCCATGGCCATTAGCGAGGTAATCGGCCAAGGTGGCGTTGCCAGGATGTGCTTCTGGTTGAGGAATGTAGTTCGGCAAGACATTGAACAGCGTGGGGACATCGGTGGCGCCTTGTACGTTGGAATGCCCGCGGAGCGCTAAGATGCCGCCACCAGGGCGACCGATGTTTCCGAGCAGTAGCTGCAAGATGGCGGCGGTGCGAATGATCTGGGAACCGCTGGAATGCTGCGTGAAACCGGTCGCATAGCAGAAAGCCGTGGTGCGATCGCGTCCGGAGTTCCTGCCGATGAGCTCGCCGACCTTCACGATGTCTGCTGGGCGACACCCGCAGATATCGGCTACCACTTCGGGTGTATAGTAGCTGAACTGCTTCTTGATCAGCTGGAACACGCAGTGAGGGTCTTGAAGGGTACGATCTTGCTTGGGCTGTCCATAGCTGCCATCGGGATTCATCTCGTATTGATAGTCCCAAGTGGTTCCTGCCTGAGAATATGAATTGGTCTCAGGATCCCATCCATTGAAGAAGCCGCGCACATCATCGAACTCAAAACCGGGATCGATGAGCGTAGCGGCATTCGTATAGTTGATCACGTACTCCTTGAACCAATAATCATGCTCGAGGACGTAATTGATGAGGCCGCCGATGAATGCGATATCCGCGCCAGGACGCGTGTGAACGTAGTGGTCGCATGCCGCAGAGGTGCGCGTGAAACGAGGATCGACATGGATGGTGATCGCGCCTTTGCGCTTCGCTTCCATCGGCCAATGGAACGCCACGGGATGAGCTTCTCCCATGTTCGATCCCATGATCAGGATGCAGTCGCTATTGATAAGGTCGCGTGGGGGATTGGTGCAGGCACCGAATCCGAAGGTTGGCGAAAGCGCTGCAACGGTGGTGGAATGGCAATACCGTGCGGAGTTCTCGGTGGGCAAGATGCCCAGACCTCCCGTGAAGAGCTTTCGGATGAGGTAGCATTCTTCATTATCGAGAGCCGATCCGCCGATGAATCCGATGTTCGTCGCCGCGTTTATCGTGAGACCGTTCTCGTCCTTTTCGACGAACCCCTTGTTGCGGGTCTCCCAGATGCGATCGGCTATGGTATCGAGCATCCAATCGATGCTTTTCTCCTCCCATTCGCTCGCACCTGGTGCGCGGTAGAGCGCACGCGTCTCTCGATAGGGGTTGCGGTTCAGCATGAACGTCGACATACCCTTGGGACATTGACGCCCCGCATTGATGGGGGAGCGCGGATCGCCTTCAACTTCGATGAGCTCTTTGTCCTTATAGAAGGCCAGCTGCGAACAGCCTACTGCGCAGAATTGGCATACGGTAGTGCCGCACTTTGCTTCGCGCAACCTCGTGCACTTATGAACCGTACGATCGCTCAGAACGTCATTCACGTGAGCCATGGTCAAGTCCTTTCCTTCCTTAAACGGTGGCCTGCTTGAGCGTTCATGCTAAGCAGTCCACCAGCAAACCGCAGCAAATCACCGAAGTGATTCTTGCGGGATCATTCCAGCTCTCGTTCACTGGTGCGCACCGGGCGATCGAGAGGATGATCGCTTCCCATAGGAGCGCCATTCATGCGCATCTTCTGCATGTTCCTCATGAGATAGATCGGCGATGCGTATCCGCTCCAGATATGTATCAGCCTGGTGAACGGAACGATGAGGAAGACGCAAAGTCCGATGAAGATATGGATCTTCTGCGGGGTGGCTGCATCGATCAGGTGCGTGTAGGCATCAGGCTGGAGCGTGACCAAGGCGATGGCCCAGTTCACGAAATCCAAGAGGCCTTCGCCTGATTTGTCGTAGAGTGCTGCGTTGACAACACTCGTTGCACCCATGATGAGCACTGCGCCAACCACCACCAAAACGAGCCAGTCGCTCGGACGCGAGGTCTTGCGAATGCGCGGGTTGGTGATGCGTCGGTGGATCATCAACGTGATGCCGATGAGGCAGAGCACTGCGCAGGCACCGCCTGCGATGATCTCGAGCACTTGGGTCATTTGCGGCGTGATGCCAATATCCAGAAGGAATTGCTTGGGTACGAACAGCCCGAATAGGTGTCCGAAGAGCAGCCCGATAACGCCGACGTGGAAGAATCGTGCGCCCCAGTTGATCTCTTTCTTGCCGCCCAAAAGCTCCGAGCTCTGGCTCTTCACCGTGTAGGGGTGCGTGAGGAAGCGGATGAAGCTCCCCACCAGCCAAACCGTGATGACCACATAGGGAAATACCTGATAAACAATGAAATAGAGAAGGTGTGTAAGATCCGTATCCATAGTCATCACTTCTGCTTCCTTGGCTTGGCAGCTACTTCATAATCCTTGAACGTAGGTGCGATCTTCCTATCCATCGGGCCTCCGAAGATCTTCGATGCGCGATACCGCTGATCGCGGCCGCCGCCCATGTTCATGCCTTGTTCACCTTGCTTGAGCACGCTCGCCTCGTGGTCGCGGTTAGCGGTGGGTATCACGAAGCGATCCTCGTAGTTCGCGATGGCAAGCAGCGAATGCATCTCGCAAACATCTTCAGGCGTAAGGCCGAGCGCGCGAAGCTCGTCGATCTCGGGAGCTTCTTTGATGGCATCGAGCGGCAATTCGCTCTTCAGGTACTGATCAAGCCCTGCTGAATCGCTGTAGTGCCTTACGACGGAACGCATGAGCAGCAAGCGCGATAGGGCATCTTGGACGACCTGAGTGTTTCCACCAGCAAGGAGGTTGGCGAGATACTGGATCGGTATCCTCAAGTCCTCTGCTTTTGGCAACATGCCGTCCATCGAGAGCTTGCCTGCATCGATAGCGTTCGCGATCGGTGAAAGGGGAGGAACGTACCAGACCATCGGAAGTGTGCGGTATTCGGGATGCATGGGGAAGGCAAGTCCCCATTCGATGAGCTTACGCACGGGCGACTTCTGCGCCGCCGTGATCCACTCATCCGATATGCCTTCAGCGCGCGCCTCTTCGATAACATCGAGGTTGAATGGATCGAGGAAAACGCTGCGCTGCGCTTCGTAGAGATCGGCATCGTTCTCGGTGCTCGCAAGCTCTTTTATCTTGTCGGCATCGTAGAGGACGACCCCCACATAGCGAATGCGCCCTGTGCATGATTCAGAGCATACGGTCGGGCATCCGCTCTCGATACGGGGATAGCAGAAGATGCATTTCTCTGCTTTTCCGCTCGACCAGTTGTAGTAGACCTTCTTGTACGGGCAACCGGTCATGCACATGCGCCAGCCACGACATTTATCCTGATCGACCAAGACGATGCCGTCCTCTTCGCGCTTGTATATGGAGCCTGATGGGCAGCTTGCTACGCATCCGGGATTCAGGCAATGGTTGCAAAGGCGCGGGAGGTAGAACATGAACGTATTCGCATATTGCGCGTAGATCTCGCGCGAAACGCCCTTGAGGTTGATATCCTCTACCACTTCAACGTCTACGCCACCAAGATCGTCTTCCCAGGCAGCACTCCCTTCGATTTTGTTCATGACCTCGCCCGTTATGTAGCTGACTGGCTGGGCGGTAGGTGCCGTTTTCATGAGAGGCGCCTTTTGCAGCTTCTGGTAATCGAAGGTGTAGGGTTCGTAGTATTCGTCGATGGTCGGCAGCAGTCCATTGCTGAAGATGCCGGCTAGGAGCCACGAGCGAGGCCCGCGTTTTAGCTGCAGCTTTCCGTTCTTGACCTGCCAGCCGCCCTTCCATCTGTCTTGATCTTCCCATTGCTTCGGGTAGCCGGTACTTGGCTTCGTCTCGACGTTGTTGAACCAGACGTATTCCGTGCCTGGTCGATTCGTCCATACATTCTTGCAGGTGACCGAACAGGTATGGCACCCGATGCACTTATCGAGGTTCAAGACCATCGTAACTTGAGCGCGTATCTTCATAATAGCGTCTTCCTCCTTGTGCCTCGGGCTAGCAGTCTTTCGCGATGACACGTTTGGTCAGAATATCGGCTTCTGTCTCAGCCTCTTCATCGAGCCACTCAACAGAATCGAGCTTATGGAGCCAGATGAAATCGTCGCGATTCGGGCAAATGGTCCCATAGTAGTTCAGGTGGAACGAGAGCTGTGCATAGCCGCCGATCATATGCGTCGGATTGATCACGACACGTGTCGGAGAATTATGGTCGCCACCACGAATGCCCGTGACATTCGAAGCTGGCGTGTTCATGATCTTCTCGGTCGCATGCTGCAGGATCGAGAGGCCTTCCGGCATGCGTGAGGTGAGGATGGCGCGTGCCACCATCGCACCATTGGCATTCCAGAATTCGACCCAATCGTTGTCTTCGATGCCGGCAGCTTTCGCATCCTTGTCGTTGAGCCAGATGGTGGGGCCCCCTCGCGAGAGCGAGAGCATGCGTTCGTTGTCGTAATAGGTCGAATGGATGCCCCATTTCTGGTGGACCGTCGTGAAGTTGAGCATGATGGTGGGATGCCCGTTATTGGCGGCATGTTGATAGCCAGCCAATGCTCGCTGGTCTGCAGGCGGTCGGTATTGAGGGAATTCCTGACCGAAAGCGCGCATCCATTCGTGATCTTGGTAGAAATGCTGCCTGCCGGTGAGCGTTCGCCACGGAAGGTTCAGGTTGATGTTCTGCCAGAACGCGATGTAGGGGATCTCATCGTTTTCGGTGCCGGACCAATCGGGCGCCGTGAAGGTCTTGCGTGATTGGATCTGAAGGTCGAAGAAGGTGAGCTTATCGCCCCGATGCTCTTCGGAGAGCTGCTTGCAGGGAACGCCGCTTTGCTTCTCGACGAAATCCCAGCTGTTGTAGGCAAGGCTGCCATTGGTCTCGGGCGAGACGCGCATGATCATATTGGCTGCCGCGATATCAGAATCCATCTTCGGACGACCTTGGGCAACGCCTTCCTTCATCGTGCCGTTGAGCTCGGCCAGCTCTTCGATCTCCTGATCGAGACCCCATTTGATGCCACGATTGCCGCCGCCGTTCTCTGAGAGGCGTGGGCCTACTGAACAGTACATATCGTGGATGTTGGCGTAATTGCGCTCCACTTCAACGATATGCGGGGCAGTCTTGCCAGGCACGAGGTCGCATTCGCCTTCGTACCAGCGCTTCACATCGAGTGGTTGTCCCAGCTCGGATGCCGTATCGTGACCGAGCGGCGTGAGCAGCACATCCTTCACGGAGCCGAAGCGCTCAGGATAGGCACCGCCGATCTGCGAGATGCGCTTGGCAAGCAGCTCGAAGATCTCCCAGTCGCTCTTGGCTTCCCAAGGGCATGAAACGGCCTTCACGAACGGATGGATGAAGCTATGCATATCCGTTGTGTTGATGTCGTTCTTCTCGTAGAACGATGCCGCGGGAAGCACGATATCGGAATAGAGGCTCGTGGTGGACATGCGGAAATCAAGGTTGACCAAAAGGTCGAGCTTGCCAGTGGGAGCCTCTCTCCATTTGATGAGCTCTGGCATGAGGTCCTCTTCTTCGGCGGAAAGCTCTTCGCCAACGATGCCGTCTTGAGCACCCATGAGATGTTTGAGGAAATATTCCTGGCCTTTGCCCGAGGAGCCCAAGATGTTCGAGCGCCAGACGAAGAGGTTGCGCGGCCAATTGAAGGGCTCATCGAGGTCTTCGAGGCTGAAGTGGATATCGCCGTTCTTGAGCGCATCGACAAGATAGTCTTGCGTTGTTTTGCCACTTGCCTTTGCCTTTTCAGCGATGTTGATAGGGTTGACATCGAGCTGTGGAGCGGTGGGAAGCCATCCCATCTTCACGCTCTGGAGGTTGCAATCTATATAGGTGCCGCTATAGCGCTTCGCATCGGCAAGAGGGGAGCGCATATAGGAAAGCGGCATGCGTTCATAGCGCCACTGATCGGCATGCTCATAGAAGTAGCTTGTTGCGTTCATCTGGCGTGAGGCAGGGACCCAGTCCTGTGCGAATGAGAATTCTGCCCATCCGGCTTCGGGGCGGATCTTCTCCTGCCCGACGTAATGGCACCAACCGCCTCCAGGAACACCTACCGTTCCGCAGAGCATGAGGATGTTCATGATGCCGCGATAGGCATTGTCGGTCTGATACCACTGGTTGAGCCCAGCGCCCATGAGCACGCATGCTCTGCCTTTGGTGGTAGAGGCTGCGGTCGCGAATTCTCGCGAGAGACGTATCACGTCTTCGGCACGCACGCCGGTTATGTCTTGCTGCCAACGGGGTGTGAACGGAACGTTATCCATCTCGCCCTTGGCCACCTGACCCCCGATACCGCGGTCGATGCCCAAGAATGCGCCAAAGAGATCGAAGACTGTTGTGATAAGGACTTCTCCTTCGGCTGTCTTGATACGCTTCACGGGCACTGCACGCTCGAGCACCGGACCATCGTCGGTGTTGCCCGGGAACAGCGGGATGCTCTCATCGCCAAAGTAGGGGACGTTCAGCGTGACCACTTCGTCTGAGGAATCGATGAAGCTCAAGCGCGGGTGGATGTCCTTGCCGGTCTCTCCATCGATCTCGAGGGTGTTCCATTTGCCCTCGTCGCCGTTCGCTTCCTGTTCCCATCGGTAGCCGATCGAGCCTTGCGGTACAGCAGGGGCATCGCTCGTCTCATCCCATACGACCGTCTTCCACTGGCTATTGCCCGCCTTGGCGTAGGCTTCAAGATCGCTCGCGCGCAGCGTGCGCCCTGCCACATAGGCATCTTTGCCCGCGCGCTTATCGAGGCAGACCAGCATGGGAAGGTCGGTGAACTTCCGTACGTAATCGGTGAAATAGGGATCGGGGTTGTCCAGGTGGAATTCCTTGAAGATCACGAAGTTCATCGCGAGGGCCAGAGCAGCATCGGTGCCTTGCTTGGGATGCAGCCACCAGTCTGCGTCTTTCGTGCTCTCGCAGTAATCGGGACAGATATTGACGAGCTTCGTGCCGTTATAGCGCGCCTCGATCATGAAGTGCGCATCGGGCGTTCGTGTCATGGAGATGTTCGTGCCCCAGCAGAGGATGTAGTTGGAGTAGTACCATGCTTCCGACTCGGGCACGTCCGTTTGCTCTCCGAAGGTTTGAGGTGACGAAGGTGGAAGGTCGCAATACCAGTCGTAGAACGAAAGGGGCGTTGCGCCGATGAGCGACAGATAGCGAACGCCAGCGCCATAGGAGACCATGGAGTAGCCGGGGATCGGCGAGAAGCCCGCGATGCGATCGGGGCCATATTTCTCGATCGTGTAGAGGTTGGCGGCCGCTATGATCTCGGTGGCTTCATCCCAGCTCGTGCGAACGAGATCGCCAAGGCCACGTACTTTCACGTAGCTTTCACGGGTTTCGGGATCTTCGACGATGCGCTTCCAGGCTTCGAGGGGCTCATGATGAGCGCGCTCGCGACGCCATGCATCGCGAAGTTGAGCGCGGATGAGCGGATGCTTGACGCGTGCTGCGCTGTAGAGATACCACGAATACCCTGCACCACGAGGGCATCCACGCGGTTCGTGATTCGGAACGCCGCAAGGGGTAGGAGGGTAGTCGGTTTGTTGGGTTTCCCACGTGACGATACCGTCCTTCACGTAGATCTTCCAGCTGCATGATCCTGTACAGTTGACACCGTGGGTGGAGCGCACGATCTTGTCGTGCGCCCAACGATCACGATAGGCATCTTCCCAGTTGCGGTTCTCGTCGGTGACTTCGCCCCAACCGTCGGCGTAGCTCCCAACGCGTTTCTTGAAGAACAGCGAACCTTCGGTGAATTTCGACATATGAACCCCTATTCATCATGGCCCGAGCGGTGAATGTTGTTCGGGCGCGTGGATGTTGTTCTTGGCATGAAGCCCTGACGTTGAACTGCCTTTCCTAGCAGCGGTTCGGCGCATTCTTCCTATCGTAGAAGAAGATGTTGATGACCAAGATGGCGGCAAAGATGACCGCGGATACTGCGAACATCACTAGCGGGCTCGTGGATGCGAGCAGAACGCCGATGGTGAATGGTCCGTATGCTCCGATAGCGGAGGTCCAGCCAACTACCGCACCACCTTGAACGGGCGGGAAGAGCACGGCCATCTGCTGGGTGGTAGAGGCGTTGCCGCATCCAGTCCAGAAGAACACCCACCACATCGCGATCATCCAGACCCAGCAACCCATAACAGAGTCGGGCTTGTAGACGCATAGGAAGATGAGACCGATGATCACCGCTGCAGCCATGATCGTGGTCACGCGTCCGCCACGGATCTTGTCCGAGACCTTGCCTGCTCCCACACGGGCAAGAGCGCCGATAGCAGGTCCGACCCACGCGAAGGCGATGGCCGAAGGCGCGCCCTCGATATGGTTGAAGACGCCATCTCCCATCAGCGCGAAATGCGCGCCCAAACCTGCGAAGGTGGCGAACGTTCCGTAGTAGAACAAGGTCATGAACCAGGTGTGCTTGCTCTTGAAGATGGAGAACTGCGTTTTGAAGTTCGCGGTAACAGGGACCGAGCGCAGCAAGACGATAGCCAGGATGGAGAGGATCACTACGAGCGGAACCCATATCCAGCCAGCGTTCTGGAGCCAGATATCTTTGACTTGACCCGCCACTACTTCATGCTGCGGAGAGCCTAAGATCCCGAATACGGAAAACGTGATGACGATCGGCGTTACGAATTGGACGAGAGAGGTGCCGAAGTCTGACAAGCCGCCTTGTACACCAAGTGCAAAGCCACGCTTCGACTTCGGGAAGTAGTAATTGGTGGACGCCATGAGTCCCGAGAAGGTGCCGCCGCCGATACCAGCAAGGAAGGCGAACAGCATCAGCACTTCGAAAGGAAGCCCCGGGTTCGTTACCGCATATATCCAGCAACCAAGCGGAACGAGCAACAAGATGGTTGACATGAAGACCAGCTTGCGCGTACCCATTATGGGCGGTAGGAAGGTCCATAAGATACGCAGGGTGCCTGCTGAGAGGCCTACCATCGCCACGAGCCAATAGAGCTGGCTTGCATCAAGGTGGAAACCGACGGCGTTGAGATGCGGTGCCAGTGAGGGCACGAGGTACCAAGCGCAAAAGCCGAAGGTCAACGAGAAGGTGGAGATCCAGACCGTGGTCCAAGCCAATCGCTTGTCCCATTTCTTCGGGTCTTCGGGATCCCATTCTTTAATATCTGCTTTCATGGCGATCACTTCCATTCTTGGTGAATGCAACGGCCGCAAGAAGAGCGGTTGAAATGCCGTCTGCATAAATCCTCCATGAGCATACCGAATCTTGTTTATTCAACAGTGCGTGTTGGATTGTTCTAATCTTTTTGTAGGTCTTTTGTTAGTCACTTGTTACCTATGCTGTTAGCCTGCATTTTCAGGGGGGATCTTATGCTCTATTGGCTTGGGTGCGTGCTCGTCCCTTGGTTGATGTTGCCTATAATGAATCGAACGCTGTTTTTGTCGATACCGAGCGCCTGTTCGTGTTTGAAAGGACTCTACGATGATCTGGGAATTGAAAGCTCTTGCCTGTCTTTTGCTCTATCCGGATGATGACCTTCTGGAAAGCCTTCCCGAGATCGATGTGGTGTTGCAGAAGAGCGAAGAGTTGGAAGCTGGCTCGAAGAAGCGCCTGGATGAGTTTGTCGCATGGGTCAAAGGGACGGACCTCACCTCGCTCCAGTCCGCTTATGTATCGACCTTCGATATCGGCAAGCATGCGAGCCTGAACCTCTTCGAGCATACACAGGGCGATTCGCGCGATAGAGGGCACGTGATGGTAGAGCTGAACAGGCTCTACAAAGAGCACGGGCTCGATCTGACCACTACCGAATTGCCGGATCATCTGCCTGTTTTCCTTGAGTTCATCGCAGGGCTCGAGCGTGAAGATGCCATGCTCTGGCTCGAGAGCACGATCGAACCCATTCGCAAGATCGATCGAGAGCTCCAGCTTGATGAGAGCCCTTGGGAGGCTGTGAGCGCAGCGCTGATCGATTTCGCGGGGGCAGAGCGCGAAGCACCCTCGGAACGCTCGACTGCTGAGATGATCCCGACGCTCGATGCGGAGTACTTCGAAGCTCCGGTCACCTTTGGTGGTTCCGTCAACCCTGTTTCATCCTCAGCAGCGCTCTGAGCTCCCCTGCGAGTATAAATGCAGCATCAATAACAGAAGTAAATGCCCTCCGTTTTTTTGATTCCCTTCTTTCTTTTTTTGCAAGGATTTGCAGTGCTGAATCGTGTTAAGAGAAGAGAAGAAGTATAAGAGGAAGGTTACCTCATGAAGAAGCACATGAAGAAGCGGTCTTTTGCTTTGTTAGCAGTGGCGGTATGCGCTGTTCTAGCGATCCCTGCGCTCGCATTCGGTTCGGCGGCCATGTTCTCAACCGAAAACGCAGTGCAAGCTGAGAGCGCGTTCGGTATTGAGAGGCAGGTCGATCAGTTTGACACGACCGTTCCAGCCGCGAACGAGCAACCTGAGTCCGCTCAACCGAACGCGGATGATCGGTCTGCTGCGGTTACGAACAAGGCATCTCGTCCAGCTGCAAATAGCCAAAGATTCATCGACGAGAATAGTAATGGTGTTTGCGATCACTATGAACAGGGAACCTGTGATTCTTCTTGGTGTGCTGGTGAAGGCTTAGGACAGGGGAGGGCAGGGAAAGGCCCCAATTCCTCTGCAGGACCTTCATCAGGGAATAGACATGAACCAGCTTGTGGGCAAGGATATGTTGATGCAGATGGTGATGGAGTATGTGACAATCGAGGGACTGCTAATTGCGGAGCAGCCAATCGTGGCCACCATGGCAGACATTCTTGATAACGAGTATTAGCGAAAAGGCATGATGTGCGCAAGAGTGACGACATTGAGAGAGCGATAGATACCTTTGGGTCAACGGTGTGGCGTGTATGCGTTACCTTCTTCCGGCATAACCACGACGCGCAAGATGCTTTTCAGGAGACATTCTTGAAGTATGCGCTTGCCGAGGAAACGGATTTCCAGGATGATGAGCATCGCAAGGCGTGGCTCATCAAGGTGTCGTCCAATGTATGTCGTGACATGCTGCGGGCGGCGCATCGAAAAGACCATTCGTTCGATCAGGAAACCGAGAGTCCATGCTGCGAGTTTTCTGTGGATGAAGACCCAAAAGAATCACGACATTTAGAGATAGTGGAGGCATTCCGTTCGTTGGATGATCCGCCGCGCCTTCCTCTTTTTCTATCGCTTTATGAAGGCTATACCGCGCCAGAGATCGCAGAGATAGTAGATGCTCCTGTAAACACGGTCTATTCCTGGATTGCGCGTGGAAAGAAGATGTTGAAGGAGGCGCTGTCATGAGAGATCATGAGCTGGAAGAACAGGTTAAAGCTGCCTTTGATAGCATCGAGCTGCCTCAAACGGTAAAGCAGCAGACGCTTGATCGCGTTCTTGACCGCTCGTCTGCTGATGCGCATGCGGATCGGTCAGCTTTATCGAGTGCAAATGAAAAAGCCTCTGTCATCGAGCCTTCTTTTAAGAGGACGAGGCGTCGAAAGACCATGACGATCTTGAGCGGAGCACTAGCTGCATGCCTTATCGTGGCGGCTGCTCTCTTCGCTATTCCTCAGCATGAAACAACGGTAGAAGAAATCCTTGAACCTACGGCGTTCGTAGACATAGACATCAATCCCTCGATCCAGCTAAAACTGGACCAGTCGGGAACAGTAGTAGATTCAGAAGGTATCAATGACGATGGAGTAGAGGCTCTTTCAAAGGTTGCTCTTGAAGGTATGAGCTATGAACAAGCGCTGAAAACACTGGCTGAAAGCGATGCTCTCGCTCCGTATTTTGAAGAAGATGCATTCGTTGCGGTGAGCGTATCTTCTCAGGATCAGGCTCAGGAACAGGCTTTGATCGATGCGAGTGAAGCATGGCTTGCGAGTGTTCCTTGCAGGAGTTCATGCAGTGTTGCAAGCCAGCAATTCTATGAAGAGGCTCATAGCCATGGCATGGGTTGCGGCCGGTATGCTGCAGCTGTCGAACTGATCGAATTGGACCCCGATACTACGCTTGAGGAGTGTTCTCGCCTATCCATGCGCGAGTTGCATGATCGCATTGCTTCCTGTGCGTCGGATGATGCAACAGGGTCAAATCAGGGGCAGAATGCAAACAATGGAGCGCATAGGGACTTTGATAACGGTCGGGGCCATGGCGCAGGTAGAGGCCATGGTGCCGACCATGGGTCGTATCATGGCCAGAGATGAACCAATGTTCTATAAAAGAGTCTGCTCATAAAACAATTGCATGAAGACTGCTTTCACCACGGCCTTCTTGATCATTGCATCCTGTTCGTTGTTCGGGTGGTAATGCAATGCATTTTGCGCTGAACTTCCCGCTGAACTGCCTAATCAATGATCTCTACTCAATAAGTAGTGAGGGTATCGTTTTACGGTATCTGAACAATACGTAGCCTTATGTGATGCCCCTGCGTCCCGCGACCTATACTATGAAAATCGTGCTTGGCAAGCTTTGCGTGAACATGTTCAGCGGGCGGTCAAGCAGGAGGGGGAACCTTTACTACAAGGAGGAATAACATGGCAGATTACTACGGAACAGATACGGTCGTTTCAGACCTTCGTGACGATGGCCTTTTGATCATGCGCATCAATCGACCAGATGTTGCTAACGCTTTGAATGGCGAAACGTCTCGCGCGATGGAGAACATCATGAACAATGCCGAGACGGATCCGGCGGTCCGCGCGATCATCGTTACGGGTACGGGCAAGGTCTTTTGCGCTGGCGAGGATCTTTCGGAGCTTTCTGAAGGTGGCGAGTGTCAGACGGTCACCGAGCATGGTTTCGGTGGTTTGACCGCACGCGTTTGCTCGAAGCCGATCATCGCGGCTGTGAATGGTAGTGCTGCAGGTGGCGGTATGGAGATCGCGATCTCCTGCGACATCGTGGTCGCCAATGAGAATGCGAAATTCGGTTGCACGGAAGTTGGCCTTGGCATCATCGCTTCAACGGGTGGCATCGTGCGTCTTGCTCGCGACATCAACCGCAAGGATTGCATGGAGTTGCTGTTGACTGGCAAGAAGATCAAAGCACCTGAGGCTAAGGAGCTTGGCTTGATCAACTATGCTGTTCCTGCGGATGAGGTCATGGATAAGGCGATCGAGATCGCTGAGACGATCTTGCAGAATGCGCCGCTCGCGCTCAAATGGACCAAGTATCTTGTCCATGCTTGCGACCAGATGAGCGAAGAGGATGCTATGCGCTATTGCGATGCTGCCTATCGCTTCCTTGAGAAGACGGAAGACGGCATCGAGGGCCCGCTGGCCTTCACCGAAAAGCGCGAGCCGAAGTGGGTCGGCCGCTAGTCCTTGGACGGACGCTGTCTTACAAGACAACAGCTTGAACATACCCTCCTAAAGATAAGGAAAAGGCACGCGCTCGGAGGTGCCTTTTCCTCGTTTATAGGCCAGATCGCATGCTCAATCCATGCGGTCTGGCCTTTTGTTCGTGAAGGGTTTGCTAGAAACCGCTCGCAGCTTTGAGGCGGTAGATCCCGTCGTCTGTGAGCACCATGCGCTGAACGATGCCCTGCGCCACGAGCGTTTGGATCATGACGAACGTTTCAAGCAGCAGGTAGTAGCGCGCAACCGCGGGAAGCTTGTACCACTGCTCAGGCTCAGGGCGCTTCGAACAGAGGCGGGCCACCGTCTCTCCCATGCAATAGGGGTGTGCGGCGATAGCACGCAGCACCTCACGACGGCGCTCAGCTTTGCGATCGATGATCTCGTTGATGCGGTCCGAGAAGCCCTCCTTGATCGGACTGCCATGGCCAGGGAGTACCAGGCGGGGCTCCAGCTTCTGCACCTTCTTCAGGCTCTCGAAATAGCGCTCGTAACCGTCTTCGCCAGTGGAGAACGAATCGATAGCGGGCGTGGTGATGGTAAGAACATGATCACCACTGAACAGGATGCCCGCATCGGCATCGAAGAGCACGAGAGAGTCGGGAGAATGCCCCGGTACCTCGAAGACCTGGAGCGTGCGATTCCCGACCGTGATAGTGTCGCCTTCCTTAACAGGGCGAATATCAAAGAGCTCCTCGTCGATGAAGATCGTTTCGCGGTTGCAGGCTTCGTACGCTTGCGCATCAGCAGGACTTGCACCCATCGCCAGCATGCGGCGGAAGAAGAGCTCATCGATCTCGGAAGCGGTCGGCTCATGCCTGCTCTCGAACCCGATCCGTGATCCGTAAATGGGCGTACCTGGCGCCAAGATGTTGTTCACCTGACCAGAATGGTCGAAGTGTTGATGCGTCAAGAAGAGCTTGAGCTTGCCGAGATCGACCCCGATTGCTTCGAGCGCCTCGCGCATGATGTGATAGGACTGTTCGCCAGGCGCACCAGCATCCACCATCAGCCACTCTCCACCGTCGTAGACCAGATAGCTATTGGAAACGCCATCACCGAGATTCTTGAAGCGCACATGGGCTGAATAGACGAGCGGATCTTCGCAGACCAGCTCCCAATGGCATTCGGGCTGCGGCTCGTCTGAGTGCTCGTGCGTGAGCAAGGAGTGCTGTTGAGGCTGATGTTCGAACATAGATGCCAGCTTACCAGACGAAACTGCCCAAACGGATCTTGAGCGCCATTACGAAACTTGAACGTTGCGCAAGGCGCCGTCGATCGCTAGTTCAACATGCTTGATTCCTGGAGCGATTGTCCACGTGTTTCCGGTGCCATCATGACCGAAAGCACCAATCCCAAAATGACGAGCCCTGCAGCTACCAGCATGGTCGGTCCAACGCCGAAGTTCTCGAGGAAGATCGGCGTGCCGTAGGTTGAGATGATGGTGCCGATACGCGAGATCGAGATGGAGATACCTACCGCTGATGCGCGCACATGGGTAGGGAAGAGCTCGTTAGGGTAGAGCCACTGCAAGATGCCCGGGCCACCGCTGAAGAATGCGTAAAGCCCGAATGCGATGATCACGACCCAGATCGGCGCATCAGGGAAGATGCCCAAGATCACGAGACCGACAGCCATGAAGAACAGCGATCCGATCAGAAGCGGACGTCTGCCCAAGGAATTGAGCCAGAACATGGCCGGGATCGTGCCGATCAGGAAGAAGAGGCTCACCGCGCTCTCACCCAGAATAGACATGCGTCCTTCCGAAAGGCCGAACGCGCTCATGATGTCGGGGCCGAACGTGTAGATCGCGTACATGGGAACGACCTGGCAAAGCGTTAAGATGCCCAGGTAGATGATGCGCTTGAAGTAACCCGCCTTGAACAGGAATCCGAGCGAAGTCTTCGTGGGCTGCTCGTCCTCATGGATCTCGATATCCTCACCGAACACGCGGTCCATGACTGCACGCGCTTCGGCGAACTTTCCCTTGCTCTGCAGCCAGAGCGGGGACTCGGGGATATCGTGTCTGCCGATCAAGAGGATGATGCAGGGAACGACCGCGCTGCCGAGCATCCATTTCCAGCCATCTTCGATCCCTACCAGCGCAAACCCGACGAAAGCTGCGGCTGTTGCGCCCAAATACCACGCAGCCGAGACCGCACCCATCGAGATGGACCGGTGCGCCTTTGGGGTGAATTCGGCTATGAGCGAGGTGGCGATGGGGTAGTCTGCGCCTACGAAGAGACCTATCGCGAAGCGTGCCAAGACCAGCTGGAGCGGGTCGGCGGCGAAGACCGAGAGCACTGAGAACACTCCAATGGCCACTACGTCGATGATGAACATGGCGCGCCGTCCCACTAGGTCGGTCAGCCAGCCGCCTAATATCGTACCGAAGAAGATACCCAAGAATACCGAAGCACCAACCGCGGCGCTCCACATGGTATCAAGGGCAAAGAGCGGAGTGATCTGCGTGAGCGCTACGCCGATGATAGCAAGGACATAGCCATCCAGGAAGGATCCGCCGCTCGAAAAGAAGGTGATCTTGCGCAAGAAGGGCGTCATCTTGACATCGTCGATGGTCTTGTTGACGGCCTTCTTGACCTTAGTTGCTACTTCATCGACGGTGGCATTGGTCGCGCGTTCGCTTGCTCCTCCTGAAGCAGGAGCAGACGCAGTTCCCGAAACAGCTGCTACCGCGCTACACGCAGCTACCGATGTAGTGGATGTAGGCGCCGAAGCAGCCGCACCTGCCGATGCGGCAACAGGTGCTGCTTGTGGTGGACTTACTGCTTGCGTGATCTTCTTGATCGCTCGTCTCATGACCTCTCACCTTATTCCAACGTTAGTTCCATTCTACTATTCCGTAATTCAGATGCGGTTTTGCTCCGGTCATATTGGCATCGGCATCAACCAACTGAAAGCGCCCTTCGTTCTCACCGACGCGCCACATGCGTGTCGTGAGCGTTTGACCTGGTATGACCGGGGAAGTGATGCGCGTTTTGAAGCGCGTCATGCGTTCAGGTTGGCCCGGGAACCAGGTTGAGATGAGGTGGCGCATAGCGAACCCACCCAGGCTCACTCCGTGAACGATCGGACGCGCAAGGCCTGTTTGTTCGGTGTAGGCCCAATCGATGTGCTGCTGATGCCAATCGCCCATCAACCGATAGATGAGCGGCATGTTGAAGGGAACCGTCTCGGTCACTTCGGCATCTGGCAAGCGATCGGGAATCTCCACCACATCGTGCGGAGGCTTCGGACCGCCCCAGCCGCCATCGTTGATGCAGACGTCCCAGGTCTTGACCGTGCAAAGATGAGTGCCGTCGTTGCTGTAGCTCCTGCCTGTTTGCAAAGAAAGGCATCCGCGACCCTCGCCGCGATCGTAGAGTGCGTCTTGCGTGACGAAGGTCTCGACACGATCGGACATCTTGAAGGGGGTATGGAGCTTGATCTCGAATCCGTAGTGCAGCGACCCTGAATAGTCGTATCCATAGTCGAGCGTGCGCGTCATCTCTTCGTTCACCGTGAGCGGCACGCCGAAGATGGGCAAGACCGCCAGATGGGGGTCGTTCGCATCGCCTTCGTTGAGGTATTCAAGATCGGTGATGCCGTCGTAGCCCGCATTGCAGCCGAGCGCACAGATCTCCAAGTCCCTGAAATCGTACGAGCGTACGAAGGGGCCGAACTCTTTTCCAACGATTTCGGTACTGATCGCCATGGCGTTCATCAACCTCTCTCATCATTTGCGCGCAGAAGCGTATGATCGCCTGCGCAGTGCGGAGCGAAACTGGGTGCAAGTTCTCGCTTTCCGCGTGGTCAGCTTAAGAGCTTCTTCTCGATCTTCATGCTGCAAGTACGCGGGAAATCTTCAACGACCTCGTAGAAGGTAGGGACCTTGAACGATGCCATGTGGTCCTTGCAGTACTGCTCGACTTCCGCAAGCGTCATGCTCTCGCCTGGTGCGAAGCGAACGAACGCCTTGATGGCTTGATCGCGGATCGGATCAGGAACACCGATCACCGCAGCCTCAGCGATAGCAGGATGCTGTTCGAGGATCTCCTCGAGTTCGGTAGTGGAGATGTTCTCTCCTGACCTCTTAACCATGTTAACCTTGCGGTCGACGAAGTAGAACCAACCGTTATCATCTTGATAACCTTGATCTCCTGTTTTGAGCCAACCGTCGGCGCTGAAGGTGTTCTCGGTCGCTTCGGGGTTGTTGTAGTACTCGAGCATCACCGAACGGCCACGCTCGCCTTTTATCTGGATCTCGCCAACCTCGCCAGGGGGCAGTTCGTTGTCATTCATGTCGCAGATGCGCGCCTTGTAGCCCAGCCCTGCGCGCCCCACCGAAGGCCAGTTACGTGCGCCAACGGGCGGGTCAGTGATAGCCCAGCCGATCGATTCGGTCGATCCGTAGGTGTTCATGATCCTCATGTTAAAGCGTTGTTCGAATTCTTCCTTCTCCGCATCCGTGATGGGGATGAAGTAGAGCACCTCACGCACGCAATGGTTCTTCTCTTCAGGGTCGACCGGCTGGAGAAGCAGCGTACGAAGCATCATGGCAACGCATTGGATGACGGTGGCCTTGTAATGGCGGATCTGCTTCATGAAGCGGGTCGCCGAATACTTCTCGATGATGATAAGCGATGCACCTGCGGTGATAACGGGCATCAGGGCGGCCAGCTGGAAGTTCGAGTGACACGCGGGCATCGAGGTCAGCACGCGGTCGCTGCCGCGCAGCGAGACTTCCCAATCGCCATACAGCCCTGAGAACACCATGTTCGCGTGCGTGAGCACCACGCCTTTCGGGCGGGAGGTGGTGCCTGAGGTGTAGATGATCTGCACGGGATCGTCGGAGGCGAGCTCACAGGAATCGCGCAGGATAGCGCTCTGTTCGCAGCGCATCATCCAGAAGTCGTAGATGCCCTGCTGGCCTTCCTCGACCGTGCCGAGCGGCGTGTAGATGCTCGAGAAATCGATATTGCTCCTGGGTGATTCGGTGCCAGCGCGTGCCACCACCACCCCCTTGGGGAAGTAATGGCCGCGTGCGAGCAGCTCTTGGTAGGTCTCGTAGAAGAGCGGCTCGACCACGACGCAGATCGCATCCGAGTTCTCTAGGATGTACTCGGCTTCATCAGCAAGATACTGTTCGTTGATGGGCACTGCCACCGCGCCGATCTTCGCAAGGCCGAACAGGCACATCAGGAATTCTGGCGAGCTGTGGAGATGGAGGGCAACGTGATCGCCTTTCTCGATACCGAGATCGAGAAACACATTGGCGATACGGTTGACATCCTCGTCGAATGCGGCGTAGGTGTATTCGAACACATCGCCCACGCGGTTCTGGAACGTGAGGAAGTGTCGCCTTCCCTTGCGCTCGACCACGCTTTGCCACAGGTCACGGAGCGTTTCGTTTCCTACGATGTCGGCCATTTTCGTCCCCTCCTACGAAAAGATGCTGGTAGACTTTCATTTCCCCTTCTCATAACGAACGCACGCGTGGCAGTGCTATTTGGCGTTCATGGTCGAGACCGAGCCCGTATGTCCTGAAAGCTCATGGTGAACGCTTGCGCCTGACCCTTTGAGCGCTCGTTCGTGATGAGAAGAAGACCTGCCTAAGGATTCCCCCCGGATCCCCTCCGGGGCAGGTGACCGGAGGGGATCATTTGGAAAGATCGGGAGCGCTGCAGCTCGCGGCGGCGCGCGCAACCCGTGAAGCTTGGCACTGTTGCCAGGCGGTGAGCTAGCCCGCTTTGACCACGTTGGCCGCGATCAGCTCGTCGATCTGCTCAGGTGTGTAGCCGAGCTTGGTGAGCACATCGATGGTGTCGCCGCCTTGCTCAGGCATCGGACGCCATACTTGGCCTGGCGTCTGCTCGAAGCGCGGCATGGGGGAGAGGCCTTTGAAGGTGTCGCCATCTTTGGTCTCCCATTCGATGAAGTTGCCACGCATCTTCATGTGCTCGTCTGCCACCATGTCCTCGAACTCATATACGCTCTGAGCAGCGATGCCTTGTTCTGCCAGGACATCTTCAAGCTCGAGCTTGGTGCGTTCAGAGAGCCACTTCTCGAGGCGCTTCTCGAACTCGGGCGCGATCGGCATGGAGAGCCATAGCGATGCCGTATCATCCGGCACCTCAGGCGACCCCCACACATCGCCCATGCCCAAGGTCTCGAGCATCCACTTGTTCTGGCGGATGCCGAAGAGGTTCAGCGCGATGAAGCCATCAGCGCATTTGTAGACGCCGATGCCGCAGAGGTTCTGGTTACGGGCACCTGCGCGCGGCCACTTCACACCGTCGTTCAGGTAATCGACCAAGTAGTACTGGCTCATATACATGATGCCCTCGTACATCGCCCAGTCGATGCTCTCGCCCTGACCAGTGCGCTCGACCTTGTGCAGTGCTGCGAGCGTTGCTGCGATCAACAGGTAGCTGTTGATGTAGTCACCGGAGTAGGGCATCGTGATCATGGGCTGCTCGGGCGTGCCGTTCTGGCAAGTGAAGCCAGCATACGGGCCGACCGTGCCATCGTAGGCGGCGCGCTTCACGCGGTCCGGGTCGCCATAGGCGCCGAATCCTGAGCAGTGCACGATGACGAGCTTGGGGTTCGCGGCCCACAGATCCTCGTCCGTGATGCCCTTGCGCTGCCAGGTGCCGCCTTTGGAAGACTCGAAGAAGATATCGGTGTCTGCGAGCATCTTCAAGAGCACTTCTTTGCCTTCGGGGGTGAACTGGTTGAGCGCGACCGAGCGGCAGTTGCGGCGTTCCGCCTGAGCTGCGTTCTTCGCATCGCGGACCGTATCGCCGTAGCCCGTGTTCTCGAGCCAGGTCACATCTGCGCCCCAGTCGGCCATGATGTTGCAGGCACGCGGCACTGCTTCTTCCATGGCGGCGAAGACGACCTTCACATCATCCAAGACACCGAAGCTTGGTTTTTCAGTTGGGATTGCCATGAGGTTCCTCCTTGTGGTTTCTCTTAGGTTCGAAGCTAAGGCCTAGCGATACTTCTTCAGGGCGTTCTTTGCAGTGGTGAGGATCATCATCTCGTCGGTACCGCCGGAGATACGGTCGACACGCAGGTCACGCCAGAAGCGGTTGATGCGATGCTCGCTCGCGACCGAGATGCCGCCCATGATCTGCATGCCATCGTCGACTACCTTGAAGGCGGCGTTGGCGCAGTAATACTTGCACATCGCTGCTTCGCCGGCGTCGAATTCGCCATTGTTGTTATCAGCGTTCCATGCTGCTTCGTAGAGCATATTCTTCATGGCGTTCAGGCGAATGGTCATCTCGGTGATCTTGAGCTGGTTGAGCTGGAAGCGACCGATGGTCTTGCCGAATGCCTCGCGCTGATTGGCGTGACGCAGTGCATCCTCATACGCGCAGATGGCGTTGCCGTAGTCGCAAGCACCTACCAGCCAACGCTCGAAGTTGAAGTCGGAGACGCCGCGGTTGAAGCCGTTGCCTTCTGTGCCGAAGATATCCGACTCATCGAGTTCCACGTCGTTGAAGTAGACCTCGCAGCAGCTATCCATGCGAAGACCGAGCTTGTCCAGCGGGCCCAGTTCGATGCCCGGCTTGCTCATGTCCACCATGAACTCGGTGAAGACGCTCGGGTCATCAGCGTTCTTCGCCATGACGACGAGCCACTTCACGCCTTTGGAGGAGGTGATGAAGGTCTTGGTGCCGTTCAGGTAGATGTGACCGTCGCGACGCTTGTAGTTGGTGGTGAGAGCGGAGACATCGGAGCCTGCGCCTGGTTCGGTGCAAGCGGAGTTCCAGATCTGCTCGCCGGTGCCCAGATATGCCATGACCGCATCGATCTGCTCAGGCGTGCCTTCGCGGATGATGGTCTCGAAGCCAGGCAGCTGATAGAGCACGTAGGTGGGGCCGCCATACTGACCGAGCACCTCATAGACTGCCATAAGGGTGACCAGCGGCTGCTCAAGGCCGAGTCCACCACGATCTTCGGGGAGCATGATCTGATCGAAACCGAGATCGCAGAGTCCCTTCACCCAGCGAAGCGGGTACTCATGCTTTTCGTCGCACTCCTGGAAGTACTGATCCCAGGGCTCGCTTTCCATGTACTCACGATAAGCCTGGACGATGAGTTCCTGGTCGACGCTTAGTTTGAAATCCATTGTTTTCCTCCTTTTGGGGTGCTACTGCGCGTTTCGCGGTAGCAAACTTCTTCCTTATTGTCTTGGTGGAGTTCACTGTTTACCCCCGTGAACCACATCAAGACGATCGCCAGCTTGCGTTCATGCAAGCGTGTCGCTAGTGGGGTAGGACGGCCGTGCTAGGCAAGACCGGGTTCTGCGATGCCAACCTGCTCCTTGAAGAAGGTGGCACCGTGCTCGAGCGCATCGTTAGCTGCGTCGAGCGCTTTGGTGTAATGCAAGAATGCATGGATCACGCCTTCGAACATCTCGAACTGATACGGGATCGCATACTGATCGCAGATGGCTGCGAGCGTGCTCGAGTCATCGCGCAGTGGGTCATACTCTGCTGCTGCGATATAGCAGGCAGGCATGTCGTGCGTCATATCGTTCAAGAAGAGATTTGCATAAGGCGAGGTCTTCAGCTCTTCGATGTCGTTCGCATAGAGCTGCTGATAGAACATCCAGTCCTCTTCGGCAAGGCCATCCCAAGGGCCACCGAGCAAGCGCATGGAGCCCGAATCGGTAAGGCCGAACCAGCCGTAGTAGAGCAGCAGGCACTTGATATGAGCGATCGAATCGGTGGTGTCGCGCAGATAGAAGGTTGCGGCCAGGTTCAGATGCGCACCACCTGAATCGCCTGCGAACCCCATGCGCTCGGTATCGATGCCATAGGCTGCTCCTTCTTTGTGCAAGAACTGCGCAACGAAGGCGACCTCCTCCACGGCTGAAGGGAATTTCGCTTCAGGGGAGAGGCGGTAATCGACTGCCACGACGATCGCGCCTGTATTGCGGGCGAGGATGCGGCAGATGCGATCATGAGTGTCAAGGTTGCCGAGAACGAAGCCGCCTCCGTGCACGTAGACGATAACCGGAGTGGTTGGACTTTGAGCTTCCTTGCCAGCAAGCGCTTCGTCGGTCGGATAGTAGAAGCGTACTGCCATGGGGCCATGAGGGCCGGTGAGCTCTTCATCGAAGGAGAGCTTCATGACCGGGCCGCCTTCTACCCAGAACTCACGGCCGAGCACGTAGTTCTCACGCATGACATCGAATCCGACCGAGGTGTCATTCGCATCACCGGCGAGGGTGGCCTCTTTCGCGAGGATCGCCTTCATCTGAGGATTGATGCGAGCCAGTACATCAAGCTTGTTCATGAGTTTCTCCTTCTTTGGGTGGGGTGCCTTCGGTGGGAAGGCACCCCTTTGGACGGTAGATTGAGCAGAGACAGTGGGGAGTTTGTTCGGTGATCGTGTCTCAAGATCACCTGATCGAGCGTGCGAACCTTACGCTTCTTGCGCTTGCACGTCCGCTTCGATCTCTGATTCGACTTCTTCCTCGATGATGTCGTTGCGGTGCTTCTTGATGGAGCGGAGCAACATGACCAGGCAGAAGATGCCGACCACTGCCAGACCGATCTCGATACCGAAGATGCCGTTGAAGGCTGCGGTACCCTGAGCGTCGATCATGGATCCATACCAGGTGTGGATGAAGACGTCGGGCAGGAAGCCGATCACGGAGAGCAGGCCAGCTGCCGTACCGAAGATCTGCATGGGGATCTTCACTTCGGAGAGCGGGGACGAACCGATCGAGAACGCGCCGTAGGTTGCGAAGCCGAACAGTACGACCATTATGGATACGATGATGGCTGCATTAGGATCATGCGGATAGAAGATGAATCCTATCAGTACTGCGATCGCGAGGACGAATCCGCCGATGATCGCCTTCGAAGGACTCTTGATCTTCGTCGCTATGAAGCCGACGATCGGGCCAGCCAGAAGACCAATACCATAGGTACGGATGAGGCCGATCACGTTAACGAGGTTGCCATCTGCATTGAAGCACTGGGTCAGATATGGCGTGGTATAGGTAGCTCCCTGATAGACCGCGTACACGCAGAAGTAAGCGACGCATGCCCAGATAACACCGGGGTGCTTGAAAGCTTGCACTGCCTCAGCGAGGCTGAAGAGCTTCGCATTCTTGTTGATCTCGCCTTTGAAGTCGGGGATCAAGAAGAAAGCGATGATGCCCAGAACCGCGATGATCACTGCCAAGAAGATCAGCATGACCTGAACACCGGTGGCAGCATTCGCGATGGATGCGATGATGCCCGCGTTGATGAGGCCGAGCACGAGGCCGGTAACACCATAGATAGAGTAGGAGATACCGATCTTGGACGCGTATTCATCCTCTTCGCAGCAGAGCCTGACGACCTTGAAGCGCGTGCCCCACCAGATGAGGATGGAGGTGACGCCCATGGCGACGAAGAGCGCGAAACAGACTTGCACCGAAGGAAGCGTGGCGTAGATCGCTACCAAGACCGCTGTGGTCAAGAAGCCGACCGTTGCCAGGGTACGCATGCGGAACTTGTCAGCTACGATGCCTGAAGGTAGATAACAGATCATCGCCGCGATGCCGTAGGCAGATACCATGAGACCGAGGTCTGCATTGGAACAGCCGAGTGCTTGCATCAGCGGATCATAGAATACATTCTTCAAATACATTGGTGCGTAGATGATCGATGATCCCATCGAGATCAAGATCACGAGCGCCCACTTGTGGAGCGTTGAGATGTCGCGGTACGTCACCTCACCTTTGCTCTTTGCTAGGAGTGACATTAGCGTCCCCTTTCCTTTTTCCTTGGCTACTCTTCAGAGTGCCGCCTTCTGTTTCCCCTCTGCTTACTTCGTTTTACGTTCGTTCGTTATCTCATAGTGCCCAGTTTTGCGATCTGTTGTTCGTATGTCGCTTTGCTTTGATTCGTTCGCGAACTGGATCTTATGAACCAACGAAAAAGACGTAAGCTGCCAGCATTTACCGACGGGATCATCTTGATTGAACGCGTTCATGAGCGCATCACCTGATGCGAGGGATTATGAGGTTGCGACCAAAGTGGGGAGTGGACTTTTTTTGGTGAGCGAGCGACATACTAAAAAACTAGTGATGCTCCTGAGCTTATGTTCTGTATGCTGATACTATACATAGAATGAAAATCCGACGAATAAACAGCGTGCGTTCGTTTTGAGGAAGGGTAGCGAAAAAGGTAGATCACTATGCAAGATACTCGATCAGCTCTTGACGAAGTGGAAGAGCATGAGCCGATTCAGAGTGTTGACGAGAACACTTTGGGCGAATCACCAAAAAATACTACGAGACAACCCGTTGTTGATCGCTTGATGACCGCTCATCCAGCGCTCAAGTACCTTGGTTTCTCGCTTTTGATGGCTTATCACTATCTGATGTGGTTTTGCCCGTCGAGCTTCTTCAAGACCGACCTTTTGGCTGCGAGCGTTACGGTGGCATGGCTTTGGAATCTGGTCGGTACGGCATTCTTCATGATCGTTGCTGTGGTCCTCTTGGGGCGCAAGCGACATCTTTCTGATTACCCGTGGGTCATGAGGATCGTTACGGTGCTTCTGATCGTTGCGACCGCATTGTTGCTCTATGGGGCGCCTATCACGAGCTCTTCCTATGTGATCTACATATTCAGCTTTATCGCTGGCGGTCTTGAGGGCCTGATGTGGATCTTGTGGGGCGAATCCTTGACACGTGCGCGAGCGAACTTCTCGGTGGTGCATATCGGCACCACGTTCGGCGCGACCGTGCTGGTAGTGATGGTCATAAGCCTGTTCATCCCTGCTGATTTCTCGCCGCTCTTCGTCATGTTGCTCGCGGCACTCTCGGGCGTGTTCCTCTATGCGCATAAGAAGATTCCTACAACCTACCCAGTGCTCTTGCCGCGTGATACGGTCAAGCCAACCTTCTCGAGCGTGTTGGCGGTTTGTAGTGTTGGTTGCTTCACGGGCGTGGCTTGCTATTACCTGGTCGCGATCGTGCCGTGGGAGCATTTTTCGGTAGGAGAGTACATCTTCGTGATCGGGGTGGTGACGGGCGCCCTGCTCATCCTGCTCGTCTCAGGGCTTTCGGTGCTCTTCAAGGCGAAAGCTTCGATGTTCAAGCTCTTCCCGTACTATTTGGTCTTCGCCATTGTGGGGCTTACCTTGTTCCAGAGTCATGAATCGCTCTATCCGCTCGCTTTCGTGGTGGGCTTGAGTGTGTCATCGCTCTTGGAGATCTCGCTCATCATGTACTTCGGAACGCTCATGCGCCGTGGCTTTTTCGCGCCGGCGTTGGCGGTCACGTTCTCGGTCGCTTCGATCCGTATCGGTATTGCGCTGGGAAATTGCCTCGGGCTCTTCTACGAACGTCATGCTGATATTGCGCAGTTTGCGGTCACGCCCACCACGCTCATCTTCATCTGTGTCCTGGCGTTCGTGCTGGTGCCGGTCGGGAAGCTGGAACCGCGTTTCATTGCGCTCACTACGGCGCCCGTTGCTCCTTCGCAGATCGATACGATCTGTTCCCAGATCATCGCAGAGTTCAAGCTCTCCGAGCGTGAAGGCCAGATCCTGAAGTTGATCGCGCGGGGCAATACCGTGAACAACATTGCGAACAAGCTGGTCATCTCTCCGCATACGGTCAACACGCATATTCGGCACATCTACGACAAGGTCGGCATCCATAAGCGCGGTGAGCTGCTCGAATACATCAACATGAAGAAAGAAGAGCAAGTCTAGTGCGCGTTCAGGTAAGCGGGTGCTGAACCACGCTGCTCTGTGCCTCGCAGTAAGCAACGGATGGAAATGGCGTGCGTTGCGTCTTGGGTGCTATCTCAGCATCGAGTAGAGATGCAACGCATATGCTTAGAAAGCACAAATAGAAAGAAGGTAGGATATGAAAGTGGTCATCGTTGGTGGAGTAGCGGGCGGCGCGACGGCGGCAGCACGTCTCCGACGGTTGGACGAGCACGCGCAGATCATCGTGTTCGAACGCTCGGGCTATGTTTCCTATGCCAACTGCGGCTTGCCTTACTTTATCGGTGGCACCATCGCCGAACCTTCTGCGCTCACACTCCAGACGCCGGAGAGCTTCCGCGCGCGTTTCGATGTGGACATGCGCGTGAACCACGAGGTGACCGCGCTCGACGTTCAGGCGAAGATGCTCACCGTGAAGAACCTGCTTACGGGCGAGGTGTTCGAGGAGTTCTACGACAAGCTCATCCTCTCGCCTGGTGCGAAGCCCACGCAGCCACGCCTTCCCGGAGTGGGACTCGAACATGTCTTCACGTTGCGTACCGTGGAAGACACGTTCCGCATGAAGGATTTCATCGACGCGCATCATCCGCGCACAGCCGTGATCGCGGGTGGTGGCTTCATCGGTCTTGAGCTGGCTGAGAATATGCGCGAGATCGGCATGGAGGTCACCATCGTTCAGCGCCCGCAGCAGCTCATGAAGCCCTTCGACCCCGATATGGCGGCATTCATCCATGCTGAAGCGCGCAAGCACGGCATCAAGCTAGCGCTCGGTCATACCGTGGAAGGCTTTCGTGAGACGGGTGATGGCGTGGAGATGCTCTTAGCGGATACCGATCCGATCCCGGCTGACATGGTAGTGCTAGCCATCGGCGTCACGCCTGATACGCATCTCGCGAGCGAGGCGGATCTTGCGATGGGCGTGCGCGGCAGCATCTTGGTGAACGACCACATGGAAACATCCGCACCCGATGTTTACGCGGTGGGCGATGCGGTGCAGGTGAAGCACCTGGTGACCGGCGAAGAGACGCTCATCTCGCTGGCGGGTCCTGCGAACAAGCAAGGGCGTATCGCGGCTGACAACATCTGCGGGATCCCGAGCATCTATCGCGGTTCGCAGGGGAGCAGTGTCATCAAGGTCTTCGACATCACTGCGGCTTCCACAGGTGTCAATGAGACAGTGGCGAAGGCGGCGGGGCTTGCGGTCGATCACGTGATCCTCTCACCTATGAGCCACGCGGGTTACTATCCGGGTGGCAAGCTCATGACCATGAAAGTGGTGTTCGAGAAGGAGACGTATCGCCTGCTCGGCGCACAGATCGTGGGGTATGAGGGCGTTGACAAGCGCATCGATGTGCTGGCAACGGCTATCTTCGCAGGCCTGCGCGCGACCGATCTTAAGGATCTCGATCTGGCTTATGCGCCACCGTATTCGTCGGCGAAGGATCCGGTGAACATGGCGGGCTTCATGATCGAGAACATCGAAGAGGGCATCGTGAAGCAGTGGTACTTAGGCCAGCTTGAAGAGCTGCAGGATCGAAGCGAGCGCGGAGAAGTTACCCTGCTCGATGTACGTACACCTGCCGAGATCGCGCTCGGGCGCATTCCTGGGTTCGTGAACATCCCGCTCGATTCCTTGCGCGAACGTGTGGGAGAGTTGGATCGCGAAAAGCCCGTCTACGTGATCTGCCAGAGTGGTCTGCGTAGCTATGTGGCGTGTCGCATCCTGGCGGGCAATGGCTTTGATGCATACAACTTCGCAGGCGGATACCGTTATTTCCAGGCCGTGGTGAACGACCGCGCACTCATCGAAGCAGCCTTCCCGTGCGGCGCCGATAAGTAGCGGGAGTTTGTTCGTTATGGCAGAGGAGACACGAGCAGTCAATTCGGCGCGCGCTGAAACGCGAGCTTGCATCACGAAAGCTCTCGTAAAGCTTACGCAGGAAAAAGCGCTCTCTTCCATCAGTGTAACGGAGCTTTGTCAAGCCGCGGGCGTTTCGCGCATGGCGTTCTATCGCAATTACCGTTCCAAAGAGGAAGTTTTCACTGCTCGGCTCGAAGAGGTCATCGCAGACTATGCGCGCGTCACCGAGCCGCTCTTGAAAGCGGGAACGCTTTGGTATGATGTCGGTCATTTGAGCACGTGCTTCGAATTCTTCAAGAATAATGCAGCGCTCATGAATTGCCTGTTTCGCTGTGGGTTCACGGGGTTGCTCGTGAAATCGATCTCCGAGTTCCTGATCGGCCGCTATGGGAATGGCACCCCTGAGGGCAATTACATCTTGACGGCTTTTGCTGGCTCGCTCTGTGCGTGCTACCCGCTTTGGGCCAAGTGCGGTTTCAGGGAGTCGCCGCGGCAGATGGCTGAATTGCTCGGACGATTCTACACGGCCATTCCTTCTGCCAGTAGTTAGCGGCTCTGCTGTAAGCCATAAGCAGTTCGGAGTCTTCGCAGCTTGCGCTTCTTGCAGTTTTCGCAAGGTATCTCAAGAACAGCTCGAACCCACTATGCGATTGACCTTACTGGTTGTTTTGCAAACGCTAGCTCATGCGCTTTTCTTGCTGAACAATTAGCGCCTTTCTGTAACACTCTGCATTGTGGAGCAAAAAGACCGTTCTGTTAAACGTTACAATTTGTAACAGGAAAAGACAGGAGGCAGCATGCGCACAGCGGTGATAACGGATACGAATAGTGGGATCTCGATCGAAGAAGCAGCAGAGATGGGCATTCGCTCCATACCGATGCCTGTGCTGATAGATGGAGAGATCTATCTTGAAGGGGTCGACCTTGAAAGCGAAGGTTTCTTCGCGAGCCTGACCGAGGGCAAAGCGGTGACGACTTCGCAGCCTTCCCCAGGGGTCGTGTGCTCTGCCTGGGAAGAGGCTTTGAACGAGGGGTTCGACAACGTGGTTTACTTGCCGATGTCTTCGGGGCTCAGCCATTCCTGCGAGTCCGCTCAGCTTGCCGCCGCCAACTATTCAGGACGCGTTGCGGTGGTGGACAACGGACGCGTTTCGGTGACCCTGCGAGCGGCCGTCGAAGACGCGCTTTCGATGGCGAATCAGGGAATGCCAGCGGCTCACATCAAATCGGAGCTCGAGCGAAGGGCGAAGCTTTCGAGCATCTATCTTGCTGTTGATGATCTGGGCTATCTGGTGCGTGGGGGAAGGGTCACGCCTGCTGCTGCGGCGCTCGCTTCTGTGCTGAAAGTAAGGCCCGTTCTGTCTATTCGAACCGGTCAGATCGAGCCGTTCTCGAAGGAACGAGGCATGAAGAAGGCAGTGGCGAAGATGTTCTCTGCAGCCAAGCACGATGCCAAGAAGGAGTTCGATCTCAAAGAGGACGAGTTGGTGGTAGGGGTTGCGAGCGCAGGGATAGACCCTGAGCGCGAGTTGGAATATCTCGAGCGAGCAAAAGCGGAGTTCCCTGATGCAAGGGTCTTCTTCAACCGGCTTCCCTTCTCTGTTGCCGTGCACACGGGGCCCGGCGCACTCGGCATTGGCATCCACGCGCGTCCGAAACAGTTGGCGAATCTGGATTCGTCGAGCGCTGAGCAGCAAGGTAGCACTCAGGCTGAAGCAATGCTTGGCGAATAGCCTGAAACGAATTGACCGACCTGGAACTTCTTTCAAAGGAGCTTAGCCTATGATCCGCATCATCACCGATTCCACTTCATCGCTTCCGAAGGATCTGCGTGAGAAACTTGGCATCCATCTGCTCAATCTTGTGGTCAATCATGGCGGCGTTAGCCATGTGGAAGGGGAGATGGATCTCGATGCGTTCTATGCTGATATCTACGAGATGGCCGACGATATTCCCACGTCAAGCCAGCCTTCAGCGCTAAGTGTGGAGGCTGCGCTTGAAGAGGCGGCTCTGGCTGGCGATGAAGTGCTCGGAATCTTCATTAGCGGAAGGATGTCAGGCACGTTCGAGGGGGTTGCGCGCGCAGCGAGAGAAACAGCCAAGCGTCATCCCGATTTCAAGTATGCGCTCATCGACAGCATGACCAATTGCATGGAGTTAGGCTGGGCGGTCGTCGCAGCTTGCGAGGCGCGTGATGCGGGTGGAAACCTTGAGGAGTGCGTCGAGGCAGCCACGCATGCGATGTCTTCGACGCGTTTCATCTTCGCGCCCGAGTCGCTCAAGTTTCTTGAGAAGGGTGGCAGGATCGGTAAGGCTTCTGCGCTGTTGGGCAACATGCTGAACATCTCACCTATCCTTACGGTGAAGAATGGAGAGGCTGCAACATTTTCCAAGGTAAGGACCCAAAAGAAAGCGCTCATCAAGATGGTCGACGTGTTCAAGCGCGATGTGGAGAATCATGGGCTGCGCAATGTTGCCGTTCACTATATCGGCTCGTGCGTTCCTGCGTTCGAGTGGGCACGCGATGTGATCGATCCCTTGGTGGGGAAGACCGTGATGGTGCTTCCTGCAAGCCCCGTGATCGGCGTGCATGTGGGTCCTGCTATGGGGCTTGCCTACGAATGCGCTGCGCCGATCGAAGGCAAGTTCGTAACTTTGCCCGAGATCATTGCTTCGTAGTTGCTCTTACTCCCGTACCGCAAGACAGCTTTGGCGCGAACCTGTGTGTTCGCTCGCTCAGCGCATTCCGAGGCGATTGTTGCCTTCTTACAATCCCGTCATAAACCGCACAGCATGCCTTCTGGGCGCTAGACTGCATCGTGTAGTTAGGTGTCTTGGATGATTCGTTGCCTTCAGCGAATTCCAGGAAAGCGCATGGCGAAAGGCGGTGGAGTAGATGGGCGCTTTAGGCTCTTTTCTCTCGAGCTTCTCTGAGAGCTTCACGGCTGCGGTGATCATGTGGCCCTTCCTATCCTTCCTTCTTACGATGCCCATCTTGGCTTTCCTTTACCATCGTGATGGAAGGCTGCGCTTCGCATCAGCAGCGGCCGCTTATTGCAGTGTGCTCTATCTGGCGGGATTGGCTTGTTTCACGCTCTATCCGCTTCCAACAGGCGATGCGGGACCAGGTATCACCTATGGCATCCCGCCCCAGTTCAATCCGCTCAATTTCATCTTCGATATCGTGAAGGATGGGTGGAAAGCAGTATTCCAGACGCTCTTCAACGTGGTGCTCTTCTTACCGTTAGGCTTCATCGCAGGGCGGTTCTTGCAGATGAAGCTGCCTGCTGCGACCATCTTGGCGCTTGTCGTGAGCAGCTTGATCGAGACCGCGCAACTCACGGGACTTTTTGGTATCTACCCTTACGCTTATCGTACCTTTGAAGTGGACGATATCATCTTCAATACCTTAGGAGGCGTGTTGGGGTGGTTCTGCGCAAAGCTCTTCGCGCGAGCACTGCCACAAGCACCGGTCGGTTCGCCCGAGATCACGCATGATCCAGGGCTGATCCGACGGGTCGTTGCACTTTGGATCGACCTCATCCTGATCGCGCTGGTAACGTTTGGCCCGTGGATGTTTTTCGACCTTGCCAGCGAAGTGCTCTTTGACAAGGCGTTTTCTCTTTTCGGGATGAATGCTGTTCAGACGGAGAGCGTATTGGCTATGGTGTGCTTCGTGATCGCTTTCGGCGGAGTCGAATTCATCTTCCCCTGGATCAAGAGCGGCAGCACGCCAGGCGGTCTTATCGTGCGGATGAGCTTTGAGACGCGAGAGCGTTCGGGAGGAAAGCGGGTGCTGTTCTACCTGGCGCGCGGGGCGTTCTTGATCGTGCTCTTCGCACTTCCTCAGATCGTGGTCTCGTTCACGCTGGTCTTCTATCTCATCACCCGCAAGATGCCCTACGACTATCTGCCCGGATGATGTACAGCTCGTTTGCCACAGACTTCGTTGCTCTCTCACCAAATCCCATGGACCCATCCAAAGATCTAACTTAGCAAGCCCGAAAGGAAGATCATGTTCGGAATCTATCTCAAGATCGCTCGACGAAACGTCGTACGTCAATTCAGGGACTATTCGGTCTATTTCCTGACCCTCGCATTAGCCTCTTGTCTACTCTATTCCTTCACCGCATCAGGCGACTATTTGCTCGCCCTCGACCTGACCGAACAACAGCGTGGTATTTACGGTGCAACCTCTTCGGTCATGCAGGCGTTCTCCGTCTTTTCTGTGCTCGTCTTCTTGTTCCTGGTGGTCTACGCTAACCGTTTCATCTTAAGAAGGCGCTCGCGAGAATTCGCGCTGTACGGTTTGCTGGGGTTGAGCTCGAGTCGTACTATGCGCATCCTCATCTACGAAAGCTGCATGGTAGGGCTTGTGGCGCTGGTCGTGGGTGTCGGAGCGGGCGTGCTCCTGTCGCCCGTGTTCGGTGGAGTAGCTGCTTTCGTCTTTGCAGTGCCTTGGAGCTTCGTTATAACCTGTTCTGCTGATGCGGCTCTTTGGACCGCAGGCTGTTTCATCGTTATTATGGCTGGCGCGCTCTTGCTGGGCGCACGCGACCTACGCAAGCGAACGCTTCTGCAGCTCATGACTGCAGAAAGCACCCCAGAAAAACCGCGTGGAGCAAGCGCGCTTACGCTCAGCCTTCAGGGAATCTTGGCTTGTATCCTGCTCGTTCTTGTTTGGGGAATGTGCATTGTGCAGCCGATCACCTTCGTTGTGTACATTCTTCCACTAGGTATTGCCGCTGTGTTCGCCACGGGGATGCTCTTTCGTATCTGGGTCGTCACTCGATCACGCCGCGCAGCACGCAATCCGAAGCGATACCTGCGTGGACTTCGCTGCTTTGTCATTCGTCAAGTTGAATCGAAAGTGTCGATGAGTGCGAACGCGATGGGTTGTGTTTGTGTCCTGCTTGCGGTGGCGATCTGCATGATCGTTGCAGGATTTGCTTTCAGTGTAGGGATGCGCGGCGGGGAAGTGAAGATCGAATCGGCTTTTGCGCTCGCGCCGATCGGCTACACCGGTATCTTCTATGGCATCACGTTCCTGGTGGCAGCGGCTGCGGTGCTTGCGCTTCAGCAGATGGCGGAAGGAGCTGACAGTATTCCTCGTTACCGCATCCTTTCAAAGCTTGGCTGTGAACCGGCGCTTATGCGACGCGCGGTTTGGCAGCAAACGGGCCTTTATTTCGGTGCGCCTCTGGTATTCGCGCTCGTGCATTGTATCTTCGGCTTGGCCTTGATCGGATTTCTGGCTTTCGTGCTGGGAAGCTCGTCGTTCGTGCTCATTTGCACGGCAACCATTTCGGGAACGATCGTGCTCTTGGCGCTCTACTACGTGATCACTTCACGCGTCTGCGAGAAGATGCTGCTTCCCCAAGTTGATCGAAGCGATCTGCAAAAGGAGCTCGTTCCAGCCGAGTGACTTCATGCACACAAGCGTGTAAGCGCTGTATAAGGAGCGAACGATGCTGAAGGCTCGCTCCTGGCGGTAGGGGCAAACTGCACAGCTGTCTTTATTCGGTGGTAGTCCGATCGTTCATCCTCTATAATGGTCTCATCAAACGACACTATGTCACTTAGAGGAGTGTTCGCATGAATTATCGGAAGCTTGGCAAGACAGGACTTATGGTCAGCGAGATCGGGTTTGGTCCTGAGTGGATGACGGGAACGCCGGAAGAAACGCGCGCCATCGCTGAGGTGCTGCGTGAAGCAGGCGTGAACTATCTGGACTGCTGGATGCCCGATCCTCATATTCGTGCGAACCTCGGCTATGCCATGAAGGGACACACGGATGAATGGATCGTCCAGGGGCACATTGGTGCCTGCTGGGTGGATGGTCAGTATCTCCGCAGCCGTGATGTGGCATTGGCGCAACCCGCCTTCGAAGATGAGCTTACGCTGCTCGGCGTCGATCATTTCGAGGTAGGCATGATGCACTATATCGATAGTGTGGATGAATTCCGCGCCTGCCTAGATGGTCCCTATTATGAGTATGTACAAGAGCTGTTGCGTGCGGGAACCATCCGCCATGTTGGTCTTTCGACTCACAACCCCGAAGTTGCCCTTGAAGCAGCGCGGAGGGAAGTGGTGGAGGTCATCATGTTCTCGATCAACCCTGCCTTCGATCTGATGCCTGCTTCTGAAGACGTGAACGATCTGTTCGGGGATTTCGAAGAAGCGGGCGAGCAAATGGAGCCTTTGCGTGCCGAACTCTATAGCTTGTGCGAAGAGAAAGAGATTGCGCTTACGGTGATGAAGCCGTATGCCGGTGGGCGTTTGCTCATGGATGAACAGTCACCGTTTGGTAGGGCGCTCACTCCTGTTCAGTGCATCCATTATTGTCTGACGCGTCCTGCGGTCGCTTCTGTTTTGGCGGGATACCAGAGCATTGAGGAGGCGCAAGCCGCACTCGCTTATGAGCAGGCAAGCGAAGAGGAGCGCGACTTTGCCCAGGTGATCGCTGATGCCCCTGCGCGCAAAGCATACTTCGGGCAGTGCACGTATTGCGGCCACTGCCAGCCTTGCGCGGTGGGCATCGATATCGCTACCGTGAACAAATTCGCTGATTTGGCTTCGATCCAGGATGCGGTACCGCAAAGCATTCGCGCGCACTATCTTGAGCTGGACAAGAATGCTTCCGATTGCATTGCCTGCGGGAATTGCGAACCTAATTGCCCCTTCGGCGTGAAGATCGTCGAACGCATGGAAGAGACCGAGCGCCTGTTCGCGTAAGGCGAGCTCACAGAACCGCGTATTCGTAATTCGGTGGTCTAAACTGATCAACGAATTTGCTCGGATGGAGAGTTGGAGCTTCAGAGTTTTTGAAATCGCGTTTATCGCGCGTCACAATGAGTTTTTTATCTGGAGGGAAGGGCAAATTCTTGAAAGAACGGAAGCAACGATAGCTGCGTGTCGCCTTATTTGAGAGAGCTTTCATCATAGGTGAGTCCGTATTCATGTTCTAATACGCCCAAAAACTCTTGGGCAGACATAGCTTTGATGGGTGATTTCTCAACCAACTCTTTGTCGCGTGTTATCAGATACTTTGCAGGAATATGCTTTGAAGCATGCGCGATCAAATAGTCTTCTATATCGCTCCAGTCGGACTCCAGTGCTCCACGAAGATCTGCTGCATAGGTGCCACACACCATGAAAATATCCAACGTTGCTAGAAGGGCATGCTTTACCTCTTCTGCTGGAGCATGCTTTCTTAAAACATAATAAGCATCAGCATACGACTGCGTGCTTGCCCATATCTGCAGGTCACCAAAAACAGCAGCGATGCATAGTTTCTTAATGTCGTTGACGTAAGGTCTCCTGACAGCAACAAGATCGATGAGCGCGTTAGTATCAAGCAATATCTTCATATTTATTCGCCCTTACTGCTTGCGCATATCGCTTGTCTGCTTTGATATCATCAGGAATATCAAGATCAAGCATGCAGTTCTTAAACATGTTTTTGATCAACTGTTTTTGGTCTTTCGACAGAGCTCGTTTCTTTTGTTTGTTTTTAGACGGGTGAGCTGTTGGCAAAGCATGCTCTTCAAGAACATATTCAAAAGCAGCATTCACAAGATCGCTCGTGGAAGCCCCAAGTGATGCTAATTGGATGCTCGCCTGCGAATAGAGAGCATCGGGAATTCGTGCAGAAATCATCTTGCTCATGGATGCCCTCCCAAATCTGTATGACGTATGACAATTATATCATATTTTGTATGCTAACTCTTTATACAAGACGCAAGACGTAAGACGTAAGACGTAGGCCCCCTTTTTGCGCGGAGCCAAAATTCCTGGGAGCATCGCTTGGTCTTGAGGATAACTAGGTCGGTGCCGCTACGAGGTAATGCTCGGGTCGTATTCCTTTAAAAGCTTCAGCAGCTCTTCTGCGTGGGAATGACGCTTTTTGGTAGCTGTTCCCACGATGGCGATGGAATCGTAGCTGCCATATTTCTTGAAGAAATCGGGGATCGCGTTATTTGCCTTAAGTTCTGCAGCGTATTTCTTGAAGTATTCTTCGTAGGGCATGCCCGCATCTAAATAAGCATCCAGCAGCGACTTTGTGGGGGAGTATTCGACATCGTGCACGTAATCGGCATGAGCGATCACGTGGGTGAAGTATTCGAGATCTTCTTGTTTGGTGAAGCCCGAAAGCTGATTCGTGTTCTTGAGGCGGATGTCGAGCACGAGCGTCGCCTTCCATCCGAGTATCTTGTTGAAGAATTCTTCTGCGGTTGTTTGATATGCGCTCAGTACGTTGATCTTCATAGTTACCCCTCCAGCCGTGCGTTTACCAGTTTCGCTCTCGCGATTCCAACACGCTTCAAGTCTAAAATACTGGCAAGCTTTAGTTCGGCGACGGCAGGTTTGCGTTACGGTCTTGATGATTGCGTGTTACGGAATGCTTCGTAAGAAAGAAGCTGGAGGGCGTTTTATTCTTATGGCGTAGCAAGGCGTTCTGCAGTGCGCTGAAAAGAGCCTACTGCCATCAGGGTTTCCTTATGTTCACAAATCATCGACCGATTGTTAGCGGCGTCTGAGCTGGCTATTGCTTGTTCTAGAATCAAGGCTGGTCAAGGCATTCAGCAATTCAAGGCATACAACAGCCTGTATAGATGGGTTCAGCATGAGGCAGATCAGAAGAACAAAGGGAAAGTCGACGCTTGGAAAAGACTCGATCGTGGTCGGGTTCTCGCTCTTCGCGATGTTTTTCGGTGCGGGCAATTTGATATTTCCCCCAACCTTAGGGCAGTTGAGCGGTGTCCTTTGGGCGTGGGGATTGGTCGGGTTTCTGCTCGTTGATGCTGTTCTTTCGTGTCTCGGCGTGTTTGTGGTAAGCCGCTTGGGCGGCCCGCGTGGGGCCTTCGACGGGACGCTCGGAAAGATCGGCGGCACGATCTTAACGACGGTGGCTATCTTGTGCCTTTGCGTTGTCTTCGCCATGCCGCGCACGGCTGCTACTACCTTCGAGCTATCGGTCGCGCCCTATCTTGGCGAAGACGCGAATTCATTCCTGGTTCCATTCTCTATCTTGTTCTTCGTGATCGTGTATCTGCTCACCTGCAGGAAGTCGCGGGTAGTTGATATCATCGGCAAGTTCTTCACGCCGACGTTGCTAGTCGGTGTGCTCGTGCTGATCGTGGCTGGGGTCGTTGCCCCTATAGGAGAGATTCAGCCACCTCAAACGGATTATGTATTTCAGGAGGGCATTCGCTCGGGCTATCAGACCATGGATGTTCTCGGGGTCGCAGCGTTTTCCATCATCATCCTGGATTCTGCCGTTGTGAAGGGCTACACCGATCCTGGTAGGAGTTCGGCGCTTCTTGCTCGCGCGAGCATCGGGGCGGTAGTGATGCTCGGGCTGGTCTATGGCGGCTTGACCTACCTCGGCGCAACGTCGGTATCGTTGGGAACGGGCATGTCACAAGTTGGGCTACTCGTTGCTATCGTTGAGAGCGTTTTGGGGGATGCAGGCAAGATCCTGTTGAGCGCGATCGTAGCGCTCGCATGCGTGACCACGGCTGTTGCGCTGGTAAGTTCGGCTGCGGATTTCTTCAGTCGGCTGTTCAAGAACAAGATCTCCTACCAGGCGCTTTTGATCATAGACTGCGTGATAGGAGCGCTGATCTGCGATATCGGCCTCGAGAACATCATTCGCTTTGCCGATCCGGTGCTGGGCGTGGTGTACCCACCCTTCATCACCGTGGTGGTGCTTCTGATCTTCAGGAAGCAGATCAAGCTGCGTGAAGTCTACCAAGGGGCTGCCATAGGTGCGCTTGTGGGCGGGATCGTGGTTGAGCTGGCCGTGACCAAGGTGGCTACTATCGTTCCGCTTGAACTGCTCCCGTTGTCTTCGATGGGCTTTGGCTGGATCGTGTTTGCTCTTATGGGCACCTTGGTCGGAATGGTGGTGGGCCTTACCAGGCGCAAAGCTTGAATTGACTTACAATGAGGTCAGCCAAGAATTCACTCCGCAAGGATCAATATGACGAACAATACGCCACCCGAACCGCCAAAACAACCTAAGCCTTCAGTTGTTGTATCGTCCTCGAAGGCCGAGCGGATCTTCCTGATGATTTCGTGTATCTGCATTATTGGTGGGGCTGTGCTCTTCATCTACAGCGAACAAGCCGTAGGAATCGGACAGGAAGGCGTGGTGAACAAATTCCTGGGGAGCCTTGGAATGGCAGTGGCGAGCATCGGCATGTTCATTGTCGGTTGCTTTTTCGTGAAGCGCATCGTGCTCGATCTCAAGTCTATGAGCTCAAGTGAGCGCTCAGAAACACGAAAGGCCTTCGTAAGGCAGCTTTCGATCGCAGCCCTTAACGTTCTTGTGTATGGCGCGCTGTTCATCCTGTTCTTGGGGAGTCTTACTGCGTTAGATGGCGCAAGCGTGGGAACGTACTTCGTTGTATTCGCGGTGTGGGCTGCTTGCATAGCATCATTCGTTCTTTACCGGCGGCATCGAAAGAAGCACAAGGTTTCCTATGAGCTTCTTAAACAACCTGCGATAACGGTATTTCTCTTTTTGTTTGCAGCTGTGATTCTCGCTGTGTTCATCAAGTCTGACGCTCCTGATTCCTTTCAGGATCTGATCGAGGGACCTGAAACAGCCGAGGTGCTTTTGGTCGAAGCTGATATCGATCATCCATCTGCTCGTTACCGTACGATTATGCAAGATCAGCATGTCCTTACATTCTGTACTGCTGACGAAGAGCGCATTGTGCTCGTTGTGCCAGAAAAAGATATTGCAGCGGCTAAAGTGATCAACGACTATGGGAACTTTGTGCACCTTACCTATTACCCGCGCACTCAAGTGTTCTGCGAAGCAACGCCTTGGGAAACTGGGGCGCAGGATATGGGCCCTGATCTGCTTGAGAAGTTGGTTGAAGAATACGATTTCGAGCTGTAAGAGGATTTGAACAGGAATAGCTAATGGGCGAACGGCGCAACCGAGAGCTGGAGGAAGCGTATCGCAACAGTCAACCTTTGTCTCGAGCGTGACCCGAACGCCTCGCTCTTGTGGAAGTAGCAAGACGTTCGGGTTGGCAGAAGACGCATCCTACTGATAGCGACGGTGGCGGGAGAGCGCGAGGATCACGCTCAGAAGAGCTACGACGATCACGCTCGTACCAGCAGCGCACACTGCTTTCAGGTGGATCGCAGGAATGCCCATCAAGATGCCGATGATGTAGGGGATGAGCCAGGCAAGCCAGACCACTGTGCTGAAGGTATGGAAGCGCTTTTGTGCCTGTTCGCTGCCGCGCAAATAGGTCCATGTTGCCCACGTTGCATGAATAAGCATCAAAACGATAGCTACTACGCCTGTGATGCCATGGACGCCCATACCACCAGCAGTTTGCGCGGCCATGGAGTTCATCATCAGCGTGCCTGTTGTGTCGCAGGCAAGTCCGATCCAAAAGAGCGTTACATATTTCCACGTGAGCGTGCCGCTGCGGCGCTCTCCAAAAACTCCCCAGGTATAGAACACGAGCGCGGCGCTGATCGCGATCGTTGAGAGAATAAGAAGCGGTGACATGATGACCTCATTTCTTTTCTTGGGACCGTCTCTTCGATAGAGGGCGATCTTTTGGTTGGTGTTCGAAAAATGAACATGATTCATTTATTGAACAGTGTTCATTTTAGAATCATTTTGTGAGGTGTCAAGATATTTGAACGAAGTTCATAATGTCGTTATACTGGTGTCAGGTTCCCGATCTAAGGACGCTTGAAATGGGCAAACGATCAGTTATCACCAGCGAAGAAATACTCGAGCAGGCCTATCAGCTTGCCTGCGAACAGGGGCTTCGGTCGCTCAGTATTCGTTCGATCGCTGCCGCATGCGATGTTTCGGTGGGGACGGTTTACAACTCGTATGCGAGCAAGACCGAACTGATCAACGATGTGGTGGGTATGTTCTGGCAGCGAGCCTTCGCAGAAACCATGAAGACGCTTGCTGCGAGCCAAAATGAAGCAGCTAACCGAGCAGCCAATGATGTTACGCGTGCGGGCGGGGATGATAGCGCTGCAAGTGAAAGCAGCGATTTCATCTCTTTTTGCGAGGCGCTTTCGCAAAGTCTCAAGAGCGCGCTCAAAGAATTCAGGAAAGAGTTCCTTTCCGATCTTTCTGCGCTTAGCGAAAGCGATCGTCTTTCGGCGCAGAAGCGAGAGCAGCAAAGCTTCATCCACGCGCGTGCAGGAATAAAGCAGGCGCTGCTCAGTGATCCAAGAATCAAGCAGAATCAGCTAACGGGTGCGCTGGCTCCAGATGCTCTTGCGGCGCTCGTTTGGGAGACCCTGATAGATTCCGCGCGCGATGACATGAGCTACGACAAGACCCTCTTCGAACTCCTTCGAGCTACCTTGTATTGAGTTGCTAACACTCTAAGCTCTTGCAAGAGATCAAGCAGGTCGTGCTTCTAGCCGAATCTCAGATCGGTCAGTAAGTTGCTGATAATCTGGGCCGAACCAAAGCGGCAGTTCTTCCTGGTGGACAATGAGTGGCATACGGTGATGGATGGGCGCCATGTCTGCGTTCGCATCGGTCGTTACCATAGAAAAGGTGCCTTCGCGCCAGATACAACCGATGAAGATGGTGTCCTGCCCTGGAACTCGGAATTCGTATTGGCGTTTGATGGGCTTTCCGGTTTTGGGCGAGGGATAGGTTTCTTCGCGATGCGTCTCGAAGAAAGCGGGGACGGGAAGGATGCAGCGTCGGTGTAGCATGGATTCTTGCCAGGTCGGTTTCGTGGCGCTTTCGATGCGTGTGTTGAATACAACGCCTAGCTTCCAGGATTCCTCGAATCCCCACGAAAGCTCCCGTACTCCTAGCGATCCTGGTGTGAAAGCGGAAGAGAGCGCGTAAGATGGCGCAGTCATCGAAGTTGATGATTGCGTAGCAGTATCAAAACTAGGCACGATGAGTGGCGCGACCGACTTCGGATAAGCTTCCGTCGTTCGAACCGGCCAGTCTGGGTTGGAGTTCAGCGGAGCTCCAACTTCGAGCTTCATCACGATGTCGAGCACTTCGTCGTAGGAAAATATGATGCATCTTTTACACATAGCCCTAATATTAGCTTTCATGATATATCAACGATAATTTGGTATTGATCACATGTTTATATGTCGATAGCTATTAATTAAAAAATGTCTAAAACTACAATATAGACTTTTGATTATGTAAACAAAAAACAAGCGTGTAAATGTCTTTTGTTTTTGCATTGGGAAGGAGCACTGCTTTAATATGGATTTTTGACACATCGTATATGCGCATATCCACTGCTTGATGAGTTGATATAGGAGCATCTTAATGCAGTTAAAAGATGATATTGATTTCAGGACTCTCGATGAGAGCAGGTGGGAAGAGCTCTGCTATCAGGTGCTTCATGCTCGTAATCCTTGTTTGGAAACAATTAATGGTTCTGGTGGAGATGAAGGAATCGACGCGTATATTGGCGATTTCGAAAACCCATCAACTATCTATCAATTTAAGTACTTTCGAAATGGATTCGGTAAATCGCAAAAGCGTCAAGTTGAACAATCTCTTAATCGTGCCTTGATGAATCGTAGCGGCTTTAAATGGGTGCTTATCTGTAATATTGATCCAACCGCTGACGCTCAGCGTTGGTTCGAGAGACTTAGAGCAAAGCATCCAGACACTGAAATTGAATTTGTTTTTGGATCAAAATTCAAAGGCTGGCTTATTAATTCACCAAGAGTTCGTAAGGAATATTTTCCTAATCAACAAGACACTTACGAAAGAATTCTCTCAAAGCCTGATTGTGACCCCTTAAACCAGATCGTCGCTAGTGCGCGCGCTTATAACGATATTGTGGTAGATGACTGCTTTCGTGCAACAATTACTACAGATGGCGAAACAGAGACTATTGTTCTTGAACCAAGGCCTAACATGGTTGGTTCGATTCCTTTGTTTAAGTTTCGATCTTTGACTCAGCTGGGTTCAGAAGCTCTTGAAATGTTTTGGCGTGAAGGAAGAGAATTTGAGCTCACTCCAAACGACATTGAGGTCGTTTCGCAGAGTAATCTTTTTAACAATATGGATAATTGTGAATCAATTTCTTTGCGCTCGATTCCTCAAGCTAAACCGTCGTATTTCCGTTTCTATTCAAGCGAAGTGCCTGAAAACTGTACAGTTCTTGTTGTAGAACTTAGGACAATTCGAGAAGGCGCAGAAACAGTTGTTCGATCGAACATTGATCAGGCAGGATCACCTGTAGTTTTTGAGTTCGAATTTACTAATGGCTCCCTCGACAATGCAGGAACTTGCCGTTTCAGACTGAACATGACTCTTCAACTCAAAGGAATTCGCGTTAAGGTGGCACATAAAGGGATTACTTTTTTTGAGCAGGTGCTAGAGTCGAGGTGTCTTGGCATAAGTGACGCTGATAGCGATTTTGATGATGCCAAATTCAGTCAGCTAGGTAATATTGACCAGGATATATTTAGTAAAAGCTTGAAGCAAGTTTTGGACCGAATAAACATGGTTTGCGATTTTTTTGACTGCAATCCAGTAATTAACGATAGCTTTGACGATCCTAATTTCATTGGCTCCATATTAAAGTTTAGCGATTTGCTCTTTTTAGCTAATAAAGAAATAGCAGGCTCTTTGACTTTTACGCTGGAAAACTGTGAGGAAGCAGTTCTTCAAAAAGCAAGCTTACATGAAGAGTCAGTGTTTGTAATTGATTCTAAATGGGATATAGATTTGTTTGGCGTTTATCATTCCGCTGTTATTCGGACTATTGTCAAAGGAAAATTATCATTCGAGAAAATCGAACAGAAATTTGAATGCACCCTTCAAGGAACAATCCAACAACTAATAGAACAAGCTGATAGCTTTAAGAAAACTGTCAACTATCCAGGCTGAATATGAGTGGCAGTTCCTTTTGGGAGATGATATGGGACTTGTGGTAGTGGATGAACGCTATATCTGCGTTTGCATCGGTTATCACTATGGAGAAAGTGTTTCCGCACTCCCAGCGATCCTGGTGCGAAAGCTGGTGCAGGCGCAGCGGTGTCAAACTCAGGCACGATGAGGGGAGCAATCGATTTTGGATAAGCTTCCGTCGTTCGAACCGACCAGTCTGGATTGAAGTTCAGCGGAGCTCCAACCTCGAGCTTCATCACGATGTCGAGCACTTCGTCGTAGGTAAATATGATGCATCTTTTACACATGGTTCAATAGTATCAGCGAATGTTCGCAAGTTGCACGTATAAGATATAGTTGATGTTCGCTAATGATTCTTTGATATGCATAAAGCGTCTCGATTTCTTTTGCGGTTTCGTCTTTGATCTTCTGCAAACGTGGCGTGTGTGAAAGCATGACAGAGCGATTGGAAGGGGATTACGTGAAGGGCTTTAGCCTTGATATACTGGATCGCTCTCATGCCGATCAGCAGCGTGAAGAGATTCCGAAGCAACTTCAAACGCCTGCGCCGTCGGACGCTTTTAGTGTCTATTTGCTCTTCAATCTTGAAGCCGCTTATGATTTCGGCCACGTGATATTGGCGCTGGGACCGATGGATGGCGCGCTTGAAACGTATTCGTTCTATCGGCAGGGTACTGCTATTAAAGCACAAGCGCTCATGGCCTGTCTTGAGTACCCTCTCACCTTCGCGCAGATTGAGGCTTCATCGGGTTGGATCGTGCATGGACAGCCTGGCAATTACTGGAACGAGCATGTGAACGCAGCTCTTGCGCTCTGGTGCACGAAAGAATCCTTCGATCAGATACGAGCATTTGCCGAAGCAAAGCGAGCAAATCCCGGTGTTTATGACCTCTTTTCATATAACTGCCTTACGTTCGTGATCGAAGCGCTTGCGCAGGGTGGTGTCTCTTTGGAAGTTGGAAGTGGCAAACGGTTGCGAACGTTCATTCCGCGCAATGCGTTTCGTCGCGTGAGCCAAGTGGCGGGGGCACATAAACTGGGAGCATGGAAATACTGGTTCCTCCTTGCTCAGCCGCCAAAAAACGGACTTCGAACAATCTCCGATACGCCTGGCAAGGATCGCCCTCTGAAATAGCTTTTTCGATACAGAAGCACTACGGGGCGTTTGTTGCTTTGTAGCCGAGCAGGTCAATCAGCTACTGAGCAATTCAATTGCTTCATTATATTTTCTCGCGCGAGCACGGTCCTTTTCTGAAACCTCAGGCAGCTGCGAAAGATCGCTGTTGTGAGCGAGATCTGCAAGCTTCACCTTGCGGGCTATCTTGTTGTTTTTTAAAGACTCAACATATTCCATATACGGAATGCCTTTTTTATGTGTGAGGAGCTTTATTGCCTCTAGAGCATCGCTTGGGATGCCTTCGGCAGCGAGCATTTCGATCGTCCAATCAGAATCCTCGACCACGTTGTGGAGGAGTGCTGCACACGTTTCGGATTCGGTTTCCATTTGCTCTGCGAGATGAAGCGGATGATTGACGTAATCGATGCCTGCTCGGTCGGTTTGTCCTCTGTGGGCGTCAAAGGCGATCTTCATCGCTTTCTTGGTTGCTGTGGTGTAGATCATCGGTTTCTCTAATGGCTAACAGGATTCGAATATTCTGGAAACATGGCTTCGTAACCTCCGTCAACTTCTAGGTCTTTGCAACCGAATGCTTCAATCAGGAAGCTTATCAATTTGTCAAACCCTTTAGGGAATGCGTTTGAACCACCACTTTCGTATCCATGTCCATTTTCTTGCAGAACCAAACTCCATTGAATTCCGTCAAGAACGGGCGCACTATAGCTTCCCCAATTTGTAGCACCAATCTCATGAAGAACATTTCGAAGCCCATCAAGTTGTTTTTCACTTACGAAAAAAATACTTCTTTTAGAATCAAAGCCACTTTGATCATAAGTTGCTACAGTGCAGTTCAAAAACTCTCTCACACTTAAACTCGAATACAGACCGGGCCATGTTCCGCAACTAAATCCAAAGAAAAACACGGGCTCAGTTTCCCCTACAGGAACCTTCCTGACACTGAAGGGAATGTTAATAGGTAGGCCGATCATCATGTTGTCATAAGCGGAAGAGTCGAGATACAAACCAAATTCAGGAGCGTGACGCTCTAAGGCTGTTACAATATCGAATTCGTCTGAAGTGGATAGACCTCGTTCATGAGCCTTTCCATCTTTTCCTATATATTGCAAGAAAGGCTTAATGGCTAGGTAAGGCGTAGTCTCTTCATCTTGAGGAAAGTCGCGAAGGGTATCAAGAGCGTTTCGTGAAGCCTCGTCTATCCAAGCGGGAAGTTCTCTTGTTTCATAATCGATCTCTTCGAGACGCCCTAGCAAATCATCTATACGTCCATATCGGATACTATTCATCAAAGCCCAACCGTTGTGTTTATGGTTATCAACCAGAGATGAAAGTATGGCGATCGCAACATCGGCTTTAAGTTCATCGGCATCCTCAAAATAAGGGTTATTTCCGATAGGCCCTATTTCTGCAGCGTTGAGGACTTCTTGATACTGATCATCAAAGAACCCGTAATCAACGAAAATTTTTGCGAACATATCTGCCTTTTCTTTTAAGGCTCTGTTCAGATAGTTTTTTGATTGCATTGATGGATCTATTTCTAGATTTAAACCAACGATCTTTTCGTAAGTCATACCATTTCCCTTTCGACCTAAGCAACGTAACTCAATCATATTGACTTACGGTTCTTTTCAAGAACTTAAGCAACTTATACTAAAGTGCGAGTGATTCAGCTTCACCCTTTGTCCTTTAGGGGATTCTTCAGCCAAAAATGCATCGGTCGATTACTTCTTTGCCACGAAGTTGCTCGATCCAGCTTTTGTAAATCGAATCATAGCCGTACATGGCTCCCGCCAGAGCGCCAGCAACACAGGCGGTCGTGTCTGTATCGTCGCCCAGATTGACTGCTGTAAGGACACAATCGGCATAAGAATCGGTTTTGAGAGCACACCATAGTGCGACACCAAGCGTATCTATGACGAATCCCGTTGACCTTACGTCGTCTCGTGACCAATCCTCGATCTCTCGAATGAAAGCAAAGCGAGGATCGTCTGGTATGTTTGCTGCTATGGCAGATTTGAGATCTTCGCCAGCGATCACGGCTCGGAGTATGCGAACGAAGGATACGCACGCCTCCGTAGAGAGGGGATGTGCGTGGGTAATGGCTGAAACCGCTCTTATCTCGTCATCCGTTGCATCCGTCCAGGCGAGCGGTGCTATCCTCATAAGGGAGCCATTGCCGTTGTCTCGCTCGTCGCTGCAGCCATGCCCCTGTATAAGAGCCTTGGTTGTTGTGTTGCCAATGCCAAATGCTTTTCCGTCCGGTGTGTATGCACCCTCACGAAACCACGCTAAGTATCGTTTCCTCATATCTTCCACGTCTACGCGACCGCACGTACGAATACTGTCGAGAGTTGCAAGCAGCATCGAAGTGTCGTCTGAAAACGTGCCCTTCGGCATCTGGAGCGCCTCTCCGCTCGTCATCCCCTTGCAAGTGAAGGTATCGCGCTTTTGGAATTCATAGGGTACACCGAGCGCATCGCCGATCGCTGCACCATAGACGATTCCCCTAAGAGCGCGCTTCTCCATGAGCTCTCTTGCTTCTTCGGCGAATCCGCTCTGACCAAACCTATGCTTGCACTCATTGCATTCGTATTTAGGATCATCGTCGCTAATGCAACATCCTCCAAGCACAACCTTTCCTTCGTCAAGACGCTCCTTGAGCTTTTCGGTGAATGCTGGCAGGCCCCACAATATTTCAGCTATGTTTGTGCTGCCGCAGTTTGGGCATTTGACAGGACTGGTTTCCATAATGAACCTCGCTTGCAATTTATTACTCTACGTCCTGGCTGTCCCAGTTTGAAAGCTTTTGTCTGAATCTGTCGGGGACTTCTATTGTTGGATAGTCTGCATCTTCATCAAATAGGGCTTCCAGAAGCTCTTTAGGGGACACACCAAGTTTGCTGGCTATGTTCTTGGCGTACTCGTCTGCTGTGATGAGAGCCGGAATGTGGAAGTGGAGAATCTTTCCGGTGTCGATCTTGACCGCCATAGGACCGCTGATATAGAGAACTTCAGGGGTGTCGAAGACCCAGCAGCCCAAGATTTCGGTTGCATGTGAAAGAGGGCCTATTTGCTCGTACACATTTTGGCAGGCATCGACGAAGCCTTCCGGATAAACATCATGTTTGTCCATTGTATCCTCCTAGATTCATCGCGCTAGAAGGATTTTATAATAACGTAGACCCATGGGGTGTCCCATAAATGCACACTCTCAAGAGCTTTTAAACAGGGTATGCGCGATCATTCAGCATTACGAATCCGATGTGAAAATTGCATAGTTTCCTTGAATAGGAAATACATTGTCAAAATGTGATGCTTTGACGTCTTATTAGATCTGACCCTGCTCGTCGTATTTCGCAAGGCAGCTTGCCATCGCCCTATAGAATCTTATGCAATTTTGGCAAATATTATTCCCACTCGACTGCAACTACTTGGAATCCTACCCAACGAAATTGACGGATTTGTTCTTTGTTCCTCAAATTGCTTCTGTCTGTTTCTTTGGCACGTACTCATCTCGTACTCATTCGGAAGGGGACGTAGGTTCCTTCCGCGACTCCAAGGTTTTAATCGCTTCGTCAAATTGTGTTTCATCAATTCGAATTGCCGAGAGGTATTCAGAGGCAGCATCTTGGATTACCTGAGTAAAGCTTTCACAATCAAATTGCTTATTTGTGCTCGTTGTTTTTATATCCTCAAGTACTAAATCGTCTTTAAGTTCGTTAATGGCCTTTATTAAGGAATCAATATTGGGAGAATCGCTCTCTAATGTAATGGATTTTGTTTTAGAAAGCTTTACTGTGACTGTGTTTTTGGCTTTATCCGCCATACTTCATCAACCTCCGTCTTACTGCTTCTACGCCGCCATCCAAAATGACGGAAGCCTCTTCAAGCATATTTCCGGATTCAAGAGCTCCATACTCATAACTAAAACTCCCATCCTGATTTTGCGTAGCCAAAATGATGTTCTCGGCGTCCGCATTGATAACTATGTTTGCATCATGTGTCACTACGATAACCTGGCGTTTGTTTTTGAGGGTAACAAACCAATCTTTGATTTGACCATAAATTGTCTGGTTGTCCACATTATCCTCAGGCTGATCGATCAACAGTGGAGAATTGGTGTCTCTATGCACGATATATTCCAACAGAATATTTGTTCTTGTACCAGGTGACATATTGACAATGTTTTCATACTCAGCCGCCTCATCTTTTCTAAACCATACAGAAGAGTCTTCTGTATAGGCAAGGTCAAAATCTTCAAGCGCATCTTCTAAATCTTGGGCACTTTTCCCCGACTTATAACACGCTGTTCCAAACCTAAAGGCATCAATATAATTTGCAAGATTAGATGTATCGCATCTCTTGTTGTTGCCTGTTTCGACTAGAAGGCAGTCATTAAAGCACTCGATTAAATACTCAAGTGGAGAAGTAATACTAAGTTCCTTTACAAATCGAAATGCCTCTTTGCGCTCGCCATCTGCCTTAGTGCTCTCCTCATGATGCAGTTCCATTTCTGATTCCATAGTTAAATATGCTTTGATTAAGTTTGTCCTTTTGATTGCATCGTGGGTTTTGCTAGAGAAGATCTTTGTGAACTCCTCTATAGCTTCCGATTTATCCCTGGCAACCTTGCTTAGTTCGGTTTTCTTTGCTGAATACTTATCCGAAAGAAGCCGGTGTAACAGAGCATCGTCCAAAAAAGCTTGTCGTTCTTTATAGGCAGCCTCAATTACTGATGTCTCAAATGCAAGGAACGAACTCTGCACATTTGCATTAGATTGCAGAAAATCCGGAATGTCTTTTTCGAACGATTTATCCAATTTGTCGATTAAGGCTTGATATGAGAGTTCCTCTTTCTTTCTCGTTGAGGTTTTGCTTGGTCCTTTGCCAATCTTTATTGAGAGTTTTTCATCATGGTCTTTTTTGTATCGACCAACAAAGTTGATTAGATTTTCGGGTTCTTCAATTAACTCTTCTTCAAGAAGTTCATTAAAACGGACGGAATTCTCACTTCTAATTGCTTCAGTATCGATGTCTTTAATTCCGTTAAATGCAGCAGAAAAATAACTTTGGAGCTGGTCATTAAAAGCTTCACCTTTATTTCGAAACAGCTCTGTCACATAGCTTTGATTGAAAAACTCAAAATTGAAAATATTATTGTCGATTTTCTGATTGGCTAAGCTGAAAACTTCTGGAGTACAGGACAGAATGAAGTCGATCCTATCTCTATCCTTAATTGAACTTTCGCTCCTCTTTTGGTTAAGCGCAATAGCAATCCTGTCAAGTAAGACAGATTTTCCGCTTCCTCTTCCCCCTATGATTGCGTTTAGTTTTGGAGACAGGCAAATCGTATCGCCCTCCAAAACAACATGACCAATATACTTTCCTCGATTTTGTTCATCTATTCCTTGTGGGTCTCTTGTTATGCGCCGAACTTCAGATCCCACCATCTTCAAACCAGTGAAGTTCGGCAAGGAGGCAAAGTATTGATGCGGAGCATCTAGATAGGCCTTTAGCTTCTTCAAGTTATTGGAATCGGAAAATGCAACAATAGATTCCTTCTCTTCAGCATTTATCTTTTTTAGGTACTCTACTGCGAATGCTACTTGAGAATAGCCACTGGTTTCCCATAGAACAAAGAACTGATCAATGTACTTCTCGATATTTGGATCATCTTCGCCATCAACAGCCCAGTCCCAGGTAATGGCCCTAGAATCTTGTTTCATTGCATGTGGGCTAATCGCAAATTCAACTTTTGTGTCGATGAGGCGATCCAATAATGTTGAAATGAGGATGGGATTTTTATCAGAAACCGAATGCTCTTGAATGATCGAATTGATTTTCTTACAGAAATCCCCAAACCCCTCGTCGTGAACCGAATAATTGAAGTAAACGACAAGGTGTTTGGAATCGCCGGTCTCTGTAAGCTTCATGTCAATTTCGATTCCGGGCAAAAGGGTAACGTTCGATCCTCTTGAGCTGAATTCGTTATAGACTTCTTCAGAAATGCTATTGTGATCAGTAAAAGAAATCATTTTAAGGGCAGGATAATCAGCAAATAAACTAAGAAGCTGGTCTATGTATTTTTCCGTAGATAGTTTTGCTAATTCTTTATCTGGCTTAGTGCATTTATTTGAGTGGATATGCAAATCCCATACCGCGCTTTGAAGGCAGATATTTTTCATACTTGATTCCTTCTATTTCCCCGTATATGAACTCTTACCATCGTCGGTCTTTACTCATGTGCCGTTGCTCCAAGTGCGCTTCCAATCCTCGTATTCCTCTTTGGTGACCTCGGAGCTATCGAGCTTTTCTCGCATTTCTTTCCAATCTCGAACGAACTCGGCGAAGAAGTCTGTTGCAGGGCCGTAGCCCTTCACAATAGCGGGAACTCCATCAATGTCACTCACGGTATAGCCAAACGTGTTCTCATTCTCCAACAGTGCATAGGCAAACTCTCTCCGATTCTTAAATGATGGCGCACTCAAGTATTCAGGTCTTACCCCTAGTGCCTTAGCGACCCTATTCAGAATCTCCGGTTTGGGATTGCGGTCCCCAAGTTCGTAGGCACGATAGGCAGACTCCGTTATGCGCGCCTTGTTTGCCACATCTTTTTGAGTGAGGTGCAATTCACCTCGAAGCGTCTTTAGCCTTTTTGCAAGACTGGGAACATCCTTTTTCATGGGGCCCTTCTCATGGCATAGGTCTCTGATATGTTTCTATGAATACAGACTATCATCTCACGGAATTGTGAGCAATTATACTTAAATTTATTGACATCACGAAAACGTGAGGTTATAGTTTCAACATTACGTTTTCGTGATGTTGTTAAGGTGTTGAAGGGAAAGAAATAGCAACAAAGCTTATGAAAGCAATTCAGGATTACAACAATAAACGAGCCAAAGGTGTATGCCTGCAAAACTAACTGATATTCTTCGAGCAGAACCATTTGCGGAAGGATATGAAGGATTGTGAAGCTGAAATGTCGATAATATTTGAGGACAAAGACAATTCGTTTAAATCTAATTGTACGGTTTACTTGATGGGCCCACGTACGCCTGATGATAGTCGTTTTAAAAATTATTGAACTTGCTATCAGATTAAAACAAATGAGGTAGTATAAAATGTTTCTCTCTGCTGGCATTTGCGAAAGAAAAGGAGGTTCCAATGAAAGCAGCATCTTTTTTTAGCGGCATTGGCGGAATCGACCTAGGTTTCGAGAGAGCTGGCGTAGAGATTGTTTTTCAGAGCGAAATCAACAAATTTGGGCGAAGCGTTCTTCAGCAACATTGGCCTGACGTTCTATTAAAAGGCGACATTAATCTGGTAGAACCGTCTGAAATACCTGAGGCAGATATTTACTTTGGTGGATTCCCTTGCCAAGATCTTTCTTTGGCGAACCAAGGGAAGAGAAAAGGATTGGCTGGTGAAAGAAGTGGACTCTTTTACAAATTCGCAGAACTCGTCGGAGCCAATAAACCTAAATGGATATTGCTCGAAAATGTTCCCGGATTACTCAATGCAAACAACGGAGAGGATTTCAGAACTCTCCTCTCCACACTGGATGAGTTCGGGTATGGCGTTTCGTGGAGAGTGTTGGACGCAAAATACTTTGGAACACCCCAACGACGTCGTCGTGTGTATATTATCGGAAGTCTTGGAAGCCTCCGCTCCGCTGAAGTACTTTTTGAACAAGGAGCAACTTCAATCACTGATAAATCGAGGCGAAGCCAGGACCATTCCTATGGATCCGATCTTGAAGGATCGCCTAAGCTCACAAATTACTACGCTATCCAACATGCAGGAATTGGAAGAAAGCCTTCAGCGGGACCGCAAGCAAAAGGATATAGAAACGATGGAGAAACATACACCTGCGATTCAAGAGGAAGTTCAGATGCTATTTGCCAGACGAATGCTCCCTTTGGAGTACGAGAGGCTGCAGGGTTTTCCGGACAATTGGACTCTGCTAGATGGAGAGCTTTAGGAAATGCAGTTTGCGTTCCTGTGATCGAATGGATTGCAAGCCGTATCGTTGAAGTTGATGCAAGGTATTCAGGTTCTAACTAAAACGGAACTATAGTTATTTCATTATCCAGGTTAATGAATTCTCCAGCAAAGGCATCGAGAGAAGGCTCTCCTTGATTAATGAGAGCCTGGACGAATGTTTGATAATTTGTATAAAGAATCCTAGAATCATCAATTTCAAGCGGAATAGGCCCGTCTTCTATTGGTGAGGAAGTATCCTCTTTTATCGCAATCAAAGCCAATGTCCAGTTGAAATCCCTTAAATTAGGTAGATTAGCTGATGAAAGCCGATCCATGAGATAATCATACAAGAGAGTGCCAACACAAAAGGCAATTCCTAGGCCTTTCCATGTCTTCATTGCAACATTTCCTTTGATAAGAAACTGTTCTTGTTGCCGTCTCCAAGCATTGGTCACTAGAGGAGAAGCGCTTGATAAATCCATGAGCATATAGTTCGTTGGACTGTCGCTCTCACGCCAGGCCTTGACTTTCGCTGTAAGCTTGCCAGTGTCCGATGTCTCTCCTCCCCCCTGCATTTCTAGTACCAGCCTATCAGGGCCAGAAGATGCTGAATGACCGGTACTTGTAGTCATAATGTAGTCAGCGTGGTAAGACTTGCCTTCTACGACGCTAAGAGAAACTTCTCGCTTTACACAGATATCTTCTGGATGAAGGGGAGTTGAAAACACCTTGTCAGAAATCATTGAAAGCATTTGTATCTGATGCTCACATAATGGATAATCTTTTTTTGTCGAGCATAACCTTTCGGAGCAAGAAATCCAAAGAACACCATCTGCATTTCTTACTGCGCAAACGGGTTCGTACCCCGATTTAAGCTTTTTACAACTGTTTCCGCCAGAGAATGGACATTTAGGGATATCGGTTTTACTTGCCCAAGCTACTTTACCAGCAGTATTAAATGGTATTTCAATAGGTAGGATTTGACTAGGCGCATCCGTCCTTTGACCAAAGTATTCAGCTACATATGCGCTCATTTATTTGTCCATTTCTGCTTATGAGATTTTCACTGAGCACATCACAAGTGCTTAACTTTCTTATCTCTTAATATGAAACTGTTATATGAATATGTGGTTATGTCATTTGCAATTAGTCAGAATAATACTACTTCATTATGGCAATCGGATGAACCACATGGGCATTAATCAGCTACTTACATATGTTTTTGCAGTTGGGAGTATATGGTTCATTTGATTTCGATACAATTGCCTTCTTGTGTGCTCATCGGATTGCCTTAAATGCATTTCCTTCAAACTCAACGTTTTAATACAACATAGAAACAAGATACATCATCTTTGCATCAGAAATAAAGAAAGAGCCTAGGTTTTGCTAGGCTCTGAACAGGTAAAAATACTAGTATAGGGACGTGTCTATTATTCCCACTCAATAGTTGCAGGGGGCTTGCTTGTGATGTCGTAGGCGACGCGGTTGATGCCGGGGACTTCGGCCACGATGCGGCTCGAGATGCGCGCGAGCACATCGTAGGGGAGCTTCGCCCAGTCAGCAGTCATCGCATCGCTCGATTCCACAGCACGCAGGATGATCGGATGCTGATACGTACGTTCATCACCCATAACGCCTACGCTGCGCACATCGGGCAACACGGCGAAATACTGCCACACGCTGCGCTCGACCTCAGGCCCGCCTGCACTCTCGCGCACGACTTCGCCATTGCGTTCTCCGCTACGCTCGAACAGCTGCTCGTTATAGGCATCCAGCTCCTCGCGCACGATCGCATCGGCATTCTTCAGAATCTCAAGCTTCTCTGGCGTCACTTCGCCAATGATGCGGATCGCAAGCCCGGGTCCGGGGAATGGCTGGCGATGCACTATGTGATCGGGCAGCCCCAGCGCCGAACCGAGCGCACGCACCTCGTCCTTGAAGAAGTGATCGAGCGGCTCGATCAGGTCAAAATGCACGCCATCGGGGAAGGGGATCAGGTTGTGGTGGCTCTTGATGGTGCTCGCCTTGCCACCGGTCTTGCGCGCACCGCTCTCGATGATGTCGGGATAGATCGTGCCCTGTGCCAGAAACTTCACGGGTTCACCGTCACCCGTAACTTCCTCGGCCACAGTGAAGAATTCCTTCCAGAACTGCTCGCCGATGATGCGACGCTTCGCCTCCGGGTCGGTCACGCCCGCCAGCAGCTGAGCATAGCGATCCTCGGCATGCACGTGGATGAAATCCACGTCGAACTGCTTGGTGAACACCTCTTCGACCTCTTCAGGCTCGTTCTTACGCAGAAGCCCATGGTTCACGAACACGCACACCAGCTGCTTGCCGATTGCCTTCGCGCACAGTGCCGCAACCACGCTCGAATCCACGCCGCCTGAAAGCCCAAGGATCACGCGGTCGCTGCCCACTTGCTCGCGAATGGCTGCAACAGAATCATCGATGATCGAGTCCATGGTCCAGTTCGGCTCCAGTCCCGCGATATTGAACAGAAAGTTCGCCAGCATCTCTTGGCCATAGGGCGTATGACGAACCTCAGGGTGGAACTGCGTGGCGTAGAGCTTGCGCTCAGGGCATTCCATGGAAGCCACGGGACACACGTCGGTTACGGCTGTTACCGTGAAGCCCTCGGGCACCTCGCTCACCGCATCGCGATGGCTCATCCATACGGTTTGCTCGTGCGGCGTCTCGCCATACAGCGCCGACGTGCCGCCGCAACCCGCACAATCCACGCCATCAACGCGGGTGAGGGGAGCGGGTCCGTATTCGCCCTTCTCGGTGTGGCTCACCGTACCGCCGAGCGTCTTCGCCATGATTTGCTGACCGTAGCAAAAGCCGAGCACGGGGATTCCCAGCTCGAAGATCTCGGGGTCGACCGAAGGTGCATCTTCGGCATACACGCTTGCCGGACCGCCCGACAAGATGATGGCACCAGGGTTCTTCTCACGCACCTCATCAGCGGAGATGTCGCACGGAACTATCTCGGAATACACGTTCAGGTCGCGCACGCGACGCGCGATGAGCTGGCCATATTGCGCGCCGAAATCGAGAACCAATACGGTTGAGAGCGGGGTGGAAGTGGCCATGCATGTCTCCTTCTGGGGTCTGCGGGTAAGCTTTGCGGGATAGCGCCTGCGAACTGCCGGCTTGCTGGCAGGGTTTCGCTCGCGCGCGATCCGCGGTCGTTTCAAAAACTAGGCTTTCATCTTACCCGAAACACCCTCGTCTGTCGCACGTTTCGCCGGGAAAATCGTGCGAAGCGAAGTGGTGTCGTGCGCGTTGCAGAACGAGGGCGCACAAACCGCTAAAGGGGAGCAGTAAAAAGGCTCAGGAGAGAACTCGTGCGCTCAGGTATCGCGCCATACTATGGGCCTAAGTGCGGTTGTGGCGCCCGCTAACCAATCAACCCCATGAACGCGACCAGCAGCGGGATGAACACGAACGACCCCACGGTGGTGATGATGGTAGCCTTCGCGGCCAGCTGCGCGTTGCCGTTGTACTGCGCAACGAACGTCGGGCACATCGATCCGGCGGGCATCGCGAACATGAGCATGAACACGGCAGCCAGGAGCGGCGAAACACCCAGCGCGGTGAAGCCCCAGTAGAAGAGCGCTGGCAAGAGCAGCTGGCGGATGATCATGTAGGGGTAGAGCCGCACCTCTTTCACCACGTTCTTCATGGGCGATCGCGCCACGATCACACCTACCACCAGCATGGCGATAGGCGCAGTGATCCCGCCCAAAAGCGAGAGCGAATCCTGCACGAGCTCGGGAACTTGCCAACCGGTGAAGAACAGCACGAGCGCCAGCACGCTTGCGATCATTGAAGGGTTCACGATCGAACGCCATGGGATCGACACCTTTGCATCCTCGCCGTATTCCGCGCGTAGCGGGTCGTCCTTAGCGAGCATCACGAACCCCACGCCATAGACGAACACCGCCAGCACCATCACGTAGATGCTCGCGTAGATGACCGACTCGCTGCCCAGGATCGCGCCCACCACGGGAAGCCCGAGAAAGCCCGTGTTGTTGCAGATCGTGACGAACTGGTACACCACGCGCTCGCGCTTTGGAACGCGCAATACCATCACCAAGAGCCAACCGACCAGTAGAAGCAAGAACCCTTGTGCGATCGCCATGGCGAACGTGATTCCGACGGTCTCGCCCGCATCGGCGGCCGAAAGTCCATGCACCGATGCGATCACCATGCAAGGCAGCGTGATGTTCAATAGTAGCTTCGTAAGCTTCTGGTTCGTGTATTCGTCAAGATAATCGAGCTTTGCGGCAAGGAATCCTACCGCGGCAACGATGATCAGTATCGCCATCTGGGAGAGTCCGTTCAGTGCGCTTTCCACCCGTGTCCTTTCTTGAGTTTCAACTTGCGCTACTTCAGTTTGCCATACTCCTCGTCGGAGACGGGCTCGAGCCATTCGTTCGAGCAATTCTCGCCTGGCACGGTGAACGCTAGGTGTGCGAACCAGCTGTCGGGCGCCGCGCCATGCCAATGCTTCACGCCGGTGGGGATGTTCACGACATCGCCCGGCAGCATCTCCTGCGCTGGCTGGCCCCACTCTTGATAGTAGCCGCGGCCACCCACGCAGATCAGCATCTGTCCACCACCCTTATCGGCGTTGTGCACGTGCCAGTTGTTGCGACACCCTGGCTCGAAGGTCACGTTCGCGGTTGGGACCTGCTCAGCCGTGAGAGGCGCAAGCCAGCTCTTGCCACTGAAATACTGCGCGTACGCATCGTTCGGCTCGCCCACAGGGAACATCAGCGTGGCGGCGAAGGCTGCAAGATCAGAATCGTCCGCGGGTTCTTCATCACCCCACACCTCTTTGGCCAGGCGAAATGCCGCCCACGCTTTCGGCCAGCCTGCATAGAAGGCTGCGTGGGTCAGGATCTCTGCGATCTCGCTGCGCGTGATTCCGTTCGCCTTTGCGCTCTGCAGATGAAATGCGAACGAAGAATCCGTGAGTCCTTGCGCCATGAGCGCCACCACAGTCACCAAGCTGCGATCACGCAGTGAAAGCTCTGCCGTGCGACTCCATACTTCGCCGAAGAGCACATCATCATTGAGTTCTGCGAACTTGGGCGCGAAATTGCCCAGGGCATCGCGTCCCGCTGTTTGTTTGACCATGGTTTCCTCCTGCCATCAGTGTTTGATCTAGTAGATATCGTCTTATTTGAACCTAGGTTCAAGTCAAGGTGCGCCCAAAAAAGATCACGATGCGTGGTAAGTAGCGAAGGGCAATGCAGCACACGTGATTCTTGCTGGTAATCACATGGTTTCCATGCTATCGTGCGCCTATTGAAGCGCGCAATCTTATGATAATGCTCACAACAAAGTATGTTAAATGCTGATATTTAATTCAATACTATGCGTTATCGTTATGATTTAGCGCATCCAACTCCGTGCAAACGTGCTCGATGAATGCGTTCACCGCTGCCGTCTGTGTTACATCATGCTTCCAAGCAAGAAGCGTAGAGCCTGTTAGCGCTGGCGAGAGATCGCGCGTGCAAAGCTGGTCGGTATTCCACAGCTGCGAAGAGCCCTCTACCCAAATAAGAACTCCAAGTCCTGCTTTCACCATGATCGAAGCCATGCCGCCCAAGCTCACATGGAAGTTCTTCTTGAGACTTTCGTAGGTGCTTCCGAACCACTGGGCCAGCTCATTTTGAACAGCGGGTCTGATCGGCAAGATGAGCGATCGGTCCTTTAGGTCTTCTGCGGTTATGACCTCGCATGCAGCAAGCGGATCATCCACCCGCATCGCTGCGACCCATTTCTCTGGTTCTGGCATACGCCGGTAATCGTAAGCTTTCTTTTCAACGGGCTCGATGAACAGTCCGAAGTCCAAGAGCCCTCTATCAAGGCGTTCAGCAACTTGATCAGCAACTCCCGCAAGCAGGTCGAACTTCACATGAGGGTAGCGCTGGTGAAACGAAGCGATCAGGCTCGCAAGGCGCTTCATAGAGGTGAACTCGCCGGTGCCGATCGATATGGTTCCCTCAAGTAGCTCATCCTTGGCTGCCAGCTCGTCTTCGGTGAGCGCCACCAACGACAAGATTTCGCGTGCCCGCCGCTCGAGCAGCAGCCCTTCGTCGGTCAGGGTCATATGCCTCTTCCCGCGAATGAATAGCTCGCAATCCAGCTCCTTTTCGAGCTGAACTAACTGCCTGCTGAGCGCTGGCTGCGTGATATGCAGCACCTCGGCTGCTCGTGTGATGGACCCTTCGCTTGCGATCGCGAGGAATGATTGTAGGAGCTTGATTTCCACAGACGCTCGATTCAAATTGGGGCCAAATCGGGGAAGGCGCGGCATGAACGCGCCTCTTTAGGATACCAGCTTGCACCAGCGCGCCATTGCTTTACAAAAGTTTTACTTGTCGCTCGTCTGAAAGCCCTCAGCGCCCTACAGGCTTTCTCGTAGAATAGTAAAGGTGCGTCCGCGAAGGTTGCGCACGCAGAGCGCACGGTTGGCATCCGCGCCAGGGTGTACCCTGCATCACGTCGCGCACCATCAGCCCGCGAACGCCCTACCTATATAAGTAAGCAAACGCACAAGGAAAGCAGCATGATCCTCGAAGCACTCAAAGCTCTCTTTATCGGCATCGTTGAAGGCATCACCGAATGGCTCCCCATCTCTTCGACGGGCCACATGATCCTGGTCGATGAATTCGTGAAGCTCGACGTGAGCGATCAATTCCTCGCGCTTTTCCTTGTGGTCATCCAGCTGGGCGCTATCATGGCGGTCATCCTGCTCTATTTCCACAAGCTCAATCCTTTCTCGCCGAAGAAAACGCACGCTGAAAAGCGCGGCACGTGGCGCCTTTGGGGCATGGTCGCGATTGGCTGCATCCCGGCGGCTATCGTTGGCTTGCTCCTTGATGATTGGGTGAACGAACACTTCTACAACGCCTACACGGTAGCCATCATGCTTGTTCTTTATGGCGTCGTCTTTATCGTCATGGAACGCCGCAACCGCAAGAAGGCGCTGCGCCTCATGGAGGTTGGTGCAACACCTGCGGGACGCGAGATGCTCGAAGCTCCCGTGCGCGGTCGTCATGCCCGTGTCGAGCGTGAACACACAGAGGTCAGCGCCGAAGAAGCGCTCTTCAAGATCCGCAATGTAGACGATATCGATTGGAAGACGGCGCTCAAGATCGGCTGCTTCCAGGTGCTCGCTATCATTCCGGGCACGAGCCGCTCAGGCGCTACCATCATCGGTGGCATGCTCTGCGGCTGTTCGCGTACCGCTGCTGCTGAATACACGTTTTTCCTGGCTATTCCTATCATGTTCGGCTGGGGCGTGGTGAAGGCGGCGAAGTTCATGATGGAAGGCCTGGTCATGACTCAGATCGAGATCATGGTGCTGGTGGTGGGTATCATCAGCGCGTTCATCATGTCGGTCGTCGCGATCCGCTTCCTCATGGGATACATCAAGAAGAACGACTTCACCGCGTTCGGTGTCTACCGCATCATCGTCGGCATCATCGTGGTCGCGTTCTTCACCATTCAGGGTACCGGCTTCATCATGCAGTAAGCGCTTGACCAAACCGCGTAATAAGTACGCACCGTTTCTTACATTGCAGCATCCACGTGTATAAACAAGCTATAATCGAACCATGAGTCCAAACGAGCACAAACCCATCTCCGAAGCTGAGAAGATAGAGATGCGCGATCGCGTGAATGCGCGCATCGCTCATTGGTGCAGTTTTGCGGCGCTCGTTATCATCCTTATCGATTTCGCAGCGTTCGTCATCGGGCAAGACGATTGGTTCTGGACGGTCGCTGGCATCATGCTCTCGATCGCGCTTCTCGCTATCGCCATGCTCAATAATCCCATCGGATCCAATTCAAAAAAATAGCTACCGCGAACCATCTTTCGGGTGAGTTTGAACAGGCTAACCTTGCGGCGTTTGTTATGATGAATCAATCATGTCATTCATGGGCCGCTGCTTCGCGCTTCCTGCGTCGCGCGTGACCGTTCTCACGCCCCACGCGCACCTCGCGCACTCCGATCAGCGTCCATTCGGGAAGGGTAAACGATGTCACAACAAGATTCTTTTGCTCAGATCGAGCAACACCGCGAAGCGATCGATGCGATCGACAAGCAGCTCGTGGCTCTTTTGAACGAACGTGCTGGTCATTCGCTTGATATTCGCGCACTGAAACCTGAGGCCAAGATGGGTCTTTTCGACCCCAAGCGCGAAGAGGAGATCTTCACCAAGGTCTGCTCGTATAACGAAGGTCCGCTCTATAACGAGAATCTGCGCGAGATCTACACTGCCATCCTGAAGGTCATGAAAGAGGTTCCTAACCGTGATTAAGCCACTCACCAATCTTCCCAATTACGGTACTAAAACAGACGAGATCACCATCTACGCGGGCCCGTGCTCCGTGGAGTCCGAAGAACAGTTCTTTGAGGTCGCGGAATGCATCGCCGATCTGGGCCTTTCGTGGATCCGTGGTGGCGCATTCAAGCCGCGTACCAACCCGCACTCCTTCCAGGGCTTGGGTGAAGAAGGCCTCAAGATCATGAAGGCTGGTGGCGACAAGTATGGCCTCAAAACGCTCACGGAAGTCATGGACTCCGCTCACACTGAACTGGTGCATTCCTATGTCGATGGCTTGCAGGTGGGCGCGCGCAACATGCAGAATTTCTCGCTGCTGAAGAAGATCGGCGAAGTCACGAAAGACTCGCACAAGATGGTCCTTTTGAAGCGCGGCCTGGCGGGCACTATCTCCGAGTGGCTTTCCGCTACCGAATACATCACCATGAACGGCAACGATAATGTGGTGCTCTGCGAACGCGGTCTCCGCACGTTCGAGACCACCACGCGCTTCACGCTCGATATCTCGGCGGTGCCGGTCATCCATAAGCAGTCGCTCTTCCCGATCTGCATCGATGTTTCGCATCCCGCAGGCGTGCGCGACCTCGTGCCATCGCTTTCCTATGCTGCAGTGGCGGCAGGCGCCGACTCGATCATGATCGAAGTGCATCCGAATCCGTCCGAAGCCCTCTCCGACGGTCCTCAGCAGCTCACGCCGGCTCAATTCCGCGAACTGGTCGAGCAGCTGCGCGAGATCGCTGCAGTCTTCGGCAAGAAGATTGTGTAGAGATTTCGATCTGCCGATCGAAATCGTACTCGACGCTGCGAAAGCTTGGAGCATCCATCCTGGCCCCTTGTTTCGTTTAAGGATTTCGATCTGTCGATCGAAATCGTACTCGACACTGCGAAAGCCTGGAGCATCCATCCTGGCCCCTTGTTTCGAATACGGCGCGCACCGAAGTGCGCTTGATTCGAAGGCGGGGCCATTATGGACACCCCAAGCTTTCTCGCTGACTTACTACGCCAACCTGTAAGTATTCTTTGAAGTGCTGTGATATTTTGACCTTCTGTTTCGAACGTGGTGCATATCGAGCATACACTTGATTCGAAGACGAGATTATTAATAGCGCTTCAGGTTTTCTTTGAGCTCATTACGTCAACCGTTGCTATCTTGGAGAGACTATATGCCTATCGATCTTGAAACCTTGAATGAACCTCAGCGCGAAGCCGTGCTGTGCACGGAGGGGCCTCTTCTGGTGCTCGCGGGTGCCGGCAGCGGCAAGACCCGTGTGCTCACGCATCGCATCGCGCATCTGGTGGTCGATCTCGGCGTTGCTCCTTGGCAGATCATGGCGATCACCTTCACGAACAAGGCAGCCGCAGAAATGCGCGAGCGCTTGGGCCAGCTCATGGGCGGGTACGTGCGCGGCATGTGGGTCTCCACTTTTCATAGCATGTGCGTGCGCATCTTGCGTTCCGATTGCGAGCGCCTAGGCTTCGCACCAGGATTCACCATCTACGACGACTCCGACTCAAAGAGCCTCGTGAAGCGCATCATGGCCGAACTCAACATCGACCCAAAGCGCTACCCCGAGAGCATGGTGCGCAATCGTATCTCGAAGGCGAAGAACGAACTCGTAACGCCCGAGGTGTTCGAAGACCGCTACAAAGACCCTACGGCGCAGGTGGTCGGGCGCATCTACAAAGTGCTGCAAGAACGCTTGCGCGCCCTCAATGCGTTCGATTTCGACGATCTGCTCCTCTACACGTATCTCTTGCTCAAGAACCATAAAGAGGTGCTTGAGGTCTATCAAGATCGTTTCCGCTACCTATTGGTGGACGAGTATCAGGACACCAACCATGCTCAGTACGCGCTCACGCAGCTGCTCGCGGCTAAGCATCGCAACATCATGGTCGTGGGCGACGACGACCAGTCCATCTATTCTTGGCGCGGTGCCGACCTGTCGAACATCCTTGATTTCGAGAAGGATTATCCCGAAGCGCACGTGGTCAAGCTCGAGGAGAACTACCGCTCAACGGGTAACATCCTTGCGGCGGCGAACGCGGTCATCGAGAACAACTTGATGCGCAAGCGCAAGACCCTCTTCACCTCGCAAGGGGAGGGCGAGAAGATCATGGTGTTCACCGCTTCCGACGAACGCGACGAAGGCCGATGGATCGCGGCCGAGATCGAGCATCAGCATGGCAACGGCACTTCCTACAATCAGATGGCGGTCTTCTACCGCACGAATGCGCAAAGCCGTATGCTCGAAGATATGCTGCTGCGTGCGGGTGTGCCGTATCGCCTGGTAGGAGGCACGCGCTTCTTCGATCGCGCTGAGATCCGCGACGTGATGGCGTATTTGAACCTGGTCGTGAATCCCGCAAACGATGTTGCCGCACAGCGCGTTATCAACGTGCCGAAACGCGGCATCGGAAACACCACTATCGAGCACATCCGTACGGTAGCTGCGGGGAATCGTTGCACGTTCTTGCAGGCTGCCGAGCTCTGCATGCTCGATGAGGGCATTCGCCCGAACACGCGCAAGGCTATCGCTGAATTCGTGGGTATCATCCATGAGGCGCAGCGATACAGTGGCGATCTGCGTAAGGTCATCGAGATGATCGTCGACAAGGCAGGCATCATCGAGTTCTATCGCAACAATCCCAGCGAAGATTCGCAGAGTCGCATCGAGAACATTCAAGAATTCTTCGGTGTGGTCGATGAATACCGCGAGACCCATGAAGACGCCGACGCGCTTTTCGAGGCTCCGAAGGTAGGCGAGGACCAGAGCGCCGAAACGCCTCCCGTGCGCGTTTTCGAAGCTGATTCGCTTTCTGATTTCGTCGAATGGGTCACGCTCCGTACCGACATGGACACCATGGCCGAAGACGGCGCGGCAGTCACGCTCATGACCATCCATTCTGCCAAGGGCCTCGAATTCGATTGCGTGTTCGTGGCGGGCTTGGAGGAATCGATCTTCCCGCACAGCAACTCATCGTTCGACCCGCAAGGGCTCGAAGAAGAACGACGTTTGGCTTATGTCGCCATCACTCGTGCGCGCAAGCGTCTCTACCTCACGGCAGCGCTCACGCGTCGCATCTTCGGTCAGACGAACGCCAACCCGGTTTCTCGTTTCATCGGCGAGATACCCAACGAGCTGCGTAAATCGATCGGTGTCGGCTCTTCAGGCTTCTCAGGATCGGGCTGGGAGAAGCGTGGTAGTAGGCGCGGTATTGCGGGATCGGGTACCGAAGCGGGCGGCGGACGCGTGTTCGGTCAATCGAGCGCATCGAATGCCAAGCGTGATGCCTGCAGCGCTTCTGTGGGCAAGAAACCCGCTGCAGCCATGAGCTTTGCGGTCAACGACACGGTCGATCACAAGGTGTTCGGTCGCGGCAAGGTCGTGAAGGTCGATGGCGATACGCTCCACGTGAAGTTCGCGCGCAACAACCAAACGAAGAAGCTGCTCAAGGACTATGCGCCGATCGTCAAGATCTCCTAGGCTTCTCTGCCTGGTTCTCCGGCATATCTTCGCCTCCGTTTCTTCACGGCTTTCTTCACACCTTTCTTCATGCGTTCGCCCGCCCGCGCGCTTCAGCGAATCGTTGCGGTTTCTATGCATGTGCGTATGCGAAACGCGTTACAATAGCAACGCGAAACGAAGTTCGTCTCTTCTGCAGTGAAGCAGGCTCGAACGACCTCGTTTCTGGCATCAATCACTCGATCGATAAAGGAGCACCATGGCAATCCCGGTACTCATCGTAGGGCATAAGAATCCCGATAACGATTCCATCTCAGCTGCTGTTGGCTATGCCTACTTGAAGAACGAGCTCATGAAGCGCACGCTTGAGCAGAACCCTGAAGCAGAGGAATACGAATACATTCCTGCGCGTCTCGGTCCGCTGCCGCAGGAGAGCGAAGCGATCCTGAACGAGTATTCAGTCGCCGCGCCCGAGCTCATCAACCATGTTCACGCGCGCATCCAAGATGTCATGACCACCGATCCCATCGGTCTCTCGCTCGATTCAACGTTGCTTGACGCAGGCCGCTTGCTGCGTCGCCACAACAAGCGTGCGGTCATCGTCACCGACGAAGAAGGCAAGTACAAGGGGCTCGTTTCCTTGCGCATGGTGGCGAATCGCTACGTTTCCGCCATGGATCATTGCGACGGCGATGATTGCGCCAAAGACCTTGAGAACGCCGCGAACGATCTTGCGGCTTCGCTCTCGCAGCCCGTCTCCGAGCTCATCGAAGAGGATGTCGTCTTCCTGAACAAGGATGACCTTCTGAAGGACTCCGCGCCATCCATTCTCATGAGCGAGCTGCGCGAAGGCATCGTGCTCGACGATGAAGGCCACTGCATCGGCATCGTCACGCGTACCGACGTGGCAAAGCGCCCAAAGCGCAAGATCATCCTCGTCGACCATAACGAACGCAGCCAGGCTGCTAACGGCATCGACGAAGCTGAGGTCATCGAGATCATCGACCATCATCGTATCGGCGACGTTTCCACGGCGAACCCCATCCGCTTCATGAACATGCCGGTTGGCTCATCTGCTACTATCGTCGCGTTGCAGTTCATGGAGAACGCTGTCGAGATCCCGCGGAGCATCGCTGCGGTCCTGCTCTCTGCCATCATGACCGATACGGTCATCTTGAAATCGCCCACAGCAACTCAGATCGACGAAGAGGTCGCCGAAAAGCTCGCTGCTATTGTGGGCTCTCCGGTGAAGGATTTCGGCATGAAGGTGCTTTCTTACCGCGGGGGAGACGCCGATCTTCCGATCGAGAAGCTCGTTACGGCAGACTCGAAGGAATTCGTGGTGGGCGACGACACCATCCTCATCGCGCAACACGAAACGGTCACGCTCGATGTGGTCATGCAGCGTGAGGACGAGATCCGCAAGTTCCTCTCCGATCTGCGCGAGAAGAACGACTATGCCTATGTGCTGCTGCTCGTTACCGATATCTTCGAAGAGGGCAGCATGTTCATCGTCGAAGGCCTTCACGGGCATGTCGACCGCGTGTTCGGCATCGACTCATCTAAGAGCGTTTGGGTGCCCGGCATCCTTTCGCGCAAGAAGCAGGTCGCTGCTCCGCTGCTAGAGCTCTAAGCCCCAAGCGCACCATCCTTGCAAAAGAAAAGGCCAGCTTATTTGCTGGCCTTTTTATTTGACTGAATTCGGAAGGAACGACGCGCGTGCTCGTTCGTAACTTCAAACGTTAGTTCATATCCTCGAGTTTGCCGTGCTTCTCATAGCGGGTAAGACGCGAGATCTTGTTATCGTCGTCCACGAACACGACATGCGGAGCATTGGCGGGATCTTTGAACTCCTCTGGCGTCATCTGGCAGTAGTTCATGATGATCACCTTATCGCCCACATTCACCAAGTGCGCTGCTGCGCCATTCAAGCAGATGACTCCACTGCCTGGCTCTCCTGCGATCACATAGGTTTCAAGGCGATTGCCGTTATTGCAATCGGAAATGGTAACGAGCTCGTATTCCATGATGCCTGCGGCTTCCATGAGATCGGAGTCGATGGTGATCGATCCGACGTAATCGAGCTCAGCCTGAGTTACGGTTGCGCGATGGATCTTGCCCTTCAATACATTGAGCAACATGCTGGTGATACCTTTCTTTCAATTCCTATTCGAAATCGTAGAGGTAATTATCAATAAGGCGCGTCGAGCCGATGTACACTGCAATTGCGACCAAGCCGCGCTCGGGTAATGTCTCGACGGGCTGCATATTACCAAGATTAACCACTTCTACATAGTCAATTCTGGCAAGCGGCTCTTCTTCGATCGTCTCGGTAACTGCTTGGGCGACACGAGCGGAATTTCGTTCACCGCCCTCGATCATCTCCTTCGCTTTGAAGATGGCGCGTGAAAGGCAAAGTGCTGCTGCGCGCTCCTCGGCGGAAAGGTAGGTGTTACGGCTGCTCTTCGCCAGACCGTCTTCTTCACGCACGATCGGGCAGCCGACCACTTCGAGGTTCATGTTCAGATCGGAGACCATGCGCATGATGATGGCGAGCTGCTGGGCATCCTTCTGGCCGAAGAACGCCTTATCGGGTTGCACGATGTTGAAGAGCTTGTTCACAACGGTGCATACGCCGCGGAAATGCCCAGGACGACTTGCACCACAGAGCGTGTCGGTGAGCGTCTCCATGACCACGTAGGTGTTGTAGTTCTCTGGATACATCTCCTCAACGCTGGGATGGAAGACCACATCCACGCCCTTCGATTCAGCGATGCCCGCATCGCGTTCAAGATCGCGCGGATAGTTGTCGTAGTCTTCATCGGGACCGAATTGAAGCGGGTTCACGAACACACTCGTGACCACGCGGTCACAAGCGCTGCGCGCAGCTTCCATGAGCGACATATGGCCTTCGTGGAGTGCGCCCATGGTAGGGGTGAGGCCGATCGTGAGGCCTTCAGCTTTCCATGCTGCAACACGTGCTTTCATCTCGGCAACAGTGGTGATGATTTCCATGGTTTTCCTGTCTTTCAGAACTTGGATGAATCTAATAGAACGGATCGAATAACGAATCTATTAATACAGTTTATCGAGCACTTCTTCGCCCACATCTTTGAAGCAATGCTCAGCGGCGGGGAAGGTGTTCGCCTTCACTTCGGCATCATAATCTTTGAATGCCTGGGTCATCTGCTCGCCGATGTTGGCGAAGTTTTTCACGAACTTGGGCTTGAAATCGGAGAACAGCGCGAGCATGTCCTGATAGACCAGAACTTGGCCATCGCAGCCAGGTCCTGCACCGATGCCGATGGTGGGAATGGAGATGGTCTCGGAGATCTTGCGCGCCAAGTCGGCCGGGATGCATTCGAGCACCACCGCGAACGCGCCAGCCTCTTCGATGCGCTTGGCATCTTCTAGGATCTCGCGAGCTGCTTCAGCCGATTTGCCTTGCACCTTGTGGCCGCCAAATGCGTTGATCGACTGCGGCGTAAGGCCCAGATGCGCGCAGACCGGAATGCCCGCATCCACGATGGCGCGGATCTGCTCGCAGACTGCAGCGCCGCCTTCGAGCTTCACGGCATTCGCGCGACCCTCCTTCATAAGGCGCCCCGCGTTCGTTACCGCATCATAGACAGAAGCCTGATAGGACATGAAAGGCATGTCCGCGATCACGAGCGCATTCTTCGCACCGCGCGCCACGGGAGCCGTATGGTGGATCATGTCCTCCATGGTCACTGAAAGCGTATCTTCGTAGCCCAAGATGACGTTTCCGAGCGAATCGCCGATGAGTAGCGAGTTCACCCCTGCCTCATCCATGAGCTTTGCCGTTGAATAGTCGTAACAGGTGAGCATCGAGATCTTCTCGCCCTTTTGTTTCATCTCCTGAAACGTTGCGACCGTGTTCTTCATACCGACCGTTCCCCTTCGAACGAACCTTGACCTGCCTGCTATAAAAAAATGCACGTATGTTCGGGTGGATACTACGTGCATTTACAGCCTCTTTTATCCTCAGTAGAGGAATTGCGCCCATTGTAACAGGGTTTGCCCCCTTAAAGGCGATGTTTTTTGCATAATAGGGCGAAAAACGTATAGGAAGTAACTACCGATAGAAGCGCTCGTGCATGAGGGGCAGGTCGCCCGTGTTTTCCGTGCTGCCGTCCACCACCGCAAAACGACCGCTAAGGTATGGATACGCCCGGATGCGTGGCGTTTGACACCCCTATAGCGCAGTGATAGAGTTCATCTTCGCGTCTCGTATGAGTCGCTTTGTTTTTGCGTGCGTAACTGCAGAACGCACACAAAACGAACGTTGGCATGAAGAGTAACGAAAAGGAGTTGAGTCTTGCCTACTATCAATCAGTTGGTCCGCAAGGGCCGCCAGAAGTCGGTGGAAAAGAAGAAGACCCCGGCACTCAAAGGTAACCCCCAGAAGCGTGGCGTTTGCACCCGTGTTTACACCACCACCCCCAAGAAGCCGAATTCAGCACTGCGTAAGGTCTGCCGTGTTCGCCTCGTGAATGGCATGGAAGTCACTGCTTACATTCCAGGCATCGGTCATAACCTCCAGGAGCACTCCATGGTGCTCATCCGTGGCGGTCGTGTTAAGGACCTTCCTGGTGTTCGTTATAAGGTTATCCGCGCTGCGCTCGACTGCGCTGCGGTCGATAATCGCGCTCAGGCTCGTAGCCGCTATGGCGCCAAGAAGCCTAAGAAATAAGCTTATCTTTATTTGTTCACCCAACCTTCATTAAGGTTATTCACTGAAAGGAAGTTATATGCCGCGTCGTGCAGCAGCAGTCCGCCGCGAAGTGCAGCCGGATGCAAAATATAACAACCGTTTGGTCACTCAGCTGATCAATAAGGTTCTCTTGGACGGCAAGAAGTCCGTCGCTGAAGGCATCGTCTATGGTGCTTTCGATATCGTTGCCGAGAAGACCGGTCAAGATCCGATCGCTGTCTTCAAGAAGGCAATGGAAAACATTCGCCCCACGCTCGAGACCAAGTCCAAGCGCGTTGGTGGTGCTAACTATCAGGTGCCGATCGAGGTCAACTCTCGTCGCTCCACCACGCTCGCTATCCGTTGGCTTGTGGATTTCTCGCGCAAGCGCAAGGAGAACACCATGGCTCAGCGTCTCGCGAACGAGATCATCGATGCTTCCGAGAACACCGGCGCAGCCGTGAAGAAGCGCGAAGATACCTACAAGATGGCAGAAGCAAACCGTGCATTCGCACACTATCGTTGGTAGGAGGGAGCGAACATGGCTAATTCAAGTCTCGAAACCACTCGTAACATCGGCATCATGGCCCACATCGATGCTGGTAAGACCACCACTACCGAACGTATCCTCTACTACACCGGCAAGACCCACAAGATCGGTGAGGTCCACGACGGTGCTGCCACCATGGACTGGATGGTTCAGGAGCAGGAGCGCGGCGTAACCATCACTGCTGCAGCTACCACGTGCTTCTGGGAGAAGGACGGTCAGGAGTACCGCTTCCAGATCATCGACACCCCGGGCCACGTTGACTTCACCGCAGAAGTCGAGCGCTCCCTGCGCGTTCTTGACGGTGCGGTTGCGGTCTTCGACGCGGTTGCTGGCGTTCAGCCTCAGTCCGAGACTGTATGGCGTCAGGCTTCTCGCTATGGCGTTCCGCGCATCGCTTACATCAACAAGTACGACCGTGTTGGCGCCGATTTCTTCCATGCGATCGACACCATGCACGATCGTCTTCATGCACCTGCTGTTGCTGCTCAGATCCCGATGGGCGCTGAGGACAACTTCTGGGGCGTCGTCGACCTCGTTACCATGACCGCATGGGACTTCAAGGCTGACGATAAGGGCATGACCTATCCTGAGCCAATGGATGCCATCCCCGATGAATTCATCCCGGTTGCTGAAGAGCGCCGCCAGATGCTGCTCGAAGCAGCGGCTGATTGCGACGACGACTTGATGGAAAAGGTCCTCATGGAAGAGGAAGTTTCTGTCGAGGAGCTCAAGGCAGCTATCCGCAAGGGTACCATCGAGTGCAAGATCCACCCGGTCTTCGTTGGTTCTTCCTACAAGAACAAGGGTGTTCAGGAGCTGCTCGACGCGGTTGTCGACTACATGCCTTCTCCGCTCGATGTTCCGCCGATCAAGGGTATCAACCCTGAGACCGACGAAGAAGAAGAGCGCCCTGCAGATCCTAAGGGTCCCTTCGCATCGCTCGCATTCAAGATCATGACCGACCCGTTCGTTGGTAAGCTCACCTATCTGCGCGTCTATTCTGGTTCGCTCGATTCTGGTTCCTATGTGCTCAACGCATGCAAGGACAAGAAAGAGCGTATCGGTCGTCTGCTCCAGATGCACTCCAACAACCGCGTTGACATCGATTCCTGTACTGCAGGCGATATCGTTGCTGTTGTCGGCCTGAAGGATACCTCCACGGGCGACACGCTGTGTGACGAGAACGCACCGATCATCCTCGAGTCCATGGAATTCGCTGATCCGGTCATCGACATCGCGGTCGAGCCGAAGACCAAGGCTGAGCAGGACAAGATGTCCATCGCGCTCCAGAAGCTCGCTGAAGAAGACCCGACGTTCCGTGTTTCCACGAACCACGAGACCGGCCAGACTATCATCGCGGGCATGGGTGAGTTGCACCTCGAGATCATCGTTGACCGTCTGCTTCGCGAATTCAAGGTCGAAGCTAATGTCGGTAAGCCTCAGGTTGCTTATCGTGAGCGTCCGGGCAAAGAAGTCATGGGTGCTGAAGGCAAGTTCGTCCGCCAGTCTGGTGGTCGCGGTCAGTATGGCCATGCGGTCATCAACATGTATCCGCAGGAGCCGGGCAAGGGCTATGAATTCGAGAACAAGATCGTTGGCGGTGTTGTTCCCAAGGAATACATCCCTTCAGTCGATAAGGGCATCCAGGAGGCACTCAACTCTGGCGTTCTCGCGGGCTACCCGGTCGAAGATGTTCGCGTTGAACTCGTCGACGGTTCTTACCACGAGGTCGACTCCTCTGAAGCTGCCTTCAAGGTCGCTGGTTCTATGGCTATCAAAGACGCGCTCAAGAAGTCCAATCCGGTCATTCTCGAGCCCGTTATGAACGTTGAAGTCGAAACTCCTGAAGAGTACACCGGCTTCGTCATGGGCGATATCCCGTCCCGCCGTGGTCTCATCCAGGGTCAGGAGCAGCGTGGCGACGCGATCGTCATCACTGCGAAAGTTCCGCTGGGCAACATGTTCGGCTACGCAACCGACCTTCGTTCCGGTACTCAGGGTCGCGCGGTCTACACCATGCAGTTCGACTCGTATGAGCCGGTTCCCAAGAACGTTCAAGATGAAATTATCAGCAAAGCAGGTGGCAATGCGTAAGCCTTCTGGCTTACGTACGCACCCCATAATGGAGGTAAGTTAAGTGGCTAAAGAAAGTATTCGCATCCGCTTGAAGGGTTACGATCATGAGATCGTGGATCAGTCCACGCGTCTCATCGTCGATACCGCACAGAAGACGGGTGCCAAGGTTTCCGGTCCTATTCCGCTGCCGACCGAGCGCAATCTCTATTGCGTCATCAAAGGCCCGCACGTCAACAAGGACTCTCGTGAACAGTTCGAGATGCGCACGCATAAGCGCCTGATCGATATCCTCGATCCGACCCCTTCCACGGTCGATTCTCTCATGCGTCTCGATCTTCCTGCCGGCGTCGATATCGAGATCAAGCTGTAGGGAGTGATATTTGATGATTAATGCTATCTACGGAACCAAAGTCGGTATGACCCAGCTCTTCGACGAAGACGGCACGGTCATTCCTGTTACGGTCATCGAGGCAGCACCGAACACGGTCTGCCAGATCAAGACCACCGAAACCGATGGGTATGAAGCAGTTCAGCTTGGCTTCGGTACCATCAAGGAGAACAAGGTGAATAAGCCCATGGGCGGTCACTTCGCTAAGCATGGCGTTTCTCCTATGCGCCATCTGCGTGAGGTTCGCGTTGACTCTGCTTCCGAGCACGAGCTCGGCGAGAAGGTCACCGTTGCGAACTTCGCAGAGGTGAAGAAGGTCGACGTGACCGGCACTTCCAAGGGTAAAGGCTTCGCTGGTGTTATGCGTCGCTACAACTTTGGTGGCGGTCCTGGTGGACATGGTGCTCACTTCCATCGTGCTCCTGGTTCGATCGGTCAGTGCGCAAGCCCCTCGCGTGTGTTCAAGGGCGTTCGCCTTCCGGGCCACATGGGTTGCGATACCATCACCACCAAGAATCTTGAAGTTGTTCGTGTTGACGAAGATATGAACCTCATTTTGCTCAAGGGTTCCGTGCCCGGCGGCAAAAATGGTGTAGTTCGCATTCGTATGGCTTAAATACACTGCGAAGGAGTTTTTAGATTATGACTACTATTGATGTAAAAAACACGAGCGGCAAAAAAGCGGGTAGCGCTGAACTTGCTGCGAGCGTTTTTGAGATCGAACCGAACATGCATGCCATGCATGAGGTCGTTCGTTCACAGCGCGCAGCGCGCCGTGCAGGTACGCACAACACGCTCACGCGCGGTCAGGTTCGCGGTGGCGGTAAGAAGCCATGGCGTCAGAAGGGCACCGGTCGTGCTCGTCAGGGTACCATCCGTGCTCCTCAATGGGCAGGCGGTGGCACCGTCTTCGGTCCGCATCCTCGTTCCTATGCGTTCAAGGTGCCTTCGAAGGTCATCAAGCTGGCTATGCGCTCTGCGCTCTCTGCTAAGCTCGCTGACAATGAGTTCGTTGTGGTTGATTCCATCACGTTCGACAAGCCTTCTACGAAAGAAGCAGCTGCGATCCTCGCAAAGCTTGGTCTCGACGGCAAGCGCATCACGCTCATCCTTGAGGACGACAACATCAACGGATACCTCTCTTTCCGCAATATCCCTGGTGTTCGCGTGCTTGCAGCATCTGAGCTCAACACCTACGATTTCATCGACAATAAGGCACTCGTGGTAACGAGCGCTGTGCTTGATCGCATCGAGGAGGTGCTTGCATAATGAAGGATCCACGCGAAGTCATCATCCGCCCCATCATTACGGAACACTCCTACGACATGATGGATGAGAACGTCTATACGTTCGAGGTCGCAAAAGATGCCAACAAGGTCGAGATCGGTCAGGCTATCGAAGAGATCTTCAACGTAACGGTCGTTAAGGTGAACACACTTAACGTCAAGCCGAAGCCCAAGCGTGTGCGCTATCACGTTGGCCCGACCCGCACCTGGAAGAAGGCCATGGTCACGCTCGCTGAAGGCGACACGATCGAGATCTTCGCTCAGTAGAGCAGGCTTATCGGACATACCTTGTCCTTATGGGAGCTGGTTTACGCCAGCTCCTTTTTTATAACGAAGATGACAAACTACCCAGTCGTTCGACATCTTTTTTGCTTCGATCAGCGGAGAGAGTGAGGCAACGAGGTGACTCTTTGCCGACTAAATTCATTAGTAATAAAACCCGAGCAAAGCAGCGACGCACGAAAGAACCTGCAGAATGCAGGTTCTTGAGCAGGGAAGCGGGGAACCTCGTGTCTCGCGCTCGGTGCTGATCGAATTGATGATGAATGAAAAAAGGTGACGAACGAGGGTAATTCAAGGACCTCATGGGCGCTGTTGCTTACAGGTATATAATGAGCGGAAGATTGGCAGCTTCAAGGAGAGAGACATGCTACACGACATCGCGCCCGCAGCCTATAACAATGATATTTCCTTCAGGGCACCAGTGCTCGAAGACAAGATCATCATCTATCGCGGGAAGCAGGTGCTGGCCTTCGTTGAAGGAGGCACGATGCGCGCACCGCTCTTCGCTGATCTCTTCGATGAGAGCGAACTTGAGAGCATGCGTGCGATCTATCTGTTCGCGGTGGGCGAGGATGTCTATTTCATGGCGGAAGTTCCCGATGAAACGATCGATGCCGCGCTTGCGCGTCAACCGTATGATGCCTCTTCTGAAATGGACGGATGGGCCTTCCTCCCTTTGCAGAAGCTTATCGAGTACCATCCGAAACGGGAGCGCTTTGCGCTCATGGTAGGGCATGAGTACTGGAACTGGTACGAATCATCGCAGTACTGTGGACGCTGTGGTGCTAAGACCGAGCATGACCGCGTAGAGCGCATGATGCGCTGCCCTGCATGCGGTCTTATGATCTTCCCGAAGGTGTTCCCAGCGGTCATCGTTGCGATCACGCGCCCCGATGGCAAGGTGCTCGCAACGCGCTATAAAGGACGCCCGTATGCGAACTATGCGCTCGTTGCGGGTTATTGCGAGATGGGGGAGACCGTTGAGCAAACGGTCCATCGCGAAGTGATGGAAGAAGTGGGCTTGCGCGTGAAGAACTTGCGCTATTACAAAAGCCAGCCCTGGCCCGATTCAAGCTCGCTTCTCTTCGGCTTCTTCTGCGAACTTGAGGGCGATCCTGAGATTCGTCTCGATGAACATGAGCTTTCGTTTGCAGAGTGGCTCGACCGTGAAGAGCTTCTTACCGATAACGATCACTCTCTCACACGCGAGATGATGGGTGTGCTGCGCGAACATCGTGAGACCGATTTCTGCATCGTCGAGGCAACCGCACAAGCTTAGCCAAGAATGAATGCGCTTCGAAGGATCGACCGCACTGAAGCGAATGGGCTGCTAGAAGAACTTTCTTGCACGGGGAACGAACGTATCCTCGAGTGCATCTTCGCCGCCCACGATCTCGTTCAGTTCGGTGGTGATGGCATCCTGGCGCATGTGGTTGTAGAGCAAGTGCAGCTCGGAGAGGATGTCATCGGCGTTGTCGGTCGCGCTGCGCATGGCGATCTGGCGCGCGACCTGTTCACCTGCTGCTGAATTGATGAGCATGTAATAGAGATAGCCTGCCAGGTATTCAGGCAGAAGGCGCTCGAGAACATAGGCGCGATTCGGTTCGTAGTTGATGCGACCCATCAAGTTCTTCAGTCGCGGATCCTTCTCGCTGATGCCGCCGCTGAAACGCACATGGTGCGGATCGAACGCGGCCATATCGATCGGCATCAAACGCCATTCCACAGGAGTCTGCGAAAGAATCCCGTGATGGTGGTTGTAGAGCGCGAAAGCTTCGTCAAGTTCGTTCGCAAGGTAGTATTCGACCAGGTAATCCGCTATTGCATCGGCTTGTTCGATGGTGGGCGAGGCTGACTGATCGATGAACGACTGGATTGGCGTATAGCCTTTATGCTTGAAGAAGTTCACCGCAACCTTGCCGCAGAGGATCAAGCTCACCTGCTTGCCTTCTTGCTCGCAGGTTCGCACGCGTTTTTCAGCAAGGCGCAATACGTCGTTGTTGAAATGCCCGCACAGCCCACGATCGGAAGTGATGACGATGACGGCGCTATGCCGTATATCGTCGTGGGGCGTGGCAAGCGGAACAGGATCAGCATACTCTTCAGCCATGTTCGTGAGCATCTCGCGCATGACGCGCGCATAGGGTTCAGCGCGCGAGACGCGTCGTTGGGAACGATAGATCTTCGTTTTCGCGACCATCTCCATGGTGGAGGTGATCTTGCGTGTCGAGGCGACCGAAGAGATTCGACGAGATATGTCGTGCAGGTTTCCCATGCGTCCTTTCTGTGTTCCGTTGCTTCTTGCCTTAGCGTAGCAAAAAACGAGCGCGTTTTGCCTTCGTTGGATAAGTTGTAATTTGCCACCTGGTTTTGTTGTAGAGTAAATACGACAAACCCATACTTTATGGTGGAATTCTTTGAGCGCAAAGACAGGAGGAAGCATGATGTATACCTTGAAACCACGCTCAACGCCGCTTCCTTCTCAAGCAGAAACAGAGGCAGCCAAGCAGGGAAGTGAACAGCCTGCCACGCCTCAGTTTCGCGACATCACCGAGGATGATGATGGCTATCACCCTTATGCCGATGTTCCCGATACCCGCCCGCTCTTCGAACCCAACCCCTGGGATTAGATGACGAACGGCCGGGCAGTTTGTCATCTTTTTCGTGCCGTTCATCGTGCCGCTTACCCGTTTATAACGAACTGCGAAAATTATTCTTGAAACCACGCGGACACACCCGTATACTTTTCATTTGCGTCTGACTCTGTATGGATACACCCGGACGCGTGGAAACTCGGAATCGTCGGTTTCTTTCTCCCAAAAGAAGCCTTGGCGGTGATGGAGTCCACACAAGAGAAGAGGGTTGAGCAATTCGGCTCATGCCCGTAGAAAGGAAAAAAATGGGAGTTAAACAGTACAAGCCCACAAGCCCCGGCAGGCGCTTCCAGACTGTTTCCGATTTTGCTGACATCACCAGCACTACTCCGGAAAAGTCTCTTCTGCGTCCTCTGCCCAAGAAGGCTGGTCGTAACAACAACGGCCGTATCACCACCCGCCATCAGGGCGGCGGCGTGAAGCGCCGTTATCGCGTGATCGATTTCAAGCGCAACAAGGACGGCATCCCCGCTAAAGTTGCCACCATCGAATACGATCCGAATCGTTCTGCGCGCATCGCACTGCTCCACTATGCAGACGGTGAAAAGCGCTACATCCTTCATCCGCGCGGCCTGAATGTTGGTGAGACCATCATCTCTGGCACCGATGCGGACATCAAACCTGGCAACGCACTGCCGCTTTCCGCTATTCCCGTTGGTACGCTCGTCCATGCTGTTGAGCTCCAGCCGGGTCGCGGTGCTGCACTCGCTCGCAGCGCTGGCACCAGCATCCAGCTCATGGGTAAGGAAGGCGATTACGCTATTCTGCGCATGCCTTCTTCCGAAATGCGCCGCGTGCTCGTTACGTGCCGTGCAACCGTCGGCGAAGTCGGCAACGCTGAGCACAGCAACATCAAGATCGGTAAAGCTGGTCGTAATCGCTGGAAGGGCATCCGCCCGAGCGTTCGCGGTACGGTCATGAACCCGGTCGACCATCCGCATGGTGGTGGCGAGGGCAAGAACAAGTCCTCCGGTCGTCATCCGGTCACCCCGTGGGGCGTTCCCACCAAGGGCCATCGTACCCGCAATCCCAAGAAGGCTTCGAGCCGCTTGATTATCCGTCGTCGCAAGAAGTAGCGCTTTAGGTTTGAGGAGAAACATTGAGTAGAAGTTTGAAAAAAGGCCCCTTTGTTGAGCCGCGCCTGCTCGAACGCATCATTGCGATGAACGAATCAGGCGATAAGCATGTCATCAAGACTTGGTCTCGCTCATCGACCATCTTCCCAGAAATGGTCGGTCACACCATCGCTGTTCATGATGGTCGCAAGCATGTACCGGTCTACATTTCAGAATCTATGGTCGGTCATAAACTTGGAGAATTCGCTCCAACCCGCACCTTCCGCGGTCACGACAAATAAGAAAGGGTGAAACATGGAAGCTAGAGCAATAACTCGCTATGTGCGCGTTTCACCTCGTAAAGCACGCATCGTGCTCGATCAGATTCGCGGCAAGAACGTAGTGAAAGCACAGGAGACCCTGCGCTTCACCAATCGCGCGGTTGCAGAGATCATCGAGAAAACGCTTAACTCTGCGGTTGCTAATGCAGCGCAGAAGGGTCTCACCAACCCCGATCGTCTCGTGGTGAGTGCCTGCTACGCCGACGAAGGCCCCACCATGAAGCGCATTCGTCCGCGTGCTAAGGGTTCGGCATCCCGTATCCGCAAGCGCACCAGCCACATCACCATCATCGTATCTAACGGAGAGGAGGCATAGTATGGGTCAGAAAGTTAGCCCTACCGGCTTCCGTCTCGGTATTACGGAAGACTGGCGTAGCCGCTGGTATTCAGATAAAGACTATGCGAAAAACCTTGAGAACGACCTGGCTATCCGCAAGTTCCTGAACAAGCAGCTTGCCCATGCCGCTGTCTCACGCGTCGAGATCGAGCGTGCAGGCGACAAGATCAAGGTCATCATCACCACGTCACGTCCCGGTGTGGTGATCGGTAAGAAGGGTGCCGAAGTCGACGCTCTTCGCAAGAAGCTCAACGAGATCGCAAACGGCACCGTTTCGGTCGAGGTCGTTGAAGTGAAGCGCCCCGAACTCGATGCTGTGCTCATCGCTCAGTCTGTCGCAGAGCAGCTCGAGAATCGTGTCGCATTCCGTCGCGCAATGCGCAAGGCTGTCCAGTCCGCTATGAAGAGCGGCGCTAAGGGCATTCGTATCCAGTGCTCTGGTCGTCTCGGCGGTGCCGAGATGAGCCGTCGTGAGTGGTATCGTGAAGGCCGCGTGCCTCTGCATACCCTCCGCGCGAAGATCGACTATGGTTTCGCTACGGCTGCAACCACCATGGGTTCGATCGGCATCCAGGTTTGGGTCTACCACGGCGAAGTGCTCCCGGGTCAGAAGGCTCCGCAGCCCGCACTCGAAGGTTCCTCGCGTCCTAATCGCGGCCGTCGTCGCAACAACGACAGGGGTGATAAATAATGTTAGTACCAAAGCGTGTTAAGCACCGTAAGGTGCAGCGTGGTTCGATGAAGGGCAACGCCAAAGGTGGCACCAAGCTCAACTTCGGATCCTGGGGCATTCAGGCACTCGATCGTCATTGGATCACCAACCGTCAGATCGAAGCTGCTCGTATCGCAATGACCCGCCGCATGAATCGTACGGGTAATGTTTGGATCACGATCTTCCCCGACAAGCCCATCACCAAGAAGCCTGCTGAAACCCGCATGGGCAAGGGCAAGGGTAACCCAGAAGGTTGGGTAGCTGTTGTGAAGCCCGGTCGTATTATGTTCGAGATCGACGGCGTTGATGATGAAACCGCACGTGATGCACTCCGCCTTGCAATCAACAAATTGCCCATCAAGTGCAAGATCGTCAAGCGTGAAGAAGGGCAGGAATAAATGAAAGCAGTAGAGATCCGCGCACTTTCGGCTGACGATCTTCAGTCGAAGCTCAAAGAAGCGCGCGCAGAGCTTTTCAATCTGCGTTTCCAGATGGCAACCGGTCAGCTCGATAACACTGCCCGTGTCAAGGAAGTTAAGAAGGACATCGCTCGCATCCAAACCGAGATGCGCGCCCGTGAGATGAGCGCATAGCTCACGCGAACTGTTAGAAAGGTAGAGAATAATGGCTGAAGAACGCAATTCTCGTAAAGTTCGCCAGGGCGTGGTTGTAAGCGCATCTGGTGATAAGACCTGTGTTGTTGAAATCATGGAACGTAAGCCTCATCCGGTCTACGGCAAGATGGTGAACAGCACCAAGAAGCTCCACACGCATGACGAGAACAACGAAGCAGGCGTGGGAGACGTTGTAACCGTTATGGAGACCCGTCCTCTGTCGAAGCTGAAGCGTTGGCGTCTCCTCGAGATCGTAGAGAAGGCTAAGTAGTAACGCTTGTTACCGCTTAGCTATCATCGAAAGGGATAAGCACATGATTCAAATGCAGAGCATGCTTTCCGTTGCCGATAACTCCGGCGCACGTAAAGTGCAGTGCATCAAGGTCCTCGGTGGCTCTAAACGCCGTTACGCCGGTCTTGGTGATGTTATCGTTTGCAGCGTTAAAGAAGCAATGCCGAATGGCAACATCAAAAAAGGCGAAGTCGTCCGCTGTGTGGTCGTTCGCGTGAAGAAAGAAGTTCGTCGCAGCGACGGCAGCTATATCAAGTTCGACCAGAACGCTGCGGTGCTCATCGATGCCAATGGCGCACCGAGGGGCACGCGTATCTTCGGTCCGGTCGCACGTGAGCTTCGCGATAAGAAGTACATGAAGATCGTGTCTTTGGCACCGGAAACGCTGTAAGGGGGTTAAGGACATGAAGATGAACGTCAAAAAGGGCGATCGCGTACGCGTTCTCACTGGTAAAGATGCTGGTGCAGAAGGTGTCGTTCTGGAGGCCTACCCGCAGAAGCAGCGCGTTAAGGTCGAGAAGGTCAACGTGGTCAAGAAGCATCTCCGCCCCACGCAGGCTAATCCTTCGGGTGGCATTTCTGAGATGGAAGCACCGATCCACGTTTCCAACGTCGCGGTCATTTGCCCGGATTGCAAGAAGCCCACGCGCATCAACAACCGTCGTGAGAACGGTAAGAAGATTCGCGTTTGCAATAAGTGCGGCAAGGACATCGACTAGAAGTCCTGGATGCGCTCCTTCTGAACGCTTTCTTCGAACACTTCGTTGGACGAAGCCAACTCGGTTCGAAGACGCGCCTATAAGAAGCACCCCAGTACTTTTGTTCCGTTCCAGATATTTGGAACTTCCGCTTCTGAAGGTTTTGGAAGCGCTGCTCTTCCTGGATCTGCTGAAAAGGGAAGGGTTATGACCCTCAGGTAAACTTGAGGGACGCAGGGTCGGAAATCCTGCGTTTAATTCATCGAAGAAAGGTAAGCAAACTATGGCTACTCCTCGTTTGAAGGAAAAGTACAACAACGAAGTGCGCGACAAGCTCTACAAAGAGCTCGAGCTCACTAACGTCAATCAGGTTCCCCGTCTCGAGAAGATCGTCGTCAACATGGGTGTCGGCCGCGCGGCTGGCGATTCCAAGTTGCTCGATGGTGCTATCGCGGACCTGCGTGTCATCACCGGTCAGCAGCCGATGGTCACTCGTGCAAAGAAGTCCATCGCAGGTTTCCATCTGCGTGAAGGTCAGGCAATCGGTGCGAAGGTTACCCTTCGTGGCGATCGCATGTGGGAGTTCTTCGACCGTCTCATGTCCACCGCGCTTCCTCGTGTGCGTGACTTCCGCGGTTTGAACCCCAAGAGCTTCGATGGCCGTGGAAATTACACCATGGGTCTTAATGAGCAGCTGATCTTCCCGGAAATCGAGTACGATAAGGTCGATCATACGCGCGGTATGGACATCACGTTCGTTACCACGTCGGAGAACAACGAGGGTGCTAAAGCGCTTCTGGATGCGCTGGGCTTCCCTTTTAAGAAGAATGCCTAAACTCAAAACAAGAGTTGGTAATAAGAAAGAAGGATTTGAATGGCTAAGAAATCGATGATCGCCAAATCAAAGCGAGTACCGAAGTATTCGACTCGGCATCACAACCGCTGCAGCCGCTGTGGGCGTCCCCATGGCTACTATCGCAAGTTCGGTCTGTGCCGTATCTGTCTTCGCGAACTTGCTAACCGAGGCGAACTTCCCGGCGTGACCAAAGCTTCCTGGTAAGCATCAGTCAAGTTCGATCACGTGCTGAGTGTCGAGAGTCAAGGCGTGGTCACTAAGGGTGCCCGCGAACCGGCTTTTCGTCTCATCAAGAACAAAGGAGAAACAAAACAATGAGCATGAACGATCCTATTGCAGATATGCTTACGCGCGTGCGTAATGCGAACTCTGCAGGCAAGCTTACGGTTTCCATGCCGTCGAGCAAAAAGCTTGTCGAAATTGCCCGCATCATGCAAGAAGAGGGCTACATCACTGGCTACGAAGTGGAAAGCGCAAATCCGCGCGACATCCTTGAGATCACCCTCAAGTATGGCGAGAAGAAGGCGCGCACCATCCGTGGCATCAAGCGCATTTCCAAACCAGGTCTTCGAATCTACGCTGGCAAAGATGAGTTGCCGCGTGTTCTGGGCGGTTTGGGTACTGCGATCATTTCAACGAGCAAGGGCGTAATGGCCGACCGCGATGCACGCAAGAACGGCATCGGTGGCGAAGTCATCGCTTATATCTGGTAGGAAGGGAGGAATACTGTGTCACGTATCGGTAAAATGCCCGTCACTATTCCTGCCGGAGTAGAAGTTAAGGTCGATGGCCAGACTGTTACGGTCAAAGGCCCCAAGGGCGAACTCACCCGTACCTTCAACGACATGATGGATATCAAGGTCGAAGGTAATGAAGTAATCGTCGAGCGTCCGGACGATAGCCGCGAAGCAAAGAGCTTCCATGGTCTTACCCGTACGCTCATCAACAATATGGTTCAGGGCGTTTCTGAAGGTTATTCCAAGAAGCTCGAGCTGGTAGGCGTTGGCTATCGTGCAGCGCTCAAAGGCAAGGACCTCGAGATCCAGCTTGGTTTCTCGCATCCGGTCGTTGTCGAGGCTCCCGAGAACATCACCTTCGAAGTTCCCAGCCAGACCGAGATCATCGTTAACGGCATCAGCAAAGAGCAGGTTGGCCAGGTTGCTGCAGACATTCGCAAATGGCGTAAGCCCGAACCTTATAAGGGCAAGGGTATTCGCTATGAAGGCGAATATGTACGTCGCAAGCTTGGTAAAGCTGCTAAGTCTGAGTAAAGACGCACAAGCTAGGAAAGAAGGAATTTAAGCATGAAAAAGCTTCAAAAGAAACAAGCCGGCTTGCGTCGCCGCCACACCCGTGTCCGCGGCAAGATCTCCGGCACGGCAGAGCGTCCTCGTCTTTGCATCACCCGCTCTAACGCGAATATGTACGCTCAGGTTATCGACGATGTCACCGGCAAGACCATCTGCGCTCTTTCAACGCTCGGTCCCGATTTCAAGAAGACGGGAAAGACGGGCGCAACGGTCGAAGGTGCCGCAGAGCTCGGTAAGCTGATCGGTAAGAAAGCACAGAAGAAAGGCGTCACCGAAGTGGTCTTCGATCGCGGTGGCAACCTCTATCATGGTCGCATCCAGGCTGTTGCCGACGGTGCCCGTGAAGCAGGCCTGAAGTTCTAAGAGAGGGTAGAGGTAAATGGCTCGTAAACAAGAAAACAAGGCAGACGTTCCTGAGCTCGAAGAACGTGTTGTCTATATCAATCGTGTATCCAAGGTAGTCAAGGGCGGTCGTCGCTTCGCTCTCACTGCACTGGTCGTCGTCGGCGATGGCAACGGTCGCGTTGGTGTTGGCATGGGCAAGTCTCAAGAAGTGCCTATCGCGATCCGCAAGGGCATCGACGATGCGAAGAAGAATATGTTCACTGTTCCGCTTACGCCGGAAAAGACGCTTCCGCACGAGATCCTCGGCATCTATGGCGCTGGCAAGGTGCTCCTGAAGCCGGCTGCTCCTGGTACTGGTGTTATCGCTGGTGGCCCGGTTCGTGCAGTCCTCGAGCTTGCGGGTGTCACTGATGTCCTTACCAAGTCCCTTGGTACCGACAACGCTATGAACATCGTCAAGGCGGTCGCCGCTGGTCTTCAGGAAATGCAAGATCCTGAAGAGGTTGCCAAGCGTCGTGGCATGTCCGTTGCAGATCTCTATGGTTGGAAGGAGAAGAACTAATGGCTAACGCTAAAAAGACTCTCCGCATCACGCAGGTCAAATCTGCGATCGGCAAGAAGTACGATCAGGAGAGAACGCTCAAGGCGCTCGGTCTCGGTAAGATCGGCCGCAGCGTCGATCAGGTCGACAATCCGTGCGTACGCGGCATGATCTTCAAGGTCAAGCATCTCGTCGAAGTCGAAGAGACCAAAGCAAAATAACAACTGATGGTCGGTGTGCAAAAGCGCTCCGACCTTTCAGCATTTTTAAGTCTGCCGACTAGCGAGCTGTCGGCCTCTGTGAGAACAGAGATAGCGAAACAAAAAGGAGAAACAAACACATGGAACTCAAAGATCTGAAGCCAGCTGAAGGCTCAAAGCGCAATCGTAAGCGCGTCGGCCGTGGTCCCGCATCCGGCAATGGTAAGACCGCTGGTCGCGGTATGAATGGCCAGAAGTCTCGTGCTGGTGGCGGCAAAGGTGCCGGCTTCGAAGGTGGTCAGACTCCTCTTGCACGTCGTCTTCCGAAACTTCCCGGTTTCCGCAACTTCAATCGCGTTGAATATGTTCCGGTGAACGTTTCCCGTCTTGATGCGAAGTTCAACGCTGGCGATCTTGTCGATGCTGATACGCTCTATGCTGCAGGTATCATCAAGAACACTACCGATCCCATCAAGGTTCTGGGTGATGGTGAGATCACGAAGGCACTTACCGTTCGTGTCGATAAGGTTTCTGCTTCTGCAAGAGCAAAGATCGAAGTAGTCGGAGGAAAGGTTGAGGCACCTTGCTAAATTCGCTGGTACAAGCGTTCAAGGTCCCCGAGCTGAGGAATAAGATCCTCTTCACGCTCGGTATTCTTGCGCTCTATCGACTTGGCGCCTACATTCCTGTTCCTGGCATTCCCTTCCATGCGTTCGCTGATGCCTTCTCTGAGCAGGGAGTCGGTATGGCGATGCTCGACCTCTTCACGGGCGGTGCATTGTCTAACTTCTCCGTGTTCGCACTCGGCATCATGCCCTACATCACCGCATCGATCATCATGCAGCTGATGCAGGGTGTTATCCCCGCAGTTGGGCGCTGGGCGCGTGAAGGCGAAACAGGAAGGCGCCGAATCACTCAGGTCACGCGTTATCTCACGCTTGGTCTTGGTCTTATCAATGCGGTCGGCTACCTGCTGCTGTTCAAGTCGGCATCGTACGGCATCGTATTCAGCCCTGAGGTGCCTGGCTTCTTGAGCGATTTCTTGGTCGTCTTCACGTTGGTTGTCGGCACGGCGATCATCATGTGGATGGGCGAGCTCATCACGCAGCGTGGTGTTGGTAATGGCATGTCGCTCATCATCTTCACCTCGATCGTCGTTTCGGTTCCTTCTGCGATCTTCTCGTCGATCAACCTTCAGTCCGATCTGGGTATGGGTATCGCGACCACCGTGTTCATCCTGCTCATCGTGCTCGTCAGTATCCCGGCGATCATCTTCGTCGAGCGTGCACAGCGCCGTATCCCGGTCAGCTATGCTAAGCGCGTTCAGGGACGCAGGATGATGGGCGGTCAGAGCTCATATCTTCCGCTGAAGATCAATGCTGCCGGCGTTATCCCGATCATCTTCGCAAGTTGTTTGATCTATTTCCCGGCGCAGATCGCAGCACTGTTCAACATCGACTGGCTCAACGTGGTCGCTAATGCTATCTCGGCAGGTCCGGTCAACTGGATCATGACCGCGCTGCTGATCGTGTTCTTCGCATACTTCTACACGTCTATCGTGTTCAATCCGAATGACACGGCAGAGAACCTCCAGAAGCAAGGCGGATTCATCCCCGGCATTCGCCCAGGTGCTAATACGGTGCAGTACATCAAGAATGTCTTGCGTCGCGTTACGCTGCCAGGCGCGATCTTCATCGCGATCATTGCAGTTGTGCCTTCGATCTTCTTCTACTTCACCAACAACACGCTCATTCAGGCGTTTGGTGGTACTTCGATCCTCATCATGATCGGAGTTGCGCTCGATACCATGAGCAAGATCGAATCGCAGTTGAAGATGTACAACTACGATGGCTTCTTCAAATAAACTGGCGTGATCTCCTAAGAGAGTTCATCACAGGTATAAACCCTTCTTCAGTCATTCTATGAAGCGCTGGAGAAGGGTGCTTTTATAAAGGGTTTGGGGATAAAACGATTGAAAGGATTAGATAATGAATATCGTTTTGTTAGGCGCTCCTGGTGCTGGTAAAGGTACGCAGGCCGCCAAGCTCGTGGAAAAGTATGGTTTTGCTCATATTTCCACTGGCGACATCCTCCGCGCAGCGGTGAAGAACCAAACACCGCTCGGAATCGAAGCAAAGAAATACATGGACGCAGGCGACCTCGTTCCTGATGAGCTCGTGATCGGCCTCGTGAAAGAGCGTTTGAAGGACGATGACACCAAAGCTGGTTTCATCCTCGATGGCTTCCCGCGCACCTCTGCTCAGGCAGTTGCGCTTTCAACCGAGCTTGCTGAACTCGAGCGCCCGCTTGATGCAGCGTTGCTCGTCGATGTCGATAAAGAAGTTATCATCGGCCGTTTGACCTCGCGTCGTGTTTGTCGCGACTGTGGCTACATCGGCACGGAAGCTGATAAGGTCTGCCCGAAGTGCGGCGGCGAAATGTATCAGCGCGACGATGATAATGAAGCTACGGTGCGCAATCGTCTTGATGTTTACGAGAGCTCCACAGCTCCACTCATCGACTATTATCGCGGTTGTGGCTTGCTCATCGAGATCAATGGCGATCAAGATCCTGAAGTTGTCTTTGCCGATGTCCAGAAGGCGCTCGACCTGTAAGCCTACGGTAAAGATATAAGGGTCACGTCCCTAAAAGTAGAAGAGCCTTCGAAGCAGTGATCCATTCCGCACTCATGAGATCGGAATGGCCCCTCATCTGCTTCGAGGGCTTGTATTGTTATGAAGCAGTTTCTCTCTCAACATAACCAAACCAGGGATCGCTTGCAGGCGTTGCGCAGTGTGCTGACGTTCTGCTTCGGTATCGGCTATATCGCCAATGTCTTTCTCGCGCAGCCGCTCCTTGCGCTGATCAATACCATCATGCTCGTTTTCGCGGTGATCTTAAGCTTCATTGCCACGAAGGGATCGACGCGCATGATCGCTGCGATCCTCCTCTTCGTTGGTGCGTTCCTGCTCATTTACGCGCAAGCTCCGCTCGATGTTTGGGAGAAAGCGCTTTTGGAGAATGGCTATCTGCTAGCGATGTTCATCATGGTTCCGCTCATCAGCTTGCCGGTGCGCTACGGCGGTTACAACGAATCGCTTGAGGCTCTATTCGAGCGCTTTGGGAATAGCGAGAGCCGCTTCTATGGCCTGGTGAGCGTGATGACCGCGTTTCTCGGTGTGCTCGTGAGCATCGCTTCTGTGCCGCTCACCTGCGAAGTTGCCCGTTCGAGTCGCTTCGCTGGCAATGCTCGCGTGCTTGCGACCGCGCTTAGCCGCGGGTTCATCACCTGTCTTTTCTGGGCGCCCACCACCGCCACCATCGCGCTTTCGCTGCAGCTTACGGGCGCCGACTGGCTCTCGGTGTTGCCGTTCGGCCTGTTCTTCGCGATCGTGGCTGGCTTCATCGGCTGGATCATGACAACTCTCCGTGAGCGCTTCATCGTTGGGCGTTCCCGCGCGGAAGCTTCTTTAGCTGAGCGCAAGGGTGCTTCCATCGATACTGATCCCGATACCGACTCCTCTCGTTTGTCAGATCAAGGGAAGGGCGCTGGATTATCTCGGCCAGGCGCAGGCACGCTCGACCACAAGAAGATCGTCGAGTTGATCTTCTTCTCTGCGCTCTATATCGTCGCTGTCATGCTGGTCGGGCAGTGCCTCGGTATCTCGATCATCGTGGCGGTCGCCCTGATGTCGATCCTCATTCCGATTATCTGGATGGCGACTATCAAGCGCACGGTGCTGTTCAAACAAAAGGTGAAAGAGGAGTACGTTGCGGTCAAGCTGCCCAATGTGAAAGGCCAGTTGATCCTCTTCACGGCAGCTGGTGTGCTGGCTTCGGGAATCAGCTATTCGGGTGTCGGAGAGATGGCGGTGACGGCTCTGCTGCAGGTCACGAACGAAGGAGTGCTTGCGGTGACCATCCTCGTCATGGCGCTCGCGCTGGTCTGCTCAGCTTTTGGCGTACACCCACTTGTCTACACTACGGTTATCGGCGGTTCTCTGAGCGCTGCTCAGCTGGGAGTCAGCCCCGTATACTTGGCGCTGCTCCTTGCTATGGGTTGGGCACTCGGCAATGCGGTGTGCCCAACTTCGGCGAACACTATTGCGGTATCGCAGCTGGTCGAACGTTCGCCCTTCAAATTGGCCTTGAACTGGAATGTGTCCTACGTGTTGGTGAGCACGGTGATCCTGATTGCGTTGCTGTGGCTGGGACATTGTCTTGCGCTATGCTGATCTCTGAAGCGGCTCTTTCTTGCATTGATCACACCCATTGGTCAGGTGGTCGCGAAAAATCAGGCCAAATGAAGGCCAGCGCACTGAGCGCACCTAACAAAGCGCTCGCGCTTTTGTTTCTGCAGGGGTTCTTTTACAATGAATCTCAATGGATTTTGAATATCACATAAACCGTCATCGCGAGCAGGTCAGCAAAGGCCTGAAGCTTGCGCGCAATGTGCTCGTTATCGTGCTGATCTCGCTGTTTCTTGAAGTATTCCTTTTCAACATCAATCATTATCGCTCAAGCGGATACGAGACGATCTCGCTCGACGATGAGCTCACCTTCACCGAGACAAAGGGCGAATCGTATCGCATAACGGCGGCGAACCATCTTTTCGAGATCCACGATCTCAATAAAGAGGTCAAGAACATCCACATCGAATTCGACCAAGCGCAACCCGCTCAAGTGGTTCCGATACAGATCAACTTCACGGATTCGGCGCATGAGTCGTATTTCTACGACACCGAATTCACGGCGGGCATCCCGCTCGTAGACGTGAGCACGAACAACTGGCAAAGCCAGTACATCTATCTTGAGACAACTGGCTACGTCGATGACCTGCGCATCGATTTCGGCGACAGCGAAACGCTCTATCCGCTGGTGCTCAAGTCGCTCACGATCAACGCCCCTGAGCCGTTCTTCTTCAACAACTTGCGCTTCATGCTGGTGCTCGGCGTTCTCCTCCTTATCTATTGCTTCCGCCCGAAGTCTGCCATCTATCGCATATTCATCGTCAAACATGAACGCAAGGCGAAGGCGGGCATCATCGCTACGATGCTCGTGGAGATCGCGCTCGTTTCGAGCTTCATCCTCATGGGCTCGAACTTGGTGGGCGTGGCAACCTCAAGCTACAACTCAGGATCGTGGGACGGTAAATCGCCCGTCACGTTCTTCGAGGTGGGCGGCGACAACGCGCAGCAATATGCAGAGCTCGCGAAATCCATGACGCGGGGTGAGCTCTACTTGGAAGAAGAGCCGCCCGAATGGCTCGTCAAGATGGACAACCCCTACGATAAGAGCGCGCGCGACGAATTCCAGAAGGCTACCGGCGAAGAACCGCTCTTCGACGTGGCCTATTACGATGGCCACTACTACGTCTACTTCGGCGTGCTGCCCGTGCTCATCTTCTATCTGCCGTTCTATCTGGTAACGGGCGCGAACTTCCCGACCGCGATCGGGGTGCTCATATGCTGCATCCTCTTCATCGCTGGCTGTACGGCGCTGCTCCATCGCTTCGCGCGTTTCCACTTCAAACGGGTGAGCCTTGGCTTGTTCCTGCTCTTGCAGATCCCGCTCATCTTCTGCTCGGGCATGCTCTACCTCGCGAAGTTCCCCACGTTCTATTCGCTGCCCATCATCATGGCGCTAGCGCTCGTGGTGTGGGGCCTTTACTTCTGGATGCGCGGAAGAACGAGCAAGCGGGCAGGGAAGTGGTACTTGGTAGGCTCGCTGTGCATGGCGCTCGTGGTCGCGTGCCGCCCGCAGTTCCTTGTCTTCTCGCTTCTGGCCTTCCCGCTGTTCTGGCGCAAGTTCATCACTTCGCGCTATATCACTACACGAAAGGGTATGCGCGAGTTCGCTTGCCTGATCTTGCCTTACATGATCGTTGCGCTCGGTGTCATGGCGTACAATTACGCACGCTTCGGCTCTCCTACGAATTTCGGCGCGAACTATAACCTCACGCTCAACGACATGACGCAGCGCGGCACAGTGTTCGGACGCTTCTTCCCAGCGCTCTTCGCCTACTTCCTGCAAACCCCCTCCACCGATGCTACGTTCCCTTGGCTGCTACCTACGCCCTTCGATACCACCTATATCGGCCAGACGGTGAAAGAGGTCACGTTCGGCGGCATCTTCCTGTGCTTGCCAGTCTTGTGGGTGCTCTTCTTCTCGAAGCGCCTATTGAGCTTCCGCATTCGCCAGCACGAGACGCGAACCGTTGCGGGTGTGATCCTGCTCATGATCGTTGCTGGGTTCGTGGTCGCCTTGCTCGATGCGCAGATGGCGGGCATCCTGCAGCGCTACTATGCCGATTTCACGTTCCTGTTCCTGGCGGCGGTAGTGCTGCTGTGCTTCATAGCGAACGAAGCGATCGATCACCGTTCTGCCACCTATAAGGTTTGCCAGCACGTGCTCATGGCGCTGGTGGCGATCAGCCTCTTCTACTCCATGCTCATGTGCTTCGTTCCTGAAACTGGGTGGCTTTCTGAGGCCTACCCGTGGGCCTACCAGAACCTCGTTGAGATGGTCGTCTTCTGGAGCTAGTCTACGCGCGCCGCTTCGCCACCGAAGTGCGAACGTGCAGCAGGAAAGACCTTCCGCTCCCGTTCGTTCTTTTGTTCGTTTAGTGTCTGTTCAATGGATAGACCGTCAATTCATTTGCCTTGCACGCACGCTCACCCCTTTTACCGAATTGATGCGGTTATGCCAAGAACGAACCCTTCGGTCTGGGGGTTCGTTGCTACAATGAAAAAGCGCATTTTTAGCGCAGCCTAAGTTGAGAGGAGAGGTATGTCACAGCTGACCGAAATTCGCTGGCATGCACGCGCTGGTCAAGGCGCGGTAACGGCAGCGAAGCTCGTTGCAGATACGGCAATGTTGCAGGGCAACTTCATCCAGGCAATGCCTGAGTATGGTCCTGAGCGTACGGGTGCACCCCTGAAGGCTTACACCCGCGTGTCGAGCGAGCCCATTGAAGTCCACAACAACATCTTGAACCCGGACATCGTCATCGTCTTGGACGATACGTTGCTCGCTTCGACCAATGTAACGGAAGGTATGCCCGAAGACGGCATCATCATCTTCAACACCACCATGACCCCCGCAGAAGCGCGCGCTGCAGTGAACGCTCCTGCTTCCATGCGTGTTGCTACCGTCGATGCAACCGGCATCGCACTGGCAACCATCAAGAAGGACATGCCGAACACTCCTATCGTTGGCGCGCTCGCTAAGGTTGCTGGCTTGTTCCCGATCGACCTCGTGAAAGAGCGTCTCGTCATCACGTTCGGCAAGAAATTCAGCCAAGAGATGATCGACGCGAACCTCGAGTCCGCCGATCGCGCATATGAGGAGGTGCAGGAATAATGGCAGAGCAGATCTCTTACAGCGGCACCGCTGGATTCGACTACGATGGCTTCGATAACTGGAAGCTCTCTGATTATCCCGAAGGCTATGTCTGCCCGAACCCTGGCACTTCGGTCAACTGCTATACCGGTGGCTGGCGCTCCATGCGTCCGATCTGGGATAGCGAGGCTTGCACCAACTGCATGCTCTGCTGGGTCTACTGCCCAGATTCATCCATCGAAGTCAAAGATGGCGAAATGACCGGCATCGACCTGTTCCACTGCAAGGGCTGCGGCGTTTGCGTGAACGAATGCAAGTTCGATGCGCTCACGCTCATCTCTGAGGCAGAAGCTCAGGCTCAAGAGAAGGAAGGGGAGTAAACCATGGCTGAAAAGAAACCATTCTCCGCTACCGGCAATCAGATGGTCGCTGAGGCTATCCGCCAGGCAAAGCCAGATGTTATGGCAGCCTATCCTATTACTCCTCAGACCACCATCGTCGAAACGTACGATAAATTCGTAGCAGATGGCCGCGTTCACACTGAATATGTTCCGGTCGAATCTGAGCATTCAGCACTTTCTGCTTGCATCGGCGCTTCTGCTGCAGGTGCACGTGTTGCAACCGCAACCAGCTCTCAGGGTCTGGCCTACATGTGGGAGGAACTCCACATCGCTTCCGGTATGCGTTGCCCTATCGTCATGGCTAACGCGAACCGCGCCATCTCTGCTCCTATCAACATCCATGGCGATCATTCCGACGTTATGGGTGCTCGCGATGCAGGCTGGATCATGTTCTTCGCTGAGACCGCTCAGGAAGCATACGACAACACGGTAATCGCATTCCGCGTTGCTGAAGATCCTAACGTGCTGCTCCCGGTCATCACCTCGCTCGATGGCTTCGTTACCACCCACGCCATGGACGTGTGCGTGATGGAAGACGACGAAACGGTCGAGAAGTTCGTGGGTGAATACAAGCCGCTCTATCCGCTGCTCGACACCGAGCATCCGGTCGGTCATGGCATGTTCGCTACGCTCGGTCCTGATTACATGAAGATGAAGCGCATCGAACGCAATGTCATCACCAATTCGATCGACATCATCGAAAAGCATGGCAAGGAGTGGGCAGAGATCACGGGTCGTCCGTTCGATCTCGTTGATGCTTGGGGTTGCGAAGATGCAGACTACATCGTGGTTTGCTTGGGCTCCAATGCGGGTAACGTTCGCTTCGAGGCACGTAAGCTTCGCGAAGAGGGCAAGAAGGTCGGCGTTGTTCGTCCGCGCGTCTTCCGTCCGTTCCCCGAGAAGCAGATCGCAGAGGCATGCAAGAACGCAAAGGGCATCGCGGTCATCGACCGTAGCGATTCCTTCGGTTCGCCGTCTGCTCCGCTCGCACTTGAGGTGCGCAACGCACTCTATCGTGCAGGCTTGAACATTCCAGTTTCTGATTACATCGCAGGTCTTGGCGGTGCTGATATCACGCTCGACCAGATCAAGCAGGTTTATACCGAGCTTGAGCAGGGCGGCAACAGCTCGCTTACCTACCTGGGTGTCGAAGAATAAGAAAGGGGCACAAAATGGCTAATATCAAAGAATTATCTGCTCGCCCCGATGAGTTGGCTCCAGGTCATCGTCTTTGCGGCGGTTGCGGCGCATCTATGGCGGTTCGCCAGGTGCTCATGGGCTCTAACGATTACGACGTAGTATGCGCAAGCGCTACGGGTTGTTTGGAAGTTTCTACCACCATCTTCCCTGATAACGCATGGAACGTTCCGTTCATTCACAATGCGTTCGCGAATGCTGGCGCTACCATCTCTGGTGTCGAGGCTGCTTACAAGGGCCTCCAGCGTGCGGGCAAGATCCCGGCCGATCGCAAGATCAAGTTCGTTGCGTTCGGTGGCGACGGCGGCACGTACGACATCGGTCTTCAGTCTCTGTCCGGCGCGATGGAGCGCGGCCAGGATGTCGTGTATGTCTGCTACGACAATGGCGCGTACATGAACACTGGTATCCAGCGTTCGTCTGCAACGCCGAAGGGCGCATGGGCAACCACCTCTGAGGTTGGCAAGGTCGAGCAGGGCAAGACGCAGGTTCGCAAGGACCTCACCTCTATCATCGCTGCTCACGGTGTACCTTACGTTGCTCAGGCAACGGTTGGCAACTGGCGCGACCTGGTCAACAAGGCTGAGAAGGCTATTGCGGTTGACGGTCCGGCATTCCTGAACATCCTCGCTCCCTGCCCACGCGGTTGGCGTATCGGTTCGGGCGACACGGCTGAGATCTGCCGCTTGGCAGTGAACTCCAAGTTCTGGCCGCTGTTCGAGGTCGAGAACGGCGTTTGGAAGCTCACCCCAGTTCGCGAGAAGAACCTCATTCCGGTCACGGAATTCCTGAAGCCACAGGGTCGCTTCAAGCATCTCTTCAAGCCCGGCAACGAGCACATCCTCGAAGAGATCCAGAATGATGTTGATAACTACTGGAAGTATCTCGAGGGTCGCGTTGAGGGTTCGAAGGACCTCACCAGCCCGATCGAGTAAGTTTGGTTTTCAACCAGCGAATGATTCATTCGCACCATGCTCATGCATCAGAACGGCCCGCATCCCGCGGGCCGTTCTATATGTGTGTGCTAGGGTGCTAGGGATCGGGTAATTTGACACACTTCAGTGTGTCAAATTACCCGATCCCTAGCACCCTATGCCTTTTATGCTCTGATTGGCAAGGACTCTATGATCGCTTGGATATCAAGGTACCAGCGCCAAAGATGAATTAGATCGTATACAGAGCTACAATCTTAAACAAAAGAGAGACCCGCTTAACCGCGAGTCTCTCTTTTAGCTTTATGGTAAAAGTGCAAGTTTGTGGTTTTACAGCTCGACGATGGTCTTCTGACCCTTTTCAGCGATGAGCGCTTTTGTAAAGGAAACCTCATAGACCACAACATTTTCGCCGAAGCCTTTCAGCATCATCTCGAAGCCAGGACGATGCGCAATGAGTGTGTCTTTGATCTCATCGATCGACCAATCGCTCTTCGAGACGGTGGCATTCTGCACACGAACCACCGGTCCAGGGCCTTGAGGGATCGTGGTGAAAGCTACGGTGTCGTTCGCTTCGAACTCCTTGACCTTAGGTGAGAGAGCTGAAGTAGGGAAGACAACCACGTTTTGCTTTTCGTCGAAGAAGATGTCCAAGATGCGCACATTGGGCAGATCTTCGACCGAGCTTGCAAGCGCGATCAGGGAGGTGTTCTTCATTACCTCGGCGAGTTGTTCTTTTGGTTTCATGTTTTCTCCTAACAAGAGGTTATCAGTCATAAATGAATGGTAGCACCATCCTTTAGCCCGCCTTCACGCCCCGAAAACAAGTTTGCAAAGCGTTATCATCGTGATCTTCGAGCGTGGGTATTGACGAATAGGATGCTTACGCTATAGTTTGGTAAAGCAAAACAAAATAAATCTTCAGGGCAGGGTGAAATTCCCGACCGGCGGTAACAGTCCGCGACCCTTGTTTGGTGCAAGTCCAACAAGGCTGATTCGGTGAAATTCCGAAACCGACAGTATAGTCTGGATGGAAGAAGATCGATCGCTGTATCGTTGTGGTCATATGCCCTGGAACGTTATGTTTCAGGGCCTTTTTCATGGCAGCAACTGCATATATGCTTGCAAGTTTGCGACGCGCGATCATGTACGACGCCTTCTTGTGTCAGCAGCTCTGAAGAGCTTGGTCGATAGTGGCCAAGGAAAAGATCAGAGGCTGTTGAGATAAGGAGGTGTTTTTGATGGGTAATCACGATCAAGCGAATGCAGCCAGTGAAGATGCGCAGAGTGCGAACGAGCACGAACGTTACATGGCGCGCGCACTTGAGCTGGCGGCACGTGGTGCTGGCTGGACCAACCCTAACCCTCAGGTGGGAGCCGTTATCGTGAAGGACGGTCGCATCATAGGCGAGGGCTGGCACACGGCCTACGGTAAGCTGCACGCCGAACGTGAGGCGCTCGCACATTGCACGGAAGACCCACGTGGCGCGACCATCTACGTGACGCTCGAACCCTGCTGTCATTGGGGAAAGACGCCGCCTTGCACGGAAGCTATCATCGAGGCGGGCATCGCGCGCGTGGTGGTGGGTGCGCCTGATCCTAATCCGCTCGTGGCAGGCAAGGGCTTCGAGGTCCTGCGCGAGGCAGGTATCGAGGTCATTGAAGATGTGCTTTTGAACGAATGCCGCGCGATCAACGAAGTGTTCTTCCATTACATCCAAACTGGCTTGCCGCTGGTCATCGCTAAGTATGCGATGACGCTCGATGGCAAGATCGCGACCAGAACAGGCACATCGCGCTGGATCACCTCTGAGGCCGCGCGTGCGAAGGTTCATGAGGATCGCCATCGGTATGCGGCGATCATGGTTGGTATCGGAACGGTGCTGGCGGACGATCCTGAACTTACAAGCCGCATTCCTAACAAAGAAACGAAGAACCCCCTGCGCGTGGTGGTTGATTCTTCGGCGCGCACCCCGCTTACTTCGAAGCTCGTGCAAACAGCGCACGAGACCCCCACGCTGATCGCTGTAGCGGCGCAAGCTCCGCAAAAGCGCATCACAGCGCTTGAAGAGGCGGGCTGCGAGGTGTTCGTTTCACCGGTGTGTGAGACGATGCAACCCACTGAACACGATTGCGTCGACCTTTCGGCCTTGCTGGCATATCTCGGCAAAGAGAAAGCAATCGATTCGGTGATCGTCGAGGGTGGTGCAACGCTGCTTTGGTCATTCTTTTCCCAAGGTTTGGTCGACCGTGTGCAAGCCTATATCGCCCCGAAGATCTTCGGCGGCGCAGATGCACCAAGCCCTGTTCAGGGGTTGGGGGTTGAAACGCCAGCGAACGCGATCCAGTGCAGTATGCCAACTGTCACACAACTTGGTCAAGACATCCTTCTCGAATGCGAGGTGCAGAAATGTTTACCGGAATAGTCGAGGCGGTGGGCACGGTGAAGGCCCTGCGCAAGGGCGCGCACAGCGCCATCATCACGGTCGAAGCGCCGCAGATCTTGGACGATGTTCACCTGGGCGACAGTATCGCAGTGAATGGAGTCTGCCTGACCGTTACGGCGTTCACCGCGCATACCTTCGATGCGGACATCATGCATGAAACACTCGATCGCTCGGATTTGGGTGCGCTCCATGCAGGCAGCAAGGTGAACGTTGAGCGCGCCATGGCGGCCAACGGACGTTTCGGCGGTCATATCGTTTCAGGCCACATCGATGGTGTGGGCAAGATCACGCGCATCGAGACTGACGACAATGCGGTCTGGTTCACCATCGCGGCTAATCAGAACATCCTTCGCCATGTGATCCTGAAAGGCTCGATCGCTATTGACGGTATCAGCCTCACGGTGGCGCGCCTCACAGATGACACATTCAGCGTCTCAGTGATTCCGCATACGCGCGCCGAAACGAATCTGGCGCAGAAACGCGTGGGTGATGAGGTCAACCTGGAAACCGATGTGATCGGCAAGTATGTGGACCGGCTGCTTTCCCTTGGTCCGCCAAGCAGTTCGTCGCCCGAGCACACGCAAGGGATCACCAAAGATTTTCTGCTGATGAATGGGTTTTAAAGAATACGTTAGTACGTTCGTTTGAGATAAGAAGGAGCAAGCATGTTCAAATTCAACACCATCGAAGAAGCGCTCGAAGACCTGCGCCAAGGTAAGGTTGTCCTCTGCACCGACGATCCAGATCGTGAGAACGAGGGCGATTTCATCTGTGCGGCCGAGTTCGCCACCACCGAAAACGTGAACTTCATGGCGGTGCACGGCAAGGGCCTCATCTGCATGCCGATGAGCATCGATCTTTGCAAGAAGCTGCAGTTCCCGCAGATGGTCATCGAGAACACCGACAACCACGAAACGGCGTTCACGGTCTCGATCGACCACGTGGATACCACTACGGGCATCTCCGCTGAAGAGCGCGGTCTTACGGCGCGCAAGGTGGTCGACCAAGATGCGAAGCCGACCGATTTTCGCAGGCCAGGGCATATGTTTCCGCTCATGGCAAAGCCGAACGGCGTGCTTGAGCGCAACGGCCACACGGAAGCGACGGTTGATCTCATGCGCCTGGCAGGCCTTCAAGAGTGCGGCCTCTGCTGTGAGATCATGCGCGATGATGGCACGATGATGCGCACGCCCGAGCTTATCGAGCTGGCGAAGAAGTTCGACCTGAAGTTCATCAGCATCAAGGCGCTGCAGGAATATCGCAAGAAGAACGAGAACCACGTCACCGAGATCGCAAACACGAATATGCCCACGAAATATGGCAACTTCCGTGCGCGGGTGTTCGTGAACAAGCTCAACGGCGAGCATCACGTTGCGTTGGTGAAGGGCGATATCGGCAATGGGGAAGACGTGCTCGTGCGCGTTCATTCCGAGTGCTTGACCGGCGATGCGTTCGGCTCGATGCGCTGCGATTGCGGTGATCAGCTTGCTCAAGCCATGCGCCAGGTGGAAGAAGAGGGTCGTGGCGTGGTGCTCTACATGCGCCAAGAAGGCCGCGGGATCGGTCTCGTGAATAAGTTGCGTGCCTACGAGCTGCAGGATATGGGTATGGATACGCTCGAGGCGAATCTGGCGCTCGGTTTCGAAGGTGATATGCGCGAGTACTACATCGGCGCGCAGATCCTACGGAGCTTGGGTGTGAAGACGATGCGCCTGCTCACGAACAATCCTGACAAGGTTTACCAGCTCAAAGATTTCGGACTCGAGATCATTGATCGTGTGCCGATCCAGATTCCGGCGACCGAGCACGACCATTTCTACCTGAAGACCAAGCAGGAGAAGATGGGTCATCTTTTGAGCATCAATTAACCAGCGAATAAGGCAATTGTGCTTTTGAAAAACTAACAACTGTACCTAACAAACGAAAGGAAATCACATGAACACACTCGAAGGAAATCTCATTGCAAAGGGCCTCAAGATCGGCATCGTTGGTGCGCGCTTCAACGAATTCATCACCTCGAAGTTGATCTCGGGAGCGATGGATGCGCTCGTTCGTCACGACGTGAAAGAGGAAGACGTTGACGTAGCATGGGTGCCTGGCGCATTCGAGATTCCGTTGGTGGCAAAGAAGATGGCAGAGAGCGGCAAGTATGATGCAGTCATCTGCTTGGGCGCGGTCATTCGTGGTGCCACCTCGCATTACGATCTGGTCTGCAACGAAGCGGCGAAGGGCATCGCGCATGTTTCGCTGGATACGGGTGTACCGGTCATGTTCGGCATCGTGACCACCGACACTATCGAGCAGGCCATCGAGCGCGCGGGCACGAAGGCGGGCAACAAGGGCTTCGATTGCGCGACGGGTGCTATTGAGATGGTTAATCTTATTAAGTCAATCTAACGATTGACTTAATAGCTGACGCTGCGAAGCTGTGAGAACAGATCTTGAACATTCTGCGCTTTCTCTCACGTACTGAAGTACGCTCGATCGCGTATCGAGTTCAAGCTCTCGCTCTCGTGTCTTCTCGCTGACTTTACCAACTATGCGAGTTTAGAAAATGATAATAAAGTAAATTTGCTGAAGCACTGATAGGGGCGAAAAACAAGTGAGTTTTCAGCTTGTGTTAGGGCGATTTTGTATCATTATCAATGACGTGACTCAATTGATTTAGTGGGACGGTATGAGCAAGGGCACGATATTCTTCGATTATGACGGCACGCTTCATGACAGCATGAAGCTCTATAGCCCTGCGCTCCGTAAAGCGTATGCGTGGCTCGTGGACCAGGGCATTGTCGAACCGCAGGAGTTGCGCGATGAAGAGATCTGTCGCTGGCTCGGGTGGCAAGTCGAAGATATGTGGATCACCTTCGTTCCTGGCATCGATGAGGCAACATGGCGCACTGCCGCGAAGATGGTCGCGGATGACATGAATAAGGGTCTGCATGCGGGGAGAGGTGCGCTCTTTCCAGGAGTGAAGGAGATGCTCGAAGAGCTTTATGCGCACGGCTTTGAGCTTGCTTTTCTCTCGAATTGCGGCAGACCCTATTGTGACAGTCACCTGCGCATTTTTGGCATCGACCACCTGTTCGCTGCCACCTATCGCGCCGAGGAATTCGGTTTCATCCCAAAATGGCAGATCTATCAGCAGGTAGCGCCCCGGCATGTCGATCCACAGGTGATGGTAGGGGACCGCTTTCACGATATCGAAGTGGCAACACGGGCAGGTATTCCCTCGATCGGTTGTGCATACGGTTACGGCGATCCATCCGAGCTTGAAGCTGCAACCATCACGGTCGATTCACCAGCCCAAATCCCTGCTGCAATCCAGCGTTTGATCTAACGATCGTGCTCTTCCTGCGCTTCGATCACGCGTTCGAGCTGAATTTCGAATTGCTTTGCGGCAGCACGTGGGAACCACGCAGGCAAGAGCTCGTTTCTTGACAAGGTTTCAACGATCTCATCTTCGAACCCATCCAGTTTTCGCGCATCGAACCATGAGTAATCACGCACCAAAGCAAGTTGGGATGAAGGGTATTCCGAAAAAGGATGTGAGGTGTGGAAGAACGGCCGCGACCCAAAGTCAGATTCGCGTTGCGCGCTGTAATAGAACCCTCGACCATTGTCGAAAAGCGGGGCCACTCCTACGAACTGCAGCGTTTTCGAATCGCGGATGAGTCCCAAGTTCATATCGTGCCGGTCGATGTTTGCCGTAAGAAAATCGCACACGATCATCTTGGCAAGTTGGCGCTCAATATCTGCTACTCCTAGCTCGTTGCAAACCTCAACATATTCAGCATAGTTGTACGGCTCAAATTGTGGCCTGCGAAAACAACTCATGACCTCACGTAAGGGAACGAGCTGCGTGTGTTCGGTGATAAAATTCTCACAGACTGAATGAGGTTTCCCTTCGTACTCTTCGATCGAATACGCAACGAAATCTTGTGGCTCAAGCAGGCGCTTATAAAGCCTACTGGCAAGCAACTCGGCAAAAGGCTCGCGCTCTCCCTGACCGCTTCCCTTGATGAGAAAGTTCTTGCCGTCGCGTTGCTCCCACCATTTAGGAAGCATGCCAGGCGTTCCGCTTCCGGGTCCTTTTTCGTTAATATTACCTACGTAAGGATTATGAAAGTAATTGATCTCATTCCAGCCGAGATCAGAACCTTCAGGCCTGAACCAATATTGATCGGTGAGGTTTTGCCCGAACGTTTGAAAGAGAAGTTCTGCTGGATCTTTGCAGCCGGTTTTAGCGAGTATCTCACGAAGACCAATGCGGTTTTCGGGGATATAGCGGTCAGTGATCCAAGAGGTGAGCTGGGCTGTAGTTGGCTTACCAATTCCTCTACAGGCTCCGACCGGGCTTGCGATCACGTGCTCGTCCGTCTCCACCTTTACAACGCGCTTTGACTCATTGTCGAATACGAAGTGCAAGATGGCATCATTCTTATTCATGAGCGTATAGGTCTGGATAAGATCGCGCCTCTTTTGCCCGTAGGGGGGTCGGCCTGAAACAGTTCCGCTAGCAAGGCGGAATCGAACGGACTCTTCGCTCACTGCCCAGGATTTGCCAAATTTCTGCGCTTCAAGATCACCGCTATGAATGAGCGCCACCACACGGCGTTCGCTCACGCCGAGCAATTGGGCTGCTTCTGCGCTTGTAATATTAGTGCCGTTCATATTCTCTTCCATGGATGGTAGGAATCTAGCCAGAAAAGTATACCGCATTCAGAATAGTTTCATAGTTCAATATTGGCGAAAAACTATTCCGAATGCGGAACAGTTTTACAGAACTTGAACAGGGTACGTGTTCTGGCAGCAGAATAGTTGAAGCGTTTATTGAACTCTACCGCCAGCACTGGTAGTTGTACTGCTCTGGCTGTTCGCTAGGTTCTTGCAAGCAGATGGTCGGCAGGTCGCGTGGAACATCTTTGCCCGTGAAGAAGAAGCCCGCCTCGGCTAATTGGCTCGCTTCGCTTTGATAGTCGTCTGCTGAAGTTTGCGTGTAGGCGCGCTCCTCGTTGCTCAGCTGACCGCGTACTTTTGCCGGCACGCCCATTACAAGCGATCCATCAGGGATAACAGCCCCTTTGGTAACCACGGCGCCCGCGCCCACAACGCAGTTCTTGCCCACTACAGCGCCATCCAAAATGACAGAATTCATGCCGATGATGGTGTTGTCCTTCACGGTTGCACCATGGATCGTGGCATTATGACCAACGGTCACGTTGTTGCCGATCGTGCAAGGGAAGTCATATTCAACATGTATCACGCAGTTGTCTTGAATGTTCGTGTTCGTTCCGATCACGATCGGTTCACGTTCGGCGCGCATAACCACACCGGGATAGACCGAGGAATGCTTGCCGATGGTGATGTCGCCCAGAAGCGTGCAGTTGCGCGCTAGATAGCACTCTGGATCAAGTTTGACTGCATTGATTTCCATGTTCACTCCTTCAAGATCTCGCTCTTACTATTATATGCTCTACTTTTTGCAATCTTTGGTCACGCTGCAAGGCTCACTACGCAAAAAAGGACCCGCATGAAGCGAGTCCTTTGAGTAGCAGAAGGGGAGATTCAAACGTTTTCCCTTGTGCCTGCTTGCCAGCAACTTTCTCTGTTTGCTTAATCCTCCAGCAACTTTTCGACCGCAGCAAGCTTCACGCAGGCCACGAACACCTTCATGGCCTGGTCGAGCTCCTCGAGCGGCGGCAGGGTAGGAGCGATGCGGATATTCGAGTCCGCGGGATCATTCTTGTAAGGATACGTTGCGCCTGCGCCCGTCATGGTCACGCCAGCATCTTTCGCCAGCGAAACGATGCGCTTCGCCGTGCCTTCAGGAGCATCGAAGGAGATGAAGTAGCCACCACGCGGGTTGCTCCAGCTTCCGCAGCCTGTTCCCTCAAGCCCGTTGCTCAAGGTCTCGAGCACCAGCTCGAACTTCGGACGAATGATAGCGGCATGCTTCGCCATGTGCTCAGCGATGCCATCCGCGTCCTTCAAGAACTTGACGTGGCGCAGCTGGTTGATCTTGTCATGGCCGATCGTCTGTACACCCATGCGTGCCTTGATGTCCGTGATATTCTCAGGGCTTGCTGCCATAGCCGAGATGCCAGCTCCCGGAAGCGTGACCTTGGAAGTCGAACCGAACTTGAAGTAGCGATTTGGGTTTCCAGCTTCAACACAAGCATCGGCAATATCGAGCAACTGGTCCTGATCAGCCACATCGTCATAGAGGTGATGAACGGTGTAGGCGTTATCCCAGAAGATGCGGAAATCGTCCGCTGCGGTGGGCATGGATGCCAGCTTGCGCACGACCTCATCGCTATACGTAACACCGCCCGGATTGGAATACTTCGGCACGCACCAGATACCCTTCACAGAAGCATCATTTGCCACGAGCTCTTTGACCACGTCCATGTCGGGGCCATCTTCGTTCATGGGAACCGGGATCATCTTGATGCCGAATGCTTCGGTCACGCCGAAGTGACGATCGTAGCCCGGAACGGGGCAGAGGAACTTCACCTCTTCAAGCTGGCTCCAGGGGGTTGCACCTAGCGTGCCGAACACCCAGCAGCGCATGACAGTGTCATACATGATGTTCAAGCTCGAGTTGCCGAACACGATCACGTTGGCTGGATCGTCGTCGAGCATCGAAGCCATGAGCACCTTCGCTTCCTCGATGCCGTCCAAGATGCCGTAATTGCGCAGGTCAGTGCCAGCTTCATCAACACATTCGGTGGTCGAAGAAATGATATCGAGCATGGGCATGCTCAGATCCAACTGGTCTTTCGCGGGCTTGCCGCGAGCCATATTGAGAGAAAGGTCGAGCGCGCAATATTCGTCGTATTCCTTTTGCAGCGCATCCTTGAGCGTCAAGAGTTCGTCTCGCGTCATTTCTTCGTAGGTGGACATACCTTTTCCTTTCGTATTGCGTCCCATATGCGGAATTTAACCGTATGAAACACTCATTATAGGGGATGCTTAGAGTATAATCCGCTGCGGCTATTTTCCCAAGAACAACCGGCGAAGGTGGCCAGAAGCAACGAACATAACTGAAGATAGAAACGAAAAGGGAGATGTATGGTTACTGGTGACTTTTGGGTATTGTTCGCAATGCTCCTTTATTTCATCGTGGTCGTGATCATCGGCTTCATCTATGCGAAGAAGTCGAATCGCTCGACCGAAGAATACTTCTTGGGCGGCCGAAGCCTCGGTCCGTGGCTCACGGCGCTTTCCGCGGAAGCCTCCGATATGTCGGGCTATTTGCTCATGGGTCTTCCTGGTCTTGCATACTTCTGTGGTGCGAACGAAGCGGTCTGGACGGCGATCGGCCTGGCCATCGGCACCTACCTCAACTGGAAGTTCGTGGCGAAACGCCTGCGCAAGTACTCCGAGGTTGCCGGCAATGCCATCACCATCCCTGACTTCTTCTCGAATCGTTTCCATGATAAGAAGAACATCCTCATGACCATCGCTGCGGTCATCATCCTGCTGTTCTTCAGCATCTACGTGGGTTCATGCTTTGTGACCTGCGGTAAGCTCTTCGCAACGCTCTTCGGGCTCGATTACGCCACCATGATGGTGCTCGGCGCGCTCGTTGTGTTCCTCTATACGTTCGTGGGTGGTTATCTGGCGGTTTCCACTACCGACCTGATCCAGGGAACGATCATGATCTGCGCGCTTGTGATCGTTTTTGTCGGCTCGGTCGCGCAGGCGGGCGGTGTCGAGAACACGGTCGCCTTCTTGAATTCGCTGCCGGGCTTCTTGAACGGCACTCAGCAAGCGGTGCCGATCGTTGACACGAGTGGAAATCAGCTCATCGTCGATGGTCTGCCGGCGTTCGGCGAACCCACCGAATATGGCATCATCGCCATCATCTCCTGCCTGGCATGGGGCCTTGGCTACTTCGGTATGCCGCAGGTGCTCGTACGCTTTATGTCCGTCAAGAACTCCGACGAGATCAAGAAATCCCGCGTTATCGCAGTTGTCTGGGTCGTTATTTCGCTGTTCTGTGCGGTTGCGATCGGCCTGATCGGTCGTGCGGTGCTGCCTACTGAGTTCCTCACGAATTCCGCGGCAGAGAATATCTTCATCGTGCTCGCACAGATGATGCTGCCTTCCTTCATGTGCGGTCTTGTGGTCTCCGGCATCTTTGCGGCGGCCATGTCGTCCTCTTCGTCTTACCTGCTCATCTCAGGTTCAGCGGTTGCAGAGAACATCTTCCGAGGCTTGATCAAGAAGAACGCCACCGATGCACAGGTCATGATCGTGGCGCGCATCACGCTCGTGGTGATCTTGCTCTTCGGTATCTTCATCGCGATCGACGAGAACTCGATCATCTTCCAGGTCGTTTCTTACGCCTGGGCGGGCTTCGGCGCGGCGTTCGGTCCGCTCATGCTGCTCTCGCTTTATTGGAAGCGCACGAACCTGCCAGGCGCGGTTGCAGGCATGCTCACGGGCGCGATCGGCGTTGTGGTGTGGCATGAGCTTATCAAGCCGCTGGGCGGCATCTTCGGCGTTTACGAGCTGCTCCCGTGCTTCTTCCTGAGCTTGATCGTGATCGTTATCGTCTCGAAGCTCACAGCGGAGCCTTCGAAAGAGATCACAGACGAGTTCGATTCCTATCTGAAGGCAGATTGCTAACCTAAAAACCGTCTGTCGAAAAATTGCGCATTATTTTTGAGGGAAATACGAACGAAAAAACAACCCTGAGCACTGCTCGGGGTTGTTCGTTTTTGGGAGCAGATTGATAAAAACATAGACTGAACAGGTAAAACGCCAGTATAAGAGCAGGGGAGAATCGCTGAAAAACATGGATACACGCGGGGGCGTGGTAGCTGTTGACAACAATCTTTTCCTCACCTATTATTCATTTGCTCGAAATTGCCGAAGAGGCATATTTGAGCAGGCAGCTTGAAAATTACACATGAGACAAGCGAAATTATGGAAGTGTACCAAAGCGGTCAAATGGGACGGGCTGTAAACCCGTTGGCTCAGCCTTCCAAGGTTCGAATCCTTGCACTTCCACCATTTTGCCCACATAGCTCAGCAGGTAGAGCACTTCGTTGGTAACGAAGAGGTCAGCAGTTCAAGTCTGCTTGTGGGCACCAGTATTTGGCGGTGTAGCTCAGGTGGTCAGAGCACACGGTTCATACCCGTGGCGTCACTGGTTCGAATCCAGTCACCGCTACCAAATTCACTCGCTTACAACCGTAAGCTTTGTAAATTCTCTTTAGACAACCTTAATAAGGAGGACAGAATGGCTAAAGAAAAGTTCGAGCGTACTAAGCCGCATGTTAACATCGGTACCATTGGTCACGTTGACCACGGCAAAACTACGCTGACTGCAGCAATTTCTAAGACCCTTTCTTCAAACGACGGTTCTCACGGCTCTGCAACTGCAGACTTCACCGCTTTTGAAGACATCGATAAAGCTCCTGAAGAGCGCGAGCGTGGTATTACCATCTCCATCGCTCACATCGAGTACGAAACCGACACCCGTCACTATGCACACGTTGACTGCCCGGGCCATGCCGACTACGTCAAGAACATGATCACCGGTGCTGCTCAGATGGACGGTGCGATCCTCGTTATCGCAGCAACCGACGGTCCTATGGCTCAGACTCGTGAGCACATCCTGCTCGCTCGTCAGGTTGGCGTTCCTTACATCGTCGTATTCCTCAACAAGTGCGACATGGTCGACGATGAAGAGCTCCTCGAGCTCGTTGAGATGGAAGTTCGCGAACTTCTCTCCTCTTATGAGTTCCCTGGAGACGACACCCCGATCATCCGCGGTTCTGCTCTCAAGGCTCTTGAAGGCGATGCTGCTTATCAGGACAAGATCTGGGAGCTCATGGAAGCAGTTGATAGCTACATTCCTACTCCAGAGCGCGACGTTGACAAGCCCTTCCTCATGGCTGTTGAAGACACCATGACCATCACCGGTCGTGGTACCGTTGCTACCGGTCGTGTTGAGCGTGGCGTTCTCCATGTCAACGACGAACTCGAGATCGTTGGTATCAAGGACACCGAGAAGACGGTTTGCACGGGCATCGAGATGTTCCGTAAGCTCCTCGACGAGGCTCAGGCTGGCGACAACATCGGCTGCCTCCTCCGTGGTATCAAGCGTGAAGACATCGTTCGTGGTCAGGTTCTCTGCAAGCCCGGCTCTGTTACTCCTCACACGGAATTCGAGGGTCAGGTTTACATCCTTACCAAGGACGAAGGTGGCCGTCACACCCCATTCTTCGATGGCTATCGTCCTCAGTTCTACTTCCGCACCACCGACGTTACCGGTGTTGCACACCTTCCTGAAGGCACCGAAATGGTCATGCCTGGCGACAATGTTGAGCTCCGCGGCGAACTCATTCACCCGATCGCTATGGAAGAAGGCCTCCGCTTCGCTATCCGTGAAGGCGGTCGCACCGTTGGTTCCGGTCGTGTTACCAAGATCATCAAATAGCACGATCTAACCTAGATTGCTTGGCTGGACCCGCTAGATGCGGGTCCAGCTATCCGTAAGTTCATGTGTAAACACAAGCGCACGAATAGTAATTAAAGGAGAATTCATGCGTACTTTGGTCACTTTGGCATGCACCGAGTGCAAACGCCGCAACTATACGACCAAGAAAAACAAGCAGAATAATCCTGATCGTATTGAGTTCAAGAAGTATTGCAAGTGGTGTGGTCACCACACGATGCATAAGGAAACTCGTTAAGATTAGGCGCTAAATAGGCCAGTAGCTCCAATTGGTAGAGCGGCGGTCTCCAAAACCGCATGTTGGGGGTTCGAGTCCCTCCTGGCCTGCCAGCTTGTTCTAATAAGCAGCTTAATAAGCTGCTTGTTTGGCGTTATAGACTGTTGGATTTCCAGATCAGGAAGTTGTATGGCAAAAAAGTCAAAAACACAAAGGGCGAAAGCTTCTGCTAAGAAGGCAGCGAAGAAAGCCGCGCAAGAGCGTGGTGAAGTCGTAGTAGCTGTTGAAGAGGAGCCCAAGAAAAAGGGCTTCCTTGCGAAGAAAGAAGCTAAGAAGCAGGAAAAAGAAAAGCAGGAATCACTGCAGGATTATCAGATCAAGCAGGAAGAGGCTAAGCCGAAGAAGCGCCGCTTCCAGTTCTTCTTCGATGTCCGTGCAGAGATGCGTCGTGTTACCTGGCCGAGTCGACAGGATGTTATCCAGTGGACGGGCGTGGTCATCGTCGCGCTTATCTTCTTCGGTATCTATACCCTTATTTTGGACGACTGGATCGTCACACCGCTTCTGTTCGCGATCTCAAGTTTGGGAGCATAGGCTATGAGCAAAAAATGGTACGTCTTGCACACCTATTCTGGCTATGAGAATAAGGTCAAGAAGAGTCTCGAGACGCGCATTGAAAGCCTTGGTCTTGAAGATCGTGTCTTCGCTATTGAAATCCCCACCGAATCTGTCACCGAGATCAAAGAAGGTGGCCGTAGGGTGGAAACCGAAAAGAAAGTGCTTCCCGGATATGTTCTGGTTCGTATGGATCTTGACGACCGTAGCTGGGCTGCGGTTCGTAACACCCCTGGTGTCACCGGCTTCGTAGGTAGCCAGGGAAATCCTGAGCCGCTCACGCGCGAGGAATACAACAAGATCATGAATCGCACGAGCCGTGAAGCGCCGAAGAAAACCTCCACGTCACTTGAAGTGGGCCAGGCAGTTAAAGTTGTCTCAGGTGCACTTGCAGAATTCGATGGAGTCGTTGCTGAGGTATCGCCCGAATCGGGCAAGGTCAAGGTTCTCGTTACCATCTTCGGTCGCGAAACCCCCGTTGAGCTGTCTTTCGATCAGGTGGCTCGCATCTAACCTCTACAATGCAATCTTGTTAACAACGCGTAGATATGCCCGTGTGTGGACGGGGCTTCTCATTGATACGCTTTGTCATATATGGAAATGAAACTATTCAGTTGAAAGGAACACTGAAGTGGCTGCTAAAAATGTAACGGGCTTCGTTAAGCTCCAGATTCCTGCTGGTGGCGCAAATCCTGCACCTCCGGTCGGTCCTGCATTGGGTGCCCAGGGTGTTAATATCATGCAGTTCTGCCAGGCTTTCAATGCGGCAACGCAGGACCAGGCTGGCACGATCATCCCTGTTGAGATCACCATCTATGAAGATAAGACCTTCGATTTCGTCTGCAAGACCCCTCCGGCTGCCTTCCTTATCAAGGAAAAGCTCGGTATCAAGAGCGGTTCTGGCATTCCTCAGATCCGCAAGGTCGGCGAGCTCTCGCTCGATCAGCTGCGTGAGATCGCTGAGATCAAGATGCCCGACCTCAATGCGAACGATATCGAAGCTGCGATGGAGATCATCGCTGGTACTGCTCGTTCCATGGGTGTGAACATCGAGGGTCGCGAGCCGAAGAAAGAATACGTCATCACGCGTCGTCTTAAGGCTATCCTCGATGGTGAAGGTGCTTCTCCCGAGGCATAATCATTTATTGACCTGCAGTGCTTGATGCACTGCTCAATGTGGCAGAGAAATCTCGCTATGACCACGAAAGGAAAGAACTATGGGTAAGAAATATGCTGCAGCTGAAGCTCAGGTGACCGAAGAGCTCTATGCTCCGCTTGAGGCTATGGCGCTCGTGAAGGATATCGCGTTCGCGAACTTCGACGAGACGGTCGATGTGGACATTCGTCTGAACCTCGATACGCGCCAGGCAGATCAGCAGCTTCGCGGTACGGTGAGCCTTCCTAACGGCTCTGGTAAGACGGTTCGCGTTGCGGTCTTCGCTGAAGGCGACGCTGCTCGTGCAGCAGAAGAAGCTGGCGCAGATATCGTCGGTTCCGATGACTTGATCGCTGACATCCAGGGCGGCAAGATCGATTTCGATGCAACGGTTGCTACGCCAGAGATGATGGCTAAAGTTGGTCGTCTTGGTCGTATCCTCGGTACGCGCGGTCTTATGCCGAACCCCAAGCTCGGCACGGTTACGCCAGATGTTGCAAAGGCAGTCAAGGAGCTCAAAGGCGGCCGCGTTGAGTATCGCGCCGACCGTTATGGCATCTGCCATGTTGTTCTCGGCAAGGTGAGCTTCACCCCTGAACAGCTCGCTGAGAACTACGGTGTTGTCTACGATGAGATCCTTCGTATGAAGCCTGCAGCAGCTAAGGGCCGCTATGTGAAGTCCATCACGGTTTCTTCGACTATGGGCCCGGGTGTTCCGGTCGACAGCGCAGTCAATCGCGCCTATACGACTCCTGCTGAATAGTCTCATTACCATACTGACGCTTAAAGCCCCCGCAACGCGGGGGCTTTTCATTTTGCGGAATAAACAGGGGTATAATGAATAAGTTGCAGTTGTCTCCACGATGGGATAACTAGGTAAAGATTGAAACAGTAGGGAGAAACGCGTGAGCGAAAAGACCGAATCAATTAAAGAGACTGCCCAACAAGCGATCGGTTCAGAGAAGATGAGGGAAGAGCTCGTTGCTGATCTGTCCGGCTCTTCGCGTCGCGCGCGCCAAGACGCAGCAGCCGTGTTCGCGCAGATCGCAAAAGTGGATCCCGAGATTCTCGTTCCATATATCGACGATTTCATCGATGCGCTCAAGCGACCAGAAGCTCAGACGCGTTGGGAAAGCCTCGAAGTGCTCACCACCCTTGTCCCGCTCGCTTCGAAGAGCTGCGATAAAGCGCTTGCCGATGCTGAAACCGCTCTGTTCGATGAAGAGAACGGCTTCGTTCGTTTGGCTGCGCTTCGTTTCTTGTGCAAGCTAGGGGCAACTACTGCTATGCGTTCTGAAAAGGTTTGGCCGCTGCTCGACGAGGCTATTCAGTGCTACCACGGCGATTATGAATACCAAGATATGCTCATCGCGCTCATTGGCTTTTCCGAGGGTAAGATCGCTCCAAGCGTCAAAGAGGGCCTTAAAGAGCGTATGGCGTTTGATGCGGAAAAATCCAAAGGTGCGCTCAAGCGTCGCAGTCAGCAGATCATCGACAATCTTAACTAAAGCGAGGTAATAATGGCGAAACACACGGTTACGCTCATCCCGGGCGACGGTATCGGTACGGAAACGACCGCTGCAATGCAGCGTGTGGTGGCGGCAGCAGGCGCGGACATCGAATGGGAGATCGCTGAAGCAGGCGCTCATCTCATGGAAGAGTTCGGCACGCCACTCCCGCCCTCAACTATCGATGCGGTTCGCAAGAACAAGGTCGCTATCAAAGGCCCCGTCACCACTCCGGTAGGTACGGGCTTTCGCAGTGTGAACGTGGCGCTTCGTCAGGCGCTCGATCTCAATGTGTGCTTACGCCCAGTCCTCTCCATTCCGGGTGCAGGTGGCCGCTACGAAGACGTCGATCTGGTCATCGTACGCGAGAATTCTGAAGACCTCTATGCGGGTATCGAGTTTGAAGAAGGTTCGCCAGACGCACTTGCACTGATCGATTTCGTTGCAGAAAAGGGTGCGGGCACCATCCGCAAGGATTCGGGCATCTCCATCAAGCCGATCTCTGAAACTGCTTCACGCGCCATCGTCGAATATGCGTTCAACTACGCTGAGAAGCAAGGCTACAAGAAGGTCACCGCTGCTCACAAGGCGAACATCATGAAGCATTCCGATGGCTTGTTCTTGCGTTGCGCACGTGAAGTTGCTGAAGAGCATCCGTCCATTGAATTCAACGACAACATCATCGATGCGTTCTGCATGAACATCGTTATGGATCCCTCTCAGTTCGAGGTCATCGTGTTCCCGAACCTCTATGGTGATATCGCGAGCGATCTGTGTGCTGGTCTGGTAGGTGGCCTCGGTATTGCACCGGGTGCTAATATCGGCCCAGAATACGCGATCTTCGAGGCGGTGCATGGCTCAGCGCCCGACATCGCTGGCAAGGATATCTGCAATCCTACAGCCGAGGTTCTCTCTGCTGCAATGATGCTCGATCACCTTGGTGAATTCGAGATCGCGCAGCGAATTCGCGATGCGGTGCGCGCGGTTTATGCGGAGGGTAAGGTGCTTACGGCTGATATCCGTAAAGCTACTGGCTCAGACGCCCCTGCTGCAACCTGCACGGAATTTACGGATGCGCTCGTTGCTCAGCTCGAGCGCTAATACCAAAAATCTTGTAAAACCTTGTTCGTCATGGACCATGATGTTCATTTCGTTTTAGTTTAAGGAGCTTGCATGAACAATCGCGCAGCGCAACTTACGGTTGGTACCAAACCCTATACGTACTTTCCTGTTTCTCAAGTAGAAGGCTATGCAGCGCTTCCGTATTCACTCACCGTTCTTTTGGAGAATATCCTTCGTAACGCTCGTAGCGACGAAGAGGCGAAGATCCTCTCTGAGCGTCTCGTTGAAGCAGGAACGAAAGGCGTTACGGGCGAAGAGATCGAATTCAGTCCTGCGCGCGTGCTCTTCCAGGACTTCACGGGTGTGCCGGTCTTCGTCGATTTTGCCGTTATGCGTGAAGCATGCGCTGAACTGGGTGGCGATCCGAAGAACATCAATCCGCAGATTCCCTGCGATCTGGTCATCGATCACTCGGTCATCGCTGATGAATCGGGTTGTGCCGCTGCTCTTGCGAACAACATGGAGCTTGAATTCGAGCGCAACAAGGAGCGCTACGATTTCTTGAAGTGGTCGCAGGAATCCTTCCAGAATGTGCGCATCGTGCCTCCTGGATCGGGCATCTGCCACCAGCTCAACATCGAGCGCTTCGCAAGCGTGGTCATGACGCGCGAGGAAGCAGAAGGCACGCTCGCGTATTTCGATACGCTCGTTGGAACTGACTCGCACACTCCTACTGCAAATGGCATTGGCGTGCTCGGTTGGGGAGTGGGCGGCATCGAAGCTGAAGCTGCTGCACTGGGTCAGCCCATCACCACGCTCGTTCCGCGTGTGATCGGCGTTAATCTTACCGGATCGCTCCCAGCGGGTGTGAGCGCGATGGATCTCTCGCTCACCTTCGCTCAGATGCTCCGCGCAGAAGGAGTGGTAGGCTGCTTCGTTGAGGTGTTCGGCGAAGGCGTGCGCACGCTTTCTGCAACGCAGCGTGCCTGCGTTTCGAATATGACACCAGAATACGGTTGCACCTGCACGCTCTTCCCGGTTGACGAGAAGACGCTCGATTATCTTGCGCTCACGGGCCGCAGTGAAGAGCAGATCGCGCTCGTCGAGGCCTATGCTAAAGAGCAGGGTTTCTGGGGATATGCGGATGCTGCCCCTCGCACCTATTCCAAGGTGCTCACACTCGATCTTTCAACGGTCGAGCGCAATCTGGCAGGCCCTTCGCGCCCGCACGATCGCATTCCGTTTGCAAAAGCTCACGAGACATTCCGCTCTATCTGCGCTGATCGCGATCTTGATCTTTCAGATACGGTCAAGGTCGAGATCGCTGGCCAGACGCACGATCTTACTCACGGAGCGCTCGCGATCGCGGCAGTAACGAGTTGCACAACCGCAACCGACGCGTCGATGATGATCGCAGCTGGTCTGCTCGCGCGCAACGCCGCCGCGCAAGGCTTGAAACCGCAACCATGGGTCAAGTGCATCCTCGCTCCGGGTAGCCGTGCAACAGAAGATATCCTGGCAGCCGCCGGCCTCATCGAAGGCTTGCAGGACTTGGGCTTCTACACCTGTGGCTTCGGTTGCATGAGCTGCATTGGTAATTCGGGTCCGGTCTATCCGGCAATGCACGATATCGCCGATTCCATCGAGCTAGCGAGCATCCTTTCGGGTAATCGTAACTTCGATGGCCGTATCTCACCGGATGTATCTCAGAACTATCTCTGTGCCCCTGCGCTCGTTATCGCTTATTCGTTAGTGGGCACGATGGACTTCGATTTCGAAACCACTCCTATTGCCACGAACGCAGAAGGCAAGGAAGTCTTCCTGCGCGATATCTGGCCCAACGATGAAGAAGTCGCACGCCTGCTCGCTCAGTGCTGCACGAAGGCTACCTTTGATGAATCGAGCGCAAGCTTGTTCGAAGGCGATGAGAAGTGGCGCTCTCTCGGCAAAGAGGCGAGCGATACATTCGCCTGGGATCCCGATTCCACCTATGTTCGTCGTGCGCCCTATTTCAACGGCATGGAAAAAGAGCCCAGTGCTCCAGCACAGATCAAAGACGCCCGTGCGCTTCTGAATTTGGGCGATTTCATCACGACCGACCACATCTCACCGGCAGGAGCCATCGCGCTCGATTCGCCGGCAGCGCGCTATCTTGAAGAGCATGGCGTCCTTCCTGCTGATTTCAACACCTATGGCGCACGCCGCGGTAATCATGAGGTCATGATGCGCGGCACCTTCGCGAACGTCAAGCTCATGAACAAGCTTGCCGAAGGGAAGAAGGGTGGCTGGACAAAAGACCTGCTCGATGATCAGATCAAGGCTGTCTGGGATGCTGCTGAAGATTATCAGAACAACGAAACGCCGCTCGTGGTGCTCGCCGGGAAGATGTACGGCAGTGGCTCTTCGCGCGATTGGGCCGCAAAAGGCCCGATGCTACAAGGCGTACGTGCGGCCTTTGCTGAGAGCTTCGAGCGTATCCATCGCTCGAACCTGATCGGCATGGGCATCCTGCCACTTCAGTTTGAAGAAGGCCAGAGCGTTGAAACGCTTGGGCTCGATGGAACCGAAACCTTCACGATAGCGCCGATCGATTTCTCGAAGGGCTTGCCCGAGCCTGCGCATGTTGCGATCGAGGCAGTGAAGCCTTCTGGAGAAAAGACCGCCTTCAACATGATCGTGCGTATCGATACTCCTACGGAAGGTGAGTATTACTTCAACGGGGGTATCTTGCAATACGTGCTTCGTTCGCTCGCGTAGGGATCGTCCATGGCATCGCCAGTTGTTGAAAAGCTCGGTCAGATCATCACGAAGCAAACCGCTGCTTCGCCCGATCATGCCCGAGCGCTTCTGATGGCTGCCTATTCCTGGGTGAATCTCGCGGGCAGGTTCCCGCGGCCTCGCAATGTGCGCGCAGCAACCGAACGCGTGAATGGTGGTATTGCAGGAACGATCGTCGATTCGTTCCGCCACCCTGAAAATGCGGTCATGGTGAATATCTTCATGCCATGCGAGATCCTCCACGCCATGGAGCTCACGCCTATGTTTCCCGAAGGCATTTCAGCCTATGTTGCAAACACCGCTTGCGACGAAGTGTTCGTGGAGACTTCAGAATCTCACGATATCGCCGAGACCTTCTGTTCGTACCACAAGCTCATGATCGGGGTAGCGGAAACGGGTATCATGCCCCGCCCGCTCATGATCGCGAACACCACGCTTGCCTGCGATGCGAACCAGCTCTCATTCCCGCGCCTTGCGAAATTCTACGATGTGCCGCACTATGTCATCGATGTGCCCACTACCGCCGATGAAGATGCGGTGGTCTATGTGGCAGATCAGCTGCGCGAACTAACAGCACTGCTTGAAGATGCCACGCATCGTTCGCTCGATCCTGAAGCATTGCGCGCTACCATGGTGAATTCACGACGAACGATCCAGGCGTATCAGCGTTCGCTCGCGCTTCGCGGCAAGGTGAGCCTCGATACCACTATGACCAGCGAACTTTGCGCCATGATCTCCACGCACATCATGCTCGGCAGGCCTGAAGCGCTTCGCTTCATGGAAGATGTGCTCACTGTGACCGAGCGCGCACGAGGCACTGAACGCTCCGACAAGGTGCGTCTGTTCTGGATACATACCCTGCCGAATTGGCAAGAGTCGATGCGCGATATCTTCGATGTCGGGCCTGAGTGCGAACTGGTCGGTACCGATATCGCTGCTGAATCGATCGATCTTCCCGACCCCGATCACCCCTTCGAGAGCATGGCGCGTCGCCTCGTATATGGCGCGATGAACGGACGCGCAAAAGGGCGCCTGGCATTTGCGCTCGAGCAGGCAAAGAACGCCAATGCCGATGGAGTCGTGGTGTTCTGTCACTGGGGATGCAAGCAAACGCTTGGTATCTCGCAGCTTGCTAAACAGTATTTCGAGCAGAATGGCCTACCTACGCTCGTGCTCGACGGTGATGGTTGCGACTCGCGCAACGTGGCAGATGGCCAAATGGTCACCCGTGTGAATGCCTTCATCGAACAACTGAAAGCCTTGCGCGCATGATCCACTACAGCTGCAAATACGCACCTATCGAGCTCTTCGCTGCCTTCGGTGAAGAGGCCTGCTTGCTCGATAGGGAAGAGGAGAATTTCGAGCGCGCTGAGGCGCTTACGCATGCGAATCTCTGCTGCCATGCGAAGTCCCTTATTCAGCAGAGCCTCGATAAGCGTAATGTCATCATCATGGATTGCTGCGATTCACTGCGTCGTGTCTACGATGTGCTGGATTTTGAAGGAAATCAGGAGCATCTCTATCTGCTCGATCTTCCCCATGAGAACAATGGCTGCGCACGTGAATTGTTCGCTGGCATCCTTTTGAATCTCGTGCATGATCTTGAGCGATCTACGGGAAGATCCTTCAACACTGAGCTGTTCATCCAGGCCTGTGTGCAGGCCTCGTGGGAATTCCCTCAAGAAGATTTCATCGCGCTTCTGGGTGGACGCGTGAGCCCAGAGCTCGAAGCATCCATCGCAGGCAATATGTCGCTACCTATCGCGAACCTTACGTGCTGTGGAAGCAGAGGGCTCGAGCCGCTTCCTGAAGGCGCGCAAAGCCTCAGCCTTGAAGAGCTGATGGACTGGTATGCGCACGCGCTCCTGCGTATGGTGCCCTGTATGCGCATGACCGATGTGAGTGGCAGGCGCGTGCTCTTCGAGAATCCATACCTGAAGGGCATCATCTATAACACGGTGAAGTTCTGCGATTTCTACAGCTTCGATTATTCCGCGCTCAAAGACGAGACGGATCTTCCTATGCTCAAGATCGAATCCGACTATATGCCTATGGCGCAGGGTCAGCTTTCAACGAGGCTCGAGGCATTTTCGGAAAGCTTAGGGCTTGATGCGCGTCAGCAAACGAACGAGAAAGTGTTCAATATGCAAGGAACGTACTACGCAGGGATCGATAGCGGCTCGACCACCACGAATATGGTCGTGCTCGATAAAGAGGGCGCAGTGGTGGCAAGCGCTATCGTGCGCACAGGCCCGAAGGCCGAACGTGGAGCCCGGGAAGCGCTCGAAGCGGTCTGTGAGCAGCTTGGCGCAACCGAAAAGGACTTCGCAGCCATCATGGCTACCGGCTACGGGCGCGATAATATCCCGTTCGCTACCGACACGAAGACCGAGATCAGCTGCCATGCGCATGGTGCGCACTATCTCAATCCCGAGATCCGTACGATCGTGGACATCGGCGGGCAGGACAGCAAGGTCATCTGCCTTGATGAAGCAGGCGAGGTCTCGAACTTCATCATGAACGACAAGTGCGCCGCAGGTACGGGGCGCTTCCTTGAGATGATGGCGCGTTCGCTCGAGCTTGACATGGATCAAATGAGCACGCGCGGGCTTGAGTGGAAAAAGGACCTTACCATCTCGAGCATGTGTTCTGTTTTTGCAGAATCGGAAGTTATTTCGCTTATCGCGGATAATCATTCAGATAATGATATTGTACATGGATTGAATAAATCCATCGCATCGAAGACTGCTTCGATGGTGAAGCGTGCGCGTGGCGAAGCTCCCTTCATGATGACCGGGGGCGTTGCGCGCAACAGCGGGGTGGTGCAGGAGCTCGAATCGCGTTTGGGCGATGCGCTCTTCATCACCGACGCTCCAGATCTGTGTGGTGCGCTCGGTGCAGCGCGCTATGCATGGGAAGAACGAAAGTAAAGGAGATATCCCGTGGACGATCCTCGTAAGCAAGGACCGCAGCAAGGACCGATCGATTGGTCGGAATTCATCAAACAGGCTCAACAATCAGGCGCTGGTGCCGATTTCAATAAGATCAAGTCGCGCTTCTCACATCTTAAGAAGCGCACGATCATCATCGCAGCGGTGGTGCTCGTGCTCGTCTTGGCGCTCGCCTATTGGTGGTTCCATCCGGCCATCAATATCCAAAGCATCGATCTGTGGGGCTTCCTCATCGTTATTCTGGCGCTTGTCACGTTCGTGCTGTTCGTGTTCCGCCAGATCTACCAAACAGGCATGGGTAAACGCGAGAAAAGCCCTAAGAAAGTAAAGCTCTTCTCCGGCCTCATGGCTATCCCGATCGCTATCGCGGTCATCGGTGCTGTTGGCTGGCTCGCCTCGCAATCCTTCTTCCCGGGCAATGCCGAGAAGTATTCAACGGTCCTGGTTACCGAAGACGCCGATTTCGCTACCGATATTCCTGAAGTGAACTATAGCGAGATCCCCTTCATTGATAAGGATTCTGCGATCCTGCTCGGCAACCGCACCATGGGTACCATGGCTGACTACGTTTCGCAGTTCGAGATCTCCGATCTCTATTCGCAGATCAACTATAAAGGACAGCCAGTGCGCGTCAGTCCGCTCAACTATGCCGATTTCTTCAAGTGGTGGGCGAATAAAGATGGAGGCATCCCTGCCTACGTTATCGTGAATATGTCCACGCAAGATACCGAGATCGTGCGTCTTGAAAACCCCATTCGCTATTCGGATTCCGATCCGTTCTTCTATAACGTCGATCGTCATGTGCAATTGAGCTATCCGTTCTACATGTTCGATGAGAAATCGTTCGAGATCAACGATGATGGTGAACCGTTCTGGATCTATCCCGTTCAAAAGCGTACGATCGGTCTGTTCGGCGGCACGACCATCCAACGTGTTGTGCTCTGCAACGCTTCAACCGGTGAATGCCAAGACTTCGCTATAGAAGATGTTCCGCAATGGGTCGACCGTGCTTATCCGGCAGAACTGCTCATCGAGCAGTATAACTGGAGCGGTGCGCTTTCAGGTGGCTGGATCAATTCGTGGCTCGGCCAGAATGGCGTGAAGCAGACCACGCCTTCGACCGATGGCAAGAGCGGTTTCAATTACATCGCGCAGGACGATGACGTATGGGTCTACAGCGGCGTTACGTCAGCTACGGCCGATAACTCGATCATCGGTTGCGTTATGATCAACCAGCGCACGGCTGAATCGAAGTTCTATTCCGTAGCAGGTGCAACGGAAGAATCTGCTATGCGCTCAGCCGAAGGTCAGGTCCAGCATCTTCAATACGATGCTACGTTCCCGCTCCTCATCAACGTTGATGGACAGCCAACCTATTTCATGGCGCTCAAGGATGCTGCTGGTTTGGTGAAGATGTATGCGATGGTCGATATCCAGCGCTACCAGAACGTTGCGGTGGGCGACACGCTAGCCGCTACCGAGAAATCCTACAAGCAGCTCTTGGTGAGCCAGGGGGTCAATGTGGGTGGTTCCGATGCTTCGGCGCATCCTTCTGCAGGAAGCACTTCGGGAACGATCGCATCCATCTCGCCGGTCGTGCTCGATGGCAATTCCCACTACTATCTCATTCTCGATGGGCAGCAGGCGATCTTCGATTGCCCGGTGGCGAGCGTAGTCGATGTCGTGCGCTATAAAGTGGGCGATGTGATCGTGCTCAACCACGGCTCTTCGGAAGGGAATGTGGTGTTGGTCGATTCGATCGGAGAGTAGCCGTTCGCGTGTTCTTCGAGCAATTACCCTTGACGAGGTATGTGTGCACTGAAATAATGTATAGGCTTTCTTAAAGCATACGGAATAACTGTTCCGCTACCCAAGACAGCAGGTACGTACGTTTAATTGCGCTTGCGCAGCCCGCCGAGGTGGTTAAGAGAAGCTCACATTCATGGCTTTGTCGACCCCTGCTGTCATTGGCGCAGGGGTCGTTTCTTTTCAGAATTCGATCCACTCAACTGGGGCGGAACCCGAGTTTTGAAGAGAAGGAGGTGTAACGTAAATGCCAAGCACAAAGAATGTCGATGCTCTTGCACAGATCAAAGAGGATCTTGCTGATGTTCAGGCGGTCTGGGTCGTCGATTATCGTGGCCTTACTGTTAAGGAAGCACAGGAGCTTCGTCGCAATATCCGTGAAGCTGGTGCGGTCATGAAGGTGTACAAGAACACGCTCATGCATATCGCACTCAAGGAACTGGATATGGCAGACATGGACGAGATTCTTTCCGGCCCTTCAGCATTCGTCTTCGCTGACGGAGATCCAGTCGCTTCAGCGAAAGCTCTTCGCGACTTCTCGAAGGACAACGAAACGCTCGTCATCAAGGGTGGCATCATGGACGGCAAGTTCGTCGATGCAGAGGCAGTCAAGAAGATCGCAGCTCTTCCTTCGCGCGAAGAACTCATCGCGAAGCTTCTCGGTTCGCTTCAGAACCCCATGTCGCAGATCGTGCGCGTGCTCAACGCACCGCTCGAGCAGGTCGCTCGCACCATCGGTGCTATTGCCGACCAGAAGAATGCAGCCTAAACGCTGCCTAGCCCTAGGGCTTGAACAGGCAGCATAGATGTTGCCAAAAGAAATGATAAGTATGCCACGCAAGGCATAACGATTAAAAAAGGAGTCATACCATGGCTGTAACTCGCGAAGAAATTGTTGAAGCATTGAAGGAAATGCCGGCGCTCGAGCTTTCTGAGCTCGTTAAGGAACTCGAAGAGGTCTTCGGCGTTTCTGCTGCTGCTCCTGTTATGGTTGCAGGTGCTGCTGGCGCTCCTGCTGGCGATGCAGGTGCTGCAGACGAGAAGTCTGAATTCGACGTTATCCTCGAAGGCTTCGGCGACAACAAGATCGCTGTTATCAAGGCTGTCCGCGACATCACTGGTCTTGGCCTGAAAGAGGCTAAGGAGCTCGTCGAGGGCGCACCTTCTCCTGTCCAGGAAGGCGTTGCAAAGGACAAGGCAGAGGAAATGAAGTCTCAGCTCGAGGAAGCTGGTGCTGCTGTAACCTTGAAGTAAATTCAAAAACTTCAATTGGTCTTTCAAAAAGGGCTCGACTGATCAGTCGAGCCCTTTTTTTGTATCGGCGAAGCGCTGGGGAAACCTTCCCCTGACACTTCGTTGATACCTGCAAGAGAGATGAACAATGATGTTTGATGTTGAAAACTAGTTGTTCGATTCGTGCTTGCGAACGGCAATCTCGAGCAAGGTATCGTTTAAGAGTGCATAGACTTCGCGCGTAGAGCCATCAAGGCAATCAAGGTGCTTTTGGATGGTCGCCGTGTCGCCACGCTCTGCAGGGCCGGTAAGAGACGCTATAACGCCGTCTTGCGCCACATGCTCAGCGTTTCCTAGGAAGAGGGGAGCAAGGGCTTTTTCGGCGTTCTCAGGCGTGAATCCACAGCGAACGAGCTCATCGCAGGCACGTTGGTAGAGTGCGATAACCTGATTTGACGCAAGGACCGCAGCAGCGTGATAACGCACCTTCTCAGCTGCATCGATCACTTGAACCACGTTGCCTTCATCGGCGATGAGAGCGACCATTTCCATAAGGTGTTCCGAATCGCCTTCGATCGCGAAGAATGCCTTATGGAGCTCTTGATAGGTTTCGGTCTTAGAAGGTACCGCGAAAAGCGGATGAACTGAATAGCCGAACGCTCCACGCTCTTCACGCCCTGCAAACACCTCAGAAGAAAGCGCACCGCTGCAGTGAGCGATGTTCTTGCCTTGTAGGTCGATGTCACTTGCAAGGATCTCGTTCCAGACAGTCTCGATCTGTCCATCGGGGACCGTGATGAACACGGTATCACAGAGGGGGATAAGCTCTTCAAAATGCTCGAACGCGCGCGACCCGGTGAAGTCAGCAGCTTCTTCGGCGCTCTTATACGAGTGGCTAGTAAAACCAATGATCGTATGATGAGGGGCAAGATACTTAGCGAGCGTGGTGCCGACTTTACCCGCACCGATGAAACCGAGCTTCATAGTAGCCCTTTCGATTCACGTTATACCAAAACAACGAAACGTACGATCAAGTACACACAGGCAATAGCCGTACAAACGATCATGATCGGGAAGCCGACCTTCGTGTATTCCATGAAGGAAAGGGGATAGCCGTGGCGTTCCGAGATCGAGGCCATAACAACGTTGGCAGACGCACCGATGAGCGTACCGCAACCGCCGAGGCAGGCACCCAGTGAAATAGCCCACCACAAAGGAGCAACATCGACACCTGAGGCGCCCATCGTGGTGATGATAGGGATGAGCGTTGCCACCAGCGGGATGTTGTCAAGGATAGAGGATATGATCGCGCTCGCCCAAACGAGGATAATGAGCGTGAGCAGCAAGTCGCCACCGGTCAGCTCCATCATTCCTTCAGCCATCATCTGGATGACGCCCGTTTCTGCCATGCCGCCAACGACAACGAACAGGCCGGCGAAGAAGCCGATCGTGGTCCATTCAACTTCGCGGATGGTCTTCTCCATATCCGCACCACTGATAACGAGCATGATGCCTGCAGCAGCCAGCGCGATAACGCTCGGCTCGATATGGAAGAATCCGTGGGTCACGAACGCTGCAGCCACGACCACGATCATGATCACGCTCTTATGGAACAAGCTTCTGTCATGGATCGCATCCGCTTCAACCAGATGCATGACAGCTTCGCGCTTGTCATCGCTCACACCGAGCTTGCGTCCGTACATGAAGTAGAAGATCGCAAGTACGGCAGCCATGATGAGCAGAACGCACGGCGCGTCGTAGATGATGAAGTCGAAGAACGAAAGATTCGCTGCCGATCCGATCATGATATTGGGCGGGTCACCGATCAGTGTTGCGGTGCCGCCGATGTTCGAAGCAAGGATCTCGGTGATGAAGAACGGGATCGGATTGATATCGAGCAAGAGCTTGCAAACCGTGTAGGTAACCGGACCGATCAAGAGAATCGTGGTCACGTTATCGAGCAGCGCCGAGAGTAGAGCTGTGATGATGGAGAAGACGAGCATGATAAGCCACGGATTGCCCCGTACGAGCTTCGCCGATTTTATCGCTAGGTACTCGAAGATGCCCGACCCTTTGACCACGCCTACGAAGAGCATCATGCCCACCAGAACACCAAGGGTGTTGAAGTCGATATGCTCGACACTAGTATCGAAGTCGAGAATGCCGAACAGAATGAGTGCGACCGCACCACAAAGCGCAGCAGTGGTGCGATGGATCTTCTCTGAAACGATGAGCGCCATCACCACGACGAAGATGACGATGGAGATGATCTGAGCTGTAGTCATGAGGTGTATTCCGCCTGTTTTGTCATGCGCTAAGAGCACGCCCGAAAAGCGTGCGATCACGCACAGATTTCCAATGGATTTATCAGTTGTACTTTACCCCAAGTGAGCATTTCCCCATGCGAAATATTCCATTCGCGAGTGCTCTTACCTGCAAACGGCATCCAAGCGAAATCTGAGTGCATTTCAAGAGACAAAAGAAGAGCCTGCGCTGGGTAAGGAGCACAGGCTCAAAAGGGCAGTCCTAAGATGAGTTGCGGTGAAGATGAACTACCAGATATCTCCCTCATGCGCGGTACAATCGACCTCGGTGAGCTTACCTGTGGTCGAATCGATGATGAAGCCGCGCACGCATACCGAAGAAGGAATGAGCGGATGGTGTTCGATCAGGTGCACGGTTTCACGCACGCTCTCTTCGCCATCGCCGAATCCAGCGAGCCAATTCTCGAAATCGATGCCGCAATAGTGCATCAGTTCGATATGGTCGCGCGGAACACCTGCATCGAGCATATGAGAGATCATTTCTTCGGCATTCATATGCTGTGCTCCGCAATTGCTATGGCCAACCACCATGATGTTCTCCACGCCCAGCTCGAAGATCGCGACGAGCAGGGAACGGATCACACTGCCGAAGGGGTGCGCGATCACGCCGCCCGCATTCTTGATGATCTTGGCATCGCCGTTCTTAAGGCCGAGCGCTGCAGGAAGCAACTCGGTCAAGCGCGTATCCATGCAGCTCAATACTGCAAGCTTCTTCTCAGGATACTTATCGGTTTCGAATTGTTCGTAGCGCTTCTCTTCAACGAAGGTCTGGTTGAACGCAAGGACTTCTTCAATGGTGTTCATAGCTGCTCCTTTTAATAGTTGCGTTGCTCTATTGTGACAGGTCTGTGACAAAAAAACGAAAGGCCAGCATATGCCAGCCTTTCTTGTGTGTTTGGGTCAAGCGCGCTTATCTAGCCGTAGATCTTCTTGAAATCGGCGTAAGCCTGATCGGCCTCTTCCATGATGTCGGTGATGATCTTTGCCGCAGGCTTCATCTCGGTGATGAGTCCTGAGATCATGCCAGCAGAAAACGCACCGCGCTCGATGATGCCATCGCGTGCAGCTGCAACGGTCCCGCGGCAGAACTGATCGAGCTCTTCGCTCGATGCGCCTGAGTCATGCAGTTTCCAGTATTCTTCGGTCCAGGGGCTCTTGATGCAACGCACCTGCTTCTTGCCGTATTCACCGGTGAGCACGGTATCGCTATCGCTCGCATCGATGACGATCTGCTTGTAAACATCGCTGATTGGGCATTCTTCCGCTACAAGGAATGCTGTGCCCATCTGAACGCCTACTGCACCCAGCATGAGCGCCGCCATGAATCCTTTGCCATCAGCGATGCCGCCCGCTGCGATAACGGGAATATCCACCGCTTCGGCAACCTGGCGCACCATGGGGAAGGTGCACATCTTGCCGATGTGTCCGCCGCCCTCCATACCTTCGGCTACAACAGCGGTCGCGCCCAGATCCTGCATCTTCTTCGCTGCGCGAGCGTGGGGGATGAGGCAGATGACCTTGATGCCGCCCTCCACGAGGATCGGAACGATCTTCTCGGGGTTGCCTGCGCTGATCGTGCAGATCGGCACCTTGAGCTCAACGCACATGCGCGCGCACTCTTCAACGATGTCGCTTTCCATGATCAGATTCACTGCGAAGGGCTTATCGGTGATAGAACGTGCGATCTCGACTTGCTCTTTGACCCATTGGCCATCGTGAAGCGTCGAGGCGATCACGCCGAGTCCACCCGCTTCACTTACGGTCGCAGCGAATTTACCATCGGAAATATGCGCCATCGCACCCTGGATGATGGGGTATTCGATTCCGAGCACATCGCAAAGTTCTGTTTTCATACCAGCTCCTTCATTGAGGCGTTAAATTCATCCTCTGATTATATCGCCCTGGTGCAAAACGAAGTATTCAATCTTTCGGGTTATTTCCGTTCTTTCTATTCGTGGCGTTTGTATCTTTATTATTGGTCATGCTTTCGGATGTTCGACATCACAGTGAAAAAGCGAAGATAGGGCTGAAGATAGGACTATTGCTAACAAGACTATTGCTAGAAAAGCACTCAACACTACCGCTTACCAATATCAAAGGTTTTCAAGCATAATTTTTTTAATCGATATGAGCACGCGCATCAACGAAGATTTCCTTGCGCGAGGGTATGATTCTCGGCCGAAAAATGCTCTCATGGCGGCGGATCATGGGTGATTTGTAGTTCGATTTATATATAAAATCGACGATTTATGAACATCTTGTGAAGAGAAATCCGAATTTCTAAAATTACCCCTTGACGCACCCCCTACCCGCGAGGATAATACTGCCTTGCGCGACTCACGAGTGG